>Ga0268296_1009_pt1 | contig 385709 bp, 405 predicted proteins | sample MetYM1_FD_191345 | JGI IMG/M metagenome (GOLD analysis project Ga0268296, IMG submission 191345) | Soil microbial communities from Anza Borrego Desert, Southern California, United States - Methylocaldum Y-M1 | ecosystem: Environmental > Terrestrial > Soil > Desert | place: USA: California... | reverse complement strand
AACCATCGCGCCCTTGAGCGATGATCCCACCGTCAGCCTTCAGGCTATCGCCAGCTGACCAGCCCGGCTCTCGCCGGAGAACGCGGTAACCCGCCGCCAGCTACACCACGCCAGGGGACACGATCTCATCTGCGAGACGAAATTGCCAACGAGCGCGCCGCCTTCGCGCATGCGAGCGATGTCGGCATCACTGTAGCCTAGCTCCCGGCAGATCTCCTCGTTCTGTTCGCCTTGTTCGCTGGGAGCGCCAGGGAGAGGTAATTCCGCGTCGGAGAACTTCCACGGGCGGCCAGGTAGGCGGAATTCACCGCCCTGCCGATCCGGGACATTCAGCGTCGCGCTCCAGTAGTCGGCCCATTCGCTGGCCGCGAGTTGCTCAACCGTGCGGACTTCGCCGGTAGCCAGCTTAGCCTGGTCGAAATGGGCGTCGAGTGTCGCCATGTCGGGGAAGGTCCAAATCCATTTTTGGACGATCTCTTCGAACTGCGCGCGATTGGCCCGACGCAGGCCCGAGGTGGCGAAGCGGGGATCCTCCAGCAGGTCGGGCCGCCGCATCGCCGCGACAAACCAGCTGAACGTCATCGCACTGACGATACTGATTGCGCAGACGAACTTCTCACCGTTCGGACCAGTGAAAAACGATCCATCGGTTGCACCCAGGATGGCCGGGTCGTCACCCGGGTCGAGGCCGTTGAGGTCCACATGGGCATGTTCGTTTACGGCCAACATTGTTGCGGCCATGGCGACGTCAACGTGTTGACCGATTCCGGTCCGCTCACGCTGGTGGAGCGCTGCGAGCACCGCGATGACACCTTGCAGTCCGACATACGCGTCGGCATGGCTGAGAGCGTCCGTTTTGGGCTCATTCATCAAGCCGAAATGACGAAGCGTGTGGTGGGTGAACCCGGCTTCGGCCTGGACGGTCGGCGCGTAGGCCATCCGGCCGCGCCATGGACCGCCCTGGCCATAACCCGAGATCGAGACATAGATCAACCGTGGGTTGCGCTTGGCGACGCTCTCGTAGTCGAACCCAAAGGAGGCAAGAGTGCCGGGGCGGAAGTTCTCGACCAGAATGTCGGCCGCTTCCACTAGCTTCCACGCAATCTCCTTGGCCTCGTCCTTGTTCAAATCGATCGACAGGGCGCGCTTGCCGGCATTCTGCTGCGCGTAATAGCCGGTGACGCCGTTGAGATTGATCGGCGCGGCTAAGCGCGAAACGTCCCCGCGAGGCGGCTCGATCTTGGTGACATGGGCTCCGAGGTCCTGCAGCGTGCGTCCGCACAGGGGGCCCGCCAGCACGCGTGAGAAATCAACGACCTTCACGCCTTCGAGAGGAGCGGCCATAGCTTAGCGTCCCTTGAAGACGGCAAGACCGGGGCCCTGCTTCATCAGGCTTTCGAGGCCGATGTTGAGGTCGTCGGACGTCCAAAGCGGCCGCTGCAGTTGCGCCATGGCCTCGTCAGCGGCCTCGACGCCCTTGGCCGCGGCAAGGTTGGCGATCTGTTTTGTGCTCGTGTGCGCGAGCGTCGGACCATTGCCAAGTTCGAGCGCGACCATCATCGCCGCTTCGCCAAGCTTCTCATCGTCCACGACGAGGTTGATGATGTTCCACTTCTCCAGGGTTGCCGCATCGTAGCGCCGACCCAGCATCGACATCTCTTTGGCTCTCGCGATCCCCGCTCGCTGGACCTGACGCTGGATCGCGCCCATCAGCGGGTTCAAGCCCAGCGTCGCTTCGACCGAGCCGATCTTGGCCGAACGCGCCGCGATAATGAAATCACAGGCCAATGCCAGTTCAAAGCCACCACCGACGCAGACGCCCTGCACCGCCGCGACAATCGGCAGCGGAAAATTTTCTAGGTCGCGCAGGAAGGCAAGCGAGGAGCTTCCGACCCGTCCCTCCGGGCCTTGCGACCGTTCGAACAGAGAAGTATCCGCCCCAGCGGAGAAGTGTCTTAGGCCGCTCTTGAGCAGGACGGCACGCGAGCCAGCTTCTCTTGCTGAGGCAAGACCTTCCCTGATGCCGCCCATCAGGTCAAAGCCGATCAGGTTGTGCGGTGCAGATTCCATCGAAAGGACAGCAACCGGCCCTTCGTAGGAGACCTTGACGCAGGACGAAACAGGCTTGGAAATTGAAGACATAGGCGTTCATCCCTTGATATTGATGACAACATCATTGCGCCCGTCACGCTTGATGATACAGGTGGTATCGTGCCATCATGAGGTGAAATGATGCCACCCTCCGCACTGCGTGATACTGCTGTCGGTCATGGCCTCCAGGCCCTGATTGAAGAGCTGGGGGCGTTGGGAATAGACGCTGAAAAGCTGCGACGCGCAGCGGGGCTACGATCCCTCGGCGGCACGCTCACCCAGGCGCAGCGACTGGCCGTGCTCACGGCCGCGCATGAACTGACCCAAGATCCCTTACTCGCGCTCAGGGCGGGCAAGCGCCAGCGCGTGCATCATTTCGGAGTTTATGGCTTCGCGCTCGCCACCAGCCCGACGTTCGGCGATGCTTTCGCCTTTGGCCACCAACACGTCGAGTTCGCAGGTGCCGTGCTGCGGATCACCCTCCGCCGGGAGGGTGATCGGGTCGTGATGCAAAGCTGGAACCCAAACTCGCTGCGTGGGCTGCTGCCGTTCGTTGCAGAGTTTTGGCGCGCCTCTATGGTCACCCTGAAGGGCGAAATTCTCCAGGACCACTTCCCATCCACTCTCATGCGCTTTCCCTATCCTCGGCCTGCGCATTGGCGGGCGTATGCCGAACTATTTCAATGCCCGCTTGAATTCGAATCTGAAACGATGGAATGGCACTTCGATGCAGCCGTGTTCTCGCGGCCTTGCCCAAACGCCAGCTCACTCACCGCAAACATCTGCCGAGACTTCTGCGAAGGCTTGATTGTGGGCGCAGACGGAGAAAGCTCGCTGCTCCGGGAGCTACGCAGCTACTTCCTAGGCAACAGCGGCCGGCGCTCCACGGCTGATGAGGCGGCAGCCGCGTTGGGTCTTTCGCGCCGCACCCTGTTTCGTCGATTGGCGCGAGACGGTACCGCGTTCCAAGACCTGCTCGACCAAACTCGCGCTTCGCTCGCCTGCGAGTTCCTGGAGAACACACATCTATCCGTGTCTGAAATCGCGGAGAGGTGCGGCTTTGGCGACGAAGCCAATTTCAGGAGGGCCTTCACTCGCTGGCGCAGGATAACGCCTAGCGCGTGGCGTAGGTCACGCAGGAATGACGAACATGCCTCAGTAAGCCGCTTGAGTTCAACTGCACCAATGGCGGCCTCGTAGCCCCCCGAAGTAACAAACCGCAGCTACATCCAACGCGGCAACATTCCCAATATAGTGACGGTCTCCTTGAACGAGACGCCAGCGACGGCCCCGAGGGAGCAAGCAACCCATCCGCTGAGGTTTTGATGGGTTGGCAAGTGCATCCGTCGATCCTTTCAACCCGATCTCAGCCGATGTAACGCAGACGATCGGTCTGCCCTTACGAAGTTGCGGTTCGTTGCGGGACGGATGAACCGTCTGGCTGGTGGTCCAACTCCCCTATGGGCGATGCTGCGATCTGCATCGATGCATCGCCCAACTCAGTCAAGATCTCGAGGGAGCGACAGCAGCGAAACCGGCAGGCGGCCTGGGCCCAATTACGACGGCGCTGCTTCCACTTTCCCCTGCAATTGCTTCAGCGTAGGATAATCCGTATACCCCACGGCATCAGGGCCATAGAAAGTCTCGGGACGAGGCGGGTTGAGTTCGGCGCCGACTCTCAACCTTTCGGCAAGGTCCGGGTTGGCAATGAAGGCTTTTCCGAACGCCACGGCATCAGCCCCCCCCTTGGCGAGTGCCTCGTCCGCCGAAGCTGCCGTGAAGCCTTCGTTGGCGATATATGTGCCGCCGAAAGCCTTCTTCAGATCGGGGCCGATACTATCAGGCGCCACCTTCTCGCGGGCACAGATGAAGGCTATCTTGCGGCGTCCCAGCTCTCGCGCGACATAGGTGAATGTTCTCGTGCGATCACTGTCCCCCATCGAATAAACGTCGCCACGGGGAGCCAGATGCATACCGACCCTGCTCGGCCCCCACACTGAAATCGCGGCATCCGTGGCTTCAAGCATGAGTCTTGCTCGGTTCTCGATCGAGCCGCCATATTCGTCCTCGCGACGATTCGAGACATCCTGCAAGAATTGATCGAGCAGATATCCGTTCGCTCCGTGCAATTCGACGCCGTCAAAGCCGGCCATTTGAGCAAACTGAGCCGCGCGTCGGAACGATTCGACTACGCCTCGCACCTCGTCTGTGCGCAACGCTCGGGGTTCGACATACGGCCGCTCCGGACGCAGAAGGCTAACGTTCCCCTTCGCAGCAATCGGACTTGGTCCGACGGGCAGGCCTCCCTCGTAGAAACTCGGGTCGGATATGCGCCCTACGTGCCAGATTTGCATAAAGATGCGGCCACCGGCGCGCTTTACCGCTGCCGTGACGCGTCCCCAGCCTTCGATATGCTCCGGAGCCCAGTTGCCTGCAACACCCTTATAACCAACTGCTTGTGGGGATACCGGAACACCTTCCGATATGATCAATCCCGCCGTCGCCCGTTGACTGTAGTATTCCGCCATGAGGTTATTGGGCACTTTGCTGTCGCCCGCCCTCAATCTGGTGAGTGGCGCCATGATGACTCGATTGGGAAGCAGAATGTCTCCTAACTGCAGTGGGTCGAACAACGTTGGCATGTCTCAGTCCTTGCTGGTTTCAAGTGATTATGACGAAGTACTTGCGTGTGTGACTTCGTTGACCTGATTCAATTGACGATCTCGAACGGCCCCGCGGCACCCATGCCGCCGCCAACGCACATGGTCACAACCCCATAATTTGCTTTCCTGCGACGGCCCTCGATCAGGATGTGACCCGCCAAACGGGCGCTGGTCATTCCGTAGGGATGGCCGAGCGCTATTGAGCCGCCGTTTACGTTGAGCTTATCGGGATCATAGGCACGACCGATTGCGGTCCGCGCTGTCGAAACGATAACGGCGTCTACCATTTCTCAATCTCCTCGTCTGATCCGGCGCGAGCATTGCCGCCTTCATCGCGAATATCGTTCTTTTTTAGAACTGGTCAAGCGCAAAGCCCTTGCATGACTTGCGCGAGGAATGCCTTCGGTCCGAACGTAGACACGCCGTTCGCGCCTAATACGCGCGTATTCTAGCTATTCTGGTACCACCAAGAGACACTTGCCGCGCGCAAACTGCCGCTCTGGAAAATGATCCGGCTATCTTTTCTTAGTTCTTTTTTGCATTGACTGGATTGATATTCCGAGGACAACTTGATGCGATCCACGTGAGATCCTCGCTTGCTACACGAATTCGCAAAAGCTTCTCGCCTTCGTGTACCGGGGCGAGAGAGTTCGGCGCTTGGCTCAGCAGTAACGATTGCCGCCAAAACCAGTCAGATCAACGCAATTCAAGCTCCTCGCTCGGCAGCTCTTTTGCCGGTCGATTCAATCCGGATCGTACGAAAGTCGCGCGGTCCGACAACGCGGCCATCCTTCGTCTTGATCTGCAGCCGACCGAGCGGCTTTCGATTCCGATTGTCGACCATCACATGTTTGAGCTCACCAGGCTTGAAGCAGTTCTCTTCGCCCCATTGCCACAGCGCAATGAGAACCACGTACAGCTTCTCGCCCTTGTCGGTCAGAACGTAACGATGGATCGACGACGATTCGTCATCCGGTTCGATCCTGAAGATGCCGTTCTCGACCAGCTTCTTCAGTCGGGCCGACAGGATGTTCTTCGCCAAGCCAAGGCTCTTCTGAAACTCGCTGAAACGCCCGACCCCGTGGAACGCATTCCGAATTATCAGAAGGGACCACCAATCGCCGACGATCTCCAGCGTGCGTGCAATCCCACAGTTGGCTTGATCCAGTTGGGTTCGTTTTCCTTTCATTGCTTCTCTCAGTCCGCTCCTTCGACCATTGAGTTGCAAAGTTAAACCGTTCGGACCGTGATGTCGATAGTTGAGGTTCCGGAAGCGGGCTTTTCCAGGCGCTGCGGACTGCGGCAGTGCAGAAACGTTCCCTTGACAATCCGCAAGCCAAGAGACGCTCCCACCCTTTCGCTCAGGACGCCTGAAGCCACGGCTTGAGGATGATCTTTCCGGCGCTCGCGCGCGCGGCGAGAATTCGGTGCGCCTCCGCCGCCCTGCTCAAGGGAAGAATATGCCCGATTTGCACCTGGATCGCCCCCGACTTGATCAAGCCAATGAGGCGCAGAAGTGCGGCGACGGCTTGCTGCGGTCGGGCCTGAAACCAACCACCCACGTAGTACGTGATGAGCGATTGGTTTAACCCGAGCATGGCGTATGGGTTGATGGACTTGCGCTCACGAGATGCGGCTCCAAACACAACGATGCGTCCAAAGGGACCCATGGTCTGGATGCTCTGCGTAAGAACGTCACCGCCGGTGGCTTCGAGCACAACATCGACCCCCTTGCCGTCGGTGAGCACGCGCAACTGGTCGCCCCAATCCGGCGCGGTGTAGTCAATCGCGTGGTGCGCACCGAGCTTCAAGGCGAGGTCGCGCTTTGCCTGAGTGCTGGCAGCGGCGATGACCTTGCCGGCGCCCAGATGTTTGGCGATCTGCACGGCGTAAGTACCTACCCCGCCGCCGGCCGCCTGCACCAGGACGGTCTCACCGGACTGAAGATGGGCGCAATCGGTGAGAGTTTGCAGGGCGGTCATTCCGGCGACCACGAGCGAGCAAGCCTGGTCCGGCGTCAGCCCCTCCGGCAAGGGGATGACCTTACCGGTCTTCGCCACCGCGTACTGAGCGTATCCGCCCGCCCCACCGTTTTCGAGGGACGCGAAAACTGTCATGCCCTCTTTGATGTTGCCGGCACTCTCGCCAACTACCTCCACGACTCCCGCGACCTCGCTGCCTGGAATGAACGGGAGCGGTGAAGGAAATGGATAAGGATCGTTGTTCCGCCTGACTACATCAGCAAAATTGACGCTGACAGATTCCACCTTGATCAAAACTTCGCCGGGTCCCGGTTTCGGCTTCGGGGCGTCCTCATAGACGAGGACATCCGGACCACCGTACTTGTGCAGTCGTGCTACTTTCATTGATTGCTCCATAACGAAGATGCCAAAGGCCTAGCTGAAGCGAATGTCGTCAAAGTCGATCGCCACAAAAACGGGCTCCGGCACCGCACTTCCGTCGGTATTGCGACGAAGCGCTCGCCTCCGCGTGGGCAAAACAACTCCATCGAAATTCTCGTGGTCCAGCAAGTAGTGTGCGGTGGGGACGCCCCCCTGTGACCGTCGCCGCATAATCCATTCGCGCGATTAATCCATGCGGATTGATGTAGAAAACCTGTTCCGGACAATGCGTCGCGATGTTTTCTGGAAAGCAAACCTTGAGACGGCACCACGTCTCCTGTCCCTCTTTCCAACTCTCGATTTCCTGAACCTGGAATCCTGGCATCGCAAACGTAAACGGCACGGTGAGATAGTTCCACATCGCGTAGCCGCTGAAATACGCGAGATGAAGATCGTCCCACTTTGATTCGACGGCATGTCCATCAAATGCAGCACGAGGATTATCGCGCGCTTGCAGAACTTCTCCCTTCGAGTCTTCAATCGTGGTACGCGAGGGAGTGTGGACGCTGCGTCTGCCCGCGCCTTTGAAGGGCGAATAGCTGATCCATTGCTCACGCGGCTTCACCGTGATGTGAACGCCGCGGAGTGCATCGCCATGACCTTTGCGAATCCACATCGCGCCGTAGATCGAAGCGTCTGCCTCAATCTTCTCGATCTTTTGCCACCGGTCGAGCCCGCCATGGGCAGCGAGCACTTCGTCAAGCAAGCCAGACATCCAGCATCACTCCTTGGAAGACCTCGCACGGTCAGAGGTTCTTCTTCAGGTTTAATTTTGCAACCCGAACCGACATTTGTCACATCCGGTTTAATTTTGCAACCAGTCTTTTTGGTGCCCCCGTCGGAACGCAGACAGCCTTCCAAGCACGGCGAGGAAGCGCTACACGCATACGATTGCTCAATTCGATTTTGGCCTCCACGTCGCTCTCAGATGGAGCCCCAGGATTCTTGACGAAGCTCAAGAACTTGCTCGATCGGCAGGCCTGCGTCTCATCGAAGAGCGACCAGACGTCACTCCTGATGGTGATCGACTGCGGGCGGCAGCTCATGGCCGCTCACGATGCCCCTCTTGGGATCCGCCCCCGGGCAATCCGGCAACTCTCGTACGGTGACCTGGTCGATCGTTGCATGTACAGGCAAGGGACCGGCGGGTGCTGACTAGGGCCGACGCCGGAACGGTAGCGCATGGAAACTTGATCCAGTCGATGAGAACGCAGCCCGCCAATCGGATTTGCGTCCTGGCAAATGCGGCCCGTTCTTTCGGCCTACGCGATGGACTGTGACGATTTTGGCGTGGATGCTGGACGTGCAGACCGAGCACCAATTCGTCCACCTCACTTTGTTTGCTGTGGGTTTTCGAGCCGGCTACTCGACGTCCTCCGACATGCGACACCGCTCAGGAATCAGATCGTTCGAAGGAACCCGCAGATTCTCCCAAGGCAGCGTTTTCCGATCAGAGTTGAGCCAGGCACGGCATCGCGACATGGCATTGCAATCTGGCGCAGATTGCATGACACCCGTCATATGCAAAATGCCCTCGAATGGAGACTTGCCCATGCTGCGGGCAGTTCTAGGCGATCGCATTCCTCCGGAATGCATCATGATCAATCCGTTTGCGCGCGGGGCTGCGAAGGAGATCCGGACACCCTGATCGAGTGAGGCATTCCCCCTCATCGATCTCTTGTAATGATGGCTGGATCGGACATTACCTCGGCTCTTCCTCAAGATGCTCTGCCTCTCGCGTCGGTGCACGAGCGGGAATGCGCGCATCGAGATTTGCGGATGCGCGCAAAACACTCATCATTTAGAGAACTGGAATACGGATTTGATCCGCTCTCCCGCATTAGCGACAGGGATAACCCAAATGGGAGTAGATCCCGGCGCAGGACTAAGCATTGTAGTGTATGGTTCGTTGTTAGTTAGATCCTGATTTATCCCTCGAAGCGCGTCCACATAAGAATCCGGGAGCACGAGCATTACGTGCGGACCGGTGTAGTACCACTGCTCAACTTTCTTTGGATCCGTTTTCGTGAATACATTCTGTCCCTCCCGCGCCTCCCCCATAAGCATGTACGAGAGGCCAACTCGGTCGATGTTTGGTTTTTTTCCTGAGATAGTCGCCTCCGCCCATTTCATCATTACTTCATCCATACACATGGGATTATGCTGAGGTCTTCCGGGAATATCGGGCATGCAAGTCCAACCATTGGTACCCTCGCGCAGCATTCGGTATTGGTGGGTGCCTTCCTTGGGCCAATCCATCACGGCCGCCCGATCGGTGATGCTGGGCGGCCCGGCGCTCAGAGCATTTGCGATCTTCCATTCATCGGAGTGCTCTGATGTGGTGAATGTGCCCGGAGGCAGAGGTGCAGTCGCGGTGGAAAGGTCCTCCGCACGAGCTACCGATGTGATCGCTGCAAGGCAGACGACATAGAACGCCGTTTTCTTCATAAACTCTCTCTCCTTCGATATACGCGTGGGACGCATGCTCATCTTCCAGGGCGATTGGCCTCCGAAGCAGTTCAATAGGCCCGTCGACGGCACTTTCTGTCTGGGATTTAGGGGCTGTGTATTCGGGCGTTTCAGTCTCTCTCGTCTGCGGAAGTGTATTGCCTTCCGCTCGCTCGAATATCGAACTCTCAATTTTGGCCGTCGATCGGTTCAAACGCCCCCGTCCGGCCTATCGCTTGGTCGACCACTTCGAAGGATCTGTCGCGTCAGTTCCTCACTGACGTTTTCGAATCCGGGGATATGCGCAAAGTCCTGAATTCTCAGGACTTCATGCAGGACGAACATGTACTCATCAACGGGTGCCTTGTAGGCGACCATCGCACAACTCCAGAATAGCGAGGGAAGATCTCAGCGCCCCTTGAAGACCGCGGCACGACGTTCGACGAAGGACTGGATGCCTTCCTTCATGTCTTCGCTGTTCATGACCCGATCGCGGATCTGGGGAATGATGTCGACCGCGGCCTTCTCCCCCGCCTCGATGAACTTGAGACCCGCTTCCTTGGTGATCTGGATGCCGATGGGCGCATTCTTGGCGATCAACCGAGCCAACTCCATGGCTCGTTCCACCTGCTTGCCGGCGGGCACGACCTCCTGGACGAGACCGATCTTGTAGGCCCGCTGGGCGTTGAACTCGTCGCAGAGGAACAGATGGTACATGGCATCCCCCCAACCGGCTCGCGTCAGATAGCGGAAGTGAGCGCCCCCGAGCGGCGCGATGCCGCGCTTCGACTCCATCTGGCAAAAGCGGGTATCTTCGGCCGCGACGACGATGTCGCCCGCGAGCGAAATCTCGATGCCGATCGTGAAGCAGATACCCTGAACGGCGGTGACGATCGGTTTGCGGCAACGGTTGGCGAGACCGAAGGGATCGATGTTGCCTTCCTTGCGCGGCTTCACGGTCGCCTTGGGTCCGAAGAACTTCGGCATGTCCAGACCAGCGGTGAAGTCCGAGCCGTTGGCGCAGAGGACGCCCACCCATAAATTCTCGTCGCGGTCGAGCAGCGTCATCGCATCCGACAGCTCGGCCATCATTTCGGGGCTGAACGAGTTCTTCTTCGCGGCGTTGTCGATCACGATCTTGAGAACGTGACCGTGCGTTTCATGATAGACGCGTCCCACCGTTTCGACCTTGTCCGACATTTCTCTTCTCCGCTGCGTTGTGTTGAAAATCTGCCTGGCGCGGGATGATGATCACGTCGCTTGTGACGGGATCAGCGTATAGGCGATCGACGGCGGCGGACCGACGGGTCAGTGCGCGTTGATTGATGTAGCCCTTGTCGGTGATTTCGTTGTGGTCGATCGACGGCGGATCGCTGAGCAAGAGCACTCGCTCGATACGCCGGCTTCCAGCGTTGCCGCACGCTTCGTCATGAGAATGGATACCCCATCGGATGGCGCCGCGGATCTCGCGATTTCCGACGATCTCTTCGATGGTCGCGGTCCGGTCCCCGATAAAGGAGCGGCAAGCTTCCAGATGAGGCCAGGCCAACAAACCGACCTCGTCGCGATCCTGACCCGCAACCAATGCGTCCGAAATCAGCGGAATCGCAGCGGTAATTGCATCGACAGGCAGCACGCCGACCAGGACGAACGTCCCGGACAAGAGTTTGAAATCCTCGAGTAGGCGCCCCGCGAAAATCAAGCCTTCAGCCGGCCGATCGTATTTCGCGAATTCGACGAGATCGCCGATCTTGTAAAACCCTTCTTCGTCGAACGCCGCTTCAGTCAGATCCGGTAGTTTCTGATAGCCCGGCGTGACGGCGATGCTCTTGATCCTGACTTCGTACTTACCATCCGTGACAGGAAGCAATTTGAGTTCGACGCCCGGACAGGGCAGCCCGATCAGCCCCACCCGCTCGGCATTCCAATGGGACATGGTTGCTGCCGGCGCCGTCTCGGTCGTCCCGTACGTCGTCGTGAACACGATGCGCTGCCCCGTGGTCTTGACGGCGAGCGCCTGAACGCGGGCATAGACGTCGTCGGGCAGGCGCGCACCGCCGTATGTCATCACTTTCAAATTCTTGAAGAAGGAACGGCATAGCTCGTCGTCGCCTTCGAGTGCCGCTGCAAGAGACGCGAAACCCGCCGGTGCGTTCGTGTAGGAGATCGGTGAAATATCGCGCAGGTTCCGGATCGTCTTCGAGAACTGTTCCCCCACCGGCTTGCCGTCGTCGATGTAGAGCGACAAACCCAGAGATAGGATGACGTTGAATACGCCGTTGCCACCCATGACGTGGTTCCAGGGCAGCCAGTCCAGGTCGACTTGACGAAATGGGGCCGGACCACGCGACGGCACGTCAGCGTCGGCACCCGGTCGGATTGCTCCCACCTCGTCTTCTCCCTGTTGGCGATTGGACCACTCCCGGATAGCCGCAGCCAAAAGTGATTGGCTTCAACCGCGAACATCCTTATCTTCCGGAAAGCGATCTGGATGATGCTCATCATCCAGAACTCAGGATGACGACTATCATCCAGATCGTCAAGTCTTAGTTTTTGGAGATTTCGGAACGTGGGTCATTCTCAAGCCGACAAAGCGCAGAGCCGGCAGCGGATTCTGGACGCGGCAGCGCTTCAGCTGCGGGAGCTCGGTCTATCCGGCGTGAGCATCGGGGACCTGATGAAGTCCGCGAAGCTCACGCACGGGGGTTTCTACGGGCATTTCTCGTCTCGCGACGATTTGGTCGCCGAGGCGTTGGAAAAAGCGCTTCGCGATGGCGAAGAGTCATCGCTACGGAGCGGGAGCACGAAGGGTCCGCGCACACTCAAGTCCTTCTTGAACAGCTATCTCAGCAAGACCCATCGTGACAATCCGAGTACAGGTTGCGCAATTTCGGCTCTGGCTGGCGACGTTGCGCGCGCCGGCACCCGCGTTCGGACGATCATGTCGGATAGACTGGGGAAGTATTTCGACAACATCAAAGACATCGCAGCAGAGGATGAGGGGGATGACTTCGCCATGGCCGTCATGAGCATGGTCGTTGGAGCTGTGACCCTCTCGCGTGTCATGAAGGACCAGGAGACCTCAGACAAGCTTCTGCTAGCGGCTCGCAAGGCCATCCTCGAATATCATGAGCTGCGCAAGAAGACCTAGGTCTACCTAGCCACCGATCTGCCAGGAGTTACGCTCTTCTACTTTGCAAGTAACTCGAATGCTGCCTTCACCTCGGTGCACAAGAGACGTCTACACAGGACAAGCGCAAGCCATTCGCGAGCATGTTCGTAGTCAAGCAGAATAACGCGCCGAGGCTCCCTTGAACGCATGAAGCTCACGGAGCAGCAGCAGCAGAAGGTCTAAAACTTCATCCGCGACCACCGCGGCTGCACCACGTCTGACATCCAGCGCGAGACGAGGATACAGTGCCCGAGCGGACGCAAGGTCGAGATGAGATAGGCCGGCGTTCCTATCGTCAGCGTCGGTCAGTAGAAGTGCGCCGGGGAGCCGCTCCTTCGAGATGTACGCCATCGAGGGCGACCGACCTGTCCACAAGATGGCGTACCGCTATGACGTGGCACGGGACGTCGCAGTGAAGATCCTCATCCGGAGGAATACCTCACTGCTTCCAGTTCACCCATAGCTGCCGCACTCTTTCCGAAAAGTCGATGAACCCACTCAATCATTTCGAACGAGGTTTCGTCGTTGATTTGCAAACACACATTTTCGAATCTGACGGACAAATTCCGACGGCATACCGACGCAATTTTTTGGTCTTGAATTCACAGAAAAATTGCTCGTCACCAGGCATTGGCAATTCCGCCGTTACCTCTACACGGCGAGGCCTGCGCCAGATTAGCGACAGATCGAGATCATCGCTGGTCGAACTTGGTCAATCGCCACCGCACGAGTTCGTCGGCTCCGGGGCCGGCCTGCGGCCTGACGTCTCGCAGCCGCACCACCTCCCCTGACTTGTCGTCGATCAACGCGACCTTAACCGGACGTCCGCTGTTCTTGTTGATGAACCTGAGCGGCGGTCCCGCTTCGCCTGCAACGGCCCACTTGTCCCCGACCTGGGCAAGCGCCTGAATCACCAAGACGATGTCCCACCCTTTCCGCGTGAGGATGTATTCGTAGCGATCGGGGCCCGTCTGGTATTGCCGCCGCTCGATCAAATGGTTCTCTTCCAAATGGCCGAGCCGGTCCGAGAGCGTCGCATGCGTAACCCCGGTCGATTTCCTCAATTCCTCATATTTGCTTAGCCCCAGCGAGAGATCGCGCAGGATCAACATAGCCCAGCGGTCACCCACGGCGTCGAGCACGCCGGCAATCGAGCACGTCATCCCCTCAAAGCTCTTCGACCGCATCGGATCCATCCTAGCAAATTACTCTAATGATTAGAGTATCTCGATCATCTACGCAAATCATTGCAAAGGGCTTGTTATTCTGTCACTCTTATAATTAGAGTTACAAAGACTCAGCGAGGGAGATGGCTGTGACGGACTTGCGCGATCTGGTTCTTGAGGCTCACGGCGCCGAGCAATGGCAACGGTTCCGAAAGATCGAGGGGGACATGTCGATCGTCGGCGCCCTGTGGGCGCGAAAGGGCTGGCCGGACGCGCTGAAGAACGTTCGCGTCACCGCCGATATCGCCGAGCAGCAGCTCAGCTACGAGCCATTCACGGCTGACGGCCTGCGAAGCTTCTATCGTCCCGACTTGGTCGCGATCGATACCTTCGACGGCAAGCGCCTCAAGCAACGCACCAATCCGCGCGATGCATTTGCAAGCCATACGCCGGCTACCCCGTGGGACGATCTCCACCTCGCCTATTTCAGTGGCTACGCGATGTGGAACTACCTCAACACGCCCTTCATGTTCGCGCTGCCAGGCTTCGCGGCGGAAGAGATCGAACCGTGGGTTGAAGGTCACGAGAGCTGGCGCCGACTCAAGATCACATTCCCAGAGTCGATCGCCACCCACTCACCCGAGCAGGTGTTCCACGTCGACGGCAACGGCCTGATAGCGCGGCTCGATTATTCCGCGAACGTCGTCGGTGGCATTCCGACCGCGCACTACACTTCCGATTATCGCGACTTCGCTGGAATCAAGATTCCCACCAAACGCCGCGCCTATCGCCGAAACACCGATGGGACTCCGATCCGGGACGGAGTTGGCGTGGCCATCGACATCAGCAACGTCAAGTTCTCGTGAGGAGATGTCATGTCTACGCGTGAAGAGCGTCACACGGTGACCTTCGAAATCAACGGCGCCCGCAAGACCGTGGCCGTGGAGGCGCGACGACTGCTCGTCCATTTGATCCGGGAGGACCTTGGCCTCACCGGCACGCATGTTGGCTGCGATACCTCACAATGCGGCGCCTGCACCGTGGAGATCGATGGACTTGCGGTAAAGTCCTGCACCGTGCTGGCCGTCTCGGCAGAAGGTGCGTCGATCACGACGATCGAAGGCCTGACCAGCCCAGGCGCCGATCTCGACCCGATTCAGGCCGCGTTTCACGAGCATCATGCGCTGCAATGCGGTTTCTGCACGCCGGGCATGGTGATGAGCGTGCGTCAACTCTTAAAGGATCAGCCCGATCCGGGCGAGCACGACATTCGCCACGGTCTTGCCGGCAACATCTGCCGCTGCACCGGATATCACAACATCGTCCGCGCCGTCGAAAGCCTGGCATCGAAAGGCGAACAGTCATGAACCAGGCGCCCGCGATCCGCCAAATCGGTCAACCGCTCAGGCGACGAGAGGATTTCAAGCTCCTCGCCGGCAAGGGGCGTTACGTCGACGATATCAAATTGCCCGGCATGCTGCATATGGCGATCCTGCGATCGCCGCATGCCCATGCCAGGATTGGACGCGTCGATCTGTCGGCCGCCAGGAGCGGGCCCGGTGTCCGCCTCGCCCTGTCCGGCCAGGCGCTCGACGGCAAGATCGGCCCCATCAGACCAAACTGGATCATTCCCGGCAGCAAGGTACCATCTCGCCCAGTGATCGCAATCGATCGCGTTCGCTTTGTCGGCGAGTGCGTGGCTCTGGTGGTGGCTGAAACGCTGGCTGAGGCCTATGACGCCATCGGCCTGATCGATGTCGATTACGAGGTACTGCCCGCCGTGACCGACGAAGAAGTCGCCGTCCGCGATGGCGCGCCGCAGCTCCACGACAACGTACCCGGCAACATCACGACGATCTACAAGGTGCGCGGGGGCGATTACCAGAAGGTCAGTCGCGAGGCCGATCACGTCATCGGACTGCGCGTCGTCAACAACCGCTTGATCCCGACCTGCATGGAAACGCGCGCGATTGTTGCCGCGCCGGAACCGGATGGCACGCTGACAGTCTATATCGGCAGTCAAGTTCCGCACATGCACCGGCGCTGGATCGCCGAAACCGTCGGGATTCCCGAGCATCAATTGCGGCTGGTCGCGCCTGACATCGGCGGCGGCTTCGGCGCCAAGATGCATCTGTATCCCGAAGACCTGCTCTGCCCGTTTCTTGCACGCGAGCTCGGCGCACCCGTCAAATGGTGGGAAAGCCGCTCCGAAAGCCATCAATCGACCAGCCATGGTCGTGCCCATACGGAAAATATCGAGATAGCGTTGAGGAGCGACGGCAAGATCCTTGGCCTGAAGGTCGAGACGCTGGGCAATGTCGGCGCCTATCTCTCGAACATGGCGACCGGTGGCCCGACCGTGAACACGGTCAACTTCGGCACCGGCACCTACAAGATCGACAACTATGAGGCAGTTTCCCGCGTCGTCGTCACCAACACCGTTCCGGTCGATGCCTATCGCGGTTATGGCCGCCCCGAAGGCGCATACATCGCCGAGCGCGCCATCGATGCGGTGGCCCGCCATCTCAAGCTCGATCAGGTCGAAGTGCGGCGGAAGAACTTCGTTCAACCGGCGGAATTTCCCTACCGGCCGTACGGCAGCATGGGCGTGATGTATGACAGCGGCAACTACCAGGGGCTGCTCGAGAAGGCGCTCGCGGCTTTCGACTACGACCGACGCCGCAGCGAATGCGAGACCCTGCGCGGCAGCGGCATCTATCGCGGCGTTGGCGTCGCCGCCTATACGCATATGTGCGGAATGGCGCCATCACGCCGGCTCGCCATGAGCGGATTTGACCGTGGCGGCTGGGAAAGCGCGCGCGTCAGCATCGACTCCAGCGGGCGAGCCACGATCTATTCGGGCTCGATGAGCCAGGGACAGGGCCACATCACCTCGCTATCGCAGATCGCGGCAGACGTGCTGCAAATTCCGATCGAGAACATCGACGTCGTGCAAGGTGACACCCGCCAGGTGCAGGCAGGCCACGGCACTTTCAATTCGCGCTCGATGGCGGTCGGCGGATCCAGCGTGCACGTGTCCTCGCAACGTATCGTCGCCAAGGCCAAGAAGATCGCCGCGAGCATGCTCGAGGTCGACGAGAAGGATGTGTCCTATTCGGCGGGCGCGTTCAGCGTGCCCGGCACGGATATTGCGCCGGTGACGTTCTCGAAGGTCGCCCGCATGGCCTATGTCGGCCACAAGCTTCCGGATCGGCTGGAGCCGGGCCTCGATGAGACGGTGTTCTACGACCCGACCGGCATGGGCTCGCCTTCGGGCGTCCATCTCGCCTATGTCGAGGTCGATCCGGAGACCGGGATCGTCGACATTCTCGACTATGTCGCCGTCGATGACGTGGGGACCCTGATCAACCCTCGCCTCGCAGCCGGCCAAATCCATGGCGGCGTCGTGCAGGGCATCGCCCAGGCGCTCTACGAAGAGGTCAGCTACGATCCCGACAATGGACAGCTTCTGACCGGTTCGCTGCTCGACTACGCCGTTCCGCGCGCCGAGCATGTGCCGAACATCCGCTCGCTGTTTCAGGAAACGCCCTCGCCGACCAATCCGATCGGCGTCAAGGGTATCGGCGAGAGTGGTTCTATTGCCGCCCCACCCTGCATGGTCCATGCCGTGCTGGATGCCTTGTCTCCATTCGGCATCACGCATCTTGATATGCCGCTGACACCGCCTCGAATCTGGGCGGCGTTGCAAGAAGCACGCACGGGAGCAGACCAATGATCCCCGCAGCCTTCGATTATGTCCGTGCGTCTTCGCTCACCCAGGCGATCGGTCTGCTGCGCGAGGATTCCGACGGGGCGAAGCTTCTGGCCGGTGGCCATACGCTGCTGCCATCGCTGAAGCTGCGGCTGGCCTCGCCCGCGCTCCTCATCGATATCACCGGCCTCGCCGAGCTCAAGGGAATCGACATCAGCGAGGGCGGCATCAGGATCGGCGCGCTGACGACCCATGCCGAACTCCTTGCTTCCGAGCCGTTGAACGAGCAGCTGCCGATCTTTCGCCAGGCGGCCGGCCTCATTGCCGATCCCCAGGTGCGAAACCGCGGAACGATCGGTGGCTCGCTCGCCAACGCCGATCCCGCGGCCGACTGGCCGGCGATCATGCTGGCGCTCCAGGCAGAGTTCGAAATCGCAGGTTCCAAGGGCTTCCGGAGGGTACCAGCCCGCGACTTCTTCGTAGACATCTTTTCGACGGTGCTGGAGCCGGACGAAATTCTCACCGGCATCCATATCCCACGGCCAAAGCCACGCACGCGCTTCATCTACCGCAAGATCCGGCATCCAGCGAGCGGCTTCGCGGTCGTGGGAATCGCGATCGCCGTGCGCTTGACGCAACGCCTGGTAACCGAGGCCACCATCGGTGTCACCGGCGCGGCGAATCACGCATTCGCCGGCGACGACGCCGCCGATTTCTTGATCGGAAAGGCGCTTTCGCAGGAGAACATAGACCAGGCGGCAAGACTGCTCAGTGAAGCCACCGAGTGCCTCTCGGACCGGTACGCTTCGGCGGACTATCGCGCGAATCTGATCCAAGTGGAGCTTAAGCGAGCGCTACTTGGGCTTTCTCCGTGAAGCGGGAGCCTTCGTCCCAGCCGTCACGCCATCCGCAGCAACGCTGCCAAATCGCTTGCGATTGAAGGCGACTGCACCTGAGCCTGCAATGATCTCGACATCCTCGAGGCGCAATGGTTTGCCGCTGCTGGTCCGTAGTTCCGGAACGTCGATCGGGCGCGCCGCGCCGCGCTCGCGGAATACGACCTGGGGCCCGGCCGGCTCGGCCAGCCACGCGTCGCCCCATTTCTTCAGCGCCAGATAGGCCGGAAAGAAATCACGTCCTTTCTCGGTCAGGACGTACTCGAATCGTCCGGCATGTTCAGGAAGCCGCACGCGGGCCATGATGCCGGCATCGACCAATTTCTTCAGTCGGGAGCTCAAGATGTTGGGTGCAACGCCTACGTAGTATTCGAATTCGTCGAAGCGCTTCACTCCGTAATACGCTTCGCGCAGGATAAGGATCGACCAGCGATCGCCCACGATCTCCATGGCCCGGGCCATGGAGCATTCCTTGTTTGCCAGACGACTTTGCTTCACACCGGACATAACCACCCATCTGCTCCGAGACCTGCCTCCATCATATTGAGGCTGAATTCGTGCATGTCCAGCGCTACCATCGGAGTTTACCCCGGCCCGAGTTCAAAACCGCCCCCCTCGGGGATCCGGCGGCCTCGGGCCATTGTCCTTGGAGCGCACGATAGCCTCCTGCGGAATGCCCCGGTCGCCACGGCCTCCGAGACTGCCTGCAGAAGCTTCGAACGGGGCTCCGCCGGTTTGGTGAGACTTCCAATAGCGGACCGTCGATTCCCTACTGCGGCTTGGCCGAAAGCGACCGAAGGACCGTCAAATACTTCTCGCGTTCACTTTTGAAGAAACTCATTGCGCGAGAAACGTCCATGGGCGCGACACTTCGCGACGCGTTTGCCTTGATCCTCTCGAGGTTCTGGTCACTCGCGGTCCAGACGTTCATTGCCTCATTCAGGCGCGCGACGACCTCGTCGGGGGTATCCGGCGGCGCGAATAACGCCGCCCAGATGCTGTACTCGAACTTACCGATTTTTGCACTCTCGCCGAGAGTCGGGACGGTCGGCAACATCGGATTGCGCTCCGCACTGGCGATGGCGATCGGGTTGACCTCTCCGGCCTGAATGAGACTGACCGTTCCGCCGCCGATCGGCACAAAAGCGAGGTCGATGTGTCCCCCCAACATGTCCGCGATCACCGGCGCAACGCCCTTGTACGGCACCTCCAGGAATTTCGTCCCGGTTCGGTTCTGGAAGTCGGCTCCGACGACCTGCGCCGAGGATCCGGCACCCCAATGGGCAAGCGTCAATTCCTTGTTGCCCGGTTTCAGCGCGTAGTCGATCAGCTCATCGATGGTCTTGAACGCGTGCGCTTTGCTCGACAACAGGACGAAATCAGAATCGCCGACGATCCCGATCAGCTTGAACTTCTCGGGTTCGTACCTCGCCGATGGCATCGTGATCGGTGCCGTGATGAAGTCCAGGCCTGTGGTGCCGAGCAACGTGTAACCATCCGGCGAGGCCTTCAGCACGGCGGCAGCGGCAATCCAACCGCTCGCTCCTGGGATATTTTCCGTGACGATCGGTTTGCCGAGATGCCGCTCCAGTACTACGTTCGCAGCCCGTATTGACGCATCGGCGGGACCTCCGGCGGGAAACGCCACCTTGATGGTGAGAGCTTTCGCAGGATAGTTCTGTGCGATTGACGGGCCTGTCGTCCAAAGCAAAAGTAAAGCGTGCCCCAACATGCAACTGGCGTTCAGCAATCCAGCCCTCATGTGATCCTTCATTCTGAACCTCTCGAAGTTACGTAAAATCGGGCCGATCTCCGCGCTATGAAACCACGATAAAGAACGCAATGAGCGCAATCAGGGTCACACCCCAGCCGACCACGATCGTCCACCATTGAGACGCGATCTGGTTTTGCTTAGACCATGGGTCTTCATCCATCGGCATCATCGACTCTGGAAACCGTTTATGTCGCTTCGATTAGGCGACAAAGACGAACGTCCACGCCTCAACGATGTGGAAGGCGTGCTCCCGCCTGACTCAGCCCGTTTGGCCGATGCCGAGTTTATGTAGACAGTTCTGCACGCGGATGCGAGACGAGGACTCCGACATCGCTCAGGCGTTTCAATTCCACCTCACTGACGCCAAGCTCACCGAATACCGCCTTGTTATGCTCGCCTTGGAAAGCGGGTGCGCCGATCGGCGTCAATTCGTCGGCCGAAAACCGCCAAGGCCGACCCGGCAAGCGATACTCGCCCCCACTGCGATCGGGAACGTGCTGCACAGCGCCCCAATAATCGCTCCACTCCGACGCCGTGAGTTCCTTGATCGACCGGATCTCCCCCATGGCGATCTTGGCCTCGTCAAACTGGGCATCGAGCGTCGCCATGTCCGGAAACGTCAGGATCCAGGACTGGATGATCTGGTGCAGCACGCCGAAATTCAAACGGCGCGCTGCCGCAGTCGAGAATCGCGGATCGTCCGAGAGATTGGCCCGACGCATGGCACGCAGCCAAGACGGAAACGTCCTGCTGCCGATGATGCTCGTGGCCACAGTGAAGTGCTCACCTTGCGGCCCCGTAAAGAACGAGCAATCTGTGGCCCCGAGCACTGCGGGTTCCGCGCCGATATCGTCATCCGACAGATCGACATGCGCACGTTCGTTGACAGCGAGCAATGTTGCTGCCATCGCAATATCGATATATTGGCCCCGCCCGGTGTTCTGCCGGCTGTTGAGCGCCGCGAGGATTGCGACCACGGCCTGCAGTCCGGCATAGACGTCAGCATGTGAGAGGCTATCCGTCCGCGGCTCAGTGAGCGCGCTGCCATAGTGACGCACGCTGTTTTCGGTGAATCCAGCCTCGGCCTGCACGGTTGGTGCATAGGCCATCCGGCTCCGCCACGGCCCCCCCTGGCCGTAACCGGTGATGGACGCATAGATCAGGCGCGGGTTTCGCTTGGACAATGTCTCGTAGTCCAGACCAAAAAACCCTAACGTCCCCGCCCGGAAATTCTCCACGATCACGTCTGCCGTGTCGCAGAGCTTCAATGCCAACTCATAGGCGCCAGGGAGATTGAGATTGATGCTGACATTGCGTTTGCCGGCATTCTGCTGCGCATAATAGCCGGACATCCCGTCGGTCGATGGAAATGCAAAGCGCGAGACATCCGGACTTGGCGGTTCGATCTTGATGACCTCGGCACCAAGGTCCTGCAAGGTCCGGGCACACAGCGGACCGGCGAGCACTCGGGAAAAATCGACCACACGGATTCCGCTCAACGGGCCACTCATGTCAGCGCCCCGCGAACTTGGCCAGGCCGGGCCCGTTCTTGCGGAACGAGGCCAGACCGGTCTTCAGATCTTCCGACGCCCAAATCGGCGCCTGGACTCTCGCCATCGCCTCATCGGCGGCCGCAACCCCCTCATTGACGGCGATATGCGCGAGCTGCTTGGTCGCCGCGTGCGCCACAGTCGGCCCCTGCGCAAACTCTTCCGCTATCGAGATGGTGGCGGTCTCCAGCGACTCCTCCGGAACCGTGAGGTTGATCAATCCCCATTTTTCCAGGGTAGAAGCATCGTAGCGCCGCGCCAGCATCGACATTTCCTTGGCACGCTGCGCGCCGATCCGCTGCACCTGGCGCTGAATCCCGCCCAGCAGCGGATGTAGCCCGAGCGTCGCCTCGACCGAGCCGATCTTCGCCGAGGATGCCGCGATGATGTAGTCGCACGACAGCGCAAGCTCGAGCCCGCCCCCGAGGCAAACACCGTGAACGCTGGCGATCAACGGAATCGGCAGCAGCTCCATGAAGCGCAGGAATTCGACGCCGCTCAAACGCCGATTTTCACTGGCCTGATCCGCGCTGCCCGCTTCCACCCTCTTATCGAAGATATCGAGGTCAGCCCCGGCGGAAAAATGCCGTAAGCCACTGCGGATGACGATCGCCCGGCTGCCCGCCTGCTGCGCGCCCTCCACCTGCTCGACGAGCGCGTTGATGAGCTTCGGGCCGAGCAAGTTGTACGGCCGATAGACCATCGTCAAAACGGAGATATTGCCGCGCTGTTCGCGCGTTACCAACGCATCCTCGGACAAAGTTACCTCCTGTGTCGACGGCTCTCCGGCCGCACTATTCAACTTGCACAATGCAAGCTTAGCTCACGACTTGCATTTTGCAAGCCACTATTTTCAAGCGTCCTGACACTCGACCCGATTTTTCAAGACACCGATGTTCTCGACCTCTAGTTCGACGCTGTCCCCGTGCTCGAGATACCAGCCGAGCTCCAGGCCGCAGCCATTGCCTACGGTACCGGATCCGATGAACTCGCCGGGCATCAGCGTCTCGTCTCGTGTAACGTGCTCGATGATTTCCTCGAACGAGAACAGCATGCCTTCGGTCGTGCCCTGTGAACGAACTTCGCCATTGACGCGCGCCTCCATCTTGAGCTTGTAGGGATCGCCGATTTCGTCGGGCGTCACGATCCATGGCCCGAGCACGTTGCCGCCATCGAAGCTCTTGCCTTTGGCGGGTCCCAACCGCCCCTCCATCTCCAGGCGCTGGGCATCGCGGGCCGAGAAGTCGTTGAAGATCGTGTAGCCGAAAATGTGATCGCGCGCGTTCGCGGCGGAGACGTTCGCGCCTCTATTCTTGGTGATGATTCCAAACTCGAGTTCGTAATCCATCACCTGACTGTAGCGTGGCCACTTCACCGTCGTATTGGGGCCCTGCACGCTGAACCGATTGGTAATGTAGTAGATCGGTTGTTTGCGATACACCTCGGGCAGTTCTGGCAGCGGCGCCGCCTGCAGGCGAGCGAGCTCGGCCATATCGCCGGCCTGTCGTGCCTTCAGTTTGAGATGCCCAATCGGGCCCTGAACGATATGAACCGGAAACGACATGCCGTCGCGCATCTGACGCGGCTCCGGCAGCGGGGCAAGAATCTCGGAGTCCCCGACTGCGGAACACAAATCCTGATCATCCCGATAATGGTCAAACAGGCTGGATGCTTCGTCGAGCGCGGCGTCACCGTGATCCACAAGGTCCAGCATCGAGTTGAACGCCGGATTTGGCTTACCGGCCCGCTGCGATGCGGAAGCGAGATCAAACAACAAGCCGCCGCCCGCATGCACCAGCCCGACCTTGGTGTGACCGCCGGATCGATAGGTAGCCAGCTTCAAGATGCGCCTCCCAACAAAATGAACAGCTTCTGGGATGCAGCATAGACAACAGCTTGCATTTTGCAAGCCGTTGTCCAGGACTGAGCTCCGAAAGACGTCTGATCACACCGGTGCTGATCGGCCGAGGGATGTCGGAATTCCGCCGGAAGAGAATGAACGCGTCATCGGCGCCATCAAGACCCGGTTTGGCAGGTTCAGCCCTTTCAGCTTGAAAGGCCGGAAAAGAGCGTCGCTGGACATCCGTGCTCCACGAGTGGGTTGGTGTGTTACGGGCTCAATCCCCCGCGCTGCATATTCGGAAGCTACAATTCACTTGCCGTCGGCGCTGAGTACACTACCAAATTGCTCCCACGTGGTCCCATTCCAGCGCTGTAGTTGCAGCTGCGTATACGCCATGCTGCTTTCGGGGCTCGTGTTGATGATGACGCCAGGTATGACCGTGGGAAGCGACAGCCCGCGGATGCTACGCGATTGCCTGACGATGTTCTCGCGCGAGAGATCGTTACCGCATTGCTTGAGGACCTGCTCAAGGAGCTGTCCCTGCTGAGTACCGAACAGATAATTGTTATCGCCGATATCGGCACCGGGCAGGTATTTGGCAAAAAACTCACGGTACCATTTGATGCCGGGATCGTCGGCCCACTTCTTGTCATTTGGATCCTTGGTGATCGTCGCGGCGACGATGCCGACGGCCTTTTCCGGTCCGGCCGGGACGATGGTCGACGACACCGAGCTCGAAACGAAGTTGATCAGGAAGAGCGGCTTCCAACCGATCTCATCGACTTTCTTGATGGCCTGCGCGGCGAATTTCGGCGTGCCGGCAACCAGGAACGCTTCTGCACCGGACGATTTCAGCGAAACCACGTGGGAATCAATGGTCGGCTCGGACACCTCATAGGAGGAGACGACGACTTTCTTGTCGAAATCGTCTTTCAGGTAACCCTTGAACGCATTGACGAAGTCCTTACCCAAATCGTCGTTCTGATAGAGTATCGCGATCTTTGCGTCTGGACGGGTCTGGGTGATGTATTTCGCGTAGATCCGTCCTTCGGTGTCGTAGCTCGGCAGTCCCGTCGTGGTCATGGGGAATTCTGCGAACTTCGTGAACTTGGTGACCCCGCTCACGACGAATAGATGCGGCACTTTCTTTGCGTTGACATACTTGATGGTGGCGCTGATGCCCGGAGTCCCCAACGGACCAAACAGGAACGCCACCTCATCGCTTTCGATCAGTTTCCTGGTCTGCTCCACCGTCTTCGGGGGACTGTAGGCATCGTCGTAAGTGATCAGGTTTATCTTCCGCCCGTTGATGCCGCCGCGGTCGTTGATCGAATTGACGTAGGCGATCATGCCCTTGCCGGTGTTGCTCAAGGGCGAAGCGGGCCCGCTAAACGGAAAAGTCGCCCCTATCTTCACCTCGGATTCGGTGACGCCCGGCGTCTGCGCATGCGCGCCCGCCATCGAGGCCGCGAGCGTGGCTGCAATCATGATGTTTCTCATCATCGTCATCTCCCCTGGCGACACTCCGTCGCTCACAATTGTTTTTTGAACGGGCCTCTGGTTCCAAACGCTTTGATCATTTCCCGCAGCTGATCAGCCCGCGGTCGCTGCGCCGGTGGTCCTGGGAGCCACCTGCTCGTTCGCGATCTCCCGCAATCGGTGTTTGAGTATCTTTCCGGTTGAAGCCGAGGGCAGAGCGTCGAGCATGATCAATTCGGTCGGACGCTTGTAGGAGGTGAGCAATTGGGCCGCGTACCGCTTGAGTTCTTCGGGACCAATGCTGGCACCGGGCAGAAGCTGAACGAACGCGACCACCTCCTCATTGCCGTCGACCTTCCGACCGACTACGGCCGATTGAACGACCTGCTCGTGCGCGTTCAGGACCGCCTCCACCTCCGCCGGATAGACGTTGAAGCCGGAACGAATGATCAGCTCCTTGGTGCGGCCGGCGATGTAGAGGTGTCCCTCGTCGTTGACGCGGGCGAGATCTCCTGTGTTGAACCATCCGTCATCATCGATCGCCGCCGCCGTCAGGTCGGGCGCTCGATAGTAGCCGAGCATGATGTTGGGACCTCGAACGTGCAGTTCGCCCACCTCGCCTGTCGCCACCTTCTTTCCTTGCCCGTCGACGATCCGGTGCTCGATGCCGGGAAGAAATGGACCGACCGACTCATCCGACACAGGCCGGTCCGAGCGGACCCCCGTGAGTCCCGGCGAGCATTCTGTAATGCCGTAATTGTTCAAAAGCGGAATTCCGAACTCGCTCTCGATCCGCTTCTTCAGATCGAGATCGAGGGGAGCGCCGGCCACGGCCATGATGCGCAGATTTCCCCGTTCGAGCCGCTGGATGCCCTTGACAGCCTTGTATTCGAGCAGGCGCTGATATGTGGCGGGCACGCCGAACAGGCTCGTAATTCCCTCCTCGCCGATGGCATGAGCCAGCGCGGCGGGATCGGCTTTGGCTATGACGTGCAACGTGGCGCCATGCATCAGCGTCGAAATCAGCAAGATCGAATACCCGACGATGTGCGACATCGGCAGCACGCCGTAAATGCGATCGGCTGAGCCAGTTTGGCGAAGAATTCCCGACGTCCTTGCGGTGAAAAGCAGGTTGCGGTGGCTCAGCATGACTCCCTTCGGCGCACCTGTCGTACCCGAGGTGTACAAGAGCCCCGCGACCTGGCGGGCGCCATCCTTCTCGACGGGCTCGGCTACCGCAGCCGCATTGAGCGGACCAACACCGATTCCGCCAAAGGGCCCCACGGCGCCGATTTTAGCACCGATGCGAGTGGCATGATCGGCGGCTTCCCTTGACACCGCGGAGTTGAACAGCACGCGTCTGGCACCACTGTGCGTTCCGATCAGGTCGATTTCTCGGGACGAAAGACGGGGATTGACCGGGATACCCCAGGCATCGAGCTTGCTCGCCGCAAACAGCATCGCCCCAAGAGCCACACTGTTCTCGCTGGCGATCATCACGCGATCGCCGGGCTCAATGCCCAAACCGGCGAGATCCTTTGCCGCAGCGTCGACAGCATCCGAGAACTGCCGGTAGCTCCAGGAACGTCCGCCTTCCACGAAGGCCGGATGATCCGGAATGGCTCGCACGAACGGTGCGTAGACCTCGTGGACTCTGGACGGCAGGCCGTCCAGCAATTCGGCCGCGGTGAGCTCGTCCACGTTCCTCATGCCATCCTCCCTCGCGCCTTGTTGTCGGCAGCATTGTGGCCCCCTCTAACCGGGAAGGTCCGCAGCTTCGGTCCTATTGGACGGGCGGGAGTAAAGCGTTCTAAAATAGAACTGTCAAGCCATCAGAATGTTTCGAGTAGCTATGTACAACGGTAGCCACTGACAGAAGGGTTGCATTCCACTTTAGAATTTACCGACGCAGCGCAATCATTCGGAGAATTGGCTGAGCGCGATTACCATTTCTCGACCCACGGCCGCAGTACGATTTCAAAGGCCCATGTCGAGCGATGCTGACGGTGCAGTTGCAGATAGGTTTGCGCAATGTGGACAGGATCGGCCATGTTGTCGTCGACAGTTGCTCCCGCCAGCCGGTGCGCGCGGGTGCCGTCCTCCTGAGCCCATCCGATCGCGGCATCGATCGGCACGTTCGCCACATGGATGCCCTGCGGCATCAATTCTCTTGCCATGCTTTGCGCCAGTCCGGACTTGGCATGACACGCCATCGCAAATGCGCCACTCGATGGAAAACCTTTGAGCGCCGCGCTGGCGTTGGTAAAGATGATCGTTCCTCTCGCGCCATTGGCGTCGGGCTCGTTTCCGAGCATGAGCCGAGCCGCCTGTTGACCGACCAGAAACGCGCTGAACGCCGAGTTTCGGATTGTTTCGAGCGCCATGCCTGGATCGGCATCGACTATAGTCTTGCGAAAGATGCCAGGAACCCGGCCGTCGATATTGTGCACGACGAGCCTTGGCGTCCCGATCTCTTGAACGACCTTCTCGAAAAGCTGTGCCACGGCTGCTGGTTCGGCTGCATCACAGGCGTATCGACGCACGCCATGCATTCTTTCGAGAGACTGAAGAACTGGTTTTTCCGGATTCCTGGCTGCCACGCCGACACGCATCGCGTTTTCCGCGAACAACCTGGCGCAACTCGAGCTGATGCCCGGGCCGCCACCGACAATGAGTGCGACCTCAGGTGCGGAAATTCGGGTATCGCGAGAGGGCTGAGTCATCTTGGTTCCTCCGATTTTTTGGCCGGCAAGACTCCGGCGAAGCCGGATGAGCTATTCTCTTGCCCGCAAGCACGGCCCGCGCCGCCTTCAAGCTCATGAACCCACCGGGTTCACCTGTAACTGGGAGAACGTTTCTCAATGAAAGCCCGGACGGCTTCGGCGTGCTGCGCAGTTCCTGCCGCGAGGACCATCCGCTCGGCCTCGTGGTCCAGTGACGTCAGGAAGTCGGCCGACAACGCAAGGTCTAGATTATCCTTCATGGAGGCATAGGCGCTCGCCGGGCCATTCGCCAATGCTCTCGCCATTTCGAATGCTTCGCTTTGCAGTTCGGAATCAGGCACCACGCGATTGATGAGGCCCAATGCTTCGCAGCGCCGGGCACTGATCCGTTCGGACAAGAACATCAGTTCGCGAGCACGTGCCGTCCCGGCAAGCCGGGTCAACAGCCACGAGATACCGTAATCACCGGTGAGCGCAATCCTGGCGTAGCCAGTCGTCATGATGGCGGACTCGGCTGCAATACGAAGGTCGCAGGCGAGCGCGATCGCAAGCCCGGCGCCAGCCGCCGGTCCCGGCAGAGCCGCGATGGTGGGCTTCCGCACCGAAACAAGTACGCCGGTCAGGGTGCGCTGGCGTTCCTGCAATCGCGCGACCTTGTCGCTGACTGACATGGCCGGCGCGGCGGAGTTGCCGCCCATCCCCTTGACGTCGCCGCCCGAACAGAAAGCAGTGCCTGCGCCGGTAATCAGGAGCGCTCCGACCTCAGGATCATCGCCATTCTGTTTGATCATCCGGCGCAACGCCGGCGTCAGATGATCGGACAACGAATTTCGGGCTTGGGGTCGGTTCAAGGTAATCACCGCAACGCGATCCCGGATCGCGCACAGCAGTTCGTCCGTCCCCGTATCAACCGAGATTGATCCATCAGTCATGGTTCTGGCCTTTCAAGTCGCGCCGAGAGTTCGCAGAGTAACCCAGTACGCCGTGCCGTATTTGAGCATCACCAATTTTCGTTGAATGGCCGCAGTTCCGTGAGAAACGACCAGGCCGAGCGGTCCTGACCGTAAAGATGAAACAATTCGTCGGCGATCGCGGTAGGCTTGATGAAGAATTCATCCGGTTTGTCGCTCATCCGCGCGCGCATACGGGGCGTATCGATAACGGCATCGATGAGAACGTAGGAGACGTGCACGCCGAGAGGTCCCAGGTCACGTGCGATCGACTCGGCCAAAATCCGCTGCGCCGCCTTTGTCGGCGCGAAGCCGGCGAAATTGGCTTTGCCTCGGATCGACGACGTGTTTCCAGTCACGAGGATTGCGCCCTTGCCGCGATCGATCATGTCGGGAGCCACTTGGCGGGCCAGGTACAACAGGCCCATCACGTTGACCTCGAAGTTTCCCTTCAACAACATCGGATCAATCTCGCGAAAATTCCCCCAGCCGCCGCCGACCGCGTTGTGGATGAGAACGTCAGCCGGACCGAAACGCCGTTTTGCTTCTGTAATCACAATCCGCACCTGGCTTTCGTCCGATACGTCGCAGGTCATCGCGTGCACGTCGGGAAGCTCTTGCGCGAGGCGATCGATGAGCTCCGCAGAGCGGGCAAGCGCGATGATACGGAAACCACCGGCAGAGAAGCGCTTGACGATGGCAGCTCCCGTTCCCGGGCCCACCCCGGTCACGATCGCGATTGGCTTCTCGGTCATTTGACGCTCCCTTCGACTATTGTCCGGCCGCTCTGGAGTGAATTCGGTCGGATTGCGACTGATAGGCGGCAGCTTCGTGCCTCGACACCAGGGACAAGCGCACCGGGACGTTCTTGTGGTAAGGCGTGCCCGCAATGGGATCGCGGTTGCCGCTCTCGGTGAGCAGATTGATGCGCGGTCCGTTGATCAGGCGCTCTCCGTCTGATGTCGGGTATGCCTGGCCATAGCCGTGCGGCAGCGCCAATTGGCCGTTCCGCATGGCGTCATCGACCTTGCAGCGGACGACGAGCCGCCCGACCGACGACTCGACGGCGATCCAATCGCCATCCTTCGCACCCAGCTCGCTCAGATCGCTCGAATTGATCAACATGGCGCCGTCAGGGTCGTCGCGACGCCACGCGGGATCGCGAAATATCTGGTTGGCATTGAACATGCGGCGGCCACCAGCCGCTAGCACGAATGGGAACTCCTTTGGCGCGCCAGCGGCTTGTGGATCGAGACGCGCCAGCCATTCCAGCATCTGCGGGACGATCAGCCGGACCTTGCGATCCGAATGGCCGATCAGTGACCAGACCTCGTCATACTCGTGCCGGGTAACCGCCGTGCCTTGCCGGGCGGCCACGATGGTGTCGAACAGGAGATCTCCGAGCTGCTGATCCGCCACCTCGTCGGATGCACCGATCGCCCGCCGCACCGCTTGCGGCGATCGCTTCGCGCAAGCCAGTGCCGCGCTCCACAAGGGAGCCGCGGCCGCCGTCCCATCCGGAAGCGTCTGCCCCAGCGTATGGTAGAGCACAAGCGCCGGCACTACCCGCGGGTTTTCGGCGATGAAGGCACGAAAGGCGGCGGCGAACTCCGGGCGGGAGCGACGTGCTGTCTCGCGTAGCGGTGCGAGCACATTGTCACCCGGCAGAAGCCCAAGGGCGATGGCAAGGCGCGTATATATCTCAGGCTCCGGCAAGGTGCCGGCCAGTGGCGGCAATACACCGGCGCGCACATGAAAGAAATTGGTCGGGAATTCAAAGTTGAACAGAGTGAACTCTGTTTTTTCGAATTGCGAGGAGGCCGGGAGAACATAATCGGCGAGCAGCGCGGTTTCGGTCATCGCAACGTCGACCACCACGCATAGATCGAGCGAACGCAGCGCGCGCTCCACAGCATCGGTGTTGGCTGCCGTGTTGGCGGGATTGGAGCTCTCGATCCAGGCGCAGCGCAACCGGTCTGGATGGTCCTTGAGAACCGCTTCGGGGAAAATGTTGGGCGGCAACAAGCCGCCGATGATCGCGTCGCCGGTTGGCGCGAATGTCTGGTTCGGAGAATTTCCCCATAGCGGCTGAAGCCAGCTGTGCAATTGGTTGGTACCTTCACGGCCGAAATTGCCGGAAAGCATGATCAGGAGCTTCTCGAGATAAGAGTTGAGAGTCGAGTTGACGCCTTGCTGGATTCCGAGTTCAACCCGAACGACCATGGCCTTCGCGGCCGCGATCATCGCCGCGCAGCGCTCCAGCTCCGCGATCGAGATATCGGCGGCGGCCGCCCATTCCGCAACGGGGATATTCAATAGCGCCTGCCTCACCTCCGCGAAGCCGATCGTGTGCTCCTCAATGAACGGATGGTCGATCCGGTCGGAACGGACGAGCATGGCCAGCAGCGCTCCAAGGAGAAACGAATCGGCACCGGGCCGAACCGCAAGATGCAGATCCGCCATCTCAGCGGTTTCGGTTCGCCGAGGGTCGATGACGATCAGCTTGCGTGCGGGATCTTTGCGGATTTGATTGAGATGGTCGCGCGCATTGGGGAAGCCGTGGGCGATCCAGGGATTTGCCCCGATGACGAGCAAGAGATCGCAATGATGGACGTCTTCCGCCGTGTGGCACGTCTGGCTGCCGAACATGTGGCCATTGACCCAGAAGTCGCCGGTTTTCTCCTGCGAAAGCGCGTTGAAGACGCTGCGCGAGCCCAGCGCACGCAACAAGCCACTGGCGTAGGCGCCGCCAGCATGGTTACCCTGCCCGCCGCCGCCGTAAAGGGCAATGCTCTTGCCGCCATACCTGTCGACGACGTCTCGAAGCCGCTCCGCGATTTCCGCGATCGCCACATCCCACTCGATCTCGTCAAAGCCGCCATCGGCGCGGCGGCGCAGCGGGGTCGTGAGCCGATCTCTGTGATGGGCATAGTAGGGAATGCGTGCCGCCTTGTTGCACAGATAGCCTTGCGACTTCGGGTTTGAACGGTCGCCTCGTACCTTCTCGAGGCGCCCCTCATTCACCCAGACCTCGATGCCGCAGTTTACGTAACACAGGTTGCAGGCTGTCTTGAGCCACTTGCCGGCCGTCATGGGCACCTCCCAGATTACGATTTGTCGCAGCTCATAGCCTTTGCTGTTCTGCGCTGCCGCTTGTGATTGCCGCCGCAGACAGTCATCCGTCCGGCGTCGAGAATATCGTCGGAAAGCTTCCCGGCGCCGACAGCACGCGACAGCACGATCGATCCGACCATGGTCGCAATGGCGCTCGTCGCGATTTGGCGTGCCTGTTGGGGACCCTCGGCGGGAAGCACTTCGACCAGGATGTCGATCATCTCCTCCAGCTTGGAAGCAAGCGCCCGTTGCTCGCTCGGGCTCGATCGAGCGACATCTGCGGCCAGGGCTGGAAGCGCGCAACCTTGTCTGGGATTGTCGCGGTGGCGGGAACTTAGGTAATCGGCGATCACCGTCTCGAAGCGATCCCCGCTGGCCTTCCGGTTCGCCAGCCTTCTCCACCGCTCGACCATTTGGTCCATCGCAAACGCGATTGCCTCGCCAACAAGTGCGGCCCGTGACTCGAAGTGGTTATAGAACCCGCCGTGCGTAAGACCCGCGAGCTTCATCAACGCGACGACGCTAAGTCCTTCGGCACCGCTTTGACGCAAGCCGTAGGAAGCATTTTCAACGATCCGGCTGTGGGTCTGGCGCCTATGGTCTCCTACGTAACGCATCTCCCCTCCGTGCAAGCTGCTCGGTGACCGGCTTTTCGACCGATCCCATCCACCAGCGCTTCTGGACCGCGCTTTTGAAGTGACGGCAATATTTCATTGCAACGCCGGCCATGTTATATGATTATCGTCATATAACAACAGCGATCAACAGGAGAATTCGCCATGGCCGCCGCTTCGGATCCCGTCGTCATCCTCTCCGCAGCCCGCACGCCGCTCGGCCGCTTCATGGGCGAGCTCTCGCCACTCAGTGCCCACAAGCTCGGTTCCCATGTGATCGGATCGGCTTTGGAACGGGCCAAGCTGGCACCGGAACGGATCGACGAGGTCTTCATGGGCAACGTGCTGCCGGCCGGACAAGGCCAGGCACCGGCGCGCCAGGCCGCGCGCGGCGCCAAATTGCCGGATGCCACCGGCGCCACGACCATCAACAAGGTCTGCGGCTCCGGCATGAAGGCTACCATGATCGCTCACGACATCATCAATGCCGGCTCCGCCGAGATCGTTCTGTCTGGCGGCATGGAGAGCATGAGCAATGCGCCCTATTTGCTGGCCAAGGCGCGTGGCGGCTATCGCGCCGGCCACGACCGCATCATCGACCACATGCTGATGGACGGGTTGGAAGACGCTTACGAGACAGGACGCTCGATGGGCGATTTCGGCGAGGCCACCGCCGAAGCCTATCAATTCACCCGCAAAGACCAGGACAACTATGCGATCGAGACCTTGACCCGCGCCCGCAAGGCGGTTGAAGGCGGCGCGTTCAAGGCTGAGATTGCTCCGATCACGTTGGCCGAGAAGGCTGGGCCCCGGATCATCTCCAATGACGAACATCCGCTCAAAGTCGATCCCGCCAAAATCCCGGGGCTGAAAGCCGCGTTCCGCGCCAACGGCACCATCACGCCCGCCGCCTCATCCGCCAATGCTGACGGCGCTGCAGCGCTCATCTTGGCGAAACGCTCGCTCGCCGATCGCGACGGCCTTCCGGTGCTCGCCGAGATCAAGGGTCATGCCACCCACAGTCAGGAGCCACAATGGTTCACGACGGCGCCGATCCCCGCTATTCGCAAGCTATTGGACAAAGTCGGCTGGAGCGTTGGCGACGTCGATCTGTTCGAGATCAATGAGGCGTTTGCGGTCGTAGCGATGGCGGCGCAGAAGGATCTCGGCATCCCCAGAGAAAAGCTGAACGTAAACGGCGGCGCCTGCGCGCTAGGTCATCCCATTGGCGCCACCGGCGCGCGGCTGATCGTGACGCTGCTGCACGCGCTCGAAACGCGGAACCTAAAGCGCGGCGTCGCGTCACTCTGCATCGGCGGCGGCGAAGCTACCGCCATCGCAATCGAGCGCGTTGTCCGCTGATATCTCGGCTGGATCGACCAGACGCACTCGGCGAGCGGTGCGAGCCGCGTCAATCGCCACTTGATCTGCCCACCCCCCGACGAGGAATATCCATGGCCGATATAACGAACACCGCGTCGCGGGACATTCCTGGTTCCAGTGTCCTGCCGATCGCGATCCTTTCCGTGCTGGCCGCAATGGGAACGCTTGCGACCAATATCTTGCTGCCGTCTCTGCCGCAGATTGCGATCTCATTGAATGTCACGAGTGCGGCGGTCACGTCCGCCATCACCGTCTTTCTTGCGGTGTTCGGGTTGGGCCAGCTCCTGGTCGGACCGCTTTCGGACCGCTACGGAAGACGTCGGCCGGTTCTGATCGGATTTGCGGTGTTCTTCGCCGGCAGCGTCTGGTGCGGTCTGGCAACCGACCTGCCCAATCTCCTCATCGGCCGCGTCGTGCAGGCAACAGGTGCTTGCGCGACGTCAGTGCTGTCTCGCGCCATCGCCCGCGACATGTTCAGTGGTGCGGCACTGGCGCGCGCCATGGCGCTCATCATGATCGTGATGTCCGCAGCTCCCGGGTTCTCGCCGCTACTTGGCGGCGCTCTCGACCATAGCCTGGGCTGGCGCGCCGAATTCGCGCTGGTCGCGGCCTTTGCCGCCGTCGGCGCCGTTGCCTACGCCATCGTTCTTGGCGAAACTCACAATTCGGTCCGCACGCCGTTCAATCCAGTTGTCGTCGGCAGGACCTATGCCGGTCTGATTGGAGACCGTCGCTTCGCTACCCCCGCGGCCGCCTCGAGCCTCACGATGGGCGGCTTGTTCTCGATGTTCTCCGCTGCGCCGCGCCTATTCATCGAAGCGCTGCACTTCACGCCGATCCAGCTCGGGCTCTTCTTTGCCGGCACCGTCTTCATCGTATTCGCCGCGGGTATGCTGGCCACACGATTGGCACCACGCTACGGGCTTGATGGTCCGATTCGGGCAGGTTTGTGGGCGACTGCCGCCAGCAGCCTCGCGGTACTGCTCATCTCACTGATCAACCCGACTTTCTTGCCCTTTCTAGGCGCGATGAGCGTATATCTCCTCGGCATGGGCATTGTCAGTCCGTTGGCCACGGCGCGCGCGTTGTCTCCATTCGGCGAGAAGGCCGGCGCGGCCTCGGCGCTGCTGGGTTTCCTGCAGATGACGGTCGCCGCGATTGGGGTATGGCTTGCTGCCACAGTGTCACATGAAGCAATGTTTGCGCTGGGCGTCGTGATGAGCGCGTTTTCCCTGCTGGCTCTTGGCCTGTACGCGAGGGGCCCGGGGTCTTGATGGGCGTATGACTCCGCACGCGTTTCCGTTCAGTCACTCATCGGCTTTGCGAAGCCTGGCTTAGGCCTGTCGGCAAAACGCGGCAAGGCTTGGCCGGCCCGACAATTAAGCTTGTTTCCAGCGCAATCAGGTCCCGTGGAATTCCGGCTTGCTGCTGCCCGCTGGGCGCCTCATCTCGAACATGTTCTCGGTCCTGACCTCGAGATAATCTCCACCCCGGCCGGCGCGCAGAATGGGACGCGCAAGTGCCGTGTTGTAGACGCCGTCCTCGATCAACGTCTTGTCGATGTAGACCGCGACGACCTCGCCGAGCACGAACCACCCTTCGACCTTTTCACCACGTGCATTGGCTAACTGGGAGACATCGACGACCTTGCATTCCATGGCGGCTCTGCTCTCGCCCACCCGAGGCACAGCAACGTGGCGTCCGGGTATTGGTGTCAGTCCGGCAGCCTCGAACTCGCTGACACCATGATCGAGCGGCTTCGCCGTCACGTTCATGCGCTCGCCGAGATCCATGGTGACCAGATTCCAGACGAATTCACCGGTCTCGCTGACGTTCTTGACGGTGTCCTTCCACGAAATCGAGGAAAACCCGACGATCGGAGGATCGTACAGGAAGGCGTTGAAAAAGCTGTACGGCGCGAGGTTCAACTGACCGGCCGCATTGCGCGATGAAATCCAGCCAATCGGACGCGGCGCGATTATCGCATTGAACGGATTATGCCGGAGCCCGTGGCCTTTCGAAGGCTCGTAGTAGTGGAAGTCGACCTGATCCATTAATGCCCCCGAAGCTGCCGAAGGCCGTCGATCTGGCCCGTTGAGATTCAGCAAAGATCGGCGCATCGCATGACCATGCGTGCGCATCGCCCTCGTCAGAACGTCCGCAGTGCCCTTCCGGAAGGCTCAGGCGATCGCCCGAGCCGCGGCCCGCTGTTGCCCGGCGCCGTCGAGGAAACCAGTCAGGCGCTGCCGGATGATTTGTTCGGCGTCCGCCATGATACGGTCGATCAGTTCCTTCACCGTCGGGACGTCGCGAATGAGCCCGACGACCATGCCGCAGCTCCAGGCGCCCGCATCCATGTCGCCGTCGATCATCACCTTGGGATAGACACCCGCTACCTGGTCATGGATGTCCTCGATCTTGAGGCTCTTGCCCTTCTCGCGCTCGATCTCGAGCAGATGCTCGACGCCCTTGTTGTTAAGAACCCGCTCGGTATTGCGGAGCGCCCGCATGACGAGCCTTGTGTCGAGCTCCGTCGCCGCGACCAGCGCCTTCTTGACGTTCTCGTGCACCGGCGCTTCCTTGGTGGCGATGAAGCGCGTGCCCATGTTCATGCCCGCAGCGCCCATCGCCAGGGCGGCAACCAGGCTGCGCGCATCCGCCATGCCGCCTGAGGCAACGAACGGGATCTTCAGTTCCTCCGCGGCGCGCGGCAGCAGGATCATGTTAGGCATGTCGTCCTCGCCGGGATGCCCGCCGCATTCGAAGCCGTCGACGCTGACAGCGTCGCAACCGATCTGCTCGGCCTTCAGCGAGTGCCGAACGGACGTGCATTTGTGGATCACCTTGATGCCGCCAGCCTTCAGCGCCGGCATGTACTGCTCGGGGCTGCGCCCGGCGGTTTCGACGATCCTGACGCCGCCCTCCCTGATCGCAGCGATGTATTCCGGATAGGGCGGTGCGGTGAAGGTTGGCAGGAACGTGAGGTTCACGCCGAACGGCTTGTCCGTCATATCGCGGCAGCGCGCGATCTCCTTGGCCAAAAGCTCGGGCGTCCTCTGGGTCAGGCCGGTGATGACGCCGAGCCCGCCGGCATTCGACACCGCGGCTGCGAGTTCGGCGAAGCCGACATAGTGCATGCCGCCCTGGATGATCGGATGCTCGATGCCGAACAGTTCAGTGATCGCTGTCTTCACGACTGATCTCCCCGCGTTGCCGCTCAGTGGATGATTTCAAACAAACCGGCCGCGCCCATGCCGCCACCGATGCACATGGTCACCACGCCGTACTTTGCCTTGCGCCGACGGCCCTCGATCAGGAGGTGGCCGGTGAGCCGCGAACCGGTCATGCCGTAGGGATGACCGATCGCGATCGAGCCGCCGTTGACGTTGAGCTTGTCCGGGTCGATGCCCAGCTTGTCGCGGCAATAGATCACCTGCACCGCGTAAGCCTCGTTCAGTTCCCAGAGGTCGATGTCGCCGATCTTCAGACCATGGCGCTTGAGCAGTCGCGGGATCGCCGCGACCGGACCAACGCCCATCTCGTCCGGCTCGACGCCGGCGGCAGCGAAGCCGCGGAAGATGCCGAGCGGCTTCAGCCCTTTCCTCGCCGCAACCTTGTCGCTCATGATCACACAGGCCGAGGCACCGTCCGAAAGCTGGCTGGCATTACCCGCGCTGATGGTCTTGCCCTCGAACACCGGCTTGATCTTGGCGAGGCCCTCGGCGGTGGTTTCGGGACGTGGGCCTTCGTCCTTGGTGAGCGTCACCTGCTCGTACGAGACTTCCTTGGTGTCCTTGTTGACGAGCGCCATCCTGGTCGTGAACGGCACGATCTCGTCGTTGAAGCGGCCGGCCTGCAACGCAGCGCCGACGCGGCGCTGGCATTCGAGGCTGTATTCGTCCTGCTTGTCGCGGCCGATCTTGTAGCGCTCGGCGACGACCTCCGCCGTATCGAGCATCGACATGTACATTTCGGGCTTCATCGCCATCAGCTCGTCGTCGACGGCGTGAAACCTGTTCATGTGCTCGTTCTGCACGAGGCTGATCGACTCGATGCCGCCGCCGATCGCGACCTCGACCCCATCGAGCATCACCGATCGCGCGGCAACCGCGATGGCCTGTAGGCCGGACGCGCATTGCCGATCGATCGTGGTGCCCGCGACCGTGACGGGCAGACCGGCGCGGATCGCGCCCTTGCGAGCCACATTCATCACCATGGTGCCTTGCTGCATGGCGCAGCCCATGACCACGTCTTCCACCTCGCCCGGCGCGATGCCGGCGCGCTTCACGGCTTCCGCCATGATGTGCCCGGCCATGGTGGGGCCGTCCGTATTGTTGAGCGCGCCGCGATAGGCCTTGCCGACGGCCGTTCTTGCGGTGGAAACGATGACTGCTTCAGTGGTCATGCTGGCCTCTTCTCTTTACGCGGCCGCGTCCATCTGCGCGTAACGCAGCAGGTGGAACGCGGGATCGCCGAACTGGATGTTGATGGAGGAAATTCGCTTGAAATAGTGCCCGACGTTGAGCTCGTCGGTCATTCCCATGCCGCCGTGAAGCTGCACCGCCTGGTCGGCGACGAACCGGCCGGCATAGCCGATCTTCGACTTGGTCCCCGAGGCGAGCCGCGACAGGCCGGCATCGCCGGTGCCGAGGCTGAGGTTCAGGTGCTGCATCAGGGAGAGCGCTTCTTGATGGGCAATGAACATATCGACCATCCGATGCTGCAGCACCTGGAAGGAGCCGATGGTGGTGCCGAACTGCTTGCGGGTCTTCGAATAGTCCAGCGTCGCCGCGTTCAGCTCACCCATAGCGCCGACGGCTTCCGCGCAGAGCGCGCCGATGGCGCCGTCGCGACAGGATTCGAGCGCTGCAACGCCCTCGCCTTCTGCGCCCAGCAATTGCCCGCGTACATCGCGCAGGCTGACCTCGGCGGCCCGGCGGCCGTCGATGGTCTTGAAGCCCTGGAGGTCGAAGCCGGTGGCGCGCCGATCGACCACGAACAGACTCACGCCGCCGCGGTCACGATCATCGCCGGAGGTCCGCGCCGAGACGATCAGATAGTCCGCCCAGGGCGCGGCGATCACGATGGTTTTCGCGCCAGTCAGGGCGTAGTCGTTGCCCTCGCGCCGCGCTCTCGTCGCGACATTGGCCAGATCGAAGCGCGATGCTTTTTCCGTCCAGGCCAGGGTCCAGATTTTCGAGCCGTCAATGATTTCAGGGATGAAGCTCTGCTGCTGCTCCGGCGTCCCCAAATGCTCGATCAATCCGCCGGCCAGCACCACCGTCTCGACGAAGGGCTCGACCACGAGGTGACGACCGAACTCATGCATGACGATCATGGTCGACAGCGGACCGCCGCCGAGACCGCCGGCGCCCTCGGAGAACGGCGCAGCGAGCAGACCGAGCTCGGCGAACGCGTCCCAGTGCTTCCGGCTAAAGCCTTCCTCGCTCGCCACGATCTTGCGCCGTGCCTCGAAATCGTACTGGTCGCGTAGCAGACGCTGGACGCTGGATCGCAGCAATTCCTGCTCTTCCGTGAACTGAATATCCATCCGACCCTCCCGATCCGCCGCGGCTAGAGCCCGAGCACGGCCTTGGCGATGATGTTGCGCTGGATCTCGTTGGATCCGCCGTAGATGCTGAGCTTGCGCGCGTTCAGGTATTTCTCCGACGCGGTATGGCCGTAATCGGGGCCGGGCATGAAGCGGTTGGCGCTGACCGGATGCTCGCGGATGGCAAGACCGTAATTGCCGATCGCGCGATGGGTGAGCTCGGTGATGTCCTGAAATATCTCGGTGCCGCGGATCTTGAACAGCGAGGCCGCCGGACCAGGGTCTATGCCGCGCGCCATCTGGGCGACGACGCGCAGCTCCGTCGCCTCCAGCGCAAGCACATCGAGCTCGATGCGGGCAATGTCCCGCAGAAATTCGAGATGCGCGGGATCCTCAGTCGGGATCTCGGCCTTCACGATCTGCTTCAACCTGCCGATATAGCGGGTGGACCGCCCAATGCCGGCCATGCTGGTGCGCTCGTTGCCGAGCAGGAACTTGGCGTAGGTCCAGCCCTTGTTCTCCTCGCCGACCAGGTTCTCGACCGGCACATGGACGTTTTCGAGGAAGACGTCGTTGACCTCGTGGCTGCCGTCGATCGTGATGATCGGCCGCACGGTGACGCCGGGCGACTTCATGTCGATCAGCAGGAAGGAGATGCCGGATTGCGGCTTCGCGCTCGGATCGGTGCGCACGAGGCAGAAGATCCAGTCGGCATGCTGCGCCAGCGTGGTCCAGGTCTTGTGACCGTTGACGATGTAGTGGTCGCCGTCGCGCACGGCCTTGGTTCGCACCGACGCGAGGTCGGAGCCGGAGCCCGGTTCGGAATAGCCCTGGCACCACCAGTCCTCGCCGGAGAGGATCCGCGGCAGGAATCTTTTCTTCTGCGCCTCGTTGCCGAACGTGTAGATCACGGGACCCACCATGGTGACGCTGAAGGCGAGCGGCGGAAGAGTTCCAGCGCGGGACGTCTCCTGCTCGAAGATGAAGCGCTGCGTGATCGACCAGCCCGGGCCGCCGTACTCCTTCGGCCACAACGGCGCGATCCAGCCCTTCTTGTAGAGAATGCGATGCCAGAGCAGCGACTGCTCCTTGGTCAGATCGGTCTCGGGGTTGGGAACGCGCATTTCCGCGGGATAATTCGCCGCGATGAAGGCACGCACCTCATCGCGGAAAGCGGCATCCTCGGCCGACAGCGCGAGTTCCATCGCGATGATCTCCCTACCACTTCTCGCCGAAGGGACGGATTTCCAGCTCGAAGGTCCATGCGCTCTTCGGCTGCTGGTAGAGCTGCCAATAGGAGGCGGCGACGGACGACGGCGGCATCAACAGATCGGGATCGTCGAGCGCGTTCGGACCGAGCGCCTCGATCCGGCGCTGCCGCACCCATTCCGTATCGACGCCGGAATCGATGATGAGATGGGCGACGTGGATGTTCTTCGGCCCGAGTTCGCGTGCCATCGCCTGCGCCACCGCACGCAGCCCGAACTTCGCACTGGCAAAGGCGGCATAGCCGCTGCCGCCGCGGAGCGAGGCGGTCGCGCCGGTGAAGAAGATGTTGCCGGCACCGCGCGGCAGCATCAGCCGGGCCGCCTCGCGCCCTGCGAGGAAGCCGGAATAGCAGGCCATTTCCCAGACCTTGCGGAAGACCCGTTCGGTCGTATCCAGAATCGGGAAGTTGACGTTGGCCCCAATGTTGAAGATGCAGACTTCGAGCGGAGCGTGCTTGTCGGCATCGCCGAGGAAGGAGATGATTTCCTCTTCCTTTCGCGCATCCAGCGAACGGGCGTGAATCTCGCCGCCGGCCGCCTCGATCTCCTTGACCAGCGGCGCCAACTTGTCGCCGTTGCGCCGGCCGGCGAAGACCGTAAAGCCTTCCGAGGCGAACTTCTTGGCGATCTCGGCTCCGATATAGTCGCCGGCGCCGATCACGGCCACGGTTGCGTTTCTCTTCTGCACGGATGTCCTCCCGATGAAGTTAGATCTGTTGCCGTCGGAATTTGGGCGTATGCACCGGCGGGATTGCGCCACTTTCGCGCAAGGACTCCGCGAGCTTGTGCTTGAGTATCTTGCCGGTCGAGGTCGCCGGCAAGGCATCAAGTATGACGATTTCGGACGGCCGCTTGTAAGACGTAAGCTGGGGTCGGATGAAACTCATCAACATCTCGGGCGTCGTGCGAGATCCCGGCAACAATTTCACAAAGGCGACGATCTCTTCGTTGCCGTCCGCGACACGACCGACCACGGCGGATTGCACCACGTCCTTGTGTGAACTGAGGACCGCTTCGACCTCCGCGGGATAGACGTTGAAACCGGAACGAATGATCATTTCCTTGGTGCGCCCGACGATGTACAGACAATCGCCGTCGAAACGCGCCAGATCGCCCGTATTGAACCAGCCCTCGCTGTCAATCACCCTCGCGGTGAGCTCGGGGGCACGGTAGTACCCCAGCATCACGTTGCGCCCGCGGACGTGCAGCTCGCCGACCTGACCCGATACCGTCGGAAACCCCTCGATTGTTCGCACCCGCGCCTCCACACCCGGCAGCAGCGTGCCAACAGCCTGGTCCGAGCGCGGCCTATCGAAACGCACGCCTGAGATTCCCGGCGAGCATTCGGTGATCCCGTAGCCGTTGAGCAACGGAAGACCGAACTCCTTTTCAACACGCGACTTCAGGTTCAAGTCCAGTGGCGCACCGGCGACGGCAATCAAGCGCAACGAACCTCGGGCGAGTTGGTCCAAGCCCGATACGGTCTTGTACTCCAACAGACGCTGATAGGTGGCGGGCACGCCATTGAGGATGGTGATTCCCTCCTCCGCGATCGCCTCTGCGGCTGCCGCCGGATCGTATTTGCTGACCATCCGAACCGTGCCACCGACCATCAGCGTCATGATCAAGAGCGAGATGCCGACGATATGCGAGATCGGCAACACAAGATAGATTTTGTCGTCCTCATTCATCCTGCGGAAATGCGCGGTGGTCCTTGCGCTGATCAGCAGGTTATCGTGCGACAGCATAACGCCCTTAGGAGCCCCGGTCGTGCCCGACGTGTAGATCAAAACCGCAACCTGCTTTGCTCGATCGGCCTGCACCGGCTCGACCATTGCGCTTTCGTTGAGCGGACCGACACCAAGTTCCGCCAGCGTACCAATCCGCCGGGTCTCGGCGCCATAGCGCGAGGCGTGGGCGGCAGCCTCCTTCGAGATACCCGACGTGAAAAACAACCGGCGAGCGCCGCTATGGTCGCGGATCTGGTCCAGTTCGCGCGCCGACAAGCGCGGGTTGGCGGCAACGGCCCATGCGTCGAGCCGGCTCGCCGCCAGCAGCAAGACGGCAAGCGCAATACAGTTTTCGCTGACGATGATCATACGATCGCCGGGTCTGATCCCCAGCGACGAGAGCACCGTCGCGATCTCGCCAACGCGCTGCTCCAGATCGCGATAGCTCCAGGACGCTCCGTCTTCGACCAGCGCGGTCCGGTTTGGCGCCTCGGCAGCCGGTCCTGCCGTGACGTCATGGATGCGGCTCGGCAAGCCGGCAGCAATCTCGTCGAGACTGATCGCCTCTGAAAGCTCCACCACGACGAACCTCCCGATCGAAACATGCCGACCTTTGCGACGCGGCACATTACAACAACATATCGTTCTTTTTTAGAACTCGTCAATCGATAATTCGTCGCCGGTCTTTCCCGGAGTCCCGAATGACGATCATGACGGCATTCATTGCCGGCCGCCATCGCTTGACGCCGCCATTTACAACCCCTCATCTGACCGCTACGATCAAGTACCAAATAAGAACTTATATGGGAGGAGCGGGAAATGGCAGCGAGCCGGGGTGTAGCGATACTTGTGGGCGCAGGCGATGCCATCGGCGCGGCGGTCGCCCGGCGTTTTGCCGAGGGCGGCTATACGGTTTGCATCTGCAGGCGCGATGCGTCCAAATCGCAGGGGCTTGTCGCCGAGTTGAGGGCTCAGGGACATGACATTCACGCGTTCAGCGTCGATGCTCGCCAGGAAGCCGAGGTCCAAGGCATATTCGCACGGGTCGAGAAAGAGCTCGGGCCTGTCGAGGTCTGCCTCTACAATGCCGGCTCAAACGTCAACAAGCCCCTGCTCGACACGACGGAAAAGCTGTTCTTCAAGGCCTGGGAACTCGCCTGTTATGGCGGCTTCCTGGTGGGGCGTGAGGCCGCTCGCGTGATGTTGCCGCGTGGACGCGGCACCATCTTCTTTACAGGTGCGACGGCAAGTGTGCGTGGCGGCGCGGGGTTTGCTGCATTTTCATCGGCGAAGTTCGGACTTCGAGCGGTGGCTCAAGCGATGGCGCGCGAGCTTGGACCGAAGAATATTCACGTCGTGCATCTCCTCATCGACGCTGGCGTGGATAGCGAGGCGATTCACGCGCGCATGAAGGCAGCGAAGGGCATCGAGGCAAGCGATATTCCGCCGGACAGCCTGACCAAAACGTCTTCAATTGCCGAGGCCTATTGGTTCACCCATCAACAGAGCAGGGATGGCTGGACCCACGAACTCGATCTCCGCCCGTCCGTGGAGAAATGGTAACATGAACGCGACACCAAACCTGACCCTGTGGGGCGTCGGAACAAGTCGCACCATTCGTCCGCATTGGGCCATGCACGAACTGGGCCTGACCTACAACACGAAACCCATTGGGCCACGCACGGGCGAAACCAAGACAGCAGAATACTCGAAGCTCAATCCGCGCCAGAAGATTCCGCTGCTTCAGGACGGCGACTTCTGCATCGGCGAGAGCGCGGCAATCGTTGCCTACCTGTCGCGAATGTATTCCACCGCGGAACGAACGCTGATTCCGGAAGCTGCCCGCGAGTATGCGGCATGGCTGGAATGGTGCTTCTTTATCGTCGCGGAGCTGGATTCCACCAGCCTTTACGTGATGCGCCGTCATCGGGCGGACGCGCTCGGACCGATCTACGGCATCGCGCCCGAGGTCGTTGCGAAAGCCGGCGAGTATTTCCGCCAACAGTTACGCCATGTCGAAGTCGCGCTCGCAGATGGCCGGCAATTCCTGATGGGCGACCGGTTTACCAGCGCAGACATCCTGCTCACGACCTGCCTGGAGTGGGCCATCGCCTATGGCGTCGGCATTTGCGACAACGCTCAGCCCTATCTCGAACGCATCAGGAAACGGGACGCCTTTCAGCGCGCCGTTGCGGCGAATGTTCCGATGGCACCGATTACGCCGGCGACGGGGACGGTCTAGAATTGGTGCGAACGGGCCTAGCCCCGCCCTTCAGACGGCGACCCGCACGCTACGCTCCGCAACCATCTTGTCGATGGCATGGTCGTCGTAACCCAGCTCGCGCAACACCTCACGGGAGTGTTCGCCCACCCTGGGAGCGGGCCCACCGATCGCGGCCTCGTTCAGGGCAAAGCGGGCTGCGGGCTTCGGTTGCCGCACCCGCCCGACTTTCGGTTGATCGAACTCCGCGATGATATCGCGGGCGACCACCTGTTCGTTGTGGATGATCTCGCCCCGCCGCAGGATCGGTGAGCAAGGGACATCGGCCGCGTCAAGGCGCTCCAGCCATTCAGCAGTGGTGTGCCGGCTGATATATTCCGCCATCTTGTTGATGCGTGCCGTGGCGTTGACGGAACGCGCCGCCGGCGTCGAGAAGCGGGGATCCTTGGCAAGCTCCGGATCGCCGGACGCCCGGCAAAAACCCTGCCATTCGGAATCCGAAATGGTACCGGCGGTGATGTAGCCGTCGCTGGTCTTGAACACGAGATCGGGACGATCATTGGGATCGGCAGCAGCGGCCTCGGCACCCACCACCGTGTATTGCATCATGCCTTCGGGCCACAAATACGAGATCATCGCATCCAGCATGGCGACCTGGATGTGATCACCCTGCCCTGTCTTCTCGCGAGCGTAGAGCGCCGCCGCTACGGCCTGGGCGGTGAATACGGCGGTGGTCTTGTCGCAGACGATAGTCCGGATCATCTGCGGACGGTTCGTGACCGGCTGCGACTGGATATCGGCAAAGCCCGAGAGGCCCTGAATGATCGGATCGTAAACGCGCTTCTTCACATAGGGTCCGCTGTCGCCAACACCGCTGATCGATACATAGATCAGGCGCGGATGACGCTGGCGCAACTCCTCGACGCCGAGACCGAGACGCTCCATGGTTCCGGGCCGGAAATTCTGCACCAGCACATCCGCCTGCGCTACCAATTTGGCGAGAACCTCACGGCCCGCAGCGCTCTTGACGTCGACCGACAACGAACGCTTGCCGCGGTTTGACGAAATGAAAAGTGCAGAGAACTCGCCATCCTTGTCGATCGTTGCACGGCTACGGCGGGTAATATCGCCGCCGATCGGCTCGATTTTCAGGACGTCCGCGCCCTGATCCGCCAGGAACATGGTCGCGAAAGGACCCGACACCACGCCTGTCAAATCGAGGACACGAACGCCGTTGAGCGGGCCGGGCATGACATTCTCCCTAATTGGTTTCGTTGTAAGGCCGACTTAACTTTCGTCCTGCAGGCGCGCGGACGTCTGCCCGGCTCTGCAAGGCTCCAGGTTCTGGCCTTAGGCCGTCTTCGAAACTGGCTGGCCGATCTGCTCGACGATCGACTCCTCCACATCGCGGAGCTGGTCCTTGCCGAAGAACATTTCCTTTCCAACAAAGAAAGTTGGTGAGCCGAATGCGCCGCGGTTGACGGCGTCGGTGGTGCGATCGATCAACCCCTTCTTGACGTCGTCCTGCTGCGCACGCGCAAGCAACCGATCGATATCGACGCCTGAGGAGATGAACGCTGCCCGGAAGGTTTCGAGATCATCCATCTTCTTTGGCTCCTCCCACATGTGGTGGTAGGCCGCGCGGAAATAGGGTTCGAACACGCCTTCGAACTGGGCCGCGACGGCGCCGCGCATCAACATCAGCGTATTGACGGGAAAAAATGGATTGGGCCGGAACTTCGCTGCATTGTGGCGGCGTATGAAGCGCTGAGTCTCGAGTTCCTGGTACTCCGGCTTGTTCTTGATGCCGCGAAGAGACTCGAACGGGGACATGTTGCCCGTCGCCTTGAAAATGCCGCCGAGCAGCACCGGGACATATTCGAACTTCACGCCGGTGCGCCGCTCGATTCCCGGGAGCGCCAGCTCCGCGAGGTAAGCGTTCGGACTGCCGAAATCGAACAGGAATTCAACTTTCAGGGACATGTCAGCTCCTCCCGCAGAGCGCAATGATGGGCAGGCTTCGTGATCTTCTAGGCCGGTCGCTGCCTGTTACCCACCCTTACAGTTCTAAAAATGAACTGTCAAATGGACCATCGCCGTGGCCAGATCGCGCGTCGGCGGGGGTATTGTCTCAACTTTAGTACCTATCTAGAATGGAGCGGCGCTTGGCGTTTCCCCTGATTCAGGCGGAACGGGAGTCGGTCGACCGGAGAGCACGAATGAAATGGGACGAACTTGAGGAAGAGCCATGTTCGATGGCCCGCACCATTGGCGTGATCGGGGACCGGTGGACTCTTCTGATTCTCCGCGAATGCTTTCTGCGCACGCGCCGCTTCGAGGGTTTTCAGTCGGCGCTTGGAATCACCCGCCATTTGCTTGCCGAACGGCTCAAAAAGCTAGTTCGGCAGGGCGTTCTGCGCCGCATTCCCTATCAGGAGTCGCCCAAACGCCACGAGTACATCCTGACGCAAAAGGGCCTCGACCTCTATCCGATCATGATGGCGCTCGTACACTGGGGTGACACCCACATGGTTGACGAACGCGGACGTCCCCTGCTGCACGAGCACCGCAAGTGCGGCAAGACGTTCGATCCCGTGATGGTGTGCTCCGAATGCGGAGAGCCACTTTTGGCCAAGGAAGTTCATGTCCATCCTGGTCCAGGCGCGCGCCCCGCTCCAGAGCGAGTTTTGCTCGACAAGAAAGCAAAGCCAAAGCCCCGCAGGAAAGCGGCATAACGAGGCCAAGCCAGTCCACGTCACTGTTGGCGGTAATCCGGGCTCGCTGCGGACACCTGGCCCGCATCTTGCTCGATTGTCACGTCGACGTTGTCGGACTTCTTCTACTCGGTTCCACACCGCCTGATCCGAGAGCAGGCCTTTCTGTACGATCGTACGCGCGGCGATGCTTCGTCAGAAATGACTGCTTAATCGCGGTACTCTGCCCGGGATAAGATCAACTCATCGTCTCGGCTACAGGTGGAGCTAGGTCCAACTTCACTTCACCGCTTTTCACGCTGTGATGAGGGTGGGACGTTCGGCGCTGCCGCTGTCTCGCTACACAAGGCGCAAACGCCTTCAGAAAGGGAGCCTTGCGTATTTTTTCGACGTGCCAACGTGGGCACGTAAAAAGGGTTGTCCAGTCAAGAACGAACCGCTCGGCGCCGATTACGAGTTGGCCGTGCAGCGCGCCGAGAAGATCTTGCTGCCTGCGTTCGACAGCTGACTGACGGGTGGCGATGATGCGAGTCCCGTGGGCATTGGAGTGGTGATCGGAACGCTGGATTGGATGTTTCACGAGTATCGTCGAACGTGGAAACAGAAGACGGCAAAGCGTTTGCAGCCTTTGAGCCCCGGTCAATGTCGCGTGCATGAGACGGGCATCAAGATGATCTGCGAATATTTGTTGAAGGACGGAAGGCGCCTTGGCACGCTACGCGTTTCGAGCATCGATACGGCGTTTGCGGACGATCTGTTCGAGAAACTGCTCTACAAGAGTGTCGACGGCGAGAAGGTCGAACGCCGCACGACCGTGAACCACGCGATGACGACCGCGCGCGGCGCATGGAATACGATTTCACGGGCACACCCTCACCTGTTTGCGCCGAAGAACCCATTTGAGAAGATGGGCCTGCAATCCACCTCGCGCGAAACACCGCATGCCAACTTCGAAGAGTTAGCGGCATTCCGCGCGACAGCGATCGAATTGGGGTATCCGTCTTTGGCAACGGGTGTCCTGATCGGGTGGGAATGGCTGCAGCGCAAGGCTCATATCTTCATCCGGTTCATGGCAGAGCACTACCGGTCGGAAAGTCGCCCGAACCATGTCTATGTCATCAACTACAAGACGAGCACGGGCTCGTGGGAGCCGCTCTTCGATAAGAAGGGTTTAGCCGCTCTATCCTCTGCTAATCGCCGAGCTAGACGCCATGAAAGCATTGCGGCCGACGGGCGGCCTGATGCTGCGACGAGATGGAAGCAGTCTGCCCTGGAGCGGCAAGGGCGAAATGCTGACTCAAGTCGAGCGCATTTCGAAGAAGATCAGCCGCGGGCTTGCGTGCCGAGCTGACCTTCACGTCATTTGGCCGGCATGGCGGGACCACCGAGGCGAGCGCGTCAGGCCTCACAGAAACGCAGCTGATGAAGAAGGGCCAATGGTCATCGACCAAAGCGATGGCGCACCATCTTCATCATGACGACGAGGCCAAGCAGGACGCACAAATGAAGCGCATCAAGCGGCGCAAGCACGCGGCCAGAAAGTGAACATTTGTCGGAATGGATTCAGCCGTCTTGTCGGAATGGAAATGAACAAGTCCGATAAGTGATTGAAATCATTGGAGCGGGTGAAGGGAATCGAACCCTCGTATTCAGCTTGGAAGGCTTGTGAAAAAGACAAAATTCGCAAGAGAAATCAAATAGCCGGCGCGACCGTGTGCCAATGGTGTGCCGCCGCGCGCTTAGGAACTCACAACCGCAATTCTTGGCTCGACGATTTTTTTGGCGCCGTCTGCTTTTCATCGGCGATTGCCGCGTCGATGGCTTCGATCGCCTTCTGTATTTGGATCAGCTTCTCCGTGGCGTCCTCCGTTTTTCCGCGCTCATAGGAGCCAGCTAGAATCGATACCAATCTGCGTCGCGTGCTCACCATTTCGAGACGAGCTTTTTCAAGCTCTTTGATCGGGTCGCTCATGTAAACAGCCCCTTAGCAATCGCGTCCATGGCCTTCGCATGGTCATCGCTCGGGAACATGTGCCCGTAGGTGTCCATGGTCATCTGCAGCGTAGCATGGCCAACGAACGTTTGGACAGTTTTCGGTTGCAATCCCGCTTCGATCCAGCACGAGACGGCGAAATGACGGAGAGCGTGCCATTTGAAGCGCTTCGGCGCCGGCGGATGCCGACTAGGGTCCGACTTGTGCAGTGCGGCCAGTTTGTCGAACAGCGGATAGAACCGGTCCTTTAGCATGTGGCCGTGGCGGACATAATTGCCGCTCTTGTTCGGAAATACGAGATCGTCCGCCTTCGACCACTTCGACCGCATTTTCCACTTTCGCAGGTGGTGAAGAACGTCCGCCCCGATTGGCACGGTGCGCAAGCCGGCTTCCGATTTCGGTAAATCTTCCTCGTTATAGGCATCGACTCGCGTCTCGACCGAAACTTCCGACCTGTCGAAATCAATGTGCTTCCAGCGGAGCGCGTGCTGCTCGCCTGCCCGCAGGCCGCTCGCCGCGGCGAAAATGATCTCGACAGCAAAGTCCTGATCGGCCGCGGCGATGACTTGGCGAACAGCCTCTTTGCTCGGTGGTGTGACCTTCTTCGACCCCTCCCCGCGTTTGCCGATGACCCGGACGCCCCTGGCGGCATTGACCGCCACGATGTTTTTTCGAACGGCAAACTCGCAGATTGCGTGCAGCGTTCCGAGAATTTTGCGCGTCATCGGAACGCTGACGCCAGCGCTGCGCAACCGATCGCGGAAGTCGTCAACCACTGGCGGCGTTAAATGAGCGAACTTCACGCCGGCCACCCCTTCCGTGAAGGGGGTCGACTTTCGCACACCTTGGCGCCGGGCTGGATCCGGGCAGATGTAGTTCCAGACCCGCCCTTCGACCATGGCCAAGTGCCGGCGAGAAAAGCGCTCCCCGCGCTCCGAGCGACCTTTGACGTGATCGAGGTACTGCTCGGCGCCCTCTTTGACCGTCACCTTGTCTGCGTCGGGCCGGAACGTGCCGGCCCGAATTTGTCCCTCAACCTCGATACGGAAGGCGTCCGCCTTGCCTTTCGTTCGAAATTGCTTCCGCTGGCGATCACCGTTCTGGTCGGTGTAATCGACCGCCCAAGCCTCGCGCAGCTTGTCGCCCTCTTTCCACCCCGCCGGCTTCCACGTGCGCTTGCGGATACTAGCCATACATCACCCCCAGATCGGCGGCCGTGCGGTAGTCGGCCGCCAAGCGCGCGCCCGGGGTCGCAAGGTGCCACTCGATGTCATCCGTGGAATAGCCGAGCGCGCTCAAGTCGACGCGCAGTTCCAAATCAGCGCAGGGATCGTCCGCATAGGCCGCCACCGCAGCCTCGTACGCCCGGCGCTCGGGCGCGAACTCGTTGTAGGCTTGGCGACTATGAAAGATTGCCCCCGGAAGCCGGTAGTCGGTGACGCGGCCCGCCTTGGTCTCAAACACGAAATGCACGTTCATTGTGGTACTTCCCCTGCCCGATCCGGAATGGATCGGAACAGATAGTACACTTGACACGGATGGAGTCAAGTCAGTTGACACAGATCATGTCACATGGTAGTTCTCAAAATATGCACCAGTACCCCGAATTCGCAATCAGACCGCCCGAGACGATCGAGGCCAAGTTTGAAAAGGCCATTCAAGGCCCCCTGTGGGATCATAACCAGGTGTGGGCATTATCGATGCTCCGTTTTTGCACCGATGAAGAATGCGCCGCGCTTAGCGGCGTACCCGAACGATCGCTCCGCCTCTTGCAAACTGCCGGCGTTCTTTATGCGACCAAAGCGCCGCGCGCCGGCGGCAGCTTCAAGCGTGTTTGGCACCTTCCCGAAGCGGCCGTAGCGGCAGCATTGGAATGTCTTAAGCGGGCGACAAACGTTGATTACGCGACGATTGCCGAGATTTCGCGAGACGCCTCCGACACGCTTCGCAAGCTTTTCGTGAATTTTACTGAGATGTCGGAAGACGATATCCGCGAAGAATTTGGTGCGATGCTTATCCTTTCGGAGGGCAATGCTTTTCACGTCCAAATCAACAAAGCGGTCATGGGAATAGATCCGGCTCTCCGAGACCTTTGGGTCGGGAACGTCATCCCTGTATCTGCAAACCAAAATGGCACGTGGAAGGCTATCAGTCGCAAAAATATTGACCAGCGAGAGCGGTTCTCAAGCGAGTTCGAGACTGCCCGATTCCATTCTGTCGTCAACCTGAAGAACGTTTTCACGCAATTCGAGCGGGACGCCCGCAAGATGCGCACCTAGGGAAACCAAAAATGACTGATCCAAACAGCGGGCCTTCGCCCGCCACGGCGGAGCTTTGCCTGTCAGATGACATGCTGCGCGGTGCCGATGCGATCGCCGAGTTTCTGTTCGGCGACCCTAAGCAACGCCGCAAGGTTTACCACGTGGTCGAGACCGGCAAGCTCCCGACGTTTCGCCTCGGCGCGATCCTCTGCGCCCGGAAATCCAAATTGCTTGCCTGGATCGAACAACAAGAGCGACGGAGCGTGGGTGCAAAATGACCACGATCGTTTCTGCCAAGCGCGGTCAATATCTCTGGCTGCCTGCCCCCGGCAACACTTCCTTCGTCGTGGTCGACGTCATTGCTTGGGAAATTGGTGAAATCGGGGTGAGCGACCGGCCGACTCCGATCACCGCGGGCGGGCGCGTCGATCCGATGACGACTCCCTGCGTGCTCGCATCCGGCGCCGGCTGGCTCGCGCTTCGCGAGAACGTGACGCTGCGCAGCTCCGCCGAGGCGGTGGCCTATCTCAGTCAGGATGTGGCGTGACTGCAATTTTAGACGAAGCGTTCTACAGTTCGATCGGAGCAGCGATATTTCCGGTTCAACCGGGCAGCAAGCTCCCATTCCCTGGCTTCGAGTGGAAATCTGCCGCCAGCACGGACCTGTTGCAGTGGCGCAAGTGGGCGGCTGAATTCCCCGGCTGCAATTGGGCACTCTACGCACGTGGCTCCGGACTCGTCATTGTTGATGTCGATGTGAAGAACGTGGGCGAAGGCCAGGCATGGCAGGCATGGCAGGACATTCGCCGGCAGTGCAACATCGCCGACGGCGAACCGAACGTCAAAACCCCAACCGGCGGTTGGCACATCTATCTCCGCGTCGAGGACGGAACGCAGATCAGCCAGGCGCCTCTTGTGCGCGGCGTGATCGACATCCGACACGAGGGTTACACAATCGTCCCGCCCTCGGTCGTCGATGGAAAGCCTTATCTGCGCTACCCGTCCACGACCATCCATGCCGCCACGGCCGCCCTGCTCGAACGCGTCTCCCGAAGCAGCGATCCAGCCGCCGTGCCCGCGCCTTCCGTGTTCGCGCTTGAGGACATTCGGAACAGGTTGGGCTTCCTTTTGAAGACCGGCTATTTCGATGACGAACCTACGTGGACAGCGTCGGTATGGGCAATTAAGCGAGCTTTCGGCGATGCCGGCTATCCGCTCGCGCAGCTCATCAGTTACCGTGACGAGCAAAATCGATTGCCTTCCGTGTGGGCTCGGGAAGGCGACAAAGGCAGCCGGCCGACGACGTGCGCGACCTTGATCAAGGACAGCAACGAGGCGGGCTTTCGCGAGCACCAACGCGACAGCATGTTTGGGAACGTGCCCATCACATTGGCGGTCGCTCCGCCGGACAAGCTGATTCAATCGAGCGCCGAATTCATCGCTAATTTCGTGGCGCCGTCCTATCTTCTCGATGGCATCCTGCAGAAGCATTTCTGCTACGCCCTTACCGCTGCAACCGGCGCCGGCAAGACCGCAATTGCCCTCCGCCTCGCCGTTCACGTCGCTCTCGGGCGCAAACTCGGCGAACGGGACGTCGAACGCGGTCGCGTGCTGTTCGTTGCGGCAGAGAACTACGTCGACGTGCAGGCCCGCTTCATCGCCTCGGCTCAACATTGCGGCTTCGATCTCGGCAGCATCGACGTCTACTTCATCGCCGGCAAGACCAAGCTGTCCGAGATCGCCGATCAGGTTACAGCCGAGGCGCGGGCGCTTGGTGATTTGGCCCTGGTCATCGTCGACACCAGCGCCGCCACCTTTGAGGGTGCCGACGAAAATTCGAACGTCGATGCACTCACTCACGCGAAGCGGATCCGCAGCCTGACCGAACTGCAGGGTAATCCGACCGTGCTCCTGCTCTGCCATCCGGTAAAATCCGCGACCAACGACAACCTCGTGCCCCGCGGTGGCGGCGCGCTCCTGGCCGAAATCGACGGCAACCTGTGCGCCCGAAAGGGGGATAGTTCGATCGAAGTCCACTGGTCCGGCAAGTTCCGAGGAATGGATTTCACGCCGATGGCGTTCCGGCTGGATACCGTCGTCGCCGATCGTCTCAAAGACGCACGTGGGCGGAATATGCCCACGGTCCTCGCTACGCCCATAGACGATGCTGCGAGGCAGGTTCTGGCCGCGACCGAACGGAGCGATCAAGACCGTGTGTTGCGAGCGATCTCCGACGCCCCGGGCAAATCGTATGCCGACATCGCAAAGCAGCTCGGTTGGACGATGAGCGGCGGACAACCCTACGCGGTGAAGGTGCGGCGGGCTGCGGAGCGCTTGGCCGGCGATGCGTTGCTGATCAAAGAGCGCGGAAATTGGGTGCTCACGTCGCGAGGCGAGCGCGAACTGAACAAGCTTGATCAACGGAAATTTGAGGTCGGAAGGCAGAACAACGTTGTTTCGCCGATGCCGCCTTTGCCCGTGAGGAACGCGTGATGGCGATCGCAGAACAGCGGCTGTTTCGTTCTGTTTCGAAAAGCGCAAAAGCCCTTGTAAAACAAGCAGAACACCTGTTTCGAAACGTGTTTCGTGCCAATTGGCGGCGGGGGCGTTTACGCCCTCCGCATTGGGCGAAACAGAACACCATTTCTCTAGGGGTGTTTCAGTGTTTCGTCGGCTGCACGAGAACGTCTGCGCACTGGAAAATTCACCAGTGGCAGCGGCTTTTCCCGGCCATTTTTGCACGTAATCAGCTTCCTAGGCTGATCGCGTCCCAATTCTCTCGCAGCATCAATAGCTTATTTGCCATGTGCCGCACGTGTCACGTCGGCCAATTCAACATCAATGTGCAGTGAACCGAGTTTGAAAATGCCAGCCGATAAAGCGCCGATCGAAAATGACAATGCGGCCGATGCCAAGGTGAAGTTGCGCAGCCTTGCCGACTTGGACGGTCGCACGCTCGCCGCTAGGACGGCTAAGGCGCTCATTGCCGAACTGGCGAGCGATATGGGCGGCGTCGACCGGCTGTCCGCCGCCGAGCGCGCGCTGATCCACCGTGCAGCCCTTGCCGGCGCTATGGCGGACGACATGGAGGCAACATGGCTGTCCGGTCGCCCGATAGACGTCGCCGCCTACACCACGCTCGTGAACGCGCAGCGGCGCCTCCTAGCGACCGTCGGCCTGAAGCGCCAGCCTCATGACGTGACGCCGGACCTTGACGACTACGTGGCCCGGAAGACGTCCAGCGCGTTCCCGCCACCGCCGCCCCCGGGCAAAGCGCCATGAATATCCTACAGGCGATGAGCGATCCGGCGTTGTTCGGTCCCTGGTTCCGCAAGCCCGAGACCTGGCGAACTTGGCGCGTGTTCTTGGCGGTGCTGTTCGGACTCCTGCTCAGCCCGGATCAGGTCGAAGTGCATCGCCAATGCACCGGCCGCCCTTACCCGCCGCCACCTGGCCAGCCCGTAACTGAAGCGTGGCTGATCTGCGGCCGCCGCGCCGGCAAGTCGTTCGTGCTCGCGCTCATCGCCGTGTTCCTGGCGTGCTTCAGGGATTACCGCGAATATTTACAGCCGGGCGAGCGTGGAACGGTGGTCGTGATCGCGGCGGACAAGAAGCAGGCCCGCACCATCATGCGCTACATCCGCGGCATGCTCACCCGGATCCCGATGTTGAAACGCCGGATCGAGCGCGAGACTGCGGAATCGTTCGATCTGACCAAATCGGTGAGCATCGAAGTCGGCACAGCCTCATTCCGGGCCGCACGCGGACAAACCCTGATCGCCGCGCTCTGTGACGAACTCGCCTTTTGGCACACCGACGACAGCGCGAACCCGGATTACGAAATTCTGGACGCCATCCGGCCCGGCATGGCGACGATACCGAACGCCATGCTGCTCTGTGCCTCGTCGCCCTACGCGAAACGCGGCGCGCTGCACGACGCCCACCAGCGCTACTTTGGCAAATACGGCGACGTGCTGGTTTGGAAAGCCCCCACCCGCACGATGAACCCCAGCGTTAAGCAGAGCCTGGTCGATCGTGCCATCGAGCGCGACCCGGCCGCCGCGGCGTCGGAGTGGTTGGCCGAATTCCGGAACGACATCGCCGCGTTCGTGCCGTGTGAAGTGGTTCAGGCTTGTGTTATTGCCGGCGAGCGCGAACGGGCTTGGGATCCGAAATACCGCTATGTGGCGTTCGTCGACCCGTCCGGCGGTTCGTCGGACTCCATGACCCTCGGCATTGGTCATCGTGAGGGAAACATGACGGTCGTGGATGTCATTCGCGAAATCCCGGCGCCGTTCGATCCCGAGAGCGCAACTGAAGAATTCGTCGGTGTGCTCAAAAGCTACAATATCGCGAGCGTGACCGGCGACCGGTACGCCGGCCAATGGTGTCAGCAGGCATTTGCAAAGCGCGGCATTAATTACCTACCCTGCGAAACCCCGAAGTCCGGACTCTATGTCGACCTGTTGCCGAAGCTCAACAGCAAGACCATTCGAATTCCGGACAACCCGCGACTCGTGAATCAACTTGCCGCGCTCGAACGCCGGACGGCCCGAGGTGGTAAGGACTCGATTGACCATCCGCCCGGCGGTCACGACGACATTGCCAATTCTGTCGCCGGCGTAGCGCATTGCGCCGTCAACCGCCACACGGTCACGGTAAACCCGTTGGGGGTCTAAGGACATGGATTCAGATCTGGCCGAACTGATCGATTTGATTGATCGCTACTCGGCGAGCCGAGAGGAATGGGAAACGGAAGTCCTGCTCGCGAAGTTGCGCGAACAAGAGCAAGCAATTTGCCGCCGTGCGCCCCACCTGGCGCGCTTCGCTCATGCGGCGATTGAAGGCGCTCTTTACGTCCGCCGACAGGCTGACGCCTCCCGAATGGCTCGAAGCTCCGAAAAGGAGGAATGTCGAGAGCGCAATTATCTGATGGCCGCGGAATGCATCAGCCGACGCGCTGATTCGGCCTATGACGATCTGAGCGATATCCAATTGATGATTCGCGTTGGCGCTTTGCCTCGCTATGGCCTCGCAAAATCGCAGGCGCGAGCAGCGATCCTCGACGGACTGCGCGACCCACGCAATATAGAAAAAATTAAGCAGTTCGGCGACCACGGCGAACCGAACAGACGGCGTTCTATCTTCAATGGCACCAAGAACCTGAGTTGCCAATGTCCGAGAACAGCGTCGATACCCCATCCGTCGAAAACACCTACGCGACAAACGCATCAGCCCTGATCCGCACGCTGATGGGCGGCACCGACGCGATGCGCGCGGCTGGTGCGAAGTATTTGCCGCGCTTTATGGCGGAGACGGGCGCCAATCACATGGCGCGTATCAACCGCTCAGTCCTGTTCAACGCCACCAAAAAGACCGTCATCGACATGACCGGCAGAGTTTTCGCCAAGCCAATCGTGCTCGGCAAGGACGTTCCGGAACAACTCGTCAAGATCGCCGAGAACGTCGATAATGCCGGCCGACATCTCAACGTGTTCGCGCGCGATTGCTTCTTCGACGGTCTGCAAACCGGCATCGGCTTCATTTTCGTCGACATGTTGCCGGCCATCCCGGACGGTCAAGGCACGGGCCGCGACGGCGAAGTGACCAGGGCCGACGAGCAGGCAGCGAACCGCCGCCCATACCTGACCTATGTCAGGGTCGAAGATTTGATCGGCTGGAAAACCGCGGTCGTCGACGGTGCCTTGGTTCTCATTCAAGCGCGACTCCGTGAACGCGTCACAGTTCCCGATGGGCCGTTCGCCACCAAGGTCGTTCCGCAAATTCGCGTGCTCTCTCGCGGCGGTTGGGAGACCTGGCGCGAAGCCGCAGACGGTCGCGACAAGGGCAAATGGGTTCGCTTCGACGAAGGCACCACTTCGATCGACTACATTCCGTTGGTCCCTGTCTATCTCAACCGAACCGGCTTTTTCACCGGAGCGCCGCCGCTGAAGGACTTGGCCGATTTGAATGTCGCTCACTGGCAATCGGCCAGCGACCAGCGCAACATTCTCACCGTCGCGCGTGTGCCGATCCTGTTCGCGACCGGCGTTAGCGCCGAGGATCCGGCCCTCGAAATTGGCGCGTCCAGCATGGTTCGCGCGTCGAATCCCGACGCGACACTGCAATACGTCGAGCACACGGGCGCCGCGATCGGTGCCGGCGAGCGCGACTTGCATTCCCTGACCGTGCAGATGCAAGCCATGGGGCTGCAACTCATCATCGAAGATCAAGCCGGCCAAACCGCTACCGGCGAACTCCGCGACAATTCCAAGGAAAACAGTTCGCTCAGCGCCATGGTTTCCGGGCTGCAGGATGCACTCGAAGCCGCATTCGGCGTCATGGCGGACTATCTCTCGCTTGGTCGGGACGCCGGCGGGTCGTTGGAAGTGAACCACGACTTCGGACTCTCCGGGCGCTTGGGGGATATCCAATATCTCACGCAGGCCGTACTCGCCGAAAAAATCGACAACGAGACCTACATCGACGAACTGAAGCGTCGCGGAGCGCTGAGTGACGCCGTCGACACTGAGGTCGTCTTGCATCGCCTCGACACTGCTCCGCCCGCGCTCGGCGAGAGCGGTCGCATGAACTTCGACTAAGGAAAGATCAGAAGATGTCAGCCGAATTGAAGATGATTCAGAGCACGATCGACAAGCTCACGAAGTCGAACGCCGGGGCAGCCGCCGAGACGGCGCGCCGTGCCGCCGAAATTCATGACGGCCTGTTTGGCGTTCACGAGGCGATCGCCAAGCGCGCAGCGGATGAGCAGCGCAACGGTGCCTGGCTGACGGAAAACGTCAACAAGGCCTTCAGCGCCAAGTTTGCGGACATTGCGCGGCTCCGCCACCAGAACGAGCAGGCGCGCAAGAGGCACGAGAGCACCAAGCCGAAGATGCCGGACTTCGATCGAAGCGACGCTTTCGCTGCGTTGCAAGCAATGGAACTAGCCAAGCGAGTTGCCGCGACGACGGACCTACAGAAGCGGGCAAACCTTTCGGAAGCGGAAAAGCTTGCGGCGCTGCGAATGCCTGAACTTGCCGGCGTCTCGAAGTCTCAGGCCGAGGCGTGGACAAACGAAATTCTCCAGAAGATCGAGCCGGAGAAAATGAAGTCGTACACCGCCGGCGCGGAAGCGCTGGCCGAAGCGTCCGTTGCGATCGATCTGGTGAAGATCGCGTTTAAGCGAGAAGCCGGGTTCATTAATCGAGATACGGGATTTACGTCTCCGAAGTGGGACGATTTCGAGAAGGAGCAAATGAACGCTCTGCGTGCCGAGCTTGCGGCGGAGTGATCGCAATGTCGTCAGTCGCGCAAGGCAATTCCGTCACGATCATCGTTCCGGCCGATCGGACCCTAGAAGTCTCAACGGCCGGCGAAGCGTCGGTCACCGTCGAAGGGGGCCGCACTTGGTGGCTTCGATCTGGCGAGAAGCGGCGTTTGGCGCTGCCCGATCCTGCCAAGCGCGTGACCATCGTCGCGATCTCCGGAACTGCCAACTACACCGTCTATTACACCGATGTCGTGCCGTTCACCGGAGATCGCACGCTGAGCCTCGACGACAACGGCAAGGTGCTGCGCTGCGACGACACGTCGAACGTCACCATCACCGTCCCGGCCGATCTGCCCGAGTGTTTTTCGTGCGGATTCCTGATGTGGAGTACCGGCACCGTTACGCTCGCGGCCGGATCCGGCGCGACGAAGCGTTCCAGCACTTCCGCGATCGGCGCGCAATATTCGAGCGGAGCTATGCTCGTGGCAACGAATGCCGATGACGCGTCGGCCGAATTCGTCTTGAGTGGCGGATTTACCTGATGACTGATCAACTCAAACATATCGTCCGAGCGTTCGAGACCGAGGTGCTGCGTGCCGTCGCGAACGGTGGCAAGCGGCCGTACATCGAACGCGCCATGAGGCGCGCTGACGACAAACTGCGAGCCATGCAAGCCGGCGCCGATGCGGATTTGCTCGAAGCCATCTTCTCGGCCGCAATCGAGATTGAAACCAAATCGAAAATGGCAATGAAGGCGATTGCAGCATGAACACGCTCGCGACACTTGGCCTCAAAATCGATTCTTCGCAGGTCACAACTGCGAACGCCGCGCTCGACAAGTTTCAGGCGTCGGCGAACACGGCGGCGGCCGGCGCCGACAAGCTGCAGGCGGCAACCAAGACGACCGGGACCAATCTGGCCGTGATCAGCAAATCGGCGCAGCAAGCCGACAAGGCGATGCAGAATATCGCTAAATCGACCGGCCTCGCCCGGCATGAACTGATCAACCTGTCCCGGCAGATTCAGGACGTCGGCGTTTCGCTGGCGTCTGGTCAATCGCCGTTCATGGTTCTGGCGCAGCAAGGTACGCAGATCGCCGACATCTTCGGGTCCAGTAAAACCGGCACCGTCGGCGGCGCGCTGCGGCAGATCGGCGGCGGTATTGCAGGCGTACTGACACCGATACGCTTGGTCGCGGGTGGCGTGGCCGGTGTTGCCGCTGGCTTTGCGATCGCGGCGAACAGTGTCATCAAGAGTACGCTTTCGTTCGACGATCTGGCGCGCTCAACTGACCTCGTGTTGCCTAAGCTCCACGCCTTGCAGCAGTCGGCGTCGTTCAAGGGTATCGATAACGAAGGCTTTGCGAAGGGCATCACTGAATTCGCCGACAGCGTTTATCAGGCACAGCGCAATTTCGGATCGCTGAATTCGCTGATGAACGCCAATGGTAAGAGCGCCAAGGATCTGTCCGGCTATCTCGGGACCGTTGCTGATCTAGTCGCGCGTGCCACCAGCGACGTGCAGAAGCAGAAGATTTTGCGCGAGGCTGGTTTGCCGAGCGACGCCGCATGGGTGCGCTACATGGAGCAAGGCTCCAAGGGCATTCAGGCCGCAGTCGACGGTTCGGTCAAATTCAACGAGTCGGCCGAACTGAACCTGATCCGCAAGGCGCGTGAATTCGACGACGCTTGGAACACCGCATCGACTAAAATGGGCCAATACCTCAAGAGTGGTGTTCTTGAGGGCATCACCGCACTCGACACGCTGCAATCGAGGGTTCGCGACTTCGGTAATGCGTCGTTCTGGACGAAATTCACCGAAGCGACCGGGAAGCTTGGGCTCAATTCGGACCCGAAAAGCATGGGGATCGAATTCGGCACTCCGTTCGCCGACCGGTTCGGTTCGTTTCAGTCTCCGCTCAACTCCGGAGCGCTGCAACGCGGGCTTAACCAGCGTGGCGGGATTGCCGAGCCAAAGACCGGTCAATCATCCCTGATCGACATTGCTCGCGCTCAACAAAGCATTGGACTGCTCGGCAACCTGGCAACTGTCGAGGATCAGGTCAAGGCAAAGGCACTCGAACTCGACGCGGCGTTCATTCAGACCGGGGTCGGTGTCGGCAAAATGCGCGACGCGGTTCTGAACGCCGTTCGCGCGCAGGCGGAAATGGCGCGTGTGCAGGATCAGGCCAGCATTGGCATTTTCAATTTCAAGGACGCAAGCAAGGCTGCCGCTGACACGCTGCAGAGCTGGGTCGACCGGGGCCTGATCGATCCGACCAATCTCGAACAGTTTGCAAGCGCCTCAAACCTTGCCGCGAAATCCGTCGAAGCGCTCGCCGAACAGGCCAAAGTGGCCGGGTCGTTGCTGCCGCAATTTCAAGCAGCCATCAACGAAGTGGGCAATGCGCGGAAGCAGCTCGACGGGCTCATGGTTGAGGGGATGAACGTCAACCGCGGGTTCTTTGTCGAGTTTGGTCAGCAACTGCGCAGCGGCGCGGGCGCGTGGGAATCGTTCAAGTCCGCCGGCCTGAACGCCCTTGGCAAGATCAGCGACAAGCTGATGCAGATGGCGGCCGATAGCCTGTTTGCGAATGCGTTTGGCGGATCGTCGTCGGGCGGTATCGCTGGCGCGCTCGGGTCGCTGTTTGGGGTGGGTGGCGGAGGCGGTGGGGCTGCTCAAGCAGCGTCGGCCGCCACGCTCGCGAATAACACTGGCGGCGCTTTCTTTGGCCCCGGCTTCGCCGCGGCGAACGGCGGCACGTTCGGCCCGGGTTGGGGCGTCGTTGGCGAGCGCGGCCCCGAGCTGATCAATGTCCACAAGGGCGGCGTTACCGTCGTTCCTAACCACATCTCCAAGCCGTTCCTGCCCGGCTTCGCCGACGGTGGCACGATGTCACCGAACGGAATGGTGTCGCGCCTGGCTGCCGCTGGTGGCGGAGGTAGCACGGTCAATGCACCCGTGAGCATCAACATCGACGCGACCGGCGCGGACAAGGATGGACTCGCCAGGGTTGAGGGCCAGTTGCGACAGCTCAAGGCTGAATTGCCGGGCCGCGTAGTTTCTGCGGTCACCGACGCCAAGAAAAAGCGGATGCTCTGAGATGACGCCCAAACAGACGCGGCAGCGCGACCGGCGCCCTGATGAGCAATTGCCCGCCGGCGATGTGATCGACCCGGATTTCGATGATCTCACCGAAGCAGACGTCGAGTGGGCAAATTGGAAATGGCCCACACGTGAGAGGAACAGCAATGAAAGTTGAGGATCGCAATCGGCCTCACGACCTGCCGGAGAAACCACCTGTTTCCGTCCGTGAAGCCGTCGCGCGACTGAAAGCAATTGTCGCTGAATCGATGGCCGATGAGAACAAGCGGAAGCTCTATTTCGGATATTTTGAGACGTCAGACGGAGATCTTTGATGACCGCACTCGTAAGCTACTCCACCGGCACCGTCACGGTTTCAGCCGGCGGAACAACCGTCACCGGCACCGGAACGATCTGGTCCGGCGTCAATGTGCGCCCAGGCGACATCCTGCAGATCGGCAATTTTCAGACGATCATTTCCGACGTCGTCGACATCGACGAATTGACCATTCCGCCGTGGGGCGGCGGCGCGCAAACGGGCGCCGCGTACAAGATTTGGCAGTGGTTCCCCCAGCGTGTCGCCGGCGCAGAGGTAGCGCAAACTGTCAACAAGCTGGTCGCGGCGCTGAACAAAGAAGGGTTCTATTGGTTCGTTGACGCCGACGAGACCGAACCGGATCCGTCCCTTGGCAACGATGGGCAATATGCCTCGCAGCCGATCACCGGTAAGTTGTGGATCAAGGCGGCCGGTGTGTGGGATTTCCTCGGCGTCTACAAGGGTTTCAACTTCACCGGTGACTACAGCGGCGCGACTACGTATTCGCTTGGCGACGTGCAAACGACGTCGGGAACGTCCTATGTCTGGATCAATCCAACGCCGGGCTCGGGTCATACGGCGCCGAACGCGACATATTGGCAAGTACTCGCGAGCAAGGGCGATACCGGAAATACCGGGCCGACCGGCGCCGGCTATGGCGGCACCTCGACAACGTCGCTGACCATTGGCACGGGCTCGAAGGTGTTCACCACGCAATCCGGTCTCGCCTATCAGGACGGCGCGCGCGTGCGTGCCACGGCGACTGCGGGCGCAACGGGATGGCTAGAGGGTGTTGCGACCTATGGTGGGACGACGCTGACCATCACAGGCGACAAGACCAGCGGAAGCGGCACGGGTACGGCGTGGAATTTCAACGTAGTCGGCGAGCCTGGTGCGGGCGATCTGTCGAGCGCAAACAATCTGTCGGACCTGGCGAATGCGGCGACGGCCGCGGCAAATCTTGGCGTCGTGCGCTATGGCGGATCTCAATCGCTTACCGCGGCTCAAAAGGCTCAGGTCGCAGCCAATATTCAGCAAGCATCCTTGGCAAAATCGGCGAGCTATACGGTGGTCGCGAACGACTTCGGTGCGCTGATCAAGCTGACTTCCAGCGGGACATTGTCGCTGACGGCCGCGGCGGCATTGGGTGACGGTTTCGAATGCCATCTAACGAACACCGGAGCCGGTGTCTGGACGATCGACCCCAATTCATCCGAACTGGTCGACGGTGCAACAACGATTCGGCTGAGCCCGAAACAAAGCTGCACGCTGCGCTGTGATGGGACCGGTTTCTATACATGCGGCCTGGCGAAGCGCACGCTGCTGCAAAGCGTCGTCGCATCGAACAGCGCAACCGTCGATCTGACCTGCTATTCAGGTTACGATTACCACGAGATTGAGGCGTTTGGCGTCGCTCCAGCGACCGACAACGTCGATCTCCAGATGCGCATTTCGTCCGACAATGGCGCCAGTTACGATGCTGGCACCGATCAGTACGTTTCGGAAGTTATTGCTGCGAATGGGACTGGTCTCTCGGCTCTTACTCATAGCACAACAGGCTGGTACCTAGCAGCGTCGCAGGACGTCACCGGCGTGGTGGCTGGTCAATTCGATTGCATGTTGTTCCCCGGCGATGGAGTAAGGCGACCCTCCGCAAAAGGCGAATTCGGCTTTTTCACCAATACGCCGGGAAACCTGGGAATTCGAAAATTCTTCGGGTTCAGGCAAGACCTTGTCGTGACGACAAATGTCAGGTTCGTCTACAGCAGCGGAAATATTGCAGCCGGCACGTTTGTCATCTACGGCGTGCAGGTTTCATAGCGCCCTGGCTGGCACGGCGGATGAGTTAGGCGCCTGCAACGTCCAGTCTAATCGCTGTTCTATTTTGCCAAAACGTCTAACAGGCGCTCTGCGAGCGCCCTGCGCTCCAGCCACCTCATAGTGTTAGTATTGAGGTCAATCACTTCCCACATTGGTGATCGGCGATCTGACATTCCGATCCGCCCTATGTGAGCGCGTTGGGGATCCGTCTTGTCATATCGAAATCTGCGCGGAGACCCTGGCTGACCGGGTGCGGTCACCATCTCGATCGGTGCGTCCAGCTTCCTGTCAGAGGGAATCTCGTACTTCTCGGTCTGCACACGGACCAATCGCAAGTCTTCAGCCAATGCGTCGAACTCTTGGTCGCCGGGGAATATCTTTCGGCTCGCAAAGGCGTAGCAGACGGCATAGGCGGCGCCCACCCAAAGGTCTGCTAGGAAAGCAAGATAATGAAAACGGAAGTCCATCTCCCCATCTTTTGGTGGCAGCAGGTGCAACTCGTCTTCGATCGCGCAACAGACTGCGTCGAGTTCTCCGACTCTCTGAATAGATTCCGAAATCAATGACTCGGGAATCCTGCTTCCGGCGCGATGCGACGCCGTCACCCACTTCTGAGCGAGGCTCGGCTGCATCTCTCGCGATGCCCTAAAGATCTCCACGATGAGCGATCCGACACGAGGCATGTTGGTCGCCATGGCCAGCTTCCTTTCGTCCTTCAATCCCGAATGCAGATCAAGAACACCAATCGAACGTCCCGACGATTTCATGTGCCAATCGTGTCACACGGACTCATTGGCAATGCTTCGTAACCGCTGACGGAATGGATGGTAACCCTTGTAAACACTACGTTTTCGGCTGACCTCCTTTGTTGCCGCCAGCGGCACACGGAATCAGTCGAAAACTGCTACTAAGTTACTGATTTTATTTGGAGCGGGTGAAGGGAATCGAACCCTCGTATTCAGCTTGGAAGGCTGCTGCTCTACCATTGAGCTACACCCGCGTCGGCCGATCCCCTAACACGGCCGGGCGGCGGTCTCAACTGCCGAGGAGGTTGCTTTCTCGGCTCTCACAGGCTTCGCGGACCGCCCCGGCTTCTCCGGACCCGCCGCCCTTAACAGCGGCGGCAAGACTGCCTATATTGATGTTTCCCGAAACCAACGAAAGGAGGTGATCCAGTGTCTTATCTCAAGCGCTGTCACCTCGCTGGGATCGCCCGCTGAGCTTTGACTAAAGGCTTGGCATCGGGGCGCTCTCAGCCCTGGACCAGCGAGCAAGAAATCGGGCGCGACGGGGCCTCCCCGCCGCGCCTTTTCCTTGCGGTCTCTTTGAAACCGGAAGCCAGTCAGCCGGCGCGAAGCCGTGTGGCGCGACGCGGCGATCAGCATGCCGGGGCACCGGGCCGACGACTTGCGCGCGGTGCGGCTCGCAGCAGCACCGTGAAGAGGCTCGTCAGAAGGCACGGGACGGACCGCCTTGCCCGTCCGGCTCATGGTTGCGAGCAGGAACGGCATCGCCGCGATCGACGATTGCAGGACGTTCATATGAACGACCGGTTTAAAGGCTTCAGAAGCCGCAGATGTTGAGCGCGCGCGGCCGTTTGCCGCGCCGGCTTTCCACGATCCGCTCGCCGCCGTTCTCGACCGAGCTGCCGTAGTAGCGGTGATGACCGGCCTGGTCGTGCAGATCGGCCGGCTCCGACTGTCCCGCCCGCCGCGCGTCGCAGATGATCTTGATGGTATGACCCGACATTGCCGCCTCCAGCAAAAGCCTGTTGTTTATGGTCCATCAGTCGCGACCCACTCCGGCGGCGTTCACATGGCAGGGCCGCAATCGGGTTTCAGAACCGTTTCGCCGCTCGCCGCGTATGCAATATTCATCTCGGGATTGTCGGGACGGGCTGCCATGCTACGTCCTTGGGACCTGTGCAAAAAAAGAGGTGACGATGCTCTACGCGATCCTGGCCTACCACGTGGAAGACGAGATCTTGTCCTGGACGCCGGAGCAGGACGCCGCAGTCGTGGCCAAAGTCATCGAGGTTCAGGCGCCCCTCCGGGCAAGCGGACAGTTTGGACCAGCGGCCCGCCTGGATGAGACCCGAAAGGCCCGCACCTTGCGCGGCCCCGGCGCGGGAATGGTGCTGGACGGGCCGTTTGCCGAGACCAAGGAACAGCTTCTGGGCTTCCACCTGATGCAATGCGCCACCGAGGATGAGGCAATCGCGGCGGCGCGGAAGCTGCGTGCGGTCAATCCGACGGCGGTCTACGAAATCCGGCCGGTCAAGCTTTACGTGCCGGCCGATGGGTTCGGGGCGACAGAGGGGTGAGTCCTACGCGCCCGGCTCGGTTCGCTTGGGAAGGAAGCGCTGGATCACGATGCCGCCGAAAGCGATGAACCACAGGAAGGGCGCGACCCGCGGCGCGAACGCCGCAACGATCGTGCCCGGAATGAACATCAGCAGCGGAAACAGCGAGGCCACCATTTCGCTGCGCCAGCCGCCCAGGATCGTCCACCACAGCCAGGCGTTGAGGCCCGCGATCGCGGTCAGATGCAAGCCGTAGAGCACGGCGACGGCGCTACTCATGCCGTAATTGGTGTAGAGGCCGTTGGTGACCGGCAGCAGCACGATCGAGAGCAGAAAGAACAGGTTGAGGATCACGTCGCCGCGGCTGCCGACCGGCTGGCGCGCCAGCCGCCGGTGATGGCTGATCCAGAACACGCCGGCGATGATGAAGCTGAGCGCAAAGCCTATCAGCTTGCCTGAATAGACCCGGGCAAGATCGTTCCAGTCCGGCGCGCTGGTGAACACGGCGGCCTTGGGCAGATCATAGGCGAGAAGCGTCATGCCGACACCGAAAATGGTGTTGCTGAGCGATTCCAGCCGTCGCATCTCGAACTGGTCGGGCTTGAGCTCGGTCACGTCGGGCATGGGGCGCACTGGAACTGGGGGCCGTCTTCCCCTAAATCCTAAACTAGTCCCCGTCCAGCTGCATTGCGATTCGCGCCGGGATCGCCGACTCTCATCCTTTCACCGGGGCGATTCGTGGCGACATATCTGGACACGCTCAATGCGGAGCAGCGCCGCGCCGTCGAGCATGGCGTGGCCGATGGCGCGACCGTGGGAGCCCCCCTGCTCGTCATCGCCGGCGCCGGTTCCGGCAAGACCAACACGCTGGCCCATCGCGTCGCGCATCTGATCGTCGCCGGCAGCGATCCGCGCCGCATCCTGCTGATGACGTTCTCCCGCCGCGCGGCAGCCGAGATGGCCGGCCGCGTCGAGCGCATCTCCCGCAAGGTGCTCGGCGAGACCAATGCCGCGATCATGCGCGATGCGCTGACGTGGGCCGGCACCTTCCACGGCATCGGCGCACGGCTCCTGCGCGAATATGCCGAGCGGATCGGCGTCGATCCCGCTTTCACCATCCATGATCGCGAGGACTCTGCCGACCTGATGAACCTGGTGCGGCACGAGCGCGGATTGTCGAAGACCGCGAGCCGCTTCCCCGCCAAAGGCACCTGCCTGTCGATCTATTCCCGCTGCGTCAACGCCGAGATGGAGATCGAGAAGGTGCTGGGGGTGCACTATCCCTGGTGCAGCGGCTGGGCGGCCGAGCTGAAGGGCCTGTTCGCCGCTTACGTCGAGGCCAAGCAGGCCCAGCACGTGCTCGATTACGACGATCTCCTGCTGTACTGGTCGCAGATGATGAGCGATGCGCTCATCACTGAAGAGATCGGAGGCCGCTTCGACCACGTGCTGGTCGACGAATACCAGGACACCAACCGCCTGCAATCCTCGATCCTGCTGGCGCTCAAGCCGGACGGGCGCGGTCTTACCGTCGTCGGCGACGACGCGCAGTCGATTTATTCGTTCCGGGCCGCCACCGTGCGCAACATCCTGGACTTTCCGCAGAGCTTCTCGCCGCGCGCGGAGATGATCACGCTCGACCGCAATTACCGCTCGACGCAGGCGGTGCTGGCAGCGGCCAATGGCGTGATCGGCCTCGCCCGCGAGCGCTTCACGAAAAATCTCTGGACCGACCGCACCTCCGGGCAGAAACCGCAGCTCGTCACTGTGCACGACGAAGCCGACCAGGCGCGCTACATCGTCGAGGCGGTGCTGGCGAACCGCGAGCAAGGAGCGCTGCTTAAGCACCAGGCGGTGCTGTTCCGGACGTCCTCGCATTCGGGTCCGCTGGAGATCGAGCTCACGCGTCGCAACATTCCCTTCGTCAAGTTCGGCGGCCTGAAATTCCTCGACGCCGCGCATGTCAAGGACGTGCTGGCGCTGCTGCGCTTTGCCGAGAACCCGCGCGATCGCGTCGCCGGCTTCCGCATCCTGCATCTGTTGCCGGGCGTGGGGCCCGCGACCGCGCAGCGCGTGCTCGACCAGATGGCGGAAAGCACCGATCCGCTGGGCGCGCTCGGCCAGCTTCCGGTGCCGGCGCGGACCGGCTCGGACTGGACCGACTTCGTCCGCACGGTGGCGAACCTGCGCTATTCGGAATGGCCCGTCGACCTCGAGCGCGTGCGGCTCTGGTACGAGCCGCATCTCGATCGCATCCACGAGGATTCCGAGACGCGCCGCGCCGACCTGATTCAGCTCGAGCAGATCGCGAGCGGCTATGCCAGCCGCGAGAAATTCCTGACCGAGCTCACGCTCGATCCGCCGGATGCGACCAGCGACAAATCCGGACCGCCCCTGCGCGACGAAGACTACCTGATCCTCTCCACCATCCACTCCGCCAAGGGCCAGGAGTGGAAATCGGTGTTCGTGCTCAACGTCGTCGACGGCTGCATGCCGTCCGATCTCGGCGCCGGCACCAGCGCCGAGATCGAGGAAGAGCGCCGCCTGCTCTATGTCGCGATGACGCGCGCCAAGGACGACCTGCACCTCGTCGTTCCCCAGCGCTTCTTCACCCACGGCCAGGTCGCCAAGGGCGACCGCCACGTCTACGCCTCGCGCACCCGCTTCATCCCGGAGCAGCTGGTCCATCTGTTCGAGCGCACCGCCTGGCCGAAGTCCGCGGCGGGCACGGCGCGCACCGCGGCACAGGGGCCGAAGATCGACATCGGCGCGAAGATGCGCGGGATGTGGCGGTAGACGCAAGAGGTTCGTGCTGGGACCTGTCAGGATAGCTGGAACAGCAGAGGTCCGACATGAAAGCCGTCGTCGTCGAGCATTACGCCCCCATCGATCAGATCGAGCTGAAGGACGTCCCGGCCCCGTCCATCGAGCCGGGCCAGTTGCGCATCCGCGTGGAAGCTGCCGGGATCGGCTTCGTCGACGGCTTGAAGATCGAAGGGCGCTACCAGACCAAGGATCCCCTGCCCTTCATTCCAGGGACGGAGTTCGCAGGTGTGGTGATGGACGCGCCCGGCGCACCAGGCGGTTATCACCCCGGCATGCGCGTGATGGGGATGACGCGCTCGGGCGCGCTTGCCGAGGAGATCGTCGTCAACCCCGCAGCGCTCCATCCCCTGCCGGACGGCGTCGCGCCCGAAGTCGCCGCCTCGTTTCGCGCCAATTATCTGACCGCGCTCTATGCGCTCAGTGCACGCGCATCGCTCTACGCAGGCGAACAACTTCTCGTGCTTGGCGCGGCTGGCGGCACGGGAATCGCTGCTGTCCAGATCGGCAAGCTGCTCGGCGCCCGTGTGATCGCAGCCGCATCGACGCCGGACAAGCGCGAGTTCGCACTGGCGCACGGCGCCGACGCCGTGATCGACTACACGCAGGCCGGCTGGCGCGACACGCTGAAGGACTTGACCGGAGGACACGGCGCCGACGTGATCTTCGACCCCGTTGGCGGCGAGATCTCGGTGCAGGCCTTTCGCTCCATCGCCTGGCGCGGCCGTCATCTCGTGGTCGGGTTTGCCGCCGGCACCATCCCCGCGCTGCCGTTCAATCTGCCGCTGCTGAAAGGCGGCGCCCTGCTCGGCGTCGACCTCGCGCAGATTCCGACGCGCGAGCCCGACGTGCAGAAGCACCTGATGTCACAATTGACGGGCTGGCTTGCCGACGGCCAACTGAAGCCCGTGGTCGGCCAGGTCTTCGCCTTCGAGGATTTCCGCGAGGCATTCAAGACGATGCAGACGCGTGCTGCGCTCGGCAAGATGGTGGTGCGGATCGCGCGATAGAATTCACAAACGGAAACCGAGCATTTCCGAAAGCCGACTTGTCGCGCGCCTGCGGTCCATTAAGTCTGCCCGATCATCCCACAGAGACCTGATCGATAACCGCACCGCTCGAATTCGGACTGGATACCTTTGGCGACGTCACGAGAGATGCGGCCGGCGCCAAGATCACGCATGCGCAGGTGATCCGCAACGTCGTGGACGAAGCGGTGCTGGCCGACGAGCTCGGGCTCGACTTCATCGGGCTCGGCGAGCACCACCGCGCCGATTTCGCGATCTCCTCGCCGGAGACCGTGCTGGCCGCGGTCGCATCCCGCACCAGACGCATCCATCTCGGCTCCGCCGTGACGGTGCTGTCTTCGGACGATCCGATTCGCGTGTTCCAGCGCTTTGCCACGCTGGATGCGCTCTCGAACGGGCGCGCCGAGGTGATCCTCGGCCGCGGCTCGTTCACGGAGTCCTTTCCGCTGTTCGGCTTCGACCTGCGCAAGTATGAAGAGCTGTTCGAGGAGAAGCTCGATCTGTTCGCCGCGCTCCTGCCGCAGCAGCCGGTGACCTGGGACGGCAAGCTGCGTCCACCGCTGCGGGATCAGCTGGTCTATCCGCCGGTCGAGAACGGCACGCTCAAGACCTGGATCGGCGTCGGCGGCAGCCCACAATCGGTGGTCCGCGCCGCGCATTACGACCTGCCCTTGATGCTCGCGATCATCGGCGGCGATCCTGCGCGCTTTGCGCCTTATGTCGATCTCTATCACCGCGCCTTCAGGGAGTTCGGCCGCCCGGCCCAGCCGATCGGCGTGCATTCGCCCGGCTACGTCGCCGAGACGGATGCGCAAGCGCACGAGGAGTTGTGGCCCGACTACAAGGCCATGCGCGACCGCATCGGCAAGGAGCGCGGCTGGCCGCCGATGGGGCGCGACGAGTTCGTGAGCGAGGCCGAGCATGGTTCGCTCTATGTCGGCTCGCCGGAAACGGTGGCGCGGAAGATCGCGAAGACCGCGAAGGCGCTCGGGATCTCGCGGTTTCAGTTGAAGTATTCGGCAGGACCTTTGCCGCATGAGAAGCTGATGCGAAGCATCGAGCTCTATGGGCGGAAGGTGGTGCCGATGGTGCGGGAGATGATGGGGTAGCGGTTTGAGAGACAGTCTCAGTCGGCTTGCGATCACCAGAGTCTCTTCTTCGCGAAGGCGTGGCCAGAACCGGATTTCAAGTAACGCTCGAACACGCGTGCCTTCGCGATGTCCGAGAAGGCTACGTAAATTACCAGTCGCCAAGGAGCGAATTTCGACGTGTGGGGTGACTTACCTGCGTTGTGGTCTGCCAGGCGTTGCTTGAGATTCGCTGTCAGACCGATATATCGCTGACCTCCGAATGCTTCACTCTCCAGAAGATAGACGTAGTGCATCGATGCCGGCCCTTCTTCGCCAAGGCTTCGAAGGGCATCCTGCTTCGCGCAGCGAAAGGTTGCAATCCTGCGAAGCGCGTCAGCGCGAAGCAGGATGGTGGGGGAGGCAGGACTCGAACCTGCGAAGCCATGAGGCGGCTGATTTACAGTCAGGCATCTTGTGGTTTCAACGATTACCACGACGCCCCACATGAGACAAAAAATTCCCTTCCAATCAAGACTATAGCTCCCTATTGATAGCTGATGACATCTCCCGAAATACCACTACAGCTAGGTATTTTGTGGGGCTTAGAGTGGGGCTTGGAAGGGGGAGCTAATGAAAAGACCGCTTACTGCGTTGGCGATCGAGCACGCAAAACCGCGAGCGAAGCGCTACGCCCTACCCGATGTCGGTCATCCGGGCTTGCGGGTGCTGGTGTATCCGTCGGGGGTGCGGACGTTCGTCTACAGGTTCCGACGGGGTGACAAGCAAGACGTGACGGTAGTGCTTGGCCCTGCCAGCGGTCCCGGCGCGCTTACGCTTGTACAGGCCCGTGACGCGGCTGGTGATGCGCGCCGGCAACGCGCAATGGGCGCGGACCCGGCCGACCAGAAGCGTGCTACGCGCAAGGCGGAAGCCGCTAGGATTGCTGCGGAGGAGAAGGAAGCCCGGCGCCGGGAGGACACGGTCGCGAACGTGCTCGCGCGCTACTACGGCGACCATGCCGATGGATTGAAGTCCGGCCGGGAGGTGCGGCGGGTTCTCGACAAGGAATTAAAGGGTTGGGCCAAGAGGCGCGTGGACGACATCCAGCGCAGCGATGCAATCCGGGTTCTCGACACGGTCAAGGCGCGTGCGCCGATCCAGTCGAAGCGGCTCCGCGCGTATGGGCGGCACTTCTTTCAATGGTGCATCACCAAAGAACTGGTCGAAAAGAACCCGTTTGATGGAACCGCTGTCGTCAAGGAAGTTTCGCGTAAACGAATCCTCACCAACGGTGAATTGCGGCTCTTGCTGCGGGCAATCGAACGGCTCGAATGGCCCCGGCGTCAATTCGCCCATCTACTCTTGCTGACGGCGCAGCGGTTTAGCGAGGTCGCCAACATGGAATGGTTGAAACTCGACCTGACCAGCGACGCGCCGTTGTGGACCCTCCCTGACTCGAAGAACGGCAACCCTCATATCGTCCCTCTTGCGCCGGTCGCTGTCGAGATTCTGACGAGCATGGACCGGATCAAGGACTCGCCCCGTGTGTTCGCCTCGTTTTCTGCCACCCACGCCAAGGCGCGCATTGACGAAGTGATGTTGGAGATCGCGCGAGAAGACGCGGCGGCGGTCGGTGACGATCCAGACGAAGTTAGAATCGAGCCCTGGCGACTTCACGATTTGCGACGCACGGCCGCCACCACCATGCCCAATCTGGGGGTAGAGGTTGGGGTGGTTGAACGGGTGCTGAACCATCAAATGCGGGGCGTGATGGCTGTTTATCAGCTTCACACCTTTGCTGCCGAGAAGCGGCACGCGCTTAACTTATGGGCGGACTTCCTCGCCAATCTGATGGTGGCGCGCGAGTCGAACGTTGTGCAGTTCAAGGCGGGGGCGTGACATGGCAGACCTACCGTCTGTACTGGACACAGTACACAGCGAAATCGCTGTCATGGTGGAAGTTTTTGAACGGGATGGTGATGCTTCTGCCGCATGGCGCGCCTTTTCCCTCGGTCGCAAGTACGGCTGCGAGATTCCGGACTCAATCAATAAAGAAATCGATAGGTTTGCTGAGGCAGTCGGGGCGGTCGCTGACCTCGCATTTCAGGGGGACAATAAGGCGACAATCAGTAACGAAGAGGTCGGGTTGGTCTGGAAGAACTTCAAAGATCGCGACGCTGGGCCAGCCGTTTTTCGGGCGCGCCGCGATTATGATATTGCAGTTGACGCCGCGCGGCTGCGTCTCGCGGGATTCTCTGCCACTCACGTGACGGATGTCCTCACCAAACGGCACGGCATTAGCAAAACGACGCTCTACAACGCTCAAAAACGGTTCCCTGATATCCAGTACATGAGCCAAGCCGAACTCGACGGCCATCCCTATCATCGCGACGGATGAGCGACGGATGGTTTCCAACGAAGTGGGGCTAGTTAAATGAGACGACGAAGCCCCGCTCTCGCGATACCTCTTGGCATCTCATCAAACACCAAGAGGACCAACGTGAAGCAACTGATTAAGTCCGAAACCGTGCGCAGCAAGCTCGACATGCCGCAGTCAACTTTCGAGCGGCTGGTTAAGCTGCGAACGCACGGCTTCCCCGCGCCGATCTACATCAGCCGGTCTAGATTCTTCGATGCAGCGGAGATCGAGGCATGGCTCGCTACCCGTTCAGCGACCAATTCCAACGAATGCGCGGCGTAAGGGACGGCTGACCATGGACGACAACAACCCCAAAATCGGTTCGCCCGAATACCTGCGCCTGCTCGCAGACTGCCTCGGACGCGACGAAGAGGCCACGCTTGGCCCGACCGATCAGGCCTTGTGCAAGCAGGCGCTTCTCGACCGCGCCGACCTGATCGACGCCGGACTCGCCTGATACATCCCAGCAATAAGTATCAACGAAACGTTGCCACCGACGCGGCGTCTAGCGTCGCGTCGGTGTTTTTCTGCCTTATGCAAGAGGATTTTTGGCAGGGAGATCATAATGGCCTGTTCAACTATGTGACGGCGTGTTCGTTTGTTTTCACGAACGATTGGAGACCAAAAATGTCGAACTCAGCGCTGCTGCCTCAAGATGACCTCATGGCGGAACTTGGCGTGTCGCGGCCTACGTTGCAGCGGTATCGCCGTGAAGGCACTGGACCGGCTTGGTTCCGGCTTCCCGGCGGCGCGGTGCGTTACCGTCGATCGGATGTGGACCTATGGCTCGAAGCGCGGCGTGTTGCTGTCGCATAGCCCAAAAAAGCAAAACCCGCGCGCTGGCAGGCGGCGGGTGATGCGAAAAGGAAAGTCTGATGAAGCCCCATTTTTATAATCCCGACTCCAAGTGTGCGCAAGCGTGGCAGCGTTGGATCGAGTCTCCCGAGTACACGCCGATCAACGCTGACACGGTTCTCGGCGCAGCCCGCCAGTTTGACAAGCACATGCGCCGCCAGTCGCATCGCGACTACGAAATGCGCGTGTTTGCGGACGGCAGCGTGTTCTTCCGCAACACCGAGCGGCCGACGTTGAGGCGGCTTATCCCGCTCGCAGAAATCCAAAAGGCAGCGCGTGAGGTATTTTGGATGGACCCGCACCGCTCGCTTTGGCAGCACATCGCGGCGCTCTGGCTCTAAGCCATGCCTGATTCTTCTTCGTTCGAGTCCGCCGCGCTCGCGATGCACGGCAACGGCTACTCGCTGTTGCCGATCGGCGCTGGCACGAAATCCCCCGGCATCTATCGCGGCTTCGTCACCGATGAAGGCGATGGGCCGTGGTTCGGCTTGCCCGGCTGGCAGAGCTTCTGTACTGAGCGCGCATCCGCCGCCAAGCCCGCTGCTTGGGGAAGGATGGCCGAGCGCTACGGCGGGGGCATTGGCCTCGCTTGCGGCTTTGGTGGCTTGATCGCTGTCGATATTGACGACGACGCTTTGGTTGATCCGATCCTCGCGGTGCTGCCGCCGGTTATGGTGGCCAAGCGAGGCCGAAAGGGGCAGACGGCGCTATTTCGTGCCGTCGAGCCGTTGCCGTCTAAGAACTACCGCACCGCCGATAGGCGGGGGCTGCTCGATTTTCTGAGCGTCGGCAAACAGACGGTTTTACCGCCGACGATTCATCCCGACACCGACCGCCCGTATGAGTGGACGACTGAGCGGACGCTGCTCGATACCCAGCTAGAAGAGCTTCCGGCGTTCACTGGCGCCCATCTCGACGCGATGGAGGCAATCCTCCGTGCGCATGGGTGGGATGAACCCGCCCCTCGCCAGCCGCGTGGCGAGGCTGTAGAGCGGCCTGCGCAGGGCACGACGGCCGACTACATGCTGTGGCATGACGATGTGAATACGGTGGCGCTCTCGAATTTGGCCGCCTGGGCTCCTGCGCTTTTGCCGGGGGGCCGCTGGCGCGGGCCGACGTACCGGGTGGTCGCACCTTGGCGTTCGTCCGGCTCGGGCCGCGAGATGTCGAAGCGCAATCCGAACCTGTCGTTTCATCCGAGCGGCATTCAGGACTTCGGCACCATGGAGACCTTCACGCCGATCAAGGTAGTCGCCAAGGCGCGCGAGATCAGTTACGGCGAGGCGCGCGACTGGCTCCGCGACAAGCTCGGCCTCCCTGACGTGCCGCTAATCCATTTGCGCAATGGCGCGTCGGCATCGGCGGTGGTGCCGAGCTATCCAGACCAGCGTGTCCCCCTTGACGAGGCAACCGCGCGTCTTCAGACGCTAACCGGCCCCGAGCTTGCCAACGCCATTTTGAACGGCATCGCTGTTCGGAATCAGGCGGCACTCAAGCCGCCGCTGATCCTGCCGGTGCATCCGGTCACGGCGGTCCGGGTCGAGGCCGGTGTGGGCAAGACCCATACGGCGATTGAGGCCATTGCGAAGCTGACCCGGCTTGGCCGCCGATTTGTTTACATTGTCCCCCGCCACGACCTGGCGGACCAAGTTGCGGCTGGGCTCGCGGCGCATGGCGTCCGTGCTGAAGTCTATCGCGGTTATGAACGCCCCGACCCGCTCGCGCCCAACCATCCCATGTGCCGGAACTTTCCGGCCTATAAAGCCGCGCGTGACCTTGGCGTCAGCATCCGGGACTCCGTGTGCGAGCGCCGGATCGATAACAAGATCATCCGGTGCCCGCTTGCGAAGGCGTGCGGCATGGAACGCCAGCGCGAGGCGCGTCCGTCCGTATGGGTCACCCCGGCAGCGTTGCTGTACACGAAGCGACCTGACTTCATTTTCCCGCCCGACGCGGTCGTGATCGACGAATCGTTCATTGACGGCGCAATCGGCGATCCGGTGAAGGTCGATGTAGCAGCGCTGCTCGGATCAAAGATCGAAGGCTGTAGCGACGAAGACCACGACGCGGTCGAGCGATTCCGCCACCGCCTTGCCGCCGCGATCAAGGCGAACGGCGACGGCCCGTTGGCCCGCGCCGCGCTAATCGACCACGGGATTGATGCCGAAGTCGCCAACGCGGTCGGTTGGCTAGAGCAACGCCGCGTCACTTCCACGATCTTGCGCCCCGACATGCGGGAAAGCGAACTCACGACTGCCACCTATCGCCATGCTGCACGGAACAAGCTTGCGCGGGACGCCGGGACGCTTTGGCGGGAGATCGCGATCTTTCTTGAGGAATGGAAGATCGAGTCCACCATTGGCGACCGATCGCAATCGGGGCGCGTTACGGTCGAGGGCGGCAAGGTGTCTGTGACCCCGCTGCGGACGGTGCATCCGTCATGGCGTGATGCGCCGACGCTGGTTCTCGACGCCACCGCGCCGCCGGCTTCGCTGATCGCGATTGCGCTTGGTGAAATCCAAACCCCCGACCTTCCGCCGGTGGTGACTGAACAGCCGGTTGTTGCCGCCAAGTGGCCGGATCACGTTCGGGTGCGGCAGATCATCGGCGCCCCGGTCAGCATGTCGAAGCTAGGCTTATGGGAGGCGCCCAAGCCGCGCAACGTGCTGGACGTTGTCCGGTTCGTTCGGCTCCGGGCTGCCTTGGCCGCGCCCTCCCAGATCGGTGTCGTCACCTATAAGGGCGTGCTTGATCAGATCGCCGGGCAGCTTCCGGCCAACGTGATCGCTCGGCACTTTGGGGCGCTGGCCGGCATGAACGATATGCAAGACGTTGCCGGGCTGATCGTGATCGGGCGTCCTGCCCCCAGGCGGTCCGCCGTTGAAGCCTTGGCGTCGGTCTTCGCTGGGCGTCCGGTATCCGGTGGCGAAGGTCATTTTTTCGATAAACATCCGGGCGGTATCCAGCTTGCTGACGGCTCCGTTGTCGCGACTACGATTGATCGCCACCCTGAGCCGATTGCGGAGGCGCTGCGCTGGCGGATCACCGTGGGCGAACTGCTTCAGGCGGTTGGTCGATTGCGCCCCCACCGGCACTCCGAACCGTGCTGGCTGGACATTCTGTGCGACGTGCCGCTGCCGGTCACGGTTCATGAAGTGGCGCGGTGGGACGGGGTGGCCCCTGGGCCGACCGCTGACATGGCGGCGGAAGGCGGGGTTCTGACGAACAGCCGGGACGCCGGGTTGGCGTTCGGAACGACGGACTGGGGTGCGCGAGGAGTCGGTGGTTTCTCTATAGAGTCTCTTATTAGAGATTCCACCGACTCCTCGCCCGTCCGAAAGTTCACCTACCAGAAGGCCGGTCCCGGCCAGAAGCGATGCACCGGCTGGTATCTTCCCGGCATCCTGCCGGGCGGTGTCCCCGCCCTCCGGGTGTGGCTGGAAGAGCGGCTGGGACCGCTGGCCAGCCTGGAGGTTGAGCGGATGCCGTCGCGCGCCACCTTCGCTAGGATCGGTCGGGAGACGGTAGGTCGCTTGAAGTCGGCAACTGCATTTTCGCCCGCATTGGAAGCGATCGCGGCGTTCTTTGACGACATCGAACAGAATACCGTCAAAGCTGACCCCTGACGCGTAGCGCGCTATGCGGCATGTTTGGGTGCGGAGACATAGAAGCTCGCGGTGGCGCACGCTAGGGCCAATGCAAGACTTGCAACCAGCGCGGCGAAATAGCTGCCGGTCAGGTCCACGCTGAACGCGAATGGAAGCGGTCCGAAGGCCGCGCCGCTGATCCCGAAAACAAAGGAGGCGCCTCTGATCGCCCCCAAATGGTCCCTTCCGAAATAGTGTGCGAAGCCCGCAGCGCTGATCGCCTGCTGCGACCCGTAGGTCGCTCCAAGTGACATCGCATACACCCATCCGACAAGGGCGCCCTCTCCGGCGATCGGAAGAAGCGAGGTGAGGGCAAGCAGGATCATGGCAAACGGAACGAGCCTTCTCGGTTCGTACCGGTCGAGCATGGCACCCGTACTCAAGGTAAACGCTGCCTGAACGGCTGCATACGCGATCAGGACAGTCACCGCTTGGCTGCGATCGACACTCATTGCTTCCATTATCGAGAAGTGGTTGAGCAGGAGGGCCGTTCCGACCGCGTTCGTCAAAAATCCGATCGCGCACAACAACCAGAACGCCCCGGTCCGAAGTGCTTCGGCCCGCGTGAAGGACGCTTCTTTCTCAGTAACATTGGCGATGGGCGGAAGGCCGGCATCGACGGTCATCCCGTATTTTTCGGGACGGTCCCTAAACAATGAGATCGCGATAGGAAGCATCGTGGTAGCTATTAGCGCTGCGACTCCGAGATAGGCTCCGCGCCAGCCGAAAGTTGCGATCAGCGAGTTGAAGATGGGTGGGAATGTCATAGAGCCTGCCGCCAGGCCGATGCTCGCTGCGGCGGCTGCGATTCCGCGGCGATGGACAAACCACAGATTGACGACTTGTTGGCTCGCTAAGCTCAGCCCGCCAATTGCCGTGCCGCGCAACAGAGCGAAGCCCAGAAAAAGCATTATTGTCGATTGGACCGCCGCCATGTAGAGGCAGGCTGCCGTCAACCCAGCCACTATTATCGTCCCCGCAATGCGAGGGCCGCGGTGATCGATCCATTTTCCGATGATGGGTGCCGGCAAAATTCCGGCCAGCGTTCCCATCGTATAAGCGACCGAGACCGTCGTTCGAGAGATGTCAAGCTCGTCGATAATTGGATCGATGAAGACGGACACGCCGGCTGTTTGTCCGGGCAAGGTCATGAATGACCCAACAGTACCAGCCAGCAGGATTATCCACCCGAAATGAATTGGCGAGCCCCGCACTAGTGTCCCCACCGTTGCGCCAGCGGATGTCGGAACATCGCATGGAGGATGATTGGAAGCCCAATCGCCAATGGCAGAAGCCAGTACATGAAATGCGGAAGCTCCCGCCACACAGGCAACTGTTTGCCGTTATCGACGTAGAAGGCAACGAGCATCAGGACGTACGATGATCCCATTCCGGCGACGTGGAGCCTTACCGAATCCGGCCAATGGCGCTGAAGCATGGCTCGCCCGAACCAAGCAGCCGCGAATGAGAGAAGGCCGAGTGCGAAGAGGTGATAATTCTCGGCCCAGCGCATGATCGCCAAGATCGTCGCCGAACTGAACAGCGCCAGTTGCCCCCAGAAATAGATTGTCCCCGCGTCTGAATGCCGTCCACGTCCTTTCGGCAGCAGCATCGCCACCGCCCCCGAGATCACGCAGAGTAGGCCAAGCGGGATGTGGACTGCGAAAACGATCGCGAGAAATAGCGGATCAACAGAAGGAACTTCGATCCCAGCAATGATTGTGCTGCCGTTCATGCCCAGGCATCCGTCGCAGGCTTTGACATCACTATAAGACTAGAGATATAGATATATCATGGCAAGTCGAAGAGATGCGGAGGAGCAGAAGGCGGCGGATGCACTCGCGGCGCTTGGCAGCCGCACCCGGTTGCGGGTGTTCAAGGCGCTCGTTCGGGCAGGCCCGCAGGGCGTCAACATCGGCACTTTGCAGCGCCACCTCGGCGTCCCCGCCACAACGCTGTCCCACCATCTGACCACCCTGAGTCACGCCGGCCTGCTCTCGCAGCAGCGCGTTGGCCGCGAGGTAATCTGTACGGCCGACTACAAGGCGCTTCACTGGGTTCTGGAATATGTGGAAGCCGAATGCTGCGAGGGCATTGAAAACGGCGCAAGCGAAAGAGCTAAAGTGGAAGCCTGATTGCGGGCAAGCGTGAGACGAATTGAGATGTCTGCTTGTTGCTCGCAGGCGAAGATCGCGATGGCCTCCGGCACGTCAGTGGCGATGCTAGACTGGACGCGATGGCGAGACGGCCCAAATCGGCCGCGAATGACCCAGAGTGGCCCCCGCCGGAGTGTGCTTCATAGGTTAAATTTGCGGTGTCCAGACTGTCGCGCCGCGCTATAAGGATTTCTATGCTGCTGCAATCGACCCTAACCTGTCCGGTCTGCCACCATCAGGCCATAGAGATCATGCCGACCGACGCTTGCCAGTATTTCTACGACTGCGCGGCGTGCGGTACGAGGCTTAAGCCCAAGCCGGGCGACTGTTGTGTATTCTGCTCTTACGGCACGATGCCGTGTCCGCCTATCCAAGAGAACGGCAAGGGCGCTTGCTGCGGATAAGTCCGCTGTAGCCGCGTCACCTGGCGGCTGCATATCGCCTTCGCGGCCACGAGTAGATCGAAAGCGGTGATCGAAGCCTCCAGAGCGCAATTTGACCCGTAGGAGACGTGACATGTCCACGAACGCTGCCATTGCCGCCGCCGACCGATTCTGAAGTCCTTTGTGGGAATCGGTTGGAAAGGCAAAAACAAAACCGAAGCCGCGATCTGCCTTTCGCTTCGCTCAGTTAGAAGCCCGTCGCAAGCTTGGTAAGCCACTCGGGGATGAGCCACATCACCCCCGCCTCGACCGGTTTATCGGCACCCGTCAGGATAATTAGGCCGGTTGCCGCCAGCACCAGGCCCAGGATGAACTTGCCTTTGGCTCCACTTCGTAGGAGCTGGCCGCGCCAACGCATCATTGCTTCGCGTGAGACAAATCCCAGTACCAGCAATGGCAGGGCAGTGCCAATCGCAAATGTCAGCATGATGAGGCTGACCTGCCCAAGGTCTTTGCCTTGTGCTGCGAGCACCGATGCTGCGCCGAGAGTCGGCCCCACGCATGGCGTCCATATGGCGCCCAGCAAGAGCCCGACGCCGAACTGTCCACTAAATCCCTTCCGGCTGCCGCCAAACGATCGATCGACCCATGTGCTCATTGGGCCGGTCGCAAGTGCAAGCCGCGCCTGAAGTGGCGGAAGCGTGAGCACCACGCCAACGATGATTAGCAGGCTGGCGGCGAGCTTGCGGAAGAACTCACTGTCCAGGCCGATGGCAAAGCCAATCGTCGCGACGAAGAGGCCAAGCGCGAGGAACGACAACGCTAGGCCAGCGGCGAGAGCAAGCGGTCCAAGTCGGTGTTCACTAACCGCCGTGCCCAGCACCATTGGCACCAGTGGCAGAACGCACGGCGAAAAGATCGACAGGACGCCCGCAACGAACGCCAGACCGAGCGTTGCCAATTCCATGGTGACTACAGCGCCTTCTTCATGAGATTTTCAATTGCGTCGCGCTTCGTGATGCCAACCGCGCGAGTGATCTCTCCCTTGTCTTTGAAGACCACCAGAGTGCTTTGCTTTTGCACCTTGAGGGCACGCAAGGCGTCCTTTTGAGTATCGTAGTCGACGTCGAAGATTGTCAGCCCGGCATACTCCGACTGCCCGGCAAGAGCAGCGACGATCGGCTTCTGCGCACGACATTCCCCGCACCACGGCGCGGTGACATGCACCAATATGGGCTTCCCTGCTACAAGTGCAGCGTCGAAGGCCTTCGACTCAAATACCATGCGCTCAGCAGCGAGAGATTGGGTGACGGAGGCGAACAGGATTGCTGCTAGAAGAATGGCGGTTCGTTTGATCATTGCTATGCAAGCTCCTTTGCTTTGGTTTGGTGGAAGTTGACTGTATCCGGTGCGAAGTGCGCGAATAGTTCGTGCGCTGCCTCAACCGCATCTTCGGGCGCGGTGATGCTTAGGTGGACGCCGCTTGCGCTCTCTCTCAAGTCGAACTGCATAAACCCGCAGCAAGCCTGTTCCTTGCGGACCATTTCCCTGACGCGTCCAGCGGCGCTGGGTGCGTAGGTCAAATGCAGCGTGAGACCTTCCAGGCGGGCTTCTCGCAGCGTCTCGCGGGCGAGGTCGCGAATCCAGGTTGTCCGTTCCTTGAAATCGCCCGCACTCAGTGTGCAGGCAATCGGGGGCTTCTCAGCGCTGCCGCATCCGCATGACGATGTGTTGGCGGCTTTATCAGCGGGCGCAAGGCGGAAGAGCCAGTAACCGACCATGCCGACCATGGTTGCAAGTGCGATCCATTGCAGCGCGCCCGAGAGAGTGGCCGCCAGTGCTGAACCGGCCAGGAATGCGCCTGCCCCTGGCAGGGCGCAGCATGCGGCGCAGGCCGCGCCGATGCCGAGAATTTTAAGAGAGGCTTTCACGTTGTCGTGCCTTGTCTGATTGATGTTGCGGCAAGCCTACATCCTCAAGTAACTTGAGGTTCAAGGAGAAAATTTATGAGCAAGTCCAATGGCATGACTATCGGCGGGCTCGCGGCGCATACTGAGTGCAGCGTACCGACGATTCGCTATTACGAAGAGGTGGGTTTGCTCCCCAAAGCGTCCCGTCGCGAAAGCGGCCACCGAATCTATGGTGAGGCCGATCTGCGGCGCTTGACGTTCATTCGTCGTTGCCGAGACTTTGGCTTTCCAGTCGAACAAATCCGTTTGCTGGTCGAGTTGACCGCCTCGCCTGACCATGATTGCAGGGCTGCGCGTGATCTTGCCAGCACGCAACTTACCGAGGTTCGCAAGAAGCTGAAGGAGCTGCGCGAGTTAGAGCGTAGCCTGAATGGCTTCGTCAATGCGTGCGACGCGCGATGTGCGGGTGGGCCGGCAGGTGAGTGCGTAATCCTCGAAGATCTGGCGATGCCCAAGCAGGGCTCATGCTGTGGCAGTACGAGAGTTGCAAAGGCTAAGCAGTGCTGCGCTTCCTAGCGCGGCGCCGCGATGATTATTCCGGCTCCAACCAACGAAACGCTGGCGCCGATGACATCCCAGCGGTCGGGGCGCAAACCCTCGACCCCCCAAAGCCACGCGAGCGACCCAACAATATAAATTCCGCCATATGCCGCATAGGCGCGTCCAGCGGCGGCGCTATCAACCAGCGTCAGCAGATAGGCAAACAGGACAAGTGACGCGCACCCCGGCGCCAACCACCAACCTGACTTATCCATGCGCAGCCACGCCCAAAAGGCAAAGCATCCGGCGATTTCAGCGATTGCGGCTCCGATATAGGCAAGAGGTGTCGTCATTTGCGCTCCAGTTTGTCGCTCTCTTCTATCATTAAATCTGGCGCCCCAAAGATGCGATGTAAGGACTATTAACGACACAGCGGGTGTCCTGCTCGTCACTGCGCCTGATTGTGGCCCATCCGCGAACTCGCACAACATTCGCCAATGCGACGCTGTTTGCTGACAAGCGGACATCGGTCGCGAATTAACTCTCTGCCAACGGCAGTTGTCGAGACATCTTGCAAATCTGCAACACTTCGGGTCCTTCCGGGGCGGCTCCCCATGCGGGTGACGCGCGACCGCCCGATCTGGCTAGATATAAAATTTCAAGAGTGACTTTCTGTTCTCGAATGCACTTCTGTCTCCAAACTAGAGGCATGCGCAGTGGCTACCGGATTGGGCTGTAGCGGATTAGCCCATTATCCGACCCTGAAGGCAGTTCAATCGCCTTCAGGATGACCCGATGCCCGCGACCAATCCGCTGTATCCGCCCAATTTCCGCGCGGCGCCAATTTCCCCCTCCACCCGGAAGCGGCGCAGAAATCCGCGCACCGTCTCGATGCCCGAGCACGTCGGGCCGTTCGCGAGACTCGTCTTTGCCGAGATGGCCCGCCAGCGAGTGACCTACGACTCGCTTGAAGAGCGCAGCGGCGTGCGTAGGGCCACGCTGAAGGCTTGGAGAAAGAAGAATCGCCCCGGCTTAGAGAGCATTGAAGCGGCCCTGGCAACGCTGGGATTCGGGCTTGTACCCGTCGCCGCTCTTGAAGCACTGGACCATCCTGAACTCGCGGGCGAACTCACTGCGCTCGCGCTCAAGATGCGAATGAATATCCCGCAGACCTGGGCTGCTCTGATCGACATCGGCGTCGAGCAGAAGCTTCTCCGCATGCGAGCGGACGAGCGTGCCGCCATTCTGGCCGAGTACGAATCGCGCCTCGCTGGCATCCCCGCCAACGATAACCAGAAGCGCCGCCGTAAAGCGGCTTAAGGGATACCGAAACAGTCCCGACAGCGGTCCCTGATTTTCCCATACTGCTCCCGTTACTTGGTTCTCCTCCTCACCAAGTAATGGGTGAAACCGAGGCCGGTGCGTTTGATTGCCAGATGCACCGGCCACTTTTCAGATAGGAAGTCATGTCCGACGTTTTTCTCTCGCGCACCCAGGCCGCAAAGCGGATCGGTCGTTGCGCGAAGACCCTCCGCAGCCTCGCCAAGCGTGGCGAAGGTCCGCCGTTTCTGTTGATCGGTGACCGCCCCGCTTATCCGGCCGATCGGCTTCAAGTCTGGCTCGCAAGCGGCGGAGACGCCGCATGACCCGCCGTGATGAACTTATGCGCGCCGTGCAAACCGCCACGGCGAACTACGCCGCCGCAAAGGAGCGTCATACTTACGCGCGCAAGATGGCCGCGCTCGGCATGGGCGCCGATGTCTTTGGCACCTGCAATCTTGAGGCGCGCGCCTACTCGGAATGGCTCCGCGCGACCGACGCTCTCCAGAATTATCGAGGCTAAGCCAATGAATATGATCTCCAAGCTGTTCGCTCCTAAGACGTCCATTACCTCCGCAACGATCCGCGCCGAGATCGAACGGGCCGAAGTCGAAATCAATTCGCGCCGGGGCCAGCTTGACCGCGTGCTTGCCGGTATTGCTCTCATGACCGATAGCCAGCATGGGCAAGCCGAGGCCGACGCGGCAGCGATCAAACGTGCGATCCTGCGACTTGAAGCGCGCGCAAATCATCTGGCCGCCGAACTTCCGAACGTGGTCGCGGCTGAGGAAGCCGCCGCCAAGGTGGCCGCCGACGACGCATTGCGCCAGCGTGCAGAAGCCGCGCGGAAGGCGAACACCAAAGAAGCCGCTAAGCTGCTTGCGGACTATGCCGTCAATGCTACTCGGCTTTCGGAAGTAATCGCGAAACTGAATGCACTCGACGTCGAAACGGCGGCCGTGAACGCCGCGTTGCGGTCCAATCCCGTCGCCGAAAGCGTTCTGGGATATGACGCGATCCACCGGAGGAGTGCCGACCGTCCGGCCGGCGAGCGACGAACGGTGCGGAAGTGCTGGGTCTATCGTTATCCTGGCTCCCCTCGCGATACGGACAAGGTCAAGTTTCAGTATGAATCCCCGCACGAAGTAGTGCGGCAGGCGGATATCGGCCCTGACGGCGAAGCAATCCCGGTGCCGGCGGTCCAACACGACTATTACAATCGCGTGCTCACCATCATTCCCACCCTTGAGGATCGGGAGGTCGTTGTCGAGCGCGTTTCCTTCCGACCCGGCCAGACCGAAGCGCCCCTGTCATCGGTCCGGCTCCCGCCTGCATTTTCGGGTGAGCCCTCTATTTGGCCGCGTAGATAACTTGCGGCCCTAACTCGAAATTCGATTACACCATCCCGCCCAATCGACGGGACGGTCTAAATCAATTGGCGCCAGGCAACACGCCACCTCGTTAGGGAAGAATGAAGGTCAGCTATGGGCCACAAGAGCATCGGATGCTAGAGAACACTCAGAACGCCGCGCGAATACGGTTCAACTTGACTAGGCGGATATCAGTCAACAATTCCGGATTTGCCTTCGGAATACGATCAATCAGCTCCGAAACGCCATATGGCCATTGCCTCGCGTCGTCCGGCAGGACTGCACTCAACAAAGCGAGAGTTCGCTCTGGGTAGTGTTCAACTATCGCTTCATCCTCTCGCTCGATAGGGAGTCGGATGTAATCTTGATCAATGGGTACCACCAGGGGCAAGACACAATCAACAAACAATGGAAACTGATCATTTTGCGCGAACGCAAGCTCGACAAGTTTTGCGGAAACCCTAGGGGTCTTGGCAGCGATTTGCTTTGGCCACACCTGCGTTAAGAGAAGGGCTGCTTCTTCGCGCCAACCTGATTCAACCTGCTTACTCCAATTCTCTAAATGCCAAAGCAGCTGAACGCGAAAGTCGTCATCAGCATCAACTAGAACTGCGCGCATCTCGTAGTCGCTGACCAAACGCCTTTTGTCTTCATCCGTCCTGCGCCTCCAGCCCGCTAGTAATATTCCCGCTAGGATTTCCGTGTGCCTGCGTCGTGTATCTGAACTCCTCCGAGCGAGACGAAGCAGAGCAGGCTTCATGCGCACGTAGAGCGCATCTTGTGGGACCTTGGCACCCCAAAAGAACCCACCCCAAAAGGCAGCGCCATCGGATTCCTCTCCATCCATCGCAGGCAAAAACGCTTGCGCTACCCACGCCGGATCGATTGAGAACAGCCAAGAGAGGTTGTGGCAGAAAATCGCTAGGGCGTGGCGATGATGATTGCCCGATAGCGAAAGTAATTCGTCCGCACGCGCTTTCCACGGCTCGGGAAAGTGGCCCCCGTGCTTCAAGCCGACAATGGAAGGGTCTGCCATCAACACTTGCGTTAGATAACCGACGGGAGAATTTAGCGCGTCTGTGACCCAATCGGGCTGCTGGTTGGTTCGTATTGGAGGTGCCTCGGTCAATATATCGGGACGTTTTATAAGCGCGACGATGCGCGCCCACAGAACGTCCAGAACATCGCGGTGCTTCGGCAACAGCGTCTTGTGTGTGCGAAGCATCCAATCTGATACGGGCCGAATGAGTTTCGCCAACGGCTCATCCGGAATGCGCGACAAGCGTCCGGCTATTAGAGCTATGAACCTTACTCGATCTTGCTTGCTGCTTTCGCTATTTAGAAATGTTCGCCAAGGGCTCTCCGGATATTTCCCGGTCTTCGCTGCCACGCTAAGCGCGGAAAAGGCGCGAATGGGCTTCTCCTCGCAGAGCCCGGCATATGGATCGCGCTCGACAAACATTTCATCCGAAGACCTGCCGGACAGGTTTGCCGCCGCGTCGAGCACCTGATTCAGCGGCTTGTCCCGAAGGCCTTCAATGCTCTTATCTGTTGACACCCAACCTGTGCGCATTGCCATTGAGGGCGGTGCTTTAGATGCCCACTCAGGCTTCCAGTCAGGATAGTCAGATCTCACTTGTCTTGAAATGGCTTCAAAGTCGAAAGAAAACTCGCAGCCGTTAGAATGAAGGTAGTGAATGCGGGAGAGGATGGCGCTAGCCTTACTCTCTTTGTAATCCTTCAATGGCTCGCCCTTCCACCGCTTTCTACCTTGAAGAAGACGGCGTTCAACTCTTCTCCTAGTTGGCGATGGAATTTCCTTCCACCGCTTCCTAAGTGCTATAACAAGGTCGCGCTGGTGCGCGCTATCCCAGAACTCTTCGCGCGAAATAGATTTTAGAACCGCCCCCATTTCGGAGCCGCTTACCAAACCGCTGTCGCTGCACGTCCATATTGTGATGTGTGCTGCAACATGACCGCTGGAGTTACGCCACGCGAACGCTTCCTGCCGTGCAGCGCTAGCGTCGGCCGCCAAAAGGCGCCGGAAAGTTTTCATGTACGCGAACAGCGGAATGTTTATGCCGTGTTTGTACCCGCGGTCAGAGGAGTCAACGTCGTCCTCTTCACTTTCTATAGACTCGAGATTGTGAAGCCCATGTCCGCCTAACTCGCATTCCAAGGCTGCTCCCAACTCCAAGTTTAGTCGCAGTTCTTTCGCTAGACTTGCAAGGTGCGCTTCGGGAAACTGCGTGTCCTCGTTGTGATGCGGGTACTCTACATCTAGGTGCATCAAACTGCTCAGCCCCTCGTCGAAATTCGCCGGCGGACGCGGCGAACTACCGTACTCCCTGCTTACCTTTATATATGGCCGGTGTACTCGCCCGAATGCGCGAACCATTTCATCGGACCATCCGTCGACCTTTACTGCCGCCAGTAGCTGAAAGTATTCGGGAAACGAATCATCTCGCGCCGTGCGCCTAGCTCGAACCAAGTAGCGCCAAGCTCTTCTTGTCAGTTGGTTAGACACGCTATCAGGTCGCTCCATGCCGTATTCAATTTGGCGAAGCACGTCCGGATGGATTCCCTGTTGGAAAGCTGCCCACCATATCGCGGCAGGTTGATGTGCGACCCGTTGCAGCCAACGCCCCAGATGCGCAATTCGTGGTGAAAGGCGAGGAGTGCGTACCGCCCAATGGCCACGTAGTGCCGCGACTTGATCCTCCTGCAACTCTTGGCGATCAGTACGTGTAAGCAGAAAGGCATTCCAAACGTTTGAGGGTATCTCGTATTTCTGGAAAACGCTGTCCTCAGGATCTACACGCGCCGGTACCGGATCATTATCGAGACCGTATGCCGCGAACGGAACAAAGTGCGGGCCGGGCTCCATGAACCGACCCGTGCGGCCGGGCTTCGCAAATCTAACAGAGGAATCGAAAGTACATAGCCATTCCGCTGGGATTGGTTCGACCGCATTCGCGATACGCTTAGCGCCGTCCAACGTAGATGCGAGATGTGCAATTTGCCCCCGGATATGAGGTTCGCACGCTTCTGGCCCAGCCATCGCCTTTTTTAGGAGGGCTTCGTGCCAGTCGGTTGCTTGACGCGCCCTCTCAGCCCAAAGGCCTAACGACTCCCACAAGATGGAATGATTGCCCGTTTCGTAAACTATCGGCTTGACGCCCTTCTGGGTCCATCTCGCTTGGGCATCTTCGAAGGAACCTGATTGCAACGCATAGGCGCCGCTGTGTGAGTTAGCCGCTCGATTGAGCGCTTCTAGAAGATACTGCATCGGCGGATCGTCCGCCGAATAGCCAACGAAGACTACGAAGAATCTTTCAAGTACCTTTCTTATGAAATCAGCCGCCCATCGGTCCGACAAGTAAGCGCGTCCGAACTCTGCGCTGGATATTACCAATCCGTCCCCTGCGGCGTCTGTGTAATCCGTGGTAAGCTGTCCATGAAGATGAATGATTCCACGGAAGTCTTGGCTGCGTAACGGATCAGGTAGAAGCGGCGGCTGGGAGACTGGAATAGTCGAATCGCAAGCTTCGAACAGCAGGTCGAAGTTTGTGGTGATCAGCCGGACTACTCCGTCAGGACCTGTTGCTAAATCTAGCAAGACCCGATGGGCCGACAAATCCGGTGCGCCGCGCGGCTTCAATGAAGCCGCAATGGCACGATAAATATCTCGGCTTTGATAGTTTCGCTCGATAAGACCAAATACTCTATCCGCAGCAATTAGGCTCCCAACACCTGGAATGGGTGGAATCGTTTCTATCGCATCAATCAGTTGCCTAGCCGGATTGTCGGCCGGGATGAACAATCTGTCCGCAACATCTCGCGCCAAGTCTATGAAGTTGCTTAAGCCGGCTCTTGCTTGCGAAACACCTGCACCGCAGAAAAAAACAACGCGCCCCTCGTCGCGCGCTACAAGCAATTCATCCGGAAAGTTAGGGCCGTTTGGCGTAAACCGCATAAGTGCCTCTTAGCCAACTGATCATCAACCGCTAATAGAAAGTCACATATTCGGTTGAGTCGTCCGCCCTGCCAAGGCTCAAAGCTGAGTTAGCTATTGAAAGGCACGATTCGCCCGGTCACGCGGCGCAGTCCCGCGATTCTTCATTTGGCGCGCGGCGCAACGCCCGGTGCAGTCCTACGATGGTCAGTGACCTTACCTGCATTGCTCGCAGTCTTTTGTCCGTCTTTAGCCGGCATGGCTTGCAATCCGAAGCACAGAACCGATCTCCGCGGTCTGCGGACTCGAACGGCGATTCGTACGATGAATTATTAGCTCGAAACCGCGGGCGGGCTTGCACGATGTCCGTCGTAAGCGGCCCACCAGCGTCGGAGTGCGCTTCAGTATGCCCCATGCTGACCAAAACTCCCCGTGTTACGTGCTCAGCAAGAGCCGAATGATCCGGGATCGTCGCAGCATAGGCCTGCAATGTTCAGTTTAGCTCGGGGCAGATCATCTCGAAGTTGCTTCGCAATTGCAGAAGTCAGTACACCGACAGTCGTCGCAATGGTTTCGCTGGTTTGAGGGGCCGCCGAAATTAGCGTACCTCCCGACATATCCCCGCCTTGACTCTTCGTTCTTCTTTCGTTCTATTGGGTGAAATCGCAGGTTGGTCATGCCCAGGCTCAAATACGTCCGCTCCGAGATCGATCGTATGCGCGCGCAGATTGGCCGGCAGCGTAAAGAAATCCTCCAACTTCAACGGGCCGGGATAGGAACGGCGTCGGCTGAAGCTCTTCTGGCTCGCATGCAGGCAAAGGTGATCATCTCGTCGCTCAGCGCGACGAGATGAAGAAGGCTGCCCCATCTGAGACCAACAGGCGGGTGCTGGGCGGAAGGAAGTGGTGAGGCGCTTCCCGGCGCCATGGGTGATGGAAGAGCGGAAAGATGGGTTCGAGGTGAAGGATGCAAGCGGCTTTTTTATCTGCGGCGTCCCGCACCGCGAAGACCTGCACCGCACCGCCTACCAGTATGCCACCAATTTCTCTCCCGCGATGAGGCAAGGCGGATTGCAAAGGCGATCTCCCGACTGCCGGAGTTGTTGAAGCCACCCCGGTAACGAAACGCTCTATGTTTATTGGCCTAATTGGCCGTCCCGGCCAGCGTACTTCTGGCTCTCGACCCGGTGCTGCTAATAGCACGCGCGGGATAGCCGACATTTCGGTTGAGTACTGGGGATAGCGGGTTGTGAAGCTACTTGTCTCAACCGATTTTGATAGATTGGCAGCACGGTGATTTGCCGCAGCTTATGGACTGGCCGATGGTCGTCAAACCGAGAGAAGTAAACCTCCGTGACTTTCTAACGAACAGCAACCTGGCTGTTCCGAAGAGCCCTCCCTGGATTCACAGTACGGCTTCGAGCCACCTGATTCCGATCCTGGAAGAAGAGAAGCTTCTCGCTGTGAAGTGCAACGTCTTCAAAGGCGAGAAGCTGTGTTACCTGTTTGTCGGACGCGCCGCCTACAAGGGCAAGGACGCACTGAACCCGGAGTCGTGGCAACTGCCATCTGTGTTCGTGATGCGATTCAGCACCCCACCTCCGCTGAAGCGGATACATCCGTTCGATACGGGCGCCTTCGAACGAGGGAGGATGCCGGACTATCTCACCGCCTTCAAATTGGATGATTTCAACGTCGGCACCGATCAGGACCAAATCGGCCGGCTTATTTCCCTTTATTTCGAGACGCCGCGCCGATACGTGGACCGAGATGCGAATGACCAGAGGAAGCTCAAGGAAGAGCATTTGCTCAATATGAGCCATGCCAAGGTGTTGGCGGTTTCAAAACTGTACAAGGAAGGCTCGACTACCGATTGCGATGATCGAGGTGCGGTAATCGAACTTCAGGTCGAGCAGGATATCCCGCTGAAAAAGGAAAATCTGCTGGGTGTCGTCATTCCAGAAGAGTACGCGAGAACACCCCGCGTGATGGAGTCCTTGAAAGAACTGACCAATGTCGTTGAGACGTATCGACTCCTGCCGATAAACATCGGCCAGCACTACGGACTCATTTATGAGTGTGTGGAGCGAGTCTACAAGCGCGCAGGCATCAATCTGTGACACCTGACGCTCTAGCCGTATGTGCCGCTATTCGACTTTCATCAGTCGACTCAATCGGCGTGCCGGTCTTCCTGGCGGGCAACTCAATGTACCTGCCTGAGATGGATGCTGATTTCAATATTAGCTCTTTTCTGCATTTCGAGAATGCAGAAGGCTACGACCTGACCGGACTTGTGCCTGATACATACCGGCAGCGATTGTTCCGCATTGGAGATCCTGCACCCATCATCTTCTGGGTAGATCACGCTCCGTACATCGTTGAAGGCGATGCAGAGAAGGCAAAGTTGGAGGAAATGTTCGGCGTCAGGGCGCGGACCCACCCGGTCTTGAAGGACCTCGGTGGGATGTTGCACGACGCTCGCACCGGCGTGTTCAAGCGTCAGCAGGAGGAATGGCTCGCGCGAGAGCTGGAGGTGGCTTATGGCGACGTGTTCCTGGAGCCGCCAAGCCGCACGAAGTACTGGATACACCGCTACAGGGTAGCGCTCGAAAACGCCCGAAAGCTGACGCAGCCCCCGCATCCCATCGACGTGCGTCTGCGACGGGCCTCAACGGAATGGCTGGAAAAGTTCGCCACCAAGGCCGAACTGACTATGATCTCTGCGCTGTTAGGTGAGGCATCTCAAGGCGTTTATTCGGTTCGCCAGATCGCCGAGATCATGTTCGCTTATCTGAGCAACAAGCTAGCTGCGGCTCGTCCGATCGAAATCAATAAAATCGCGGCCGACAAAACTATCCGGTCGCTGTTTCCGCACGGCATGTATGGTTTTTACATCCAGAATGGCTGGCCTCACGCACCGTTTCTGTATGGCAAGGCGAGCTTCGTCGAATTGATGAAGGAGCGATTGGTGCAAGGGAGGGAAAGCGGGACGTGGGAATCTGCCCTTCAACTCGCCAAGCTTTTGTTTGGCGATAAAGATGTTCCTCCCGAAGTCGAGGATGTCGCGTTGATGTTCATGAGGCCGATTCTTGCGGACTACAAAAGGTTGTTGGATGAGGTCGAGCATATGTACACGTACAAAGGCGAACCCATATCCAGCGAGGGCATATTGGAGCGCTCAAGCGAAATCCTTGACTGCTTCGACCGGATTCAGGACTTGGGTCGTGTAATCGTGGGTGCTGACCGCGACAAGGCTGCAATGATGGACGGGCGCTATCAGGTCAGTGAAAGCCAGATCAAATGGCATCGGCAATATTTGGAAAGCTGATATTAGAACGCTTTCGGCAATATCAGCGCACACTCATAAACGACCGGATGGGAAGTCCGCTTTCGCGGCGCTTAGCCGACCATTTGTACTCAGCGAGAGCTTTTCCGACTTTGACCCTGGCTGTGTGAAAACGCTGCTGCTTTGCTATGATTCCTCTCGTGATTCTGCGGGGGAAGCTGATGAGGCGCTTCGTTGAGCAGGCCGATCGAGGGCAATGGACATTATTGCCCGAATGCCTCGATGATTTCGTTGACGAGAGCAACCCTGTTCGAGTGATCGACGTGTTTGTCGATGCGCTCGATTTGGCTGAGATGGGCTTTGAGGGAGCGGAGCCGGCCGCAACGGGTCGGCCGTCCTACCACCCGTCGGTTCTTCTGAAGCTTTACATTTATGGCTATCTGAACCGGGTGCAATCGAGCCGGCGGCTTGAACGAGAAGCCGGCCGCAATGTTGAGGTGATGTGGCTGCTGGGCCGGCTCGCTCCCGATCACAAAACTATTGCCGACTTCCGCAGGGACAGCGGCCTGGCACTCCGCAAGGTGTGTGCGCGCTTCGTTGACCTCTGCCGAGAGTTGGGTTTGCTGGCAACGGCGAGCGTTGCGATCGATGGCAGCAAGTTCAAAGCCGTGAACAACCGGGACAGGAACTTCACACGGGCGAAAGTGGAGCGGCGGCGCGCCCAGCTGGAGGAGAGTGTCGCGCGTTATCTGAGCCAACTTGACACGGCTGACCGGCAGGAGCCGGCGGAGGCGCTGGCAGCCAAGGTGACGAGGCTGACCGAGAAGCTGACGAAGCTGAAGGAAGAAATGGGCAAGCTTGCTGCCTACGAGAAGCAGATGTTTGCTTCGCCCGATCAGCAAATCTCCCTGACTGATCCGGACAGCCGATCGATGGCAACGAGCGGCCGCGGGTCTGGCGTCGTGGGCTACAACGTGCAGGTCGCCGTTGATACCGAGCATCATCTGATTGTCGCGCACGAGGTAACGAACAGCGGTTCAGATCGGGCGCAACTTGCCAAAATGGCTAACCAGGCAAAGACTGTACTGCAGACCGAAACTCTCGAGGTCGTTGCCGATCGCGGCTACTTCAGCAGCTCAGAGATCCTCGCTTGCCACGAGGCTGACATCACGGTGACGCTGCCCAAGCCGATGACTTCTAGCGCCAAGTCGGAAGGGCGCTTCGGCAAGCAAGACTTTGTCTATTTACCGGAGAAAGACGCCTATCGCTGTCCGGCTGGGAAGCAACTGTCATATCGCTTTACTGGCGAAGAAGATGGCAAGCGGATAAGGCGCTACTGGACCACAGACTGTCAAAATTGTTCGCTCAAATCCCAGTGCACAACAGGGCGGGAGCGGCGGATTCCTCGATGGGAGCACGAGCACCTGCTCGATGCTGTGCAGCAGCGCCTTGATGCGAACCCGATGGCTATGCGTCAACGTCGCGAGACCGTCGAGCATCCGTTTGGCACAATGAAGGCCCGCATGGGCGCAACACACTTCCTAACCAAAACGCTTCCGAAAGTAGCCGCCGAGATGGCTCTTTCGGTTCTGGCCTACAATCTAACAAGGGTCATGAACATCGTCGGGATCAAGCCGCTGATCGCTGCGATCGAGGTCTGAGAACTGCGTGTCTCCTGCCTTCCGTGCCAGATACCCTCAAGAACCGTTTTTACACGACCAAGACCCATTGCGGACATTGCATTGGTCCCCGATGACCGACCCGTTGCTGCGAGGCGGTCCTATCCCTAAACGTCCTTTTTGCACTGCGGGATACCTGTGTTTAGGCCGAGTGTCCCAAGCTGAATTTAGGTGTGTCCTAATTTGTTTTCGGGCGCCATAATGGGTCCGGAGCTAACACCCAAATGGCTATCTACCGCCTGTTACAGAACTCTCCGTTGGGCCCGGAGGAAATAACGATATTGACGGACGCCTACGAGCGCACTTTGCACGCGCTTTGCCTGGTTGACCGCAACGCCCCAATCACAGACCTGATCGCAAAGAAGATCATAGAACTGGGGCAGCGCGGCGTTCGCGAGGCGAAGCAGTTGTCGGCTTTGGCTATAAAAGAGCTTGGCGTAAGTCCGCCATAGTTAGCCGCCGTGGCTTATTTGAATCCAACTTTGGAACCGACAGCAGTGTATCTGCATATTCAAATCGGCAGTCCCGTTGACGGATTAGGAACCCGTATTCGGAGGTTGAGCGATGAGTGAGCGGCGTCGTTTCAAACAGACAAACACCCTAGAAGTCCGTCTTACCGAAGAAGCGACTCGACTACGTGATAAAGCCGCATTGCTACCACCTGGGGCCGCTCGCGAGGAGCTGCTACGAAAGGCCCGACAGGCCGAGACCGGCTCGCACATGAGCGAATGGCTGCGGTCGCCGGGCTTGCAGCCGCCGAAGTAGTTTGATTTACCTCAATGGTCGTCGTGGCACTGGATCGAACATCGATCCATGAGCAAGCCCGACGAACCGTCTCCGGGTCAGGAACCACCTCCCCAGCCGTCGCGCCTTGAGGAGGCACAGCGAGTGGTTGGGGAGTACGTTGAGAATTTGCGCGAGATCATCAAGAAGCTGCGCCGCAAAATGAATTGAGGTCGCCTCAGTTGGCGGCCTCTTCATTTTCGCCTGAGGAAAGCGATTGTCAGCTCCTGGCCCTTCTCGGACCTCTCGCAATGTCCGCTTCCGCGCCGCTACTGGGAGATCAGCCGACATGGCGGAGTTATAAGTACACGCCCTAGGCCAGCGCGTGGGTGTCCTAGTTGGGCTTAAATTGCGTGCTCAGTTTTGTGCATCGTGGCTACAGTTTCTTTCCCCGGCTGGGATTGACCGTAAAGTTGAAGACAGCATCTCGCACTTCTGTCGGCACCGTCCCCTGCGGTGCTCCTTCGCCCCGCTCGATAGCATCGATCATTGGCCTTAGATGATCCATGACCTTCTTGTTGATCTCAGGCGTGATCTTGATCGGATTTCTGGCGTGCTCTCGCCAGCCCGGCTCAAACTGATCGTACAGCCTGCTTGTGAGGAAGTCGCCTTCGAGCGGCGGGTATGCCGCATACTGCATCGCTCCGGTTGCTCGGACCTCTTCGGGGAGCGCGCGATAGTGCGCGTCGAGCTTGGCCAAATCGTCTTTTAGCTCTTGGCCTGAGACAAAGGCCTGATCCTCGCCCATGAACAACGGCGCGATTGCAGCATGTAAACGGTCGAACGAAGTGAACACTTTACAGAACGGCAAGTAGAAGAGGTAAGCCATGTCATTCCGGTTCGATGTGCGCACCGCGTCGATCTTCGCCGTCGCAATCGCGAGGTGAAAGAAGACCTCACAGCGGAACACATAGTCAGCATAGGGCGCAAAGTCTCGCAGCGCCGGGCCGCCTTGCTCCTTCCAGCGCCTCAAGATTGCTGGCCGATAGCTCTCCGGGATGTTCAACACATCCAGCGCGCCCTTGAAGACCGCGTACCGGCGGCCATTCGCCAGCGCTATACCATCGGCCGCAGCCTTCACCGCTGCGAGGTCCGGGAGCTTCAGCGTCCCACGCGCGTGTGATGCTGTCCGGATAGACGTCAGATTGAGTTTTTCAAGCGCCTCGCGCCACGCCTTGGCATAGTCTCGTTCCACACCGAAGAAGTCACCTTTCCGCCACCGCCTCATGGCGGCGCTTTCCGGCATCTCGCCGTAGTGGTTTACGACACGGTCTCCTGCTTGAACGCTTCGTCCTTGAGGGATCACCGGTACCCTGCCCATCTCGACCGGGTGTCCCAGCAGGTCGCCCAGCACCAACGTCTCGTGGTGGACATTCGGGAGCGCACCAAGCTGAGGCACCTTCGCCGATATCTTCGCAACCACGTCCTCAGCCGTTCTACCTTCCGGCGGAGGCTTGTGGAGGTCGGCCAGCACCTCGGTCAGAAAGATCGGAACGATGTTCGCTCGATAGTGGTGTCCAAGCCAGAACGCTTGATCCCTATTGAGGCTTTGGATCGCCGATTTGTCGCAGATGATGATCATGCTGCAAGGTGGGGATGGGAGGCTTCCCTATCAACGGAGTCCCAGTATCCGGCTCGCTGACTACAAATGCGGTAGCTGGGCTGGCATTCGCAGAAGATGTAGGCCAAGCCGTAGCGGGCAGATTGATGGGGCTTGAAGTGGGGCTCAAGAGCGCTCGAAAAATCTGCCACGCGGGGCGCCATCTGATTTTTCGACTAAGTCATTGAAAAGATTGGTGGGGGAGGCAGGACTCGAACCTGCGAAGCCATGAGGCGGCTGATTTACAGTCAGCTCCCTTTGCCACTCGGGACACTCCCCCGCTCGACGGCAGCACAATCGGGCCGGGCCTTGCCGGCGACCGAAGACGGCCATGGAACGTGAAGGCCGCGACAACCCGGATCGGGGCGCGACCGGGCGCGTTTATGGGCGATGCGGTGGGGCAAAGTCAACCGAGGCAAACAGCTAAAATCGCGCTCGCAGCCACCGAAATTGCCATATTCCGGAACCCATGACAGAAGCGAGCCCATGAAGGATCGAAAATTCGGCCCCAAGGGGGCGCGCAGCGGGGCTAAGCCTTTCAACAGGCCCGGAAAATCGGCCGGCCGGCCGGCTTGGCGCGACCGCGATTCGCAAGGCGACGGACCCGTCATCCTCTATGGCTGGCACACCGTCACCATGGCGCTGGCCAACCCCCAGCGCCGGATCCGCAAGCTGACGCTGACCGAGAACGCGGCAAGGCGCCTTGCGGAAGAAAACATCGAGACCCGCGTGGCGCCGGAGATCGTGCGGCCCCAGGAGATCGACCGGCTGCTGTCGCCCGACGCCGTGCACCAGGGCCTCCTGGCCGAGGCCGATCCCCTGCCCTCGCCGGATATCGAGACCCTGACGCAGGAAGGCATGGTGCTGGTGCTCGACCAGATCACCGACCCCCACAATGTCGGCGCCATCCTGCGCTCGGCCGCAGCGTTCGCGGTGAAGGCGATCGTGACCACCGCGCGGCACAGTCCGGAAGCGACCGGCGTGCTGGCCAAGGCCGCCTCCGGCGCGCTCGAGCTGGTCCCTGTTGTCACGGTGCAGAACCTCGCCCGCGCGCTGACGGCGCTGAACGAGCGCGGCTTCCAGACCGTCGGCCTCGACAGCGAGGGCAGCGAGGATATCAGCGATGTCGCGCTGCGCGAGCCGCTTGCACTCGTGCTCGGCGCCGAAGGCAAGGGCCTCAGGCAATTGACCCGCGAGACCTGCAGCGTCGTGGCGCGGCTCGACATGCCCGGCGAGATCAAGAGCCTCAACGTCTCGAACGCCGCCGTGCTCGCGCTCTACGTCGGCGCGAGCCGGCTGGGGCTGATGAAGCGCTAGCTAGCGCTTTAGCACCGCGCATATCCGGACGATGCCACACTACGCCTGTTTTGCCCGACGGGTCAATCGAAATCTCTGTTTTTCCGAAATTTGGGGATCGAACAACGAGCCAATGAGTGAGGATCGCTCATGTCGGGCTCATTGCGCTTCAAGTCCTTGATTTCACTGTTCCCGGCTACTGTGCATGGGGTTGTTTTGAAGATAAAGCAAAGCGCCCGTCCGCATCACGCGAACGGGCGCTTCGCAAATCTCGACCCGATCAGAGATCAGTAATGGCGGCGCAGCGCGCGGTGACCGCCGTAATAATGCGGCGCGGCACGGTGGGCGTAGCCGTGGCGATGAGCGTAGCCATAGCGCGGACCGTGGCCGTAGCGCACGCGCGGCAGATAGCCGTAGCGGGGGCCGTAGCCATAACGATACGGACGGTAGTACGGGCGGCGATAGGGGTAAGCGGCCGGCGGCGCGACGGCAGCAGCACGATAGCCGTAGCCGTAGCCGTAGCCGTAGCCGTAGCCGTAATTGGCGGGCGCAACGACCGCGTCCTCACGATAGGTCGGATACGGCGCGAACGCGCCCGGACCGGTATAGGTCGGGCCCTGGTTCACATAGTAATACTGTGTGGTCGGCTCGACGAGACGCTCATAGGCGCCATAACCGTAGCCATACCCATAGCCGCCGCAGCCGGTGTTGCAGCCGGAATAGACCGGAGCAACCGGCGCGCACGTGGTGAAGCCGCAGGCGGCGGCGGGCGCGGTGGCGGCGAACGTCACGGCTGCTGCCGCGACCAGTCCCGAAATCATCTGACGCATTACTCTCTCCTGTTGATTTCCGTTTTTTTGGATTGTCACGTTTCTCAACCCGGCCGCCTGCCGGGTAGCTCTGTACGCGGCCGCGGCCGAGGGGGCCGAGGACGATCGTTGATCTCGGGCGCGTAGATCACCGGCGGCGGATCGACCGGCGGGTCCATCTGCGCCGGCAGCGGCGCGGACGAGGCGCCCCAGCTCTCGTGGTAGCTCTCGGCGGGCTTGGGTAATTTACGGTTGGCAGGCGGCTCGACCTCGAGCCGGCCGTAGCCCGGCCGCAGGCCCAGCGTCGGATAATAGTGGCCGACATGGTCGGGTTGACGCTCGGCGATATAGCGTCCGCCATAGATCGTGGGCTGCACCTGCTGGTTCTTGCCGAGGCCCCAGGTGCCTTCGACCAGGGCATAGGAGGCGTCGATGTTGTTGATGATGATCGGCACCCCGGGGCGGCCGGGAACGACGATATCGAAGCCCTCGCCGGCAAGCGCCGTCGCGGGCAGTCCGATCAGAAAGGCGGCGAGCGCCACGGCGCGCATGAGGAGACCCCGATTATCCGGCGACAACCTAACCGATCGCCACGCAGAGAGGGTTAAGGCCTGCTCACCAATTTCCGGTAAGCCTAATGTGTAAGGGTTGCGCGCCGCTCAAATGCTGCAAGGCGTGCTAGCGAAGCGTTAACGGCGCAAGGGCTCCGCCGGCGGAACAACGTCGCCATGCTCACATCCGTTTGACTGTTCGCTCGCGAAAATCCCACGGTTGCATCGGAACGTCCTGCACCGTCGGCGTTTAGCCCCCGTCAACAAGATGGGAGCGAACAGCCATGAACATCAAGCTTCTCGGGGCGACGGCGATTGCAGCGACCATGCTGGCAGGCTCCGCCATGGCGCAGGCAGTCGTCACCAATCCTGGCCGCTGCGCGGCGCAATTCCCCAACGCCAACTGCCAGAACCTCGGCCCGGGAAACCCCTACACCGATAGCGGCTATCGTCATCGCCGCTCGTCCTATCGTCAGACCAATAGCGACTGGAATAACGACTGGAACAGGAGCCGCACCGGCTTCTGGCCGACCGACGTCGCAGCGGGCGTTGCCGGAGCCGCGATCGGCACCGCTGGCGCGATCGCCACCGCCCCATTCCGCGCCTGGGACAATTCCTACGCCTATGACAATTCGTGGGACCGCGACTGGAACAATCGTGGATGGGACACGCGCACCTACGCCCAGCGCAACGGCTTTGTCTGTACGCCCGGGACCTGGTTCAAGGGCGAAGACGACCGCCGGCACATCTGCCAGTAGGCCAACGAGCGCGAGCGCGTTGAATCAGGCGGCCTTCGGGCCGCCTGTTTCGTGCCTGCACCGATCGTCGCCGGTTCTGGCACTTTCCGACCAAGTCTGATATTGCGACGCCCGGGCGGACAACCGGCGCATATGCCGGGCCCCGCTCCGCTTTCAAGCGTCGCCGGCTTAGCTCAGCGGTAGAGCAGCGGTTTTGTAAACCGAAGGTCGGGGGTTCAATCCCCTCAGCCGGCACCAGAGATTTGCGATGATATGGCTGGATGTTCGTCGCCCCGGGCATTGCCCAAGAATTCGCTTCAGGCTGCACGCCGAGAGGCCGTGCGGGCGGTGAAATTCCGATAAACCTAACGCCGGACAATACCTCATCATCGCAGCCGTGTCACTGCATCGACGCGCGGAAGCCGCGCCTTCTTTCCTCACATCCGTTTGACTCTTCTGGTCCCGAAAGATTGGCAGGCGCCGGAACGACAGCCGCCCTCGTGCTTTGCCCCGCGCAGGCGAAGAGAAAAGGAGGCTCACAATGAAGCATTTGAACTTGGCAACCGCGGCAATGGCGGGCGCCGCAGCGATGGCAATGGCAGCGATGACGACACCGGCCTCGGCGGACCAGTCGGTGGTGCAATATCCTGGCGCGTGCAAGCAGTGGCATCCGAACGCGAACTGCTTGAACCACGGACCCGGAAACCCGCGCCGCTATTACGGATATGTTTCGCCGTCATTCTACAATTACGGCGGCGCCGGATACCCGCGGCAGAGCTACGCGTATTACCCGGCCTATCAGACCGGATTCGCGCCGCTGGACTTTGCAGGCGGTGTTGCCGGCGCCGCGATCGGCACCGCCGGCGCCATCGCAACCGCACCGTTCCGCAGTTACGCTTGGGATCATGGCCCGGGCTACTATTAAGGTTGCATTGGGAGAAGGCGTCGTGGACAACGGCGCCTTTCTGCCAAACACCGGCTGATCCGGGGTGAGGCCTGCGAAAGTCTCGCGGTCCGCCAGGAAACGTAGGCGAGCACGGGAGGACGATGCGCATCGCCATGCCAGCGATCCGATCAAGCTCGAAGGCAGCAAACCCGATCAGCCGGGGGACCGGAACCAAAGACGTGGGTCGCTCGTTCTCGAGACATGCTGATCCGGGAAGAAAACCGAAACATGGTTCTGCTGGCGACGGTGGTGCTGTGCTGTAGCGCCCTCGCTGGCGCCTTGGCGATGATCGAGTCGGTCCAGGGACAGGCGCCCGGCAAGCTGGTCGCCGAAGGGGCGGAGCTCGGCTTCGCTACGCCAACCCAGATACCGGTCCGGGTGGTCGGCGCGCCGTTCGAGCCCAACGTCAATCCCCGCGAGCGGTAGCGCTTACCTCGGGGAGGCGTTCGCGCCCTCGTCCCCGGACTGGCCGCAGGCACGTGCCAATTCCTCCACAAACGCGATCACCTCCGCCCGCTTGTCGGGCGGCAGCGCGAGGAACGCGCGGATGAGCCTCAGGCCCTCCGCCTCGTCCGGGCGTTCATTCGTTGTATCCATTCGTCTAATCTCGGGCGATCGGGAAAAATATGCAATCCCTTGCAAACAGCCTTGATTCAAAGCGGTCGCTTTGCTGGAATGAGCGCGGCTGAGGTGGATCATGAAATGGATCAGGGAGCGCGACGCACTGATCGCGCAGACGCTGGCCTTCGTCCAATCGGTGACCGGCAGGAAGGATGATGACCTGCAGCCGGATGCGCCGGCGGTTGGCTCGCCCGTCGCGGTCGAGATCGTCGCCATGGAGGCAGTCGCCGTCGAGGTCGAGCCGCCGCAAGTTCCGCTCCCGCCCCGGCCCACACCTCCCGCGGCGCGGGCAAGCGGCGATTTCCGCACCGAGATGCAGGCTCGCCTTGCCGATTTCCGGAAGCATCAGGAGCGCTTCGAGCGCGAACGTGAGGAATACTGTACGGCGACCCTGACCAGATTGCGTGCCGCCATCCGCGACGCCGGCCCCCCGGCCCAAAAATAGCGCCCGGTCAAAGGCTTATAGCCAGGACCAGACCAGCCAGAGATTGGCCGCGCAGGCGCCGAGCAGCGCCAGCGTGAGCGGCAGGAGCATGTGCCCGCAGGATGTCTTCAGGTCGCTCGTCATGGCGGAAAACATCCGCTGATTCCGGCCGACGAGTCCCAGGGATTCTTTTTTCCAGGATTCAGGACTCGTTAAGGACTCAAGGGCCGGTGGCGGCCGATCACGGCTCCGTGATCTGGCGGCGAGCCGGAACCCTTGACCGGGCAAGCTCGTTAACCGGGTTTCTTGGAGCGGGAAGAATGCCCTACGCCCTGTTCTGCAACGATGCCCAGATCAGCAAGGCCTATCCCAGCGAGTCCGACGTCTGGAAGCTCGCACAGCGAAGTGGTCTCGTCGTGGACGTGGTTGCGGACGACGAGCGGCCGGGACCGCACCGGGTGCTCGACAACGGCTACGAGATCGCCCCGTGCCAGGCAGCACACGGCGAGGACCCCGCCAAGAACAAGGCTGAGGCCGACCAGCAGGCGAGGATGGAGCTTGAGCTGAATTCCTGAGTTCCGGCACGAAACCGGAGTGGGGCTCAGGGCGTCGCGGCCGCCAGCGAGGCCTGCTCGCCCGGCATGGCCACGCAGGCCTTGCGGCGATGTAACCCACGGATGGCGCCAGTGACCTTCATCACCTTGCCCGACGGACAGGAAGCGTCCTTGACGAAGGCCACCTCATAAGGTGCCAGCATCAGAGGCTCGGATTTGAGGATTGTCTGTGCGGAGCACGGCAGGAAGGAGAAGCATGAGAGCACCACTGCCGACACCAAGATACGCATGTCCGTCGTCCCACCAGCCCGATAATTGTCATATAACGCGTTCCGGAGCGCGAGTTCCGTAGATCGCAAAAATTATTTTTGCTTTACCCCGGCCCCATGACGCGCGTGAGAAGGCGCGCCAGCCACCATTTGCAAGCAAATGACGCGCCAGATGGTTCACGCAAAGCAAACAACCGGCTGAAAAGCCGGCAAAACAAAGGCCGGCGGAGCCGGCCTTTGTCGGATCTTCAATCGCCGCTGGCAGTCAGTAGCGGGAGCCTGTCGGACCGCCCCAGCCGAAGCGGTAGTTCACGCCGACCTTGACGGTATGTTCGTCCTCCCGGCCACGAACACCGACGATGTCGGCCGGGCCGGAGGTAAAGGTGGTGCTGCCGAAATTGTAGTACTGATACTCGGCCTTGGCCGACCAGCTCGGCGCGAACATGTATTCGAGGCCGGCGCCGACGGTATAGCCGTCCTTGTTGTTGCCGGTGGTGGTGAAGGCCTGCGGCACCCCGGCGATGTTCACGCCAAGGCCGTTATTACGCCAGGCATAGCCACCCTTGGCGTATAGCAGCGTCGGTCCCCAAGTGTAGCCGATGCGACCGGTCACCGACCCGATCTGGTCGGTGTTGGAGGTCACCTGCGTGCCCAGCGGGAAGGTGGCACCGTTGTTGTTGGTCGGCAGCCAGGAATACTGAGCTTCGATACCCACCACCCAGTTGGGCGCGAACTGATAGTCGAAGCCGCCCTGCACGCCGCCCATGAAGCGAGCGTCGCTGGATTGGAAGCTGCTGTCGCCGGCAAACGCACCGCCGACATGGCCGCCGATGTAGAAACCGGTCCAGTTGTAAATGACCTGCGGCGGCGTATAGGCCGGAGCCTTCGTGTAGGTGCGCGGCTGTATGTCCGCGGCGGCGGCCGGCGCGGCCAGCGCAAGCACAGCGGCTGCACCCAGCAAAATCGATTTCATGATCGTCCCCGTTCTTTCATAACGACACTCAGGAAACAACGTGGCGTGAATTGGGTTGCTTCGCGGCGATGCCGGAACGTTGATCGTTCGTCACTGTGACGGGGTGGCAACAACGCGATTTTGTTCCGTCACATCGCCCTGAGCTAACCGTTTTTGTCGCGTGCACAAGGCCTGGCGCAACGATTTGTCTCAAGAGGAAATCACCCCGTTCAAAGCTCGCCGAAATGTGATCCAGCGGCTCCGGCTGGGTCGATCTAACATCGGGCGATGAAGGCGGGCTTTGCGCTACCGCGTCATCTTTTCCAGTTCCGGAAAGGGTGCGTAAACCGCACCGGCGCAGAGATCGCTGGTCCGGTCGACCACGCGGTCCGCCCGGCCGTTGACGAAGATCACGGCCCGTTCGCGCATGGCCTTGTAGCTGCCATCGGTCTCGCGCGGGGTGAAGTGCAGGCAGCTCACATAGAACTGCCGGCCGCCGACCTCGCGCTGCACCGGTTCGGCCATGCTGGCGTCGCGCACGCCGACCGGATTGTTCAGATAGGTCCGCATCAGAGCCAGCGTGTCGCTCCGGAAATTGTCGGGAAACGGCTGCGGCCCGCCGGCCTGGGTCCCGCCCATCAGCGTTGGACGGTCACCGTCGCTGCCGAAACAGGCCGCAAGCGCCAAGGGCAATGCCAATATCACCGCACATCTCGCCAACCGCCCCACAGGCCCCGCTCTCCGCTCGATCAGATCAGGGAGACGTTCTAGCCCCAAGCCTGCACGAAGGGAATTCGCTTGCCGCGGCGCAAGCAGCGCACCGGCCCGCCGCCGGCATCTCGGGCTTTCGCACGAGACAGGGCGAACGGACCGGGCCTGAAGTCCGCGCGCGGCGGCGGGGCAATGCCAGGGATGCCGCCGCGCGGGATCAGCCGTCAGTTGCGCTGGTCTGATGCCGCCGGCTTGGTCACGTCCGGCTGCGCCTTCTGCGACTCCTTGGCCGTGACCTGCTTGTGGTCATGGCGATCCTTGCGCACGGTCTTGTGCGCGCCGGTGGTGACCGCGGCGTTCGCATTCATCGCCTTCGACTTGGCATCCACCTTGGCATCCACCTTGGCGTCGGTGGCCTTGCCGTCCGTAGGCTTGAGATCAGCCTTGAGATCAGCCTTGGCGTCGGCCTTGACGCCGGCGTCCGGTTTCGCGGCGGTGGTCGCCGCCTTGGTCTGGCTCTGGTCCGCCTTGATCACCGGGGCAGTCGTGGCGGTCTTTCCGGCTTCGGCAGCGAAGGCCGGGGCTGCGATCACGGACGCTGCGAGCAAGGCTGCGGAGATGGTCTTCAACATGGTGGTCTCCTCTTGGAAGGATCTCGAGGCGGCGCCCTCTCGCCCACCCTTCGATCGTAGGTGGCAGCCTAGGCGGGGCACATTGAACCCAGTCTGAAGTCCCCAGCGGGCTTCCGTTCATCTGGATGACAAGTTTGTCATCAGCGACCGGGCGAATAGATCGTGCGAAGGGGGAATGTTTTTGCGCGATGGGGGTTCTGGTCTTCGGGCAATCGTGTAGGATCGCCACGTTTCCATACGGGAGAATTTCGATGCGCAAACTCTCAATGCTTGTTGTGCCGGGCCTCGTCGCCATGACGCTGGCGGCGGCGCCGGTACTGTCGAGCGCCTATGCCGCAGGCAGCGACGAGCCGTCCTCGCCGCCGAAGTCGGATAGTTCGTCCAAAAAGGGCAAGAAGAAGAGCTCTTCCGTCAGCGATCCCAAGTTCCTTGCGGCCTATCGCACCGCCTACGCCGCGATCTACGACAATCACGATTACACGAGCGCGATCGGCCAGTTGAAGTCGCTCAAGCGCGACGACGTCGCCGACGTCGCCAATCTGATCGGCTACTCCTATCGCAAGCTCGGCGACTACCAGTCATCGAAGGTCTATTACGAGCTGGCGCTGAAGGACGATCCGAACCACGTCCGCACTTGGCAGTATTACGGCCTCTGGCAGCTCGAACAGGGCAACCGCGAACAGGCGCAGTATCATCTGAACAAGATCGCCTCGCTTGCCGGTACCGACAGCTCGGAGTATCGCTCGCTTGCCGCAGCGCTCGACAAGCCGACCGGCGCGACGCTGGTCTACTGAGACATCGTATCCTTGAACGAAGTCGACGGGCACAACCTTTCGGGTTGTGCCCGTTCCGCTTTCTCGGCTAGCCTCCGCCACCAATCTTCCCTGCAGATTGGTGTGCAATGGACACGTGGCTGCGATCCGCGATCGACTACATCGGCTCCTGGATCGAATTCCAACTGACGACAATCCAGCAGCCCGGCGTCATCGTCGCATTCGCCCATCGCGGTGAGGTCGTCGCCGAGCATGCGTTCGGCCTCGCCAATCTCGATACCGGCGAGAAGCTCACCCCACGCCACCGCTTCCGCATCGCCTCGCACTCCAAGAGCTTCACCTCGGCCGGCATCATGAAGCTGCGGGAGCAGCGCAAGATCCGGCTCGACGATCCCGTGGGCGATTATGTCGGCGGCCTGCATCCGCGCGTCGCCGAGACGACAATCGCGCAAGTGCTGTCGCACAGCGCGGGATTGACGCGCGACGGCAGCGATTCCGGCCAGTTCATCGACAGCCGCCCCTATCTCGGCACGAAAGAGTTGCTCGCCGAATTGAAGCTGCCGACCGCAATCGAACCCGGCACCCGCTTCAAATATTCCAATCACGGCTTTGGGCTGATCGGCCTCGTGATCGAGGCCGTGACCAGGGAGTCCTACCCGGTCTGGATCAAGCGCGAGATCATCGAACCTGCGGGCTTGCGCGAAACCGAGCCGAATGCACCGCTTGCCAGGGGCACGCCGTTCGCCTGCGGTCATACGCGCATCGTCCCGCTGGGCGAACGCTGCGTGATCCCCGGCGACAATCCCGCACATGCGATGGCATCCGCCGCAGGCTTCGTCGCCACCGCCGCCGACACCGCCCGCTTCTTCGCGCAGCTCGCACCCAACGCGAAGAAGAGCGTGCTGTCGGTCGCGAGCCGCCGCGAGATGACGCGGCACCATTGGCGCATTCCGCAGAGCTTCGAGACCTACTATGGCTTGGGCGTCAATGCCGGCAAGACCGACGGCTGGGACTGGTTCGGCCATGGCGGCGGCTTCCAGGGCTACATCTCCCGAACCTGCTCCATTCCCGCTTGCGAGCTCGCGATCAGCATCCTCAGCAACTCCATCGACGGCGCGGCCCCGTTCTGGATGGATGGCGCGATGCAGATCCTGCGCACCTTCAAGACCCGCGGCGCACCCGACCGCCGCGTGCGCGACTGGACCGGCCGATGGTGGACGATCTGGGGCGCGACCGATCTGGTCCCCGCGGGCAACCGCGTGCTCGTCGCCAATCCGCAGTTCAACAACCCCTTCATGGATGCCGCCGAGATCGAAGTCACCGGCCGCGACACCGGCAGGCTCGCCTGGGCCGCCGGCTATTCCAGCCATGGCGAGCCGGTGCGCCGGATCCGCGACAAGCGCGGCAAGATCAGCGACATCTGGATCGCCGGCGCGAACGTGAAGCCGGAGCGCGTCGTGGCGAAGGAAATCGCCCGCCGATATCCGTCGCGCAAACGAAGACCTACTCCCTGATCAATCGCTCGACCTCGCTGCGGAAGGCCTGCCGCGATCCGTCGCGCGAGTAGAACATGTGGCCGCCGGGATAGACCACGAACTTCACGCGTTGCGTCACGAAGGCCGGCAGCTGGTCGAGCACCCGCTTCGTTCCGAAATAGGGCGTGGCGAGGTCGAACAGCCCGTGCCCGACCAGGACGTTCAGCTTCGCATCTGTGGCGAGGATCTGGCGCAGCTCGGAGACCGATTGCGGCGGGTTGATGCCACGGCCGAAGTCCCAGTTGCCTTCCACGGCGCCGTTCAGGACTTCGTAGGAGCCGCTGGGCCGCCAGTTGAGCTTGCGCGTCAGCACGTCGACCGCTGCGCTCGTCAGCGGCGCCTGCAGCGAATCGCCGGAGGGATCGCCGAAGCGTGAGCTGCTGGAATCCGGATAGGGATCGAAGCCACGCACGGAGGCGTCGTAGCGTCCCGTCACCTTGCCGTTCTTGCGGTCGAACTCGCGGCGGAATTCACCGACGTCGAAGCGGCCGGCGAGCCTGCGGCTCACCGCCTGGTCGATGCCGGTGAGTTCGGCGACCTTGTCGGCCAGGCGATTCGTGGCTTCCTTGTCCGCCTCGCCCTTGACGAGGTCGGCCAGGAATTCGCCGCGCGCGTAAGCCTCGACGTCGGCGAGATCGGCGCGCTTGACCGGTCCCTTGGCCTCGCGCGCCACCGCGACATAGCTCGGCAGCGTCGCGACATATTGCAGGAGGCTGGTGCCGGTGAACTCGCGAAAATCCAGCAACGGCGACACCATGATCAGTCCCCTGACGCCGACGCCGTGCTGAAGCTGCAACTGGCGCACGACCTTCGGGCCGCGAATGCCGCCATAGCTTTCGCCGGCGACGTATTTCGGCGAGGTGAGCCGATCATGTTTCTCCAGCCAGCGGCGGATCACGAGCGCGATCGAATTGGCGTCACCGTCGACGGAGTAGAAGGATTTTCGCGCGTCCTCGCTGCTGGCGACAAATCGGCTGTAGCCGGTGCTGACGGGATCGATGAAGACGAGATCGGTGAAGTCGAGCCAGGTCTCCGCGTTCGGCTTCACCTCGGGCGAGGCCGAGGGCGACAAGGCTTCGCCATCGAGCGGCAGCCGCCATGGCCCGGCCGCGCCGAACTGAAGCCACGCCGAGGACGCGCCGGGGCCGCCGTTGAACAGGAACGTCACCGGGCGCGTGGCGCGGTCGGCACCGTCGAGTTGATAGGACGTGTAGGCGATGTCGGCCAGCGGCTCGCCCTTGCCGTCGAATACGCGGATCGAGCCGGCGGTCGCGGCGAAATTGAGGGTTCGGCCGGGCAGCTCCAGCGTCTGCTTCGTGGTCGAATCCGGCGGGAGACGGTGCAGCTCGGCCGCCGATGACGACGCCTGCGACGCGTTCTGCGGACCACCGCCGCGACTGCCCTTCTGCCCGGACGGGGCAGCTGCCTCCGGGGGCGGCTTCGGCGGATCGTCCGCGTGCGCAACTCCGGCAAGCGCGAAAGCCGAGACCGCCAGCATCAGGACCGTTCGACGGAGCGCCGGCAAATTCGTGACCATGATCGTTCTCCCTGCCCGGCCGTGACAGCCGGTGCGGACAGAAAGGTTAGCCCGGAATTGCGACGCTTTGGGGAATCCCAGGTCTGGCGGGCCTGAACAGGCCGCAGAGGGTCAAATCACCCGGAGCGACAGCCTCCGTCAGCTTTGGAGGGCGGTCCTCCTCGACAATGCAGGCCCACCTCGTATAGACGAGCCCGGCGGAACTTACTCGAGCCAGCGGCACCTGCCCGGGAAGCCATGACAAAGCCCTCGCGATACGACCGGATCGCCTTCGTCGCCAGCCCGAGCAGCGAGGCGCAGGCCGCCTTCGGACAGCTCACCAGGGAGTATGGCAATTGCGACCCGAAGGATGCCGACGTCGTCGTCGCGCTCGGCGGCGACGGGTTGATGCTCCAGACGCTGCACCAGAACATGCACACGGGAAAGCCGATCTACGGCATGCACCGCGGCACGGTCGGCTTCCTGATGAACGAGTACTCGACGCACGATCTGCGGGCGCGGCTCGAGGCCGCGCATGAATCCGAGATCAACCCGCTCCTGATGCGCGCGACCGACATGCACGACCGGGTGCATCTGCACCACGCCATCAACGAGGTCGCCCTGTTCCGGCAGACCTATCAGGCCGCGCGCCTGAGGATCCTGATCGACGAGCGCGAGCGCATGTCCGAGCTGATCGCCGACGGCATCATGGTGGCGACGCCGGCGGGCTCCACCGCCTACAATCTCTCAGCCCAAGGACCGATCCTGCCGATCAACGCCGCGCTGCTGGCGCTGACGCCGATCAGCGCCTTCCGCCCGCGCCGCTGGCGCGGCGCGTTGCTGCCCAACACGGCCTATGTCGTGATCGAGGTGCTGGAGGGCGAGAAGCGTCCCGTCGCGGCGGTCGCCGACCACGACGAGGTCCGCGACGTCCGCCGCGTCGAGGTGCTCTCCGACAGAACCATCTCGATGCGGATGCTGTTCGATCCCGGCCACAGCCTCGAAGAGCGTATCCTGCGCGAGCAGTTCGGCTACTGAAGCGTCGGCCCGCAACGGGGCCCCGGTCGCAACGCTTCGTTAACTCCCGGCGCGATATGGTTAACGAAGGTTGACCGCTTTGGCCCGGGCGTCATGTTTCGCATCGACTTCAACAAGCTGCGCTTCCTCGTCTGCGACGACAATCCGCACATGCGCCGCATCCTGCGGACGCTGCTGCATTCGTTCGGCGCGCGCGAGGTCTATGAGGCCGAGGACGGCGCGACCGCGCTCGAAATGTACAGCCATTACGTGCCCGACATCGTCATCACCGACTGGGCCATGCCGATCTTCGACGGGCTCGAGCTTGCGCAGATGATCCGGCAGCCCGAATCGAAGGGCAACCCCTACGCACCGATCATCATGCTGACCGGCCATTCCGAGAAGCGCCGCGTCACGGTCGCGCGCGATGCCGGCGTCACCGAATTCCTGGCCAAGCCGATCTCGGCCAAGGGCCTCTATCAGCGCATCCTCAACGTGGTCGCCAATCCCCGCCCCTTCATCAAGACCAAGACCTATTTCGGGCCGGACCGGCGCCGCAACACCAACTCCGCCTATATGGGCCCCGAGCGCCGCGTCGGCGAAAAGCACGAGGTGCTGCAACAGCCCTCGCTGCTCGACAAGGCCCGCTCCTCCATCTAGCGCAAGGTCCTCAGGCGAGGCAGGCACCATGGCGAAGAACAGCGCAAAGGACATCGAGGTCAAGGCCTTCGCCACACACCACGTCATCACGCAGCCCAACCCGCTGCGCAAGGTCCTGCGCCGTGTCGAAGAAAGGGACATGGACGATCCGGTCGGCCGCGCCGAACAAGCGCTCGCGAGCCTTTCCGGCGAGTTCAAGGACTGGATGGCGATCGAGGTCCAGAGACTGTCCACCGCCTGGACCGCCGTGCAGAAGGATGGCTTCACGAAGAAGCTGCGCGACGAGCTGTTCCACGCCGCACACGACATCAAGGGCGATGCGGCAACGTTCGGCTTTCCTTCGGCAGCGGGAATTGCCGAGAGCCTGTGCCGCGTCATCGAGCACGCCCCTGATCTGGAAAAGGTGCCGGCCGAGCTGTTCACGCACCACATCAATGCCATTCTCGCCATCGTGCACGAGAACACCAGGCTCGACAGCCTCAGCGTCTCCGCCGAGCTCAGCCGCCGCCTGCGCAAGGTCGCCGACGACTATCTCGCCAACGTCAACCGCGACCGCCCCGAGCATCTCGAGGTCATCCTGGCCCCGAGCATCGCGCCGGTGGAGTAAAGACTCTCTCCTCTCGTCATTACGAGCGCAGACATCGCAGGGTGGGCAAAGCGAAGCGTGCCCACCAATCAACATGAATTGTGCGGATAGATGGTGGGCACGGCGCAAGAGCGCCTTTGACTACCCTACGGCGTCTCGTTACGCCGCAATCAGATCGTCATAGAGCGGATCGATCGCATCATCGGCGACGAGCTCGTCGCGGAACAACCGTGCCTCCTCGCGCGCGGATTCGGTGGCAAAGCGGCGTAGCAGGACCATCAGCGGCTCGGCGGCGCCCCGGTCGGTCTCGCAGTGGGTGAGCACGCGCTCGACCATGCGCCGGCGCAGCCGCGCCGCGCCGTCGTCGCTATCGACGAAGCCTTGCTCGTGGCAGGCATCGAGCGCGACCTGGAACGCCGCAAACGTCGCCTCCGGAAGCCCGGCGCGACGGAGCAGCGCGTACAGGCTGTTGCCGCCGCGATCGTGCAGCAGCGCGGAGACACGCGCCAGCGGCAAATCGGTAAGCTCGGAGAGGGCCGCGTCGAACAAATCGAGATTGCCCGAGAGCAGTGCCCGCAGGATCAGCCCCGCGGTCAGCTGGCCGGTGATGCGCAAATGCCTGACGAGGCCTTGCATGTCCTCGCCGCGCGAGCGCGCCGCGATGTTCATGGTGGAGCGGTCACGTGCCTCGATCGTGATGCGGTCCGCGCGGTCGGCGCTGAGCCAGTTCCGCGCCACGACGAATTGCGCCAGCGTCTGCGAGAGCTTTGCCACCAGCGCCGCGTGCGTTGAGGACGGCAGATCCTCCAGCACCAGCATCGCCTCGCGGATCGCAGCGAGATGGCCGTGGCGCTCGACGATGCGGTCCCAGGAGAACGGGGCGAGTTCGGCGTTCGGATTCTCGATCAGCTCAAGTGCGGCAGCTGCGCAGCCGACTTCGGCGATCGCGGCGCACACCGATACCGGCAACGCGATGCGGCGGGCCACCGCGCATTGCACCTCCTCATTTCCGGTCGCGACGATGTCGACGAGGTCGGCGTCGATCAGCAGCGGGGAATGTTCGAGCACCGGCAGCGCGACGGTCGGCTGATCCGTCGACAGCGCCCGCACGATCGCGGCCGGCGCCTCGGCGCTGCGGGCAAAGGCCTCGGCCATCGCCTGCCGCACCAGGGGCGAGGGATCGTCGAGCAGCATCAGAAGCGCGCCTTCGGCGGCGATGCGGTCGTCTGCAGAAAGGTCTGAGATCAGCCAGGCCCGCGCCAGCGCCCGTGTCGCCTCGGCCCGCTCGCCTGCGGGCGCCGTCCTGATCCAATTAATGAACTGCCGAACAATCATCCTGCTTCCGGCTTACACAAACAAACGAAAAGAGTGACGGCTCGTCACCTGCAACACAAAATAAACCATGACGCTTAACAAAGCGTTCACCATAACTGACTGGTTTTATTGACGTTTTGTTAATGGAACAAAAGCACTACTCCCACGTGCGCCGACAGCAACGCACGCCTTCGGCGAATGCGCTGCCGAGCCCGGGGGCCCAGAATTTCAAGAGAAGTTCGCAGCACTGGATCCCGGCTCAGCGCAGCAGCGTTTCACGCTGCAGCGCGTCCGGGACACGAGACGGCGACTAGCTCGAGAACGTGCCGCTACGATCGCTGAAGAGATCGAGCGGCTGCGGCGGCCGCACGTCCGGCGTTGCCGACGCCACCGAGGTGAGCGAGGCGTTGTTGCCCCATAGTTTCTGCACCGTGGTCGAGACCGGCTGCGTGGCATCGCCGGGCTGATAGATCGAACGAAACGCCGGCGTGCCCGGCGCATTGTCCGCGAGCGTCGCCGGCGAGGTCGCACCGACGGGCGTCGCGGCGCGTGTGTTCGGGAAGGTCTGGAGATAGACGGCATTGTCGATCATCGGCGCCGTCGGCTGCACGCCGATCGCACTCGCGACCTCGGCGGTCGACGGCGTGTCGCCGTACATCGCCATCGCGCTGCGCGTCACTTTCGAATTGGCGGCACTGGCGTAGCGTGCGTCGAGCACCGAATAGACTTCGGAGACGCTGCGGGCGCGGCCGTCCTTGGCGTAGAAGATCGAGCGATTGGCGGATGCCGCGTTGGGAAACAGCCGCGCACCGACCGCCTGCGGATTGTCCTCGGCATTGGCGATCAGCCTGGCCGCGCCGCCGACACCCATGAAATGCGCCATGTAGAGCTCGCTGTCGCTCGGCCTGCGGCCGAGCAGGCCGGTGAGCTTGAAGCTGTTCGACTGCGTCAGCGCCGCCGCCATGGTGGATGCGGCTTCGGGGTCGTCGCGCAGCTTCATGATCGACCGCTTTATCACGGGATCATCGACGGTGTAGGTGCCGGCCGAGGTTCTGGTGATGGCGTCGGCGTAGCTGCCATAGCCGAGCTGGGTGCCGGCTTCCTTCACCGTGCCAAGCCACGTCTGGTCGATGAACTGGTAGAGCCCGTGCGCGGACGAGGTGGTGGCCCCCGCCGTCGGATCGAAATCCGATTCCATCTTGGCGGTGGTCAGCATGTACTGGAAGCTGACGCCGGAGATATTCGAGGCCTGCTTGATCGCACCGGCGACACGCGCGCGCGACGGATCGAGTCCGACCGTCTGCGTGGCACTGGAATTGTCGATCGACATGATGAAGTGCCCGCCCCGCGCGGCATTGAGCGACGCCGGCAATTCGGCGCCCGTCGTCTCACCGTGGGACAGACATGGTTAATGCGAGGTTAATTCCGGGATCGGCCCCTCCCCCGAGTCATTCCGGAGCATCGCGCAGCGATGAGCCCGGAATCCATTGGGCTTCAAGTGATGCCGTACGGTGGATTCCGGGCTCGCGCTACGCGCGCTCCGGAATGACGGAGGCTATTTCTTGTAAACGTCGTCCGGATCAAACAACCGCTCGGCGTCGGTGAAGACCAGCTTCGCTCCCCCACCGTCCGCTTCGACCTTGCGATAGAAGCAGGACCGGCGCCCGGTATGGCAGGCCGCGCCGACCTGCTCGACGCGGATCCAGACCGCGTCCTGGTCGCAATCGGTGCGCATCTCGACCACGCGCTGGGTCTGACCTGAGGTCTCACCTTTTCGCCACAAGGCATTGCGCGAGCGGCTAAAGTACCAGGCATCGCCGGTCGCGATCGTCTTGCGCAGCGCCTCCTCGTTCATGTGCGCGACCATGAGCACGTCGCCGGTGGCGACGTCGGTCGCGACGCATGTCACGAGGCCGCTGGCATCGAACCTGGGCAGGAGGGCGAGACCTTCTTCGATCTCATGGGAGTGAGCGGACACAGGACCCTCGCGAGTTCACTTGCGAGGTCAGCGCGTCGTGCCTCGCACCAGGGACAAGAAACGGGCCTGCTCCGCCGGATTGTCGCGGAACATGCCGGTGAAGCGGCTGGTGAAGGTGGAGGCACCATGCTTGGCGACGCCACGCACCGACATGCAGGTATGCTCGGCCTCGATCAGCACCGCGACGCCGCGCGGCTTGAGGATCTCGTCGATGGCTGCTGCGATCTGCGCCGTCAGGTGCTCCTGGGTCTGGAGCCGGCGGGCAAAGATGTCGGTCAGGCGCGCAAGCTTCGACAGGCCGACGACACGTTCCACCGGCGTATAGGCGATGTGCGCCTTGCCGTAGAACGGCATCATGTGGTGCTCGCACTGCGAGGTGAATTCGATGTCGCGCACCAGGACGAAATCGTCATAGCCGGCGGTCTCGCCAAAGGTGCGGTCGAGCACCTCGGCCGGGCACTGGTGATAGCCCTGATAGAGTTCGTCGAAAGCTTCGACGACACGGCGCGGCGTGTCGAGCAGGCCCTCGCGCTCGGTGTTCTCGCCGATATAGGCGAGCAACGTCTTCACCGCGGCTTCCGCCTCGGCGCGTGCCGGGCGCGGCTGGTCGGCGCGAACGGCGGCAGCAAGGAATTCTGCAGGATCAAGCTCGGCCGGGCGGCTCTCGGGCTGCCGGTCGGAGGGCTTGTTGGGGCGGATGGATTTGATTGCAGCGTCCATATCGACTCCGTTCGACGGCCTTGCGGCCGGAGTGTCACCGGCAGACGGGGCGGCCAAGCCGCCGGACGCCTGAACAGAACAAGTTTCGGCGGAAAGTCCTAAAGTCGTAACGCCGGCAGCGCATATCTGGATCACTGCCACCGCACCGCTGGACTGTTTTTCCACCAGTTCCGTCTCTATATAGGACCGTGGGCGGCGCCCGCCAAGGCCGATCCGGCCCGGAAGTGGCTGTGGACGTGTTGGACCCCATCACATGCTGAACGACATCTACAACAAGCGGATCATCGAACTGGCCGGGAATATTCCGCGCCTCGGGCGGCTGTCGGACCCCGACGCCTCCGCCACTGCCCACTCCAAACTGTGCGGATCGACCGTGAAGGTCGACCTCAAGATGAATGGCGATACCGTCACCGACTTCGCGCATGACGTGAAGGCGTGTGCCTTGGGCCAAGCCTCTTCATCCATCATGGCAAGTCACGTGGTCGGCTCGACTGCGAGCGAACTCCGTGAGTTACGCGAAACCGTTCGCAAGATGCTGAAGGAGAACGGTGCGCCTCCCGAAGGCAAATGGGAAGAAATCAAGTTCCTCGAGCCGGTCCGCGACTACAAGGCGCGCCATGCCTCGACGCTTCTGACCTTCGATGCCGTGGTCGATGCCATCGGCCAGATCGAAGCCAAGGCCAAGCAGCCGGCCGCTGCGCAGGGCTGACACCCTGATGTCGTTCCGGGGCGTCGCAAAGCGACGAACCCGGAATCCCGAGATTGCAGCGCGAGTTTCTCAGGTGCGCAATTGCGCACCCCGGAATGACTGCCAGGATTTTTGAGCTTACTTCTGCGTCGCCGCAGCCGGCGCGGCCACGCCACCCGTCGGCACCAGGGCTTCCGCCGTCTTGGTCGATTTGGCAGGCTGCGCCTGCTCCGGTTCCGCGCCGAACCTGGCCTGCGTCTTCGGTGCCAGCTCCGCCATTGCCGGCGCTGAAATATCCACATGCGGAAGCACATCTGCCACGAGATCGGTCGTGACCAGATTGGTGAGCTTGAGCTCGCCAGCGTCGAGCTCGTGCAGGTCTTCCCAGGGCGGAACACTGAGCGCAAGCGACAGCAGGTCACCGGCGCCGCCCATGTCGAATGTGTATTTGGCGAGGCGGCCGATGTCGCGCTCCACGATCATCAGATCCTGCGCGCTGTAGCTCGCCGCCTTGGCATCGTCAGCCCGGTCGCCCATCCAGATCTGGTGAACCCGGACATGGGCGGCTTCCGGCACGTAGCGCTTCTTGCCGGCCAGCAGCAGGAACACGCACATGGATTCGCAATAGGCCTCCGGCGCGACCGCCGGGCGGGTCGACGGCCCGCCGCGGAGGCTGACGCCGACCGTGGTCAAAAGCCCGAGATTGCGGAAGCGCCGGCCGAGCGTGATCGCGTCATTGACGGACCCGCCGCTCGAATCGAGCACGACGGTCGCGCCGCCGAGCTGGCGCCCGCGCGAAAACTCTTCGAATTCCCTTGGCGTATCGGCAGTGATGATGCCAACCGCGCTGACCCAGCCGCGGCAATTCGGCTCGCAGGCGACCCAGCTGAACTTCATCGGCAGCTTGCGCTCTTCGAGGGTGTTGCCTGCCCGGGCCGACGACCCGAAAGTCGCGATGGCGCCAGCCAGCGCGACGCCACAGACGGCGGTTCCTACCAGCAACCAGCCGCGAAGATTGAGCGACGTCAGACGTTTCAAACTGGTCCCTTCCCCAAGCCCCAAGGCGAATTCAGGCAAACCCCGTTTTGCGCGTTCAATGAGTCTACACATGAACGTCATAAAAATGGTATCCGTGGGAATACAGTTCGTCCATAGATACTTGCTGCACTGCTCCCAAAAAGCATGCAAAATATGACGCGTAAACAACAGCTTACGGTTCCCTGCGCCGGAACCGGGCAACACCTCGCTTAACGTTGCAGCAAGGCGCACATGAAGCATTCAGCCTGCGAGCATTGTTCCAGCTCCGTCGACGGTGCGCTCCGGCTGCCCCGCAGATTCGGGCGTGCGCTGATCTGGCTCTATCGGCATACGCTGTCGCCCCTGGTCGGTTACAACTGCCGGCACTTGCCGACATGCTCCGTCTACGGCGACGAGGCCATCGAACGGTTCGGGCTCTGGGCCGGCGGCTGGATGACCCTCGCGCGCCTGCTCCGCTGCCATCCCTTCGGCACGTCCGGCATCGACAACGTACCCCTCACCGCACCCCAAGGCGCACGCTGGTATCTGCCCTGGCGGTACGGCCGCTGGCGCGGGGTCAATGCACCCTGACGCTTGCTGCGGTGCTTGACCATCGCCGCCCTGACCGGAACCGGCACTTTCGGCTCGCGTTGTTTCGATGCTCCCACGGGAGGAAACAACAATGCGCTGGAAAATCAGCCCTCATTTTCACTTCCGGCCTGGTCCGAATTTCGGTCACAGAGGACACGATCCCAGAACCATCGACCTGCTCGCCGTCATCGCGCTGCTCGCGCTCGTCCTGGGCTCAGGCTGGTATCTGGCGAGGAGCTTTGCGCCACAGCCAAGCACGACGACGTTCATCGTGCCGAGCCAGAGCGTGCATTGGTAGCTCAGAGATCCAGCACCAGCCGCTCGGCGTCCGAGCCCGCCACGCAAACCATGAGATAGCGTTCGCGTTCATACGGCGACAGGATGCGGTCGCGGTGAACCGGCTTGCCTTCGATCCATCCGACCTTGCAGGCGCCGCAGATGCCGCCGCAGCAGGAGGTCGCGATGTCGATGCCTCCCTCCTGCAATGCGGCCAGCATGGTCTGGCCGGCCCGCACCTCGATCTCGGCGCCCGAGCGCGCCAGCGACAGTGTGAACGGCTTGGCGTCGGGATCGATGACCGGTGGCGGTGCGACGAACCGCTCGATATGGATGCTCGCAGCGGGCCACGCTGCAGTCACCCGCTCGAAATCGTCGGTCATGCTTTCCGGGCCGCAGCAGGCGACCATCGTCTCGGATCCGCCCTCTCCGACGAGCGCTGCGAGATCGGGACGCCCGCTCCGGGACGTCCGATGCACGATGATGCGCCCCTCTTCGACCAGCGCGCCGAGATGCGTGGCGAGCGGCACCTCCTCACGCACGATCAGATGCAGCGTGAAGTCGGCCTGCTTCGTTCGTTCGAGATGCCGCGCCATGGACAGGAACGGCGTCACGCCGATGCCGCCGGCCAGGAACACGTAGCGCGCGATGCGCGCTTCGGGCTCAAGTCCGCCGCGTGGCAGCGACACGCCGATGACATCGCCGATGCCGATTTCGTCGTGCAGCGCCCGCGAACCGCCGCGTCCATCCGCTTCGCGCTTCACCGCAATGACATAGCGCATGTTGTCCGCGGGCTCGTTGCACAGCGAATAGGTGCGAACCAGCCCGTTCGGCAGATGCAGATCGATGTGCGCGCCGGGTTTGAACGGCGGCAGTTCCCACCGGTCGGGATCTGCCAGCGTGAACAGTTTGATGCCTGCCCCCGCCTCCTCGATGCCGGTGACGACCGTCTTGACCGTCGTGATCGGTCGCGCGCTCATGCCGCATTCCGCACGGTATCGCCGACCCTGACGACGCCGCCTTGCAGGATCTTGCAGTTGAGGCCGGAGCGATTGATCAGGGGGTCGAAGATCGCCTTGCCGGTGATCTCCTCGATATGCCGGCACGGCACCGACAGCCGCGTCGCTTCCAGCAGGGTCTCGCCCAGCCAGAAACGGCGGCCGACGAGATGATTCAGCGGCACGCCCTCCACCGTGACGTTACGCCGATGCTCTTCCGGGCCCAGTTCGATCCCGGCGTCGCGCTTCAGCGCAACCAGCGTCTCGAGTTCGAACAGAGTGACCTGCCGGCCCTCTTCCGGCTTGTGCGAGTAAAACCCCTCTTCCTTGCCGATCATGTAGCGGTCGCCCTCGATTCCTTGCCCGGCGACGAGAGTGATGGTCTCGGCTGCGCGCATCGGCAGGAACGCGCGCGGGGTGAGATGGAGGAAGCGCACCACTCCGGTCCACCCGAGCTGTGCTGCGCCCTGCGCCGCACCGGCGCTGATCGTATCAAGCATGACAAATCCTTTTGAGAAGCCGTGGCGCCGCCGGCAGCGGCGCCGCGGGATCAGGTCAGTTCCTTGTTCGCCATCTCCGGCGCGAACGTGGTCGCGATCGCGGTGATGGCGGCGCAGGCGACGAGCAGCAGCGAGACCGGCCAGGTTGCGCCGCCGCTCCAGGCCATCAGAGAGGCCGCAATCAGCGGCGTCAACCCGCCGCTCAGGGCCGCACCGACCTGGAACCCGAGCGAAGCACCGCTGTAACGCAGCCGCGCGGTAAACAGTTCGGAGTACCATGGCGCGCCGATACCGAACATGACCATCTGACCGAAGGTGATCGCGACCACGATGGTGCAGACAACGATGGTCGGATCGCGGGTGTCGAGCAGCCAGAACAGCGGGAAGGCGAACAGCGCCGAGAACAGGCAGCTCGCATAGAACATCGTCTTGCGGCCGACCAGGTCGGACAGCCAGCCGAACAGCGGGATGGCGAGCAGCGCGACCAGCGATGCGGCGAACGCCCCGTTCAGCACCACCGCGCGCGGCAGGCCGAGATTGGCGGTGGCATAGGACATCACGAACACGCCGCCGATGCTGGCATAGGCGATCTCGGAGATCTTCAGACCGACCGCGGTGAAGAACGGCCGGCGGTGGTGCCTGAAGATCTCGAGCAGTGGCAGGCTTGCGACTTCCTTTTTGGCCTGGACCTGACGGAAGGCGGCGGTCTCCTCCATGTTGAGGCGGATGTAGAGACCGACGCCGACCAGGAGGATCGAGATCAAGAAGGGGATACGCCAGCCGTAAGTCATGAAGTCGCTCTCCGGCAGGCTCGCCACCAGCGCGAACATGCCGATCGCGGCGAGATTGCCGATGGGGTTGCCGACCTGCACCATGCTGCCGAGCAGGCCGCGGCGATGCGTCGGGCAATTCTCGACCACCATCAGCACGGCGCCTCCCCATTCGCCGCCGAGGCCGATACCCTGGAGAAAGCGCAATCCGATCAGCAGCACCGGCGCGGCAATGCCGATCTGCTGGTAGGTCGGAAGCAGGCCGATCAGGAAGGTGCCGATGCCCATCACCATGATCGTGATCGCGAGCATCGCCTTGCGTCCGACCCGGTCGCCGTAATGGCCAAAGATCGCGGCACCGAGCGGGCGCGCCAGAAATCCGACGGCGTAGGTGCCGAAGGCCGCGATGGTGGCGAGCGCGGGATTGCCTGCGGCGAAGAAGACCTTGTTGAACACCAGCGCGGTCGCCGTGCCATAGATGAGGAAGTCGTACCATTCGACCGCGGTGCCGATCACGCTCGACCACACGATCCGTCGCAAGCTCGCCGCCTCGTCCGGCGCTACGTTCAGGGTTACGTCGTCTGCTACGGTCATCGATCTCTCCAAAAGGTACCGGCGCCTGGGAAAAGCAGTTGGTTCGGTCACGGTGCCCATCGGCAGCCGCGACGGTAAAAATCGATCATGTTTACTACAGGAAATCAACGCCGCGGAACGCGGCAAATGCCGACGATCGCGGCAATGCGGACGATTTGCACCAATATTCAGCGGATTTTCGCGTTATACCAATTCATCTGCTCATAATATCCGCGCCCTTGCTCGAAATTTCTGCTCAGGAGTTTTCCAGTGGAATACGCTTGCCGGCGACCGGCGCAGGGCCTTCCCGGCCGCCGGGCTGGCAGTCCGGCGCCTTCTGTTGCAAAACAGGCTTCAGCAGTTCGGGAGACTCATGCGTGCTTGACGTCAGCAAAGCGACAGCGGTCGGGGCCAACATCCGCCAGGCGCGGATCGCCAAGGGCCTGACGCTGGACCAGCTTGCGAGGCAAAGCGACCTCACCCGCGGCTACATCTCGCTGGTCGAGCGCAACCTCAAGATCCCCTCCCTCGCAGCGCTGCTGCGGATGGCCGCAGCGCTCGAGGTCAATGTCGCGAACTTCTTCGACCCGAACGCCGAGCCGGCGCCGCGCTACACGCTGTTCCGCCGCCAGGACGGCAATGTGCCGCTGTTCCAGGACACGTTTGGCGTGGTCCCGCTGGCGACCGGTCGCACCCGCAAGATGATGGAGCCTTTTCTGCTGAGCCCGCCGCACAAGGCGGCCACGCGCGCCTCGCATGCGGGCGAGGAGCTGCTGTTCGTCATCAACGGCAGGATCGCAATCAAGCTCGATGGCGAAGAACTCGTCCTCGGCAGGGGAGATTGCCTGTATTTTTCAGGCGAGACGCCGCACGAGGTCAGGAGCCTCGGCCGGCAGAAGGCCGAAGTGCTGGTCGTCGTGGCCCAGACGTCTTGACGCCCAGCCTCGGCAATAGCCTAAAGCGCGATGAAATTAGGATGAATCGTCATCGCGTTTTAGGTTTTTGTTTGAGCATGATCTTTTCGGAAAACCGATACACACTTTTCCGGATCATGCTCTAGCGGAACCAGAAGAAACGGCCCTGTGACGGTGGGACGGACTCCGGCGGCCGCAGCCGCTTCGGGCGCGGCGGCCTTGGCGGCGGCTCGGTAGCCGAAGTGGTCTCCGCAGTCGGCGCAGTCTCGCTGCCCGGCACCTTCACCGACAGCAGCAAATTCGATTCGCGCATCCGCCAGCGATAGCCGACGCCGAAATCGATCGGCTGGGCGCGCGTGAACAGTTCGGCATAGCGCTCCTGGTAACGGCCGGGGAATTCGTCGATGGGACCGAAATAGCGGCCGAAAGGGAAGAACCGCCATTGCCGTGCGTTGTAGTTCGCAAGCGGAATGCCGGAATCGTCCTGGATGATGGTGGCACTGTTGGCAAGCAGCCAGTCGCGCACGACGGAGAAATTGCCGGAGTGCAACAGATAGGAGGCACTCTTGAGCAGGCTGTTGCCGGGCCCGAGCGTCTCGCAGAACTTCAGGAAGCCTGCGGCGCGCGCGCCGGAATTGGATAGATCGGTCGAGAAATAATACAGCGCGCGCGCTTCCCCATCGCTGCCGGCGAAGGTGATGCGGACACCGCGCGTCGCGTTTCGTCCCGGATTGTCGTCGCCGACATGCACCCCGCCCTTGTCGTCGAGCGCGATCATCTCGACATTGCGGATGGTCTTGCCGGAGCGCGCGAGGAAGACATAGAGGATTGGCAAGGTGCCGTTGACCTGGTTGGCGCGCAGGTCGACCTTCATCTGCTTGGTGATGAAGAAGGAGAAGCTCAGGATCGAGCCGAGCGAACGCTCGACATTGTAGAGCGCGGCGGCGACCGAACCACGCGGCAGCCGCGTCAGGTCGGGCACGGCGCCGACCGGCTCCAGCGCGCCGAGCACATACGTGCTGGCCTTGGAATAGAAAGCATCGGCGTAGAGGAAATCCGGGCCGCTGAACATGTAGAACATGGTCGGCCGGGGCGCGGCGAGATTGGCGTCGGCCCAGCTGCGGATATTGGAGAGCTGCCGCTGTTCGAGCTGGGCGAAGGCGCCGTCGAAGAATTTTGCATGGCGCTGCCAGCCCGGATCCTTGGTGAGCGGCACCAGCGGCGAGTCCGCCGAAGGCTGCATGCCCGCAAGGAAGCGCGCGGTGTCGTCGAAGCTGGCGTCGGCAGCATGCGCGGACGAGACGACCGCAGCCAGCAGGACAAGAGCGAGCGCCGCAATTCTCATGGGTCGAAACATCTCTATTCGCGGTGTGATGAGTTGCCGGCGGCAGCCGGCCGCCTGCGGAACACAGCATAGATCAACAGGCCCGCGAGCATGACAAGCATCCCCGAGAGCGACTGCACCGGCCGCTCGGTCAAGAGGTAGTACATCATGAACGCGGTCACGAGCAGGAAAACGAGCGGCGTGAACGGGTATCCCCAGGCGCGATAGGGCCGCGGCAGGTCGGGATCGGTGATGCGCAGCTTGATGACGCCGGCGACCGTGAAGAACGAGCAGAACAACAGCGCGAACTGGATGAAGTCGAGCACCGCCTCGAAGCTGCGCGTGAACAACAGCAGGTTGGCGATGGCGAGCTGGAACAGGACGGCATAGGCCGGCGCGCCGCTCGCCGATCGCTTCGAAAACACGCGCAGGGCCGGAATGTCCTCGCCCATCGTCATCATCACGCGCGGCCCGATCCACATCATCGCGCTGATCGAGGAAATCAGGCCGACGCAAATCATGGCGCCGACGATCCGGCCGCCGAGGCTGCCGAAGATGGCGCTGCCGGCGACGCTGGCGACGTCGAGCTGGCCGGCGAGCGCACTCACCGGCGTGGTGTAGAGAAAGACCGCGTTCAGCGCGACATACAGCACGAGCACGATCAGCGTGCCCGCAAGCAGCGCGCGCGGCAGGCTCTGCTGCGGCGTGTTCATCTCGCCGATGATGTAGGTCGCGGCATTCCAGCCCGAGAAGGAATACATCACGAAGACGAGGCCGATTGCGAACGGCGCGCTGACGATGTGGGCGAGATCGCCCGGCTGCGGCGTGAAGGCGATCGGCTGCTGCGCGCCGACGACGAAGCCGGCGACCAGGAAGGCGACGATCAGGACGACCTTGAGGATGGTCGAGATCAGCTGGAAGGTCGAGGAGTGCCGGACTCCGGTCAGTTGCACGAGCGAGACCAGCCACACCACGCCGATGGCAAGCGGAATCGGCGGCAGATCCGGGACAACCGATTTGGCGTATTCGCCGAACGCCATCGCCGCGAGCGCAACCGGCGCCGCGAAGCCGACCGTGGCCGACACCCAGCCGGCGAGAAAGCCGAAGGCCGGATGATAGGCGCGGCCGAGGAAATTGTACTCACCGCTCGAGCGCGGAAACATCGCGCCCAACTCGCTGTACGCAAACACCCCGCACAAGGCGACGATGCCGCCGACGGTCCAGAGCAGCAGGATCGAGAAGCCGGACGGGATGTCCTTGACCTGAAAGCCGAGGCTGGTGAAGACGCCGACCCCGATCATGTCGGCCACGACGATGGCGGTTGCGACCGGAACGGAGACCCCGGCCCCGCTCCCGGTCAGCCGGCCCATCCAGGCTGCGGTTCCCGCATGTGATGCCGTCATCGCGGTCCTTAACCTCAGGCGTCTCGCCTCGCAGGTCATCGTGCAGTTCGCCCCAGTCAATTCAAGCAGGGTTAACAAGGGTTAAATGAGGCAACGGCAGCGGGTACCAAGACACCGACTAACCACGCTTTTGGACAATGACGCCTGGATTGCCCCGAAATTTCCCGTTCGCGCTCCCCACAATCAGGACACGATTGCATGGTCCTTTTGAGCGTTCCGGATGTGGGGAAGTTGCTCCGGACACTTAACGTCGCCTAAACGCCAGTCGGCTCAATTGTCTTAAAGCATGCCGACGGACTTGATGTCGTGACTTGGGGTCATGGGTGGATGTTCGGGGCCGTTCCGAGACTGAGAGCTGACGGTCGCGCCGATCGGACAACGTCCGGTGCGCGCGATCGTGCGCTCCGGATCGGCCTGGTCTCGGTCTTGATGCCGCTGTCGCTGACGCTGGTTCAATGCGGCAAGGCGCCCGATGCGGCGGCGCTGGCAACGAACTCGCAGGCGAATGTCCAGGTCGTCGCCAAAACCAGTTCGCAAGCCTCCAACCCACGCGTGGCAAGCAGCGACACGTTCGAGGACCGCTTCCCCGCCCCGCAGTTTAGGGAGCGCTTTCCCTCGGCGAGCGAAAGCTTCCTGCAGCGGCAGATGTCGGACTTCTCGCCCAGGCGCGCCGTGCAGCAGCCGCCCCAGCCGGAGCAAGCGCCTTACAAGGTGGCGTCGCTCGAGCCGCAGGCCCCCTACAAGCGCCCGCCGCGCGACGACCTGACGACACTCGTCAGCATGAAGTCGTCGGCCTTCCCTTACTTCGGCAACAACCCCGCCTCCGACGCGCCCTTCCTCAACATTTCCAAGGGCGACCGCCGCGGCCACCGCAGCTATTCCGGTCGCGTGTTCTGGCAGGACGAGACCTACAGCGACAGCCGGGTGCTGGTGCACGTGCCCGAGCATTTCGACGTGCACAAGCCCGGTGTGATCGTGGTGTTCTTCCACGGCAATGGCGCGACGCTCGAGCGCGACGTACGCGACCGCCAACTGGTGCCCAAGCAGATCAGTGATTCCGGCGCCAATGCCGTGCTCCTTGCACCGCAAATGGCCGTCGATGCTGCCGATTCCAGCGCCGGCAAGTTCTGGCAACCGGGCGGGTTCAAGCGCTTCATGGCGGAATCGGCCGACCATCTCGCCCGCCTCAGCGGCGATCCCAACAGTGCGCGCGCCTTCGCCAACATGCCGATTGTGATCGTCGGCTATAGCGGCGGCTTCCTGCCGACGGCCTGGAGCCTGGAGGTCGGCGGCATCAGCGACCGCGTCCGCGGCGTGGTGCTGCTCGACGCCATCTACGGCGAACTCGACAAGTTCGCCTCCTGGATCGAGCGCCACCGTTCCGGCTTCTTCGTCAGCGCCTACACCCGCCACACGGCGCGCCGCGACCGTGAGCTGATGAGCATGCTGCGGCAGAAGGGCATCAGCGTCGCGGAGGACATGGAGGGTCCGCTCCGTCCCGGCAGCGTGGTGTTCGTGGAGACCGGCGACGGCATCACCCATCGCGATTACGTGACCCGCGCCTGGACGCGGGATCCGCTCAAGGACGTGCTGGTGAAGATGTCGGCAACGCCGTCGCTCGCGCTCACGCGCGTCGCCTCAACCAATCCATCCGCATCGAGCCGCTAGGCCCAATTGCTCAGCTCGATCAGCGACTGAGCCCTGACCTGGCGAATATCAGTGCGAATATCAGTTCTTGGGCAGCTTCGGAATGCTCTCGGCAAAGCCGTTGAAGCAGGTCAGCCGCTCGTCCTCTTCCTTGAAGAAACGGCAGTCGGCGTAGCCCTTGGCCTTCGCCGGCTTCGGCTTCGGCGCCGGCGGGATCACGGCGTCGTAGCAGTTGAGGCGATCCTTGGTGCCGTCGTCGATCTCGAGGCAGGCCTGGAGCCGAACGGCGATCGACTGCGGCTTGCCCTTCGCCGCGGCGGGATTGGCCGCTGCCTCTTTGGTTCCCTTCGGCTTGACCTGCACCAGCGGCTTGTCTCCCACCATCGGGGGCTTGTCGGCTTGCGCAAATGCGGAGGTTGAATAGAGCACCGCGGCAACCGCCAGAATCATCCTCATCTCAGTCAACTCTCTTTGGTCCCCATGACCGGCCTTCTAGCGCCCTCACGCGAGGTTTGCCAAGCACCTTGCGCACAGGAAAGACGGCCTTCAGGCGGTCGTGGCAGCCCCCGGCCGTGGCCGGGTCAGCACCAACAGGATCAGCGCCAGCACGACGAACCCGACCGCGACGAAGCCGAGCGTGTGCAGGAGCCCGCGGGCAAACAGCAGCCCACCGACAGCGGAGCCGATCGCCTGGCCGATATAGAGGACCGAGGTATTGAGCGCGACGGTCGCCGATGCCAGCGGCGGCGCGGCCGCGACCAGCCGCACCTGCTGCATCGAATTGGTCGACGCGAATCCAAGGCCCCAGGTCGCGACCGCGCCCGCCATCAGGACGAGCGAGCCGGCGCCGAGCGCCCAGCCGCTCATCCCGGCAAGCACCAGGCATGTGAACAGCAACGAGGTGCGATAGGGCCCCGAGGTGTCGACGATGCGGGTCGCGATGACAACGCCAAGGAAGCCGCAGACGCCGTAAAGCGCGAACACCATGCCGATCGCATCGGCGCCCGCGCCGGTGAGCTTGTTGAGCAGCGGGCCCATATAGGTGAACACCACGAACTGCCCAGACATCTGCAACATCGTGATCGCAAGCAGCAGCAGGATCGTCCTGCTCCGGCCGACTGCGGCCCATGTCTTTAGATCCACCGGAGCGCCCTTCAGGCCCGCCGGCAGACGCAGCAGCAACAGCAGCAAGCTGATGCAGCCGAGCGCGCCGATGCCGCCATAGGACGCGCGCCAGCCATAGCGGCTGGCGATGAAGGTGATCAGCGGCAGGCCGACGGCGGCCGCCAACGACCAGCCTAGGAAAATGTATGCAATGGTGCTGCCGCGCCGTTCGGCCGGCACGATCAGCGCTGCCGTGCCGGCGGCCTGCGGCGTGTAGAGCGCGCCGACCGCGAGCATCACGAGGCGAATGACGAGGAGGCTGGCGTAGTCGGGCGCAAAGGCCGAAGCGAGATTGCCGAAGGCGAGCACCGCAAGCGTCGTTGCGAGCAGCGTCCGCCGCTCCATGCGGCTGGTGAACCAGGCCGTCAGCGGCGAGCCGATGCACAGCGTGACCGCGCCGAACGTGATCAGGAGCCCCGCCGCATGGATGCTGACCTGAAGTCCCGTCGCCAATTCCGGCAGCATGCCTGCCGGCGCCAGCACCGAGCAGCCGGTGACGAGATTGCCGAGCATCAGGGCGGTTGGCGCGAAACGGCGTGCGGCGGGAGCTTTTTCCATGCAAGTGCATGTAGAGCAGGCCTGCGGCCAGTTGAAGGGCGCTGCTCGAGATAGTTGGTGCAAAGTCCCGGGTTTTGCGCGTCACTTTCTTGGAAATGCCGGATTGCACGGGCCGAATCGCCTGATATATCGCTCGTTCCCGCTTACCTGCGCTCGTTCGCAGGAGTGAGCCTCAGGAGAAAAGCATGACCGACCAGCCCAAATCCGAGTCCGGCTTCCAGTATAGCCTGTCCAATCTGAAGCCGGTGACCCCCGCCGCCAAAGTCACCCTCACCTTCCCCGACGGCGCCCAGCGCCAGTTCGACAAGGGCATCACCGGCCTCGATATCGCCAAGGGCATCTCGCCGTCGCTGGCCAAGCGCACGGTTGCGATGGCGCTCGATGGCGTGGTCGCCGATCTCAACGACCCGATCGAGGATGACGCCAAGATCGAGTTCGTCAATCGCGACGATCCGCGCGCGCTCGAATTGATCCGCCACGACTGCGCACACGTGCTGGCCGAAGCCGTGCAGACCCTGTGGCCGGGCACCCAGGTCACCATCGGTCCCGTGATCGAGAACGGCTTCTACTACGACTTCTTCCGCAACGAGCCGTTCACCCCGGAAGACTTTGCCGCGATCGAGAAGAAGATGCGCGAGATCATCGCGCGCGACAAACCGTTCACGAAAGAGGTCTGGGACCGCGAAAAGACCAAGCAGGTGTTCCGCGACAAGGGCGAGGCCTTCAAGGTCGAGCTGGTCGACGCCATTCCCGGCACCGAACCGATCAAGATCTACTACCAGGGTGACTGGTTCGATCTCTGCCGCGGCCCGCACATGACCTCGACCGGCAAGGTCGGCAATGCCTTCAAATTGATGAAGGTGGCCGGCGCCTATTGGCGCGGCGACAGCAACAACCCGATGCTGACCCGCATCTACGGCACGGCGTTCGCCAAGCAGGAGGACCTCGACGCCTACCTCAAGCAGATCGAGGAAGCCGAAAAGCGCGACCATCGCAAGCTCGGGCGCGAGCTCGACCTCTTCCATTTCCAGGAGGAAGGTCCGGGCGTCGTGTTCTGGCACCCGAAGGGCTGGACCATCTTCCAGCAGCTGATCGCCTATATGCGCCGGCGCCTCTCCGGCGACTACAACGAGGTCAACGCGCCGCAGATCCTCGACAAGGTGCTGTGGGAGACCTCGGGTCATTGGGGCTGGTATCGCGAGAACATGTTCGCGGCGCAGTCGGCCGGCGACGAGGCCGAGGACAAGCGCTGGTTCGCGCTGAAGCCGATGAACTGCCCGGGTCACGTGCAGATCTTCAAGCACGGCCTGAAGAGCTACCGCGACCTGCCTTTGCGTCTTGCCGAGTTCGGCGTGGTGCATCGCTATGAACCGTCGGGCGCCATGCACGGCCTGATGCGCGTGCGCGGCTTCACCCAGGACGACGCGCACATCTTCTGCACCGAGGACCAGCTCGCCGAAGAGTGCCTGAAGATCAACGATCTCATCCTGTCGACCTATGCGGACTTCGGCTTCACCGGCGATCTCACGGTGAAGCTCTCGACCCGGCCGGAGAAACGCGTCGGCACCGATGCGATGTGGGATCACGCCGAGCGCGTGATGGCCACCGTGCTGCGCGAGATCCAGTCGCAGAACAATCACATCAAGACCGAGATCAATCCCGGCGAAGGAGCCTTCTACGGGCCGAAGTTCGAGTACGTGCTGCGCGACGCCATCGGGCGCGACTGGCAGTGCGGCACCACGCAGGTGGACTTCAACCTGCCGGAGCGCTTTGGCGCGTTCTACATCGACCATGACGGCGGCAAGAAGCCGCCGGTGATGGTGCACCGCGCGATCTGCGGCTCGATGGAGCGCTATATCGGCATCCTGATCGAGCACTATGCCGGCAACTTCCCGCTCTGGCTCTCGCCGGTGCAAGCGGTGGTCACGACCATCACTTCGGAAGGCGACGAATACGCCAAGGTGGTGCTGGAGCAGGCGCGACGCGCCGGGCTTCGGGCCGAGATCGACCTTCGCAATGAAAAGATCAACTACAAGGTCCGCGAGCACTCGCTGGCCAAGATCCCGGCTCTGCTCGTGGTCGGCAAAAAAGAGGCCGAGACGCATTCGGTCTCGGTCCGCCGGCTCGGCAGCGACGGCCAGAAGGTGATGACGACGGCCGAGGCGATCGCCGCCCTCGTCGACGAGGCGACCCCGCCGGACGTCCGGCGGGCGCGCGGCGCCGCTTGATCTCTGAAATCGATCTAAATTCGCTTCCGGTTGCGGGCGTGCATGCTTATCTCGGCATGGCACGCCCGCCGACCATTTGAAGAGGATATCGCAGTGCCCGACGCCATCGAACTCCTGAAGACACGCCGCTCGGTCAAGCCGCGCGAGATGACCGACCCCGGCCCCTCGCCGGCCGAGCTCGAGACGATCCTGACCATCGGCGCGCGCGTGCCCGATCATGGCAAGCTCGCGCCCTGGCGCTTCATCATCTTCGAAGGCGATGCCCGCCAGCGTGCCGGCGAGGTGATCGCCAAGGTCTTCGCCCGGAAGAATCCGGGCGCGCCGGCGGCCGACGTCGAGATCGAGCGCAAGCGCCTCACCGACGCGCCATTGGTGATCGGCATCGTCAGCTTCACCAAGCCGCATCCGAAGGTGCCGGCGTTCGAGCAGGAATTGTCGGCGGGCGCCAGCGCCATGAACATCGTCACGGCCGCCACCGCGCTCGGCTACGGCGCCTGCTGGCTGACCGGTTGGTTCTCGTTCGACCGCGACGTGCTGGACGGGCTCGGCCTCAAGCCGGACGAAAAGCTCGCCGGCTTCATCCATATCGGCACGCCGACCAAGCCGAGCGAGGACCGTCCGCGACCGTTCCTTTCGGAAATCGTGACGCGCTTTTAATCGATGTCTTGTTGACGACTCGAACGTCGCGCGGCTTAGATTCCGGCGGGGGAGGAAGCCCGGATGCGACGGCGTGAATTTCTTGTCGGGGCAGCAATGCTCGCCGGTGCGATGGCGCGAAGCCGTGCTGCCGATATTCCCGCCCCCTCGTCCGAGGGGCTCGACCGCATCACGGCGTATTTCGACAACGAGGTGACGAGCGGCCGGCTGCCTGGCGCGGTGATCCTGGTCCAGCAGCACGGCAAGCCGGTCTATCTGAAGACCTTCGGCGTGCGCGACACCAGGACCGGCCTCGCCATGACGCCGGACACGATCTTCTCCATCCACTCCATGACCAAGCCGATCACCTGCCTTGGCGCGATGATGCTGATCGACGAGGGCAAGCTTGCGCTCACCGATCCTGTATCCAAATACGTTCCCCTCTTTGCCAAGACCAAGGTGGGCGTCCAGACCACCGATCCGCACGGCGAGCTCGAACTTGACTTCGTGGCGCCGGTCCGTCCCGTCAACATCGAGGATCTGCTGCGGCACACCTCGGGTATCAGCTACGACTATATCGGAGCCGAATGGGTCGAGCATGCCTACAAGGCGGCCGACATCTTCGAAGGTCCTTTCAACAACAGGGAGTTCGCCGACCGGATCGCCAGGCTGCCGCTGGCGCGTCAGCCTGGAACGCTGTGGCGCTACGGCCATTCCACCGACGTGCTCGGCAGCGTCATCGAGATCGTCTCGGGCCAGACGCTGTATCAATTCCTGAAACAGCGCATCTTCGACCCGCTCGGCATGAACAGCACCAAATTCGTGCTCGCGACCGAGGACGAGCTTGCGCGGATGGCGCGGCCGCTGCCGAACGACTTCATCCTGCTTGCCGGCGAACGCGAGCGCCTCGCCCATCCCGAATGGCAATCCGGCGGCGGCGGCCTGCTCTCGACCATCACCGACTATCAACGCTTCTCGCAGATGCTGCTCAACGGCGGCGAGTTCGCGGGCAGGCGCTACCTCAGCCCGGCCGCGTTCAAGGCCATGACGACCGATCACATCGGACCGGGCTCCGGCGTCGCACGCGACTATTTCTATTTCCCGGGCGACGGCTTCGGCTATGGCTACGGCCTTGCGGTGCGGACCGATCCCGGCAATGCGAAACCGCCGCCGCCGGGCTCGCTCGGCGAACTGAAATGGGACAGCGGCAGCGGCACCTATTTCGGCGTCGATCCCAAGCTCGACATGGTCTACCTCATGATGCAACAGACCCAGAACGAGCGCGGCCGCATCACACCCGCGTTCAAGGCGCTTGTCTACGACTGCTACCCACCCGCACTACGCCGCCCGTGAGGTGCGCTCACCGAAATCGGCAAGGAGCTTTCCGATCTCGGCCGCGGGCCGCGCGGCACTGAACAGGAATCCCTGCACCTCGTTGCAGCCCTCGGCGCGCAGCCAGTCGAGCTGATCTTCGGTCTCCACGCCCTCCGCGGTCGTGGTGATGTTGAGGCTGCGGCCGAGCCCCGAGATCGCGCGCACGATCGCGCCGCAGTCGGGCCGCTGCGCCAGATCCTTGACGAAGGAGCGGTCGATCTTGATCTTGTCGAAGGGAAAGCTGCGGAGATAGCTCAGGCTGGAATAGCCGGTGCCGAAATCATCCATGGAAATACCGACGCCGAGCTCGCGCAACTGATGCAGGGTCGCGAGATTGGCCTCGGTCTCCGCCAGAAAGATCGATTCGGTGATTTCGAGCTCGAGCCGCTTCGGCGACAGGCCGGACTGCGCCAAGGCCGAAATCACCACCTGAACCAGGTTGCGGCTGCGGAATTGGGCCGGCGACAGATTGACCGCGACCTTGACGTCGGCAGGCCATTTGACGGCCTCGGCGCAGGCTTCGCGCAACACCCACTCGCCGAGCTGGATGATGAGGCCGATGTCCTCGGCAACTGGGATGAACTCCGCCGGCGAGATCATGCCCTTGTCGGGGTGATGCCAGCGCAGCAGCGACTCGAAGCCCGAGATGCGGTCGGAGGCGATCGACACCAGCGGCTGATAGTGCAGCTCGAACTCGCCATTGGCGAACGCACGACGCAAGTCGAGCTCCATGTCACGGCGCCTCTGCGCCTGGAGGTCCATCTCGCGCTCGAAGAAGCGGTGCACGCCACCGCCATCGGACTTCGCCCGGTACAACGCCATGTCGGCATTGCGCATCAACTCTTCCGGCGTCGTGCCGTCGCCCGGCGACAGCGCGATGCCGATGCTGGCGCCGATCACCATCTCCTGCCCGTCGAGATCATAAGGTGCCTTCACCATGTCGATCAGCAAGGACGCGCAGGCGCTGGCCTCGTTCGGCGAGACGTCGGCGGCCAAAATGACGGCGAACTCGTCACCGCCGAGCCGCGCCGCGAGATTGGCGCCTCGGACCGCGGTGGTCAGGCGCTCGGCGACCTGCTTCAGCAGGCGATCGCCCACCGGATGACCGAAGGAATCGTTGATGTTCTTGAACAGGTCGAGATCCATGTAGAGCACGCCGACCCGTTTTCCATCGGCCTGGCCCAGCGCCTGCTTCAGGCGCTCCTGGAAGAACTCGCGGTTCGGCAGGTCGGTGAGCCCGTCATGGTGCGCCATATGTGCGATGCGGGCCTCGGCCTTGCGCCGTTCTGTGATGTCGACCACCGACACCAGATAGCCGTCGCGATCGTCGAAGGCGACGCGGCGGCCGAAGGTGAGCACCTCGATTTCGCTGCCGTCGGCGCGTAGATGCCGCCAGTTGCGCGAGGAGTGATAGGCGTCGCCGAGACGCTCCAGCGCCTCGGCGTGGCTGTCCCACTCGTCCTCCGGCCAGATCTCGTGCAGCTTCATGCGCAGGAAGGTGGCGCGGCCGTAGCCGTAATGCTGGACCGCGGCGTCGTTGACGCTGAGGAACGCCTTGGTCTGCGCGTCGAACACCCACATCGGCATCGGGTTGTTGTCGAACAGCAGGCGGAACGAGGCGTCGCGTCGCTTCAGCGCGGTGACATCGGAGATCGTCAGCGAAACCACGTCGGCGAAGGCGATCGCGCTGAGCCTGAGGTAGCGTCCCTCGCTCTCGATCTCGAGCTGCTCGCCTCGGCCGCTCAGAACGGCCTTGAACAGGAATTCCATCACCTCGGGCAATGCCAGCAGCGTGCCGCCCTCGCCGATCCGTCGCCACAACAGGCTTCCACTCGCAACCTTCAGCAGTGCGCCCGCGCTCTTGTTGTGATGCACGACCTGAAGATCGAACGGTTTGCCGCCCGCATCGCGCAGCATCACGAGGGAGACCACCGCATCTTCGGTCGAGGAAAAGATCGCGTCGAGGAGATTGTATTGCGCGCCGCGCTCGTTGACATAGGCGCCGACCAGTGTCGCACCCCAGCGCGAGGACGTCGGCAGCGCCAGCACGTCGTAGGTCCTGACCATGCCGTCGCGCACGCAATGCGCTCTTCCCCGGTGCGGCCGTCCGGTCGCAAGCGCGCTCGCCGCGGCTTCCGACAGCGCCGTGGCACAATCGGGCGACAGCGCGGCGACGGGAATGTCCCAGGCTTCCTCGCCGAGCCATTTCTGCACGTAGCGTCCGCTGCGCGACAATTCGAGCGCGCCGTCGTTCTTCAGCAGCGCGATGTGGTCGGAGAGCCGTCCGAGGCTGCCGAGCATCACGTCCTCATAGCGCGGCAGCCGCTCGCCCGGCTTCAATGCCGCATGCCATTTGCGCTGAAGCACCGGGATGTCGTCAAACATTTCGGTGGCCGGCTTTCCCGACACCCTCTTCGCGGCATTCATGGCAGTCCCCAACGCACTTTGCCGGCGCATCCAATGCAGACGCGCTTAACGACGTGTAAAGAGCGCGCGGGCGCGGGTTCCGTTCGGCGATTATGACAGTTTTAAGTCAGGCGTTGGTTAGTGGGCGTTAGAGACTATGACAGTTGTGCAAAGGCGATGCGCTCGTGTCCCGCACGCGGTGCAACGCCGCAACGCGCTCTTACATGGGCCCCGGCTCTGCAGCGCACCGCTTCGCGCTGCGTTCGGGGCACGAGGGTTGGAGCTTGGCACGCAGTTGCCTCCACGTCGTCATTGCGAGCGCCGCCCTCCAATTCGCAATTGAATTGCAGACACAGCTGCGCATCCTCGCGGCTCATCTCGCCCGAGTTTTGCTTGGTTGTCTCACCCTCGAATGAAAGGGCGCAGGGAAGGCCGGGAGCCGGTTGGCTCCCGTGGACCGCCATGCCGGACGCAAACTGCGTGCGCTTCGATGCATAGCGGGTAACAGGGCAACCGGAGACATCCCGGCCTTCCCTGCGCGGTGGTTGGAACGGCTTATGTCGTGATCTCCCCGGGGAGCGATGCACTATTGCCCCCGTCGCCTTGCGGATGGCTGATGCGCAAACCCGGTCGGGCCGCCACATCACCGCAACACTTGACGCACAGACCCCGGGCGCCAGGACCACACGATTTTGCCGTACGCTGATGGCACCGGTCGTATGCGCGACGACCCTGCTCACGGTTGCCCGCCCTGCAAGCCCGTTTGCGCCAACGCCATCTGCGTCCACCGCCGCCCGGCCCGCGTTCGTGACGATCGCGATACGCCCTCTTCCATGGGCCGGGTTGCGGCGACACATACGCCGTTTCCGAATTTCGATAAAGCGGAATATTTTCGGCGGGGTGTCTTGACCGATGGTTTGGGTGTTTTGCCCGACGGGCAACGCAAGGTCTGGTAGCCCTGAAGTTGGCTCCATCCGGGCTGCTACGGGTGCGTGCCTGCCAACCGCTCGATCACCAGATCCAGCAGCGCGCGCAGGCGAGCCAGGCGCTTGAGGTCGCGGTGATAGCCGACGAAGGTATCGCGGCCTGGCGGCGACGTACCGATGTCAAGCGCGACGAGGCGGCGATCGCGGTCGCCGAGCGGGCGCGGCAGCACCGCCAATCCGCCGCCGCTCGCGCAGAGCTCGGCCTGCGCCTGCCTGTTGTTGCTACGCGAAGCGACTTCCGCATTGGGCAGCGCGCGTTTCAGCCAGGCCGCATCGGGCATGTCGGCGAATTCGACGTTCATGGTCACGACGCGGACGCCACGCCCGTCGCCGGCGCGCGGCGGATTGCTGCCCTTCTTGCCATACAGCGCGTAGGGAATGTGCAGCAGCTTCCTGGAAATAATCTCCGGCTCGCTGAACGGCTTGATGCGAAAGACGAGATCGGCTTCGCGGCGCGGCAGGCTGTAGAGGCGCGCATCGGTCAGGAGCTCGACGGTCACCCTCGGATGACGCTTGCCGAAGGCGGCGATCACCGGCGCGAGCATCACCGTCCCGAACCAGTCCGACGACGACAGGCGCAAAAGGCCATCGAGCTGCGTCTCCGCGCCGGAGGCGTGACGCTGAAGGGCGAGCGCTTCCTCCTCGATCCGCTCGGCATGGCGCAGCACGACGGTGCCTTCGTCGGTGAGGACGAAGCCGTCGGCGGTGCGCTGAAACAGCGCCTGCCCCAACGCCTGTTCGAGCGCGCGAAGCCGCCGGCCCATGGTCGGCTGGGTCTGGCCGATCTTTCGCGCGGCAGCCCCAAGCGTGCCTTCGCGTGCGATCGCCAGGAAGATGCGCAGATCGCTCCAGTCCATCGGGAACCCCCATGCAATAATGCACGGTGATCGTACATCATCGTTTCTTTCCATGCAAAAATTCATGGGCATATTGGAGGGCGACAACGGAGCAGAATGATCATGACCAAACGATCGACAATGCGTGCAGCCGTGCTGGAGGCGCACAACGCGCCGCTGCGACTCTCGATCATCTCCACGCCCGAAATCGGCCCGCGCGAGGTGCTGGTCCGGGTGCGCGCGAGCGGGGTCAATCCGCTCGACACCAAGATCCACGCCGGCGCGGCGCCGCATGCGCGGCATCCGCTGCCTGCGATCCCCGGGATCGATCTCGCCGGCGTGGTCGAGCAGGCCGGGCGCGAGGTGACGCGGTTCAAGCCGGGCGATGAAGTCTATGGCATGACCGGTGGCGTCGGCGGCGTGCAGGGATCGCTGGCCGAATTCGCCGCAGTCGATGCCGACCTGCTGGCACCGAAGCCCGCCAATCTCAGCATGCGGGAAGCGGCAGCCCTGCCCCTGATCTTCATCACGGCCTGGGAAGGCCTGATCGACCGCGCCTCGCTAAAGGCCGGCCAAAAGGTGTTGATCCATGGCGGCGCCGGCGGCGTCGGCCATGTCGCGATCCAGATCGCGTGCGCCTTCGGAGCGAACGTGTTCGCGACCGGCTCGGCGGCGCAGCGCGCCACGATCGAAGGTTTTGGCGCGATGTTCATCGACCGCAACACGCCCGTCGAAACCTATGTTGCGCAGCATACCGACGGCCGCGGATTCGACGTCGTCTACGACACCGTCGGCGGCAAGGTGCTCGACGCCTCCTTTGAAGCGGTACGCCGCTTCGGCCATGTGGTGAGTGCGCTCGGCTGGGGGACACACGCGCTTGCGCCGCTGTCGTTCCGCGCCGCAACCTATTCCGGCGTGTTCACGCTGCTGCCGCTGCTGTCGGGCGAAGGGCGCGCCCATCATGGGGAGATCATGATGGAGGCGACGCGCCTGGTGGAGGCGAGCAAGTTGGTGCCGCTGCTCGATCCCAGGCATTTTACGCTGGAGAATGTCGGCGACGCCTATGCGCTGATCCGCGATCACGCAGCGAAGGGCAAGCTGGTCGTCGACGTCTGAAGCGCGATGCGATCAGGATGGGTCGTCATCGCGCTTCAGGTTGTCATTCAAGCATGACCTTTTCGGAAAACCGCTGCGCACTTTTCCGGATCATGCTTCAGGCAAGCCTGTTGCCCGTTGGCGCCGCTAGTCCTCGCTGGACGCGGCGGAGCGGTTGCGCAGATAGGCCTGCGACAACAGAAAGAACAACGCGCGCTCGCCTTGATATTTGGCAGACGGCCGGGTGCGCTCGAAGCCATCGGCAAATATCTTGCCGGACTGGTCGCACACCTGCCATCGCCAGCCAAACCGCTTGCGCCTCGTAAGGATCACTTCGAACATGCCGACGGGCTTGGTCCCTGCTCCTTGCCGGTCTCGCAGACGCACAGGCCTGCTCCGGCTACCCCCATTAGATGGATTCCCGACATATAACCCAGCGCGGTGGAAAGAGAATAAAATAGATGATCGGAAATTCGTACCGTGCACCAGAGTGTGACGAAGCTGCGAGGTGAGGGAATAAGCCCTGGTCAGCGGTGTTACCTCCGTCCCCAAGCGGCCATTTGGTCAAAACACGGGGTGCGGCGGCGAAGAGCGGTTGCTTCCCGCACCGGGGACCGATCTGGCGGTAACGAGAGATGCACGTCCGTGCGCTGGATGAGAACCGATCGTGCGGTGCGTCAAGTCAGGCTGTGCGCAGTGTCGCCTGGCTTCTAAAGCGCGATGCGATCAGTCGGAAAACCGCTATGCACTTTTCCGGATCATGCTTCAGCGCGCGACGACTTCGACTTCGCCGTCGACGCCGTTGACGACGTTGAAACCGCGCTCGTAGACCTTGCCCTCGTTCTTGGCGATAGCACGGTATTCTCCTTCGGAGAGCACGACGCGCGGGAAGGCGCCGATCGATTCCTTGATGACGTCGCCGCCGGGGGTCAGCACCGACCAGGCGGTGTTGGCGAGCGCCTCGCCGCCCCTGTCGCTGACCAGCTTGAGGGTGATGACCGCGGCGCGGTGGGTGATGGTGACGTCGGTGAGCTTGCCGGCCTGGACGCGGATGTCCGAGCGCACCACCGAATTGGCGTCGCCGTAGTTGGAGACGATGTAATAGGTGCCCTCCGGAATCAGCACGACGTCACCGGCGGCGACGTTCGGCACCAGCGATGCGCGCTCGCCGGATTCGAACTGGCTGCCCTTGTAGATCGCGAACGAGATCTGGTTCTGCGGAATGCGGCTGGTGCCGACGCGGCCCTCGATGCGCAGGCCGCCCGCCGGCAGCACGAAGGATTCGCGGTCCGTCTCCGCCTTCAGGGCGACGGTGCGCACCGCGCTGACGAGGCCGAAGGCAACATGCACGACGTAATTGCCGGGCGGCAGCACGATGTTTGGCGTGGCGTTGCGGTCCTCGCGGATCAGCTTGAAGGTGCCGTTCTCGTCGGGACGGTCGGCGAACACGCGCCAGACCAGGCCGCTGGTGATGGGCGGAGAGTCCTTGCCGTACTTCGCCGTCAGCGACAGCACGCCCTGCCCCGGCACGGCCGCGTTCAGCGGGGCGGCCGGTGGCACGGTCGTGACCGCGGGCGGCGGCATGCTGGGCGTCGCGGGCTGCATCAGCGTCGGCGGCAGGCTTGGGGGTCCCGCGCCAGGGCCGGAGGGCGGCGCCAGGCTGACGGCGCCGCCGGGGTCGGGCACCGATGCCGGCGGTACCGGCGGCGGACGATCGGAGAAAAGCTGCGCCTGCGCAACAGTTTGGCCTGAGGTAACCAGGCACGCGGCAAGGATCAGCGCTGGCAGCAGCCTGCCGCTGCGCCGCCATCCGATGATGCCGTCACCCCCGCGTGTCATGCCCCCTGCTTTTCACCGAAAACGCGGCAAATTCAAGCCTCTGAAACCGCAGGAAATACGGCCGCGCGCACGATCGCTGGAACCCGATTGACGCTTGCGTGATTACCCCGGAGCCAGCCATCTCTCGCCATACTCCTGCCCCGTGCCCTTCGCAAAGCGGCATAAACCATGCTTCACCCCTGATGTGGCGGAGCGCAGCAGCGGTGCCTAGTCTGGTGATAAGGGCTGGCCTCGGCGTTAGGAGGGTTTCGGTGCTGGACAGATTGAAGGGTCGGGGCTCCAATGGCGAGAAGGTGGGACTCGGCAGCATCCGCCGGCCGGTCATCGGCCTTGCCCTCGGCGGCGGCGCGGCGCGCGGCTTTGCCCATATCGGCATCCTGAGGACCCTTATTGCCAATGGGATCGTGCCCGATGTCGTGGTCGGCACGTCCATCGGCGCCGTGGTCGGCGGCCTCCACTCGGCCGGACGGCTCGATACGTTCGAGGAATGGGGGCGCAGCCTGCAAGGGATGCGCAACATCCTCGGCTATCTCGATATCCGTCTCAACGGCTCCGGCCTGCTCGGCGGCGAGAAGCTCGCGAGCCGGCTCGAGGAGGCGATCGGGCACATCCTGATCGAGGACCTGCCCATCAAGTTCGCGAGCGTCGCAACCGAGGTTCGCACCGGCCACGAGATCTGGCTGACGCGCGGCCGCGTGGTCGATGCCATGCGCGCGTCCTACGCCCTGCCCGGCATCTTCGCGCCCGTGCTGATCGGCGACCGCTGGCTGGTCGACGGCGCGCTGGTGAACCCGGTGCCGGTCTCGGCCGCCCGCGCGCTCGGCGCCGAAATCGTCATCGCCGCAAATCTTTCCAGCGACATCTTCACCCATTCCACGACGATCTATTCGCACGGCGCAGTGCCGGCTCCGGTGGTGCCGGAGGCCGAGGAACCGGTGGCCAAGCGGCGCTTCCCGCGCCTGTTCTCGCCCGAGAAGACGATGAAGCGACAGTTCTTCGGCGGCAACGGCCGGCCCGGCATCTCCTCGGTGATGGTGGATGCCTTCAACATCATGCAGGACCGCATCACCCGCGCCCGCCTCGCCGGCGATCCTCCCGACATGCTGATCACCCCGCGAGTCGGCCAGTTCGGCTGGTTCGACTTCCACCGCGCCGAGGACCTCATCGCCTTCGGCACCCGCGCCGCCGAGCGCGCGCTGGATTCGATCCAGGAGGCCATCCATGTGCTGGCGCCGGCGCCCGAGGGCACCGCGCCGAAAGCACGGGAATCAGGTCAATTGTGAGGTCGGTCAGGCCGTCTTGATGTAGTCGCGCAGGGCCTCCTGCTCCGACTCGTATTCCTGGACCCGGCGCTTGACGATGTCGCCGATCGAGATCAGGCCGACCACCTTGCCGTTGTCGATCACGGGCAAATGGCGGAACTTGCCCGACGTCATCATCTCCATCAGCTCGGCCACGGTGTCGGTCTCCTTGCAGGTCACGACCTTGCTGGTCATGACGTCCGAGACCGGCGCCTCCAGCACGCCGGCGCCGCGCTCGCCCAGCACGCGCACAATGTCGCGCTCCGACAGGATGCCCTCGAGCCGGCTCTGGTTCATCACCAGCACCGCGCCGATCCTCTTCTCAGCGAGCAGCGTGATCGCGGCGGCCAGCTTGGCGTCGGGCTCGACGCTCACGATCTGGTGCCCCTTGGTGTTCAGAATGGAACGTACCGTCATTGCAGCCTCCCTGAATCGGAGCCGTCCGCCCTTGAGGCGATCCGAACTTGTTCTTCGAGTCTTCAACTAACAGTTTTGGCGCCGGTTTCACGCTCAGGCGCGTTGCGAAGCATCGCCGCTAGCGGCTTCGATACATTGTTCTCGGGGATGATGGATGAATTCGGGCCGCGCCGCAAGCGCCGCTTCAAATACGGTTTGAAATGTCCTGTGATGACGCATCCGCAGCATCGCCTCGAACGCGCGGCACGGGATCGAACAGGGCGAACAGCAGCAGGCCGGCAAAGAAGCCGCCGATATGCGCCTGCCAGGCGACGCTCGTGGTCTCGGAATCGATCCCGATCGCGCCGACGCCGAAGATGATGTTGACGCCAAACCAAACGCTGAGGAAGCCGATCACCCGTCCGTCGCGCAGCGCGCGCGACAGCGGCAGCGCTGGAACTTTTGCGGCGGTATCGGCGTCCGAACGGCTGAACGACAGGAAGCTGCCGCGGACGAAGGCGAAGCGGATTGCGGCTGCCATCGCGCCCGACACCGAGGCTGAGGCGCCGATCATCGGGGCCACCGCATGCTCGTGGGTGATGAGATGGGCCAGCGCGCCGGCCGCCGCCGTCACCGCCAGGAAGACGAAGAACCTGACCGCGCCGAAGCGCCGCGCCAGCGCGCTGCCGAACGGCAGCAGCCACAGCACGTTGAAGCCGAGATGGGTCAGATTGGCGTGCAGCAGCGAATAGGTGACGAAAGTCCAGACCTTCGCACCCGCCCCGCCCGGGATCTGCAGATTGAGCAGCGAGGAATCGTAGCGCTTCGGGATGAAGCCGAACACGTCGATGGTCCAGTTCTCGAGCTCCGGCGGCAGCAACACCCGCAGATGGATCACCGCCAAAAGCAGGATATAGGCGGTCAGCGCCGCGGGCAGCGTCAGGATCGGCTCGCGCGGAGCCTCCTCGACGACGGCAGGCACATCCGGCTGAGGACCTTGCGGCGACGAATCTTGCGGGGAATCCAAGGCAGCTTCGCTTTCAGGCGCGATCGGAGCGGTAGGCTTGGAGATAGTCGCCTTTACCGTCCCTGCGCAAGTGCACAAACGGAAAAGGCAGGGCCCTGGGAAGCCCTGCCTGTCCGTGTCGGTCTTCCGGTGGCCGGAGAGATAAGGAGTATCCCCACCCCTCCCCGCGGCCCGTGACCAAACTGTTTGACGCTCCTAAGTACAGGCCTTGCCGAGAACCTGGAGAAAGCGGCGAGGCTTGCGACCGCGGTCACCATAACAGGCACGCGGCCGGCACAAAGCGCATAGTTAATTTAACGTTAACGACGCAAAGGCAGGCACAAGAGGGCCGAAAACGCCGCTGCGGCATGGACGCTGCAAATCCCCTCCTGCACAACAAGAGAAGGGATCGCGGGTGCACTGAAGCGGGACAGGTTTGTCCCGTGAGGTCGCGCCCGGGGGTTAGCGTTCAGACATGAAACATCCGTCGAGCCGCGCGTTCTTCGCGTATTGGAACAAGAAGCGCGGCACTGCGCGAGCCCCTGACCGGGCCGACATCGATCCGGCTGCGGTCCGCGGCCTGCTCGGCGATATCTTCGTGCTGTCCTGCGAGCCGAACCTCGGCTTCCCGTTTCGCGTCGCCGGCACGCGCGTCTGCGCGCTCGCAGGAACGGACCTCAAGGACCAGAGCTTTGCGGCGCTGTTCACTGACGCGAGCCGCAGCGAGATCGAGGAGATCACGACAATCGTCGCCGACGAGACGCTCGGCGCGAACGCCGGCGTCACCGCGGTGCGCGAGGACGGCAGCAAGGCGCATCTCGAACTGCTGCTGCTCCCCTTCAACGCCCGCCCGCACACGCCCGTGAGCGTGACGGGCGTGCTCGCGCCGTTCGACGACGAATGCGGCACGCTCTCCGCCTTCACCCTCACCTCCTGGCGCTACCTGCACCAGCCGGAGAAACTCCTGCCGCGCGCCATCCGCAAATTGCAGATCGCACGCGGGCTGATGGTTTATGAGGGGCTGAGATAGTCTCCGCCGCCCGTCGCGCGACAAGCCAACGCGCGGATGGCCGCTTTTGCCGGATTTGCGTCATTCCCGATGTCGTCGCCAGCGGTTAGCTTCCGCCTCGCGTGAAGCAGCGAGGATCGGGCGACACCATGATGATATGGCGCATTCTGGCGTGGTCCGGCGTCGGCTGCGTGGCACTGCTGGCGGCGATCGGTGGAACCTGGCTGTTCCTGCTGCCTAGCTCGCCGGCTCAGGGGACCGCGCCTGCGATATCCAGAGACGAGACCGAGGCGACGCTTGCGGCGTTGAAGCCGCCGAAGCGCAAACGTCCCCTGATCGCCATCGTCGGCATCAACGAGATGAGCGAGACCACCGACTATCTGATGCCGTATGGCATCCTCGCGCGCGCCGATGTCGCCGACGTCCTCACATTGGGGACGCAGCCCGGACCTGTCGCGCTCTATCCCGCGTTGAAAGTGCAGCCGCACGCGACGATCGCCGAGTTCGATGCTGCGCATCCCGACGGCGCGGATTACGTCATCGTGCCGGCGATGAGCCGCGAAGACGATGCCGTGGCCCTGCAGTGGATCAAGAGCCAGGTCGGCAAGGGCGCGATCGTCATCGGCGTCTGCGTCGGCGCCATGGTCGTTGCCAATACCGGGCTGCTCGACGGGCGCCGGGCCACCACGCACTGGTATTCCGTGCGCGATCTGCAAAAGCATCCTGCGATCCGCTATGTCGCGGACCGCAGGCTGGTGGTCGACCGCGGCGTCGCGACGACGACCGGCATCACCGCATCCATGCCGATGGCCCTGACCCTGGTCGAGGCCATTGCCGGCCGCGCCAAGGCGCTAGCCGTCGCCCGCGACATCGGACTTGCCGAATGGGATGCGCGCCACCGCAGCGAAGCCTTCCGGTTCACACGCCCCTTTGCACTGACGGCGATCGCCAACACGCTCGCATTCTGGAACCGCGAGCAGCTCGGCATCGCGCTGACGCCTGATATCGACGAGGTGTCGCTTGCGCTGATCGCCGATGCGTGGTCGCGCACCTATCGCTCGCACGCCCTCACCTTCGCCGCCACGGCGGAGGCGCGGACGAGCCGCAGCGGCCTCCGCATCCTGCCGGACAGGATCGCGGCCGACTGGCCGGCAAAGCAGACGCCGCCGGCCGCCGTCGACCTGCCGCCGGCGCGAGCGCTGGACCAGACGCTGCAATCCATCGATGCGCGCTACGGGCCACGCACGGCCGACTTCGTCGCGATGCAGCTCGAATATCCGAGATGACGGCGCGGCAACGCGCCGGCTGTCGCGTGCAACCGCCGACGCACCGTGTTTGCGCAGAGCGCCGTTACGGCATCGCCAGATGCCAGGCGCCGTTCAAGAAGCCGTCGCCGGTGATGTCGCCGGGCTTCTGGTCCTTGGCGAAAGTGTAGAGCGGCTTGCCCTTGTAGGCCCACTGCTTCGAACCATCGTCGCGAGTGATGATGGTGTAGCCGTCGCCGGCGGCGTCGCTCGCTTCGGCCTTCAGCACCGGCCAGTTCGTCGCGCACGGACCGTTGCAGGCCGACTTGCCGTCCGCATCCTTGTCGAAAGTGTAGAGCGTCATGCCCTTGGCATCGGTCAGCACGTTGCCCTTGTCGGTCTTGCCCGTCTTGGTCGGCGGGGCGGCAAAGGCGGCGGGAACGATCGCGAACGATATTGCCAGCGCGAGCGCGAGGCGGATCGAGGACGTCATGATATCTCCTGTCATGCAATTGACCTGCATGGGTAGGACGCCGCACGCGGCCTCGTATTCCTCGGATCGCAGAAAGATATTTTTCGCTGCGCGCGCCAACGCGGCGGAATAAACTGGACCAACCGAGACGTAACGACGGATCGACATGAGCAAGCCGCACTGGCGTCCCGCGCACACCTCCGATCTGCCCGCGATCAGCGCCATCGCGGCGCGGATCCATCCTGATCTTCCTGAAAGCCCCGAGGTGTTCGCGGAGAAGATGCGGCTCTATCCCGACGGATGCCGCGTGCTTGTCGCCGACGACGAGATCGCCGGCTACGGGCTCGCACATCCCTGGAAGCAGCATCAGATCCCGCCGCTCGATCGATTCCTGGAACGACTCCCCGGGGATGCAGACTGTCTCTACGTGCACGATATCGCCGTGCTGCCGGATCGGCGCGGCGGCGTTGCGCGCGCCTATGTGACCGGGATCATGGAGCTGGCGCGCGCATCCGGCATCGCGGCGCTCGCACTTGTCTCGGTCTACGCCACGCGGCCGCTATGGGAGCATCTCGGCTTTCGTCCGGTGACGGCAGACGCGGCACTGCGCGCGCAGCTCGCCTCCTACGGGGAAGGCGCGACCTATATGCGGCATGACCTCACCGCGGCGTAGCGTTCCTGCCCGACCGCCCCGCTGCAGATGACGTCGCCGGTCCAATCCGGCGGCCTCATCGTCGTCTGTCCTGAATGGCGGCGGCTCAGCCGCGATGCTTCTTCTTCGTCTTCTTTCCCGGCGCGCCCTTCACCGGCCAGGGCGTCACCGACGGCTCCGCGCGGGCCTGCTTGTCGCGATGCTTCTTCTTTCCAAGAGGCGGCGTATCGCCGAATCGCGGTCCGCGCTCGCCGGACGGTTTGCCGCGCGGCTTGAATTCACGTGCCTCGCGCGGGCGCTCGTCGCGGCGTTCGCCATCGGCTCTCTCGCGAGCCGGCGCGTGTGACCGTTCCTCCGACGGTGCCTGTCGTTGAGGCGCCTCCGCCATCGGCTCGATGCGGATGCTGTCTTCCTTGTCCGGACGCTTGATCTTGGCGGCGAACGACTCCGCCGCCCGCTCGGAAATCTCGAACTCGGTCGTGGTGTCCATGATCTTGATGGCGCCGATGTCGCGCTTGTCGATGCCACCGCGGCGGCAGATCATCGGCAGCAGCCAGCGCGCCTCCGCGTTCTTGCGCCGTCCGATGGCGGCGCGGAACCAGACGCTGCCTTCCGCCATGCCGTGTTTCGACGATGCTTTACCAGCCTTCGGTCGGAGCCGCGCTGGGCGATCCTCGCCATCCGCGCCTTGAGATCTGTCGCGACCGCGATCGTCGCGCGTCCGGCCGCTTCGCTCGCCGGGATCGATGATGTCCTCGGGAGATGGCAGCCGCGCACGGTAAAGCCGCGCGAGTGCGGCGGCGATGTCCTCCGCCGAGCGTTCGGCCAGCAGCGCCTGCGCGAGCACCAGATCGTCGGCCGTCGTCTCCTCGGTGAACAGCACGTCCTTCATGCGCGCGTGATCGAGCTTGCGGATTTCGTCGGCTTGCGGTGCCGTACCCCAGACGGCATCGATGCCGGAGACGCTGAGCAGCATCTCGGCACGCCGCCGACGTGCGGGCGGCACCAGGAGGACGCTCGTGCCCTTGCGGCCCGCGCGCCCGGTGCGGCCCGAGCGATGCTGCATCACTTCGGCGTCGTTGGGCAGATCGGCATGAATGACGAGGTCGAGGCTCGGCAGATCGATGCCGCGGGCGGCGACGTCGGTCGCGACGCAAACGCGGGCGCGCCCGTCCCGCAGCGACTGGAGCGCCAGGGTGCGCTCATTCTGCGTCAATTCGCCGGAGAGAGCGACGACCGAAAAGCCGCGCTCCAGCAGCGCCGCCTGCAAATGCCTGACGGCATCGCGCGTGCTGCAGAACACCAGAGCGCTCGGCGCCTCGTAGAAGCGCAGCACGTTGACGACGGCGTGCTCGACGTCGGCGGGCGCGATGCGGATCGCGCGATACTCGATGTCGGCGTGACCGCCTTCGTCACCGGCGACCTCGATCCGGAAGGCGTCGCGCTGATATTGCCTCGCCAGCGCGACGATGCCGCGCGGAAACGTCGCCGAGAACAGCAGCGTGCGGCGCGTCTCCGGCGTGGTCTCGAGAATGAATTCCATGTCCTCGCGAAAGCCGAGATTGAGCATCTCGTCGGCCTCGTCGAGCACGACGGCGGCGAGTTCGGAGATGTCGAGACGGCCACGGCGCAAGTGATCGCAGAGCCGGCCGGGCGTGCCGACGACGATGTGAGCGCCCGCCGCCAGCTCGCGCTGCTCGCGCCGCGGATCCATGCCGCCGACACAGGAGACGACGCGCCCGCCGGCATGCCCGTAGAGCCAGGCCAGCTCGCGCTGAACCTGAAGCGCGAGCTCGCGGGTCGGCGCCACGATCAGGGCGAGCGGCGCTGCCGCGGGCCCGAACTGCTCGGCGTCATCAAGAAGATTCTTCGCGATGGCCAATCCGTAGGCGACGGTCTTTCCGGAGCCGGTCTGGGCCGACACCAGAAGGTCACGGCCGCTGGCGTCGTGGGCAAGCACGGCGAGCTGGACGGGGGTCAGTGAATCATAGTTCCGCTCGGCCAAAGCGCGGGCGAGCGGCGGGGTCAGGGCCGGAAGGGACACGAGATGGAGAACCTTGGTTGATTCAGGCGCGGAACGGTGATCCGGCGAACCTGAGCTGCATGCGCGGCGAACGGCTTGGCCGCACGCTGGCGATTTGATCTGGGCGCTCTTTACGCCAAGCGCTCGGAAATCACCATGCCTATGTTGCATGGCTCGGCGCAGAGAGCCGCGTCTCAAGGTTGCAGCAGCCTCTTGCGGCCACCTCCATTAACCTGAGACCGGCCGGATTCTCATGGGAATGACCGCGTGACGCCCTCCGTCAAACGCAGCTGCGGCACTGGATGCGAGCCCTTGCCGCATCGGCAATTCGATCCCAGATCGAGCCTGACGGAAGAACAAGACCGAGGGACACATGAACGACGGAGTATCGCTTGCCGGCAAGCTCGCGACCTTTGACGATTTCTGGTCGCCGCGCACGGTCACGACCTTCAACGATTGCGACGTGATGGTAGTGAAGGTGAAGGGCGAGTTCACTTGGCACAGGCACGACGACACTGACGATTTCTTTCTCGTCCTCAAAGGCAATCTGGACATCGAACTGCGGGATCGGACGGTAACCCTCGGTCCAGGCGAACTCTACGTCGTGCCCAAGGGGGTCGAACATCGCCCGGTAGCCCGCGAGGAGGTTCATCTTCTGCTGATCGAGCCGACCGGGACGCCGAACACCGGCGACAAGGCAACCGCAGCGGCCCGCAAGCTCGCATAGCGGACCACTTGCTCGGCGTCATCGGTCGTGCGCTCAGATATCCGCGTACACCTCGAGCAGATTGCCGTCGGGATCGCGGAAGAACAGCGTGCGATGGCCGAAGGACTGGTCCGTCGGCGGCGACAGCAGCGCCACGCCTTGACGCAGCAGTTCATCGGCGCATTGATCGACTTCGGCGGCGGAGACCTTGAAGGCCAGTTGCAGCGAGGCGCTGCCCGCCGGGATCGGCGCATCGGAGGCAGTCCGGCTCGGCCTCGCCAAGGCCAGCGTGTTGCTGCCCAAGCCGTATTCGATCCAGTTCGGCGACAGTTCGCGCAGCAGCGGAAAGGCGAGGACGTCTTCGTAGAAGCGGCGCATCGCTGCCATGTCGCGCACGAAGATGACGGTGTAGTCAATGGCGCGGATGGCGCTGAAGGGGGAGCGTCGGTTTGGGTCGTCAGTCTCTTCGTTTGTCATTTCATCGTGCAATCCAAACTCCGACACGTAGCCCGCATGAGCGAAGCGAGATGCGGGAATCATCAGCAAGGCCCCGGATATCGCTTCGCTCATCCGGGCTACGCATCCTCATCCCACCAGCTCCGGCCACGGCACGATGGTCGATTTCACCGTCTTCATCGCCATCGCATCCCTCACCGCCTGCGCGACGCCCTCTTCCGTGAACGGATAGATCGTCTGCATCTTCAGCCACGGGTATTTGTCGCGCGTCCGGTAGAGCATGTCCACGCCGAGCGGCAGATCGTTGCCGGTAAAACCCCAGGATCCGAGCACGTTGATATCCTTGGTGCAGATGCGGTGCCAGGAGGTGTCGATCGAGCCGGCGTCGGTGAACTGGCCCATCTCGACATAGGTGCCGCCGTCGCGCAGCATCTCGATGCCTTCGGGTCCGGCGGTCGGGTGGCCCGAGCAGTCCATCACGAGATCGGCGCCGAAGCCGCCGACGATTTCCCGTACGCGTGCGATGCGCTCCTGCGGCGACTTGAGGTCCTCGATGTTCACCGTCGCCTCCGCGCCGAACTCGCGCGCCAGCTTGAGCCGCGGCTCCTCCGGCGCGCCGACGCAGACGACGCGCCCTGCTCCCATTTCCTTTGCGGCTGCGACCGCCAGAATGCCGATCGGGCCGGAGCCCTGGATCACCACGGTGTCGCCCCAGCTGAAGCCGCCGGCGCGCGTCGCGCGATTGAAGGCGCGGATGCAGGAAGTCAGCGGCTCGGACAGTGCGCCGAGCCGAAACGACATGTCGTCGGGCAGCTTGTAGATCTTGGTGCCCGGCAGCATGTCGAGATCGACATAGACGTATTCGGCCCAGCCGCCCCACAGGTGCGGCGCCTTGTCGAAGCCGAGATAGCGGCCGTAATAGACCGGGGTCAGGCACTTGTTCGCGGTCTGCGGATAGTGGATGCAGTAATAGCAGCGGCCGCAGGGCATCAGCGGCGGGATCATCACCTTCGAGCCGACCTCGAGCGGCTTGCTCATGAAGTCCTCGGTGAACTCATCGCCGCATTCGACGATGACACCACCGAGTTCGTGGCCCAGCGTGAACGGCCATGGCAGCGGCTTCGGCCAATGGCCTTTCAGAATATGCAAATCGGTGCCGCAGACCCCGCAGGCGCCGACCTTGATCAGCGCGCCCTTGCGGCCGACCTTCGGCCACGGCACGGTGCGGATGACGGGCTCTGAGCCCGGCCCTGCATGGGTGCAGACGCGGATGGATTCCATGGCTGTTTCCTCGATCCCCCGCTTGTTGTGATTTGTGGTGCGGACGTATCGCGAAGCTATCATAGCTCAGCCAGCGAAGGCGGAAGTGGCCTATGTGACCGGCGCACCCTCATTGCGCTGCAAGCGCCCGCATTTCGGCAAGATATTTGCAACGACGCAAGCAGTGCCGCAGCAAATCCATTTCGGGGAGCCCATGACAGACAACACACGCGCGCTCTTCGATCGCTGGGAGCGGGTTTGGCATGAGGGGCGATTTGACCTCATCCCGGACTGTGTCGGATCGCATTACATCCGTCATGACGAAGGAGGCGACCGGACCGTCACCCGGGACGCGTATGCTGCGGAATTGCAGACTGTGCACCGAGACCGGCCGGGAATCCGCGTCGTGGTGTATGATCATTCTTTCTCGACCGACCGTGCGTGGTTCCGATTTGCATTCGTTTGGCCAGATCCCACGACCGGCGAGAAGCGTAGTCGCGCCGGCATGCAAAGCTATCGTATTGAGGGCGGCAAGCTGGCCGAGACCTGGATCACGATGCTTGGTCTTGGAACCACATGGGCCGACGAGCCCCAGGAAAGCTGGACCCGCCGCAAGGAATGAGGAGAGCTCAGGTTCGGGACGTCGCTCGTCCGCCCGTCGCGATTTGCGGCGCCGGAGCACGGTCGATAGCGCAACGAAGTCACGGCTACCAAGCAAGGCATGGCTGGTCTTCGTCCACGTGCAAAGTCTTGAGCCGTCGCCAGCGAACGTGTAAGGCGCCAAGAGTCCCACTCAGGTCATCCCGTGAATCCCCTCCCCCAAAATCCCATGGCCGCATCCGGATCGTTTGCGGCGATGAAGTCCGTGCCCTACCGTCTCCAGTTCGCCTCTTACGTGCTGGCGATGATGGCGGACAATATCGAGCATGTGATCAGCTATTGGGTGGTGTTCCAGAAATTCCATTCGCCGACGCTGGGCGGGTTTGCCGTGCTGTCGCACTGGCTGCCGTTCCTGCTGTTCTCCGTCGCGGTCGGTAGCCTCGCCGACCGGTTCGATCCGCGCCGCATCATCCAGTGCGGCATGCTGCTGTTCATCGTCGCCTCCGCCGGATGGGGCCTCTTCTTCCTGACCGATACGATCCAGATGTGGCACGCGATGCTGCTCCTGGTGATCCACGGCTGTGCCGGCGTGCTCTGGCAGACACCGAACCAGCTGTTGCTCTACGACCTCGTCGGCCCGGCCGATCTGCCGAGCGCGGTGCGGCTGAACGCTATGGCGCGCTATCTCGGCATCCTGGTCGGACCTGCGGTCGGCGGCATCATCATGCTGACGCTCGGTCCCTCGCACGGCATCATCTTCAACACGCTGTTCTATCTGCCGATGCTGCTTTGGCTGTTCTGGGCCCCGGTCAGGGACAAGAGCGTGGCGGCGCGCCGCTTCGCCGTGCGCGGCCTTGCCGACATCGTGCTCACCATCCGCGCGATCGGCACCCAGCCCGTGCTGTCGGCGATGACGTGGCTTGCCGGCCTCACCTCCTTCATGATCGGCAACGCCTATCACGCCCAGATGCCGGGCTATGCCGGCGATCTCGGCCATGGCGATCCCGGCGTCTCCTACAGCGTGCTGCTCGCGGCGGATGCGGCCGGCGCGCTGCTGGCCGGCATCGCACTGGAATCCTGGGGACGGCTGAAGGGCACTCCGCGCACCGCAATCACGCTGGCGATGCTGTGGAGCGTGGCGCTGCTCGGCTTCGCACTGGTGCCGGTCTATCCGGTCGCGATTGCGCTGCTGTTCCTTGCAGGCTTCTTCGAGCTCTCCTTCAACACCATGGCGCAGGCGCTGGTGCAACTGAACGCGCCGCACGACATCCGCGGCCGCGTCGTCGGCCTTTACAACATGGCCGGGCTCGGCATGCGGGCCTTCAGCGGCATCACGGTCGGGGTAGCAGGCGCGGCGATCGGCATCCACTGGTCGCTCGGGCTCTCGGCCGCCGTGCTGCTGGCGCTGCTGCTCTTGCTGTATCAGCGCGCGGCGAAGGCGGCGTGAGGGCGCAGCGTTACGACACAGCCGATTGACTCCGGCGTCCCCTCACCGCACGCTCAAGTCTTTTGGGAGATGGGGCATTGCGCAATCGCTGGGGCATTCTTGCGATCCTGTTCGTCGTGCGCCTCACCATCGCGTTCCAGTTCCAGAGTGTTGCGGCGGTCGCCCCGCTGCTGCAACAGACCTTCGGCGTCGGCCTTGCCGATATCGGCATCCTGATCGGGCTCTATTTCACGCCGGGCGTGGTGCTTGCGCTGCCGGGCGGCGCGATCGGCCGCACGCTCGGCGACAAGCCGACCACCATCGCCGCGCTGCTGCTGATGACTGCGGGCAGCCTCGTCATGGCCGTCACCGACGTCTGGAGCTGGCAGATGGCGGGCCGGCTCGCCTCCGGCGCCGGCGGCGTGCTGCTGACGGTGCAGCTTACCAAGATGGCCGCCGACTGGTTCGCCGGAAAGGAGATCGCGACCGCGATGGCGATCTTCGTCAATTCCTGGCCGGCCGGTGTCGCGATCTCGCTGCTGGTGCTGCCGGCGATCGGCACCGCCCATGGTGCGGGCGCCGTATTCCTGTCCGCGGGCGCACTGACCGCGATCGGCATTCTGCTGGTCGCGTTCTACCAGCCGCCACCCGGAGCTGCCGTCAGCGCGGCCGGCTCGAGCCGGCTCGATCCGCTCGCCCTGCTGGCGGTGGTCGTCGCCGGAGTGATCTGGGGCCTCTATAATGTCGGCTTCGCCATGATCTTCTCGTTCGGCCCGACGCTATTGGCCGAGCGCGGCTGGAGCATCGCCGCGGCGGGCTCGGCGATCAGCGTCGTGATGTGGTTGTCGGTGATCTCTGTGCCAGCAGGCGGCTATCTCGCCGACCGCTTCAAGCGACCCTTTATATTGGCGATCGGGGCCAGCCTCATCGTGGCAGGACTGCTGGCCTGGCTGCCGCGATCGGACGCGGTGATCACCATCCTGATCCTGATCGGCCTGATCGGAGGCCATCCGGCCGGCCCGATCATGAGCCTCGCCGCCCGCGTGCTCGCCCCGGACACCAGGGCGATCGGGATGGGCGTGTTCTACACCCTCTTCTATGCGACCATGATGCTGGGCCCGGCGGTGGCTGGGCGGCTCGCCAAATCGGCCGGGACTGCCGCGGTCGCGCTCGACCTCGGCGCGCTGACGGTGCTGGCGTGCCCGCCCCTGATGTGGCTTTTCGAGCGCATCGTGTCTGTCCGTTGCCGCCGCGCCCAATCCTAACGCGGCATTAACCCTATGCACCTTAGGGTCGTCCCGGACTCCGCCCGGGCGGGGGGTCGGGTGTTGAAAATGGCGTTGGCGAACAAAAAATTTCTTCCGGCCGCCGAGGAGCGCAGGCGCTTCCAGCGGGTGAAGGTGCACCTGCTCGGCCGCTACATGCTGCCGGACCGCCGGGAATTCCCCTGCCAGGTGATCAACATGTCGCCGGGCGGCCTCGCTTTGCTCGCGCCCGGCATCGGCAATGTCGGCGACCGCGTCGTCGCCTATCTCGACCATATCGGCCGCGTCGAGGGCAAGATCACCCGCATCATCGACAACGGCTTCGCCATGACGATCGGCGCGACGCCGAGGAAGCGCGACAAGCTTGCGGCCCAGCTGACCTGGCTCGCCAATCGCGACATCCTCAACCTGCCGGAGGACCGCCGCCACGACCGTATCGTGCCGCGCAACCCCATCGCGGTGCTGACGCTCGAGGACGGCACCAAGATGACGTGCCGCATCATCGACCTTTCCTTGTCCGGTGCTGCCATTGCCGCGGAGAACCGCCCGCCGCTGAAATCGACGGTTCTGCTCGGCCGGGTCCAGGGCCGCGTGGTCCGAAACATCGAAGACGGCTTCGCGCTGGAGTTCCTGCACGAGCAGCCGATCGAGACACTCGAAGAGAGCGTTACCGCGCGGTAAAGCGCGCGGACGCGAAAACCTCATTACTTCCAATCTGGAAGGCGGCCTCCGGGATGCGGACGCCGCCTTTTTCACGTCCCGCGGCGGCCGCCTTGCGGTTAACGCGTCGGTCGCGGTTGGGCGCGAATGCCGCTTCCGCCAGCGTTTTCGCGTTAATCGGTAAAATTTGAATCGATTGCAGTCATATCGAATTTTATTCGAATTCGATTCAAGTATAGATCGAATTCGCTGCGCCTTTTACTTGCATTCGTCTCGACTTGACTTGGTTGACTTAGCGGCAACTCAAAAGCTCCATGCGAAATGTGGTCCCAACAAGAAACGGGGACCGCAATGTTTGACTTCAGGGGACAGGGGAAGAGGCTGGCGCTGGTCGCCATGCTCTTCGGGATCAGCGCGGCGGCGCAGGCTGGCGAAAGCCGTCTGCTCTACGCGAGCCTCGGCGACACCACGCGTGCGCCGATCGGCTGGGTCGAGTTCTGCGCGGACAACGCCGCCCAGTGCCAGGGCGCACCGATGCAGCCGCGCGACATCGTGCTGTCGCAGGCCGCATGGCGCGACCTCGTCAAGGTCAATCGCTGGGTCAACGAGACCGTCAAGCCTTTGACCGACCAGGAGCACTGGGGCGTGATCGAGAAGTGGTCGCTGCCATCAGACGGCTACGGCGACTGTGAAGACTACGTGCTGTTGAAGCGCAAGATGCTGATCGACGCCGGATGGCCGCGCCAGGCCCTGCTGATCACCGTCGTGCGCGACAAGAAGGGCGAAGGCCACGCGGCGCTGACGGTGAAGACCGACAAGGGCGAGTTCGTTCTCGACAATCAGAACGAGAACGTCGTCGCCTGGACGGAGACCGGCTACCGCTTCGTCAAGCGCCAGTCGCAGAGCGATCCCAACGTCTGGGTCTCGCTCGGCGATACCAAGCCGGCGGTCTCCACCGCCAGCGCCAAGGATCAGTAGGAACGAGACAACGAGTTACGCGGCCCGGTCACATCCCCACCCCTCCCCGTCCCAGACCGGTTCGCGCGCGCCCAGCCATCCCCCAATGGCTGGGCGCAACTTTTTTGGGGATGCACGATCAGCTCTGCTGGCCCTGGCGAGTCCAGGGAACGCGTGCGGCGGTGAAATCCCGCCAGCTATCCTGCAGCGCCTGCTGCACGCCGATCGATGCCCGCGCCTGCCAGCCGGCGATCGCGGCCGCCGCAATGGTGCTGTCGCGATCTTCAGCGCCGAGCCCGTCGAGCAATGAGGCCGTCACGGCCATGTCGTTGAAGACGCCGAGCTCCTCCTGCAAGCCGGCGAGCCGGCGCGCGAATTTTCGCGCGGACTTGCGATCCTCGTACAGCGGCAGCAGGAACTCGCCGAGATAGCGCAACCGCTTGGTGGCGAGCCGCACCCGGTGGAGCTCGTCGACCGTGAGCGACTTGAAGCGGCGGCCGCGCTTGAGCACCTTCGCATACTGCTCGGACAGGACGCATTCCGCGAAATTGACGGCGGGCTCGGCGAGCCGGCCGAGATCTTCGGGCGCGACGCCGTTGCGCCAGCCGCGCGTCTCGATCCAGCCGCCGAGACCGATCAGGAAAAGGGCGCAGCGGCGATCATCGAGCGCATTGCGGACCCCGCGATAGGCTTCCGCCTGACGCTGAGCCGCGACCCGCGCGAGCGCATCGAACCCGGTGACCGACGGACATGCCTTTGCGATCGTCGGCAAGGTGTCGAGCTGGAACACGTCCCAGTCGCGCGCGGCGGACAGGCCTTGCGCCAGCCATTTGGCTTCCGAGCGCAGCGCATCGAGGTTGCCGAGCGCGCCGACCGATCGCATCAGGTCGAGCGCAGATCGCAGCCGGCGCAGCGAGACGCGCAGCTGATGCACGCCTTCCGAATTGCGACCGTCCTCGGCGGCGGGCAACGATTGCAGCAGGTGAAGGAAGCAGGAGCGCAGGATGGCCGCGAAGGCTTCGTCGAGCGCAACGGAGGGATCGAGGCCAAGCTTGCGCGGCCGGCGTGCCGACGGCGGCTGGTCCGCGGCAAGGTCGAAGCCGCGTGCGGATTTGCTGCGGATGGACGGCCTCACCGTTCCGTGCTCCGCAAGGCGCAGCGCGATCTCGTAGATTGCGCTCGCGCCGCCGCTCTTCAGCTCCAGCTCGATCTCGCTCACCGGCATCGACCTGCCGCCTGCGGTCAGGTCGCCCCGATCGAAGGCGACCTCGACCGTGCCGGACGGCAGGTCGACGATGCGCGTGTGCCGATGGATATCGGCCGTGAACACCGCTTCGAGCGGCTGCGTGTCGAGTTGGCCGCGCAGCTTCTCCGGAATGAACGGCATCGCCAAAGCGAGATCGGGCGCAAGCGACGGCACACTCGCTTCCCATTCGCCGCGACGCAGCGGATCGTCCACAACGTCGCTCTTCACGGTCTGCACGAAGCGCGTGCCGCTCTGGCGGACGCGCAAGCTCAGACCGGCGCGACGAAGCGCCCGCTCGGGCGTGTCGTAATAGATGGACTTGAGACGTTTGTGCGAGCCCTTGTTTCGTGCATTCGCCGCGATGACCGGCGCAGCGCCGAAATGCGCCATGCGATCGGCATCGACGAGAAGCTTGAGCTCGATTTCGCCGGCGGGATGAGCGGTGCTGCCCGACTCGGTTGGCTGCAGATCAGGCGTCGCCTCTTGCGCCGGCGTCCGTTCGCTCACAGCGTCCTCGATCGCCGGCTCCGCGTCTGGTCCTGCGGGTTCAATCTGCCTCAGGAAGCCGGCGACGATGGGCGCTCCTTTGTTCTCCTTCGGAGACGGATTCCCATCCGGCGCGCCCGGAGTCTTGCGAGCCGTCGTTGAATCTGACTTGAGCATGGAGAGTTGCGTGACAGTTTGATGACAGAGCGCAAGCATATAGCGGATGAGCCGCGCGAGGAATAGTCAGGTGTCGTCGCAACGCATCATCGTCCACATGCGACATCTCGAACGTGGGATTCGACGAGGACTGTCACAATCGGCGCGGCTTCTCGATTTCACTTGGCGTCGCATACAGTTAGTGATCCTATCAAGAAAGGAAATCTCACAGTTCTCGAAATCGAGATCAACGCAGCAACGAGCTTGCTTCATGCTGGCCGAGAAATTCTTTCTGGTTCTGGAGACACTTAGGAGTCACCTGCCCGATGGCAGGCCCGAGATTGTGACAAGCCCTCCGCCGGAGGCGTCGACTCCCACAGATTCGCACCCCAAGAAACCGGTTCCCGACAGTCAGGAGCAGAAATATCGTTCGAGCGGCGGCACCACGGCGCCGGGTGTTTCTGATCTCTGAGCCACGGGCATGCCAAATGAAGGCCACCGCTTCATTAGGAACCTTCATCGCCCTCGCGCTTGAAACGGCATGAAGACTCCATCACCGGGGATGCGCAGGGCGCTGCGCCAGGCTCAATTGTACGGGCACCTGCTCGTCCGAAATGACAGGCTGTATCACCCAGGAGGCAATCATCCGATCTGCTCGATCCAGCTCGCACGAGAGATGGTCAGGTCAGGATGGATGACCAAGCAGAACGGCGAATACGAGATCACGCCTGACGGGCAGCTTGCCGCCGAAAGCGAACTCAATCGCTGACGTGGACCGCCTCCCTGTCCCAGACCGGTTCGAGCGCAGCCAAGCCTCTTCCAAAGGCCGGCCGCAACTTCTTGGGCTATGCCGGCGCTGGCTCGGCGGGAGCCGGAGACGCAGCTGGCCGCGCGATCAGAGCATAGGCGACCGGCACGACGAACAGCGTGAACAGCGTGCCGATCGACAGCCCGGTCGCGATCACGAGGCCCATGTTGTAGCGCGACACCGCGCCCGCGCCGCTCGCGGTGATCAGCGGAACGACGCCGAGCACCATCGCCGCGGTGGTCATCAGGATCGGCCGCAGCCGGATCGTCGCCGCCTCGATGATCGCCTCGGTCACCCCCTTCCCGGCCGCGCGCAACTCGTTGGCGACCTCGACCATCAGAATGCCATGCTTGCTGACGAGGCCCATCAGTGTGAGCAACCCAACCTGGGTATAGATGTTGAGGCTCGCGCCGCCGATGCCGAGGCTGATGAAGATCAGCGCGCCGGCGAGCGACATCGGCACCGATACCAGGATGATGACGGGATCGAGGAAGCTGTTGAACAGCGCCGCCAGCGCCAGGAAGATGATGATCACGGCGAAAGCGAACGTCGTGACGAAGCCGCCCGACTCCTGTTCGAGCTGCCGCGAGGCGCCGCCGAAATCGACCGTGTACCCGGCCGGCAAGGATTTCGCGAGATCCTTGAGCGTGGCGAGCGCGCTGCCCATCGACACCGTCGGCATCGCAACGCCCGAGATCGTCGCCGCATTGATCTGCTGGAAATGATTGCGCGATTGCGGAACGGTCCTGTTCTCCAGCTGGGCGACGGTCGAGAGCGGCACCATCGAATTGTCGCTCGCCTTGATGTAGTAGCCGAGCAACTGGTCTGCCGTCAGCCGATCGTTCTGCTTGGCCTGAGGAATCACCTTGTAGGAGCGGCCGTCCAGGCTGAAATAATCGAGGTAATTGCCGCCGAGCATGGTCGCGAGCGCACCGCCGAGATCACTCATCTTCAGGCCGAGATCACCGGCCTTGTCGCGGTCGAAGGAGACCAGCGTCTGGGGCCTGTCGATTTTCAGGTCGGTATCGAGGAAGATGAATTGGCCGCTCTTCAGCGCCTGCACCATGAAGTTGCGCGAGACCTGGTCGAGTTCGTTGTAGGAACCGGTCGTACCGATCACGAACTGGATCGGAAGGCCGTTGCTGCCGGGCAGCGGCGACGGCTGGAAGGCGACCGAGCGCGTGCCGGCGATAGTGTTGAGCAGGTTCTGGAAATCCGGCTGGAGAGTCTTCGTGGTCAGGCTGCGCTGGTCCCAGGGCTTGAGCACCCAGCCTCCGATCGCCTGGGTGGGCGTGTCGATCTGGAAGAGCGTTTTCGTTTCCGGGCGCTTGGCCACGAGATCGTAGATCTGCTGGCTGTAGAATTGCCGCTGCTGAAGCGTCGCTGAGGGCGCCGAGGTGGTCAGCGAGAGCACGACCCCCTGGTCCTCGTCGGGCGCGAGCTCGCTGGTCGAGGTCGCGTAGAGCCAGGGAATGCCGGCCAGCAACAGCAGTGCGAACACGGCCACGACCGGCTTCATCGCAAAGACGGCCTCCAGCCGGCGACGATAGGCGCCAGAAAGCCACTCCAGCACGTGGTCGATCGTCCGGACCAGGCGCGCCTCCCAGTTCGTGGCGTCGCGCTCGGTCTTGCGCAATAGCCAGGCGCAGTTCATCGGCGACAGCGTCAGCGCGATCACCGCAGATACCGTGACCGCGCCTGCGAGCGTGAAGGCGAACTCGGTGAACAGCGCGCCGGTGAGGCCGCCCTGGAATCCCACGGGCACGTAGACCGCTATCAGAACCACGGTCATGGCGATGATCGGGCTTGCCAGCGCGCGTGCGGACTGGATCGCCGCCTCGACCGGCGCGACGCCTTCGTCGATCAGCCGATGCACGCTCTCCACGACGATGATGGCATCATCCACCACGAGCCCGATGGCGAGCACGAGTGCAAGCAGGGTCAACAGATTGATGGAGAAGCCCATCAGCAGCATCAGCCCGAACGTTCCGATCAGCGACAGCGGGATCGCGATGACCGGAATCAGGACCGATCGCCACGATCCCAGGAACAGGAACACCACCACGATCACGATCAGCACCGCTTCCACCAGCGAGTGGACCACTTCGTCGATCGAGGAATTGACGAAGTCGGTGGAGTCGTAGAGCACCTCGCCGACCAGACCGTTCGGAAGCTGCGCCTTGATGTCGGGCAGGACCGCCTTCACACCGTTGATGACGTCGAGCAGATTGGCCGTGGGCGCCGTCTGGATGCCGATATAGACCGCCGTCTTGCCGTTGAACTTCGTTTCGCTGTCGTAGTCGTCGTTGCCGAGCGTGACGTTGGCAACGTCGCGCAGGCGGATGATGGCGCCGTTGACGGTCTTGACCACGAGGTTGCGGTACTGCTCCAGCGAATGGAGGTTGGTCGAGGCCGCAAGGTCAACCTGCACCAGCCGGCCCTTGGTCGTGCCGAGGCCGGAGATGTAATCGTTTCCCGAGAGCGCCGTCGAGACGTCGCTTGCGGTGAGGCCGTAGGCCGCCAGCTTGTCCGGATCGAGCCAGGCGCGGAGTGCGAACTTCTTGGCGCCGAGCAGTTCTGCGGTCTGCACGCCGGCGACGGCCTGCAGCCGCGGCTGAACCACGCGCGTCAGATAGTCGGTGATCTGGTTCGGCGCCAGCACCTCGCTGGCGAAACCGATATACATCGCGTCGATGGTCTGGCCGACCTTGAGCGTGAGCGTCGGCTGCTGCGTTCCGGTCGGAAACTGGTTGAGCACCGAATTGACCTTGGCGTTGATCTCCGTCATCGCCTTGCCGGAATCGTAGTTCAGCCGCAGATTGACCGTGATGGTGCTGGAGCCGGTGACGCTGCTCGAGGTCATGTAGTCGATGCCGTTCGCCTGGGCGATGGCGTTTTCGAGCGGCGTCGTGATGAAGCCGGCGATGATGTCGGAATCCGCGCCGGCATAGGCGGTGCTCACCGTGACGATGGCGTTCTGCGTGCGCGGGTATTGCAGGATCGACAGCGTCGCCATCGAGCGCAGGCCGAGCACGAGGATCAGGGCGCTGACCACGAGCGCCAGCACCGGCCGGCGGATGAAGATATCGGTGAAACGCATCTTGTCCTGAACTCGTTTGTCGCCACTCGTTGCTGCGGTATTCTCGCGCCGTCGCGAAGCCTACTGATCGACGATGTTCGGCGCGGCCTCGGCCTGCGGCACGTGTGAATTGTCGATCTTGACCGGGCTGCCGTTGCGCAGCTTCAGCTGGCCGGCGATGACCACGGTCTCGCCCGGCTTGATGCCATCGTTGACCGCGACGCGGTCACCTTTCGGGGGCCTCGTCTTGACGAACATCTGCCGTGCGGTGCCCTGCCCGTCATGAAGATCGTCGACGAGGTAGACCAGATCGCCGTAGGAATTGTTCACGATCGCGGTGAGCGGGACGGTGACGACCTCCTCCGGCTTGCCGACGGCGATCTCGACCTTTGCGAACATGCCAGGCAGCAGCCGGGCCCCGCCATTGCGCAAGGTGGCGCGAACCTGGACGTTGCGGCTGCTCGAATCCACCTTGGCGTTGACTGCCGTGATCTGCCCGGTGAACCGCTCGGCCGGAAAGGCATCGACCGCGACCGATACGTCCTGCCCGATGCGGATCGAGGCCAGCGCCTGCTGCGGCAGGTAGAAGTCGACATAGATCGGATCGAGACTCTGCAGCGTGACGATGCTGGTTCCGGCGGAAAGGTACTGGCCGAGATCGACGGCGCGGATACCGAGGCGCCCGGAGAACGGCGCCTTCAGCGTCTTCTGCTCGAGCAGCGCCTTCTGCTGCTCCACCAGGGCCTGGGCGTTCTTCAGGTTGGCCCTGTCGCTGTCGACCGTCGCCTGGCTGACCGCGTTGAACTTGATCTGCTCCTCGTCGCGCTTGAGCACGATCGCGTAGTTCTCCGCCGTCGCCTGCAGCGAGCGCAGCTTGGCGAGGTCGTCGGTCGCCACCAGCGACAGCAGGGTCTGTCCCGCCGTGACGCTGTCACCCGAGGAGAACTCGATGCTCTGCACGATGCCGGCGACCTGGAGCGCGAGATCGGCGCCGTTGACGGCGCGCAGCGAGCCGACCGCGCTCAGGCTGGACTGCCATGGTGCATTCGCGGCCACGACGGTGGAGACGGTCTGCGGCGGATTGGCCAACGCGCCGATGGCCCGCCTGATCATGATCTCCTTGAAGGCTTGGAATCCATAAAGGCCGCCGAACAGGACCGCCATCCCGCACAGCATGATTGTCATCCGCTTGATCATCGCAACGCGTCCTCGGTCTTCTTGTCGACGCCGGCGAAGTAACCGGCATTGGCGCGCGGCAGCGCGTCCGGCGTTTCATCCACGCGATTCCACCAGCCGCCGCCGAGCGCCTGAAACAGCGCGGCGGTGTCGGTGAAGCGGGTCGCCTGCGCCTTGACGCGCGACACCCGTGCGTTGAGGTAGGATTGCTGCGCATTGATGATGTTGGCGTACGGCACGGCGCCGGTCTTGAACTGCTCGACCGCCATCGCGAGGCTGTCGGCCGTCGCCTTCTCGGCCGCGGCCTGCGCCTTCAACGTCGCGGCGTCGTACTGGATGGCGCGCAGGGAATCCGCGACGTTCTGGAACGCGGTCACCACGGTGCTCTTGTAGAGCGCGAGATCCTGCTCGAACGCCGCCACGTCGGCTTCCTTGGTGTGGTACAGCGTTCCGCCGTCGAAGATCTTCTGGCTGACGCTGGAAGCGGCGCTCCAGACGATCGTCTCTGGCGAGAACAGCCGCTCGGGACTGGTGGCGCCGTAGCTGCCCGAGAGCGTGAGCTGCGGCAGCAGGTCGGCGATGCCGACACCGACGGTCGCGGTCGCCTGATGCAAGGTCGCCTCGGCCTGACGGATGTCCGGCCGCTGCCGCACCAGCTTCGAGGGCAGCGACACTGGCACCCGCCCGGGCAGGCGCAGATCGGCCAGCCGCACATGCTCGCCGCGGTCCTGGCTCGGCAGCCGGCCGAGATAGGCCATCAACTGGTTGCGCTGTTGCGCCAGCTGCTTCTGCAGAGGAGCCAGCGTCGCCTTGGCTTGCGCCAGCGTCGCCTCTTGCGACAGCAGGTCGGATTTCGAGATCGCACCGATGTCGAACTGGCGCTGGATGCGCGCCAGCTGATCCGACTCCGCCTTGATGATCTCCTCCGTCGCAAGGATTTGATCGCGGAGCGAGGCATCCGTGATCGCGGCCGTCACCACGTTGGCGGTGAGTGCGAGGTAGGTCGCTTCGAGCTTGAAGCCCTGATAGTCGGCCTGGGCCTGCAGCGCCTCGACCTGCCGCCGCGTGCCGCCCCAGATGTCGAGCGCGTAGGATACGCTGACCGAAGCGTTGTAGAGCGTGTAGGTCGAACCTTGCGCCGGCCACACCCCCGACTGCGACGTGCTCGTCCGGTCACGCTCCGCCGAGGCGCTGCCGGACACTTGCGGAAACAGGCTGCCCTGTTGCGCCAGCGTATTCTCCCGCGCATAGCGAAGGGCGAACTGCGCCGCCTGCACGTCGGGATGATTGCGGATGGCTTCCTCGACGAAGGCGTTGAGCTGCCGCGACCGGAACAGCGCCCACCAGGCGCCGGGAATGTCCCTGCCCGCTTCGAAGCCCTGCGAATTGCCCCCGGTCACCGGCGCACTCGTGGTGGCGGCCGGGCGCTGCTCGCGTGTGTAGCCGTTTACGGCCGGTCCGGCCGGCGACACGAAGTCCGGTCCGACGGCACAGGACGCCAGCACAACACCGCAGAGCGAGACGCCGGCCCAGGCCGAGGCCCGCGCCGGCAGCCGCTCTCCTGCGAGGAAGGGGACGCGTCCGGGCCTGCCTGAAGAAGAAGGTGTCAAAGAACTAAACCGTTTAGTTTTTTCCCGAGTGGCTGTATGTTGCAGGTTGGAACCAAAAGTCAAGCCGTGGGGTTACGGGTCAATGACGACGACAGTGCATAAGGCGCAGATGCGAGAGACCAAAGAACTGGCCGATAGGAGTCAGAAGCCGCGCGCCAGGGCCAAGCACGGCCAGATTCTCGACAGCGCTCGCGTTCTTTTTCTCGATCAGGGTTTCGATGCCACCAGCATGGACGCGATCGCGCGCGAGGCCGGGGTCTCGAAGGCTACGCTCTACGTTCATTTCGACGACAAGGACGATCTGCTGCTCGCGCTCGTCAATGAGGAGTGCAAGCGCTTCGGACCGAAGACGCTATGGCGTGACCACGGCGGCAAGATCGATCTCAGGGCAGAACTCCACGCCATTGGCACGACGTTCCTCGAAGCCTTTCTCGACCAGCGCGGGCTTGCCGTGCACAGACTCGTGATGTCCTGCGCCTCGCGCTATCCGCGCGTGGCGGAGGTTTTCATGAAGTCCGGACCGGAGCGCTGCGACGCCGAAATGGCTGCCTTCCTGCGTGCAGCGCAGGCGCAGGGCCTTGTCGACGTTCCCGACGTCGCCATGGCGGCGACGCAGTTTCTCAGTCTGATCCAGGGCAAGGAGATCCTGAAATGGACTCTCTCGATGAAGACGCCGAGCCCGGCCCGCCATCGCGCACTGATCGAGAATGGCATCAACGTGTTTCTCGCGGCCTATGAGCGACGTCCCGCGGCGGTGAAGCAGACGCGGCGAAACCCGGCGAAGGCATCTGCACGCCGCTAGTATCAGGCCCCCTCAGGCGCCCAGCAGCACGTCGGCGAGCCGCCAATCCACTGCGCCGAGCTCCTTCAGGAACAGTTCGGCCTCGATCTCCTGCAGATGCGACAACATCAGCGCGCGCGCGGCCTCGCCGTCGCGCCGGCCGATCGCCTCGACGATTCTCGCGTGATGATCGGTGCCGCAGGCCGGCGTGTCGTGGCGGCGATAGAGCAGGATGATGAGCGAGGAGCGCGCGATCAGCTCCTTCAGGAATCCGAGATAGATGCTGTGGCCGCTCATTTCGGCGACGAGACGATGAAACTCGCCGGAGAGCCGCACCGAGGCGCGCGCATCGCCGCGCAGCTCCGCCTCGCGCTCCTCGGCGAGATGGCGCTGCAGGCGATCGAGCCAGGCCGGCGACGCCGCATCGATCGCGTGATCGACGATGGCAGGCTCGATCAGGCGCCGCGCCTCGAACACTTCGCGGGCATCGACAGGCGTCGGGCGCGCGACGAAGGCGCCGCGGTTCTTCTCGATGTTGACGATGCCCTCATGCGCGAGCTGCTGCAGCGCGGTGCGCACCAGCGTGCGGCTTGCGCCGTAGATATCGCCGATTTCGTCCTCGCCGAGCTTCGTGCCCGGCAGCAGGCGATGTTCGAGGATCGCGGCGGTCACGCCCTCCCGGATACGGCTGACCCGATCGCTCGCATCTGGGGCATCGGATTTCGGGCGGGTCTTGGCGGCCATTGGTGTGAGGGCTCGATCGGCGACGTTCGGCCGAATGGTAGTCGACGAGCTGTATCCAATCACAGGCGAAACTTTATACAATCTGCGCCCGTTTTGTGTGCAGAGGGATGCGCCGGCGGCGGCCGGCCAGCCGGAGTCGGAATTGACCTAACGATCTGACTCCACGCACAGTTTTCTGAAATCGGTTGGCTGAGGGTTGTTGGCACGGAGCTTGCGGAGAGAGACGGAAAGCATCGCCCCTGCTCGGACACGCCATGGCCACTCCCGCCGCCCTCGAACTGGTCGCCGTCACCAAGCGCTACGACACCACGCTGGCGGTCGACAACGTCAACCTGAAGATCCCGGCCGGCACCTATTGCTGCCTGCTCGGCCCCTCCGGCTGCGGCAAGACCTCGACCCTGCGCATGATCGCGGGCCACGAGGCGGTCAGCGAGGGCGACATCATCCTCGGCGCGCAGAACGTCACCGACCTCGAGCCGGCCAAGCGCGGCACGGCGATGATGTTCCAGTCCTACGCGCTGTTTCCGCACCTCTCCGTGCTCGACAACGTCGCCTTCGCCTTGAAGATGCGCGGCATCGACAAGCCGACGCGCCACAGGCGCGCCGGCGAACTGCTCGAGCTGGTCGCGATGAGCCAATATGCAGGCCGCCTCCCGGCGCAGCTCTCCGGCGGCCAGCAGCAGCGCGTCGCGCTCGCCCGCGCGCTGATTACCGAGCCGCAGATCCTCCTGCTCGACGAGCCGCTCTCCGCGCTGGATCCGTTCCTGCGGGTGAAGATGCGCGGCGAGTTGAAGCGGCTGCAGCGCGAGCTCGGCATCAGCTTCATACAAGTCACCCACGGTCAGGAAGAGGCGATGGCCCTCGCCGACCACATCGTGGTGATGAACCAGGGCCGGATCGAGCAGCAGGGCACGGCGCGCGACATCTTCCATCATCCCCGCACCGAATTCGTGGCCCGCTTCATCGGCGGCCACAATGTCCTCAGCGACGCCGGCAAGCTCATCGCCGTGCGCGCCGATCAGCTCGGCATCGTGCCGTTCGCCGACGGCGCGTTCGGCGCGCCGGCGCTGCTGACCCAGACCGAGTACCAGGGCTCCTACATCGCCGTTTCGCTCACGCTCGACGATGGCACCGCCCTGTTCTCCCACCTTCCCGAGGCCGCCTTCGACGTCCACCCGTTCCGTCCGGGCGATCGCGTGCTGGCCACCTGGGATCCCGCCAAGGCGCAACCCCTGCAATAGCGCCGATCAATCACCGGAATGGAATGCGCAACAGAGGAGTGATGACATGACCGAGACCACCTGGACGAAGGGCGTCAGCCGCCGCACGCTGCTCAAGGGTACCGCAGGTCTCGCCGGCCTCGCCGCCGGCTCGGGGGCGATCACCGGCTTTCCCTACGTGAAGTCGGCCGACGCGAAGGTGCTGCGCTATCTCGGCACCGCCGTGAACGAGGGCGACGACATCGCCAAGCAGTGCCTGAAGGACACCGGCATCAAGATCGAATACATCACCGCGACCACCGACGACGTCACCAAGCGCGTGATGACCCAGCCGAATTCCTTCGACGTGTTGGACACCGAATATTTCTCGCTGAAGAAGATCGTGCCGTCGGGCAACATCCTCGCGCTCGACGCCAGGAAGATCAAACAGTTCGACAACATCACGCCGGTGTTCACCAAGGGCGAGACGCCCGGCGGCAAGAAGATCGGCGGCCAGGGCACCGCGCCCTGGAAGGTGCTCTACCTCGAAGGCAAGGACTCCAAGAAGTTCGCGACGTCGCCGACCGAATTCGTGACACTGATCCCGACCGTCTACAACGCCGACACGCTCGGCATCCGCCCCGACCTGATCAAGCGGCCGATCAATTCCTGGTCCGAGCTGCTCAACCCCGAGTTCAAGGGCAAGGCCTCGATCCTCAACATCCCCTCGATCGGCATCATGGACGCCGCGATGGTCGTGGAAGCCTCCGGCAAGTACAAATATGCCGACAAGGGCAACATGACCAAGCAAGAGATCGATCTCACCATGAAGGTGATGACCGAAGCCAAGAAGGCCGGTCAGTTCCGCGCCTTCTGGAAGGATTTCAACGAGAGCGTCAACCTGATGGCCTCGGGCGAGACCGTGATCCAGTCGATGTGGTCGCCGGCGGTGACGAAGGTGCGCTCGATGGGCATCCCCTGCACTTTCCAGCCGCTCAAGGAAGGCTACCGCTCCTGGGCCTCGGGCTTCTGCGTCTCCAAGGGAGTCTCGGGCGCAAAGCTCGAATGGGCCTATGAGTTCGTCAACTGGTTCCTGTCCGGCTATGCCGGCGCCTATCTCAATCGCCAGGGCTATTACTCCGCCGTCCTCTCTACCGCGAAGGCGCACATGGAGCCCTACGAGTGGGCCTACTGGATGGAAGGCAAACCGGCCGAGAAGGACATCAAGGCGCCCGACGGCTCGCTGCTCGAGAAGGCTGGCGCGGTGCGCGATGGCGGCTCCTACGAGGACCGCATGGGCGCCGTCGCCTGCTGGAACGCGGTGATGGACGAGAACGACTACATGGTCCGCAAGTGGAACGAGTTCATCGCGGCGTGACGTGATGGACACCTCCGAGGACATCCTGGATCACGCATCCCCGGACCTCGTCCGGGGATCGGAGACGGCGCGCCGCAGCAAGACGGCGCGACTATCACCGTCTTTCATCTCCTGGCTCCAGGCCGGGCCGATGATGCTGGTGTTTCTCGCCTTCTTCCTGATCCCGCTCGTCTTCGTCGTCATCGTTTCGTTCTGGGACTACAACGAATACCAGCTGCTGCCGACCTTCTCGGGCCGCGGCTACACCGACACGTTCGAGGGCTGCATCGCGCAGCTTCCCGACCTCTGCACGATCGGCAAGACCTATCTGAAGACGCTGAAGCTGTGCTTCCTGGTCTGGGCCATCACGCTGTTCATCGGATTCTGGGTGGCCTATTTCCTCGCCTTCCACGTCAAGTCCAAGACATGGCAGATGGGATTGTCGCTGCTGTGCACGATCCCGTTCTGGACCTCCAACGTGATCCGGATGATCGCCTGGATTCCACTGCTCGGGCGCAACGGGCTGGTGAACTCAGGCCTGATGAAGACGGGCCTGATCAACCACCCGATCGAATGGCTGCTGTTCTCCGAATTCTCCGTCGTCCTGGCGCTGGTGCATCTCTTCACCTTCTTCATGGTGGTGCCGATCTTCAATTCCATGGTGCGTATCGACAAGTCGCTGATCGAGGCGGCCTATGACGCCGGCGCCACCGGCTTCCAGACCCTTGTCGACGTCATCATTCCGCTCGCAAAACCCGGCATCGTGATCGGCTCGATCTTCGTCATCACCATCGTGATGGGCGACTTCATCACCATCGGCGTGATGGGGGGGCAGCAGATCGCCGCCGCCGGCAAGATCATCGAGACGCGGGTCAACGCGCTGCAATTCCCCGCGGCAGCGGCCAACGCCGTGATCCTGCTCGTCATCACCTTCCTGATCATCACCATGATGTCGCGCATCGTCGACATCAAGAAGGAGCTCTAGAGCATGAAGGAAGGACGTCCGCGCTCTTTCTACGTGCTCGCGATCTTCTTCGCGGCCTATGTGCTGTTCCTCTATGGCCCAATGATCGCGATCTACGTGCTGTCGTTCCAGGGGCCACAGGGCGGCCTCACCTTCCCGATGAACGGCGTCTCGACCTTCTGGATCGCAAAGCTGTTCCAGGGCACCGGCATCGTCGATCTCGGCGCAGCCTTCCGCCGCTCGCTGCTGCTCGGCATCATCGTGATGATCGTCACCGTCGTGCTGTCGGTCGCCGCGGGCATGGCTTTCCGCCGCAAATTCAAGGCGCAAAGCGTCCTGTTCTATTCGGCGATCGCGAGCCTGATCGTGCCCTCGATCATCACCTCGCTCGGCATATCCCTCGAATTCCGCATCATCGACGATTTGATCAAGGCGCATTGGAACGAGAATTTCGAGACCTCGATGGGCCTGCTCACCTCCGGGCTCGGCGCGCACCTGACCTGGACACTGCCGTTCGGCCTCCTGATCATGTTTGCGATCTTCAACCGTTTCGACCCGCGCCTCGAGGAGGCCGCCCGCGATCTCGGCGCGACGCCGTGGCAGACGTTCCGCTATGTCGTGCTTCCGATCATCCTGCCGTCGGTGATCGGCATCGGCCTGTTCGGCTTCACGCTGTCATGGGACGAGCTCGCCCGCTCCAGCCAGGCGATCGGCGCAGTGAATACATTGCCGCTCGATCTGCAGGGCCTCACCACCACCGTGACGAACCCCGACATCTATGCGCTCGGCACCGTGATCTCGGCCGTCTCGTTCACGATGATCGCCCTTGCGCTCGGCACCATCCACATGCTCAACAAGCGGCAGGCGGCCAAGGGTTCGGACGCCGGCCAAGGACTCGTCTAACAAAGCGCTCGTCTGACAGGGGACTTGTCTGATCCGATGCGGCTGCACGTCGTCAACCCCAACACCACCGCGTCGATGACGGCGAAGATCGCCGCTGCGGCGCGCGGCGTCGCCCTGCCCGGCACGGTGATCGACGCGCGTCAGCCGACGATGGGCCCGGTTTCGATCGAGGGGTTTTACGACGAAGCCTTCGCAGTCCCCGGCATGCTCGGCTGCATCCGCGAAGCCGACCGCGACGGCGCGGAAGCGCACGTCATCGCCTGCTTCGACGACACTGGCCTCGACGCCGCGCGCGCCGCCGCGAAAGCGCCGGTGATCGGCATCGGCGAAGCCGGCTTCCACATGGCGAGCCTGATCGCCGCGCGCTTTGCCGTGGTGACGACGCTCGGTGTGTCTATCGTGCCGATCGAGCACAATCTGAGGAAATACGGACTCGCCGAGCGCTGCGCCCGCGTCCGGGCGGCCGACGTGCCGGTGCTCGCACTGGAAGAGCGCGACACCGATGCACTTGGTAAGATTTCGGCGGAGATCACGGCCGCGATCCGCGACGACCGCGCCGAAGCCATCGTGCTCGGCTGTGCCGGCATGGCCGACCTCGCCATTGAGCTCGCCGCCACGCACGGCCTGCCCGTGGTCGACGGCGTCACTGCTGCGGTGACGCTGGCGGAATCACTGGTGCGGCTGGGGCTGAAGACCTCCCGGCTCGGCCCCTATGCCGCGCCGCGATCGAAGCCCTATGATGGATTGTTGTCGCAGTTTCAGCCGTAGGCGCAGCAGCAGATACCTATGGACAGGGTCAGTGTGCCCGACCCGCACCCACACCGCGATGGCCTCGCCTACCGATTCTGATGCGGAATCACTGACGAGCGCAGCCCCGACGACCGGATCAGCAACGCGTCCTCGGGCGGACGCCGGCGCCCCGGATTGAGCGAATCTCGTGAAAACACCGCGAAAAAGGTGCTATTGAACCTCTTTTTGCCCCCGCCCCTCCCATTAATCCCAATCAGCCTCTTTTTGGTCCTATTCCTTGCCGAAACTTAAGGCTTTCGGGACGCCCCGGTGGCCCTCTGGGTTGCCGGTCTTCGCCATTCGCCAAGTTTCCATTTGGGTTTTGTCAGCGATGATCGATCTCGCCCGGGACACCCCGTCCACCTCCCTGCTTCGCCTCGGGGGTCAGCCCATCGCGCTGACCGCTGCAGCCCTCTTGCTCCTGATCGCGGGCGTGACTTCAATCGCGATCTGGCGTGCCTATACCGGCGCCGCCCCTGAGAGCGACCGCATGGTGGCATCGCGGCAGCTCCAAGCGCGCGCGGCCCAGGCGTCCGAGCAGTTGGTCGAGAAGACCAAGGGTCTGGAGGCGACCCAGCAGGAATCGATCGACCAGCTCCAAGTGGTGCAGGATCAGCTCCTGACCATGAAGCGGCTGCTCGCCGCGCAACAGGCCGATACCAAGCGTCTGTCAGAGCAGGTCGCCGCCCTGAACGAATCCATCGACGGCTTGCGCCAGTCATTTGCCAGTGCGCGGGCGACCGAGGTCGAGACACCGTCGGTTACCCGCAGGAAACCGGCAAGGCACCGGGTCCAGGCCGGCGCGCGCAAGCGGTCGCGCAGCTGAGCCGACAGCCGCGGGAACTTTATTTTCGCCACTTGTGAACTGGATCACATTCGCCCGTAGGATTCCGCGCGATGTTGACAGCTACCGGATGGCGTGAGCCGATTTCAATATCCGGGGCTGGCAAGGTCGTTGACGGTATACTGCGTCAACGGCCTTGTTCTTTAACAGGTTATTGCGGTCTCACTCGCAGACGTCGACCCGACGGTACCGCCATCCCGACGGCGTCATGACGCGCTTTCGCGCGACATAGCAGCCTCCGTAACCGTCGTTGTAGCCGGGGCCGTAATAGTAGGGATCGCCGTAGTAGGGATAACCGTAGCCGTAATAGCCGCCGTAGTAGCCGGCACCGACGAAACCCGCGCCGATTGCGACACCTGGCCAGAAGCCGCCGCCATGCCAGTGGCGATGCCCCCAGCCTCCCCCATGGAAGCCACCGCCGCGAAAGCCTCCACCATGGAAGCCGCCGCCATGGAAGCCTCCACCATGTCCAAACCCACCGCGCGCCTCAGCCGCCTGCGGCGCCAACAGTCCGAACGCCGCCACAGTCAGCGCCGTCACGATCATCTTGCGTAACATCACTCGATCCTCCGCGTGGACACACTCCACGCTTCAAAGCCGGACCAAGCTAACGTCAGTTGGGAACTCGTGACAGCCACGCTGTCTCACTTCCGCGCGAGCGTCAGCAGCCGCGGCAGATGCTCTTGATTTTCCTGTCGAGCTGCCGGTTCTCGGCATTGACGGCGGCATCTGTCGCCTCACCTCCGCCGATGCCGGTGGTGACTCCGGAGCCAGGGCCGGATGATTGAGCCGTACCCAGGCTGTTGAGACCCGGCGGCGGAACTGGCGAATTGGCAAAGCCTCCGGTCGACCCGACCGAGCCTCCAGTCGATCCCACTGAGCCTCCGGTTGGTCCCACTGAGCTTCCACTCGATCCGGCAGAGCCGCCGGTCGTTTGCGCGAACGATAAGGCGGGCAAGGTCGCGAGTACGAGGATCATGATCGTAGTCTTGATTGAACCTCTTGCAGACGATCTGGCCATCGGAAGTCCTCCTTTGCCGGTCAACGGCCGCTATCAAGAGCTGTTCCGAAACAAATGCCGTCACATCAGCTTGAAAGCGAGGGAAGCAAATCACGACGATCGATCGCGATCCCTTTGCAGAGGGCGAGCGCGCCGCGCGCGAAAATATTCCGGCCGAAGCCAATCCTACCTCAACGGCAGCGACGAACATGCACTCTGGGCCGCCGGTCACGAGAAGGTGGCAGGCGCGATCGAAGCGCGCAAATCCGAGGGACGATGAGGGCCCGCTCCGTGGCGAACCCCGGCCGCTATGCCGCCGCCGCTGGCCGCTCGGTCCGATCCTCGACCATGGTCACGAACATGTGGGACTCCTCACCGGTGCCCCCCACCTGGATGCGGCGGGCGCAGATGACGCGGCGCCCGCGGACGGGATTATCGATCGTATCGATGATCGGCTCGAGCTGCTGCCTCTGTGCGAGCAACTGCTGGTCGCGCCGCTCGATCAGTTCGGCAGCCTCGGCGGAGAACAACTCCCGCGCCGTCTTGCCGATGATCTCGCCGCGCGACATGCCGATCATCTTCTCGGCGGCCTTGTTGACGAAGACGTAGCGCAGATTGCGCGCATCCTTGGCGATGATGCCCTCAGCCACGTTCTCGATGATGGTGGCGAGGAAGCGCTCCATCCGCTCGAGAATGCGTTCGCGCTGGCGCTGTTCCGTGACGTCCTCCTGCACTGACACCCAGCCGCCGCCGTCCATCGGGCGCTCGTAGATCTTGATGATGCGGCCGTCGTTCAAGGCGATCTCGGAGGCCGCTGGCTGGCGCTTGGCGATCCGGTCCAGAACCGCCGCGACGTATTTCGTGACGTCGCCGCTGAACAATCCGCTGTCGACCCTGTGCCGGAGGATCTCCTCGAGGCTCGACCCGGTCTGGATCGTCTCCGGCAGATTGTAGATCTTCCGGTAGTTGGCGTTCATCGCGACCACGTTGGCCTTGCCGTCGAGCATGATCAATCCCTGCGGCATGCTGTTGATCGCGGCCGAAAGCTGCCACTTCTTGGCCTGGTATTTGTCGTTGAACTTGTCGCGCTCGGTCATGGCCGCGTCCCGCGCCTGCGCGGTCCCGAGCTCGAGCTCCTCGAGCTCGAAGATGCGCGCCACCGCGTCGCGGAAATTCTGCACCGCGCGCGCAAGATGACCGATCTCGTCGTGACGGGAGAGATGCGGCACCTGGCTCTTGACGTCCCCCCGTGCGATCCGGTCGGTCGCGTGCGTGATTTCGGACAGGGCACCGACGACCGAGCTGCGCATGACCACGACGTTGAGCGCCGCCAGCATCAAGGCCGCGAGTCCGAGCACGAACAGATAGGCGGCCGCGTAACGGTTGCTGTCGGCGAGTTCGTCCGCCTCGCGGGCACGCTGCTGGTAGATGCGCTCGAGCTCCTCGATATCGCTGTTGAGCTTGCTGCGCACCGTGCGGTTGGCGTCGTTGTCGCCCCATTCGCGCGCCGCGGCCGAGCCGATCTCCACTCCGCGGCGCACGAGTTCCTGACGGAAATCGATGAACTGCTGGATCCGCTGCCGGAAGCTCGAGAACAGTTCGGCGTCATCATTGCCGACATTCTTCTCCATGTTCTTCACGGCCTCGGCAAGCTCACGGTTGCGCCGCAGCAGGCCGTCCGCGAAGTGCTTCATCCTGACACGATCCGCCGTCATGTAGATGCCGCGCGACTCCATGACGATCGCATAGATCAGCGCATTGATGCGTCCGACGTTGATCGCTGCCGCAGCCGAGGACGCATGCATGTGACGATAGGTCGTCTGCAACCGCACCGACTGGACCGACATCACCAGCAGGAAGACGGTGACGATCGCCAGGAAGGCGGCGATGCTGTAGACCTTCTCCGCGACCGTCAGCGTGTCGGCGCCGCGCGCGAATCTCACAAACTTCTTCAATAATTTGGTTCCGGCACCGAAGCCTGATCCCAGCGCCGTCGCAGCCATGGCGACGCTCCTCCTGGTTGAAAACGCCCAACAATAAGCGTGATCGCACTAGCGGAGGATTAAGCTGGCCGCTGGTATTTTTACGGTACGGAAGGGAGCCGCGCCCCCGCGCCGGATCTCAGCCGATCCGCTTCAAGCCTTTCCTGAAGCGCGGTCCGTTGGCCACGTAGAACCTGGCCGCACTGCCCATCTTCTGCACCTGCGTGTCGTCGAGCGTACGGATCACGCGCGCGGGCGAGCCGATGATCAGCGAGCGCTCGGGGAACTCCTTGCCCTCGGGGATGACGGAACCGGCGCCGACAATGCTGTTGCGGCCGACCCTGGCGCCGTTCATCACGATCGAGCCCATGCCGACAAGGGCGCCCTCCTCGATGGTGCAGCCATGCAGGATGACATTGTGGCCGACCGTACAGTTCCTGCCGACGTGAAGCGGAAAGCCGAGATCGGTGTGGCAGGTCGAGCCGTCCTGCACGTTGGCGCCCTCGGCGATCTCGATCCACTCGTTGTCGCCGCGCAGCACGGCGCCGAACCAGACGCTCGCACCGGGCTTCAGGCGCACGCGGCCGATCACGGTCGCGGTCTCCGCGATGAAATAGTCGCCGTCGGCGGGAAGATCGGGCGCCTGCCCGTCGAGCTCGTAGATCGCCATCAAGGTCTCCTGTCGGGTTGACCCAGCCATAGCGAAACGGCGGCCGCGACGCAAAGGGCCGGCCGCGCTCAAAGCGCGGGCGGCGTCAGACCAGGATGCCGGCCGCGCGCAGCGTCATCAGAAAGAAGGTGCCGCTCATCATGCTCCAGAACGCGGCGATGACGGTCGCCATCATCACGAATTCCACGCGGCGGCTTTCCACCCGCACGCCGCGCAGCGTGTTGCGCATGATGATGAAGGGCGCGGCGAACACCAGGAACGGAACCGCCGCGAAGGTCTTCGGCGCCACGCCCTCCTGCAGCAGCCCGAAGCCGGCGGGCCGCCGCGCGAGCGCCTGGTAGCCGTTCACGAGCGCGCCAGCGAGCGCGAAACCGATGCAGATCGAGAAGAAGGTATTGAGAGCTTCGGGTGTCATCGGAACAGTCCGCATTTACGCAACGCCGGAGCCTACCTGTGACAAAGGGTGCCGGTTAACGCTACATTATCCTTAAGGGAAGGTTAACGTGGCCGGCCGCTCCACGCAGGGCCGTCCCCACCTCCCGCAACCGCGAATACTCCGCGAAACCGCCCTCGCGTGGCATATTCGCCGCTGATTCGTCGGCCATCGGCCGACCTCCGGCTCGACTTGCGCAATTCATGACGGTGTTTTCGGCAGCTCCCCTCAGGTCCCCCCGCACGCGCACCCGTGCGCATGTCGTCCCGATCGTGCTCGCCGGCACTGCCGCGGCATGCGCGGTTGCGCTCGTCGCCTATTTGTTGTGGCCGACCTGGGGCACCAGGGGCGTCAACGCCCCGGACAAGCTGCCGGTGAGCATCGGCGGCACGCTGTTCAACCTGCCGGTGACCGCGATCCGCATGAAGATCCAGCGGCACTCGGGGCCGCAGGAGCGCATCGATCTCGACTTCCTCTATCCCTCGCTGGAGCCGCCCGGCGCGCCGAAGCACGTCACGGCCGACACGGTGGAAGCGGCGGTGCAATCGATCGACCGTATCTTCCTGTCGATCGCGGCCCATCACGATGCGCTCTCGCCCGAGCAGCGGACGGCCACGATCTATCCGCGCTATCTCGATCAGGCCGCGACCATTCCCGTGGATGGGCTGACGATGCGGATGTTCCGCACCGACACGCCTTACGGCAGCGAGGATCTCTATTCCGCGGCAAACCCCGCGCTCACTGCGCGCTGCACGCGCGATGCGGCCACCCCGGGCATGTGCCTCTCGGAGCGCCGCGTCGGCGGCGCCGACCTCACCTTCCGCTTCGCGCGCAGCTGGCTGTCGCAGTGGCGTGACGTGGCGGATGCGATGGACAGGCTGACGGCGCAATTGCGCGGGCCGAGGGGCTGAGCGCGGCCGCCCTGCCCTTCGTGGGGGCCCTCACAACACGAACTGCGAAAACAACCCCATGCACAGTAGCCAGGCCCTTGGCGCGACTTCGCATTTTTAGAAGCCGCGCCGACGGTCGTGCCGTGATCGATTCAAGAGAGGTGGTGACACATCACGCTCCGAAATTTCGCATTTTTCGAAACAAACTTGACCCGTCGGGCAAAACAGGGGCATGATGGCATCATGGGAGATCGACAACCCCGCGCCGTCAGATGGCGCAGATCCGTCCCCGGCCATAGCCGCCCTTCAGCAACCGCACGGGACGTTCCGGCAAGCTCAGTCCCGCCCCTTCTGCGCCCGATACAGGCTCGGCGTCGTCCCGACCGCCTTGCGGAAGGCGCGGTTGAAATTGGCCTGCGATGAAAATCCCGCGGCAAAGGCGATGTCGACCAGCGGGCGATCGCTGGTGGACAGGAGCCGCTTGGCGAGATCAAGACGCTGACGGCTGACATATTCATGCGGCGCGCTACCCGTCGCGGCCTTGAAGCTGCGGGAGAAATGCGCCGGGCTCATGCACGCCACCGAGGCCAGATCCTTCACCGTGACATCGCGCTCGACGGATGCGTCGATGAATTCCGTGACGCGCGACAGGCGCCTGGCATCGAGCGGCTTCTGGACGGCATAGGAGTGCTTCAGCCGGACTGACGTTGCCGCATAGCTGTGCACCAGATGAGCCGACAGGGCCCGTCCCAGGCTTTCGACCAAAAGGCGGCCGGTGGAGGTTTCCTGTTCGAGCTCGGCGAGTATCCGGGTGGCGACATGCTCGATGAACATGTCTTGATCGATGGCCTCGTAGCGGATCGACATTCCCGACGGATCGATGTCGAGATCCCGGAGCATGGTGTCGTCGAACGGCTGTCCGGGAAGAAAGATATGCAGGCATTCCTGCATATGGTTCTCGACGCGGATGAAATCCTCGCGGATGCCGGCCGGACAGAGCCACACGGTGCCCCTTCTGCCGAAAGTGCGCTGCCGCATGCCCGCGCCTTCCCGGTCGACGACCGAGTTGCCGCGCAGCAGGACGGCGATTTCGGTGTCGCGCGGCAGTTGCGGGGGAAGATCGCCCGGCTCATGGCTCCAGCGCTCGGCCAGGAGATGCCCCCACCGCCGGTCGTTGGACGTCTGAAGCATTCTGCCGGTAACATATTTATCGACAGAGTTGCCAAGCATACCCATCGGAAATCTCCGCCAGATCACGCGATGTGTGGGCAGAAAGGTATTGCCGGGTCCAGCAATTACCATGCCAGAGATCCGGCAGTGCGTCCACCGGCCGAGAGCAGTCCGGGACAACAACACCGCACATTTTGAAAAGCCAGACTGCGCCCGGCCGCCGCATCCTCGGCCGTCTTGAATCAGGAAGCGGAGAGATCCATGGCCCGGACCACGGTCATCGGCGCGTGCCCCCACGATTGCCCGGACACCTGTTCCATCCTGACCACGGTCGAGGATGGCAAAGCCATCGCGGTCCGCGGCAATCCCGACCATCCGTTCACGCGCGGACGGCTTTGCGTCAAGGTCAACAACTACGAGGAGCGCGTCTACAGCGACAAGCGCGTCCTGTATCCGCTTAGACGCGTCGGACCGAAGGGCACCAGGCAGTTCCAGCGGATCTCCTGGGAGGAAGCGCTCGCGACCATCGCCTCGCGCTGGACATCCGTCATTGCCGAGCACGGTGCGCAGGCGATCCTGCCCTACAGCTATCTGGGCACGCAGGGCGTCATCAACGGGCTGAACGTCGGCGATCCCCTCTTCAACAAGCTCGGCGCGACGGTCCTGGAGCGCACCTTCTGCGATTCCGGCTCTTGCACAGCCTACATGATGACGATCGGACACACGCCGGGCGTCGACCCCGAGAGCTTCGTGCATTCGAAATACATCATCCTGTGGGCCTGCAACACGCTGAGCACGAACTCGCATCACTGGCCGTTCATCGAGCAGGCGAAAAAGGCCGGTGCCAAGCTCGTGGTGATCGATCCCGTCCGCACCCGCACCGCACGCCTTGCCGACTGGCATATTCCGATCCGTCCCGGCACCGACGCTGCGCTGGCGCTCGCGATGATCCACGTCATCATCAAGGAGAATCTGGTCGATCGCGACTATGTCGACAAATACACCGTGGGCTATGACGAGCTGGCCGAACGGGCGTCCAGCTACACACCCGAATTCGCCTCGCAGGAAACCGGCATTCCCGCCAGCGACATCGTCAAGCTGGCGCGGGAATATGCGACGACACCGCCGGCCGTCGTGCGCATCGGCGTCGCGGTCGAGCGACATGCCGGCGGCGGTCAGACCGTGCGCGCGATCGCCTGTCTTCCGGGACTGATCGGCGCCTGGAAGCACGTCGGCGGCGGGCTGCTCCAGCTCCCGATCTGGGCGTTCCCGGTCAGATGGGACGTGCTGATGCGTCCCGATCTCCAGCCGGTGAAGATGCGCGTGCTCAATTCCTGGCGCCTCGGAGCTGCGCTGACGGGCGAGCTCGGCTTCGATCCGCCGATCAAGGCGCTGTTCGTCTACAACGCCAATCCAATGGCGATGGTGACCGAACAGGGCAAGCTCGAAAAGGGATTGGAACGCGAGGATCTCTTCACCGTCGTCAGCGAGCACTTCCTGACCGACACCGCCAAATACGCCGACATCGTGCTGCCCGCGACCACCCAGCTCGAGCAGAAGGACATCATGTTCTCCTGGGGACATCTCTATCTGTCCTACAACAACCAGGCGATCGAGCCGCTCGGCGAAGCCGTCTCCAACACCGAGCTGTTCCGCCGCCTCGCCCATGCAATGGGCATCACGGACCCCTCCTTCTTCCGGAGCGACGACGAGATCATCGAGGCCTCGCTCGACTGGAGCAGCCCGGTGCTCGCGGGCATCGCGCTCGACGACGTCAAGGCTAACGGCTATGCACGCCTCAACATGCCGGCGCCCGCCGACTGGGCGCCGCATCGCGAGGGCAATTTTCCGACGGCGTCCGGAAAGTGCGAATTCAAGTCGACGATCGCCGGCGGCGGCAACTTCGTGGTGCCGCTGTTCCGCCAGGGCTACAATGGCGACCAGGACGCCACGCCGGTCGATCCCCTGCCCCATTACATTCCGCCGAACGAGAACGCGCGTACCGCGCCGGCGCTCGCAACGCACTATCCGCTCAGCCTGATCTCGCCGAAAAGCCACGCCTTCCTGAATTCCAACTACGGCAACCTGCCGGCCCAGACCGCGCAGGCCGGTGAGGAACAGGCGGTACTCCTCAACCCGGACGATGCGGCACAGCGCGGCATCGTCGCGGGTGCGCCCATTCGCGTGTTCAACGACCGTGGCGCGTTCGAGGCCTTCGCGACCGTTTCGGCCGACGTCATGCCGGGCGTCGTGGTGGCTCCGTCCGGCTATTGGCAACGCTCCAACCGAAAGGGTGCCACGGTTCACGCGCTGACGCCGCCCGCCTTCGCCGACCTCGGCCGTGCCCCGACATTCTCCGACATCCTCGTGCAGGTCAGCGGAGCCTGACGATGACTTATGTGGTCACCGACAATTGCCGCGGCTGCCGATACACCGAATGCGTCAGTGTTTGTCCGGTCGAGTGCTTTCATGTCGACGACGCCATGACCTATATCGATCCGGAAAACTGCATCGATTGCGGCGGCTGCGCACCGGCCTGCCCGGTCGGCGCGATCGAGCCGGACTATCGCCTCGCCGCGGACAAGAAGTACTGGATCGACGTCAACCGCAAGCGCGCGACCGAGACTCCCGTCATCAGTGCGCGCCTGCCGGCGCTGCCGGGGGCCGATGAACGCAGGCGGGCGCTGGGCCGATGACGGGGTCCGTCGCAAACGAAAGCCGCATCGCCGTCGTCGGCAGCGGACCGAGCGGCTTCTACATCACCGAGGCCCTGTTGCGCTCGGGCGTGCCCTTGACGGTCGATATGTTCGAACGGCTCCCGGTGCCGTACGGGCTGGTGCGGTTCGGCGTGGCTCCCGACCATCCGAAGCTCAAGCAGGTCACAACGGCCTTCGACCGGATCGCCGCAATGCCCGGGTTTCGCTTCATCGGCGGCGTGACCATCGGAGACGACGTCACGATCGACGAGCTGCGCGAGGCCTATGACGCCGTCGTGCTGGCGACGGGCGCGGAGCTGAGCCGGGCGCTCGACATCCCCGGCGAAGCACTCCCGGGCAGCCACACGGCGGGCGATTTCGTCGCGTGGTACAACGGACATCCGCAGTTTGCGGATCTGCGGTTCGATCTTCATCATGAGACCGCGATCGTCATCGGCCATGGCAACGTCGCTCTCGACGTGGCGCGCATCCTGGCCAAGACGGCGGACGAGCTGCGCCGGACCGACATCGCGCCCCATGCGCTCGAGGTGCTGGCAGAGAGCCGGATCCGCGAAATCCACGTCGTCGGCCGCGGCGGACCGGCGCAGGCCAGATTCACCGCGAAGGAATTGCGTGACTTTCTCGAACTCAACACATGCGACACATGCGTCGACATGCGCAACGTCAGCTCCGATGAATTCGAGCCGCGATCTCCCGGCGATCCGGAGCTGACGGAAAAATTGTCGTTGCTGCGCGCGTTCTCGCAGGCCGCCGTGACGAAGCCGCGGCGCTGCGTTTTTCGATTTCGCCTGTCACCCGTCGCGCTCCGAGGACGAGACCGCCTGGAGGCCATCGCGTTCAAGCAGGAATCGGGCGCTGTCGAGGACATCGCATGCGGCCTCTCGCTCAGCAGCGTCGGCCGGAAGACCACGCCGGTGGCCGGGGTTCCCTATGACGCGCATCGCGGTGTGCATGCGAACGTCGGCGGGCGTGTCGCAGCCGATGGTTCGGTGATCGAGGGCCTCTATGTCTGCGGATGGAGCAAGCGCGGGCCGAACGGCACGATCGGCACCAATCGCGGCTGCGGGATTGCCACCGCAGAGGCCGTCCTGGCGGATATCACCCATCGACGGCCGCGCTCGGATACGCCTGATGCACTGCTCGCGCGCCTGACCGGCCGCGTCGCACGCATCGTGAGCTATCCGGATTGGGCCACGATCGACGCGGCCGAGAAACGCAGGGGAGCCGCGCTGGGCAAGCCCCGGGAGAAGTTTGTCACGATTCCCGACATGCTCGCCGCGATGGATGCGTGACTCCGAGGCACGGCAGTGCGCCTGCACTACTCCTGATCGACGAGATCGTCCTCGAGGATCGCCATCTGGAACTGGAACGAGCGATCGTCATCCTCGTCGTCGACGAAGAGCACGCCGATGAACTCCTCGCCGATATAGACTTCGGCGGAATCGTCCTTCTTCGGCCGCGGCACGACGCGGATCTTGGGATTGCCGAATACGCGCTTCAGATACGCGTCGAGCTTCCTTACTTCCTTGACGTCCACGGCAAGTCTCCAATCGAAATCTAACGTGGCGGGGTTTTAGGACGAGACGCGACGAACCGCCAGCATGAATTACCAAAGAATTTGGGGACGACAAGGACCGGAGAATCCGGCCCTTTGCGAGCATCAAAGTCCGTCTCAAAGCCCCATGGCGTTGATCATCTGATCCATGGTGCGCGAAGGCTCGGCGCAGCCGGCTTCGCCGACGATCTTGGCGGGCACGCCTGCGACCGTGACGTTGTGCGGCACCGGCTTGACCACGACAGAACCCGCGGCGATGCGCGCGCAGTGACCGATCTCGATGTTGCCGAGGATCTTCGCGCCGGCGCCGATCAGGACGCCGTGACGGATCTTCGGATGACGATCTTCATTCTCCTTGCCGGTGCCGCCGAGCGTGACGCCGTGCAGGATCGAGACGTCGTCCTCGATCACCGCGGTCTCGCCACAGACGAAACCGGTGGCGTGGTCGAGGAAGATGCCGCGGCCGATGCGTGCGGCGGGATTGATGTCGGTCTGGAACACCGCGGAAGCGCGGCTCTGCAGATAATACGCGAAGTCCTTGCGGCCCTTCAGATAGAGCCAGTGCGCGAGGCGATGGGTCTGGATGGCGTGGAAGCCCTTGAAGTAGAGCAAGGGATCGATGAAGCGCGAGGTCGCGGGATCGCGATCGTAGACGGCGACGAGATCGGCCCGGAAGGCGTTGCCGAGATCGGGATCGTCACGCAGCGCTTCGTCAAAGGTCTGGCGCACCAGATCGCCCGACAGCGCGGAATGATCGAGGCGGTCGGCGACGCGATGGACCACGGAATCTTCGAGGCGGCTGTGGTGCAGCACCGTCGAATAGATGAAGGTCGCAAGCTCTGGCTCGCGGTGGACGATGTCCTCCGCCTCGCCCCGGATCCGATCCCAGATCGGATCGAGCGATGCGAGCTTTCCTCCCGGATTGACCTGATGCACTGCCATGCGATTTGCTCTCTCGAATTGGCCTCTTTTACCGGCTGTATAGCACAGTCCAGGCGACAAAGTCCTGACGGGCTTGCCTCAGGAGTGAACAGCCCCTTGCCCCGCGAGGATGCCTCAAGGCTTTGAAACACAAGCATTTCTTCCGATGCCCCCAAGCGGCAAGGTCGGCTCAAAGTGGTCAGAGTTCTGCCAAATTCAAGCGGGGCGGCATCAAACTATTGGTGAATTCTCTCCGAGCCGCTATTGCAGGCGAGGTCCGAACGAGGGGCACGGAACCGATTTGACCATCACCACCGAACCATTGCGTACACGCGCCGCTGATACGTTGTGGCTTCGGCTCGCGGCGGCGGCCCTGCCTCTCCTGATGATCGCGCCGGCGTTCTGGAACGGCTATCCGCTGTTGCAATGGGATACCGGCGGCTATCTGGCGCGCTGGTACGAGGGCTATCTCGTCCCCAGCCGCTCCACGGTGTTCGGTCTCTATCTGCACTATGGCGAGAGTTTCGGCTTCTGGATCAATCTCGCCGTCCAGTCGCTGGCGACGCTGTGGCTGCTGCAGCTCACGCTGCGTCTGCTCTCGATGATGCAGACCTTCCGCTTCGTCGCGATCAGCCTTGGCCTGATCCTGTCGACCGCGCTGCCCTGGCTTGCAAGCCTGCTGCTCACCGATATCTTTGCAGGACTTTCGGTGCTGTCGCTGTTCCTGCTGGTCATCGGAGGACAGCGCACGTCGCGGCTCGAAAAGATCGCGCTGTTCGCCTTCACTGCCTTTGCGGCCGCGACCCACAGCGCGACGCTCGGCGTGCTGCTCGGTCTCTGCGCCGCGGGCTGGATGGCGCGGCCGTTCGTGGGCAAGCGGCTTCCGCTTGCCGGATTGACACAGGCGAGCCTCACCATCGTTGCGGGTGGCCTGATGCTGGTATCGGCGAATTATGCATTGTCCGGCAAGTTGGCCTGGACGCCCGGCGGCTATGGCGTCGCCTTCGGCCGCATGCTGCAGGATGGCATCGTTGCGCGCTATCTCAACGATCATTGCCCGCGCGAACGCTACAAGCTCTGCCCCTATCGCAACGAGCTGCCGGCGAGCGCCGACGAATTCCTGTGGGGCAAGAGCATGTTCAACACGCTCGGCCGCTTCGAAGGCATGAATGACGAGATGGGTTACATCGTCGTGCATTCGCTCAAGGACTATCCGGCCTGGCAGGCCGGCGCGGCGCTCCGCGCGATGGGCCAGCAATTGCTGCATGTGGCGACCGGCGAAGGCACCAATGGCTGGATTCCGCACACCTACGGCATCATCGAGCGCTACATCCCCGCGCAGGTCGCGCCGATGCGGGCGGCGCGACAGCAGCACTGGGACATCGATTTCGTTTACGTCAACTGGCTGCATGTCCCCGTCGCGCTGGCCTCGATGCTGGGGCTGGTTTGGCTGCTCGCACATGCGCTGGCGAAGCGCCAGCTGGACGACCTGACGCTGCTGGCCGCGACGGTGACGCTGGCCTTGCTCGGCAACGCCTTCATTTGCGGCGTGATCTCAGGGCCCCACGACCGCTACGGCGCGCGGATGGTGTGGGTTGCAACGTTTGTGGTGCTGATGGCGGTGGCGCGGCGGTTTGGGGAGGATGGCAAAACTCGTAGGATGTGTTGAGCCCTTGCGAAACCCATCAATCCATCCACGATGGCGAAACTCGGTGGGCAGAGCGTAGGTGCCCCCATCGACCCTCCACCGATGACGAAGCATGATGGGTTTCGCAAAAGGCTCAACCTATCCTACGAGCTAATCCGACGAGCCGTTCGCCTTCAGATACTCCTTTACAGCCCATGCATTCTGGACCAAATCGCGAATATGTACCGGGAACGCGCTCTCGTGATCGGAAGGAGCGACATTCTTTTTGTGGCGCATGTATTGGCCCATTGCCTCAGGATCGAACTCGGGATTTGAAATCACCCGATGCAAAGCCTGGTAGAAGCGTTGAAGGTCGTAGTGATGACCGGTATGCCAAGTGTCTACGTTCAAGAAACTATCAAATGCTGAGTAATCCATGATGTGATCCTCGCCGTTGGCGCATGTCCCCATCCACTTTGTAACTGAAACAGGCTTGGCGCGAAACCCGCCCATACTCCCCTGAGGGAGTGGATGGCGGTGGATAAGCGAATTCTCCGCCGCAACTTTGCCGAAGTCGAACACAGATTATTAGACATACAGTAGAAGGGCGAAAGCAGATGCTTAATACTCAAACCTACAACCGCCGCTTTATCGATCTTTTCCAATCGAAATGGGTGGGGGCCACCTTTCTACATTGCGCAATCGGCAGCAAACCTATGACGTTCGAAAGATGCATTTTCGTCAATTGCTCATTTCCCGAAGCCAATGCCGAGATTACCCTCCGAGATTGCAGCATCGTTACTCACGCCTGAGAGGAGCGGATCGAGATTTATTGAATCGCTGCTGTCCGGCTGACCCTGATCAGGTTACGGCTGTAGGATGGGTAGAGCGCCAGCGAAACCCATCAATCCGTTCGCCGCTGACGAAGCATCATGGGTTTCGCAAGAGCTCAACCCATCCTACGCGTGCTCGCCTCAATGCGTTCACATGTCCTTGGCGAGCGCGAACAGCCGGAACTCTTCGAGCGCCGCGTGCCGGTGCGGAGCGACCTCGCACCGGTAGGTCTCGTTTTCCACGATCGAACGGAAGGTGGCGAAATCGCCGTATTCATTGATCGCCGCTTCGTCCCAGCGTTCGCCTGGCGCGCCGACGATGTTCGCCAGGACCGGAACGGAAAACACCCGCACGAGCGGCTTACCGGCGGCCAGACGCCGGAATGCCGGCCTGTAGCGTTCATTGAAGGCTTCGCGGCCTGAGCAGGGCGCGGCGTCGAATCCGTCCTCGTAACGCGCCTGCGCGCGGTAGCGCAGCAGATTGAGCATGTAGATCGGCTGGCCGGACGGGATCGCCCGCTCGGCGGCGTCGAGGGCTTGCAGGGTGATTTCGATGGAATTCATGGGATTTCCCGGGTTTCGAGCGCCGCAGAATGCGCGCTGACGCTTCCTAATTAGCCGTTCGGGAATGGCCCTTGTAGTGACCGCAGAGCCATGACTATGTGGACTCCATGTCCACAACAACCTTGCCTCCCGATCTCTCGCGCCTGCTCGCCTTCGTCCGCGTCGTCGAGGCCGGCTCCTTCGCCGAGGCCGCGCGGCGGGCGGGGACGACCACCTCGGCGATGTCCAAGGCGGTCGCCCGCTTCGAACAGGCGCACGGATTGCGGCTGTTGCATCGCTCCACCCATTCGTTGGCGCTCACCGCAGAGGGCGACAGGCTGATGACGGCGGGACGCGCGTTGGTCGAAAGTCTCGCCCGCGTCCAATCCGCGCTCGGCGACGTCGTGCGCGAGGATGGCGGACGGGTGCGCGTGACGGCCCCCGCCTCGTTCGCGCGCGCCTGCATCCTGCCGCGACTGCCCGCGTTCCTGCGGGAACGGCCGGAGATCGAGATCGAGGTCAAATTCCGCAACGAGATTCTCGATCTCGCGGCGGAAGGCGTCGACATCGCAATCCGCTCGGGGCCCCTCGACCGCGCGCCCGGCCATCAGGCGCGGCGGCTTTGCACGTTCTCCTGGATCGCCTGCGCCTCGCCTGCCTATCTGAAGGCGCGCGGCGCGCCGGCGACTCCGTACGAGCTTTTCGCGCACGACCACGTCGGCTTCCGCAATCCCGCGAACGGTCAGATCCTGACCTGGCGCTTCGCCGACCCGCGCGGCAAAGGACCCATTCGCGTCACGCCCAAGCCCAAGCACATTTGCGACGACGCGCATGCTTCGCTGGCTTTGGTCGCGAACGGGTTCGGGATCGGCTGGGGGCCAGCGTGGCTCGTCCATGAAGACCTGCGCGCCGGCCGGCTGGTCGAGGTGCTGGCGCCCTGGCGCGCGCCTGGGGAACCGCTCTGGATGCTGCGCACCTCAGGCCGCCGCCCGCCCCTGCGGACACAGCGCGTCATGTCGTTCCTCAGCACGCTTCCCGCCGCGTTCAGCGGCAAGGCGGTGTGAAGCGGCGGCCGTCACCGAGATTCAGCACGGCGAATTGCGGGATATCGATTGAGTGGCTTTCAATTCACGAACCGGACATGACCGATATCGGTGGTGTCGTAGCCGCCCAATTCTTTCGCCCGTTCCTGGAACGAAGTTGAACGAACAAAGCCGAAGAGCTTCTGAGGCTGCGGCAAGAAGTAATCGCGTTGCCTCAGGACCAGATCAAAGCGCTCCCACGTCAGCGGCACGAAGTCTAGTCCAGTCGCGCGCGCAACGGATCGGGTTGCAATTCCGCAATCGGCTTTTCCCGAACGCACGGCGTGGCCGATTTCGTCTCCTGTCGCGCAAACGGGCTGTTGCAGGGCGAGCTCACCCATTGCGATGCACTCGCGGGCCGCCAAGGTCATCATGAGGAGCTGGGCGCCGGCGCCGCGCGGACGTTGCGCCATGCGTGCTCCCGACTTCGCGACGGAGGCCAGATCCCCGAGCTTCAGTGGATTACCCGGCGAGACGATCAGGCCCTGCTCTCGCCGGGCAAAAGCGATGACGACGGCGTCGTAGAAGTCATGGGCATCGGCCATCCGGGCAATATTCGTCTGCTCCCCATCCTCATCGAGGGCGTGAAGATGGATTGCGGCCATCATGATCTCGCCACCGGTCAGCCGCCGCAGACCTGCTTCGCTGCCCTCCGGCAGGCTCGCCAGTCCGCAGCCGCTTTCACGAAGCGCCCACTCCAGGAGCGGGTCGTGGCTGCCCCCGACAATGGGCGGAGCAGGCTCGCGCGATATGGCGGTGGGAGAAAGGCCCGACGCCACCCATCGGTTGAGAGCCGTGCGCGGGAACAGCCATTTGCCGGTCACCTTGCTGCAGGGCACGGCATTTTTCGCGACCAGCTCGTAGAGCTTGCGCTCGGAAAGGCGGAGGTACTCGGCCGCTTCATCAGTCGTGAGTAGCTCGCGCATCCGGAAAGGACCTGCAGATTTATGAAATTATTCCGAATTTGACCATAATGGAATGGTCAGCGCAATATTGCATATGCCCGAGAACACGTCCGCGCTCGACCTCGTCCTTGCTGCAGATCCGGCGCTGTTAGCCATTGTGCGGCTCTCGCTCGTCGTCAGCCTGTCTGCCGTGACTCTTGCAGCCATCATTGGTGTGCCGTTCGGCGCGCTTCTTGCGCTCACCGGGTTCCCCGGGCGGCAGGCCGTCATCGTCATCCTCAACGCGTTGATGGGGCTTCCGCCCGTGGTGGTCGGGCTTTGCGTTTTTCTCGCTCTGTCGCGCTCGGGGCCCCTCGGGTCATGGGGCCTGTTGTTCACGCCCGCAGCGATGGTCGTCGCCCAAACCATCTTGGTCGCCCCGATCATCGCCGCGCTGACGCGGCAAACGATCGAGGACCTCTGGACCGAATACCGGGACGAACTGACCGCCATGAATGTCGGCCCGCTGGGCCGGGTGGCAACGCTGGTTTGGGACGCCCGCTTCAGCCTGATCACCGCGCTGCTTGCCGGGTTCGGCCGGGCTGCGGCCGAGGTTGGCGCCATCATGATCGTGGGCGGCAACATCGAGGGCTTCACCCGCACCATGACCACGGCGATCGCGCTGGAGACCTCGAAGGGCGATCTGCCTCTGGCCGTCGGCCTCGGCATCGTGCTGATCACGATCGTGATCGCCGTCAACATACTCGCGTGGGCCGCACGGCGCGCGAGCGAACGATTGGCGGGATGAGCATGCGTGCGCCGTCCAGCGAACTTCCCATTCGGTTCGAGAAGGTGAGCTTCTCCGTTGGCCCAGTGACCATCCTGGACGTGATCGACCTGACGTTGAATCCGGGGACGCCGACCGTCATCGTCGGCCCGAACGGCTCCGGAAAGACCACGCTCCTGCGCGCCGCGATGGGGTTGGTGTCGCCGTCGCGCGGCCGCATCACCTGGGGCGGCCGGACCGACGTTGCCCCGCAGCGGCGCGCCATCGTGTTCCAGCGCCCGGTCATGCTGAGGCGCAGCGCGAGCGGCAATATCCGTTACGCCTTGAGCGTTGCTGGCACGAAGCGCGCAGAATGGAAGCGTCGCGTCGACGAGGTTCTGGGACTCGTCGGGCTCGAACACGTTGCCGACCGCCCTGCCCGACGCTTGTCCGGCGGCGAACAGCAGCGGCTTGCCCTTGCGCGTGCGCTCGTTCGCGATCCCGCCGTGCTCTTCCTGGACGAGCCCACGGCCAGCCTCGATCCAGCCGCGACCAAAGCCGTCGAGGATGTGATCCACGCCGTCAGCGCACGCGGGATCAAGGTGGTCATGTCGACCCATGACATCGGCGGGGCCCGGCGGCTTGCGGGCGACATCGTCATGCTTCACCGGGGCCGCGTGATCGAAACGGCCGCTGCGTCGTCCTTCTTCAATGCCCCCGCAACCGCCGAGGCGAGGAAGTTCGTCGCCGGCGAACTCATCATCTAGTCAAGACGGAGAGATCGACATGTTGAGCCGCCGCTACCTGATTGCGATCGCCGCCTGCGCCGTGCTGGGCGGCCCTGCCGTTGCGCAAGAAAAGTCGATCGTGGTCGCTTCGACGACATCGACCCAGGACTCCGGCCTGTTTGGCCACATCCTGCCGCTGTTCAAGGACAAGACCGGAATTGCCGTGAAGGTGGTCGCTCAGGGCACGGGCCAGGCGCTCGATACCGGCCGCCGCGGTGATGCCGACGTGGTATTCGTCCATGCGAGGCCGGCCGAGGAAAAGTTCGTGGCCGAAGGGTCGGGCGTGAAGCGCTACCCTGTGATGTACAACGACTTCATCCTGATCGGTCCCGCGAGCGATCCCGCGGGTGTCAAAGGCACGAAGGATATCGTCGCCGCCCTCAAGGCGATCAAGGACAAGGGCGCCGCCTTCATCTCGCGGGGTGACAAGTCAGGCACGCATCAAGCGGAGCTCAATCTCTGGAACGTCGCCGGCATCGACCTCGCAAAGGACAAGGGCGCCTGGTACAAGGAGATTGGGCAGGGAATGGGCGCTGCGCTCAACACCGCCTCGGCGTCCAACGCCTATGTGCTCGCGGACCGCGGCACGTGGCTTTCGTTCAAGAACCGTGGCCCGCTTGCGATCGTCGTCGAAGGCGACAAGCGCCTGTTCAACCAATACGGCGTCATCCTGGTCAGCCCGCAGAAACACCCGAACGTGAAGCAGGAACTCGGCCAGCAATTCATCGACTGGCTCGTTTCGTCCGAAGGACAGAAAGCCATCGCCGGCTACAAGATCAACGGCGAGCAGCTCTTCTATCCCAACGCCAGCGATCCGGGCGCGTGATGCGCGCGAGGTCGGCAACGACCTCGTCGCCTCACCGCCGCCGCGACAGGAAATCCAGCACGCCGGTCTTGTAGACCTTGTCGCCGACCGCGCGCATGTGGTCCCGGTTCGGAATGTCCAGCACTTCCGAGCCCGGGATGATCGCGCCGAGCGCGCTCGCGGAGCCCGCGACGTCGTCGGTGGTGCCGACCGCGATCAGCACGGGCACCTCGATGCGTGCGGCCTGCTGCCTCGTCATCAGATCACGCGTACCGCGGAGGCACGCGGCGAGCGCACGGCGGTCGGAGCGGGTCTGATCGGCAAACGCGCGGAACGTGCGGCCGACGGGATCGGTGACGTCCTCGAGCTCCGGCGCTTCCAGCGCTTTCGCCACGTTCTCGCCGGGGCCGGTGCCTTCAATCAGGCCGCCGATGCCGATGCCGCCGAGGATCGCCGAGCGCAGGCGCTGCGGCTCGTTGAGCGAGAGCCACGCCGTCATCCGTCCCCCCATCGAATAGCCCATGATGTCGGCCTGCGGGATGGCGAGGTGATCCATCAGCGCGACCACGTCGCCGGCCATGGTCGGGATCGAGTACTGTTCGGGCTCGTACAGCTTCGCGCTTTCGCCGTGGCCGCGATTGTCGAGCGCAATCACGCGGCGGCCGTTCTTGCGCAGTTCCGAAACCCAGGTCGGATAGACCCAGTTCACGTTCTTGCTGGAGGCAAAGCCGTGCACCAGGACGATCGGATCGCCCTCGCCTTCGTCGAGATAGGCGATTTCAACGGCGCCGTTGTGAAAGCTCGGCATCATCAGTTCCGTGGAGTCTTTTGGGGATGGGTCGATCTTAGAGCATGATCCGGAAAACTGTGCAGCGGTTTTCCGGCAACATCATGCTCAAACAATAGCCTGGAGCACGTCGCACTTCAGGCCGTGGTGCCCGCACGGGCCAGAGCGGCGTCAGCCGCGATCTGCGCCCGGCGAAACCGCCGCGCCCGCCTGCGATCGCACCAGGCCTGGGTCAGGCGCTCGGTCGTCGCCTTGATGGAGGACAGAAGGCCGAACAGCGTCAGTGCCGCACCGAGCAGCCAGAGCGCCAGATCGAACGCGCCGCCAATGAGCAGCAGCGCGCCCCGGCCCAGGAGCTTCATGATCGCGCGCGTCTTGCCGCCCTGCGCTTCCGCAAGCCGCGCCGCGCGCGCGACGTCCTTGGGACCCTCGGCCATGCGCAAGGTGTCCATCGCACCGCGCGTGCCGGTCTTTTCGGCGACGCGCGTGACGTCCTTGCCGAACCGGACCAGCGCACCGGCCTTCTCGGCCCGGAACGCGGCCTTGATCGCGCTCACGGTCTGGCCAGGGCGCAGCACCGAGCCTGATACCACCGCATTCCGGAGCGCCGGCGTGTCGACGACCTCGCGCGCAGACCGGCCGGCCCATGCGGCCAGCCCCTCGCCGAGCCGTCCGACTTTGCGCGCATCCTTCACCAGCGTCAGTCCGGCGCGCACCGGCGCGGCACCGCCGACGGACACGTAGGTTGCCGCCGTCACCGCAAGGCCGGCAGCCGCAAGGGCGAGCACGAGACGGTCGGTGTCCTCGCCCATGGCAAGATGCTTGCCCTCGCGCACCACGTCCCTGATGTCGCCGAACACGAACAGATCGCCCGCCACCGTTCCCGACAGGCTCGCGACGTCGGCGGCGTTGCCGGTGACGAGGCCGGTGGCAAATCGTTTGGCGAAATGCGAGGTGGAGTTCTCCGCCTTGACGGCGTCACTGACACGGTTCAGGAGGTCGTCGGGGAGCGCGATGTTGCGATCGCGCGCCAGCGCAACGAAACTGTCGGCGAGATCGGTATCATCAGCAGCGAGCGCGGCCTCGATATTGTCCTGAACCAGCCGCTCGTTCTGCCGCAGCAGCGCATCGAGCTTCAACTCCGACAGCGCGGAGGGATCATCCTGGGCAGCGAGGATCGCGCCGGCCTCACGGGCATGCGGCGCGACCTGCACGAGCAGGAAGCTGCACGCCGCGATACCGGTCAACGCTGTGCTGATTCGCAGCCACTTCATGCGGAAAGCCTGGATGGTCCCTTCGGGTCGCTTGCGCCTGACGATTTCGTCCTTCGTCGCAACTTGCAGTCGTCCATAGAGATAGTTTGCCAAAATTGCGACACAACGTCCCCGACGAAAGAAGGGCTTCTCTCAGGCCCCAAGATTGTGTCGAATTTGCATGAGCAAATGAGCATGGGGCAATTGCGAACCTTTCGGTTCCACTGGACTAGCAATCATCTGTACCCGCAAGTATGGTCCGCGGCGCCTCAAAGAGGCCGCGTCAGTTCTTGATTGTGTCTGCCGCCATTGCCACTCCAGGATGAGTTACGATGTCCGACCATGTCGTCCCGCACTTCCATAACGATGCCGGCGTGCCCGTCATCGAGATCGGCTCGAAAGAGTTCATGTGTGTGGGCGCCAACCCCCCGTTCGACCATCCGCACGTCTTCCTCGACCTCGGCAACGACAACGAGATCATCTGCCCCTATTGCTCGACGCTGTACCGCTTCGCGGCCGACCTGAAGCCGGGCGAAGCCCGCCCGCCGGAATGCGTCCTGAAGGACAAGGTGGCCTGACCGCTTCCATCGGTCAGGGGTGGCGCTCTCCCGAACGATTGTCATCGCCGGTGCCGGTATCGGTGGCCTGACGGCCGCGCTTGCGCTCGCGGCCCGGGGCTTCCGCATCGTCGTGCTGGAAAAGGCCGAGCGCCTCGAGGAAGTCGGCGCCGGCCTGCAGCTCTCCCCCAATGCCAGCCGCGTCCTGGTCGAGCTCGGCCTGACCGAACGCCTCAAGGCGCGCGCGGTAACCCCGGAAGCGGTCTCGATCATGAGCGCGCGCGCCGGCGGCGAACTCTTGCGCATGCCGCTCGGCGAGGCAGCGTCGGCTCGTGCCGGCGCTCCATATTGGGTGGTGCACCGCGCCGACCTCCAATCCGCGCTGGCGGGCGCTGTCGCCGATCATCCCGACATCGACCTGAAGCTGGGTGCAACCTTCGAGGACGTCGCGCCCCACGCCAAGGGCCTCACCGTCGTCCATCGCAGCGGCACGATCCGCCGCAGCGATCTCGCGAGCGCCCTGATCGGCGCCGACGGCATCTGGTCGACAGTCCGCCAGCATCTGTTTCCCGAGGTGCAGCCGCGCTTCTCCGGGCTGATCGCCTGGCGCGGCACGCTCGATGCCGCGCAACTGCCGAAGGACTATGCCGCCCGCCGGGTGCAGCTCTGGATGGGACCGAACGCGCATCTGGTCGCCTATCCGATTGCCGGCGGACGCCAGATCAACGTGGTCGCGGTGCTGCCCGGCACCTGGAACCGGCCGGGCTGGAGCACGCCCGGCGATCCTGTCGAGGTGATGGACGCCTTTGCCGCCCCGCGCTGGCCGCCGCCGGCGCGGATGATGCTCGCCCCGGTCGACAGCTGGCGGAAATGGGCGCTGTTCGGCGTGCCCGACGGCTGCCCCTGGAGCAAGGGCCCGGTGGCGCTGCTCGGCGACGCCGTGCATGCGATGCTGCCCTTTGCAGCCCAGGGCGCCGGAATGGCGATCGAGGATGCCGCCGTGCTCGCCCGGCATTTGAGCCCTGAGGCCGCCGAGAGCACCACGGACATCGCCGCCGCGCTGACTCAATACGGCCGTGCCCGCCAGGCGCGGGTCCTTCGGGTGCAGCGGACCGCGCGGCAGCAGGGCAGGATCTATCATCTCGGCGGGCCGCTTGCGATCGCACGCGACCTTGCGATCCGCGCGCTCGGCCCGGAGCGCATGCTGGCGCGGCAGGACTGGATCTATAGCTGGCGTCCCTGATGCGAAGCGCGGTCCGCGGGGCGCCTCAGCAGATCACCTTTTTCCGGACGTCGAGGCGGGCTTGCCAGCGGGTGATGGCGGCTCCGCCGCAGCCGGTGTCGTCTCCGGCATCTCCCGGCACATGTTGCGGCGCCAAGCCTCCTCCGCCAACTGCGACTGCCCGCGGACGGCAATATAGTCGTTGCGGTAGGCAAGCTCGGACACGACCGCGCCACCTGCCCCCGTCTCGGCCTTCTCCATCAGCCTCTGCAGATCGGCAGTGCGCTTGGCGAGCGCCTTGCGCTCGGTCTGCAGCTGCTTGCAGTCGTACAATTCGTATTTCGCGGGATCGGCAAAGGCCGGTGCGATCGTCTCGCTCATGCCGGCGCAACCCGAGAGCGCGGCGCCGGCGACAAGCAACACGAGGAGCGCGCCAAAGCCGCGCGGCGAAGAGAAAAACGAAGCAGCCATGCCGGATGAATAGTCCCCGTGGATTGAGAATGCCTAAAGCAACAACAGATGTCCGGATTGAGGCTTTGCCTTGGGCGCCCGGCTCGCTTAAGGAAGAACCGTCCCTCCGGCAACGAACGCGCCAATTCCAGATGGCCGGAGATGGACTTAAGTGTTTGATCTCGTTGGATCAAGCGGGCATGGCGGAATTGGTAGACGCAAGGGACTTAAAATCCCTCGGTGCGCAAGCGCTGTGCCGGTTCGACCCCGGCTGCCCGCACCATATTTTTCTCGGCGCTGGACGACTGGAGCATGGAGGCGCTGGGCAGGCGCGCAGCGAAAGATCGGGCCCAGCATATGGCGATCTGAGGCGGCGGGCGCATTTCAGCGACAGATGCTCCAATCAATTGAGTGCACTGTCACCGAAATCCGAAATCCACCGAAATCGCCGTCCTCATGCCTGAGAAGGTGACATGATTATCTTCAGTAAGTTCGTAGATGCCGATCTTGAGTTGAGCGCATACTCAAGCATACAGGCAGAGACGCCTTGAGGTAGACGTTGAGAAACGCGAATGCGACGATAAATTTCCGTCCGCTCGGGCCAGATAACTATGGTCGCTCTGGTGAAGCCTATCTGATTTTTGGGCCGGAAGTGGATCTGCTCGAATCGACCCTGCAAGGAAAGTTTGAACCAACGGGCGCTTCAGGATGTCGACGCAGACACCGGGATCTGTTTACTCATGCCAAGAGCTCGCCGTCACCGGCGCAGGTCCAAGATGCGAAAATCTGAGTGCGACCAGCTACCCGACCGCGGTCACTCAGTGCAGTCTGAAGGCCCTATCGACCTGCTCGCCAGCTATAGGACTTTGCCCTGTCTACGGCTAACGCCTGAGCATGGGAAAACATATATACTGCAATATGTTATATGGAGGCGATGGCTGCCATTGCGGAGATCGAGCGTTATATTCTCCGCACTAGATGCGGAGAACAACTTCCCTTTGCGGAGAATAGTTGCCATAATCTCCGCATGAGATGCGGAGAATGACGAGCTATATTCACGAATTGCCTGATTGGCCCAAGTTCCTTTGGAACCCCGCCAATATCGCGGGCCAGCTCGCGGCTGTGCGGCATCGTCAAGGACGCCTGCTCGGCCGAATGGAAGCGCTTGGCTTCGATCTGCGGGCTGAAGCTAACCTCCGAAGCTTGACCGAAGAGGTCCTCAAATCCAGCGAGATCGAGGGCGAGAATCTTGACCGCGAGCAAGTGCGTTCGTCAATCGCGCGTCGGCTTGGGATGGAGGCCGGCGGTCTCGCGACCGCTGACCGCAACGTCGAAGGTATTGTCGAAATCACCCTCGACGCGACGGAGAATTATGCCGATCCGCTGTCGCGCGACCGGCTCTTTGCCTGGCATGCCGCGCTCTTTCCAACGGCCCGCAGCGGCATGAGAAAGATCATGGTCGGCGGATGGCGTCCCGAAAGCGCGGATCCGATGCAAGTGGTCTCAGGACCGCCTCACCGGGAGCGCGTGCATTTTGAAGCGCCGGAAGCCAAGCGCGTCGATGACGAAATGAATGCCTTCATCGCGTGGTTCAACGGCAAAGAAGAGCTCGACCCGGTCCTTAAGGCAAGTATCGCGCATCTTTGGTTTGTGACTATTCACCCGTTCGAGGACGGCAACGGCCGCATCGCGCGCACGATTGCCGACATGGCCCTTGCGCGCTCCGAGGGCATCCCCCAGCGCTTCTACAGCATGTCAGCGCAAATCCGGCAGGAACGCAAAGCCTATTACGATGTCCTGGAAACGGCGCAGAGAGGCGGACTTGCCATCGACGCCTGGCTGGACTGGTTTCTTGGTTGCTTCGACCGGGCGCTCCAGGGTGCCGAGACCATCCTTGCGGCTGTCTTCGCGAAGGCGCGGTTCTGGGAGGTGCATGCCGGCACGAGCCTCAATGACCGGCAACGCGTGATGATCAATCATCTGCTCGATGGATTTCGCGGGAAGCTCACCTCATCCAAATGGGCGACGATCACGAAAAGCTCGCAAGATACGGCCTCGCGCGACATCGACGACCTCATCAAGAAGGGCGTTTTGAGTAAAGACCCGGGCGGCGGTCGTAGCACCAGCTATTCGCTGATCGAGCCGCCGCCGAGCGGCGCTTGAGCGCGCACCACCGAAAACGAGCAATGCTGTCTCGTAAGAATCCTTTGCATCTCGAAATTCGCGGCGAGACGCGGCGGCGCGCGTTGATCAAAGCGCGATCATCCCATCTGAACACCTTCTGGCCAGACAGGGAGAGGCATTTGCCTCTCATTTGCGCACTCGCTTGACGCTCCCGGCTCTCGCCAAATCTTGTCCGATCCGCCTGCCAGCCATCCCGAAACATGGGTTGTGCAGCGCAACATTGGCGATAAACAAGTCGCTCGATTGCAGAGGTGAGCTTCCTTGTCCGACGTCAATGCCGACGATTGGGTGTCCGCCGGACACCGCCCGATGGGTTTTCCGGAATTCGTCATCGTGATCGCGTCCATCATGGCGCTCAATCCGCTCGCGATGGACATCATGCTGCCCGCGCTGCCGGATATCGGGGCGGCCTTCAAGATCCCTGTCGCCAACCATCTCCAACTCGTGCTTTCGACCTTCCTGATCGGCTTCGGCGTCGGCCAGTTCGTCATGGGGCCGCTGTCGGACCGCTTCGGCCGCCGGCCGGTGCTGCTCGGCGGCATGGCGGTTTATGCCGTGGCGAGCGTACTCGCGGTGGCGGCGCCCTCGTTCGAAACGCTGCTGCTGGCGCGCGCCCTGCAAGGGCTCGGCACCGCGGCGACGCGCGTGATCGCAACCTCGATCGTGCGCGATTGCTATGCCGGACGCCGCATGGCGAGCGTGATGTCGCTCGCCATGATGATCTTCATCGCGGTCCCCGTGGTCGCTCCCTCTTTCGGACAGACGGTGCTGCTGGTCACGGCGTGGCGCGGAATCTTCGTGGTGCTGACGCTGTACGGCCTGCTGGCGCTCGCATGGTGCGTGCTGCGGCTGCCGGAGACGCTTCCCGAGTCGAAACGCAGGTCGCTGGCGCCGGCCGACGTGCTCTCGGCGTTCCGGCAAACCGTCACCCATCGCCAGACCATCGGCTATGCCACGGCCGCCGGCGGCGTGATGGGCGCCCTGTTCGCCTACGTCTTCTGCGCCCAGCAGATCTTCACCGGCATCTATCACCTCGGCCACTACTTCCCGCTCGCTTTCGCGGCGATCGCGGCCGGCGTCGCCATTGCCGGCTTCCTCAATGCAAGGCTGGTCGGGCGGCTCGGCATGCGCGTGATCTCGCACGGGGCGCTGACGCTCTACACGGTGGTGGCCGGCGTGATGCTGCTGACGGAATGCCTCGGCGCGCTGCCGCTCGCCTTGTTCATGCTGCTCTCCGCCCTGATGATGTTCTCGTTCGGCATGATGGTCGCCAACTTCACTGCGCTCGCGATGGAGCCGCAGGGCCACATCGCCGGCACCGCCTCGTCGCTTTACGGCTCGATCACGACGCTGATCGGGATCGTGGTCGGCATGGCGATCGGGCAGAGCTTCGACGGCACGCTGCTGCCCTTCTCGATCGGCTTCTTCCTGTCGACCCTCGCCGCGCTCGCGATCGTGCTGGTGGTCGAGAAGGGACGGCTGTTCAAGCCGCATCATCGCCCCATCGCCTGAGGAACTTCCCGGACCTCTCGATGTTGTACCGCAGCAATCGAGAGGATCGGCGAGATGGAACAAGAGAGCAGAGCGGATCAGCCCGCGTCGGAGACCGAGCGGCCCGCTCAACGGGAATTATTCGAAGAGCGGAGGGACCGAAGCCTGCCATTCGCAAGTGAAGGTCTCGAGCAGGTGCGCGACAGCCACTGCTAAAGCGGGATGCGGTCAGGATGAATCGTGATCGCGCTTCAGGTTATGGCTCATGATCCCTTCGGAAAACCGCTGCGCAATTTTCCGGATCATGCTTCAGGACAGATCGGACGGGTGGGTCCCTCCATAGAAAACGGCGCCGTGGGACACCCACGGCGCCGTTCGCATTTTGAACGCGGACTACTCCGACTTGCTGACGTTCCAGAACAGCGGCGTCGCCGGACCGTCGAGTACACCCGTGAGCGACTTCTGCCAGGCGCTCGGGGCCTGATACTGGCCGAGCGGAATGTAGATCACCTGCTCAAAAGCTTCCTTTTGGATGTCGGCTGCGATCTTCTTCTGCGCATCGGGCGAGGACGCGCGAACGAAGGCGTCCTTGAGCTCTTCGATCTTGGCGTCTTCCGCCCAGCCGAACCAGCCGCCGTTCTTGCCGCGTCCCCCGATCGAGACGTTGGCGATCGGATTCATCACGTCGGCGGCGACCCAGTTGGTGAAGAACATGTTCCATCCGCCCTCCTTCACCGGCTTCTGGCCGGCGCGGCGGGCAACCACCGTCTGCCAATCCGTTGCCTGGAGATCGACCTTGAAGCCGGCCTCACGGAGCAGCTGCGCGGCGACGATCGGCTGCGCCTTCAAAGTTGTGACGTCGCCCGGGGCCATGATCGCGATCGGCGTCCCATCATAGCCGGATTCGGCAAGCAGCTTCTTGGCCTCCGCCATGCCGCCGCCCTTCACCAAAGTCTCCGAACCGATCTCCGTGGCGAGCGGCGTGTCACAGATAAAGAATGCGCCGCAAATCTTGTAGTATTTCGGATTGCCAACAAGCGCGTCCAACACGTCCTTCTGGTTCATTGCCAGAAGTGCAGCGCGGCGCACCTTGGGATTGTCGAAGGGAGGCAGCAGGAAGTTCATGCGGCCGAGCGTCTGGAAGCCGAACTTGTTCAGGACTTCAATCTTGAGATCTTTATTGCCCTCGACGACCGGGAGCATGTCCCAGGGCACGTTCTCCATGAAATCGATATCGCCCGACTGCAGCGCGTTGACCGCTGTCTGGGAGTCCGGCATGGTGATCCACTCGACGCGATCAACCTTCACCACCTTGCCGCCGGCGGTCCAGCTGGCCGGCTCCTTGCGAGGCACATAATCGGTGTTCTTGACATAGACCGCCTTCACGCCGGGCTGGAATTCACCCTGCACGAACTTGAAGGGACCCGAGCCGATCTGCTCGGCAATTTGCTTGCCCGCCGGCGTTTCTGCGAGCCGCTTCGGCATCATGAACGGCACCAGCGAGGACGGTTTGCCGATCGATTCAAGCACCAGGCCGTAGGGCTGCTTGAGCTTCAGCACGATCGTCTTGGCATCTGGCGCCTCGATGCTGGCGGTGAAGTCCATGAGCTTCTGGCCCATGCCGTCGTTCTTGCCCCAGCGCTTCAGCGAGGCGACGCAATCCTCGGCAGTCACCGGTGCGCCGTCATGCCACTTCAGTCCGTCGCGCAGCGTGAAGGTGTAGGTCAGCTTGTCGTCGGATACCTTCCAATCCGCCATCTGCGGCTGAATCTTGAAATTCGAGTCGGTCGCAAGCAGCGTGTCGTAAACCATGTAGCCATGGTCACGCGTGATGTAGGCCGTGGTGAAGATCGGGTCGATGATGCGCAGATCCGAATGCATCACCGCCGTGATGGTCTTGCCGGCCGCAAGCACTGGCGAGGCCAGCGCGGTCGAAAGCGCGACGACCGACAGCGCAAGTTTGGAGGCGAACGCGCGAGGCCCCCGGCGCATGAAGTGGAACATAGAAAGTTCTCCTGACGTGAAACTGTTCAAAGGCAGGTCATTGGTTGAGCATAGGGTTCATTCGTTGGGCGAACTAACCTTATGCAATGCCTTTATCTTTTTGAGACTTGCAGACAGTGCCGATCGCGTCAATCCGGTTTCGTCGCAGCCCCTCACGGCGCGCGCACGGGCTCCACAAAGATCGGTTTGGCTCTACAACACCTTTCCGCTTGTCCTGCCCCGCGCAGATGCAATGCGCGTTCCATCTTTCGAAGCTTGAGAGACATTGAGATGAATCCTGCCAATCTTCCCTTTGATTCCGAGGCGATGCTCGAGGGCCTGCGCGGCTGGGTCGAATGCGAGAGTCCGACCTGGGATGCAGGCGCCGTGGACCGCATGCTCGATATCGCGGCGCGGGATATGGCGATCATGGGTGCGACGATCGAGCGCATTGCCGGCCGCCAGGGCTTTGGTGGCGTCATCCGCGCGCGCTTTCCGCATCCCAAGCAGGGCGAGCCGGGCATCCTGATCGCCGGACACATGGATACCGTTCATCCGGTCGGCACCATCGAGAAGCTGAAATGGCGGCGCGAGGGCAACAAGTGCTATGGCCCCGGCATCTACGATATGAAGGGCGGCAATTACCTCTCGCTGGAAGCGATACGGCAACTGGCGCGCGCCTCGTTCACCACACCGCTGCCGATCACCGTGCTGTTCACGCCGGATGAGGAAGTCGGCACGCCTTCGACGCGGGACATCATCGAGGCGGAAGCGGCGCGCAACAAATACGTGCTGGTGCCGGAGCCCGGCCGCGCCGACAACGGCGTCACCACCGGACGCTACGCCATCGCGCGCTTCAATCTCGAGGCGACGGGCCGGCCGAGCCACGCCGGCGCCACGTTGTCGGTCGGACGCTCGGCGATCCGCGAGATGGCGCGGCAGATTCTCGCCATCGACGCGATGACGACGGAAGACTGCACCTTCTCGGTCGGGGTCGTCCACGGCGGACAATGGGTCAATTGCGTTGCGACGACCGCAACCGGCGAAGCGCTCTCCATGGCCAAGCGTCAGGTCGATCTCGACCGCGGTGTCGAGAAGATGCTGGCGCTGTCGGGCACCAGCAACGACGTCACGTTCAAGGTCACGCGCGGCGTGACGCGTCCGGTTTGGGAGCCGGATGCCGGCACCATGGCGCTTTATGAGAAGGCACGCGGCATCGCCAAATCGCTCGGCGCGGAATTACCGCATGCCAGTTCCGGCGGCGGCTCCGACGGCAACTTCACCGGCGCGATGGGAATTCCCACGCTCGACGGCCTGGGCGTGCGCGGCGGCAACGGGCACACGCTGGAGGAGTTCATCGAGGTGGATAGCCTGGTCGAGCGCGGCCGGCTGATGGCAGGTCTGCTGGCGACGTTGGAGTAACAAGCCAACCGTCATTCCGGGGAGCGTCGAAAGCGCGAACCCGGAATGACTGCGACGACTTCGCACTGCACAATACGTCGGCAGTCACGGTCGAAATTTAGCCTTGTCTAAAAATGAGGCGTATCGTACTGCTCGGCCGTCCACGCGACGATGCGGGAGAGATCGCAGCGAAGGCTTTCAGCCTTCGCTGCGGCGCCGACGGAGCAACCGCCCCGGAAACTCTCAGGCAAAAGGACCGTTTCGTCAGGACGATCTGGAGAGAGGCGGCGCGATTTCAGGCAATCGTGACGCCCACCGAAGGGGATAGTCCGTTGCGAGATCCGCAGCGGATCAAGCTCTCAGGTAACCGTGACAGATGGGGCGCCGCCAACGGCCTTTGGCCGGCGGTTAGCCGACTCTAAACACGGGAGCCCCGAACCTCATCATGACCCATATCGCCATCATCGGCGCCGGCATCACCGGCGTCACGACCGCCTATGCCCTGCTCGAACGCGGCTACAGGGTGACGGTGCTCGACAAGCACCGCTACGCCGCGATGGAGACGTCCTTCGCCAACGGCGGGCAGCTCTCCGCATCGAACGCCGAAGTGTGGAACAGCACCGCGACGATCCTGAAGGGCCTGCGCTGGATGTTCCGGCGCGACGCCCCGCTGCTGATGAACCCGCGGCCGAACTGGCATAAATATTCGTGGATGAGCGAGTTCGTCGCCAACATCGGCAACTACCGCGCCAACACCATCGAGACCACGCGGCTCGCGATCGAAGCGCGCAGGCATCTGTTCGACATCGCGGCGCGCGAGGGGATCGACTTCGATCTCGAACGCCGCGGCATCCTCCACATCTATCGCGACAAGGCCGGCTTCGAATCCGGTCTGCGCGTCAACGCGCTGCTGCAGGAAGGCGGCCTCGACCGCCGCCCGGTGACGCCGGAGGAAATCCGCAGCATCGAGCCGACACTGCGCAAGGACTATCATGGCGGCTTCTACACGCCGTCCGATGCGACCGGCGATATTCACAAGTTCACCCGCGGCCTGGCGGAAGCCTGCAAGCGACGCGGCGCGACCTTCATCCACGAGGCCAATATCGATTCGATCGCACGTGCCGGCAGCGGCTTCGTCATCGGCTGGGCCGATCTGGCCGCGAGCGATGCCGTCGCGGCCGCGCGCGGCGCACTGAACGTGGACGGCGTCGTGGTCTGCGCGGGCGTTGCGAGCCGTCACTTCGCCGCCCTGCTCGACGAGCGCGTCAACGTCTATCCGGTGAAGGGCTACTCGATCACGGTGCAACTCGACACCGCCGAAAGCCGCAACGCCACCCCGACGGTGAGCCTGCTCGACGAGGCCGCCAAGATCGTCACCAGCCGGCTCGGCGCCGATCGTTTTCGCGTCGCCGGGACCGCCGAATTCAACGACTTCAATCGCGACATCCGCGCCGACCGCGTGCAGCCGCTGATCGACTGGGTGCGCAACAACTTCCCCGCCGTCGAAACGTCGCGCGTCGTGCCGTGGGCCGGGCTGCGCCCGATGATGCCGAACATGATGCCGGTCGTGCGCGCAGGGCGGATACCGGGCGTGTTCTTCAACACCGGCCACGGCCATCTCGGCTGGACCCTGTCGGCGGCGACGGCGCAGATGATCGCCCAGACCATCGACGGCTGGCGCGGCCTCAACGCTCCGCCGACGGCACCTTCACTTGGGGTTGAGCGTGAACTGCGACATGCATCCTGAGTGGTCGATATCGGAGACATGCCGGCCTCTTGCGACGGCGCAGCCCTTGGCACACAATTTGCCCTAAGAGGACGGCGTCTCCGGGGCCTTTCCAGCCTAAGTGATAGGCATGATAGACACGACAGAGTTCACGGGAGCCTCAGGGCTCCACACGTTCCGTAGCCGGAGATAAGTGCATGCTGGGTTATCTTATTCGCCGCGTTCTGGCCGCGGTGCCCGTGATGGGCGTCGTCGCGCTGTTCGTGTTCCTGCTTCTGCGGCTGACGCCGGGCGATCCTGCCGCGATTCTGGCCGGCGACAACGCGACACCGGAACGGCTCGAGCGCATCCGCACCTCGCTCGGCCTGAACGAGCCCCTCATCGTGCAGTTCATCACCTGGGTGAACAAGCTGCTGCACGGCGACCTCGGGACATCGCTGATCTCCAACCTGCCGGTGATGAAGATGATCGGCCAGCGGATCGAGCCGTCGATCTCGATCGCGCTGTCCACCATCGTCCTCGCCGTGATCGTCGCCGTTCCCATGGGGGTGATCGCGGCCTGGAAGCACGGCACCTGGATTGATCGCTTCGTGATGGGGCTGTCCGTGCTCGGCTTTTCGGTGCCCGTGTTCGTGGTCGGCTATGTGCTGATCCAGATCTTCGCGATCGAATTGCGCTGGGTGCCGGTCCAGGGCTTCCGCAGCATCTTCAACGGCTTCGGGCCGTTCTTCGAACGCATCATCCTGCCGACCTGCGCACTCTCCTTCATCTACATCGCCCTGATCGCGCGCATGACGCGCGCGGCGATGCTCGACGTGCTCGGCGAGGACTATGTCCGTACCGCGCGCGCAAAGGGCATCAACGAGGTTGCGGTGATGATGCGCCACGCGCTGCGCAACGCCGCGGTCCCCGTGATCACCGTGATCGGCACCGGCTTCGCGCTCCTGATCTCCGGCGTCGTCGTCACCGAGAGCGTGTTCAACATCCCCGGCATCGGCCGCCTCACCGTTGATGCGGTGCTGGCGCGCGACTATCCGGTGATCCAGGCGATGATCCTCCTGACGTCGCTGATCTATGTCGTCGTCAATCTTCTCATCGACGTCGCCTACACCCTGCTCGATCCCCGGATCCGGTACTGAGGCAAGGATAAGAATACAAATGTCAGTCGATACCCTTCCCCAGTCGTCCATTCCGATCACGTCGCCGTTGCGGCCGCGATTCGGATTCCTCACCTCGACGCCCATCATTGCGACCGCGACGGTCCTGCTCACGCTGGTCGTGGTGGTCTCGATCCTCGCGCCGCTGATCGCGCCGCATGATCCGATCCAGCTCGCGCCGTCGCAGCGGCTCAAGCCCTCCTCCGCACAGTTCCTGCTTGGCACCGACGCCTACGGCCGCGACCTGTTGTCGCGCGTGATCTATGGCGGCCGCATCTCGCTTCTGATCGGCATCGGCTCGGCGATTCTGTCGATCGCCATCGGGCTCGTGATCGGCCTCGTCTCCGGCTTCTTCAAGCTGGTCGATTCCGTGCTGATGCGCGTCATGGACGGCCTGATGGCGATGCCGAGCATCCTGCTCGCGATCGCCGTGGTGTCGCTGTCCGGCGCCAGCCTCTGGACCGTGCTGATCGCGATCACGATCCCTGAGATTCCGCGCGTCGCGCGCCTGGTGCGCTCGGTCGTGCTGTCGGCGCGCGAGGAGCCTTACGTCGAGGCCGCGATCTCGGTCGGCTCCAGCCTGCCGAAGATCATGTGGCGCCACCTGATGCCGAACACGATCGCGCCGCTGATCGTCCAGGGCACCTATGTCTGCGCGAGCGCCATTCTGACCGAGGCCATCCTCTCCTTCCTCGGCGCCGGCATCTCGCCGGAGACACCGACCTGGGGCAACATCATGGCCGAGGGCCGCCAGTATTTCCAGATCAAGCCGTCGCTGATCTTCTGGCCGGGCCTCTTGCTCTCGATCGCCATCCTCAGCATCAACCTGATCGGCGACGCCGCCCGCGACGCACTCGATCCGCGCATGAAGCAGCGGGAAGGCAAGTGATGACCAACACCATCCTCGACATCAACAACCTCGTCGTTTCCATCGGCAAGAAGCCGAAGGGCGTGAACATCATCGACGGCATCTCGATCCAGGTGCGCGAGCGCGAGACGCTGTGCCTCGTCGGCGAAAGCGGCTCGGGCAAGTCGGTGACGTCGCTCACCACGATGGGCCTCTTGCCGAAGGGCACGCTGGTTCCCACCGGCGGCAGCATCAAGCTGGTCGGCGAGGAGCTGCTCACCGCGACCGACCGCCGCCTGCGCCAGCTTCGCGCGACCAAGATGGCCATGATCTTCCAGGAGCCGATGACCGCGCTCAATCCGGTGGTGCCGGTCGGCCGCCAGATCGACGAGGTCCTGCGCGCGCACACCGATCTCGACGGGAAAGCGCGGAAGAAGCGTATCCTCGACATGATGGAGCAGGTCCACCTGCCCCAGGTCGAGCGCATCTTCGCCTCCTATCCGCACCGCCTGTCCGGCGGTCAGCGCCAGCGCATCATGATCGCGATGGCGCTGGTGCTGGAGCCGAAGCTCCTCATCGCCGACGAGCCGACCACCGCGCTCGACGTCACCACGCAGAAGCAGATCCTGACGCTGATCCGCGAGTTGCAGCGCGATCACGGCACCGCCGTGCTGTTCATCACGCACGACATGGGGGTGGTCGCCGAGATCGCCGACCGCGTCGCGGTGATGCGGCAGGGCCGCCTGGTCGAGACCGGCCCGCTCGACACCGTGCTGCGCAATCCGACCATGGAATACACCCGCAACCTGCTCGCCTCGGTACCGAGCCTGGTGCCGCGAGCGCCGCGCGAGGAGAGCCGCGAGCCCGTGGTGCTGGAGGCCAACGAGCTCACCAAGGTCTACAAGGAGCGCGCCTTCTTCGGCAAAGGCCGCGAGGTCGTCGCCGCCGACAAGGTCACGCTGACGCTGCGCAAGGGTCGCACCCTCGGCATCGTCGGCGAAAGCGGCTCGGGCAAGTCGACGGTGGCACGCTGCATCGTCCGCCTGATCGATCCGACCTCCGGTGGCGTGCGCCTCGCCGGTCGCGAGATCGCCGACATCTCGCGCCGCCTGCTCCAGCCGCACCGGCAGAAGATCCAGATCGTGTTCCAGGATCCCTACCGCTCGCTGAACCCGCGCGTGACCGTTGGCGACAGCATCGCGGAAGGCCCGATCAACTACGGCGTCTCCCAGGCCGATGCGATGAAGCGGGCACGCGAGCTGCTCGAACTCGTCGGCCTGCCGGCAGATGCCGTGTCGCGCTATCCGCACCAGTTCTCCGGCGGCCAGCGCCAGCGCATCGCCATCGCCCGCGCGCTTGCGCTCGATCCGGACGTGCTGGTCGCGGACGAGGCGGTCTCCGCGCTCGACGTCTCCGTGCAGGCACAGGTGCTGGAACTGCTCGACGAGATCCAGAAGCGGCTCGGCATCGCCATCCTGTTCATCACCCACGATTTGCGCGTCGCTGCGCAAATCTGCGACGAGGTCGTGGTGATGCAGCATGGCCGCGTCGTCGAACAGGGTCCCGCCGCCGAGGTGCTGACGCATCCGAAGGAAGCCTACACCAGGGCGCTCCTCGATGCCGCACCAGGGCGAGGCTGGGATTTTGCGAACTTCCGGCCGGTGGCGGAAGGGGTGGCGGCCACACTGTAGCTCTCTCCGCTGTCATTCCGGGGCATCGCGAAGCGATGAGCCCGGAATCCATCGGACAGCAGACTCTGTAGCGCAATGGATTCCGGGCTCGCGCCCAAGTGGGCGCGCCCCGGAATGACGGTAGATAGAGTCAGCGCGCTCTCACCGCGTCCGCAGCATTCCCAAAACAGCTTGAGGCCATGCACGGCGCGAGTGCTTCCCGCCTTGCTCTCTCCTTCGCGCCAAGGCTAACGTCGCGCACTTTCCAACGCTGGACTTGAATTGATGACACGTATCGCCATCGGCGGCTTCCTGCACGAGACCAACACCTTCGCTCCGACCAAGGCGACATTCGCGGACTTCCAGCATGGCGGCGGCTGGCCGGCGATGACGCAAGGCGCCGACGTGCTGAAGGTGATGCGGCGCATCAATGTCGGCCTCGCCGGCTTCGTCGACAGCGCTGAAGCCAGCGGCTGGGACCTCGTTCCGACGATTGCCTGCGGGGCGAGCCCCTCCGCCCATGTCACCAAGGACGCCTTCGAACGCATCGTCAAGGTGATGGTCGAGGGCATCGCAGCCGCCGGGCCGATCGATGCGGTCTATCTCGACCTGCACGGCGCCATGGTGACGGAGCATCTCGACGACGGCGAAGGCGAGATCCTGGCGCGCGTGCGCCGCGTCATCGGCAAGGATGTTCCGCTCGTCACCAGCCTCGATCTCCATGCCAACGTCACGCCCGAGATGATCGAGCATGCCGACGCGCTGATCGCCTACCGCACCTACCCGCATGTCGACATGGCCGAGACCGGCCGCGCCTGCGCAAGGCATCTGGCGCTGCTGCTGCAGACGAAGCAGCGCTTCGCAAAGGCGTTCCGGCAACTGCCGTTCCTGATCCCGATCAGCTGGCAATGCACCAACGACCAGCCGACCAGAGGCATCTACGAGAAGCTCGCTGCGCTGGAGGGCGATGCAGTTCCGACACTCTCTTTCGCGCCCGGCTTCCCGGCCGCGGATTTCCGCGATTGCGGGCCGAGCGTATTCGCCTATGGCAAGACGCAGGCGGACGCCGACCGCGCGGCCGATGCGATCGTCAAGCTGATCGAGAGCCACGAGGACGATTTCGACGGCAAGATCTGGTCGCCTGACGATGGCGTGCGCCATGCCATGGAACTTTCGCAGAATGCGAGCAAGCCGATCATCATCGCGGACACCCAGGACAATCCCGGCGCCGGCGGCGATTCCGACACGACAGGCATGCTGCGCGCGCTGGTGCGCAACAAGGCAAGCGCCGCCACCGGCGCGATCTACGATCCGGAATCGGCCAGGGCCGCGCATGCGGCCGGCGTCGGCGCCACCGTGACGCTCTCGCTCGGCGGCAAGTCCGGCATTCCCGGCGACGAACCCTATCGCGAGACCTTCCTGGTGGAAAAGCTCTCCGACGGCCGCTTCATCGCGCCCGGCCCCTATTACGGTGGCCGCGAGATGGAGATGGGTCCCTCCGCGTGCCTGCGCATCGGCGACGTCCGCGTGGTCGTTTCTTCGCACAAGGCGCAGCTCGCCGATCAGGCGATGTACCGCTATGTCGGCATCGAGCCGACCGCGCAGAAGATCCTGGTCAACAAGAGCTCGGTCCACTTCCGCGCCGATTTCGAGCCGATCGCGGAGAAGCTGATGATCTGCGCCGCCCCCGGCGCGATGCCGGCCGACACGGCTTCGCTGCCCTGGACGCGGCTGCGGCCGGGCATCCGCATCAAACCGAACGGTCAGCAATTCGTTCCACCTGAGAAACCTCGATGATTAGCGGCCTAATCAGGAAGGCTACTCTCCTATTCAGTCTCGGCGGCGCCGCGGCTGTCTCCGCTGAGAGATGGCCATCCTTGCCTACTTACGGCTTTATTTCCGGACGACCAGCCCAAAAAGAAGACGTCAGTAAGGGCGATGCAATCTTCGTGGCGGCGGTCAACGATGTCGTCATTGGTAAGCCTCTGCCTCTCCAGATCCCTCAATATGCTTTACTGCGCGATAAGCAGGAGCGCGTCATCCTCGTGCAGGCAGAAGAAGCGAACGGCATCAAGCTGTTCGGACTCCGCACTCTCGATGGCAAGGAAATGGTCGCAAAAGATACCGATGTAGACTTGCTCGGTGCAGACAAGCCTCGAATCTAACGAACATTCACACGCAACTACGGACAGGACACATGCCCACGATCGACCGCATCGACGGCTACGCTGACGAACTCACCGCTATCAGGCGCGACCTCCACGCCCATCCCGAGATCGGGTTCGAGGAAGTGCGCACCTCCGGCATCGTCGCCGACAAGCTGAAGAGCTGGGGCATCGAGGTGCATCGCGGCCTCGGCGGCACCGGCGTGATCGGCGTCATCAAGGGCAAGGGTTCGAGCGGCAAACGCATCGGCCTGCGCGCCGACATGGATGCGCTGCCGATGGAGGAGAACACCAATCTGAAGTGGAGCTCGAAGATCCCCGGCCGTTTCCACGGCTGCGGCCACGACGGCCACACCACCATGCTGCTCGGCACCGCGCGCTACCTCGCCGAGACCAGGAATTTCGACGGCACCGTGCATCTGATCTTCCAGCCGGCCGAGGAAGGCCTCGGCGGCGCCCGCGCGATGATCAAGGACGGCCTGTTCGAGAAGTTTCCCTGCGACGAGCTCTACGGCCTGCACAACGCGCCCGATCTCAACCACGGTGAGATCGCGATCCTGCCCGGCCCCGCGATGGCCAGCGCCGACTTCTTCGACCTCCGCATCACCGGCTACGGCGCGCATGGCGCGATGCCCGAACGCTCCAAGGACGCGGTGATCATCGCGACCACGCTGGCGCAGGCGATCCAGACCATCGTCAGCCGCAACGTCGAGCCGCTGCAGGCCGCCGTGATCTCGATCACCCAGATTCACGCCGGTTCCGCCTACAACGTCATTCCCGGCGACGCGCATCTTTGCGGCACCATCCGCACCTTCTCGAAGGAAGTCCGCACCCTGATCGCCGAGCGCATCCGCACGATCTGCGCCGGCATCGCGAGCGCCTATAGTTGCGTGATCGACGTCGACATCCGCGACACCTTCGACGTGCTGGTCAACCAGGTCGAGCAGTCCAAGGTGGTCGAGGAGGTCGCGCGCACCATCGTCGATCCCGCCAACGTGATCACCCGCACCCAGCCGAAGATGGGCAGCGAGGATTTCGCCGACATGCTGCAGACCATCCCCGGCGCGTATTTCTGGGTCGGCCATGACGGCTCGGTGCCCGTGCACAATCCCGGCTTCGTGCTCGACGACAAGATCCTGCCGATCGGCGCCAGCATGTTCGCCCGCATCATCGAGACGCGCATGCCGGTGGGGGCCCATGCATAAGAAGAGCGTCGAAGAGGCGGTCACCTCGCTGCACGATCTGTCCGCGGTCGATCTGATCGCGGGCTATCGCGCAAAGCAGTTCTCGCCGAGCGAGGTGCTGGAGGATCTGCTCGCGCACGTCGCTGCGTGGGAGCCGCGCCTCAAGGCACTCTATGCGTTCGATCCCGACGGCGCGCGCGAGGCCGCAAAGGCCTCGACCGCGCGCTGGACCGGCGGCGAGCCGTCCGGCGCGCTCGACGGCGTGCCCGTCACGGTGAAGGACAACATCGCGACCAAGGGCGTGCCGGTGCCGCTGGGCGCGGCCAGCGTCAAGCTCGTGCCCGCCGAGAAGGACGCCCCGCCGGCTGCGCGGCTGCGCGAGGCCGGCGCGGTCATCTTCGCCAAGACCACCATGCCGGATTACGGCATGCTGTCCTCCGGTCTCTCCAGCTTCCATGCGCTGGCGCGCAATCCCTGGGACCTCAGCAAGAACCCCGGCGGCTCCAGCGCGGGCGCAGGCGCTGCCGCCGCGGCGGGCTATGGTCCCCTGCATCTCGGCACTGACATCGGCGGCTCGGTTCGGCTGCCCGCCGGCTGGTGCGGGCTCGTCGGCCTGAAGCCGAGCTTCGGCCGCGTGCCGATCGAGCCTACCTATGTCGGCCGCGTCGCCGGTCCCATGACCCGCACGGTCGATGATTGCGCGCTGATGATGAGCGCGATCGCCAAGCCCGACCGGCGCGACGGCATGAGCCTGCCGGCCGAACCGCTCAACTGGAAGGGGCTGGAGAAATCGCCGCGAAAGCTGCGCATCGGCCTGATGCTCGATCCCGGCTGCGGCCTTCCGCTGGAGAAACCGGTGCGCGAGGTCGCGGTGAAGGCGGCGAAGGCGTTCGAATCCGCGGGCGCCATCGTGACCGAAGTCGACGGCATCCTCACGCGCGAGATGCTCGACGGCCTCGACAATTTCTGGCGCGCGCGGATGTGGGACGATCTGTCCAAGCTGACGCCGGCCGAGCAGGCCAAGGTGCTGCCCTATATCTTCAAGTGGGGCGAGTCCGGCGCCAGCCTCTCCGGCGTCGACGTGATCCGCGGCTTCAACCAGACGATGGCGATCCGCGCGGCGGCGGCGAAGTTGTTTTGCGAGCTCGACTATGTGATCTCGCCGACCGCACCGAACGTGAATTACCCCGCGGAATGGGCTTCCCCCACCAACGATCCCATGAAGCCGTTCGAGCACATCGCCTATACCGTGCCGTGGAATATGTCAGAGAACCCGGCCATCTCCGTCAATGGCGGCTTCGACGCCAAGGGGTTCCCGATCGGCGTGCAGATCGTCGGCCGCCGCTTCGACGATATCGGCGTGCTCGGCATGGCCAAGGCTTTCGAAGGCCTGCGTGGCCCGCAGCGGCCCTGGCCGAAGCCGCCGGCCAACTAGTCGCAGTGTCGTCATTCCGGGTTGCGCCCTCTTGGCGCAAGCCCGGAGTCCATTCCTCGGCACAATCGCTGCGAGAGATGGATTCCGGGCTCCCTTCGCGCCCCGGAATGACGTGCTAGAGAGACCGACAAGGAAACAGGGAAGGAAACCATTATGGCGTATGAGACGATCAAGTACGAGATCGCCGAGCAGATCCTCACCATCACGCTGAACCGGCCCGACAAGCTCAACGCCTTCAACGCGCAGATGCAGACGGAGCTGATCGACGCGTTCGACGCCGCCGACAAGGACGACAACGTCCGCGCCATCATCGTCACCGGCGCCGGCCGTGGTTTTTGCGCGGGCGCGGATCTCTCCTCCGGCGCCGACACGTTCGACCGCGATGCGCGGCGCGGGCCGGTGAAGCGCCTCGCCGACGGCAAGGTCGATTACAGCGATCCGCAGGTGCGCGACGGCGGCGGACAGGTCACCTTGCGCATCTTCAAGTGCCTCAAGCCCGTGATCGCCGCGGTGAACGGACCTGCGGTCGGCATCGGCGTCACCATGCAGCTCGCGATGGACATTCGCATCGCGTCCGACGCTGCGCGGTTCGGCTTCGTGTTTTCCCAGCGCGGCATCGTGCCGGAAGCGGCCTCAAGCTGGTTCCTGCCCCGCATCGTCGGCATCTCGCAGGCGCTGGAATGGTGCTATTCCGGCCGCGTTTTCCCGGCGCAGGAGGCGCTTGCGGGCCGTCTCGTCAGCAAGGTCGTCGCTCCGGATGATCTCCTGCCGACCGCCCGCGCGCTCGCCAAGGAATTCGCCGCGAAGACCGCCCCGGTCTCAGTCGCGCTGATCCGCCAGATGATGTGGCGCATGATGGGCGCCGACGATCCGATGGAGGCCCACAAGGTCGACAGCCGCGGCATCTATGCCCGCGGCCGCTCCGACGACGTCAAGGAAGGCGTGGTGTCGTTCCTGGAAAAGCGCCCCGCGCAATTCAAGAACAAGGTGTCGACCGACATGCCGGATTACTTTCCGTGGTGGACGGAACGGGAGTACACGTGAGGCTCCTGTAGGGTGGGTTAGCGCAGCGTAACCCACCATTGATATCACCGCGGAGACAGAAGAGGTGGGTTACGCCTTCGGCTAACCCACCCTACTTTTCACGGCATCACCAGCGCCACCCGTCCGATCGCCTTGCGCTCGATTAGGAGCCGCATCGCCTTGGCATAATCCTGCAGCGGCAGGCGGTGCGAGACGTTGGGGCGCAGCTTGCCTTCCTCCGCCCACTGCAAGAGCGCCTTCAGGCGCACCTCGCCGAGCTCGGGATTTTTCCGCACGGCTTCGCCGGCGCGCACGCCGAGCACGCTGGCGCCCTTGATCAGCAATAGATTTGTCCTGGCCGAGCCGATGCCGCCGGTGAAGCCGATCACGAGGAGCCGGGCGCCCCAGGCGATGCAGCGCATCGAGTCTTCAAAGACCTTGCCGCCGACCGGATCGAACACGACGTCGGCGCCGCGGTCGTCGGTGATGCGCTTGACGGCGTCGCGAAACGGCTCGCGGTCATAGCGCACGAGATGATCGGCGCCGCGCGATTTCGCGATCGCGAGCTTCTCGTCGCTTGAAGCCGTCGCAATCACGATCGCGCCCAGCATCTTGCCGATCTCGACGGCGGCAAGACCGACACCGCCGCCGGCGCCATGGACCAGCAGCACCTCACCCGGCGCGACCCGGCCGCGGTCGATCAGCGCGTGATAGGCGGTACCATGGCCGGCGAGATAGGTCGCTGCCTCGGCGTAGTCGAACGTCGATGGCATGGGGGTGAGCTGCGACGGCGTCACCACCGCTTCATCCGTGAAGGCACCAAAGCGCATCTTCACGATGACCTTGTCGCCGACCGAAACGCCGCTTGCCTCCGATCCCACCTCGGTGACGTCGCCGGCAGCTTCCATGCCCGGCGTGAACGGCAGCTCAGGCTTGAGCTGGTATTCGCCGGCAGCCATCAGCACGTCGGGAAAGTTCAGCCCGGCGGCGCGGATGGCGACGCGCACCTCGCCCGGCTTCAGCGCGCGGGACGGAAACTCTTCCAGCAGCAAACGCTCGGGCGCGCCGAGCTCGCGGCAGACGACGGCGCGCAACATCAGGCCGCGCTCGCCTTGCTGCGCTGAAGTGCTTCGCGGATCAGCGGCAGGCGATCATTGCCGAAATACATGTCGGTCTTGTTCACGAAGATCGTCGGCGAGCCGAAGCCGCCGCGTGCGATGACCTCCTCGGTATTGGCCTTGAGCTGGTCCTTGATGCCCTGCTCGGCAATGCCGGCGAAGAACTTCTGCTCGTCGATGCCGACCTTCCTGCAGATCTCCGCGAGCACCGCGTCCTGCGAGATGTCCTTGTCCTCACCCCAATAGGTCTCGAACACGGCGGTTGCGAACGGCACCATGTCCTTGCCGAGCCAGATGCAGCCGCGCATCGCCTTGACGCTGTTCACGGGAAACACCGTCGGCGGCATCTTGATCGCAAGCCCCGCCGAACGCGCCCAGTCCTGAAGGTCCTTCTTCATGTAGCGCGCCTTCAGCGGCACCGGCTTCTCCCGCTGCGCGTAGACGCTCGGGTTGACCGTGTTGAAGATGCCGCCGACCAGGATCGGCCGCCAGGTGATCTCGGCGCCCAGCTCCCTGGCCAGCGGCTGGATGTTGTGGAAGGCGAGATAGGTCCAGGGGCTGGAACAGTCGAAGAAGAATTCGATCATGATGGTTCCTTATGTCTGTCATTCCGGGATGCGCCGCAGGCGCAGGCCCGGAATCCATTTCACCAGTCTTGTTGCGGCCTGATGGATTCCGGGCTCGCGCTTCGCGCGCCCCGGAATGACGGCGTTGCCGTCACCTCTTTCCCAGCACTTCCTTAGCCCTTTGTCCGAACATGATCTTGCGTGATTCCTCGTCGAACGGCTCTTTCACGAACTTGCCGATCGCGAGCCCGGCCTGCACCTGCGGCCTCGCACGAACCTCGGCATACCAGCGTTTCACGTTCGGATAGTCGTCGAGCGTAAAGCCTTGCGCCTTGTGGGTCATGGTCCAGGGGAAGCAGGCGATGTCGGCGATGGAATAGCCGCCGGCGACAAAAGCCCCGGTCTTGCCGAGCTGGCGATCGAGCACCCCGTAGAGCCGCGCCGCCTCGTCGCGGTAGCGCTCGATCGCGTAGGGGATCTTCTCCGCCGCGTAGAGCGCAAAATGTCCATGCTGGCCGAGCATCGGTCCGAGCCCGGCCACCTGCCACATCACCCATTGGATCGTGGTCGAGCGCCCGCGCAAGTCCGTCGGCAAGAACCGGCCGGTCTTTTCCGCGAGATAGATCAGGATGGCGCCGGTCTCGAAGGCCGAGAACGGAGGCCCGCCGTCGGCAGGATCGTGATCGACGATGGCCGGGATACGGTTATTCGGAGAGATCGCGAGAAAATCGGGGCTGAACTGCTCGCCGGCGCGGATGTTCACGGGCTTCACGCTGTAGGGAAGCCCGAGTTCCTCCAGCATGATCGAGATTTTCCAGCCGTTCGGCGTCGGCGCGTAATAGAGATCGATCACGACCCTTCCCCTGGCCTTTTCTTTAGGCCTTCCATGTCATCGCCGTCGGACTAGAGAGCGACTTTTGTTGTTCTGTACCTCGACGTTAAGTCATGGCAGGAAGAGGCGCAACACAACCTGCCGGGAGGGCCGCCATGCTGTTTCCAACCACGATCGCCGGCTCCTTGCCGAAGCCGGAATGGCTGGCCGAGCCGAACATGCTGTGGGCGCCCTGGAAGTCAGGGGGTGACGAGCTGCTCCGGGCCAAGCGAGATGCGACGCTGATCTGGCTGAAGATCCAGGAGGACGCCGGCATCGACATCGTCACCGAGGGCGAGCAGGCCCGGCAGCATTTCGTCCACGGTTTCCTGGAGAAGATCGAGGGCATCGATTTCGCCCACAAGGTCGAGATGGGCATCCGCAAGGACCGCTACAAGGCAATGGTGCCGCAGGTGGTCGCCCCGCTCCGCCTGAAGGATCGCGTCCACGCCTTCGAGGCGCGCGTGGCGCGCACACATACGAGGAAGAAGCTGAAGTTTACCCTGCCCGGCCCGATGACCATCATCGACACCATTGCGGATCGCTACTATGGCGACCGCGTGAAGATGGCCTTTGCCTTCGCCGAGCTGCTCAACGAGGAGGCCAAGGCCTTGCAGGCCGATGGCGTCGATCTCGTGCAGTTCGACGAGCCCGCCTTCAACGTCTACATGGACGAGGTCAACGATTGGGGCATCAAGGCGCTGGAGCGCGCCGCGCAAGGCCTCACTTGCGCCACCGCCGTTCACATCTGCTACGGTTACGGCATCAAGGCCAATACCGATTGGAAGGAAACGCTCGGCAGCCAATGGCGGCAGTACGAGCAGATCTTCCCGGCAATCGACGCGAGCCCGATCCAGCAGGTTGCGATCGAGTGCCGCAATTCCAAGGTGCCGCTCGACCTGCTGGCGCTGCTCAAGACCAAGATCGTGCAGGCCGGCGTGATCGACGTCGCCAGCGACACGGTGGAGACCGCCGAGGACGTCGTGAAGGTGATCGACGCGGTGTCGAAATTCGTGCCGAAGAGCAACATCATCGCCACCACCAATTGCGGCATGGCGCCGATGCGGCGGGAGATCGCCGAGGCCAAGCTGATGGCGCTCGGCGCCGGCGCCGCGCTGGCGCGCGAGAAGCTTGGGTGAGATACCTAATTGCGCGGCAGCGACGTTCCGGTTCCGGGCGCGGACTCGAGCGTTCTGACGGCGCCTTGCTGGTGATCGCTCTTGCAAGCATGGCCGTCGAGCGACTTCAGCCCAAGCAGATATTGGCCGTGTTCGTGCAAGTTGCTCGTCATGTATCTGTCAATGCGGGTCAGGAAGTTCAGCATTTGACTTTCTCCTCGATGTTGCACGAGAAGGTAAGCTGCTCGGTATAGCCGATCGATGGGATCGTCAGGACGATGTTATAAAGGCGATATAGCCGTCGCCGGAACGACTTGCCCGCAAGAGCAATAAGATGTCGCCCGCGTCGCGATAACTCGCAATATTATGAGGAATACGGGCGCCGCAGCACGGTGGGAATTCATGGTACACGTCTAGCTGAGTGCCGTCGGATGCAGCCTTGGCTGATAACCTGCGCTCAGCGCACGCACTGTCGAGGGCGGCGTCAAGAGCTTGGCGTTGTCGAGCCGCCCCTGAGCACCGGCATAGCCCGCCGGCGACCACCGCAGCGCCCTGCCCCTTGTCACTAGAAAACTGGCTTCGCCCTGCATCACCATCGCCCCATCCGGAAGCTGCTCGATCGGCATCACGAGCTCATGAAGCCGCTTCCGGCCGTGATCCAGCCGCTCGCGATGCAGGACCTCATCGATATCGTGCATCCGGACATCGTGAAGGCGATTGCCCTTCTCCCAAGCGGCGCGAAACCGTTTCGCGTCGTCGCGGCGGCAGAAGAAGCAGGGACGATGGCCGGCAGCGAGCGCGGTGGCCTCGTCGAGGAAGAACAGCTCGGTCCAGCTCCGGCGCGCCATCACCGGCCGCCGCCAACCGCGGAATTCGCACAGGCAGGTGATCCACGCCGGCGACGACCAGCGCTTCTTCAGCAGCGTCTTGGTCGCGGGATCGTGGATGATGCCGCGATTGCCTGTGAACAGGCCGCGATGCGGGGTGGCGATGATGTCGCCCGTCGGGGTGACGCGGTTTTGCAGGGGCATGGTGAAATGGAGACGTTCTATCTGTGACGTCGCGTCAACTGCAATCGGGCAAGTGCTGGTTCGCAAGCTCTTTGCAGACGTAGAGTACGACCAGCCTTGCAGACTTGATTTCCTCGAAATGGTCCAAGAATGTCGGCAACTCCATCGAGAGGAAATAGTCAACGTCCCATCGCTGTTCGCTAACGTCATCCAATGGCAGGTTGTGGATCAAGTTTAAAATCCATCCTGCACCAATGAAGTTTGCGCCTTTGATTTCAGCAATCGCCTCGGCAACACAACGCGCGATAATTTTCCTCGTACTTGAGACAGCGACCGAATCGACTTCCGCCAGTACTTGCTGAAGGCTAGGCAAAACGTGCTCGTTTGTGCGACCGCCCAGCAGAATATTCCTGCCGGAGATCAAGGCCTCGGCCGTCGGCTGCCTCGTGTTCATCACTAGCTCCAGGAAGGCAAGCAGGAAGACCGAAGACGATCACGCCGCCCCGTCGCGAAGCGGCGGGTGGTAGGACAGCGCGGTATCCCAAGGGAAGAAAATCCAGGTGTCCTGCGAGACTTCTGTTATGAAGGTGTCGACCAGCGGGCGTCCCATCGGCTTGGCATAGACGGTGGCGAAATGCGCATCGGGCAGCATCTCGCGCACCATCCTGCCGGTCTTGCCGGTGTCGACGAGGTCGTCGACGATCAGGAGTCCCTTGCCGGTGCCGCCGCCGAGCTTCATGGCCGCGTCCGAAATGCCCTTGAGGACCTGGAGCTCGCCCTGCTTGTCGTGATCGTAGCTGGCGATACAGACCGTGTCGATCACGCGCACCCCTAACTCGCGCGCCACGATCGCGGCGGGCACCAGGCCGCCGCGGGTGATCGCGATCACGGCGTGGAACGGACCGACCTCGTTGAGCCGCCAGGTCAGCGCCCGGCAGTCCCGGTGGAACTGGTCCCACGAGACCGGAAAGGCCCTGCCCGCGCGCTCCTGCGCGCTCAGTTCCGGTGCTTCACCCATCGTCGTCTCCATTCGTCTCGAGCGTCTTCTGCTAGCGGGTGATATTCAGGCCCGCCAGCATTTCCTTCACCGCCGCCATCGCCGCGGCGAGCTTCTCCGGATCGCGCGAGCGCACCACCAGATTGGTGTTCGGCTTCTGCTCCTCGTCCATGAAGGGATAGCTGCCGATGATGGTGTCGGGATGGGCGGCGGCGATCGCCCGCAGCGGGCTGCCGATGTCGCCCTCGCGCGCATTGGCGCGGACCGATTCGGAGAGCATGCGCACGCCCGATTTCAGCTTGGGCGAAACGATATCCATCATCGCCTGCATGATCGACGGCACGCCGGCCATGACGATGACGTTGCCGATCTTGAAGCCGGGAGCGAGGATGGTCGCGCTCTGGATCAGCTCGGCACCGTCGGGGATGCGGGCCATACGCAGGCGGGCCTCGTTGAGGTCCTGCTCGCTCCAGCGCTCGCGGAAGCGGGCGACGACCTCCGGATGGTGATCGATACCGACGCCGAACGCCTTGGCGACGGCATCGGCGGTGATGTCGTCGTGCGTCGGGCCGATGCCACCCGTGGTGAAGACGTAGCTGTAGCGATGCCGCAGCGCGTCCAGGGCGGCGATGATGTCGGCCTCGTCGTCGGAAACGATCCGGACCTCCTTCAGGTCGATGCCGATATTGGTCAGGTATTCGGCGATGAAGCCGATATTCTTGTCCTTGGTCCGGCCGGACAGGATTTCGTCCCCAATGACCAGAATGCCCGCCGTGACGATGTCGCTCATGCCTTAAGTCCCTCACCTGTGACGCCGACTTTGCCGAGGTAACGCGTTGAAGTCACGTGGTTTTGCTTCTGAAATAAGCAGTCCTCAGCCATTTTTTCAGGCAAGCCGCCGGCCGTCCCCGGCAAATGCCCTTCCTCCATGCTTATCGCGCTGGCCCGGCCCTTGCTACCTCCTAGGGAAGTCATGCACTCTCACGGCATGGCCACAGGACGTTGCGGTCTTCAGCAAGGCCCAAGCGACCTGACCAATGGTGCAACGCCTGGGGGAGAACAGTCGGAATCCATGGCAGTCGCGTTTGACGAAATGAATGTTGCCGGCGGAGACCTTCGCCCCGCCTATCGGGAGCTGGCGCGCTGGCTCAAGGAAACGCCCCCCGAAGCCCTCGAATATCGGCGCCAGGAGGCCGAGCTGCTGTTCCGTCGGATCGGCATCACCTTCGCGGTCTACGGCGAGGCGGAATCCACCGAACGCCTGATCCCCTTCGACGTGATCCCACGGATCATGTCCGGCAAGGAATGGGCGCTGCTGGAGAAGGGCCTGAAGCAGCGCGTGCGCGCGCTCAACATGTTCCTGCGCGACATCTATCACGGCCGCGACATCCTCCGCGCCGAGATCGTGCCCGACGATCTGATCTTCCAGAACCCGGTGTTCCGCCCCGAGATGAACGGCCAGCAGGTGCCGCACGACGTCTACGTGCACATCGCCGGCATCGACATCGTCCGGGTCGACGCCGAGGACTTCATCGTCCTGGAGGACAACGCCCGCACGCCGTCTGGCGTATCCTACATGCTGGAAAACCGCGAGATCATGATGCGGCTGTTTCCGGATCTGTTCGCCCGCCACAAGGTCGCGCCGGTCGAGCGCTACCCGGACGAGTTGCTCTCAGCCCTGCGCTCGGTCGCGCCGCTAAGCGCCTCCAGCGAGCCGACCGTCGCCCTGCTCACGCCCGGCGTCTACAACTCGGCCTATTACGAGCACTCGTTCCTCGCCGACAAGCTCGGCATCGAGCTGGTCGAAGGCCGTGACCTCATCGTCAAGAACAACGAAGTGTTCATGCGGACGACGGAAGGGCTGAAGCGGGTCGACGTGATCTACCGCCGTGTCGACGACGATTTCCTCGATCCCCTCACCTTCCGTCCCGACTCCGTGCTCGGTGTGCCCGGGCTGATGTCGGCCTACGCGGCCGGCAACATCACGCTCGCCAACGCCGTCGGCACCGGCATCGCCGACGACAAGGCGATCTACTCCTACATGCCCGACATCGTGAAGTTCTATCTCGGCGAGGAGCCGATCCTGAAGAACGTGCCGACCTGGCGCTGCCGCGAGCCGAAGGACCTCGCCTATGTGCTGGACAACTTAAGCGAGCTCGTCGTCAAGGAAGTGCACGGCTCCGGCGGCTACGGCATGCTGATCGGCCCCGCTGCGACCAAGGCGACGATCGAAGCCTTCCGCGACAAGCTCAAGCGCGAGCCGGAAGGTTTCATCGCGCAGCCGACGCTGGCGCTCTCGACCTGCCCGACCTGCACCGCATCGGGCCTTGCCCCGCGCCATGTCGACTTGCGCCCCTTCGTGCTGACGGGCAGCAAGAGCACCACGATCGTGCCGGGCGGCCTCACCCGCGTCGCGCTCAAGGAAGGCTCCCTGGTGGTGAATTCGAGCCAGGGCGGCGGCACCAAAGACACCTGGATCCTGGACGAGTAGAGAGATGCTGTCGCGTACCGCCGAAAACCTCTACTGGCTCGCCCGCTACGTCGAACGGGCCGAATATCTCGCGCGCACCATCGATGCGACGCTGCGCGTCACCGCGCTTCCCGCCGCCTATATCGGCAAGACCAATGAATGGGATTCGGCGCTGCTCACCGCCGGGGTCGCCGCCAGCTTCTATCAGACCTACGAGGAAGCCAACGAGCACAACGTCGTCGAGTATCTCTCGTTCTCGCCGAACAATCCGTCCTCGATCAGGAACTGCATCGAGGCGGCGCGGCTGAACTCGCGCTCGGTGCGCACCGCGCTCACCAGCGAGATGTGGGACACCATCAACTCGGCCTGGATCGAGCTTCAGGCGGTGTGGAGCAAGGGCGCCTCGACGCGCGAGGACCTCGCCAAATTCCTCCGCTTCGTGCAGGAGACCTCGCTGCGCTTCGACGGCTCGGCCTACCGGACCATGCTGCGCAACGACGCCTACTGGTTCTCGCGCATGGGCGTGCATCTGGAGCGCGCCGACAACACCGCGCGCATTCTCGACGTAAAATATCATGTGCTGTTGCCCGAGGAGGAGCATGTCGGCGGCCCGCTCGACTTCTATCAATGGAGCTCAATCCTGCGCTCGGTCTCGGCGCTGACCGCCTATCACTGGGTCTATCGCGAGACGCTGAAGCCGTGGCTGATCGCGGATCTGCTCATCCTCAACGACACGCTGCCGCGCTCGCTCGCCAGCTGCTACGGCAACCTCGTGCGCAACCTCGACCAGATCGGCGTCGCCTATGGCCGCCAGGGCCCGGCCCAGCGCCACGCCCGCGGCATCCGCAACCGGCTGGAACACAGCAATATGAACGACATTTTCCAGCATGGCGTGCATGAATTCATTCAGGAATTCATCACGGACAATTCCAGGCTGGGCGAAATCATCACGAAGCAGTATTTGATCTAGCCGAGACTGAAACCTTCACCTTTCGTCATTCCGGGGCGATGCAAAGCATCGAACCCGGAATCTCGAGATTCCGGGTCTGGCGCTTCGCGCCATCCCGGAATGACGGAATCAAAACACCATGCGCCTGCGAATCCAGCACATCACGACCTATCGCTACGAGCCGCCGGCCACCAGCGTGATCCAGATCCTGCGCATGACGCCGGGCAGCCATGACGGGCAATACGTCGCGGAATGGCAGATCGACGTCTCCACCGACACCAAGCTCGACATGCATGAGGACGCGTTCGGCAACGTCACCCACGTGCTGTCCTGCGGACCGGTCGGCGACATCCAGATCACGGCAGAAGGGCTGATCGAGACCCACGATACCGGCGGCGTGCTGCGCGGCACGGACGAGCGCTTCCCGGCTGGGATGTTCCTGCGCTCCACCGACCTCACCTCCGTCAATCCGGCGATGACGGCGGTTGCGCGCCAGTTGCGCAGCGAGGCCGAGAGCGACACGCTGGGCTTCCTGCACACGCTGATGACGCAGATTGCCGATCACATGACGTTCGACGAAGACCCCACCAACAGTGGCACGTCCGCGGTGGAGGCGTTCGCGCTCAAGCGCGGGGTCTGCCAGGATTACGCGCACATCTTCATCGCCTGCGCCCGCGCCGGCGGCGTGCCGGCGCGCTTCGTGTCCGGGCACTTTCTGCGATCGGACGACACGGCGCACCAGGAGGCCGGCCATGCCTGGGCGGAGGCCTACGTGCCCGATCTCGGCTGGGTCGGCTTCGATCCCGCCAACAGCATCTGCGCCACCGACGCCCATGTGCGCGTTGCGATCGGGCTCGACTATCTCGGCGCGGCCCCGGTGCGTGGCACGCGCTATGGCGGCGGCACGGAAACGCTGGCGGTGGCCGTGAAGGTCGAGCAGACCAGCCGCGGCGGGCAGTCGCAATCGCAGTCCCAACGGCAGAGCTAGGTGCTGCCGGACGAGCGCATGCGCCGTGCTACAGTCGCGGGATCAGACCAGACCAGCGAGGTAGCCCATGGCGACTGTAAAACTGCTTTCGGATGACGAACTCTCCGCCGACGCGCGCGCCGTTTTCGACGACATCCGGATGGTGCGGAAGTCGGATTTCGTCAACAATTTCTGGCGGGCGCTGGCGCATGATCCGAAGACGCTGCGGCGGACCTGGGAGAGCATCAAGGAAGTGATGGCTCCGGGTGCGCTCGACCCCAAGACCAAGGAAATGCTCTACGTCGCGGTTTCGATCGCCCATGGCTGCAGCTACTGCATTCATTCGCACACCGCCGCCGCACGGGCCAAGGGCATGACCGAGGCCGAATATGGCGAGCTGCTCGCCATCGTCGGCATGGCTGCGGAGACGAACCGGCTGGTCACGGCGCTCGGCGTGCCCGTCGACGAGGCGTTTCTGGTGGACGCGGCGGATTGAGGTCGGAGCGGAGCGCGATTCCTCGTCATTCCGGGGCGCGCTTAGCGCGAACCCGGAATCCATTGATCCACCAACTCTGCGGCCCAATGGATTCCGGGCTCGCGACTTCGTCGCGCCCCGGAATGACGGGCCCAATCGGGGGTTGGACCGGCCTCCGAAATTGGCTAGTAATTCCGCGCAAACGCGTTCGGGGACTGGAAATGACCTATTGTTGCGGAATCCTGGTTCGGGACGGTCTGGTGATGATCGCCGACACCCGCACCAATGCCGGCCTCGACAACGTCTCGACCTTCCGCAAGCTGCACATCTTCTCCAAGCCCGGCGAGCGCATCATGGCGATCGCCAGCGCCGGCAACCTCGCCATCAGCCAGTCGGTGCTCTCCACCCTGACCGAAGGCCTGGAAGACCCCAACACGGGCGAGATCGAGACGCTGATGAACGCGCCGACCATGTTCCAGGCCGCCCAGCGCATCGGCCGGGCGATCCGGGCGGTGCATGCGACCGAAGGACCGGCGCTGAAATCCGAGGACGTGTCCTTCGACGTCTCCTTCCTGTTCGGCGGCCAGATCAAGGGCGCGCGCATGCGTCTGTTCATGGTCTACACCGCCGGCAATTTCATCGAGTGCACCACCGATACGCCCTACCTGCAGATCGGCGAGCACAAATACGGCAAGCCGGTGCTCGACCGCGCCATGCACTACGACGTCGAGCTTTACGAGGCGCTGAAGACCGGCCTGATCTCGATGGACTCGACCATGCGCTCGAATCTCGGCGTCGGCCTGCCGATCGACGTGCTGGTGGTGCGCACGGACGCTTGCGAAGCCGATCTCAACCACCGCATCGAGGCGGGCGAACCCTATTTCCACGATTTGCGTTCGCGCTGGTCGGCGGCGTTGCGCGCCGCGCACCAGAACATTCCGCGCCCGCCCTACAAGAACGAAAAAGAACCCAAAACCTGACAGCAAAAGAGAAAAGGCAGGAAACGATGAGTGAAGCGAAAAAGATCGCGTTGGTGACCGGCGCCGGCACCGGTGTCGGGCGCGCAGCGTCGCTGGCGCTGATGAACACCGGCTTCACCGTGGTGCTCGCAGGGCGCCGGCTCGACATGCTCGAGGACACGGCGAAGCTCGGCCCCGCCGGAAAGAGTCTCTGCGTCACCGCCGACATGACCAAGCCGGAGCAGATCGCCGCGCTGTTCGACAAGGTGAAGGCAACCTATGGTCGCCTCGACGTGCTGTTCAACAATGCCGGCATGGGCGCGCCGGCCGTGAACTTCGAGGACCTCAGCCTCGAGCAGTGGCAGGCGGTGGTGAACACCAACCTCACCGGCCCGTTCCTGTGCACCCAGCACGCCTTCCGCATCATGAAGGACCAGACCCCGCGCGGCGGCCGCATCATCAACAACGGCTCGATCTCGGCGCATGCGCCGCGGCCGTTCTCGGCCGCCTATACCTCGACCAAGCACGCCATCACGGGCCTGACCAAGGCCAGCAATCTCGACGGCCGCATGTACGACATCGCGGTCGGCCAGGTCGACATCGGCAATGCGGCGACGCCGATGACCGACCGTATGGTCAACGGCCCCGGCGTGCTGCAGCCCGACGGCACCACCAAGCACGAGCCGCGCATGGACGCCAAGGCGGTCGGCGACGCCGTCGCCTACATGGCTAGCCTGCCGCTCGACGCCAACGTGCTGACGATGACGGTGATGGCGACCAAGATGCCGTTCGTGGGGCGGGGCTGAACTAAAACTGCGAAAACAACCCCATGCACAGTAGGCGTCAAGAGGCGCCTGCTGTTGCCGGGCTGCGGGGGTAATGTGAGCTAACATCCTGCGCTGCCACCACATTTTTCATTGCGAGCGCAGCGAAGCAATCCAGAATCTTTCCGCGGGGAGATTCTCGATTGCTTCATCGCAAGGGCTCCTCGCAATGACGGAGGAGAGAGCGGAGGCCTACTCCAAACTCTCCACCTTTCGCAGGGCCGGAAACAGCTTCATCCAGAGCAGCGCCACTGCGACGGTGGCGACGCCGCCGAGCACGGCGGCGGGCATGGCGCCGAGCAGCGCGGCTGCCACTCCGCTCTCGAACTGGCCGAGCTGGTTCGAGGCGTTGATGAACAGGAAATTCACCGCGCCGACCCGCCCGCGCATCTCGTCGGGCGTAGAGAGCTGCACCAGCGAGAAGCGGATCACGACGCTGATCGTATCGGCCGCGCCCAAAGCAGCGAGCGACAGCACCGACAGCCACATCCAGGACGACAGCGCGAACACGATGGTGGCAAGGCCGAACACGATCACGGCCTGGAACATCCGCAGGCCCACATGCCTGGAGATGGCGTGACGCGCCAGCACCATGGTCATCAACAGCGCGCCGACCGCGGGCGCCGCGCGCAGCACGCCGAGCCCAACCGGGCCGGTCTGCAGGATGTCGCGGGCATAGATCGGCAGCAATGCCGTGACGCCGCCGAACAGCACGGCGAACAGGTCCAGCGAGATGGTGCCCAGGATCGCGGGATTGCTGCGGATGAAGCGGACGCCGGCAAAGATATTGTCCGAGTTCGTCCCCTCCTTGAGCACCGCTTGCGGGCGCGGCCGGATGAAGCCGGTCAGAATCATCCCCAAAACCCAGAACAGCACCATCCCGGCATAGGCCAGATGCGGGGCGACCGCGTAGGCGAAGCCGCCGAGCGCCGGCCCGGTGATAGTCGCGACCTGCGCCGCGCCGCTGGAAATGGCCGTGGCACGCTGGAGCGACCCTTGCGGTGCGATCAGCGGCAACAACGCCGCCGTGGTCGGGCTCTCGAATGCGCCGGCAATGCCGAGCACGAAGGTTGCAATGAATATCTGCACCTCGCCGACCGCGCCGAAATAGGTGGCGAATGCGAGATAAAGCGCGGTCGCGGCTTCCACGAGCTGACAGAGCTGGACCACGCGCTTGCGCTCGTAGCGGTCGGCGGCGTGGCCTGCGACGAACACCAGGAGCGCGGTGGGCAGGAACTGCACGAGGCCGACCATGCCGAGGTCGAATGCCGAGCCGGTGAGATCGTAGATCTGCCAGCCGATCGCGACCGCCGCGATCTGGCTGGAAAAGCGAGACAGGCTGCGCGAGAGCAGGAAGAACAGGAAGGCGCGGTGGGACAGGAGCACGCGGGCCGTAACCGGCGAATCCGCGGCTGTTGGTTGCTCTGGCATCGTCTCTTGGGACACCCTTGGAACGTTTGGGCCCTGATCTCGCCGCCCCGCGTGGCTGAGGCGGACCTGCTTGTCAACAGCAGGATGCTCTCTGCCGCTTGCCGGCATTGCCTTTGCAGCGCCTGCCCGGCCATAATCATTGAAGGTTTGGGAACATCATGCTGCGCCTGCAATCGGCATTCGGCATTTTCGCATTGCTGCTGATCGCCTTCGCACTGGCGGAGAATCGTCGCGCGGTCTCGCTGCGCCAGGCGGCGATCGGCCTCGCCGCGACCTTCGTCACCGCGGTCGTGCTGCTGAAGCTGCCGGTCGTCGCGCATGCGTTCGGCACCATCAACGACGCGGTCGGCGCGATCTCGGCGGCCTCCCGCGCCGGCTCCGCCTTTGTGTTCGGCTATGTCGGCGGCGGCGCCCTGCCATTCGATCTGAAGGTGCCCGGCGCCGATTTCATCCTGGCGTTCCAGGCGCTGCCGATCGTTCTGGTGATGAGCGTGCTGACGACGCTGCTGTTCTATTGGCGCGTGCTGCCACCGATCGTGCGCGGCTTGGCATGGCTGCTCGAGCGCACGCTCGGCGTCGGCGGCGCGGTCGGGCTGTCGACCGCCGCCAATGTCTTCCTCGGTATGGTCGAGGCACCTCTGTTCGTGCGGCCCTATCTGGCACAGATGACCCGCAGCGAGCTGTTCCTGGTGATGACCGGCGGCATGGCGGGCATCGCCGGCACGGTGCTGGTGCTCTATGCGACGCTGCTTGCTCCCCTCATCCCCGACGCCGCCGCGCATTTCGTCATCGCCTCCGTGCTGGGCGCGCCGGCCGCGATCCTGGTCAGCCTGATCATGGTGCCCGAGACCTCCGACAAGCGCACCGGCGGCGCGCTGGAGGATCCCGAGATGGACGTGTCCAGCACGATGGATGCGATCGTGAAGGGCACCACGGCCGGCCTCGAATTATTGCTCAACATCGTCGCCATGCTGCTGGTGCTGGTGGCGCTGGTGTACCTCGTCAACGCCATGCTCGGCCTCCTGCCGCACATTGGCGGTGCCGCGATCTCGCTGCAGCGTCTGCTCGGCCTCGTCATGGCACCGGTGTGCTGGCTGATGGGATTGCCGTGGGATCAGGCGATCACCGCCGGCAGCCTGATGGGCACCAAGACCGTGCTCAACGAATTGATCGCCTATGTCGACTTCTCGAAGCTGCCGCCCGACGCGCTCGACCCGCGCTCGCGGCTGATCATGCTCTATGCGATGTGCGGCTTCGCCAATTTCGCCAGCCTCGGCATCATGATCGGCGGCCTCGGCGTGATGGCGCCGGAGCGGCGCGAGGAGATCAACGCGCTGGGGCTGAAGTCGATCGTATCGGGCACGCTGACGACGTGCTTGATGGGCGCGATGGTGGGGGTGTTGGCGTAATCTCTCCCGCCGTCATTCCGGGGCGCGACAAAGTCGCGAGCCCGGAATCCATCGCGCCACGACACAAGCGGAGAAATGGATTCCGGGTTCGCGCTACGCGCGCCCCGGAATGACATCACGCCTTCAACTCCACCGTCTTGAACTCCGCCGGCAGGATCACCTCCAGCAGTTCCACATCATCGGAATAATCCAGGATCATGTGCCTGATCTTCGGCGGCTGGGTCCAGGCGCTGCCTTGCTTCATCAGGGTCTCGCCCTGGCCGTCCATATAGGTCTTTACCCAGCCCTTGAGCACGTAGACCATCTGGAATTCGACGTCGTGATAGTGGAGCTTGGATACCTCGGCCGGATTGCAGGGGCCTTGCAAGCGGATCACATGTGCCTGCGCGAGGCCATGGGTCGCCTCGGCGATCCCGAGATCGCGGTAGCTGGCATAGGCACGCAGGCCGTCGGCCTTGAAGTCTTCCTCGCGGTGATGGCTGACGGCGATACGCTGCTTCGGCCGCACGGGCTTCTTCGGAGCGACGGTGCGCGCCTTCGCCTTCACCGCCTTGCGCGCCGGGGATCGCGCTGCGGCCTTCACGCCGCTCCGCTTCTTCACCGCAGTCTTCGTTGCGGGTCTCGATGCCTTTTGCTTGGCCATTGTCTGCCTCCCTGATCCGAGCCGCGTCCGCCTGACGGGACCAACCCGAAGGCAGATTACCCAGTCTTGGGCGAGGCAGCAATTGCGGGGCCTGGGGCAATGAGCTCGACGAACCCAATCGGCCGTAGCTTGTCCCAGGCTGTCGTGGCGAGCGGCCATCGTCTCGTATTCACTCTCTCGCTGAATTAATCTCGCCGGGAGACCTGGGGGAATTGATTCATGGGCAGCAGCGTCGGTCAGCGTGCATTTCAAAATGCCCGGCTTCAGAAACGGCAGAAGGCCGAAGTGCTGCCATTGCTCGGGCGCGCACTCGAGTTGCACAAGAAGGGGCTTCTGTCCGAGGCCCGGGCCGCCTACCGACAACTGCTCCAGATCGCGCCCAATCAATTCATCGCGCTGCATATGCTCGGCGTCATGGAGTCCGATGCCAAGAACTATCAGCAGGCTGAAATTCTACTGAGCCGGGCGGTTGCCGTGGATCCGCGATCTGCCGAAGCTCACATGGGTCTGGGCGTCGCGCTCAACGGGCTGAAGCGCCACGATGAGGCCCGAGCAAGCCATCGAAAGGCACTCGCGTTAAAGCCCAACTACGCCCTGGCCCTGTCCAATCTCGGCAACGCAAGCGCGGCGCTTGATCTGCACCTCGAAGCGCTCGAGAGCTACGATCGGGCGCTCGCATTGGACGGAAACCTTGCCGAAGCCCACAACGGCCGGGGCGCTGCGCTCTGCCGTCTGCGCAACTATGACGAGGCTCTCACAAGCCTGAACCGCGCGCTCTCGATCAAGCCCGACTATGCCGCGGCACTGGCGAACCGCGCCGTCGCATTGCGGGAGCTTCAGCGATTTGACGAGGCCATGGCGGATTGCAATCGGGCAATTGCCCTGGCACCCGACGACGTGAACGGATGGCTCTGGCGCGCCAATGTCCTGCTCCAGACCCAGCAAATTGCCGAGGCATTGTCCGATTGCGAGAGGGCTCTCGCGATCGCTCCCGATTCCGACCAAGCCCACCTTGTGCTGGGTCTTTGTTTCGCCGGACTTGGCCGGGTCGACGAAGCCCTCGCCAGCTTCGACCGAGCTCTCGACATCCGGCCTGACCTCCAGAGCGCGATCTCCAGCAAGATATTCACGCTCGATTTCGTGGCCGACGCCAGCGTTGAACAGCATCAGCAAGCGCGGCAAGTCTGGTGGGAGCGGATCGGCGCGAAGATCGCTGCAGAGGTGGCGGCGCCCCATGACAACAGCCGCGATCCGGATCGGCGTCTGGTGCTTGGCTATGTCTCGTCGGATTTCAACGCGCATTCGGCCGCGTTCATCTTCAAGCCCGTGCTGCAATACCATGACCGCGCGCAGTTCGAGATCGTGTGCTACTCCTGCTCGTCGAAAGCGGATGCGACGACGAGCGAATTTCAGGGGATCGCCGACCGCTGGCGTGACGCCGCGCAATGGACCGACGATCGCCTCGCCGCTCAGATTCGCGCCGATCGCGTCGATATCCTGATCGATCTGTCCGGCCACACCAGAGGAAACCGCCTCGGCGTGTTTGCGCGCAAGCCGGCACCGATCCAGGTGCACGGCTGGGGCCACGGCACCGGCACCGGACTGCCGACGATCGATTATCTGTTCTCGGACCCGGTCGCGATTCCTGCCGCGGTTCGGCATTTGTTTGCGGAGACCGTCGTCGACCTGCCATGCTTCGTGACGCTGGCGCCGCTGCCGGCCGGGATTGCGCGGGCGCAGGCGCCAGCTCTCTCGAACGGCTTCGTCACGTTCGGTGTCTTCAACCGCATCAGCAAGATTTCGGACGAGGCTGCGGAAGTCTGGTCCAGGATTCTCGCGCGGGTCCCTGGCTCGCGACTGCTGATCAAGGATGTTGCGCTGGACGATCAGCTGGTTCGCGACAAGCTGCTGGCGCGATTTGCGGCTTGTCGATTGCCGGCCGAACGCGTCGATCTGCTCGGAGCCACCTTGCGGAGCGAACATCTGGCATCGTTCAATCGCGTCGACGTTGCGCTCGACCCGTTCCCGCAGAACGGCGGCGTCAGCACATGGGAGGCCCTGCAGATGGGGGTGCCCGTGGTGGCGAAGCTCGGGAACAGTCTGCCCAGCCGTGCCGCCGGCGCCATCCTCTCCGCGCTTGGCTTGCCGGACTGGGTCGCAGACAGCGATGAGGCATATGCCCAGATCGCAGTCGGCCGCGCCGCGCGGATCGGCGATCTCGATCGATTGCGCCGCGAACTGCCCGGACAGATCAACGCTGCGGCCGCCGGCAACCCCGTCTCATATGCGCGAGCAGCGGACGACGCCTATCGCGCGATGTGGAAACGCTACTGCAGCGGCGGGGTCTGATCTCCGGCTCAATGCAGCCGGAACACGCCATCCACGGCGCGCAGCTCGGCCGGCTTGATCAGCTTGGAATGCGCCACCGTGACCGAATGGAGGGGGCCATCGAGCTTTTCCTGCCAGAACGCCAGGAAATCCTTCAGCGCCGGAAATTTCGGAAACATGTCGTAGTTCTGCCAGACGTAGGTCTGGAGCAGCGAAGGATGATCCGGCATCCGATAGAGAATTTGCGCCGTCGTCAGTCCGTAGCCTAGCATCTGTTTCCGGAAATCCTCGGAAACGCCCCCACTCCGCAGTCCCATGCCAAACCTCCTTTGCAGGAGCGCATTCGGGGGTGGCTTGCTCGGTGCCCCGGGAGCCACCCGGAATCGATGCGCTCACATGAGAGAAATGTGACGCAAACTGACAACCCATCTCAAGCCCAAAAGTTTAACAAGCTGTTGAAATTCAATGCGTTAGCAGCAGATGCAGCTCCGTGCTAATACGGGCCCGGCGTCGGTTAACGATGGCAAAGAGATTCTGGCAGTCCGTGCTTTCGGGTGCTAATTTTTCTGCTAGAAGGCCTTGCCCCCGCAAAATTCCTGGCTTATCTCAGCTTCGCCCGTGCTAGCACTCGCGGGCAACGACTGCTAACAATCTCAAAATCCTCAACACGTGCAATTGCTTAGGAGGACTGCATGAAATTCCGTCCGCTTCACGACCGCGTCGTGGTCAAGCGCATCGACGCAGAAGAGAAGACCGCTGGCGGCATCATCATTCCCGACACTGCCAAGGAAAAGCCCTCCCAGGGCGAAGTCGTCGCTGTTGGCCCGGGTGGCCGCGACGAGTCCGGCAAGCTGGTCCCGATCGACCTGAAGGTCGGCGACCGCGTGCTGTTCGGCAAGTGGTCCGGCACCGAGGTCAAGATCGACGGCCAGGACCTGCTGATCATGAAGGAGAGCGACGTGATGGGCGTTCTCGAGGTCAGCGAGTCCAAGAAGAAGGCGGCCTAAGAGCCCCCTCTCCCTCCAGTCAAATCATTCCAAGGAAAAATCCAGATGGCAGCCAAAGAAGTCAAATTCTCGGTCGATGCGCGCGACAAGATGCTGCGCGGCGTCGACGTTCTCGCCAACGCGGTGAAGGTCACGCTCGGCCCGAAGGGCCGCAACGTCGTGCTCGACAAGTCGTTCGGCGCTCCCCGCATCACCAAGGACGGCGTCACCGTCGCCAAGGAGATCGAGCTCGAGGACAAGTTCGAGAACATGGGCGCCCAGATGGTGCGCGAAGTCGCCTCCAAGTCCGCTGATGCGGCCGGCGACGGCACCACCACCGCCACCGTGCTGGCCCAGGCGATCGTGCGCGAAGGCGCCAAGTCGGTCGCCGCCGGCATGAACCCGATGGACCTCAAGCGCGGCATCGACCTCGCGGTCGAGGCGGTCGTTGCGGACCTCCAGAAGAACTCCAAGAAGGTCACCTCGAACGACGAGATCGCCCAGGTCGGCACCATCTCGGCGAACGGCGACCAGGAGATCGGCAAGTTCCTCTCCGACGCCATGAAGAAGGTCGGCAACGAGGGTGTCATCACCGTCGAGGAAGCCAAGTCGCTGGAGACCGAGCTCGACGTCGTCGAGGGCATGCAGTTCGACCGCGGCTACATCTCGCCCTACTTCGTCACCAACGCCGACAAGATGCGCGTTGAAATGGACGACGCCTACATCCTCATCAACGAGAAGAAGCTCTCCTCGCTGAACGAGCTGCTGCCGCTGCTCGAGGCCGTGGTGCAGACCGGCAAGCCGCTGGTCATCGTCGCCGAGGACGTCGAAGGCGAGGCCCTCGCGACCCTCGTCGTGAACCGCCTGCGTGGCGGCCTGAAGGTCGCGGCCGTCAAGGCTCCGGGCTTCGGCGATCGCCGCAAGGCCATGCTGCAGGACATCGCGATCCTGACCGGCGGCCAGGCGATCTCGGAAGATCTCGGCATCAAGCTCGAGAACGTCACGCTCAACATGCTCGGTCGCGCCAAGAAGGTGATGATCGACAAGGAGAACACCACGATCGTCAACGGCGCCGGCAAGAAGGCCGACATCGAGGCGCGCGTGGCCCAGATCAAGGCGCAGATCGAGGAGACCACCTCGGACTACGACCGTGAGAAGCTCCAGGAGCGTCTCGCCAAGCTCGCGGGCGGCGTCGCGGTGATCCGCGTCGGCGGCGCGACCGAGGTCGAGGTGAAGGAGCGCAAGGATCGCGTTGATGACGCGATGCATGCGACCCGCGCCGCTGTCGAGGAAGGCATCGTCCCGGGCGGCGGCGTCGCCCTGCTCCGTGCCTCCGAGCAGCTGAAGGGCCTGCGCACCAAGAACGACGACCAGAAGACCGGCGTCGAGATCGTGCGCAAGGCGCTGTCGGCGCCCGCCCGCCAGATCGCGATCAACGCCGGTGAAGACGGCTCGGTGATCGTCGGCAAGATCCTGGAGAACAAGGCCTACAATTACGGCTTCGACTCCCAGACCGGCGAATATGCCGACCTCGTCAAGAAGGGCATCATCGACCCGACCAAGGTGGTCCGCACCGCGATCCAGAACGCTGCCTCCGTTGCCGCGCTCCTGATCACCACGGAAGCCATGGTCGCCGAGCTGCCCAAGAAGGGCGGCGCCGGCCCGGCGATGCCCCCCGGCGGCGGTATGGGCGGCATGGACTTCTGATCCAGCCGTTCAGGCACAGTCGAGAAATGCGAAACCCCGGCAGCGATGCCGGGGTTTTTGTTTTTGGGAAACTCCCTCCCGTCGTCATTCCGGGGCGCGCCCTCTTGGGCGCGAGCCCGGAATCCATAACCACGAACCTCAGTTGGCTATCCCGGGATGGAAATCAGCCCGGTTTAAAGTCTTCCAATCCCGGCGCCACTTCTTGCACTCCTTCTTACGGGCGACAGGCACAGCGGGCCATTCCATCCGCCTGTGGTTATGGATTCCGGGCTCGGCGCTGCGCGCCGCCCCGGAATGACAAGGAGTGCAGGATGAACCTCATTTGGTGATCCCGGGATAAAGATCATCCCAATTCGGGTTCTGCTCCTCGATGAGGCGCGTCTTCCAATCGCGTCGCCATTTCTTGAGCTCCTTCTCGCGGGCAATGGCCGTCGCGGGATCGTCGTAGATCTCGAACAAGACCAGCTTGTTCACACCGTACTTGCTCGTGAAGCCAGGAACGGCCTTTGTCTTGTGCTCGTACACACGGCGCACGAGATCGCGGGTCACGCCGATATAGAGCGTGCCGTGCTTCTTACTCGCGAGGATGTAGACATAGTAGGCCAAAACATCCGCCCGTGGTTATGGATTCCGGGCTCGCACCCAAGAGGGCGCGCCCCGGAATGACGGGAGGAGAGACCTTCCCTTCACTCCAACTTCCCAAACCGCTCGAAGCGCGGCTCGCCATCCTCATCGAGCGACCAGAGGATCCGCGTCACCTTGCCGACGAGATTGTCCATCGGAATGAAGCCCATCGCGGACGCCATGCGGCTGTCGGTGGAATTGTCGCGGTTGTCGCCGAGCACGAAGAGATGGCCTGGCGGCACGGCGTAGACGCTGGTGTTGTCGAGGAAGCCATTGTCGAGGCAGTCGTAGGTCACATAGCTCGCGCCGCTCGGCAGCGTCTCGCGCCAGCGCTTGACCTTCGCTCCGTCATCGCCTCCGCAGGCGGCGCCGGCTTGTGCCTCCTTCAGCGCAACGCGCGTCACCGGACGGTCGTTGAGGATGAGCCGGCCCTGCTGCATCTGGATGCGGTCGCCGGGCAGCCCGACCACGCGCTTGACGTAATCGACGGAAGTATCCCTCGGCGTTCGGAACACGACCATGTCGCCATACTCGGGCTCGGCGGCAAAGACGCGGCCCGAGATCCAGGACGAAGCGAAGGGGAAGGAATAGCGGCCGTAGCCATAGGCATATTTCGCCGCAAAGACGTAGTCGCCGACCATCAGCGTCGGCGTCATCGATCCGGACGGGATGTTGAACGGCTGGTACAGGAAGTAGCGAAACAGGAACGGCGGCGACCACAGCACCGGGATCAGCAGGATCAGGATGACAATCGCCTTCCATTCCCGCGATTGTGCCGAGGGACGGATCGTTTGCTCAAGAGTGGTCATGCAGCTGCCCTGTTCAAAGACGTAGTCGTCGCGAGATTACGCAACCTGCGAGCGCGGGCAATCCCCGGCGAACTTGCGAATTTGGTCGCACGTCCCGCGGCCCGCGTTCAATGCGAGGCCATGAACGTCGCCAGCGGTCAGCCGTGCGACAAATCCCTGAAGCAGTGCCGTACCCACTCGATCGTCACGCGCGTCGCCGGATCGCGCTTCAGATGATTCTGCACCAGGAGCCAGACGTCGCGGCGTCTCGGCAGCAGCGTGGCGCGGAGGCTGCGGTCGGCGAGCAGCGGTGCGCAGCTGTGCTCGGGCAGCACGCCGATGGCCTGATGCGACTGGATCATGGTGCGGATGATGCGGATATTGTCGGTGATGCAGCGCACGTTCGTCAGCCGCTTCGCACGGAGGAACTGCGCTTCCGGGATCGCGTCGAGCTCGTCGGGATAGATGCACGCGACCGGCTCGGCTCCGCTGCGGTCCGCGGGCTCGAAGAAATACAGCCTGACCTCGCCGAGCTTGGAGATGGTGAAGTCGCCCTTCTCCGGTTTGCGCAGGCGGATGGCGAGATCGGCCTGCCAGCGCGAGAACTTGACGTTGCCGCTGGAGGTGAGGAATTGCAGCGTCAGCCCCGGGTGATCGCGCAGGAAGCTGGCCGCATGCGGCGCCAGCAGCTCTTCGGCGACCGCATTGGTCGAGGCGATGCGCAGCCGGCCGACCGGGCCGGATTGAGTGTCCTTGATGCGGTCGATCGCCGCCGCATGCGCCGCCATCGCGCCGACATGTTCGAGCACCGCCTCGCAATGGCGCGTCGGCCGCCGCAAGCCGTCCACGGCGTCGAACAGCGGCACGCCGAGATCGCGCTGGATGCGCGCAAGCCTGCGGCCGACGGTGGTCTCGTCGATGCGCAGCCGCGCGCTGGCGCCGGCATAGGTGCCCTCGTCCCTGACCGCGGCGATGATGCGCAGATCGTCCCAGTTCATCAGGGCGAGCCTAGCAGGCGCCGCCGCTGCCTGCAAATTCGCAGCCATCAGCTGCAATAGTCCTGCACAATGGCAGGCTGCTGCTGCGCTAATATCGAAGCATCCGAATCCACGAAAGCCTGACGGCATGACCGCTCCAAAGACCCTGCTCGAACTCGCCGGCGCCGATCTCGATCCGCCCAAGCTCAACGAGGCCTGCCTCGTGCTGATCGACGTCCAGAACGAATATTGCGCCGGTCCGCTGGCCCTGCCCGATGCACAGCCGGCGATCGCTGCGGCTGCGCGCCTGCTCGCGCGCGCACGCGGGAGCGGAGCCGCGATCTTCCATGTCGCACACAAGGGCCGCGCCGGCGGACTGTTCGACCGCGAGGCCGCGCGCGGCGCGATCGTCGAGCGCCTGGTGCCGTTCGCCGGCGAGCCCGTGATCGAGAAGGCGCTGCCGAATGCCTTCGCCGGCACCGACCTGCAAGCCAGGTTGGCGGCCACCGGACTCAAGAACATCGTGCTGGCCGGCTTCATGACCCACATGTGCGTCAGTTCGACCGCCCGCGCCGCGCTCGACCTCGGCCTGCGCACGACGATCGCGGCCGACGCCTGCGCCACCCGCGACCTGCCCGACGGCCGCGGCGGCACGCTGGACGCCCGGACGATCCATCAGGTCGCACTGGCCGAATTGTCGGACCGCTTTGCGATCATCGCGCAAGTCGAAGCACTGACTTGATGGAGCGTGCGATGCTGCAGCTTTATTTCTTCCCGATGGCCTGCTCGCTCTCGAGCCGCATCGCGCTGATGGAGGCCGGTATCGAGGCGCAGTATCACCTCGCCCATATCTGGACCAAGCAGGTCGTGAAAGACGGCAGCGATTTCCGCGACCTGTCGCCGAAAGGCGCGGTGCCGGTCCTGGTGCTGGAGAACGGCGAGCGGCTGACCGAGAGCGCAGCAGTGCTGCAATACATCGCCGATGTGAAGCCGGAGACGCGTCTTGCGCCGCCGCCCGGCGATGTCGATCGCTATCGTCTGCAGGAATGGCTGAGCTTCATCGGCGCCGAGATCCACAAGGCGTTCCTGTTTCCGACCTTCTGGTACAAGGACGACGGCTCGCTCGCCAAGCCGCGGGAACGGATCGCGCAGACCTTGTCGGTGCCGGCAGCGCACCTGGCGGACCGCGAATTCCTCGTCGGCAACGGCTTCACCGTCGCGGATGCCCATCTCACCTGGGCCTTGCTGCTGCTCCGTCCCGCAGGGATCGACATCGCGCTATGGCCGTCCTTGTCGGCCTCTCTCGAGCGGATGCAGGCGCGGCCGGCCGTGCGGGACGCGATCGCGACCGAGATCGCGCTGCGCAAGGCGATGGCGGCGTGAGCGCGCCTCACTCCACCCGCGCCAGGACCGCGAGCTTGCGGATGCCCTTGTTACGGTAGGCGTCGAGGAACGCGTAATAGTCCTTGAACGACACGCAGCCGTTGGAGTCGCCGTTCGGCCCGAGCATGAAGGTGTGCGCGAGCAGGCCGTCGCGGCCGTGGATCGCGCTCTCGCCGCCGATCGGAGTCAGGCGCAACGCCGGCACGCCGTGGAACAGCGCCTCGCGCGGCTTCAGCGTGTAGATGTGCGGCGGCGTCACGCCGCGCATGCGGATCTTCGAGGAGCGCGGATCGTCGAGATTGGAGCCGAGGCCCGAATGCGCCTCGAGCCTGGTGCCGTCGGGCAGATACACGGTCTTGGCGGTGATGTCGTAGACCGCGGTGTCGCGCTCATAGGGCGGCGCGCCGCCGAACATCGGATTCTGCTCCTTCGGTGCGATGGACGCGGTCACGCTGGCATCGGCCGAGGCGTAGGCCAGCAGCCCGCCGGACGGCTCGCGCTTGCCCCAGAGCTTTTCCACCATCGACTGACGCGGCCCGGTGATCGACATTACCGCGGCCTTGGCGCGATCGGCGAACGACTTCGGCTGCGCCTCGGGCGCCGGCACGATCTGGGCCGGATCGGCCGAGGCCAGCTGCATCTGGGCATCCGGCGCGCGCCTGGTCTTGTCAGCAGTCTTGGCCGCCGGCTTCAGCGCGTCGGCGACCCTCGCGACCACGCTCTGCTTCGGGGCGTCCTTCGAAGTCTCCCTGGCCAGCGCAACCTGGGTCGGGGGCGCTGCGCTCGCCGCATTCGACGGCACGCCTTGCGTCGCGGCCGCGGCAAAGCGCTCGTTGAACATCTCGCGCGAGATCGGAGCTGCGACCTGGAGCCGGTCGGGCAGCAGCGCGAAGGTTTCCCTGATAGCCTCGCCGGCCTCGCGCAGCACGACCTTGGGCGCGCGCCTGACCACCGGCTCGTCGTAGCCGATGCTGCCGACCGTGGGGTAGACGCTCGCGCCGAGAATGTTGCTGTAGATGATCCAGCCGGCGCCCATCAGCACGCAGCCGATCGCCGCGGTGCCCAGCCAATTGGCCGTGGTCATTTTCCGGGAAGACTTCCGAACAGAATTCTTGCCAGGATTTTTGGACTTCCGTGCCGCGATACTTTGCGCAGCGATACTCGTACTCATTCGCCTTGCGTCCAGGACGGTGTCACTCGGTCCCCCTTCAAAGTGCCGCTGGTCACGATCCGGGAACAGCATCTCGCAGAGGGTCGGAGCGTCATTAAGGCGACTTTTAGTTAAATGCAGATTAAGTTCGGGCGGATATGGGGCAACTCGTTAATGCTGTCCCGTTTTGAGAAAAATCCCGCAAAATTACGGACTTAAACGCATCTGTTAACCATGTTTCTCGACCGGCTCACGTCGGTTCTTCGACGCTTGCGGCCGCACCCACGAGACATTCAACAACGTCATTTTCGTGGTCGCCAACTGGCCCTGACCGTAGCGCGGAAGCGTTGCGCGAGGCTGGTGGGCCGGGCGTCCGTCGGGCCCTGCGCCCTCACGCGGCACGGCGCCGTGACCGAAAGTTGATCACGTCGGTTCTGGTAATCGCCGCCGCGAGAAAGTAGCTCCTACCTCGGCACTTTTCAGCAGCCTCTGCGCGTCATACGGTACCGTATCGATTTGCCCTGAACTGTGCCGTGCACGCAAACGGAGGCTGGCATGAGAGGGATCGCGCGCGCCGGGTTTTTCGCCCTGGCGGGGTCGTTTCTGTTGATTGGATCTGCGACTGCGCAGCCTGGTTCCAATTTGGGCTGTACGGCATCGCCGTCGACTGCCGGGACGCAAACCTGGCGCTGCGACAACGGCATCACCATCGTTGCGGAAAATGGCGCCAGATTTGAACTTAAGGACGCCAACCGCGACGGACATATAGACTCCGTGGAGTTGAGCAGCAAAGCGCTGCTGGTCGAGGTGCCCCGGAAGCCGCGGGGCAATCCGTTCAAGGTGCTGACGCCGCAAGCGATCGCCGCGGTGCGCGGCACCAGATGGGCGGTCGATGTTGCTGACGCCAAGACCTCCGTGTTCGTCGCTGACGGCCGGGTCGGCGTGACCCGAAGGGCTCGTGGGCGCGGCGTCGTGCTTGGACCCGGCGAAGGCGTCGATGTCGAGGCAACCGGCCCGTTGACCGTCAAGACCTGGGGCCAGCCGCGCGTCGACGCGCTCATGGCAAGACTCGGGCAGTAAGACCGGGTCAACAACGCTCGCCCAAGAAATTTGGACGATAGAAGATTGCAGAACCAGCGCATGCGCAACCGACGCGTTCAGATCCTGGTGGCACTCGTCCTCACCGCGCTGTGGGGCGCGGGCATCTTTGCCGCGCACGCCAACGGCCGCCTGCGTTTTCTCGACCGCCTCGAAGCCACGCTGACGGATTGGCGGACGCAAGCCCGCGGCGTGCGGCGTCCACCCGATCTCGTCACCATCGTCGCGATCGACGACACCGTGGTGAAGCGCGGCGGCAGCTATCCGCTGCCGCGCGCCGATCTCGCCCGTGTCGTCGACACCATCGTGCAGTTCAAGCCGAAGGTCATCGGAATTGATCTCCTGCTCGTCGACCGCAGCGCTGCGATCGGCGATGCCACGCTCGCCAGCACGCTCGCCACCGGTCCCATGGTGCTCGCCGCCGCGGCGATCTTCCCCTCCGCCAGCGAAACCGTGGATCCGAGCAGCGAAGGTCCCCTCGCCGTCCTGCCGCAGGCCGAACGCTTCCTGCGGCCCTTGCCCGCATTTGCCGAAAACGCCGAGGTCGGCGTCGTCAACGTCGCGACGGGACAATCGGGCTCACCGCTATCGGTGCCGATGCTGTTCCGGACGCGCGACAAGGTCGAGCTGTCCTTCCCCCTGCGCGTCGCGGCCCGCGCGCTCGACCAGCCGCTGACGGTCGCGCCGGACCATCTCATGCTGGGCGATCGCGCGGTACCGACCGACGGCGATCTGGCATTGCCGATCACCTATTACGGCCCGCGCCGCACGATCCGTACCGTCAGCGCACAGAGCATTTTCGACGGCACGCTCGATCGCGCGGCGATCGAGAACCGGATCGTCGTGATCGGCGCCTCGGTCGCCGGCGGCGGCGACTTCTATCCGACGCCCTTCGATTCCCTGATGCCCGGGGTCGAGGTGGTCTCGACCGCGATCACGCATCTCGTCGCCGGCGACGCCATGGTGCGCGACCGCAGGGTCCGCATTGCCGACGCGCTCACTGCGATCCTGCTGCCGATGCTGCTGGTCGGGCTGCTCGCCTGGCGGCGCAGCGCGCTGGGCATCATGACGGCGGCCGCGGTGATGATCGCCTGGGCCGGCGTCAACCTGTTCGCGTTCACGCACGGTGTCTGGCTGAACGCCGCAACCACGCTCGCCGCGGCAATGCCGCCGGTTGCGGTCTTTGCCGGCGTGCAGCTGTGGGCTGGAGGCCGCCGCACGCAATATTTTGCCGCCAAGAGCCGGTCGCTTGCGCAATTCCAGGCTCCGGCGCTGCAGGAGTGGCTGGCGCGAGATCCGAACTTCCTGTCGAAGCCGGTCCGGCAGGACGCAGCCGTGGTCTTCGTCGATCTTTCCGGCTTCACCGGACTGAGCGAGCGGATCGATCCGAACGAACTCAGGACTCTCCTGAAGGCGTTTCATGCACTGATCGACAAGGCCGCGATCGCTTGCGACGGCATGATCACCGGTTTTCTCGGCGACGGCGCCATGATCCTGTTCGGGCTGCCGCGCGCGATGCCCGACGACGCGGCGCGCGCGCTGAAATGCGCGATCGATCTGCATCGCGGCCTCGAACGCTGGATCGCTTCGCTGCCGCCGGCGATCGCAGGTCAGCTCGGTTTCAAGATCGGCGCGCATTGCGGCCCGATCGTCGCGTCGCGGCTCGGCGAAAGCCATCAGCACATCACGGCGACAGGCGATACCGTCAATGTCGCTAGCCGCCTGATGGAGATCGCCGCCCAGAACGATGCGCAGCTCGCGCTGAGCGATACGCTGCTCGACACTGCCGATTTCAGCGGCGCTCCCGACGGCGTCTTGTCCGGCCCCCTGCTCGCCAAGGTCCGCGGCCGCGCCGGCATCGTGACGGTCTGGTTCTGGCGCGACCGGGATGGGCCGGGTCAGGCCTCGACCAAGGCCGAGATGATCGGCTGAGGCCCGCTAAAGCGCGATGAGATTTGGAGGGATCGTCATCGCGCTTTAGATTGTTGTTAACGCATGATCTTCCCGGAAAACCACTTCGCACTTTTCCGGATCATGCTCTACCGCGCTTCCGGCGGCGGCGAGCGATCCAGCACCTCGCCCTTGGCGCCCTCGAGCAGGTCGATGCCATAGGTCTCGACCACGAGCGGCCCGCGCTTGCGCTGCAATTGCGCGATCTGCGTCACCTGCGCAAAGAGGGCATTGAGGGCGGGATGGCCCTCGCTGCGCAGCTCGTCGACATAGAGCAGCTTGCCGGCGAGCAGCCGGGGATCGGGCTCGGGCATGTTGACCCAGCGAATGCGCTGGCTCTGCTGCGCAACGCAGGTGCCGCGCGGCAGATAGAACGCGAGCCAGCCCGTGGTGCCGTAGTCCTGCGCCAGCACACAGGTCGCACCACTGCGTACGCGCACCGTTTCGATCTCGGCGGCAAGCTCGCGCCAGCCGACGCCGACGCTGCGCACCGTGGCATCGCGGCGATATCCGGACAGCCAGCCGGTATTGGCCTGCACGATCAGCGCTGCAAACATCACGATGCCTGTTGGCGCCGCCCAGCGCAGGCAGAAATCGACCAGGCGCCGCTGGCGAGGCTTCCACTGCACGAGGTTGGCGGCGGCCGCCGCGGCGATGACGAAAGGCGGATAGACCGGCGCGAACCAGTTGGCTTCGACGCGGGCATGCAGCGAATGCCAGACGAAGTAGACGACGATGGTCCAGAACATCGTCTCGATCAGCACGCGCGAGGCCAGCGCGCCGGCGCGCCGCCAGGTCAGCGCGTGCAGGCCCATCGCGCCGAGGATGAAGACCAGCGGCGTCGCGAACGCGATCTGGGTCGGGATCAGCTCGGCAATGAAGACGGGGCGGAAGTCCTCGATCCTGGCGCGGCCGAGCTGCTTTGCGAACGAGACCCATTGATGGTCCGCATTCCACAGGATCACCGGCGAGAACAGCGCCAAGGCAACGAGCCCGCCGAGATAGGGCCAGGGCGAGAGAAACCAGCGCCTCAGCTTCGGCACGGAAGCGAGCCAGATCAGGATCGCCGGCCCAAAGAACATCGCGGTATATTTCGACAGCAGTGCCGCGCCGACGGCTGCACCAACCGCGAGCCACCAGGCGCCCCGGCCGGTCTCCAGCACCTTGGCGAGGAAGAACAGCACGAAGCTGGAGGCGACCAGCAGCGGCGCATCGGGCGTGACGATCAGCGTGCCGACGGAAGCCAGCAGCGTCACGTTGAGCAGGATAGCGCTGGTCGCGGCCACGCGCACCCCGCCGAACAGGATCGCTGCGGAACGATAGACCGCATAGCTCATCGGCAGCGCGAGCAGGATCGACACGAGGCGAACGCCGAGCTCGGTATCGCCAGCCATCAGGGTGCCGGCCCGGATGACATAGGCCACCATCGGCGGATGATCGTAATAGCCGCCGGCGAGGTTCTTCGACCACATCCAGTAATAGGCTTCGTCGAAGGTGATCGGCGTGAACGCGGCCGCGACCAGCCGCAACACGACCAGCGCAACAATCACCAGCGCCGTGTTGCGGACGATCCGCGCGTCAGCTCCGGCCATGTCGCGCTATTTCTTGCGCCAGACGAACAGGCCGGACATCGCGTAGTTCCACACCACGCCCATCAGCGCGCCGGCCATGCCGGCCAGCCACCAGATCGGCTCCTGGTCGTACACGGAGAAGGCGACGCCGACATTGGCGAGCAGGCCGACGCTACACACGATGTAGAAGGCGATCAGGCCGCGCAGCAGCGCAAAGCCCTTCAGCCGCTGGTCGCGATAGGTGAGGAAGTTGTTGAGGATGAAATTGCTGGTCATGGCGACGATGGCGCCGGCGGCCTGCGCCTCCGCGAACGGCGCGTTGAACACGCGAAGCGCGATGAACAGCGTGGCGAGATGCACCACGAGGCCGATGCCGCCGACCATCGCGAACAGGATGAAGCGCAGCGAGACGATGTCGTTGGTCAGCTTGGCCAGCACGAGACCCAGGAAGTCGAGTGCGACCATGGAATCGAGCTTGCTCTCGCCGTGCTGGCGGGCGCCGAAAGTGTAGGGGATCTCGACGGCGCGCAAGCTGCCGTGCGCGCTCGCGACGACGTCGAGCAGGATCTTGAAGCCGTGCACGGAGAGCTTGGGCGCGAGCTGCTCGAAACGGTCGCGGCGGATCATGAAGAAGCCGCTCATGGGATCGGCGATCTCGACCCGCAGCATCTTCCTGGCGACCTCGGTCGCAAGCGCACTGGCTCCGGCGCGCTGCTTGTTGAAGCCTTCGCTCTTGTAGCCCTCGATGTAGCGGCTGCCGACGACGAGGTCGGCCTGATCGCTGGCGAGGAGCAGCAGCATCTTCGGCAGCTGCGTCTCGTCGTGCTGGAGGTCGGCATCGATCACGGCCACATAGGGAGCGCTCGAGGCGAGGATGCCCTCGATGCAGGCGCCCGAGAGGCCGCGACGGCCGATGCGGCGGACACAGCGCACGCGACTGTCGCGCTGCGCCAGCGCGCGCACGACGTCCCAGGTGCCGTCGGGCGAGTTGTCGTCGACGAACACGACTTCCCACGCGATATTGGCGAGCGTTGCCTCCAGCCGCCGGTACAGCACCGTGACGTTGTCGCGCTCGTTGAAGGTCGGGACGATGACCGACAGTTCCGGCCCCTCTTGAGCCTGCGGCGGGATGTCGGCGCCGGGTCTGATCGCTTCGTTCATGACGGCAGCGTATATCCGCCGCGTCCTGCGCTGCCAAGCCGGGGGCTCTGGGGAACGGCCGAAAAGGGGCCCTAAAATGCCAACGACCCCGGAACGGCGGACCGCGCGTACATCCGGCGCAGGCCTGAGCTATTCCAAGGTCGTCCCAGCGACGGAGCTCTTCGCTCAACGTCGCCGTTACAAGCTAGATGGGGACGGCAGAAGCGCTTCGCAAGGGGCAGGAAAGCTCGTTTTCCTGCCCTATTGGTTGGGCACTTCCCGAATTATCGGCCCACGCGGCGCGGGCGCGGCTGGGGCCGACGGCGCCGCCTCCGGAGCTGGTTCGACTTTCGCCGGCCTGGGCGGCTTGCCGTACTGGCCGATCGGCCCGAACACGACGGCAGCCGCAAGCACGATCGCCGCCACAATCGCCCCCAGAATGCCCCCCACCGACTCAGACGACATGCAAGTCCATCCCTGCTCCAGACGCGGCGAGTGATACCATGGATGAGCGCGCGGCCGGAAGGCCCCGGGGCGAATAGCGAAGCGGAAGGCCTGCTTTCTCGCCCTATTCGCTATTGGCCACTCGCCATTCCCTACTTCGCCGGCGGCCGGTGCTTGACGAAGGCCATCACGATGTCCTTCTGAGCCGCCTCCACCGCCCTGTTCGCGGTGGCGAGATGGGCGCCGGCATCGATGTTCGGATACTGCGTGGTGAGATAGTCGAGCAGCGCGACCCGGTAATATTGCCGCTCCGAAGGACAGGCACCCGCAACCGAGCGGCCGAAATCCTGCTCCGACAGGCCTTGATTGGAGTCGCGCGAATATTCCCGCGCCAGGCAATGCCAGTAATCGTCGCGGCCCTGCTGGGCGAGCTTCTGTGCGCTTCTCGCGTCGTCATCATCGGCCAATGCGGGCCGTGTCATGGCAGCAGATGTCATCATAAAGAGCGCCGCTCCCACCGACAGCATCCGCATCTTGTTCTCCCTTTTTCGCGGGTCCGGGCGCAAGCTTAGACGGGGCAGGCCAACTGGCCAATCACAACTGGTTTGACTAGGATGGGGTCCCTCCCCGTCGATGCGAGAAATTCCGTGGCCAAAGCAAAAACCGCGTCAAAAAAATCCGGCAACATCTTCATCGGCATCGGCGGCTGGACCTTCGAGCCCTGGCGCGGCGTGTTCTATCCGGAGAAGCTGGCGCAGGCGAAGGAGCTGTCCTACGCCGCCTCGAAGCTCACCTCGATCGAAATCAACGGCACCTATTACGGCTCGCAAAAGCCGGAGAGCTTTCGCAAATGGGCGAGCGAAGTTCCCGATGGCTTCGTGTTCTCGGTGAAGGGACCGCGCTTCGCCACCAACCGCCGCGTGCTCGCCGAGGCCGGCGATTCCATCAAGCGGTTCTATGATTCCGGCGTGCTGGAACTTGGCGACCATCTCGGGCCGGTGCTGTGGCAGTTCGCCCCGACCAAGAAATTCGACGGCGCCGATTTTGGAAAATTCCTCGAGCTGTTGCCGCGCAAGCTCGAAGGGCGCGCGCTGCGCCATGTCGTGGAAGTGCGCCATGACAGCTTCTGCACGCCGGACTTCGTCGCGCTGATCCGCGAGTTCGAGACGCCCGTCGTGTTCGCCGAGCACGGCAAATATCCTGCTATCGCCGATGTCGCCGGCGATTTCGTCTATGCAAGGCTGCAGAAGGGCAATGACGAGATCAAGACCTGCTATCCGCCGAAGCAACTCGATGCCTGGGCCAAGCGCTTCCAGGATTGGGCTTCGGGCGGTGAACCCGACGACCTTCCGAAGGTCGACAAGGGCAAGCCGAAGAAGGAGCCGCGGGACGTGTTCGCCTATGTCATCCACGAGGGCAAGGTGCGCGCGCCGGCCGGCGCCATGGAACTGATCGCGCGGGTGATGTGAGCGGGCTATGGCCAATTGGGAGCACCAAGGCTTCCTCACGTCATGGCCGGGCTTGTCCCGGCCATCCACGACCTGCCGCGCGGCACGAAGAACGTGGATACCCGGGACAAGCCCGGGCATGACGACCTCACGTGTCGTGACCTGAGGAGTCCCCATGGCAAAGGCGAGGAAGCTGTTCACCATCGGCTACGAGCAGACGCCGCCCAAGGCCGTGCTGGACGAGCTGGAAGCGGCCGGCGTCAAGCTCGTGGTCGACGTACGCGCGGTGACGTCATCGCGCCGGCCCGGCTTTTCCAAGAAGCAGCTTGCGGCTGGCCTCGACGAGCGCGGCATCGCCTATGTCCATCTCGCCGCGCTCGGCACGCCGAAAGAGGGCCGCCTCGCCGCCCGCAGCGGACAGTACGACGTGCTGGAGAAGATCTTCTCAAAGCACCTGAAGGCGCCAGAAGCCAGGGAGGCGATGGACGAACTCTCGTCGCTGGTGAAGAAGGCCGGGCCCGTCTGCCTGCTCTGCTACGAGCGCGACCACACCCACTGCCATCGCCAGATGATCGCGGAGATCATCGAGGAGCGCGACGGGGTGGCGGTGAGGAATCTGGCGGGGCGGCAGGTTTAGCCGTCGCCGTCATTCCGGGGCGCGCGTAGCGTGAACCCGGAATCCATGCACCCACCGACACTGCGGCCCGATGGATTCCGGGTTCGCGCTACGCGCGCCCCGGAATGACGGGCTAAGCCTCGCCTGCCAGCGTGAACGTCCCTTCCATCATCTGAACGCAGCTCCCGCCGACATGGGCGGAGACGATCTTGCCGTCCTGCTTGCGCACGCGGGTGAGAAGCATGCTCGGACGTCCCATGTCAAAGCCCTGGCCAATGGTGAGCTTCAATTCGCCGTCGCGCGCGGGATCGAGATCGGCGAACAGCGCGGCGGCGGCGACCGTCGCGCTGCCGGTGGCGGGGTCTTCGATCAGGCCGCTTGCGCCGGGAAAGAACATCCGCGCCTGACGCTCGCAGGGCACCTCCGCTGCCGGCACGTCGCGCGTGTAGAAGTAGACCGAGAAAGCGCCGTCGCGCGGGAGCATCCGGGCAAACGCTGCCGCGTCGGGCTTGGCCCTGCGCACGGCTTCGCGCGATCCCACCTCCGCCACCACGAACGGCGTTCCGACGCCGACGACTTGCGGCGCATGATGATCGGTCCTGATGTCATCCGCCGCCAGCGAAATGCAGACGGCGACGTCGGCCGGGGACAGCTGTGCAAGCCTCGCCAGTTTCTGTGGCGCGGTGAGCTCGGCGCTGATCACCCTGCCCTGCTCCCGCACGATATCGACCGGGACCAGACCAGCCTTCTCCTCGAACAGCAGCCGCGGCTTCGGCTCTTTCGCGATTCCCGCCAGCACGAAGGCCGTGCCGACGTTGGGATGGCCCGCAAAGGGTAGCTCCCTGACGGGGGTAAAGATGCGCACCTCGGCGTCGTTGGCCTTGTCGCGCGGCGACAGCACGAAGGTGGTCTCGGAATAGTTGAACTCGGTCGCGATCGCCTGCATCTGCTGTGTCGTCAGCCCGCCGGCATCGAGCACCACGGCGAGCTGGTTGCCGCCGAAGGCGCGATCGGTGAACACGTCGACGGTGACGTAGCGGCGCTGCATTTTCGTTTCCTCATGCAAGTCGCGGCCGCGACCGGCCGCATCGTGCGGCACTCTACAAGCCGGCCACATCGCTCGTCATGTCCCAAAATTCGGAGCAATCGGAGCAATCGCCGATGATGGAAGAGACCTGCGTGCAGCGACGCATGATGCGCGCTACCCCAGCTGAAACACCCGCATCTTCTGCACGTACCCACGCACCTCGACCTCGCCGAGCGCGACGGCGTCGTCGCCGTCGTCGCCCAGCGCTTCACGGACAGATGCCGAGATCAGGAACTGCGAGCCGAACTCCTTGTTCAACGCCTCCAGGCGCGAAGCAAAGTTCACGGTGTCGCCGATCACCGTGTACTCCTTGCGGCGGGGTGAGCCGATATTGCCGGCGACGACTTCGCCGAAATGGATGCCGATGCCGATGCGAAGCGGCCAACTGGTCTCTGCGTTGATGCGGTCCATCGCGGTCAGCATCTCGCGGCCGGCGGCGACCGCTCGGTGCGCGGCGTCGGAAGCCTCCAGCGGCGCCCCGAACAGCGCGAGGAAACCATCGCCTAGAAACTTGTTCACGATGCCGCCGTGGCGGTCGAGGATGTCGACCAGCACGGCGAAGGCACCGTCGAGCCGGTCGACCACCTCTTGCGGCGTGCGCGATTGCGCGCCGGCGGTAAAGCCGCGGAAATCGACGAACATCACCGCGACGCGGCGGACGTCGCCGCCGCCGCTGGTGCTTGCCTGCATCAGCCGCTCGACCACCTGCGGGGAGACGTGCTGGCCGAACAGGTTCGTCACGCGGTCGCGCGCGGTCGCCGCCGCGATGCTCGCGGCGAACTGGCGGCGCAATTGCGCGCCGACGGCACCCGCAAGCACCCCGCAGATCAGGATGACGACGCTGCGCACGGCGTGGAAATAGATCAGGGGATCGCCGGCCTCGTCAGCCGCGTTGTAGTACAGCGCGACCGACAGAAGCCCGGCCGCGGCGACGATGCCCGTGAATGCCGAGAGCCAGAAGTCGAGCCGCAGGGTCGAGAGGATGATGAAGATGAAATACATCAGCGGCACGGCAAAGCCGAGAGCCTGGCTTGGACCCATGGTCCGGGTCTGCAGGATCAGGATCACCGTCGGCAGCGAGGTCTCGATCAGCGTGCCGATATAGCGTCGGATCACCGGCAGATCGCGATCGAGCCGGAGATTCCTCCTGATCTGGGTGTGGACCCAGAGCTCGAACAGGATGAAGCCGCCGAGGAGGCCGTAGACCTCGACGAGCCCTTCCGTTCCGCGCCAGACCCGGTTCAGCACGGCGGGGTCGATCAGATAGATCGCGGTGAGCAGCAGCATCAGGACGCAGCCAGTCATGATCAGCGCCCGCACCCGGAGCAGCTCGGTGCGCAGCACCTCCCGCGTCAGCTCGCGCTCGAATTCCTCCGATAACGCGGCGTGGTGCCGCGTCTTCCTGCTCGCAAACCTGACCATTCCGCCCTCTTGTCATTCCGGGGCGCGGCGAAGTCGCGAACCCGGAATCTCGAGATTCCGGGTTCGATGCTCTGCATCGCCCCGGAATGACTTCGAGACAGTCTGCCTCAATCCAGCGTGCGACGGAAGCGCGTCACGGCGATGGTCATGGCGAGCAGCATCAGGGCCGCCAGCGCCAGGGTGTCGAAGTGCAGGTTCTGCATGGTCGCGCCCTTCAGCATGATGGCGCGGACGATGCGCAGATAATGGGTCAGCGGCAGGGCTTCGCCGAGATATTGCGCCCACGCCGGCATGCCCGCGAACGGGAACATGAAGCCGGAGAGCAGGATGCTGGGCAGGAAGAACATCATCGACATCTGCATCGCCTGGAGCTGGTTCTGCACCAGTGTCGATATGGTGTAGCCGATCGACAGATTGGTGGTGATGAACAGCGTCGAGAGCAGCGCCAGCAGGACGAGGTTGCCGAGCACGGGTACGCCGAACAGGCCGACGCCGATGCTGATGATCAGGAAAGCCTGGACGAAGCCGACCAGCACGTAAGGGATGATCTTGCCGAGCATCACCTCGACCGGCTTGATCGGCATCGACAGCAGGCTCTCCATGGTGCCGCGCTCGACCTCGCGCGTGACCGACAGCGCGGTGAAGATCAGCATGGTCATGGTCAGGATGGTGCCGACCAGCCCCGGCACGATGTTGAGGCTGGAGCTAGCTGCCGGATTGTAGCGCGCGTGGGCGCGGATCTCGAACGGCATCTCGGGGGGATCGCCGATGTAGAGATCGTGCTTGAGCGCGGTCTGCACGACCATGCCGAGCGAGCCGAGCGCCGCGCTCGCCGCGACCGGATCGGTGGCGTCGGCGGCAACCAGCAGCGCCGGCCTGTCGCCGCGCCGCACCGCACGCTCGAAGCCGCGCGGGATCTCGACCCCGAACAGCACCTTGCCGGATTTCAGCAGGTTGTCGAAGTCGTCGACGTCGTGCACTTCATAGAGGAAGCGGAAATAGGCGGTATTCTCCAGGGCCTTCAGGATCGAGCGGGCGAGATCGGAGTCCTCCTGGAGCAACACGGCGCTCGGCAGATGGCGCGGCGTGGTGTTGATGGCATAGCCGAACAGCATCAGCTGCATCACGGGCAACATCACGATCATCGCGAACGAGACGCGATCGCGCTTGAGCTGGATGAACTCCTTGACCAGCATCGCATAGGAGCGCCGCAGAAAGCCGAAGCGCTCGCGGATCTCGCGCCGCGGTGCGGGATGGTCGACGGCGCTCATTGGAAATTGTCCTTGGAACGCCCCATCAGCTCGATGAACACGTCTTCGAGCGACGGTTGCGACTGCTGCCAGCGCAGTCCGCCCTTCTCGCGCCAGGGCGCGATGCTGGCTTCGAGCGCCGGGACGTCGCGGCCGGAAACATGCAGCGAGGTGCCGAACGGCGCCACCATGTCGATGCCTGGCTTACCCGAGAGCGCGGTCGCAAGCTCGTTCAGGCCTTCGCCGGTGACGGTGTAGGTCGTCAGCGCGGATTTCGCGATCACCTCCTCCACCGTGCCGTGCGCCAGCAGATAGCCGTAGGCGATGTAGGCGATCTCGTGGCAGCGCTCGGCCTCGTCCATGTAATGGGTCGAGACCAGCACCGTGAGGCCTTCGGCTGCGAGTGCGTGGATCTCGTTCCAGAAATCGCGCCGCGCCTTGGGGTCGACGCCGGCGGTCGGCTCGTCGAGCAGCAGGAGTTGCGGATTGGGCAGAGTGCAGGCCCCGAGCGCCAGCCGCTGCTTCCAGCCGCCGGAGAGCTCGCCCGCAAGCTGCTCCTCTCGCCCCGAGAGCCCGAGCCGCCTGATCATGTCGCGCGCGGCGCCGCGCGCGTCAGCGACGCCATAGAGCCGCGCGACGAATTCGAGGTTCTCGCGCACCGACAGGTCCTGGTACAGGCTGAAGCGCTGGGTCATGTAGCCGACCTGGCGCTTGATCTTCTCGGCATCGCGGCGGATGTCGTAGCCGAGGCAGGTGCCCTCGCCACTATCGGGCGTGAGCAGCCCGCAGAGGATGCGGATGGTCGTGGTCTTGCCCGAGCCGTTGGGTCCGAGGAAACCGTAGATCGAGCCGCGCTTCACCTGCATCGACAGATCGTGCACGACCTCGCGGCCGCCGAACGACTTGGTCAGGCCCTTGACGTCGATCGCGATGCCGTTGCCGCCGCTCATCGCTTGTCCGCCACGGGTGTCTTGATCTCAGAAATCTTGGGATTGAGATAGACGTCAATCGGCTGTCCTACACGCAAGGCATCGGGACGAGAGGGCCGCGCCTGGATCAGATAGACCAGCTTGTTGCGCTCATCGAGGCTATAGATGACAGGCGGAGTGTATTCGGCCGAGGTTGCGATGAAGTAGATCTTTGCGGTGAGGTCGGCCGCGCAATTGTCGCACGATACGCGCACCGTGTCGCCGATCGCGAGCTTGGGCAATTCGGCTTCCGGCACGAAGAAACGCAGCTTCATGTTTCCGGGCGGCATGATCGACAGCACCGGACGCTGCGCCGCCACCATCTCGCCCTCGCGGAAATAGATCTGCTGAATGGTGCCGGCGACGGGCGCAAAGCCCTTGCGCCGCGCCATCCGCGTCTCCGACGTCGCCACCCGCGCTTCCGCGACGCGCAAGGCCGACACGGCGGCATCGAGATTGGCCTGCGTGCCCGAGCCGGTCTTGCTCAGCGAGGCCGCCCGGTCGTAGGTCTGCTGCGCGTTCGCCAGTGTCGCCTTGTTCTGATTGAGATCGGCGCGCTGGAGATCGTCGTCGACGGAATAGAGGGCATCGCCGACCTTGACCTCGTCGCCTTCGCGGACGTTGAGCTTGGTGACCCGCCCCGCTTCGTCCGGGCTGACGAAGATCATGTCGGCCTCGACCCAGCCCTGGAAGCCGGGATCGCGCCTTTCCTTGCATCCGGCAAGCCCGGTTGCGAGCACGGCGACCAATGCCAAAACTGAAATTGCCTGCGACGACGTCATGTCGTGCTCCGTTCGCCAAAAATCAGATCGAGATGGACGCGCAGCATCTCTTGCGCGTCCAGCGGCGCGTGCCGCGCAAACAGGCTCTGCCAGATCACCGCGATCATCGCGGGTGCGACCAGGATCTGCGGATAGCGCGCGAGGTCCTTCTGCCGGATCTCGCCGCGGGCGATGCCGAGCTCGATCAGCGCGCGCATGGCGGCGATCCCGCGCGAGACGACCTCGCGGTAATAGAAGTCGGCAACGGACGGAAAGCGCGGGCCTTCCGCCACGATCAGGCGCACCAGATCGCCGCGCCTCGTGCCGATCACCTCGTTCAGGAAGTTGCTCGCGAAAGCCTCGATCAGGTCGCGCACCGAGCCCGCCGGCGGCGGCAGCGTGGTCAGCCGCGCGACCACGGGAACGATGACGATGCGCACCAGCTCCTCGAACATCGATTCCTTGTCCTTGAAGTGCAGGTAGATCGTGCCCTTTGCCACGCCGGCGCGCCTCGCAATGTCGTCGAGCCGCGTCGCCGCAAACCCCCGCGCGATGAATTCCTCCATCGCCGCTTCGACGATCGCCGCACGCCGCTCCGCCGCGCGCGTTGCGCGGTTCGTGGCAGGCGCCCGTTCACTGCGAGCGGGCTCAGGGCCCTTGGCGCTGGCGCGAGTTGCTGGCGGCAAGGCGGCTTTGGTCGGCTTCCTGGTCATTTGATATTAATGACTGACTGGTCAGTCATAGTCAAGTCCGTCGAGCAATTGCCCTTTTGAGATCGGATTAGTATTGACTAATGCATTAGCGAATGCTAATCGATTGGCATGACCGAAGCCGCCCCAAACCCCGTCACCACCGTGATGCGCGCCCTCGCCGACCCGACACGGCGCGCCGTGTTCGAGCGCCTGTTCGAGAGCACGGAGATCAGCGTCGCCGAGCTGACGCGCGGCAGCGGCGTCACTCAGGGCGCGATCTCGCAACACCTGAAGTCCCTCAAGCAGGCCGGTCTCGTCGCCGAGCGCGCAGAGGGCCGCAACGTCTATTACCGCGCCGCACCGCAAGGTCTCGAACCCCTGGTGACCTGGATGGATCATTACGGCGTCTTCTGGCGCGAGCGTTTCCAGAACCTGCGTGACCTCTTGAAGGAGATCGATCCGTGAGTGCTGCCGCGTTGAAAGCCGAAACGAGGGACATCGTCATCGACGAGGTCTTCCCTCACACGCCCGAGACGATCTGGAAGGCACTGACCAGCGCGCAGTTGATCGCGCGCTGGTTGATGCAGCCGACCGGCTTCGAGGCCGTCGAAGGCAACAGCTTCACGTTCCAGACCACGCCGGGCGGCAACTGGGACGGCGTGATCCATTGCCGGGTCCTGGAGGTCGTACCAAACCGCCGCCTCGTCTACGCCTGGAAGGGCGGCGATGAGCGCAACACCGGCTATGGCGCACCGCTCGACACCATCGTGACGTGGTCCCTCACGCCGGTCGAAGCCGGCACGCGGATCCGCCTTCTCCATGCGGGCTTCGTCCTGCCGAGGAACGAGTCGGCCTACACGGTCATGAGCGGCGGCTGGAAGAAGGTTGTGCGCAAGCTCGACGAGATCAGCGGCGAAGAGTGAATGGGAGATATCGCGATGGACAAGCCCTATACCGGCGGCTGCGCCTGCGGCGCGATCCGCTATTCGATTTCCGGCGAGCCGCTGTTCAGCAATCACTGCCAGTGCCGGGACTGCCAGCGGGAGAGCGGCAGCGGCCACGGCTCGTACGCGACATTCGCGCGCGCCGGCGTCACGCTGACCGGCGAAGCGAAGCATTGGGACATGGTCGCCGACAGCGGCAAGGTGAAGACCCGCGGCTTCTGCACGCAATGCGGCGTGCCTGTCTACATGACGTTCGCAGCACAGCCCGAAATCTTCACGATCCGGGCGGCAAGCCTCGACGAGCCCGCCCGCTACAGGCCGCAGGCAGTCACTTTCGCTGCGCGCGGTCACGGCTGGGATCGTCTTGATCCCGACCTGGCGAAATTTGCAGGCATGCCGCCGGCGTAAGCCACGGCGCGCTGGGGGTGGTCGGCCGCTCAGATGCATGGCCGGATGTAAGGTCGGTTGATCTCCCACAATTCCTCGAGCAGGCCGCGCGCGGCCTGCTCGGAATGGATGACGGGGTCGAGCAGCAGCGCTTGCAGCGCCATTTCCTTCGAGGCATGCATCGCCGCCTCCACCGCCATCTGCTGAACCTGAACCTGGGTCGTCATCAGCTTGGCCACGCCGTCGGGCAGCGGCCCGAGCGAGACAGGATGGATGCCCACGGCATCTGCCACCACCGGCACCTCGACCGCGGCATCGGCCGGCAGGTTCGGGATCACCTGTCGATTGTGGACGACGGCAGATTCGACGAGTTGCTTCCGGTTATGAACGATGGCGGCGATGATGCTGATCGCGCGCTCCCCCGACGGCGCCGACCACCAGTCCGGCACATCGGCACGACCGGCGAGCACGTCATCGATCAGCCGCGTCAGTTTCGCGCGTTCGCTCTCGTCCCAGTCGTAATTGTAGCCACCCTCGCCGGCCTCCCAGCCGAACGAGAGATACTCGCCAACGTGACCGTCGCCGCAGCCGAGCCAGTAGCCGAAGGCCTGCAACAGCTTCCGCGTCAGGGGTGAGAAGGTGGGATCGAAATCCCGCTCCTTCTCGCGCAACAGCGGATAGAGGTCCTCGCCCGTCTCGCGATCCCGAATTTCGGTCAGGCATTGGAAGTGATTGAGGCCTGCACCCCACACATCCACCCGGCTTTCCGGCATTCCCAGGATTCGGGCAACATCGCCGCGGGCAAGGAATATTCCGTGGCAGAGGCCGACGCTGCGAATCCTGCTGTACCGCCCGAGCGCCAGGATGATGCGGCTTTCCGGATTGGAGAAGTTGATGAAGGTCGCACGCGGGCAGCGGACCTCCATCTCGCGCACGAAGTCGAAGACCACCGGCAGGGTGCGCAGCGTGAAGAACAAACCGCCGGGCCCACCGTTCTCGCCCAGCGTATGACGGACGCCAAATTTGCGCGGAATCTCGAAATCGAGCCGCCACAGCCGATTGCGATCGATCGCGGTGGAATGCACGACGAACTCCGCCCCGTCGAACGCCGCGCGCCAATCCGTCGTGGCCTCGATGGCATAACCGGCGCCGGATCTCTCGTTGAGCAGTTTCGCGAGCCGCGTCGACCGGCCGAGCCGGTCGACGTTTCGTCCGACCAGGACCAGTGTTGAACCGGCCAGATCGCGGGTCGAGAACAGGTCCCGGAACATGCTCATGCCAAAGGACGCGCTGCTGGCGCCGAGGAAGACGATCTTCGTTGTCCGGGTCATGCCCTGCTCCCGGCAGAGATTAGGCGAAGTCGAGCACCATGCGGCCCTCGATCTTGCCGGCCTTCATCCGATCGAAGACGTCATTGATCTCCGCGAGCGGCACCTTGGCCACCTCGGCCTTCACCTTGCCGTCGGCGGCAAACGCGATGGCTTCGTCGAGGTCGCGCCTCGTACCGACGATGGAGCCGCGCACCGTGATGCGCTTGAGCACGACGTCGAAGATCGGCGTCGGGAATTCACCCGGCGGCAGGCCGACGAGGCTGACGGTGCCCTTGCGGCGCACCATCTTGAGCGCTTGCGCAAATGCGGCCGTCGAGACGGCCGTCACCAGCACGCCGTGGGCTCCGCCCCCGGTCGCGGCCAGCACCTTGTCAACAGCGCCGGCTGCGAGCGCGTCGACCGCGAGATCGGCGCCGGCCTCGCGTGCAAGCGCGAGCTTGTCCTCGGCAATGTCGACCGCGGCGACCTTGAGCCCCATCGCCTTGGCGTACTGGATCGCGACATGGCCGAGCCCGCCGACGCCCGAGATCACCACCCACTCGCCGGGCTTGGCCTCGGTCTCCTTCAATCCCTTGTAGGTGGTGACGCCGGCGCACAGGATCGGCGCGATGGCAGCAAAGTCCACCGTCGCCGGCAGCTTCGCGGCGAAGGCGGCCGAGGCGATGACATATTCGGCGAAGCCGCCGTTCACGCTGTAGCCGGTGTTGTGCTGGTGCTCGCACAATGTTTCCCAGCCGGTCTCGCAATATTCGCAAGCCATGCACGCATCATGCAGCCAGGCGACGCCGACGGCGTCGCCGACCTTGAGGTTCTTCACGCCGGGCCCGAGCGCGGCGACGATGCCGGCGGCCTCATGGCCGGGGATGAAGGGCGGCACCGGCTTGACCGGCCAGTCGCCGGAGGCGGCGTGCAGATCGGTATGACAGACGCCGCAGGCCTTGACCTTGACCAGGACCTCGCCGGGACCTGGCTGCGGCACCGGCACGTCCTCGATCACCAATGGCTTGCCGAATTGCTTGACGATTGCAGCTTTCATGGTCGGCATATCTCTGCTCCTTCGCATTGCGAATGGCAGAGTAACGGCCGCGCGCGGCCGGCACTTGATCCGGGTCAAACCGCCCAATCGTTGCGCAGCGCGCTGCCGTCATGACAGCGCGGTGACAGGACTTCCGCAGCTGGATATCAGCTATGGAACTTCAGGCCGTCGACGATCTTGTCGATCACCTTGCGCTCGGCGCGCATGGCTATGCCGACGAGATTGAGCTCGGTGCGCGCGACCGCCCTCACCGCCTCGCGGTTGGCGGCATCGTGCGTGGTTTTGAACATGTCCTCGGTATAGACCGCCGGCGTGACGTTCCGAGTGAGGGCGCGGTCCAGCGCGCGCGACAACGCCGGACCGTCGGCGCCATAGATCAGGATCGGCTGGCCGATCAGAGCGTGATATTTCGTGCCTGAAGCGTCTTCATAGGCTTCGCCGATACAGTCCGGAAATGCCGCAGCGATGCCGCTGGTGAGAAAGGACGCGACGTTGAGCTTCTGCCAGGTCTGAAGATCGGTGCGGATCACGACTGCAATCTTGGTGTCGAACTGCATGGGGTTCCTCAGTGTCATTCCGGGGCGCGCCAGTTTGGCGCGAGCTACGGTGCGCAATTGCGCACCTCAGAATCCATCGCGCTACCGAGCAAATGGACGAATGGATTCCGGGTTCGATGCTACGCATCGCCCCGGAATGACAGCAAGAGAGATGGATGGAATCAACCCTTGGCGTCGCAGGCCCAGGCGCGGATCACGCATTCCTTGCCGCCGTACTTGTAGCATTCGCGCGTGGCGGCATTGAGCGAGGCCGAGATCTTCGGCTTGACGGCATAGCCATAGGCGCCGCAGGGATTTGTCATATCGACCGACATCGCGGCACAGGCGCGCTTCATCGTCACGGTGGTGCAATCGCCCTTGCACTGCTTCTGCGCCGCGGCGCGGGCCTCGTGCTCGTGGCCATAGTCATAGGCCTGGCCATAAGCGCCGCATTTGCCGACTGCAAAGGCGCCGGCGGCATGGGCTTCGGTGATGTAGCGGGCACCCGTGATGGCTACTGACAAGACAAAGCAGAACATCGCGCAACGGCGCGCGACGACGTTCGAAACCATGGAAAATCCCCTCCCCCCAAGGCAGGTGCGGCTGACTCTAAGCCGCGGTCGTTTCCAGATGGTGAACGGGTGGTGGAATTCGCCAAGCTTGGAGGATGCCGTAGTCCCATAGGGCGGATTCGCGAAGCGCAATCCGCCTCTTTTGTTTCCGCGGAGAAACACAGCGGCGGATTACGCTTCGCTAATCAGCCCTACGCACCTTCATCCCCGCCTTGCCGCCTCCAGCGCCTGCGGGGTGTCGATGTCGAGGAAGGCGCTCTCGCCGTCGACGGGCACTTCGGCGACCGCCTCAGTGTGCTTGGCAATCAGATGCCGCGCGCCGACGTCGCCGTCGAGCGTCATCAGCTCCTTGAAGAAGCGGCGCGACCACAGCACGGGATTGCCGCGGCGGCCTTCGCTGACGGGAACGACGATGAGATTGCCGCGGTCGGGGGCAAAGCCGTCGATGAGGCGGTCGATCAGGCCGGCATCGATCAGCGGCATGTCGCCGAGGCACACCACGGCGCCGCTGCAGGTCTCCGGCACGGCCGCGATGCCCGCCTTGACCGAGCCGGCGATGCCGCCGGCGAAATCCGGATTGCGGACGAATTTCACGTTCAGGCCTTGCAGGGCCTGCTCGACCAGCTCGGCCTGATGCCCCGTGACGACGATCACCTCCGATGCCTTCGAGGCCAGCGCCTGCTCGGTCGCAAGGCGCACCAGCTTCTTGCCGTCGAGCTCGGCGAGCAGCTTGTTCGGGCCGCCCATGCGGGTCGAACGGCCCGCCGCGAGCACGATGGCCGCGACCTGGCTATTGCCCTCCGTCTCCGGCTGTGTGCGCGGCTGCGGCCGCGTCACGATCTCCATCAGGAGGCCGCCGACGCCCATGCCCATCAGCTCGGACCGCGTCACCTTGATGCCGGCGAGGAGCCGCATCAAGACCCAGTCGAAACCGTTCTCGACCGGCGAGCGCGCACAACCCGGCGCGCCCAGCACCGGGACGCCGCCGGCGCGGGCGATCAGCAACAGATTGCCGGGATCGACCGGCATGCCGAAATGCTCGATCTCGCCGCCGATGCCAGTAACCGCCGCGGGGATCACGTCGCGGCGATCAGCGATCGCAGAGGCGCCGAACACGATGACGAGTTCGGCACCGAGGCCCAGCACTTCCTTGATCGCGGCCGACAGCGCCTGCTCCTCATGCGGGACACGCCGCTCGGCGATGATGCCGGCGCCGGCCGGCGCGAGCCGCTCGGCGGTGACGCGCAGCGTTTTTTCGATCACCTTGGAGGACAGGCCCGGCAGCAGCGTCGAGACGACGCCGACGCGCTTGATCAAGTAAGGCGCGACCTTCAGCACGTCCTTGCCGGCCGCCTTCACCGCCGCATCGCGCAACGCGCCCTCGACGCCGAACGGGATGATCTTGACGGTACCGACCATCTCGCCCTCGACCACCGGCTTGTAGGCGGTGAGCGTCGCGAAGGTGATGGCCTCGTCGACATTGTTGATGCGGTCGACCGCAGCGCGGTCGATCACCAGCACGCCCGGGCGCGCGGCAAACAGATTGGCGCGCCCGGTGAAGGCGCGTTCGACATGAATGCCCTCGCCGCCGACGGCGAGCGCGATGCTGGCAGCTGCGACGTCCTCGGAGACGTCGCCCGCCTCCATCCGCACCACGACGATGTCCTTGATGCCGGCACGCTCCAGCGCCTCGACCTCGGCGGCGCCGATCGTCGTGCCTTTCTTCAGCACCAGCGGCCCCTGGCGCAGGGTGTGGACGGTCACCCCGCCAATCGCATCCCTCGGGCTCGCCGGTCCGAATTTCATGCCGCTTCTTCTTTTTCCTTCGGAGGCAGCCGAAGCGCGGCCGTAATCTCGGCCATGATCGCCACCGCGATCTCGGATGGAGAGACCGCGCCGATCGGAAGGCCAATGGGCGCGTGGATGCGCGCGATGTCGCTCTCCTTCGCGCCCTGCGCCCGCAAGCGGTCGCCGCGCTTGGCATGCGTCTTCCGCGAGCCGAGCGCGCCGATGTAGAAGCAGTTGCGCTCGAAGGCGTGCAGCAGCGCGGGATCGTCGATCTTCGGATCGTGCGTCACCGCGACGAACGCGGTGTAGGCATCGACATTGAGCGGCGGCAACGCGGTGTCGGGCCATTCGGCGACCAGCGGAATGTCCGGGAAGCGCTCCGGGCTTGCAAAGGCCGTGCGAGGATCGACCACGGTCACGTCGTAGCCGAGCGAGCGCGCCAGCGGCGCCAGCGCCTGGCTGATATGGACTGCGCCGACGATGACGAGCTTTGCCGTCGGCGCGTAGACGTTGAGGAACAGCTTCCTGCCGCCGGCCTCGACACTGGCGCTCTTGCCCATGCGAAGCTGCTTTTCCAGCTCGGCGCGCAGCGGATCCCTGGCAAAATCCTTCGCCTTCACCAGCCGCTGCTCGCCGCTCTCGGTGTCGGTCACCAGGATCACCGGCCGGCGCGCGGCGCGCTCGGCATTGAGTTCGTGCAGGATCTCGAGCTTCACGATTAACCGACCTTCTCGACGAAGACGCGGATGGTGCCGCCGCAGGACAGGCCGACATTCCAGGCGGTCTCGTCGGCCACGCCGAACTCCAGCATTCTCGGTTTGCCGCTCTGGATCACGTCCATGGCCTCGGTCACCACGGCGCCCTCGACGCAGCCGCCGGAGACCGAGCCGAGGAAGGTGCCTTCGTCGTTGATGACGAGGCTCGAGCCCGCCGGACGCGGGGCCGAGCCCCAGGTCTCGACAACGGTGGCGAGCGCGACGCCACGACCGGCCTTCTGCCAGTCCTCCGCCGCCTTCAGGATATCCTCGTCGCGATCGAGCATGGGTGCCTCTCAAGCTGCGGAGCGGATCAGGCTGCGGTGATGCGGCGGCAGCGGCTGGGAGAGCGTCGCGATCAGCTCCTGGATCGAACTCAAATTATGTACCGGGCGGAATTCGTCAACGTGGGGAAGCATCATTTTGATGCCCTGCGCCTTGGCCTCGAAACCGCCGAACCGCAACAGCGGGTTGAGCCAGATCAGCCGCCGGCAGGACCGGTGCAGCCGGTCCATCTCGAAAGCCAGCTTGGAATCGGCCTCCCGTTCCAGCCCGTCGGAGATCAGCAGCACGATGGCGCCCTGGCTCAGCACGCGCCGCGCCCACAATTTGTTGAAGTTGTGCAGCGAGGCCGAGATCCGGGTGCCGCCGGCCCAGTCCTCGACCGAGGCCGAGCAGCTCGCCAGCGCCTCGTCGGGGTCGCGCTGGCGCAGCGCGCGGCTGACGTTGGTCAGACGGGTACCGAACAGGAATACCGAGACGCGCTTGCGCGCGTCGGTGATGGCGTGGAGGAAGTGCAGGAACAGGCGGGTATACTCGCTCATCGAGCCCGAGATATCGAGCAGCGCGACGATCGGCGCCGGCTTCTGGATCCGCCCGAGGCGATGGATGTCGATGATGTCGCCGCCGGTGCGGAGCGAGGCGCGGAGCGTGCGGCGCAGGTCGAGCCGCAGGCCCCGGGGGTCGGGCTGGCGCCGGCGCGTCAGAAGCTCGGCCTGCGGCAGGTGCATCCGCTCGATGGCGCGGAGCGCCTCGGTGATCTCGGCCGCGCTCATCTGCGCGAAATCCTTCTTCTGAAGGATCTCCTTGTCGGAGACGGACAAGCGCAGATCCTGCTCCTGGTGCTGCGGCGTCTCGGTCATCCGCGGCTGCGACATCGCCTCCTGCACGCGGCGCGCGCCCGCCTGCGGCTTCTTCTTGGCCTGCTCCGGCAGCGGCACCGAATCCAGCATGTGCTTCCATTCTTCCGAGGCGCGGAAGAACAGGTTGAAGGCCTGCCTGAAGATCAGCGCATGCTCGTGACGCTTGACGAAGATCGCCTCCAGCGTCGTGAAGACGTCGGCGCGGTTGCCGATGTCAATCACCTCCAGCGCATTCAGGGCATCGATCACCGCACCCGGCCCGACGGGAATGCCGGCGGCACGCAGCGCGCGGGCAAAGCCAACGATGTTGTCGGCGAACTGCTCGGTTTGCTCCGGGGCAAGGTGGTTGATGGCCATGGGTCCACACTCTCGGTCGTCATTCCGGGGCGCGCTTCTTGGCGCGAGCTACGGTGCGCAATTGCGCACCTGAGAATCCATACTCCCGATCGTGGTTATGGATTCCGGGCTCGCGCTGACGCGCGCCCCGGAATGACGAGTTAGTTATGACGCACGCGCGTCAATTCTCGCTCGTCGCTTCCTTCAGCACCTTCTGCAAGGCATCGCCCTGCATCCGGGTGATGTCGTCCTGATATTTGAGCAGCGCACCCAGCGTGTCGCCGACCACTTGCGGGGTCAGCGACCGGGCATCGAGCTCGGACAGGGCGGTGGCCCAGTCGATCGTCTCGGCGACACCCGGCGACTTGTAGAAATCCTGGTTGCGCAGCGCCTGCACGAAGCGCACCACCTGCTGCGACAGCTTGGCGGAGATGCCGGGCACGCGCGTCTTGACGATCGCAAGCTCACGCTCGGCGGCAGGATAATCCACCCAGTGATAGAGGCAGCGCCGCTTCAGGGCGTCATGGATCTCACGGGTGCGGTTGGACGTGATGATGACGATCGGCGGATGCGGCGCCTTCACGGTGCCGAATTCGGGGATGGTCACCTGGAAGTCGCTGAGGATCTCGAGCAGGTAGGCCTCGAACGCCTCGTCGGCGCGGTCGAGCTCGTCGATCAGCAGCACCGGCGGACCGGCGACGTCGGGCTCCAGCGCCTGAAGCAGCGGCCGCTTGATCATGTAGCGGTCGGCGAAGATATCGCTCGAGAGCTGGTCGCGATCGGTGTCGCCGGCGGCTTCCGCCATCCGGATCGCGATCATCTGCGCGGCGCTGTTCCACTCGTAGACCGCGGAGGAAACGTCGAGGCCTTCATAGCATTGGAGGCGGATCAGCTTCCGCCCCAGCGCCGCGGAGAGCACCTTGGCGATCTCGGTCTTGCCGACGCCGGCCTCGCCCTCCAGGAACAGCGGCCGGCCCATGCGCAGGGAGAGGTAGGTCACCGTCGCAAGCGACCGCTCGGCGAGGTAGCCCCGCGACGTCAGAAGTTCGAGCATCGCATCGACCGATGCCGGCAAAGCACCGGACGAATTGGGCGTTGAAGTCATGAGAAAGCCAGTCTTACTACGCCCTCATCGGGACATGTTCGGGGCCGAGGCGTGAGGTCACCTCACGCCTTGGCGTTGGCGGCATCGACGGCACGCCGCGTCAGCACCCCGATGAGGTGCGCGCGGTATTCGGCGCTGCCGTGGATATCGCTGTTGAGACCTTCCGCCGGCACCGCGATGCCTTCCAGCGCCTTCGAGGCGAAGCGCTTCTTCAGGGCCTCCTCGAATGCGGTGACGCGGAACACGCCTTCGGAGCCGGCGCCGGTGACGGCAACGCGCACGTCCGAAGGACGCCGCGCCACGAACACGCCGACCAGCGCATAACGAGAGGCCTGGTTGCGGAACTTGATGTAGGCCGCCTTTTTCGGCAGCGGAAACATCACCTTGGTGATGATCTCATCGGCTTCGAGCGCCGTGGTGAACAGGCCCTGGAAGAACTCTTCGGCCTTCAGGCGGCGCTTGTTGGTGACGATGGTGGCGCCCAGCGCCAGCACCGCGGCCGGATAGTCGGCGGTCGGATCGTTGTTGGCGAGCGAGCCGCCGATCGTGCCCTTGTGACGCACGGCCGGATCGCCGATTCCGCTGGCGAGATCCGCCAGCGCCGGGATCGCCTCACCGACGATCGCGGAGGTGGCGACCTCGGCGTGCCTGGCGGTGGCGCCGATCACAAGCGCGCGGCCCTTCATCTCGATCGCGTTGAGCCCCTCGATATGGGAGAGATCGACCAGATGCGGAGGGCTTGCGAGGCGCTGCTTCATGACGGGAATCAGCGTGTGGCCGCCGGCGATCACCTTGGCGTCTTCGTTCTTCACCAGGAGGTTGGCCGCCTGGCGAACCGTCCCAGGGCGATGATATTTGAATTCGTACATCTGGATGTCCTGATCGCGGGATGCGCGTTACGCGAGGTCGGATTTCGCCATCGCCTTCGCGCCGGCGGAGATCGAAGCGACGATGTTCTGATAGCCCGTGCAGCGGCAGAGATTGCCTTCGAGCTCCTCGCGAATCGTGTGGTCGTCGAGTTCGTGGCCCTTGCGATGCACGATGTCGATCGCGGTCATGATCATGCCGGGCGTGCAGAAGCCGCACTGCAGGCCATGGTGTTCGCGGAAGGCCTCCTGCATCGGATGCAGCGGCGCGCCGTCGGCGGCCAGCCCCTCGATCGTCTTGACCTCGTGGCCATCGGCCATCACCGCAAGCGTGGTGCAGGACTTCACGGCCTTGCCGTCGAGATGCACGACGCAGGCGCCGCACTGCGAGGTGTCGCAGCCGACATGGGTGCCCGTCAGCTTCAGATTCTCGCGCAGAAACTGCACCAGAAGCGTGCGGGGATCGACATTGGCCGTGACAGGATTGCCGTTCACGATGAGGGAGATTTTTGCCATAAGCACTCTCTATCAGCGCCCCGACGGGTCCCGTCGAAGCGGTTCTTATAATTATTCCAACCCATCATATGGGCCAATATGCCCGGGGGCAACATCGCCCGGAACGCAAGGCGCCATGCCGAAAGCGATAGGTGTCAGCCTTGTACCGCTAGCCCTGTACAGCTTTGGCGAAGTTCGCGAAAAATTCGTCGGCCAGTTTCTTGGCGGCGCCGTTGATGAGGCGCTGGCCGAGCTGCGCCAACTTGCCGCCGATCTGCGCCTCGACGTCGTACGACAGCAGCGTGCCGCCGTCCTTCTCCGCGAGCTTGACCACCGCACCGCCCTTCGCGAATCCGGCCACCCCGCCCTCGCCCTCACCTGAGATCTTGTAGCCATTCGGCGGGTCGAGATCGGACAGCGTGACCTTGCCCTTGAAGCGCGCCGACACCGGGCCGACCTTCATTTTAGCCGTTGCGCGGAAGCCGCCATCGTCGGTCTTCTCCAGCTCCTCGCAGCCGGGGATGCAGGCCTTCAGCACCTCGGGGTCGTTGAGCTTGGCCCACACGGCCTCGCGCGGCGCCGCAAGCTCGACTTCGCCGTTCATCGTCATGGCCATGAGGTGCCTCCCGGATCGGACAACTATAGTGCTGATCAAGTAACGCAGCGGCGCGGCAAAGGAAAGGGCGGGGCCGGGTCACGTGCAATGCATATTCGCAACTGCAAAAAGACGTGTGTGGGCGGTTGGGGATTGGCACAGCCGGGCCGTGATGATTAGGTCGCGCGCAAGATGAGCACATCCCTCTCCCCCCTGCTCGCGCCGATGCTGTCGAGCCCAGCCATGCGCGCGGTCTGCGACGACCGGTCCACCCTGCAGAACATGCTCGATTTCGAGGCAGCCCTGGCGCGCGCCGAGGCCGCCACGGACGTGATTCCGGCGTCCGCGGTGGGGCCGATCGAGGCCGCGTGCAAGGCCGATTCCTTCGACATGGCCGCACTGGCCGAGGCCGCGACGCGATCGGGCAATCTCGCAATTCCCCTGGTCAAGATGCTGACCGCCCATGTCGGCAAGTCCGACACGGAGGCCGCGCGCTACGTGCATTGGGGCGCGACCAGCCAGGACGTCATCGACACCGCGACGATGCTGACGCTTCGTGCCGGCATCGATGCATTGGATGTCGACCTCAGCCGCGCCATCAAGGGCTTTGCCGCACTGGCGCGCAGCCATCGCAACACCGCGATGGTGGCGCGGACCTGGCTGCAGCATGCGCTGCCGATGCCGTTCGGGCTGAAGGCGGCCGAATATGCCGCAAGCCTTGCCCGCGCCCGCTGCCGCCTGCGGCGACTCCGCCGCGAGGGCCTGGCGCTGCAATTCGGCGGTGCCGCCGGCACGCTCGCCGCGCTCGGCGACAAGGGGATCGCGGTGGCCGAACGGCTGGCGCAGGAGCTCGGTCTGCCGCTGCCGGAGGCGCCCTGGCACACCCATCGCGACCGCATCGCCGAGGCTGCATCCTGCCTCGCAATTCTCGCCGGCAGCTGCGGCAAGATCGCGCGCGACGTCTCGCTGCTGATGCAGACCGACGTCGCCGAAGCGTTCGAGCCCGCCGGCGAAGGCCGCGGCGGCTCCTCGACCATGCCGCACAAACGCAACCCGGTCGCCGCGGCGAGCGCGCTGGGCGCCGCCACCATGGCCCCGCAGCTCGCCGCCACGATCTTGGCCGCGCAGGTGCAGGACCACGAGCGCAGCGCCGGTCCCTGGCACGCGGAGTGGCCGACGCTGCCGCAACTGATGCTGGTCACATCAGGCGCGCTTGCGGCCATCGTCGACATCGCCGAGGGACTCGAGGTCGATGCGGTGCGCATGCGCAGCAATCTCGATGCGACGCAGGGGCTGATCATGGCCGAAGCGGTCACCTTCGCGCTGGCCGAAAAGATCGGCAAGGGCGATGCGCGTCATCTGATCGAGGCGGCCAGCAAGCGCGCGGTCGCGGAGAGGAAGCATCTGCGCGAGGTGCTGTCGGCCGATTCGCAGGTCAACACGCACCTTTCTCCGGAAAAAATTGCGGCATTGTTCGAGCCGATGGCCTATCAAGGAGCCTCCCAAGCCCTGATCGACCGGCTGCTCGACAGCCTCGACCGCGAATAAGAACCGCAAATACGACGGAGACGCCGCATGCCCATGATCGATGCCGACGGTTGCCTGCTCAACGTCTCCGTCGAGGGCCGCGACGGCGGGCCCACCCTGATGCTCTCCAACTCGCTGGGCTGCACGCTCCAGATGTGGGAGCCGCAGATGAAGGCGCTGACGCAGGTGTTCCGCGTCATCCGCTACGACCGCCGCGGCCACGGCAAGTCCAACGTTCCCCCGGGTCCTTACTCGATGGAGCGTTTCGGCCGCGACGTACTGGCGATCCTCGACGATCTCAACATCGAGAAGGTGCATTGGTGCGGCCTGTCGATGGGCGGCATGGTCGGGCAATGGCTGGGCGCCAACGCGCCGGAGCGCATGGGCAAGCTCATCCTCGCCAACACCTCCTGCTACTATCCCGATCCAACGAACTGGCACAACCGCATCAAGGCGGTGAAGGAGGGCGGCATCGCGGCGGTTGCCGACGCCGTGATCGCGGGCTGGCTGACGCAAGATTTCCGCGAGCGCGAGCCTGAGATCACGGCGAAGATGAAGTCGATGCTGCTCGCCTCCCCTGTCGAGGGCTATCTCGCCTGCTGCGAGGCGCTGTCGACACTCGACCAACGCGCGCTGCTGCCCAGGATCAAGAGCCCGACGCTGGTGATCGCCGGCCGCCACGACATGGCGACGCCGATCTCGGCGGCCGAGTTGATCCGCTCCAACATTCCGGGCGCGAGCATGACCATCATCGACGCCGCCCACATTTCCAACGTCGAGCAGCCGCACGCATTCACCGATGCGGTGGTGGGATTTTTGATGCAGCGCTAGTTGTTATCACCGTCATTCCGGGGCGCCTCGAAGAGGCGAACCCGGAATCTCGAGATTCCGGGTTCGATGCTTCGCATCGCCCCGGAATGACTGATCCGGAGAGACACCATGGACGACCAGAAGCGCCGCGATGCCGGCATGAACGTGCGCCGGAAAGTGCTCGGCAATGCCTGGGTCGACAAGTCGATCGCGAACCGCAACGCCTTCAACACCGACTTCCAGGACATGATCACGCGCTATGCCTGGGGCGAGATCTGGACGCGGCCGCATTTCGACGAGCGCACGCGTCGCGTGCTGGTGATCGGCACCATGGTGGCGCTCGGGCAATGGGACGAGTTTCGCCTGCACGTGCGTGCCGCGCTCGCCGAGGGTGGCTTCACGCCTGACGACATCAAGGAAATCCTGCTGCAACAGGCGATCTATTGCGGCGTGCCGGCGGTGAACCACGCCGTCAAGGAAGCCTCAGCGATTGTGCAGGAGCTCGGCCTGCTCAAGGCCTAGCGGCTCAAGGCTTGGCGGCTTAAGGCTTGGCGGCGCGGCGATCTCCGACGTCTTCGGCGCTGGCGCCGGCTTCTCGATCACCACCACGATCGCGGCGCCGAGCAAGAGCAGGAGCTCGGTGGCATGCAGCCGGAGCGCAGCCATCTCGCCGACCTTCGAGGCCATCACCATGCTGGCAAACGAGATCAGGCTGCCGATCGCCAGCGCGATGCCGAGCGCCTCGTCGCTGCCGCCGTTCTTGCGGATTCGGGGAATGCACAGCAGCACGAGGAAGAACGCAAAGAACGCCACGGCCGTCAGGCGGCCCAGCGCAAGCAGCCAGGCGGCGCGCACCGTGTCCATCCCCGCCATCTGGAGATGGTCGCTCAGGAACAGCGCGACCGCAACGCTCGGGCGCTCGTAGAGGCCGTGCACCGGGGCGACAATGATGTTGAAGGCAACCATCGCCCAGGCCGGAATGAAATAGGCCGCCAGCAGCGCGCCGTTGACCGAACCGATCCGCCAATTCCCGAACATGCCGCTTCCCGCCTGTTTGCCGGCCTTCGTCGAAAAAGGCCGCGGCTTCGCCGAGGTAACTCGCCTCAGACCGTGGCGGCAATTTAAACTCTTTGTTTACCTTAACTGCCCTGGGGACGGGGAACTGTCCCAGGGACCGGGCGCCAAAAGGAAAGCCCCGCCTCTCGGCGGGGCCTCCTCACTCCTGGGCTCCCAAACTCGCTATTCCTGACCGCGCTGGCCGCCCTGTTGCTGGCCTGGACGCTCGCCCTGGCGCATCGGGTCGTTCTGCTGCTGCTGTCCGGGTTTCTGGCCGCCGCCCTGCTGCTGCCCGGGCTGTTGACTGGGGCGCTGCTGGCCGGGGTTTTGACTCTGCTGGCCCGGATTCTGGTTCTGCTGCTTCGTCATTTCGGGAAACTCCCTTGTTGGACGTCAGAGCTGAGACAACGACGGGCATCCGCTTTGGTTGCCTGAGGGAACCCGGTTCCTCGCAGCAGCGGAACCGGAAAAGACGACAGTCGTAACGAAATGACCATTGTACAAGCCCGTCTGCCGCGGCTTCGCTAGTTGCAGCCGCCAGTTCCCTCCTGTTACAAAACCTGAAGAAGGCTCAAGGGCTGCCGGGGCCCGAGAAGAAACTCAAGACTCTCTCTCGAATAGCTCCCTTTGAGCGGCGTCAGGTTTGGTAAACGGCAGCCCATGGATTATTTCGCCCAGCAGCTCATCAACGGTCTCGTCCTGGGCTCGATCTACGGCCTGATCGCGATCGGTTACACGATGGTCTACGGCATCGTCGGCATGATCAACTTCGCCCATGGCGACGTCTTCATGATCGGCGGCTTCATCGCGCTCATCACCTTCGTGATCCTGATCTCGCTCGGGCTGACCGCCATCCCCGTGATCCTGCTCGTCGTGCTGCTGGTCTCGATGGCGATCACCGCGCTCTATGGCTGGACCATCGAGCGCATCGCCTACCGGCCGCTGCGCCATTCCTTCCGTCTCGCCCCGATGCTGTCGGCGATCGGCATGTCCTTCGTGCTCACCAACTATTCGCAGGTGGCGCAAGGCGCGCGCGTCAAGCCGATCCCACCCTTCATCACCGGCGGCTACACGCTGCACGAGAGCGCGGACGGTTTCGTGATCCAGCTCTCCAACATCCAGATCATGGTGGTCGTCACGACCATCGTGCTGCTGGCGATCTTCACCTGGCTGGTGTCGAGCACCCGCCTCGGCCGCGACATGCGCGCCTGCGAGCAGGACCAGACCATGGCGGCGCTGCTCGGCGTCAATGTCGACCGCACCATCTCCATGACCTTCGTGATCGGCGCCGCGCTCGCCGCGGTCGCGGGCCTGATGTACCTGCTCTATTACGGCCTCGTCGACTTCTTCATGGGCTTCGTCGCCGGCATCAAGGCGTTCACCGCTGCCGTGCTCGGCGGCATCGGCTCATTGCCCGGCGCCATGCTCGGAGGGCTTGCGATCGGCCTGATCGAGACGTTCTGGTCGGCCTATTTCTCGGTCGAGTACAAGGACGTCGCGGCGTTCTCGATCCTGATCGTCGTGCTGATCTTCATGCCGACCGGCCTGCTCGGTCGTCCCGAAGTCGAAAAAGTCTGACGGTCACGCGTGGCAGCTCCCTCGACCATGACGGCAAAACCCGCAACAGGCATCACCTCCCTCCTCAAGACCGCCTTCATCAACGCGCTCATCGCGCTGGTGCTGTTCTCGCTGATGGTCGGCATCCGTACCGAGGCGGGCTCGGACGGTCAGCTCACCTACTGGACGCGGTTCGGCGAGCTGGCGTCGCTCGTTGCCGCGGTCTTCGGCGGCTCGATCGTGATCGAGCTGCTGCGGCAATGGATCGGGACGACCGGCGCCGAGAAGCTGGTGCCGCCGGCCGTGCAGAGCGGCATGTCCCTGGTCGGCCGCTATCTCGCGCCGGCGCTGCTGATCTTCACGGTGCTGGTGCCCGTGATCTTCTATAACCAGCGCTACATCCTCGACCTTGCGATCCTCGTGCTCACTTACGTGATGCTGGGCTGGGGATTGAACGTCGTGGTCGGGCTCGCCGGCCTGCTCGACCTCGGCTACGTCGCCTTCTATGCGGTCGGCGCCTATTCCTACGGACTGCTCGCCACCAATTTCGGCTGGTCGTTCTGGATCTGCCTGCCGCTCGCCGGCATTCTCGCCGCGTTCTGGGGCGTGCTGCTCGGCTTCCCCGTGCTCCGCCTGCGCGGCGACTATCTCGCCATCGTGACGCTCGCATTCGGCGAGATCATCCGTCTCGTCATCATCAACTGGCAGGATCTGACGGGCGGCCCCAACGGCGTCTCCGGCATTCCGCGGCCCTCCTTCTTCGGTATTCCGCTCGACAACAGCGATGACGGGCTCGCCGCGAGGCTCGGCATCGAATATTCGGCGACCCACCGCATCGTCTTCCTGTTCTACCTCATCCTGGCGCTTGCGCTGCTGACCAATTGGGTGACGATCCGCCTGCGCCGCCTGCCGATCGGCCGGGCCTGGGAAGCCCTGCGCGAGGACGAGGTCGCCTGTCGCGCGCTCGGCATCAACACCACGACCACCAAGCTCACGGCGTTCGCGACCGGCGCCATGTTCGGCGGCTTCGCCGGCGCGTTCTTCGCCACCCGCCAGGGCTTCATCAGCCCGGAATCCTTCACCTTCCAGGAATCGGCGCTGGTGCTCGCCATCGTCGTTCTCGGCGGCATGGGCTCGCAGCTCGGCGTCGCGCTCGCAGCTCTCGCCATGATCGGCGGCTTCGAGCTGTTCCGCGGCCTCGAGAACTATCGCATGCTGGTGTTCGGCATGTCGATGGTGCTGATCATGATCTGGCGGCCGCGCGGCCTGGTCGGCCACCGCGCACCCACTGTGTATCTGACCAAGGCGAAAGCAATCTCCTCCGACCTCGTCAAGGAAGGGCACGGATGAGCGGCGACACCATTCTCAGCGTCGAGCGGCTCACCATGCGCTTCGGCGGCATCGTCGCCGTGCAGGACCTGTCGTTCGCCGCCGAGCGAAAGAAGATCACCGCGCTGATCGGGCCGAACGGCGCCGGCAAGACCACGGTCTTCAACTGCATTACCGGGTTCTACAAGCCGACCGGCGGCACCATTCGCCTCACCCACGACGACGGCAGGGTGATGGCGCTGGAGCGGCTGAACGACTTCCGCATCGCCAAGCAGGCCAAGGTTGCGCGCACCTTCCAGAACATCCGCCTGTTTCCCGGCATGACCGCGCTGGAGAACCTGATGGTGGCGCAGCACAACGCGCTGATGCGCGCCTCCGGCTACACCCTTCTCGGTCTCCTCGGCGTTCCCGCCTACCGTGACGCCGAAAAGCGTGCGATCGATCTGGCCACCGACTGGCTGAAGCGGGTCAATTTGCTCGACCGCGCCGACGACGCCGCCGGCAATTTCGCCTATGGCGACCAGCGCCGGCTGGAAATCGCCCGCGCAATGTGCACCGAGCCCGCCCTGTTGTGCCTGGACGAACCCGCGGCCGGTCTCAATGCGCGCGAGAGCGCGGCCCTGAGCGAGCTCCTGCTCTCGATCCGGGACGAACTCGGCACCTCGATCCTCTTGATCGAGCACGACATGTCGGTGGTGATGGAGATCTCCGACCACATCGTGGTCATGGACCATGGCGTGAAGATCGCCGAAGGCACGCCGCGCGAGGTTCGCGACGACCCCAAGGTGATCGCCGCCTATCTCGGCGCGGATGAGGACGAGGCCGTGGCCGTGATGGAGAGCGGGACGTGACGTCGCCCCTGCTCGCGATCCGCGGTCTTCGCGCCGCCTACGGCAAGATCGAAGCGCTGAAGGGCGTCGACGTCGAGATCAATGCCGGCGAGATCGTGGCGCTGATCGGCGCCAACGGCGCCGGCAAGTCGACGCTGATGATGACGATCTTCGGCAAGCCGCGGGCCCGCGCCGGGCAGATCCTCTTCGAAGGCCGCGACATCACCGCCGTGCCCACCCACGAGATCGCGCATCTGCGCATCGCGCAGTCGCCGGAGGGACGCCGCATCTTCCCGCGCATGAGCGTGGCGGAAAACCTCCAGATGGGGGCGGACGCCACCGACTGCACGGAGGCTGAACGCGAGGCGACGCTGCAACGCGTCTTCACGCTGTTTCCGCGGCTGAAGGAACGCTACGCCCAGCGCGGAGGAACTCTCTCCGGCGGCGAGCAGCAGATGCTGGCCATCGGGCGCGCGCTGATGAGCCGCCCCCGCCTGCTCCTGCTCGACGAGCCCTCGCTCGGCCTCGCACCGCTGATCGCACGCCAGATCTTCGATGCGATCCGGACCCTGAACCGGCAGGACGGTCTGACCGTCCTGATCGTCGAGCAGAACGCCAACCATGCGCTCAAGCTCGCCCATCGCGGTTACGTCATGGTCAATGGCCTGATCACCTTGGCCGGGACCGGCACCGAATTGCTGCAGCGCCCGGAGATTCGCGCCGCCTATCTGGAAGGCGGCCGGCACGGCTGACCGAGCCAGGCCGACAAGTGCGGCCGAATGTGGCGAGATATCTCCGCAAATGCCCGTATTTTGCCGGTGACTTCTCCTCGAATTCATTCAAGAATGGCCGCGGTTTGAACCGGCATTCCCGGCAACTTCCACAGGCGACCACCCGCGAGGTATCTCATGAAATCACTGAAGCTCATCGGTCTGGCATTCGGCGCATCGATCGCGCTGTCGAGCGCGACATTCGCGCAGGATGTCACCGTCGCAGTCGCAGGCCCGATGACCGGCGGCGAGTCCGCCTTCGGCCGCCAGATGAAGAACGGCGCCGAGATGGCCGTGGCCGATATCAACGCCGCCGGCGGCGTCAACGGCAAGAAGCTCGCGCTCTCCGTCGAGGACGACGCCTGCGATCCGAAACAGGCGCGCTCGATCGCCGAAAAGATCGCCGGCGCAAAGATCCCGTTCGTGGCCGGGCACTATTGCTCGTCATCGTCGATCCCGGCTTCGGAAGCCTATGCCGACGGCAACGTGCTCCAGATCACGCCGGCCTCGACCAACCCGCTGTTCACCGAGCGCAAGCTCTGGAACGTGGCGCGCGTCTGCGGCCGTGACGATCAGCAGGGCCTGATCGCCGCTCAGTACATCGCCAAGAACTTCAAGGGCAAGAACATCGCGATTCTCAACGACAAGACCACATACGGCAAGGGTCTTGCCGACGAGACCAAGAAGGCGCTGAACAAGGCCGGCATCACCGAGAAGATGTACGAGTCCTACAACAAGGGCGACAAGGACTTCAACGCGATCGTCTCCCGCCTGAAGCGCGACAACATCGACCTCGTCTATGTCGGCGGCTATCATCAGGAAAGCGGCCTGATCCTGCGCCAGATGCGTGACCAGGGCCTCAAGACCGTGCTGATGGCCGGCGACGCGCTCGCCGACAAGGAGTACGCCTCCATCACCGGCCCCGCCGGCGAAGGCACGCTGTTCACCTTCGGCCCCGACCCGCGCAACAAGCCGACCGCCAAGAAGATCGTCGAGGCATTCAAGGCCAAGAACATCGACCCCGAGGGCTATACCCTCTACACCTACGCGGCGATGCAGGTGTGGTCGCAGGCGGCCAAGAAGGCCGGCACCACCGACGCCAAGAAGGTCATGGCGGCGATGAAGGCCGGCAAGTGGGACACCGTGATCGGCCCGGTCGAATATGACTCCAAAGGCGACATCAAGCAGATCGACTACGTCGTCTACAAATGGGACGCCAAGGGCGGCTACGCCGAGATCAGCGGCAACGGCACCTGAGCGCGCCTGCCGGGCCTTTGGGCCGCCATCCAATCATCATCGCGCCCCGGCTTGGCCCGGGGCGTTTCTTCTTGCGGCAGGATCAGACGGCTGCGGTCAGCTTGCCGTCGGCCGCAGCGCGGGCCTTCCGCAAGGCCTGCAGCAGGTCGTTCGGCCGAAACGGCTTTTGCAGGCACACCACGTTGGCGAGGTGGGGAGATTGGTCTACGAAGTCGAGCGCCGTCATCCCGGAGACCGCAATGATGGGGAGCGTCGGTGCACGCTCGCGCAGGGTCGCGATGACGTCGGCGCCGCTGGTGTCGCCGAGAAAAATGTCGACGATCGCCGCGTCGAAGGGGCTTTCCGCGAAGGCCTTCAGCCCCGCCGCGCCGCTTTCGGCCTCCGCGACCTCGAAATGATTGACCCGAAGCACGATCGCGACCATCGCACGGACGTCCTTCTGGTCGTCGATGATGAGAACGCGGGGCATGGGGGAACAACTCCCGATATCGAGATCAGAATCGCCAGGTTCGAACCTGGAACCCGCCGCGGCGGAGCGGCATTGTGGCATCGCCCCGGTAAAGGGCACCTTACCCAAGCCCTATTCCGTGTTCCCACCGAGATTAAGAAAGCTGTAACCTTCGGTTGAGTCGTGGCCGGTCCTGTTCACGATCCGCGCCCAGAACCGCTACCATGAACGGACTGCCGGCCGAATGAGACCTGCGGAGATGCTCAGACCCGACCAGCTCAAGACCGACCCGCGAGAGGTGGATGTACCTGCGACGGTCGACCGGAGCACATTTCTCTCGACCCTGCCGGCCACTTCGGCCGACCGCACCGCAGCGTCGACGATCGTCGGCGTATCCTCGCTCCTGTTCGCAGCGGCCGTGCCCTTCGCGGGTACCCCGCTCCTGCCGGTGCCGGCCTTCGTCGCGAGTTATCAATCGGCGCTCGCCGTAAGCGACATCGTCACGGCCGTGCTGCTGCTGTCGCAGTTTGCGGTCTTGCGGACCCGCGCGCTGCTGTGGCTCGCGACCGGCTATCTCTTCACCGCTGCGGCGGCGCTGGTTCATGCCCTCACCTTCCCCGGACTGTTCGCACCCGCCGGGCTCCTCGGCGCGGGCCGGCAGACCACGGTCTGGCTCTACATGATCTGGCACGCCGTCTTTCCGCTGTGCGTGATGGGTTATGCCTGGCTGAAAGAAAAGGACGGTGGCCCCCGGATTCGCGGCACGGCAAGCCGGGCGATCTACGCCAGCGTGCTCGGCGTCATCGCCGCGATGGCGGTCTTCACCTGGATCGTGACCGCGCAGCACGATATGCTGCCGGTCCTGTTGCGCGACGGCCGGTACACCCCAACCATGATCGGCGTCGTGTCCTTCGTGTGGTCGCTGAGCTTCGCCGCACTGGTCTCGCTCTGGTTCCGCAAGCCGCACACGGTGATCGACGTCTGGCTCATGGTGGTCATGTGCGCCTGGCTGTTCGACATCGCGCTGTCGGCGATCGTCAACGTCGCACGCTTCGATCTCGGCTTCTATGCCGGACGACTCTACGGCCTCGCTGCGGCGACCTTCGTGCTCGCAGTGCTTCTCATCGAGAATGTCCGCCTCCAGGCACATACGGTCGGCCTCGTCGGCAGGCTGCGGCAGCAATCGGCCTCGGAACGCGACTATTACGGCAAGCGGCTCGCGCTGTACGGCGCGGTCGTCGAGTCGTCCAACGATGCCATCATCACGAAATCGCTCGATGGCATCATCACCGGCTGGAACAAGGCCGCCGAACATCTTTTCGGCTATTCCGCTGCCGAGGCCATCGGCAAGCCGATCGACATCATCGTGCCGCCGGATCTCAAGGGCGAGGTCAGGAGCATCCTCAACCGGATCGCCGGCAATGAGTCGATCGCCCAGCACGAGACGATCCGGATCCGGAAAGACGGAAGCCCGCTCGACGTCGTCCTCAACGTTACACCGCTGCGGACCGATGAGGGCGAGATCATCGGCGCCTCCAAGATCGCCCACGACATTACCGAAGAGAAGCAGGCGAGAGAGAAGCTGCGCCGGGAGACCGAAGAACGCCAGCGCATCTTCGAGACGTCGCAGGACCTGATCCTGGTCACCGACGGCTATGGCAATTTCGTCCAGGTCAGCCCGAGCGTGAAGAACATTCTCGGCTACGACCCCGAGGACATGGTCGGTCACAGCGCGACCGAGTTCATCCATCCCGACGATCTCGATAAGACGCGGAATGAGATGCGCGCAGCCCGTCGTGGTGCGGTCAAGCGCAGCTTCGAGGCGCGCTACTACCATTACGACGGTCACGAGGTCACGCTGAACTGGATGGGCACCTGGTCCGAGCCGGTGAAGCGCCATTACTTCATCGGCCGCGACCTCACCGACAAGCAGGCCGCCGAAGCCCAGCTCAGGCAGATCCAGAAGATGGACTCGATCGGGCAATTGACCGGCGGCGTCGCCCACGACTTCAACAACGTGCTGACCGTCATCACGGGCACGATCGGCATTCTCGGCGACGCAGTCGCGGACCGGCCCGAGCTTGCCGCCATCACCAAGCTGATCGACGACGCCGCCGAGCGCGGCGCGCAGCTGACCAGGCATCTGCTCGCCTTCGCCCGCAAGCAGCCGCTGCAGCCACGCGAGATCGACGTCAATGCGCTGGCGCTCGAAGCCGCCAAGCTGCTGCATCCGACGCTCGGCGAGCAGATCACCATCATGCCGCAGCTCACCGAGGATGCCTGGCCGACGCTGGTCGACCCCGGCCAGCTGTCCACCGCGATCCTCAATCTCGCGCTGAATGCGCGAGACGCCATGCCCGACGGCGGCACCCTGGTGCTGGAGACCCGCAACATTTTCCTCGACGACGGCTATGCCAGCATGAATCCCGACGTCGCTGCCGGCAATTATGTGATGATCGCGGTCAGCGACACCGGCAGCGGGATCCCCGCGGAGCTGATCGACCGGGTATTCGATCCCTTCTTCACCACCAAGGAGGTCGGCAAGGGCACCGGCCTCGGCTTGAGCATGGTGTTCGGCTTCGTCAAGCAGTCGGGCGGCCACATCAAGATCTACAGCGAGGAAGGCCACGGCACGAGCGTGAAGATCTATCTGCCGCGCTCGAGCGGGATGCAGGATACCGAGTTCGAGGCGCTCCAGAACGCGCCCATCGCCGGCGGCGACGAGAAGATCCTGATCGTCGAGGACGATGCGCTGGTGCGGCAGTATGTCGTGACGCAGGTCAAGAGCCTCGGCTATACCGCGCTCGAGGCCGCCAACGGCACCGAGGCCCTCAATATCATCGACAGCGACGAGACCATCGACCTGCTCTTCACCGACATCATCATGCCCGGCAACATGAACGGACGCCAGCTTGCCGACGAAGCGGCCCGGCGCCGCCCCGACTTGAAGACATTGTTCACCTCGGGCTACACCGAAAATGCCATCGTCCATCATGGCCGGCTCGATTCCGGCGTGCTGCTGCTGGCCAAGCCCTACCGCAAATCCGAGCTCGCCAAGATGCTCAGGACCGCGCTCGCCGGTTGAGCCTGCGGCATCGCTGCGCTATCGCAGACCGCGAAATGCTCTCAACGACGAGGCCGTCTTGAAAAACCTTCTCACCGATATCGCCGGCGTCCGGGTCGGCCATGCCGAGAATACGGAAGTGGCCTCCGGCACGACCGCCATCATTTTCGACCAGCCGGCCGTCGCGGCGATCGACGTCCGCGGCGGCGGCCCAGGTACGCGCGAGGCCTCGACGCTCGACGTCGCCAATACCGTCGAGCGGGTCGATGCGATCGCGCTTTCCGGCGGCTCCGCCTTCGGCCTCGATGCCGGCGGCGGCGTGCAGGCCTGGCTCGCCGAACAGGGGCGCGGCTTCAAGGTCCGGGACGCCGTGGTCCCCCTCGTTCCGGGCGCGATCGTGTTCGACCTGCTCAACGGCGGCAACAAGGCCTGGGGCCGCTTCTCGCCCTATCGCGATCTCGGCTATGCCGCCGCCGCCGCCGCCGCCACCGACTTCGCGCTCGGCAGCGTCGGTGCGGGCCTGGGTGCGACCACCGCCACCTTCAAGGGCGGGATCGGCTCGGCGTCGGCCGTCACGACGAACGGCGTCAAGGTCGCCGCGATCATGGTGGTGAACGCGGTCGGCAGCGTCACCGTCGGCAACGGTCCCTGGTTCTGGGCCGCGCCGTTCGAGGAGAACGGAGAGTTCGGCGGACGGGGCCTGCCGCCTGCGTTCACGCCCGACATGCTGGCGATGCGCATCAAGGGCGGGCCGGCCGCAAGTGAGCGCGAGAACACCACGATCGGCCTCGTCGTCACCGACGCGATCCTGAGCAAGGCGCAGGCCAAGCGGCTCGCGATGATTGCGCAGACCGGATTTGCCCGCGCGATCTATCCGGTGCACGCTCCGCTCGACGGCGACGTGCTGTTTGCCGCGGCCACCTGCGAGAAGCCGATCGAGCCGCTGGTGGAGCTCACCGAGCTCGGCATGGTCGCCGCCAACGTGGTCGCACGCGCGATCGCAAGCGGCGTGTACAGCGCGACCGCGCTGCCGTTCCCCGGTGCACTGCCGGCGTGGAAGGACAAGTTCGGCTAGGCGGGAAACGAAGCGGAGGACACGGCGTTGTCCCGGCGGACCGAGGTGTTCCGCCATGCCGTCGTCCGTGATCCGCTTCTTTCGATACGCGCCGGGAACGCGCGAGCTGAAGGTCACTTTCGTCAGCGGAAGGATCTACCTCTACGAGGACGTTCCGCCCGAGGCCGCCGCTGCATTCAGTCAAGCGCGCTCAAAAGGGACGTTCTTCAATCGCGAGATCCGCGACCGTTACGTCTATCGTGACATCACGCACGAATATGCGGGTTAGCCTTGGAGCGCGCTTACACGCTCATCGACATTGATGAAGCCGCCCCCGCCGAAGCCTGCGCCTGACGCTGCATCATCTGCCCGAACCAGTCATAAGGCGAATTGCCGCCGCCGTTGGCATTCGAACTGCTGGAAGCGCCAGGCACGGTGGTCGACATCTTGAAGCCGTCGGCATAGGTGACGGTGGTGGTGGTCGAGCCATCGGCATTGGTCGTCGTGGTCGACGTCGAGCCGCCGCCGGATTGCGACGAGGAGTCCGAACCACCGCCCGAGCCGCCGGCGCCCTGCGCCTGATCGCCGTGGCCGCCCCGCAGCGCCTTCGTCATCTCGCCGAGATTGACGTCGCCATCCGCATTAGCGTCCATCTTCGAGAACACGTCGTCGGCCTTGGCCAGATTGGTGCCGCCCGCACCGAGGGCGTCCTCGAACTCGGACTTGGTGATCTTGCCGTCACCGTCGCCATCGATCTGCGAGAACAGGTCCTTCAGCGCATCCTCGGGACTCTTCGATGCCGAAGACGCCGCCCCAGTCGAGGATGAGCTGGTCGCGCCGCTCGTGTCCGTCGACTGGCCCCGCGCCGCGAACAGCGCGTTCATCGTCTCCGGCGATATCTGCGGATATCTGCCCGAATTGACCGACGAGGTGGCGCCAGTGGTCGTGCTGCTGCCGCTGTCGATTGCGAACGGGTTGGTCGCGCCTTGCGTCGATCCCGTCTTCTGCGTCGATGAGGACGATTTCGAGTTCGTCAGCGACTGGATCGCGCCGAGCGCACTCGATACTGCACCAAGGGCGAACAACATTGCACAACTCCAACCGATGCGGCATGCCGCGGCCAATGTTCCGGACTGACGTCAGCAAGCGTCGTGCCATCGTGAAAAGCCCAATGAAATCCGCCTCCGCCGCGCTCGGCACCGCCGGGGAACACCGGCAATTCGTGCCGGTCGCGGCAGAAATTTCCGCCCACAGGAAGCGCGGCTTCCCTGCATTGCCCGCCACGGAGGCCCATGTTAGGCGAGGCCATCTTTCACGGCCGCCACGGGAAAACGCGCCATGACCCAAGCCTTCGCCCCCCGCCCCCTGGCCATCGCGCCCTCGATCCTGGCCTCGGACTTCTCCAAGCTCGGCGAGGAGGTGCGCGCGGTGGATGCCGCCGGCGCCGACTGGATCCATCTCGACGTGATGGACGGGCACTTCGTTCCGAACATCTCCTACGGCCCCGATCTCATCAAGGCGATGCGTCCGCACACCAGGAAGATCTTCGACGCGCACCTGATGATCTCGCCCTGCGATCCCTATCTCGAGGCCTTCGCGAAAGCCGGCTGCGACCACATCACCGTGCATGCGGAGGCAGGTCCCCACCTGCACCGCTCGCTGCAGGCGATCCGCGCGCTCGGCAAGAAGGCCGGCGTCTCGCTCAATCCGGCAACGCCGATCAGCGCGCTCGAATACGTCCTCGACCTCGTCGACCTCGTGCTGGTGATGTCGGTCAATCCCGGCTTCGGCGGCCAGGCTTTCATCCCCTCCGCGATCGGCAAGATCCGCGACATCCGCGCGATGACGGCGGGCCGTCCGATCGACATCGAGGTCGACGGCGGCGTCGGCCCCGACGTTGCCGGCGCGCTCGCAGCGGCCGGCGCCAACGCCTTTGTCGCCGGCACGTCCGTGTTCAGGGGCGGCACGCAGGACGCCTACAAGGCCAACATCGCCGCGATCCGCAACGCGGCGCTGGGGGCCCGCGGCGAGGCCATCTGACCTCCATTCGCGCGCCGAACCGGCCTTATGGCCGCAGCGACCAACGGGAATGGATGAGATCCGCGCCACTCCCTTCCTGGCAGGCTTGAGGCGCCTGCTCGCCGAGACCTTGCAGGACGGCGAGCAGGTGGTCTGGCAGGGCCAGCCCGACGGCGTTGCCCGGATGATCATGTGGCGATTTCTGTGGTGGATCGGCGTCCCCTGGCTGTTGCTGACCGCCGTCGCCGTCAGGAACGATTGGATCGACCAAGCGGCCCAACCTCTCATGATGCTCGGCGTTGCGATGGCTGCCGCTCCGCTGGTGATGCTGCTGCACGACCTGCAGACGCTCTATGTGATCACCGATCGCCGCGCGCTGATCCTGCGAACGGCCTGGGGCAGACGGACCGTCAGCCAGACGCCGTTCCGGGCGATGGACACTGCGTTCGAAATTCTCGACATCGGCAGCGGCACCGGCCATCTGAACTTCGCGTCAGGGCGATCGACCCGTTCGCCCGATACCGACCACACCGGCCGCTACGGGTTTCGCTGTGTTCGAAACGCTCCGCGCGTCCGGGATATCCTCGAGGGCGCACGCGCCGGAAAGGTGCGGCGGTCGCCCGCGCAATAAACCGGAGCGCCTCCAGGCGCTGCAGTGGGCAATTGCTGAAAATTGCAACCTCGTTCCGTACTCCTCCGGACTTCCCTGATTCGCGCAAATCACTGCTAGTGGTTCTTGCCTGTTTTTCACGGGAGCACATCATGACGACGACCCTGGTCTGGACTGGCGTGGCGTTGTGGATTGGTTTCAGTGCGTTTGTTCTGTTCGGCCCTTCGGCCGGACCGGTGCAGGTCCCGGTACGTTCGGCGCGCAGCGTCCGTCGCAACCGGATCTGACGCCGTGCAATTCGCGCTCGTGAAGCGCCAGCCGAAGCGCAGGTGCCGTATCCCGCGTCGTCCGCATCCGGGCCTCGACTTCTTCTTCGGTCGGCTCGAACTCGCCGAAGGCGAGATGCGGGACGATCCGGGAGAGGAAACGGCAGATCTGGACTACCCGCTCCGGTCGCCGAACCGGCATTGAAGATTCTGGATTGGACTCGATACTGATGAAGCCGCATTGCCCGAACTGCCTGAAGGAAATGACCAAGGCGTCCGCGTCGCGTAACCTGTTCAGTTGCGAGCCTTGCCGCGAGATCATCCAGTATTTCGGCGGCGGCGCGGATCACGGCGAACCCGGCCCGGAATTCTCCTGGCCCATCCGCCGCAAGCGCTCCGCCCACGCGGCCTGATCCAAACCTGCAGGACGCCAGGCGGGCTATCCCGGCCTGTCGCCGGAATCTGAGCCGCCGACATTGCCAGCCAGTCGCTGCGGCCGCACCACGGTCACGGTGCAGCTCGCTTCCGCGGCCACCTTGGCCGAGACACTGCCGAGCAGCGTGCGCCTGAACGAGCTCTGCCGTGCGCCGATGATGACGTGGTCGACCTGGTTGGCCTCGGCGAATTCCAGGATCGCGGCGGCGGGATCGACCGACTCCAGCACATGAGCCGTCAGCCGGCTCTCATCCAGCTTGAGCGGCGTCGCCCAATGCCTGAGCGCGACCAAGCGGTCGATATGCTTGTTGGAGCCCTGCTCGTCCAGCGTCCGGTCGATCGCGATCCGGTTCAGCTTGAGCACGTTGACGCAGGCGAGCCGCGCCGACGGCAAGGTGGCGAGGATGCGCTCGGTGGTCACGCGCAACGCCTCGTTCAGCTCCGGTGCGCCCTCCACGGTGTCGAGCGCGACAGCGAGGATCGGGCTCGATGCGATCTGGGCGGCGACATCCGATTTCGCGCGCGGCACCATGACGCCAAGGTTGAAACGACGCCGCCAGGCGACGCTGAGCGGATCACGTTTCACCCGCTCCGAGCGCGCGGTGAGCTTGACCTGGTCCGGATGGGCGAGATCGAAGGCGAGCTGGGACGCCGTCGGGTAGCGCCACACCGGCTCGATCTCGAGACACCGCAACACCACCTCCTGAAGCCAGGGCGGATAATCCGCGCGGATCTTGCGCGGCGGATGCGGGTCGCGCCAGAGCCGGCGCCGCATCGCGCGCAACGTCTCGCCCTCTCCGAACGGCCGCTCGCCGGTCGTGAAGAAATAGAGCAGCACGCCGAGCGAGAACAGGTCGCTGCGCGGATCGTCGCGTACCCCTAATAGCCGCTCGGGTGCCATATAGGGCGCGGTGCCGTAAGGCAGGCGGAATTCCTCCTGCAGGAGATCCGGCAGGTGGTTGTGATGCGACAGCCCGTAGTCGATCAGCACCGCCTCGCCGGAATCGCGGAACATGATGCTGCTCGGCTTGATATCGTGATGGATCACGTTCTGCCGGTGCAAATCAGCGAGCGCAGTTGCGATCTTGGCGACGAGCTGCCGCGCCTCGTCATAGGGCAACGGCAGCTCAGGGAGCCGCTTGTAGAGCGTGGCGCCTGGGATGCGCTCGATCACGACATAGGCCTGGTGGGCGAAATCACCGGTGCCGAAGCAGGCCGGCACGTGCGGACCTGCGAGCCGCGGCAGGATCATCATCTCCATCTCGAAGGAGACGATCGCGGCGGGGTCCTCGCCCTCCGACACCCGCGGGATCTTCATCAGCAAGGGCGCGTCGATGCCCGGATGGGTGACGGCCCACAGCGTCGCCATGCCGCCGGCATGCACGCATTCACCGATGGTGTAGCCGTCGATCTCCGCGCCTGACTTGACCAGGGGTTTCGGCATCGCGGTCAGCGCCCCTGCGACAGCCTGTCGGCCAGCCAGGGCGGCAGTCCGTTGTCGCGGATCCTGCTTGCCGCGGTCGCAATGTCATAGGGTGCGCGGCAATAGGTGATCTGGCATGAGACCGTGTCGAACAGCGCGAAGGACGCCGAGGGATCGCCGTCGCGGGGCTGGCCGACCGAGCCGAGCACGGCGAGCCATTGCCGTCCGCGCAAGAGCTGCACGGGGACATCGGTCTTCGGCACGAAGCTCGTCATCTTGGCCGTCACCGACATCGAATAGAGCGCGGGGCGATGGATGTGGCCGCAGAACGTGACATGGGCGGGCGTCGCGATCAGGCTCTTGGCGGCGTCCACCGTCGAGCGGACATAGTGCCAGCGCTGGGGATGAGAGGCTTCGGAGTGCACGAACAGGCGGCCCTCGTCCTCCACCAGCATCGGCAACTCAGCCAGAAACCGCCGCTGCGCGGTGTCGAGCCGGCCGCGGGTCCATTCGATCGCGATCTGCGCCTCGGCGTTCATGGTCTCGGCCGAGGAATTGACCGCCTGGTCGTGATTGCCGCGAACGGCGACGGCGCCCTGCGCAACGAGCTCCATCGCGGTGTCCACCACCCATTCCGGATCGGCGCCATAACCGACGAAATCGCCGAGCAGGACGAAACGCTCCGCACCCTTCGCACGGGCGATCTTCAAGCAAGCTTCAAACGCCTGCCGGTTGCCGTGGATATCCGAGAAGACAGCGAGAAGCACGCACCCTCCACCCTCAAATTCTTATTCGAGGCCGATGAGGCCAAATTGAGGGAGGTCAACAGGATGCGCCAACATTGGGCCCTTTGCCAGCACTGCTCTGCAGTGATGGTGAAGGGCCTATTGCTCATCCTTTGGCGGCATTCGGGGCGGTGGAATCGGGGTGAACACCGCGCCTTCCGCGCCGGCGGGCGGGACATTGAACTCGCCGGTTGAGGAATCGCCGCCGCTGGTCTCCAGGATGGTCTTCGGGGTCACATATTCCCGAACCATGTCGATCAGGCTGCCGTCGCCGCCGCCGAAATCGGCCGCGCGCCCTCCTTGCGGATGACCGGCCGCGATCTCGTTCTCGGCGGCGTGGGTCTTGTCGGCCAGCCGGTCATTGTAGGGCACACGGAAGGCGCGCGGGATGCCGCTCGGGCGATTGTCCTCGTCCAGCGCCTCGACCCAGAGGTAGATCGAGCCGGGATCGCCCTGAAGCGAATGCGGCTCGACGATGCGGGCCTTCAGGAGCTTGAACGTGGCCGGCAGCCGGTCCGTGCTGGCCCAGCCGAGCAGGCCGCGCATTTCGGTGAAGCTGACGATGTAGAAGGTGCTGGTCACGACCACCGCGACCGCCTTGAGTGACCAGTGCAGCCGTGCATAGACCAGAACGACCAGCAGCAGCGCGCCGATGACGGCATAAGCGACCGACAGCGTCAGGATGACCGTTTGCAGGCTAGTCACGGCGGACCCTCGTAGCGTTCCTGCTCACGCCGGTCCTGGGATCGAGATCGCCGCCGTTGCGCCAGCTGCTGCGGAACGTCTCCAGCAGCGATTTCGGCCGCTGATCGACATCGACGACCTTGCCTTCCGCATCGATCCGGAATCGGACCGCGGTCTTTTCGTCGCCGGTGTGGTCGAGCGTGAACTTGTTATCGAAGATCACCTGCGCGGTCGGATTGAGCTTCTGCACCTTCACACTGGCGGTCACAGGCTCGCCGGTGGTGGCGACGAAATGCGAGACGTTGACGGTGTACTCGCCGGCGACGATGCCGCGCACGGTGACGATCTCCTCTCGGATGGGCGAGGCGATCTTCTTGCCGTTGACGATGATGAAGTCATTGGCTCCGCCGCGATCGTCGCGGTCGAGCGTCAGGAAGCCGGCCTCCCGGTGGCGATACCAGGCGATGTTGCCGGCCGGATCCTGCACGAAGAGGTCGAGATCATCAGGATGATTGTCCGGCCAATCCATCGTAATGATGAACTCCGCCTTGGAGTCGATCTTGCCCTCCTTGGCGTCCGGCGAGACAGCGAGTAGCGCCAGGAAGAACAGGAACGCGATCACCTGGAGCGCCTTGAACAGCATCACGCCGAGCGGATCGAACGGCTCCTCGCGCGGATAGAGACCGAAATCATCCATCATGACGGCGCACCGGAACCTTTGCGCTCCAGCACCGGCGTCACATAGGTCTCCGTCAGCAGCACCGCATCCGAGAACACCCGCTGGGTCGCGGCGTCCAGCATGTAGTACTGGATGCGGACCAGGATCGAGCCGACGAGGCCGGCGAGCGTCGTGTACATCGCGACCGCCATGCCGTCGCTCATCAGGCCCATCGAGGAGCGCATCGCGACCTTGTCGGCGGCATCCAGCCCCGCGATCGGCGCCAGCATGATGATGAAGCCGATGATGGTGCCGAGCAGGCCGAGCTTCATCAGCGTGTCGGAGACGAAAGCACCGAAGCCATTGGAGCCGCGCAGGCGATCGGCGAGGTTTCGCAACAGCAGCGTCTGGTCGACCGGCCGGTAGTCCTGCGCGGCGGCTTTCGTCACCAGGCTCTGGATGTGGTCGCGCACGAGGCCGCGCGGCAGCACCGCCGCGCTCGCATCCAGCGCCTTGCTGCCGTCCGGCGCCGCCAGCACCGCCCGGCAGCGCCGCGCCGCCGCGCCTTCACGCGCAATCGCCCGCGTGCGCAGGAAGCAATGGCCGCAGGTGAGGACATAGAGCGCCGCGATCACGCTCGAGATGTAGGTGCGGTCCGAGGTCAGCATCAGGTGGATCAGGCCGAAGCGCCACAGCAGCACGACGGCGAAGATCGAGAGCCCGGTGAAGATCATCCAGAACAGCAGCGCACTGCGCTCGGACGGGTCGGTCGCAGTCCCCGCGATCGGTCCAATCGTGATCGAGCTCATGCTGCACCGCTCCCGGATTGCAGGCACTGCCTGCAGCGTGTCCCCACCGATTAGATCAAAGCCGCCGTTTCAGGTCCAAAGACGCATGCCCAATCCGGCTTGGGAAATTTGCCCAAGCTGCAATCCACCCCAACCACCACAATTGGCAAGACGCGGCGGCGTTGTTAGGCTGACCTTACCAAACGTCGGGGGTGATCGCATGCGCCTCGTGCTTCAGCTTGTCGCCCGTCTGCTGCTCATCGTCGTGCTCTGCCTCGGAGCCGCGACCGTATGGGCCACCTTCGACGCCTATCGCAGCATCGATCGGGCGACCGCAGCCTCGGCGCAGCGGGTCGCCCAAGCGCTCCAGGCACTGTATTGGCGCGAGCTTTTGTTGCGCAGCAGCAGAGCGCGCGAGCATCTCCTGCCGGTTCCGGACTGGCGCACGCTGGAGACGATGAAGCTGATCTCGCCCGGCGTCTGCGTCGAGTTCCAGCCGGCTGTGGCATTCGAGAAGCCGCTCTGCGGCCAGAGCGAGGGGCTGGGCAAGGCGGCGCCGCGCTGGTTCGCCGCCATTGTGCCCACCTTCCTCGGCAGCCACGCCGAGGTCATCCGGCCCGTCAGCCCCCGCGCGGCGGCTGCCGGCACGGTGGTTGCGACGCCGGACGGCGCGGCGGCCATCTCGCTGGCCTGGGAGTACATCCTCAATGTGATCGATGTCGCGCTGCTCATGGCGGCGGCAATTGCGCTGCTGGCCTCGCTCGCGATCGCACATGCGCTGGCGCCGGCGCGCACGATCGTGACCGCCTTGCAGCGCATGGCGCGCGGTCAATATCGCACGAAGCTGCCGCGCTTCCGCTCGATGGAGCTGGCGATGATCGGCAGCGCCGTCGGCGCGCTCGGCAACCGGCTGGAGGAAGCTACCGAGCAGCGCGCCGCCCTGACGCGGCGCCTGATCGAAATCCGCGACGACGAGCGTCGCGCCCTCGCCCGCGAGTTGCACGACGAGTTCGGGCAGAATCTCTCCGCCATTCTCGCCTTCGCCAACACAATCGAGACAGCGAGCACGAAGGACTGCAGCACCGGAATCGCTCAGGATGCGCGCATGATCTCGCAGGCCACCCATCATCTGATGGCCTCGCTCCGCGATGCACTGAAGCGTCTGCGCAATCCGCTGCCCGAGGAGCTCGGGCTCGAGGCAAGCCTCGTCAATCTCGTCGACAGCTGGCGCTCGCAGAGCGCGGCGCGGCCGACGATCCAGCTCGATCTCAGGGGTGACCTCACCGACATCAGCGGTCAGGCCGCCACCACGGCCTATCGCGTGGCACAGGAATGCCTGACCAACGCGCTGCGCCACGGCGTGGCACGCGAGATCAGCCTGCGCGTTGAACGCCGTGCCGGCGATGACAACGCGCTGCTGATCCGCGTCGAGGACGACGGCGGCGGCGACGCAGCCCGTGTCGCGCAGTCGGCCGGTTTCGGTCTGACCGGCATCCGCGAGCGCGTCACGGCAGCCGGCGGATCGCTGTCGATCCTGCCGGCCCGCGGCGGCCTCAGCGTTGCCGCCACCATCCCGCTCGCCGCGTGAGGCCGGCATGAGCGAGGTTGCAGCAACAGGCATCTCCGTGCTGCTGGTCGACGACCACCCGATCGTCCGGCAAGGCTACCGGCGCGTGCTGGAAAGCCAGGGCGATCTGCACGTCGTGGCGGAGGCCGACAACGCCGCGGACGCCTACAGCGCGTTCAAGGCGCATGACCCAGACGTCGTCGTGCTCGATATCTCGATGCCCGGCGCGAGCGGGCTGGAGGCGATCCGCAACATCCGCGCGCGCAGCCCGCGGGCGCGGATCCTCGTCTTCACCATGCACAACGAAGCCGTGCTGGTGAAGGCCGCCTTTGGCGCGGGCGCCAGCGGGTTCGTCACCAAGAGCAGCGAGCCCTCTGCCGTCGTGACCGCGATTCGCAGCATCGCCCGCGGCGAGCGCGCCATGAGCGACGACATCGCACATGTTCTGGCCGAGGACAGCCTGTCGCCGGGGGGTTCGGCGCTGGACCAGCTGGGTGAGCGCGAGATCGAGATCCTGCGTCAATTCGCCGGCGGCGCCACCACCGAGCAGATCGCGACGCATCTCAATCTCAGCGTCAAGACGGTGCAGAACTATCACTATCTGATCAAGACCAAGACCGGAGCGCGCACGGATGCGCAACTCGTGCGGCTGGCCGCGACCTGTGGGCTGACCAGGATCTAGCAGCCAGGCTGCCGCACTGCCTTATCTCCCGAAGCTTCTCAATCTGCTGAACGAAATTGGAACGGAGCCGATCCGGCTCCTGTTAGTACGCCAGAGAAGGAGTAAAGGGTCATGAGTAAGGGTCACCACAAGGCAGTCGACCATCCCCCGATCATCACGGTAGGCGAGCTCATCGACGAACTTTGCCGTCTGCCGGACACGGCCGTCGTCCACTTTCGCTGCCCCATGTTCGATCAGGAGCTGACGTTCTACCGCCTTCGAAAGCGGTCAAAGGACGCCGTCGAAATCGCCGTCAACGCATATCCGGACAGTCCGCCCGTCGTGCCGTCGCCCGATCATGCCTTCCAAGCGCGAAGACAATCGGCATCCTCGCCCTCGCTTCGCGACGGCGCCGCTCTCCAGAAGACGCGAGGTTGATGAGCCCAGCCTGAATGGGCCCTGCGGCCCTGGAGCATGATCGGGATAAGTCTGCCGCGGTTAGGCCGTCCTCAGCCCGCGCAGCAGCAGAGCGAGCGTCGCATCGACGCGCGCGGAGAGATCGGCGTCCTTCCACTCGTCGGCATGGGCCGGATGATGGAAGCGGACGGTCGCATCGAAGATCGCGCGCGCGGTTGCCTTGACGTCGCCCACGGCGAATTCGCCCCGCTTCACGCCATCGGTCAGGATCGCCGCGATCTGGTCGATCATGGTGTCCTTGTGGCATTTGACGGCCGCACAGGCCTCGCGTGCCAGCGTCAGGTAGGTCTCGAACATTTCGGGATCGTCGAGCACACGCGAACACTTGGCTGCGAACAGCGTGCGCAGCCAGCGGTCGAGCCTGTCGGGCGCCGGCCCCTGCTCGTTGGCGATCGCCAGCAACGGCGCGTCGATGCGGTCCAGCCAGCGTTTTGCAACGGCCTCGCGCAGCGAGGCCTTGCTGGGGAAATGGCGATAGACGCTGCCGTGGCTCACATCGAGCGCACGGGCAACGTCGACCACGGTGGCCTTGGCAAGTCCGTAGCGCCTGAGTACGTCCTCGGTGACTTCGAGGATCCGCTCCGGCGTCAAGACAACGGCTTCATTCATGCCAGCACCATGTTCCCGTTTGGGGCTCAGTTACCCGGCAGTAGGGCTGTTTCCGAAGCGCCCTTGCCGGTCGTTCGGAAAGCCTATGCCTTAATGAGGCAGTTTTGCAGCCTGCGCCGCGATCTGGCGCGCCACCAGCAAATTGAGCCAATGCCCAATCACCCCGGTGAGATTGAGGATTTCGGTCGTCATTGTCGTAAGTCTCCATTCGTCCGCGGTCCCCGTTCTTCAATTCGCCCTACGATCCGAGTTTGTTTCGGATGTCGGGCTCTCCGGGGTTGTCGCGGGACGCCCAATCGGAGCGTCCGGGAACGGATATACACGTCTCGCTGACAGATTTCAACATCTGTCAGTCAATGATCCGTGATTGACCGCTGATTTCTGCGGCCGGGCCGCCCCCTCGCCAGATACCGCTGCCAGCCGAGCCTTGGCGCTGGCTGCCTGCTCGGTCCAATCATCCCCCGCTAGCTTGCGCCCGCCGTTTGTTTAGCCCTCCCCGCTCTGCTAAATCACGGCGTAAAAAACATTTTGGCCGGCACAGCCCCCTTGGGCCGCCCGCCTACCTTGCTGGAGCCTTCAGATGATCCCCCGCTACACCCGCCCGGAAATGGCCTCGATCTGGGAGCCGCAGACCCGGTTCAAGATCTGGTTTGAGATCGAGGCGCATGCGGCGGACGCGCTCGCCGAACTCGGAACCATCCCCAAGGAGGCCGCCAAAACGGTCTGGGCCAAGGCCAAGGACGCCACATTCGACGTCGCCCGCATCGACGAGATCGAGCGCGAGACCAAGCACGACGTCATCGCCTTCCTCACCCACCTCGCCGAGATCGTCGGTCCCGAGGCGCGCTTCGTGCACCAGGGCATGACCTCCTCCGACGTGCTCGATACCTGCCTCAACGTCCAGCTCACCCGCGCCGCCGACCTGTTGCTCGCCGACCTCGACAAGGTGCTGGCCGCGCTCAAGAAGCGCGCCTTCGAGCACAAGATGACGCCGACCATCGGCCGCAGCCACGGCATCCATGCCGAGCCCGTCACCTTCGGCCTCAAGCTCGCTTATGCCTATGCCGAATTCACGCGCGCCAAGGAGCGCCTGATCGCGGCACGCAAGGAAGTCGCGACCTGCGCCATCTCCGGCGCCGTCGGCACCTTTGCGCAGATCGATCCCCGCGTCGAAGAGCATGTCGCAAAGGCCATGGGCCTCGTCCCCGAGCCGATCTCGACCCAGGTGATCCCGCGCGACCGTCACGCCATGTATTTCTCGACGCTCGGCGTGATCGCCTCCTCGATCGAGCGCCTCGCCGTGGAAATCCGACACATGCAGCGCACCGAGGTGCTGGAGGCCGAAGAGTTCTTCTCGGAGGGGCAGAAGGGCTCGTCCGCGATGCCGCACAAGCGCAATCCGGTGCTGTCGGAGAACCTCACCGGCCTCTCGCGCATGGTACGGGCCTATGTGACGCCGGCCCTGGAGAACGTCGTGCTCTGGCACGAGCGCGACATCTCGCATTCCTCGGCCGAGCGGATGATGGGCCCCGACGCCACCGTGACACTCGACTTCGCGCTGGTGCGCCTCGCCGGGCTGATCGACAAGCTCCTGGTGTACCCCGCCAACATGCAGAAGAACCTCGACCGCCTCGGCGGCCTCGTGCATTCGCAGCGCGTGCTGCTGGCGCTGACGCAGAAGGGCGCGAGCCGCGAGGATGCCTACAAGCTCGTGCAGCGCAACGCCATGCCGGTCTGGCGTGGCGAAGGCGACTTCCTCCAGCTTCTGAAGAAGGACACCGAGGTGAAGAAGTATCTCACCGACGCCGAGATCGAGGAACAGTTCGACCTCGGCTATCACCTCAAGCACGTCGACACGATTTTCAAGCGCGTGTTCGGGGAAGCGTAGATCGTAGGGTGGGTTAGCCTTGCGGCCTGCGCGCAGCGCAGTCCGCTGGGCGTAACCCACCTCTTTTCGCTCCCGCTGAGACAAACAGTGGTGGGTTACGCCGCGCAGATGCGCTATGCGCATCTGCAGGGCTAACCACCCTACAAACGACGACAGAAAACGGATCCCCCCATGCCCATCGTCAACCGCGTTGCCGCCCTCTCCGACGAAATGGCCGCCTGGCGCCATGACTTCCACGAGAACCCAGAGCTGCTCTACGAAGTCCACCGCACTGCCGGCATCGTCGCGGACAAGCTTCGCGAGTTCGGCTGTGACGAGGTGGTGACGGGCATCGGCCGCACCGGCGTGGTCGGCGTGATCCGCGGCCGCAAGTCCGCCTCCGGCAAGGCCATCGGGCTCCGCGCCGACATGGACGCGCTGCCGATCATGGAGACGTCGGGCGTGCCCTATGCCTCGAAGGTCCCCGGCAAGATGCACGCCTGCGGACATGACGGCCACACCGCCATGCTGCTGGGCGCGGCCAAATATCTCACGGAGACGCGCAATTTCGACGGCACGGCCGTGGTGATCTTCCAGCCCGCCGAAGAAGGCGGCGGCGGCGGCAAGGCCATGGTCGAGGACGGGCTGATGACGCGCTGGAACATCCAGGAGGTCTACGGCATGCACAACATGCCGGGCCTGCCCGAGGGTCATTTCGCAACCACGCCCGGCCCGATGCTCGCGTCCTCCGACAACATCCAGATCACCGTCCGTGGCAAGGGCGGCCATGCCGGCGCAGGTCCGCACAAATCCGTCGACAGCGTGCTGATCGGCTCGCAGATCGTGAATGCGCTGCAATCGATCGTCGCCCGCAACGTCGACCCGCTGAAGTCAGCGGTCATCTCGATCACGCAATTCCATTCCGGCACCGCGTTCAACATCATCCCGGAGGTCGCCGAACTCGGCGGCACCGTGCGCACGCTCGACCCCGAGGTGCGCGATCTCGTCGAGCGCCGCATCGGCGAAGTCGCCGACAGCATCGCCCGCGCCTATGGCGGCTCGGCCGAGACGAAGTACACGCGGATGTATCCGGTGACGATGAACCATGCCCGCGAGGCCGGCCTTGCCGCCGACGTCGCCCGCGACATCGTCGGCACTGAGCGCGTCAACGACAAGTTCGTCCCGATGATGGGCGCCGAGGATTTCTCCTTCATGCTGGAGGCGCGGCCCGGCGCAATGGTGCTTGTCGGCATGGGCGACGGCAACGAGTGTCACCACCCCGCCTACGTGTTCAACGACAACATTCTGGGTCACGGCGCCTCGTTCTGGGCGCGCCTCGTCGAAACGCGGATGCCGGCGGGATAGAGCCTCGTAGGGTGGGTTAGCCGAAGGCGTAACCCACCACTTCTGTTGCCGCGGAGACGAAAGAGGTGGGTTACGCCGAGCAGATGCGCTTTGCGCATCTGCAGGGCTAACCCACCCTACGCTCTCACGTCGAATAAGGTGGGCATGGCGCTTTGCGCCTTTGCCCATCCTACGAGTGCGAAGCGCCCTTCACCTACGCGTGCACCACCTCATGGCGCATCACGAACGGTGCAAGCAGCTTTTGAACCTCGCCAGCGGCCATCTCACGCCGGTCCTCCGGCACCCCCGTCAGCGTCACGGTCGCGATCGAGCCGTGGCTGCCGTGCGGACCGACCTTCACCCTGCAATCGATGCCGCGCTCGACCAGCGGCGCCAGCACCTTGGTGAACACGCGCTCGGCCGCGTCCCAGCGCAGCTGCGGCTTGAACACTTTTCCGACACCGGTCACCGGCATCGGATCGATCGGGATGACCTGCACCGGGACGGCAGCGCGCTCCGGCGTGCGCTCGCGCACCCACGCTTCCAGCTCGCCCGGCTCGACCTTGGCGCCCGGCTTCAACTGCACGTAGCCCACCGGCAGCTCGCCGGCATAGGCATCGGGTTGGCCAACCACCGCGGCGAAGCCGACCGCGGGGTGACCGAACATGATCTCCTCGATCGGTGCCGGATCGATGTTGTGGCCACCGCGGATCACGAGGTCCTTGGCACGACCGGTGATCCAGAGATAGCCGTCGGCATCGAGCCGGCCGAGATCGCCGGAGTTGACCCAGACCTCGTCGACGAAGGCACCCCTGTTGTGCTCGTCGTTGAGATAGCCGCCGAACACACCGGGCCCGGCCATGATGACGACCCCGATCTCGTCCGGCTTGCAGTCGCGGATCAGGCGTCCCTCGGCATCGAGCTGCACGATGCGCACGCGCGCATAAGGCATGGGAAGGCCGACCGAGCCGAGCCGGATCGGCCGGCCCGGATAGGCGAGCGTATGCACGCTCGAGGTCTCGGTCATGCCGTAGACCTCGACCACCGGCAGATTCAGTTTCTCCTGGATCGCCGAGCCGACCGCGACCGGAATCGCCGAGCCGCCACCTGCCGCATATTTCAGGCTTGAGATATCCGCGTTGCCCGGCGGCACCGCGAGCGTGGCGGCAAGCACCGTCGGCACGCTCGACAGCGCTTCGGGCTTGAACCGCTCGGCGAGTTGCCAGATGTTCTTCACCGCATTCGGGTTGCGCCAGCCGCTCGGCGACAGCACGACCAGCGAGCCGCCGCTCGACAGCGTCGTCAGCACCTGCGTCAGCGATCCACCGACGTGAAACAGCGGCATGCCGAACAGCAGATTGGCGCCGGGCTTGCCCTTCAACAGCAGATTGAGCGCCCAGGCCTGATAGACCTGGTTGGCATGGGTGTGCCGCACCAGCTTCGGCGTGCCCGTGGTGCCGCCGGTGTGGAAATAAGCTGCTATGTCGGCACCCGAGATCTTGCGTCCGCTGACCAGCCGGTCCGCCGGGTGCTGCTTGATTAGGTCGCTGAAGGCGAAGATGCCCTTGGCCGGATCGCCGCCGCCGAACACCTGCACGATGGCCTTTAGATTCTTGAGCTGCGGGCGGATCTGCTCGACCTTCTGCCAGATGTCGGTACCCGGCATCGGTGCGAGCGCCACCAGGATCTTGGTGTTCGCGGCCTCCAGGATCTCGGCGATCTGGTGTGGCTCGAGCAGCGGGTTGACGGGATTGGCGATGCCGGCGGCCTCCGCGCCGAACATCGTGACGAAGGCATCGGGCACCAGCGGCAGCATGAAGCTGATGACGTCGCCCTTCTCGGCGCCAAGCGCGTGAAACATGTTGGCGGCCTGGGTGACGCGCGCGATGAAATCGCGGTGCGTGACGACCAGCGGTGTGTCGGCAGGATCGGCATTTTGCAGGAACTGGATCGCCGCGCCGTCAGGATTGCGCGCCGCACCTAGCCTGATCGCATCATAGGTGCTCTCGGCCGCGACGCGGTCGGCGTAAGGGATCTGCTCGAACGCCCGGACCTCCTCGTCCGTCAACAGATCCGGATAGTCGTTGCCGATCAACCGATCGAGCGCGTGGATACCCGCCATGAATTTCCGTCCTCCCTCAGATGCATGTCCCCGCCCGCGTATCTTCTGACATCTTGGTTCGGCGAGGCCCCGGCCGAGCGCCCGGCCGAGCCGGACCAGAATGATGGATGATTGAGCGTTCGTCCATTGCCTACCGGCTGTGGCGCTTGAACCTCTGCGGCTGATGCGGGGACCAAGAACTGGCACTGAATTCGCTCGTCAGCGTCCTGCCGCAAGACTTGAGGTGATCATGACGATGCCCCTGCGGAATCGCATCACGCGGCTGATCGCCGCGTTCGCGACGGTATTCGCAATCGCTCTGCCCTCTGCCACTCTCGGCGCGGACACCCAGTTCGACAAGATGCGCGCCAAGGTCGCAGCCTTCGTCACCGACAAGATGGAGAAGCTGGGCGGGTCCCGCATCGTCTACAAGGTAGACATTGATGGCTTGCGGGCGGCGGCCGTCACGGACCTGCGCGACGACGTCTACAAGACCCTGCGCGAGGGTCGGATCGCCTTCTCCGGCCTTGCGATCCGCGACGCCGGCGTCGACGTTAAGATCGCGGACGCGAAGGGCCGCGAACAGCTCACGCGCAAACTCGCATCGGCGGCCGAGGGACTGCCGACGCATGCGTTCACCGTGACTGATGGCGGAGACGGTCTGATCAGGCTTGCACCGACCGATGCCGCATCCGCCGAGCGGCTGCGCGACCTCGTCGAAGATTCCATCGCCATGATCGAGCAGCGCCTCAAGGACGCCGGCGTCAAGCTTGCCATCGTTCAAGTCGACGGGACGGACCGCATCCGCATCTTCCTGCCCGGCGTGATGGAGCCCGAGCATGTCACCGCGATCTTCGCCAGGAAGGTCAAGGTCGGATTCCGCCTGATCGATCTCTCGATGTCCGCGGAGCAGGCGCAATCCGGCGCGCCTCCGGCAGGCACCGAAGTCCTGCTCGGCTTCAAGGACAGGATTCCTTATCTCGTCGCCAAGGACAGCGCGATCGAGGGCGGCGACATCAGCTATGCCGGCCCGGGATTCGGCGCAGACGGCAAGGAGCCGATCGCCTCGTTCCGCTTCAACGGCCGCGGCACACGGCGCTTCGCCCACATCACCGCAGAGAACGTCGGGAAGCCCTTTGCCATCGTGCTCGACGACAAGGTGATCTCCGCTCCCGTGATCCGCGAGCCCATCACCGGCGGCTCGGGCCAGATCGCCGGCAACTTCACCCTGGAAGAGGCCAACAGCGTCGCGATGCTGCTGCGCGCCGGCTCGCTGCCAGGCCGCCTCGGCCTCGTCGAGCAGCAGGTCGTGCAGCCCGCCACCAAGCCTTAAGCGACAGGTCGCGCCACGCCCCGGCCGCACCGGCATCCCGGCCGGTCCGCGACGCCGCAGCCCGCACCGGCTGCCCCGAATCACGCCCCGCGCCGTGGCCAGTCGGGCAACCAAGGGGTAATTGCCGAAACGCCCGACCACGCTAAAATTTGCCTCTTGCAGCATGACGGCCGGAAGCGTCATTCAAGCGGTCGTCATTCGATTTCGGCTATACGGGTGCCGACCAGGATTGAAGGCCTTACGCGAGGACCAGATCATGCCGTCCGGCAGCGCAGACATTTCGTCGATCCTCGACCGCATTCTCGATGCGGCAACCGACAACCTCAGGATCGCCAAGATCCTGGTCCAGATGGGCCTCGACCCGAACAACGTCACCTACGACGCGATCTTCAATCGGCTGCTGGAGATCTTTGTCCACAACATCACGCTGGCCAATCTGTTCGCCGCGGTTGGCGCCGGCTTCTTCGTCGCCACCCTCTTGATGCGGACGATGGTGCCGCTGCGCGTCGCCAATATGATCGGCTGCGCGTTCTTCACCGTTTTCGGTGCGCTCTCCGCCAATGTCGCGACGTTCCTGCTGTATCTCCTGCTGCTTCCGATCAACGCCCTGCGCCTGCGGCAAATGCTCAAGCTGGTCAAGAAGGCGCGCCATGCGGCCGAAGGCGACATGTCGATCGAATGGCTCAAGCCGTTCATGACCGAGCGCAAATACCGCCGCGGCGACACGCTGTTCAAGCTGGGCGATCCCGCAAAGGAAATGCTCCTCACGGTCACCGGCAAGTTCCTGGTCAAGGAGATCAACGTCGAGATTGGGCCCGGGGCGCTGATGGGCGAGCTCGGCTTCCTCACACCTGACAACCGGCGCACCGGAACGATTCAATGCATCGAAGACGGCCAGGTGCTGACGATCACCTATGACCGGCTGCTCGAGATCTACTTCCAGGACCCGCAGTTCGGCTATTATTTCCTGGTGCTGACCAGCCAGCGCCTCCTGCAAAACATCGATCGCCTGCAGAAGCAGCTGGCGGCGGAGCGCGCGGCGACGACGAACAGGATCGCGTGACCGTCGCGCGGGCCACGTGGCGTCGCCCTCCGTCCGGGACGTCGCGGGGTCCCGCCGCAAAATCGCCCTAAAAACCGAATGGTAACCATGACGGGCTAGGGTATCGTAGTGACCAATTCTGAGACCATCCTGGTGTTCGATTCCGGCCTTGGCGGGCTCACGGTGCTCCGTGAGGTCGTGGCCGCGCGCCCGGCTGCGCATTACGTCTATGTCGCCGACGACGCCTTCTTCCCCTACGGGCACCACGACGAGGCTGAGATCATCGCTCGCGTGGTGCCGCTGATGGGGGAGCTGATCGGCACGCATGATCCCGACCTCGTCGTCATCGCCTGCAACACGGCCTCCACCCTGGTCCTGTCTCACTTGCGCGCCGCGTATTCCGTGCCGTTCGTCGGCACGGTGCCGGCGATCAAGCCGGCCTGCGCGCAGTCGAGAACCCGCCGCGTCTCGGTGCTCGGCACCAAGGGAACGGTGAAGCGGGAATACACCAAGGCGCTGATCCGCGATTTCGCGCAAGGCTGCGAGGTGACGCTGGTCGGCTCGCCCGAGCTTGCGTCGCTGGCCGAAGCCGAGCTCCGCGGCGCACCGGTCAGCGACGAGGCCCTCGCCGCCGAACTCGCGCCGTGCTTCGTCGGCGATCCCGCCGACGCGACATCGCGCACCGACACGGTGGTACTCGCCTGCACGCATTATCCGCTGCTGCTCGACCGGCTGAGGCGGCTCGCACCCTGGCCGGTCGACTGGATCGATCCGGCCCCGGCGATCGCCCGCCGCGTCTCCGATCTGCTTGGCCCGCGGATCGGCGCACTCGCGCAGTCGGGCGCTGAGATGATCTTCACATCGAACCGCGCACACGGCCTGTCGGCCACGCTGACGCCGTTCTTCGGCGGGCGCGCGCTGGCCTGACTTTGCGCGGCAACGAGCCGCTGCTAGGCTCCGCCGTCGTCATCTTTCCCGCAGGCCATTTCCATGTCGGTCCCGTCCACGCCGCTCAGCCGCCTCCGCCAATTGTGGCGCGAGGGCCGCCCCGCCTTCGGCGCCATTGCGACGATCCCAAGCGTGCAGACCGTGCAGATCATGGCGCGCTCGCTCGACTGGATCATCGTCGATCTCGAACACGGCCCGATCGGATTGACCGAAGCGCATGCGATGATCGCTGCGACGACCGGCACGCCCTGCACCCCCTTGGTTCGGATCGCGGCGAACGAGCCCTGGCTTGCCAAGGCCCCGATGGACATCGGCGCCTTCGGCATCAACTTCCCCATGATCACCACGCCCGCCGAAGCCGAGAAGGCGGTCCGTAGCGTGCGCTACCCGCCGCGTGGCGACCGGCTCTGGGGTCCGTTCCACGCCCCGTTCCGTTGGGGCCAGTCGATGCCGGACTACATGGCGAGCGCCGACGACGAGATGATCTGCATGATCACCATCGAGCATGTCGACGCGGTCAACCGCATCGACGAGATCATGGCGACGCCGGGCATCGACGTCGCCGTGATCGGCCCCGGCGATCTCGCCACCTCCATCAACAAGCGCGGCCGGATGGACGATCCGGAGTTGCTCGAACTGATCGCGCGCGCCGAGGCCGGCATCCTCAGAAGCGGCGTGCCGATCGGGGGCGTGGCCCGCACCGCCGACCAGGCCAACGCCCTGATCGACCGCGGCTACCGCGCGATCGCGCTCGGCTTCGACTGGTCGCTGTTCCAGCGCGGCATCATGGCGGCCTTCGAGGGGATTAAGCGCTGAATCGCCGCAACGCGTGTGGCCGGCCTCACCGGGAACCGCGGCGCTGCTGGGTTCCGCGGTTCAGGGGGAAACGTGCTCAAGGAGACTTTGCTCGCGCTGTTATTTGCCTGCCTCGCCTCAACAGGTCTTGCCTCTGGCGACAAATAATTGAACTCATTAAGGTATTTGAGCCGCCAACAAGACCAAGCCACTTGGCTTGCCGGCGCGCTGAAAGCGACGAACCCAGGGGCCCCAAGCCGGTTGGTTCATGCTAAGCACGCGACGAGCGGTCGACGCGCTCGTTGCACATATTTTGGCCTTATCCCAGGAACCGGAGACCAATGCGCGGGACGCCCAAGACCATTTCGCTGCGGCGCCGCCTGATTTGCGACCTCATGCACGCCTCGATGGGCGTGCCCTTCGTTTCGCTCTCCCGTTCGCTCAGTATCCGCCCCCTGCTGGACGCCCGCGCAGGTACAACGGCGCCCGCCGGCTGGGCCGCGATGTTCGTCAAGGCTTTCGCCCTGGTTGCCCGAGACGAGCCGATCCTGCGCACCGTCTACGTCAAATGGCCGTGGCCGGCCTTTTATGAGCTGCCGAAGAGCGTGGCGCTGGTGGCGATCGCTCGGGTCGAGGCCGGCGAGGAATGCGTGATGCCGCAGCGAATCGCAGCCCCGGAGGCCCTGTCGCTGGCGGCAATCGATGCCGAGATTCGACGCGGCAAGACAGCACCGATCGCTGACGTCCCCATGTTCCGCAAGATCATGCGGGCGACCCGGCTGCCGTTGCCGCTCCGGCGGCTGTCATGGGCCATCGGTCTGAATTTCGGCCGCCAGCGGGGCAATTGGTTCGGCAGCTTCGCGGTGAGTTCGGTGGCCGCCTATGGCGGCGGCGAGCTCCACCCCATCACGCCGGGCCCCTATATCGTCAGCTATGGGCGCGTCGAGCCCGTCCAGACCATCCATGTCGTGATCCGCTGGGACCACCGGGTCACCGACGCCGCCCCGATTGCCCGGGTCCTGACCCGGCTGGAGCAGGTCCTGAACACTGAAATCGCTGCGGAATTGCGGGCGGCCGGCCCCAAGCCGATCCGCGCGGTCGGGACGTAGAAGATACCGTCGTTCCGGGGCGGCGGCTCGAAGAGCCGAACTCGGAACCTCGAGATTCCGGGTTCGATGCTGCGCATCGCCCCGGAGAGAGACAGGCTAATGAATTGACAGCCGGCCCCAAACTCCCCTAAAAGCCGCCTGCTCGCGGGCCGATTTCGGCCCGCGAAGCGTTTCGCGACCCGTGGTCAAATCCCTTAAGCTTTGGGGATCGGACCTGTCGGTGCCGGGCCTGGCCCGTCACACAGGAGGGCGCGTTTCCTCAAACCATGCAACCGAAGAGGACGCGATGACTAAGCGCAGTGAGGCGAAGTACAAGATCGATCGCCGTATGGGCCAGAACATCTGGGGCCGCCCGAAGAGCCCCGTGAACCGCCGCGAATATGGCCCCGGCCAGCACGGCCAGCGCCGCAAGGGCAAGCTCTCCGACTTCGGCGTGCAGCTGCGCGCCAAGCAGAAGCTGAAGGGCTACTACGCCAACATCAGCGAGCGTCAGTTCCACGGCATCTATGTCGAGGCGAGCCGCCTCAAGGGCGACACCGGCGAGAACCTGATCGGCCTGCTCGAGCGTCGTCTCGACGCGGTCGTGTACCGCGCCAAGTTCGTCTCCACCATCTTCGCCGCCCGCCAGTTCATCAACCACGGCCACGTCAAGGTGAACGGCCGCAAGGTCAACATTTCGAGCTACCAGCTCAAGGTCGGCGACGTGATCGAGGTCAAGGAAGCCTCCAAGCAGCTCGCCCACGTGCTCGAAGCCAGCCAGCTCCCTGAGCGCGAGGTCCCCGACTATCTCGAAGTCGACCACGGCAAGATGACCGCGAAGTACAGCCGTATTCCCGGCCTCTCCGACGTGCCGTTCCCGGTGCAGATGGAGCCGCATCTGGTCGTCGAATTCTATTCGCGCTGATATCTCCGCGATCCATCGCTCAAAGGCCCCGGTTTCCGGGGCCTTTTTGTTGTGGTATCCTGCTTTCGATGTCCCAGACGACCGACCAGTTCGCCAACATTACGCCCTCAGCGACGCCTTCCGAGGCGGAGCTTGAAGCATGGGCCAAGCTGCCCCGAGACGAACAGGTCCGTCGCTATCAAGCGCTGTTCGCTCAGCCGGATTGCAACAACTTCACATCGGACACCCCGGACGACATCCTCGCAGCCGCGCGCCAACGCGTCGTCCAGCGCCGCAATGGCTGAGTACCGGCTATCGGAGCGTACCCGAGCCGATTTGATCGACATCTACGACTTCACCGAGAGCCGGTTCGGCAAATATCAGGCCGAGGCTTACTATGCAGGTCTGATCCGCTCCTTCGGGCTTCTCGCCGATTTCCCTCTCATTGGCCAACAGGTGGATGAACTCGCGGCTGGCTATCGGCGTTTCCGCTTCCAATCACATCTGATTTTCTACACGGTGCAATCCAACCACGTCGAAATCCGCGCCATTCTCCACGGTGCGCTAGACATCAGGCCGCAACTGTTCGACTAGACGAGACCAGCCATGCTCTACACCCCTCCCCCGATCGATCCCAAGGCGCCACCTGTCCGAATCAACCTGCTCTCGGACACGCAGACCAGGCCGACGGCCGCGATGCGCGAGGCGATGGCGCGGGCTGAGGTCGGCGACGAGCAGGTCGGCGACGACCCGACCGTCAATGCGCTGTGCGAGCGCGTCGCGGATCTGCTGGGCAAGGAAGCTGCGGTCTACATGCCTTCGGGCACGATGTGCAACGTCACCGCGACGTTGGTGCATTGCCGCCCCGGCGACGAGATCCTGGCGCATGAGACCGCGCACATCATCGCGCGCGAAGGCGGCGCGCATGCCGCGATCGGCGGCTTCCAGGTCACCCAGCTCAAGGGCGAGGGCGGCCAGTTCACACCGGAGACTCTTCGCAAGGCACTGCATCCGCGCACGCGCTACCAGCCGCCGCAGACCGTCGTCAGCGTCGAGCAGACCGCCAATATCGGCGGCGGCACGATCTGGAAGAAGACCGCGCTGGACGAGATCGTCGCGATCGCCAAGCAACACGGCCTCGTCACCCACATGGATGGCGCACGCCTGCTCAACGCCACCGTGGCAAGCGGCATCTCCCCGCGCGACATGACCGCGGGCTGGGATTCGGCCTGGATCGACTTCTCGAAGGGCCTCGGTGCGCCGATCGGCGGCGTGCTCGCAGGCTCGCGTGCCTTCATCGACGCGGTCTGGCAGTGGAAGCAGCGCCTCGGCGGCTCGATGCGGCAGGCCGGGATCTGCGCGGCGGCCTGCATCTACGCGCTCGACCATCACGTCGAGCGCCTCGCCGACGACCACGCCAATGCGCGGGCGCTCGCCCGCGGACTGTCGCAGATCTCAGGCATCGAGGTGCAGGAGCCCGAGACCAATCTCGTGTTCTTCAAGCCGGACGGCGCCGGCATTCCCGGCGACAAGATGGTCGCCGCACTCCGTCAACGCGGCGTGACGCTTGCGATGATGGACGGCCGCATCCGCGCCTGCACCCATCTCGACGTCAATGCGAGCCAGATCGAGGAGACGATCGGATACGTCCGCGAGATCGTGCGCGGCGCCTGATCACCTCCCCATCGCCTGATAGATCAGCGTCTTCAGCTCACGTTGAATCCGGCCGCGCTGCGACGGCGCCTGCGCCATGAATATCCCGAGAAGATCGTCCTCGGGATCGACGAAGAAGAACGTGCCGGCGACCCCGTCCCAGCGATATTCACCTGTAGGCCAGGACGTGCCCGGAGGCACCGAGGTGCGCACCGCGAAGCCGAGGCCGAAGCCCGAGCCCCCACCCGGATAGTACATCTGGTCGCGTACGATCTTCGTCTCGGGTCCGATGTGGTCCGAAACCATCAGCGCAATGGTCTCGGACTTCAGATAGCGACGGCCCTCATAAGTGCCGCCATTCAGCAGCATCTGCGCGAAGCGGGCGTAATCGCCGATCGTGCCGACCATGCCGGCGCCGCCCGATTCCCATCTCACGGGCCGCCTGATGTCGCGGACTTCAGTCGTCGGGCTGATGCTGCGGTCCTCCGGCATCGGTTCGGCGATCCGTGCAAACCTGGCGGGATCGGCAACGTAGAACGCAGTCTCGGTCATGCCGAGCGGATCGAGCAGCCGCTCCTTCTCGAACTGGAGCAGCGTCTTGCCCGAGACCACCTCGACGACGCGGCCGAGCACATCGGTGGCAAAACCGTAGGTCCACATCGTGCCGGGCTGCTCGGCCAGCGGCAGCGTGGCGAGCTTCGCAACGAACTCGGCATTGGAAAGATCGCTGTTGAAGAGGTCCGCCGCGGCATGGAGCTCGCGCACCAGTCCACCGCCACGAAAACCGTAAGGCAGCCCCGCGGTGTGGCGCAAGAGGTCCTTGATCGTGATCAGACGCTGCTGCGGCTCCAGCATCAGCGAAACCTTGCCGTCTGCTGCTTTCCTTTCGATGCCCACCTTCATGCCGGCAAAGGCCGGAATGTATTTTGACACGGGATCGTCGAGCGAAAGCCTGCCTTCCTCGACCAGCATCATCGCCACGACGGATGTGATCGGCTTCGACATCGAATAGAGGCGGAAGATCGTATCCGCGCTCATCGATATCTGGGTGGCGACATCGCGGACGCCGAAATTCTCGTGGTAGACCGGCTTGCCGTGTTGCTGGAGCAGCAGGATGGCGCCGGGGATCTTGCCGGTGGCAACCTCATTCCGGATGTAGTCGGAAACCTTCGCCAGCCCTTCCGTGGAGAGCGTGCGGGCAGCGCGTCCCTCGGCGCCGGCCTTCGCACCGACGACGGCAACGAGGAGAACGAGCCCCACGATGAACGCGCAGCGCCCACGCATGTCATTTCTCCATGGCTTCATAAACCGACTGCTTCAATGTTCGCTGCACGCGCCCCGCACTCGGTCGGGATCTGCCAGGAGGACGAGGAACTTTTCCTGCCTCGGATCGATCACGAAACAGCACCGCCGATCTTGCCGGGGCCGCCGTGTCGCGCAAGCGCCTCGGCATGGAGTTCGGCGCCTGACTCGGCGAAGCAGCAGAACACCACGTGAGCAACGGACGGCGCAGCGGCGAGCGCTTCGATCGTCGTGCGCACCGCGATATCGGCCGCCCGGTCGGCAGGAAAGCGGAAAATTCCGGTCGAAATCGCGGGGAATGCCACTGAGGTCAGCTCGTGCCGACCGCACAGCTCCATCGATCGGCGATAACAGGAGGCGAGCAGATCGTCCTCGCCGAGCGTGCCGCCATTCCATACCGGACCGACGGTGTGGATCACATGTGCAGCCCTGAGCCGATAACCCCTGGTGATCTTCGCGTCACCCGTCTTGCAGCCGTGGAGCATGCGGCATTCGGCGACGAGATCGGGCCCGGCAGCCCGATGGATCGCACCGTCCACGCCGCCCCCGCCAAGGAGCGACGTGTTGGCGGCGTTGACGATGGCGTCGACGCCGAGTGTCGTGATGTCGGCAATGATGACCTCAAGCCTGGCGCCGCCGATCCGGCGCGTCAGCACGGTCACGTATCAGGCCGCGACGACGACCCCCTTTTCGGAGAAGAGCTGCTGCAATTCGCCGGCCTGGAACATCTCGCGGACGATGTCGCAACCGCCGACGAACTCGCCCTTCACATAGAGCTGCGGAATGGTCGGCCAGTTGGAGAAGGTCTTGATGCCGTTGCGCAGTTCGGCGGATTCGAGGACGTTGAGCCCCTTATAGCCGACGCCGAGATGATCGAGGATCTGGACGACCTGGCCGGAGAAACCGCACTGCGGAAATTGCGGCGTGCCCTTCATGAACAGAACCACGTCGTTCGACTTCACTTCGTTGGCGATGAATTCCTCGATGCTCATATCTATGTCCTTCTGGGCCGAGCCCTCACCAATCTTTTCGGGCCGGCTCGACCGATTTAACCCGATACCTACCCATATATGTAGCCCAAACCGTTGTGCATCCAAAGTAAAATGGCGGCGACGAGCCCCTGGCGACAGTGCAGAGCCCAACAGGTCCATAGGCTGATGACATCAATATCATCGCCGGAGAGGACTTTCATACCGTAACGGAGCCCCTATCTAGGACGAACCCTCGTTATGGAACCGGGTCGCGCAAACAACGTTCTCTTGTCCTGTCTGGAGAAAAACGTGACGAAACAAGCCTCAGCTACGGCCGCCCCCCAGCTTTCGTCACCGTCCTCCCACCCGGACGACCTCGCCCAGCGGCTGGGAGAGGCGTTTCTCACCGTCCGCAATGAGACCGAACGGCGGGCAGCGCCGCTGTCACCGGAGGACCAGCAGATCCAGTCCATGCCGGATGCCAGCCCGACCAAATGGCATCGGGCCCATACCACTTGGTTCTGGGAGCAATTCCTGCTCGGCGAGCACGCGGCGGGCTACCGGCCCTTCCACCCCGATTTCGCGTTCCTGTTCAATTCCTATTACGTCAGCGCCGGCCCGCGACATGCCCGCAATCATCGCGGCGACATCACCCGGCCGAGCGCCGACCAGGTCGGCGCCTATCGCAATTACGTCGATGCCGCCATCGTCAAATTCTTCCGCGAGGCTCGCGAGGACAAGCTCCGTGCAATCGCGTCGCTGGTCGAGGTGGGACTTAATCATGAGCAGCAGCATCAGGAGCTGATGTTCACCGACATCCTGCATGCCTTTGCGCAAAACCCGATCTATCCGGCCTACGATCCGGACTGGCGCTTCCCGGCCGCAACGCGCAACGGCGAGGATTGGCTGGCGTTCAACGAAGGCATCCACACCGTCGGCCATGTCGGCGACAGCTTCCATTTCGACAACGAGAAGCCCGCCCATCGCGCCCTCGTCGGTCCGGTCAAGATCGCCCGCAATCTGGTCACCAATGCCGAGTGGCTCGCCTTCATGCAGGCTGGCGGCTATCGAACGGCAACGCTGTGGCTGATGGACGGCTTTGCCGCGGCCAGCAAGGAAGACTGGCAGGCCCCTGGCTACTGGCGCGAGATCGACGGCCAGTGGCACGTAATGACGCTGGCCGGCCTCAAGCCGGTCGATCCGGACGCACCCGTCTGCCACATCAGCTACTATGAGGCCGACGCCTTCGCGCGCTGGTCCGGAAAACACCTGCCGACCGAGATGGAATGGGAGGTCGCGGCCCGCGCCGGCCAGCTCAACGACGCCTTCGGCATCGTCTGGCAATGGACCCGCAGCTCCTATTCACCCTATCCCGGTTACCGCGCCGTCGAGGGCGCGCTCGGCGAGTACAACGGCAAGTTCATGGTCAACCAGCTGGTGCTGCGCGGCTCCTCGCTCGCAACTCCAGAAGGCCACAGCCGTATCACCTATCGCAACTTCTTCTATCCGCACCATCGCTGGCAGTTCACCGGACTGCGGCTCGCCGATTACGACTAAATTTTCCGACGATCAATGCGCGCCGGACAGCGCGTTCAGGAGAGTATCATGAATGTGCACGCCAGCGCTTTGGCCGAAGCCCATCTTCCCGACGAGCAGACTACCGCCTTTGCCCGCGAGGCCATCGAGGACCTCTCGCAGCAGCCGAAAAAACTGTCGCCGAAATACTTTTATGACGCGACGGGATCAGAGCTGTTCGAGGCGATCACGCGCCTGCCGGAATATTATCCGACGCGCACAGAGCTTGCGATCCTGAGAGAGCGCGGGGGCGATATCGCAAACATCATTCCGGAGCACGCGGCGCTCGTCGAATTCGGCGCCGGCGCGACCACGAAGGTCCGCCTGCTGCTCGATCATTGCAGGTTCGCGGCCTATGTCCCCGTCGATATTTCCGGCGACTTCCTGAAGGCGCAGGCGAACGGGCTGAAGCGGGACTTCCCGACGCTCGGCATCTATCCGGTCGCCGCCGACTTCACCACGCCGTTCGAGCTGCCCAAGCAGGTCGCGTCCATGCCGAAGGTCGGCTTCTTCCCCGGTTCGACCATCGGCAATTTCGAGCCGCAAGAGGCCCGGGCCTTCCTGAGGAGCGCCCGCAAGATTCTCGGCAAGGGCGCGCAGATGATCATCGGCGCCGATCTGGAAAAGGACGAGCGGATCCTCTTTGACGCCTACAACGACGCCGCCGGCGTCACCGCGCGCTTCAACCTGAATGTGCTGGTGCGCATCAATCGCGAGCTCGGCGGCAATTTCGATCTCTCCGCCTTCACCCATCGCGCGATCTACAATCGCGAGCGGCACCGGATCGAGATGCACCTGATCAGCAAGAAGAACCAGACCGTGCGGCTGCTCGGCACCAGCTTCTCGTTCCGCCCGGGCGAGAGCATCCACACCGAGAACAGCTACAAATACAGTATCGAGCGTTTCGCCGCGCTGGCGCAGGGCGCGGGCTGGCGCGTCCGCGAGAGCTGGACGGACGCGGCGAGCATGTTCTCGGTGCACGCGCTCGAGGTGGCGGAGTAGCGCCGGGGCTCAATGCTCCGCCGCTTCTTCCGGCTCGGATCCCAGCGACACCGACTCCCACACCGCCACGACGATCATGATCGTCGTGGTGGCGACCGACAGCCAGAGCGGCGAGAGGTCGGCTGCGAACCACCATAGCACCAGCAGCAGGGTGATGCCGATGCCGTGAGAGAGCTGGAGGAAGCCGCGGATCGCGTACTTGAAAAGGATAGTGCCGACCAGGAACACCAGGGGGCCGCCAACCGTGCTCACGATGGTGCGGGTGTCGGAATGGCCGCTCGGGTGCTTCAGCACCAATTCGTCCGAGACCGCGGTCAGGATGATGCCGGCCACGATCGGCGTGTGCAGATAGGTGTAGGCGAGCCGGGCCAGGCGGCCGGATTCGGCGGACTTCGAGATGCGCTTGGCTCCGGCCTCCTCGCCCTTGTGAAAATAGATCCACCACATCGCGATGGCGCCGACCAGCGCCGAGACGAAGGCGAGAATATTGCTCGCGGTCCACTCCAGTTCAGCGAAGGTTGCGCCGTTGACGACGATGGCCTCGCCAAGCGCGATGATGACGAACAGACCGCAACGCTCGGCCATATGGCCGCCTTCGACGGCCCACGCCTCGAGCGAGGAGAACCCGAGCTTCGGGACCCAGAAGCGTGCCGCCGGCGAGATGTATTCCCAGGTCACCGCCGCCATCCACAGCCACAGCCGCGTATCTCCCTCGGACAGGCCGCCTGCGATCCACAGGACCGCGGAGATCGACAACCAGGTCAGGATGCGGATCGCGTTGTGCCGCACGGCCGTTCGATGCCGCGGCGTTGCGAGCAGCCAGAACGCGGTACGTCCGACCTGCATGGTCGCGTAGGCAATCGCGAACCACAGGCCGCGCCCCTCGAACGCGGTCGGGATCGTGGTCGACAGCACGAGGCCGCCCAGCATCATCGCAAAGAGCAGGAGGCGGACCGGCGTCAGTTCGGGATTGAGCCAGTTGGTGACCCAGGCGGTGAAGACCCAGACCCACCACACCGCGAGAAACAGCACCGCCACGTGTACCGCGCCGAGCGGCGTGAAATGATGCAGCAGCGAGTGCGAGATTTGCGTGATGGCAAAGACGAAGACGAGGTCGAAGAACAGCTCGACAAAGGTGACGCGGCTGTGCTGGTTCGGCACGATAACGCGAAACATCGCGCCGCGAGGATTGTCCGCAGCCATCATCGCCCCCGTGGCACGATCAGGTCAGGTGCCGGGCACGCCGGTTTGCAGCGCCAGCGCGTGCAGGACGCCCCCCATCTGGCCCTGCAGGGACTGATAGACGATCTGGTGCTGCTGGACGCGCGACTTGCCGCGGAAGGATTCCGAGATCACGGTCGCGGCATAGTGGTCGCCGTCGCCGGCGAGGTCACGGATGGTCACCTCGGCATCGGGGATCGCTGCCTTGATCATCGCCTCGATATCGTGGGCGTCCATGGGCATTCTGGTCTCGCTCCTTCTGGTCCAAGCGTATCTGGTCCAAGCGTCTTCCGGTCTAAGCGTCTTCTGGTCCAAGCGTTCAAATCGCTGCCGGGGTCCCCTCGCCGGCAAGCGCAAACTTAGCGTGAACGGCCTTCTCCGTCACGCCTTCCGGCACTATATCCGTGATCCCATCAGGATAAAGGCACGACAAAGTGCCGCGCGCGGCAGATTGATCGAAAAGGCGTGAAATCATGAAGCTTCCAGGGCCCGACCACCCCATCACCATCACCCCAAATCCCCGGCGCGTCCGGGTGACCGCAGGCGACATCGTCATCGCCGAGACCAGCAAGGCGCTGACCCTGAAGGAGGCCAGATATCCGGCGGTGCAATATGTGCCACGAGAGGACACCAACATGGCCCTGCTGGAGCGCACCGACCGTGTCACCCACTGCCCGTACAAGGGGGACGCGAGCTATTTCAGCGTCAAGGCCAGCGGCAAGATGCTGGATAACGCAATCTGGACCTATGAGACGCCCTTCCCCGCCATGACGGAGATTACCGGCCATCTCGCCTTCTATCCGGACAAGGTGAAGATCGAGGAAGTGGGGTAGTTCTTGATCCTGTCGTTCCGGGGCGGTCCGCAGGACCGAACCCGGAATCTCGAGATTCCGGGTCTGGTGCTGCGCACCATCCCGGAATGACCAAAGGACAACGGCTACGCCCTGAAGATCGTCAGTCCCAATATCAGCAGCACCAGGAAGATCACGACGAAGACGTAGAACAGGAAGCGGGCGATGTCGGCCGACGCGGCCGAGATGCCGGTGAAGCCGAGCACGCCGGCCACGATCGAGACAAGCAGGAAGATCAGCGCCCATTTCAGGATCGTCATCGCCAGCTCCGAAATTGCTGCCGCCTCTTGCGGCCCCTCAAGCTCTTTTCGCGGGTGCTAACTGCGCTATGCTGAACCGGTTCCTAACCGCATCAGAGCCCGCGGCGGCTCTCACTCTTGCTGAATCAGGTTCCCGGCGGCAGAGTCCGACCGAGACAGAAAGTGTGGGGCGGCCATGATGACGATGTCACATTCAGCGACGATCGGCGCGGACGTGCATGCCGCGCCCACGAGCAAGGTGCGCAATATGGCGATTGATCGCGCCCGCACCTTCCTGACCCTCGTGGTGCTGCTGCATCACGCGGTGATCCCCTATACCTATTTTGGTCACACCGATCCGAAGTACTTCTTCGGTTTCGACATGATCGTACTCGCCACCGACAGTTTCTTCATGGCGATGTTCTTCTTCCTGTCGGGACTATTTGCCTGGTCTGGCATCGCCCGGAAGGGAGTGCGGAGCTATTTGGCAGATCGCCTGCTTCGGCTTGGCCTACCCTTCGCGATCTGCGCATTCACGGTCATTCCGCTCGCCTATTACGCCATCTCCCTCCGGCACCATCCCGAGATCAGCTTTTCGGAATACTATTGGAATATGATCACGAAGGGCCCGTGGCCGAGCGGGCCGATCTGGTTTCTCTGGGTCTTGCTCGGCTTCGACCTGATTGCCTGCTTGCTGTACCGGCTGTCGCCCAATCTACTCGATCCGATCAATCGGCTCTCGCTGCACGGCCGCCGCCGGCCCGCGGTGTTCTTCGCAGTCATGCTCGCCGTCACCACGGCGTTCTATGTTCCCGGGCTGATGCGTTATGGCCAAAGCAGCTGGTTCGAATTCGGCCCATTCTCGGTCCAGCACGGACGCGTGATGCTCTATGCGAGCTACTTCTTTTTCGGGGCCGGCATCGGCGTTGCGCAAATGGATCGCGGGCTGCTAGCTGTCGACGGCCGCATGGCAAAGGTCAGCTGGGAGTGGATGGTGCTGGCGATCGTTCCGTATTGCCTCTTGTGGGTGCTGATCTTCATCAAGCGCGAAATACTGGGCAATCCGTCGCCGTTGCCGGACTGGTATGAAGCGCTCTATGCCATCTGCTTCACTGTCTTCAGCGTGGCCATCATGTTTCTGATCCTGGCCTTTTTCCAGAGGTTCAAGCAATCAGGCTCAGCCAAGCTGCTCGATCCAATGCAGAGCGACGCGTACGGCATGTTCCTGCTGCACTATCCATTCGCACTGTGGCTGCAATACTGGCTGTTCGACTATGACCTGCCGGCGATCGTCAAGGCCACGATCGGCTTTGTACTGACAGTCGCGGCGAGTTGGGCGCTCACGCGAGCGTTGCGGCAGATCCCGGGCGCCTCGCGCGTATTGTGAGGCATGGCCTCTCGTCACTGTGAAATCCGTAGCCCGGATGGAGCGCAGCGCAATCCGGGGTCTTGCCACAAGCAATAGCGGTCCCGGATTACGCTTATCGCTCCATCCGGGCTACGAGTCTGGGTCCGCGGGAGCGACTTACGCCACCTTCCCGCCCATATACTCCGGCAGCCAGCGCTCGAACGATTTGCTCAAGCTGTCGATCGACACCGGCGCCTCACCGGCGATCGCGATCGCATCGCCCCCGGTGGTGCCGATCCGCACGCACGGCACTTCGCAGCCACGCATCTTGGCGAGCACGCGGCCGGCTTCGGTTTCGGGCACCGTGACGAGGTAGCGCGCCTGGTCCTCGCCGAACCAATAGGCGTGCGGCACCAGCGCGGTCGGTGCAGCGAGCAGTTTTGCGCCGATACCGCCCGCCATCGCCATCTCGGCAAGGGCGATCAGGAGGCCACCGTCGGAAAGGTCGTGCACGGCGGTCGCGGTGCCCGCATGGATCATGCCGCGCACGCAATCGCCGTTGCGCTTCTCGGCGGCGAGATCCACCGGCGGCGGCGCGCCCTCCTCGCGGCCGCAGATGTCGCGCAGGTAGACGGACTGGCCGAGCCAGCCATGGGTCTCGCCGACCAGCAGGATCGCCTCGCCCTCGGCCTTGAAGGCGAGCGAAGCCGACTTGGTGAAATCGTCGAGCAGGCCGACGCCGCCGATCGAGGGCGTCGGCAGGATCGCGCGGCCGTTGGTCTCGTTGTAGAGCGAGACGTTGCCGGAGACGACCGGGAAGTCGAGCGTGCGGCAGGCTTCCGAGATGCCTTTCAGGCAGCCGACGAACTGGCCCATGATCTCGGGCCTTTCAGGATTGCCGAAGTTGAGATTGTCGGTGATCGCGAGCGGCTTGCCGCCGACCGCGGTGATGTTGCGCCAGGCTTCCGCCACCGCCTGCTTGCCGCCCTCGAACGGGTCGGCCTCGCAATAGCGCGGCGTGACGTCGACGGTCAGCGCGAGGCCCTTCGGCCCGTCCTCAACGCGCACCACGGCGGCATCGCCGCCCGGACGCTGCATGGTGTTGCCGAGGATAACGTGGTCGTACTGCTCCCAGACCCAGCGCTTGGAGCACATGTCGGGCGTTCCGATCAGCTTCTCCAGCGCGGGCCCGAGGCCCATCGGCGCCGGCACGTCGCGGGCGTGCACGACCGGCAGCGCGTCGGAGGGGACATGCGGGCGGTCATAGACCGGCGCCTCGTCGCCGAGTTCCTTGATCGGCAGATCGGCCATCACGTCGCCGCCATGCTTGACTACGAAGCGCTTGCTCGGCGTGGTGTAGCCGACCACCGCGAAGTCGAGGCCCCATTTCCTGAAGATCGCCTCAGCTTCCTTTTCCTTCTCGGGCTTGAGCACCATGAGCATGCGCTCCTGGCTCTCCGAGAGCATCATCTCGTAGGCGCTCATGCCGGTCTCGCGGGTCGGCACCGCATCGAGATCGAGGTCGACGCCGAGATCGCCCTTGGCGCCCATCTCCACCGCCGAACAGGTGAGGCCCGCCGCGCCCATGTCCTGGATCGCGATGACGCAGCCCTTCTCCATGATTTCAAGACAGGCCTCGAGCAGCAGCTTCTCGGCGAAGGGATCGCCGACCTGCACGGTCGGGCGCTTCTCCTCGGACTTGTCGTCGAACTCGGCCGAGGCCATCGATGCGCCGTGGATGCCGTCGCGCCCGGTCTTGGAGCCCAGATAGACGATCGGCATGTTCACGCCGGAGGCCGCCGCATAGAAGATCTTGTCGGCATCGGCGAGGCCCACCGCCATCGCGTTGACGAGGATGTTGCCGTCATAGCGGGTGTGGAAGCGGACTTGCCCTCCCACCGTCGGCACGCCGAAGGAATTGCCGTAGCCGCCGACCCCCGCCACGACGCCGGACACGAGATGCCGCGTCTTCGGGTGCTCGGGCGCGCCGAAGCTCAGCGCATTGAGGCAGGCGATCGGACGCGCGCCCATGGTGAAGACGTCACGCAGGATGCCGCCGACGCCGGTGGTCGCACCCTGGTACGGCTCGATGTAGCTCGGGTGGTTGTGGCTCTCCATCTTGAAGACCACGGCCTGTCCGTCGCCGATGTCGATCACGCCGGCGTTCTCGCCCGGGCCCTGGATCACCCAGGGCGCCTTGGTCGGCAGGCCACGCAAATGGATGCGCGAGGACTTGTATGAGCAGTGCTCGTTCCACATCGCCGAGAAGATGCCGAGCTCGGTGAAGGTCGGCTCCCGCCCGATCAGCTTCAGGATGCGCTCATACTCGTCGGGCTTGAGCCCGTGGGCGGCAACCAGTTCGGGGGTGATCTTGGGTTCGTTCTTCATGGATTCGAGGCTTTCGGCGGCGGTTTGGCCGTTCTTAGGAACATCGGACGGCTTCGAAAAGCCCTTTATGGCGCATTTTCCCGCTGTCCCACGTTTTGCAGGCGAGGCCGGCGGGAACAGGAATTGCACGGCGCGGACGGATCGGATTTAAGGGCTCCACACCCGCAATTGAAGGCCTATTTCCTTGCACGAATTGACCGCAGCGCCCCCGCCTCGCCGCCCCGACCTCCACGTCGCCACAGAGGGCGAATTTGTGGGCTGGCGGACCTGGATTCGCGACAGTTTTGAGTCCCATGTCGGCCCCTTCTGGCACCGGATCGAGGCGGACGGCAGCGTCAGCTGCGCGTTCCGGGTCGAGAAAAAGCACCTCAACGGCTCCGGGAACGTCCATGGCGGCTGCTTCATGGCCTTTGCCGACTACTCCCTGTTTGCGATCGCCACCCATGTCCTGGACAGCCGGGCGGTGACGACCAACTTCGCCTGCGAATTCCTCGACGCGGCACGCGAGGGCGAGCTGATCGAATGCACCGGCGAGGTCACCCGCGCCGGCGGCTCGCTGATCTTCCTGCGCGGCAAGATGACGTCCGGGACGCGCGTGCTGCTCACCTTTTCCGGCACGATCAAGCGGATGAAGCGGAAGGCGCTCCCTCAGCCAAACGCATAGCTCGGCGGCTTCCCTTTTCGCGCGCCCTCGCCCAGACTTCCCGGCAAGCGCGTTCGCGCCGGGGAGCAAGCAAAAGGTGCCGCAGAGCACATCGGAGGCGGGTCGCACGGCGGCGTCCGCATCAACGCCGTTGCCGTCCATCGCCACCGGCGCACGCGACTGGCGCGACTATGCGCTGCTGCTCGCGCTCGCCTGCTGCTGGAGCTCGACCTATCCGCTGACCAAGCTGGCGCTTCCCACCATCCCGCCCATCACCTTCATCTCGGCGCGCTCGCTGATCGCAGCCGCCTTCCTGTTCGCGATCCTGTGGATGCGCGGGATCAGGATTCCGACAGACGCGAAGGCCTGGAAGCTGTTCGCGACCCAGCAATTGATCAACTCGACCTTCCCGTTCCTGATCATCACCTGGTCGCAGCAATATGTGCCGGCGTCGAACACGGTGGTGCTGGCCTCGACGACGCCGATCTTCGCCTTCCTGATCACCTCGCTGATCACGCGGCACGAGCCGGCGACGCTGCTCAAGCTCGCCGGCGCGATCCTCGGCCTTGCCGGAACCATCGTTATCGTCGGCCTCGATGCGCTGCGCGGCCTCAGTAGCGAGATCATCGCAGAGATCGCAATCCTGCTCGCCACGATCTCCTTTGCCTGCGCAACGATCTTCGGCCTCAGGCTGTCCGAGTACGACCCGATGGTGGTGGCGGCCGGCTCACTGCTGTTCGGCGGCATCATTCTGCTGCCGCCCTCGCTCCTCATCGACCAGCCCTGGACGCTGCAGCCGACGCCGACGGCGATCGTCGCCACCATCGTCATGGGCATCGTCTCCAGTGCCTTGGGCTTGATGCTGTTCTATGTCTGCCTCGGCCGGCTCGGCACGCTGACCACGAATGCGCAAGGCTATCTGCGCATCCCGATCGGCGTCGGCCTGTCCGTGCTGCTGCTCGGCGAGAGCGTGCCGTCGAACCTCGCGCTGGGGCTGCTGCTGGTGATGGCCGGCGTCGCCGCGATGACGGTGCCGGCGGAGAAGCTCAAGCTGCACTAGGGTCTGGCCTCAGCAAAGCTGTGGCCGTAGAAGCAATCTGAACAGGAGAAACAGACAACATGGTGAGCGACACGAACGTTTGGGCCGGCCAGTGCCATTGCGGTGCGGTGCGCTTCGAGGCGACGCTCAGCGACGGCTTCAATTCGATCCGCCGCTGCACTTGCTCTTACTGCCGGATGCGAGGCGCCGTCGTTGTCATGGCGGAAATGGGTGGGATCAAGTTCCTGCAGGGCGAGGACGCGCTCACAACCTACCGCTTCCATACCGGATCGGCGCAACATTTCTTCTGTTCTCGCTGCGGAATATACACGCATCATCAACGGCGATCTGACACGACATCATATGCCGTCAACGTGGCCTGCCTGGACGGGGTAAGCCCATTCGACTTTGCCGAGGTGCCCGTCATGGACGGCGTCAATCACACCAACGATACCGGCAAGCCAACGCGTCGAGCAGGCACGCTCCGGTTTATCCCGGCTGACTAAAGCGGAATGGCCTTCGCAGCGGTCGCGAACGACACCGCCGCAATCGCGGCGAGCGGCCGCTTCAACACCGGCAGGATCACGCAGCCTTTTCCAGGTGCTGGACGAGGCCGGCGAACAGGCCGCGGCCGTCGGTGCAGCCCATGATGTCTTCGACGTGGTTTTCCGGATGCGGCATCATGCCGAGCACGTTGCCTCTGTCGTTGACGATGCCTGCGATGGAATGCGCCGCGCCGTTGATATTGGCGGCCTCGTCGACCACGCCGTCGGCGGAGCAGTAGCGGTAGAGCACCCGCCCCTCGCCTTCGAGCCGCTTGATGGTCTCTTCGTCCGCCTCGTAATTGCCCTCGCCGTGCGCGACGGGCACGCGGATCACCTGCCCGGCATTGTAGCCGCGGGTGAACGGCGTGTCGGAACGCTCGACGCGCAGATGCACGTCATGGCAGATGAATTTCAGCCGCGCATTGCGCATCAGGACGCCCGGCAGCAGGCCGGATTCACAGAGGATCTGAAAACCGTTGCAGACGCCGAGCACGAGCCCGCCCTTGGCCGCATAGTCGCGCACCGCGTCCATCACCGGGGCCCGCGCCGCGATCGCGCCACAGCGCAAATAATCGCCATAGGAGAAGCCGCCCGGCACCACCACGAGATCGGTGCCCGCAGGCAATGACGTCTCGGCGTGCCAGACCATCGCCGGCTCGCTGCCCGAGATCAGCCTCAAGGCACGCGCCATGTCGCGCTCGCGGTTGATTCCGGGAAAGACGAGGATGGCGGCTTTCATGACAGAGGTTCCGACGGTGGGCGGGAATCGGGGCTGGCCAAAGGGCCAATTCGTGAAGAGACATAACCATTTGACGGGGATTTTACCAGTGCTAGCCTTGGTTGAGCGCCTTGTACACAGCCGATAGTCGCATGCCGATCGGCCAGTCGTTTCGCCCGGGATTGAAGCCATGAACGTCCCGTCGCTGCCCGCATCCCCCTCCGAGCCGGTGCCCACCGAGGGCGTCGTCGCCGCCGGCGCCTATGTCGACGGCCGGCGCGTCGCCAATATCGCCATTAGCGAGGCCTCGAGCTGGCGGGCCAAGCCCGGCCACGTGGTCTGGATCGGCCTGCACGAGCCGGACATGACGCTGCTCGGCGCGGTCCAGAAGCAGTTCGACCTGCACGAGCTCGCGATCGAGGACGCCAACCACGCCCATCAGCGACCCAAGATCGAGCAATATGGCGAGGCCCTGTTCATCGTGGCGCGCACCGCGCAATTGATCGAGGGCCGGATCGCCTTCGGCGAGACGCACATCTTCGTGGGCGAAGGCTATCTGGTCTCGGTGCGCCACGGCGCCTCGACGTCCTACACACCGGTGCGCGAACGCTGCGAGAGCTGCCCGCGGGCGCTCGCCCGCGGCGAGGACTACATCCTCTACGCCATCCTCGATTTCATCGTCGACAATTACTCGCCCGTGCTCGAGAGCATTCACGAGGAGGTCGAGGGCATCGAGGACGACGTGCTCTCCAAGCCCCTCAGCAAGGCGCAGATCGAGCGGCTCTACATGCTGCGCCGCGACCTGCTGCGGCTCAGGACCGCGATCGGCCCGCTGGTGGAGGTCTGCCGCCGGCTCGAGCATGACGAGCTGTCGATGGTGCGGCAGGCCATGCAGCCGCTGTTTCGCGACGTCACCGACCACGTCCGCAACATCCAGGAGCGCATCGATTCCATGCGCGAGGTGCTGGCCTTCGCCTTCGAGGCCAGCCTGCTGGTCGGCCAGGCCCAGGAGACGGCGGTATCCAAGAAGCTCGCCTCGTGGCTCGCGATCATCGCGATCCCGACCGCGCTCGCCGGCATCTACGGCATGAACTTCAAGTACATGCCGGAGCTGGAATGGGAGTACGGCTACTACATGCTGCTCGGCGTGATGCTGACGGCATGCGGCTCGCTGTACTGGCGTTTTCGCAGCGTCGGATGGCTGTGAGCCATCCTGCTCACCCGAGCAGCTCGACCCGATAATTCTCGATCACGGTATTCGCCAGCAGCTTGTCGGCGGCCTCCTTCAGCGCGGCTTCGGCCTTGGCCTTGTCGGCGCCGGCGAGCTCGATGTCGAACACCTTGCCCTGGCGCACGCTGGCGACGCCGTCGACGCCAAGCGACTTCAGCGCGCCTTCGATGGCCTTGCCTTGCGGATCGAGGATGCCCGTCTTCAAGGTAACGGTAACGCGTGCCTTCACGTCAAAAACCTCTCTCAGCTCTTCACCAGCACCGGGCCGGAGCCCTGCGGACGCTCGTTCTCCATGAGGATGCCGAGACGCTTTGCGACCTCGGTATAGGCCTCGAGCAGGCCGCCGAGATCCCTGCGGAAACGATCCTTGTCGAGCTTCTCGTTCGACTTGATGTCCCACAGACGGCAGCTATCCGGCGAGATCTCGTCGGCGACGATGATGCGCATCATCTCGTTCTCGAACAGGCGCCCGCACTCCATCTTGAAGTCGACGAGGCGGATGCCGATGCCGAGGAAGAGGCCGGTGAGGAAATCATTGACGCGGATCGCGAGCGCCATGATGTCGTCGATCTCCTGCGGCGTCGCCCAGCCGAAGGCGGTGATGTGCTCTTCCGACACCATGGGGTCGTTGAGCTGGTCGTTCTTGTAGTAGAATTCGATGATCGAACGGGGCAGCTGCGTGCCCTCCTCGATGCCCAGGCGCTGCGACAGCGAACCGGCGGCGACGTTCCGCACCACCACCTCGAGCGGCACAATCTCGACCTCGCGAATCAGCTGCTCGCGCATGTTGAGCCGGCGGATGAAATGGGTCGGCACCCCGATGTCGTTGAGGTGCTGAAACAGGTACTCCGAGATCCGGTTGTTGAGGACACCCTTGCCCTCGATCACCTGATGCTTTTTCGCATTGAACGCGGTGGCGTCATCCTTGAAGTGCTGGATCAGGGTACCGGGCTCGGGGCCTTCGTAAAGAACCTTTGCCTTGCCTTCATAAATGCGACGCCGACGGCTCATGGGGATGTACCGTGTTTTGTTGAAATCCATGAATTTGGTGTGCTCCGGTTGATTAGGATTACGACCCACAGCGGAGCTGCCGTGAACGGCTGGGAACCCATCCATAAACCCTTGGAAACAGAACGGGAACCAAGCCTTCAGGCAACCTATCCGATTGGCTGTCCGAGCACAATCGATCCGGCCGTCCGGCGCCAACTTATACCATCTTGCCTGCGGCTTAACGGCCCGTTGTTTTGCCGATTCGTGCTATCTATGTAGGCATGCAGCCGGGTCGCCGCAACGGAAGGCTCCCGCGCCATTCAGCAGGAGATTTGGAACAGGCATGAGCGAGTTCGACAAGCGCCAGGAAGGCTTCGAGAAGAAGTATGCCCTCGACGAGGAGCAGAAGTTCAAGGCGGAGGCCCGCCGCAACCGGCTGCTCGGCCTGTGGGCGGCCGAAAAGCTCGGCATTACCGGTGACGCCGCCACCGCTTATGCCAAGGAGGTGGTCGCGTCGGATTTCGAGGAGGCCGGCGATGCCGACGTCCTGCGCAAGCTGACGGCCGATTTCGCCGCCAAGAACGTCGCGGTCACCGAGCAGGCGATTCGCGCCAAGATGAGCGAACTGCTCGCAGTGGCGGCTGCCGAGGTGAAGGCGGGGAAATAAGCGCCCGTACGTCTCCCCCACGCACCGTCATTCCGGGGCGCGCGCCAGCGCGAACTCTGGTGCGCAACTGCGCACCTGAGAATCTCGAGATTCCGGATCGCCGCTGACGCGGCGTCCGGAATGACCCCAAACCTCACTCTTCCTTGAAGCCGTATTCCGGCACGTTGCCGCTGGCGCCGTAATATTTGTACGGCAGGAACTTGCCGCTCATGGTGATCTTGACGCGATCGCCCTTCGGGTTCGGCAGGCGCTCCATCACCATGTCGAAATCGATCGCCGACATGATGCCGTCGCCGTACTCCTCCTCGATCAGCGCCTTCCATGCGGGGCCGTTGACCATCACCAGCTCATAGAAGCGGTAGATCAGAGGGTCGGTCGGCGGCATCGGCATGCCGCGCATCGGCGTCTCGTTCAGCATGGCAACTTCGGCCTTCGACAGGCCGAACAGCTCGCCAGCATTGGCGGCCTGCGGCTTCGTCAATTTCATCTGGCCGAGGATCGCGCCGACGATCAGCACTTCGGAATAGCCGCCGATCTGCTCGCAGATGTGCTTCCAGCTCCAGCCCTTCTCGCGCTTGATGTCGAGCAGTTTTTCGATGAGGTCTTCGCGTTTCATCAGGGGTCTCCGTGTCAGGCAGTCAGTCCGGGACTGGTCCCGGAGGTCCAGGTCTGTCGTTGCTCTTCGCCGTTCGAGGCGATCGTCAATCCAGGCTTGCCGATCTGCACCATCGGCACGTTGCGTGGATCGTGATCGGGGGTCTCGGCGACGAAGGTCTTGCTGCGCGTCACCAGGAAATCGATGATGTGGTTGCGCAAGGCGTAGTAGAGCGGATGGCGGTGCAGATCGGTGCGGCCGCGATCCCGCGGCAGCGGGTTCTCGACGACCTCGGCCAGCACCGCGCCGGGACCGTTGGTCATCAGGAAGATCTTGTCGGCGAGATAGATCGCCTCGTCGACGTCATGGGTGATCATGAACGCGGTCTGCCCGGTCTCCAGGCAGATGCGCCGCACCTCGTCCTGGAGCGTGCCGCGCGTCAGCGCATCCAGCGCCGAGAACGGCTCGTCCATCAGCATCATCTTCGGCGTGATCGACAGCGCCCGCGCGATGCCGACGCGCTGCTTCATGCCGCCCGACAGCTCCGACGGCCGCTTGTGCTCGGAGCCTGTGAGACCGACGAGATCGATGAAGGTCTGCGCATGCGCCCTCACCTTGGCGCGATCCCACCTCCGCCATTTCGAGCTGACGGCATAGGCGACGTTGCCGAGCACGGTGCGCCAGGGCAGAAGCGCGTGGCTCTGGAAGATCACGGCGCGGTCGAGGCTGGTGCCCGAGATCGCCTGGCCGTCGACGATGACGGCGCCCTCGCTCGGCGCATCGAGGCCGGCGAGGATGTTGAGCACGGTGGTCTTGCCGCAGCCGGAATGGCCGATCACGCAACAGAACTCGCCGCGCGCCATCGAAAGCCACAGGTTTTCGAACACCGTTGTCGTCGCGCCGCCCGCACCGGGATAACGCTTGGCGATGCCTTCGATGGAAACGAATTTGTTGGTCACTTGCCCTACTCCGGAAACGTGACCATGCGCGTGAAGCGCGCGAGAATCTGGTCGAGCAGCATGCCGACGACCCCGATCAGCAGGATCGCGATGATGACGTTGGTGATCGAGAGGTTGTTCCACTCGTTCCAGACGAAGTAGCCGATGCCGGTGCCGCCGACGAGCATCTCGGCGGCAACGATCACGAGCCAGGCGATGCCGATCGAGATGCGCATGCCGGTCAGGATCGTCGGCGCCGCCGCGGGCAGGATCACCGTGAAGGCGCGCCTGACGGTCCCGACCTCCAGCGTCCGCGCGACGTTGATCCATTCCTTGCGCACGCTGGCAACGCCGAAGACGGTGTTGAGCAGCATCGGCCAGATCGAGCAGATGAAGATGACGAAGATCGCCGAGACCGAGGAATCCTTGATGGTGTAGAGCGCGAGCGGCATCCAGGCCAGCGGCGAGATCGGCTTCAGCACCTGGATGAAGGGATCGAGCGCCTTGCTGAGCAGCGGCGACATGCCGATCAGGAAGCCGAGCGGAATCGCGACCAGCACGGCCAGCAGATAGCCGATGCCGACCCGCGCGATGGAATAGCCGAGCTGGATGCCGAGCCCCTTGTCGTTCGGCCCGTTGTCGTAGAACGGCCGCTTCATATGCTCCCAGAGCTTGGCCCCGACGTCGAGCGGTCCGGGCATCGCCGATTTGCCTTGCGTTGCGGTCAGGCCCATCAGCTTGGCGTATTCGGGGCTCATCGTCGCCGTCGTGCCGGTCGAGCGCGTGGCGAGATGCCAGATGCCGAGAAAGGCGGCGAGCAGCACGATGGAGACGAGGCCGGCGCGGAGACGGAGGGAGGTGTTGTTCATCTCCCTCTCCCCGTTCTTACGGGGAGAGGGTTGGGGTGAGGGGCCTCTCTCCACACGTGAGATCGTCGAGGGACCTGTACCCCCTCACCCGGATCGCAAGAGCGATCCGACCTCTCCCCGCAAGCGGGGCGAGGTGAAGACAGAGCGCGGCCCTTCCTCACGACTGCTTCCTGATCTTGAAGCTGGCCAGATAGTCCTCGGGCTTGGCCGGGTCGAACGTCTTACCCATCACCGCGAAGGATTTGTAGGCGGTTGCCGGCGGCGACAGGCCCATCTCGGTCATCAGCTTCTTGGTGTCGGTGGCGAGATAGACCTGCTCGGCGATCGCCTTGTAGTCGACGTCGCCCTTGATCTGGCCCCAGCGCTTCATCTGCGTCAGCATCCACACCGCGAAGGACTGCCAGGGAAATGGATCGAAATCGACCCGCTTGGGATCGGTCTTCACCCCGCCGAGGCCGTCGGCATAGGTGCCGGTCAGGACCTGCTCCAGCACCGTGACCGGCGCGTTGATGTAGTTGGCCGGCGCGATCGCCTCCGCGATCTGCTTGCGGTTCTCCGCCTTCGACGCATAGGCGGTGGCATCGACGATGGCCCGCGTCAGCGCCGCAAAGCTGTTCGGCGCCGTCGTGATGAATTCGCGGCTGGCGGCGAAGCTGCAGCAGGGATGACCGTCCCAGATCTCCTTCGACAGGATGTGCATGAAGCCGACGCCGTCATAAATCGCGCGCTGGCAGATGTTGTCGGGCGCGAGGAAGCCGTCGATGTTGTCGGCGCGCAGATTCGCCACCATTTCCGGCGGCGGCACCGAGCGCAGCTGCACGTCGGTATCGGGGTCGAGGCCGTGCTCGGCGAGATAATAGCGCAGCAGATAATTGTGCATGGAATAGTCGAAGGGAATGGCGAACTTCATGCCCTTCCAGTCCTTCGGGTCGCGCTTGTCCTTGTGCTTCATCGCAAGCGTGATGCCTTGCCCGTTGATGTTCTCGATCGCAGGCACCGCGAACGGAATGGCATTGGCACCCAGGCCGAGCGAGATCGCGATCGGCATCGGAGCCAGCATATGCGCGGCGTCGTATTCCTTGTTGATGGTCTTGTCGCGAACCACGGCCCAGCCTGCCGTCTTCACTACTTCGACATTGAGGCCGTGCTTGGAATAGAAGCCGAGCGGAGCCGCCATGATGATCGGCGTTGCGCAGGTAATGGGAATGAAGCCGACTTTGAGGTCCTTCTTCTCGGGCGCGCCGGTCGCGGCGAAGACCTCCGTCGCCGTCTTGAGCGGGAAGAATTGCGACAGCGCCGCGAGCGCGGTCGACGCACCGACAGATTTCAGGAAGGCGCGGCGCGCCACGTCCTGCGGAAACATCGCGCGCATCACGGCGGAGGCGACGACGCCCTCGTAGCGCTTCTCCTCGCTTTCGATGGGTTCGCAACGCAGCGCCGTGGCTGCCTGGTCATGCTCTGCCGCGGATCGGTGCTGGCCACAGGCACAGCCGGCCCGAAGGTTGCGGTCGGGATCAAACGGATTGTCGAACGTGGACATCAGCCCTCCTGCGCGTCGTTGCGAGGAAGAATTACGCAAGGAGCATGCCACGGCCTCCAGATCGGCCAGCGCCTTGACGACGCAGCACTTTCGATCGAGCTTGGTCACTACGAAAATTCGTGATAAACGAGATTTCGTAGTTCAATTACGAGATTTCGCAATGGCAACGACGCCAATGCCCGTCCACGACGACGTGGCTCCCCCGATCGATCCGCGCATCGCAGCGTTCGAATCCTCGGTCGAGGCGACACTGCTGGTCGATCCCTTCAGCGACCAGATCGTCGATGCCAATCCCGCCGCCTGCTCCCTGCTCGGCTATGACCGCGCGTTGCTGCGGCAGACCAGGCCCAGCACACTCCACGCCGGCGAGCTTCCGGCCCTCACCGTCTTCACCCAGGCCGTCCTGCACAAGGGCGCCTACTGGACCACGGCACTCACGCCCCGCCACGCGACGGGGCAAGATCTCCAGCTCGAATATGCAGGCTGCGTGCTGCCGCATGACGGCCGCACGCTGCTGCTGCTCACGCTGACCGATCTCGACGCGCGCCGCCGGCGCAATGTCGATGCCGCCGCCGAGGATCACATGCGCAGCGGCATATCGACCTGGCAGCGGGTCGAGCGCGTCTTTCAGGACATCGAGCGCGAGAACCAGCTGATCCTGCGCGCCGCCGGCGAAGGCATCTATGGCGTCAACGCGGAAGGAAAGACCACCTTCGTGAACCCCGCGGCGGAGCGGATGCTGGGCTGGACCGCCGAAGAGCTGGTCGGCAAGGAAATCCACCCGATCGTGCACCACACCCATCACGACGGCCGCCATTATCCCGATCACGACTGCCCGATCTATGCGGCGTTCCGCGACGGCGCCGTGCATCAGGTCGACGGCGAGGTGTTCTGGCGCAAGGACGGCTCGCCGGCCTGGGTCGAATACACCTCGACCCCGATCCGCGACCGCGGCGTGGTCGTCGGCGCGGTCGTCGTGTTTCGCGACGTCAGCCAGCGCCGCGAGGCCGACGAGAAGCTGCATGCGGCGCTTGCCGAAGTCGACCGTCTGCGCGAGCGGCTCGAACTGGAAAATGCATACCTGCAGGAGGAGATCCGCATCGAGACCAATCCGCGCGGCATCATCGGTGGAAGCGAGGCGATCCAGAAGACGCTGCGCCAGGTCAAGCTGGTGGCGCCGACCACGGCTGCGGTGATGATCACCGGCGAATCCGGCACCGGCAAGGAGCTGATCGCGCGCGCCATCCACGAGGACTCGACCCGCAGCGACCGGCCGCTGATCCGTGTCAACTGCGCCGCAATCCCGCGCGAGTTGTTCGAGAGCGAGTTCTTCGGCCATGTCCGCGGCGCCTTCACCGGCGCAATGCGCGACCGCATCGGCCGCTTCGAATTGGCCGACGGCGGCACGCTGTTTCTCGACGAGGTCGGCGAAATCCCGATCGAGCTCCAGGGCAAGCTGCTGCGCGTGTTGCAGGAAGGCCATTTCGAGCGCGTGGGACAAGAACGCACGCGCGCGGTCGACGTCCGCGTCATCGCCGCGACCAATCGCGACCTCAAGCAGGAGGTGCAGCGCGGCCGCTTCCGCGAGGACCTCTATTTCCGCCTCAACGTGTTCCCGATCGAGACCGTCCCCTTGCGCGAACGGCGCGAGGATATTCCGTTGCTCGCCCAGCACTTCCTGACGCGCGAGGGCAAGGCGCTGAAGTCGAACCTGCGTCTGTCCGAGGGCGATGCGCGGCGACTGACCCGCTACGACTGGCCCGGCAATGTCCGCGAATTGCAGAACGTGATCGAGCGCGCTGCCATTCTGTCCCAGAACGGCCGTCTGCGCATCGATCTGCCTGACGGCTCCGGCGCGCAGGTTCTGACCGGCGCCGCACGCCCGAAGGCCGATGCGCGCCCGGCGGTCTTGACCTCATCCGAGATGCGCGAGCACGAGCGCGCCAACATTCTCGCCGCGCTCGAGGCCTGCGCGGGAAAAGTCTTTGGCCCCGGCGGCGCGGCCGAATTGCTCGATATCAAGCCGACCACGCTGGCCTCGCGGATCAAGGCGCTCGGGATTGCGCCTCGTCCGCGACCAGGCTTGAACAGTTGATCAAGGTTGAGCTTTGGTTGAATCGATGCGAGCCGAGGCGACACCTCTCCCGTAGGGAGAGCTCGGATCGCATCGAAAGATGCGGTCCGGGTGAAGGGTTACAGGCTCACCGAACGCTGCGGCCCCTCACCCGGATTGCTCTGGACGATGCTGCGCATCGCCAAGCGCAATCCGACCTCTCCCCGTCGGGGAGAGGTGAAGCCAGCCTACGGTCGACGCGCAACACTCACGCCGCCTTGGTCGTGACGTCAGCTGCAATCGGCAAGCCCTGCTCGATCGGCAGCGACGGATCGCGCGACCACTCGTTCCAGGAGCCGAAATACATCCGCACGTCCTTCACGCCGGCATTCTTCAGCGCCAGGAACGTGTTCGAGGCGCGCGCGCCCTTGAAGCAGTAGAGATAGACCGGCGTGGTCTGCGAGATGCCGACGGTGGCGCATTCCGCCAGGATCTCGTCCTTGGACTTGAAGCGCGGGCCTTCGCCGGTCGGCTTCATCATGCGGTACCATTCCAGCCACACCGCGCCGGGAATACGGCCCTTGCGCGGGCAGAAATCCTTCCCATAAGGAGACGAGCTGTCGCCGATCCACTCGTCGACGTCGCGCACGTCGAGGATCGCGATCCCTGGCTTGCCGACGGCGGCGAGCATGGTCTTCGCATCGATCAGGATCTCGCCGGCTTCAGGCACGATCGCGAACGAAGCCGCGGCTGGGGTCGGGACATCCTTGGTCACCGGGAAGCCCGCGGGACCAGGCATCGAAGCCGCCGTGCAGCACCTTCACCTTGGGATAGCCGAGCATGGTGAGGAGATAATAGCCGCGGCAGGACTGACCGAAGCCGGAATTCATCGACTGCTCGTAGATGACAGCCGTCTCCTTGCCGGAAAGTCCGGCGCCGCCGAACGCATCGGCGAACTTGGTCTTCAGCTCGGCCATACCCTCGGGCGTGGAGGTCGCCAGGAACGTGAAAATCTCGTGCACGTTGACGGCATTGGGCAGATGGCCGGCGGCGTAGGCGTCGGGATTGCGAGTGTCGATGACGACACACGGCTCAGTCTTCAAGAGATCGGCGAGTTCGACGGCAGTGATCAGGACGTCAGTCATGGCAGCCTCTCCGTTGAGGTTGGGGGTCTTCGGGTGGACTCGTAGAACTCAAGAACCTGGAACTCAGGACTCGGCGAGCATCTTGCGCAGCTGCTTGGTGGCCGGCGTGACGATCGCGACGAAATAGGCCTCGCGCATGCGCCGCTGCGCGCGGTGGCTCTTGAGGTAGCCGCGCGCGCCACAATGCAGCATCGCTGCATGGGCCGCCGCGACGCTGGCCTCGCCGGCGCGTAGCCGCAGCGCGATCACCTTGCGCCAGTAAGTTTCCTCCTCGTTGTAGGGATCGCGCGCCAGCGCCATGGTCTCGGCCTCGAGCTCGGCGGCGAGATCGCGGAAATGCACCGGCTGCTGCGGCAGATAGCGGTTGATATGGCCGAGGGGGCTGTCGACCTCGTCCATGATGTTGATGCAATCCTTGATGAGGCCGAGCGCCATGCCGGCCTGGAGCAGGATGAAGCCGGCGCGGATCTTCTTGACGAAGGGCCCGGCCGGATCGGCCAGGATCAGCTCGTCCGGCACGAACACGTCGCGGAACTGCACGCCATAAGTGCCGGTGCCGTCCATGGCGAGGAACGGCTTGCACGGCGTCAGCGTGATCGCGGGGTCCGAGCAGTCGGCCAGGAACATCACGGTCCCTTGGTCGTCCTCACGCTCGAAGATGGTGCCGAAATAATGGTCGGGACCGAGATTGGAGACCCAGGGCAGCGCGCCGCGCACGACATAGCCGCCCTCGACCTTGCGCCCCTTCAGCTTCAATTTCTCGATGCCGAAGAAGCTCTTCATGGGGTTGGAGAGCCCGGTGCCGCCGAGCACGCGCCCGGTCGAGAAGGCATCGCCGAAGCGTTTGGCGAGCTTGATGTTCGTCGAGTTCGCCGCGTACCAGACCAGCGTGTCCTGGCACCAGGCCATGAAGGCCGTGGCGCCGCAGACTTCCCCGATCGCGGCCATCGCCTGGATGGCGCAACGCAGATCGGCGGGGCCTTCGTGCGGCACGTGACTGCCCCACGCTCCGACCGCGCCGAACTTGCGCAGCACCTCGGCCGGATAGACCGTACCGTCGTCGATGCCGGCGGCGAGCGGCGCGAGCTGCTCGCGCGCGATCCGCGCCACCTCGCCCGCAATGGACGGTGCGGGCTGATCCAGAACTGCGGCCCGCGATAAAGCCAGTGAACCCATGATCGTCTCCCGCACCTTGTCCTGATTGCCGTCTGCTAGATGCCGACCTCGAGATTGACCGGCCGGGTGAAGGTGTTGGCGACCGGCGACCATTTCTTCACATGGGCAACCAGCGCATTGATCTCGTCCTGCGAGACGCCCTCGCATTCCATGTCGATCTTGACGCGGACATCGGTGAATCCGACCGGCTTGTCGGAGGTGTCGCCTGTGCCCCAGACCGCCGTGATGTTGAGATCGCCTTCGAGCTCCAGCTCGAGCTTGTTGACGATCCAGCCGCGATGCACGGCATTGGCGTGCAGGCCGACCGCGAGGCAGGAGCCGAGCGCGGCGAGCGAGGCTTCGGACGGATTGGGCGCGGTGTCGTCGCCCAGCAGCCCCGGCGGCTCGTCGACGATGTAGGGCGGCAGGTTGCGGATGTAGTTGGCGTGGCGGAACTTGCCTTCCGCGACCGTCTTGCACTTCAAGGTCTTGATGACCTTCGGATTCGCCTTGCCGTTGGCGATCAGCTGCTCGAGCCCATTCTTGTCGATGGGCGCGAGGCACCCCGTCAGCACTGTCTTTTGAACGACGGCAGTCATCAGTCTTCTCCCTGGCAGAAGTGGAAATCGGTAGGATACCGAACGGTCTGTTTCCTTGCATGGAGCGTGCCAGAAGCGGCGAAAAGCGAAATGCGAAGCATTGGAGCCGCTTAAGCGTCGCTGCCTGCCGATTGGTCAGCCCCCTCCTGCTCAAAGGCGGAGCAGATGACCGAGCGGATGCGAATCTTTTCAGCGCTGGACAGATGCGGCTTGCTGATGCGATGCAGCTGCGATTAAGTTGCAGCCCATGGCAAAGACGTCATCGAAGAAGAATTCGAACTCGCCCCACGCCGGCGCAGGCGACGACGAATCCGCGCGCGGGCGCCTGCTCAGTGCCGCGACGCATCTGTTCTGCAAGAACGGCATCAACGCCACCGGCATCGATGCGATCATCGAGGAAGCCGGCACCGCGAAGACCACGCTCTACAAATTGTTCGGCTCCAAGACCAATCTCGTCAACGCCGTGCTGGAAAGCGAAGGCAAGCAGTGGCGCGAATGGTTCATCGGCGCCATGGAGCAAGGCGGCGGCGATGCGCAGGCGAAGCTCACGCGCATCTTTCCCGCGCTGAAGAGCTGGTTCGCCGAGGAGCGCTTCTACGGCTGCCCCTTCATCAACGCCGTCGGCGAGCACGACAAGGACGCCAAGCAGTTCCGCAACATCGCGCTGAAGCACAAGAAGATCGTGCTCGGCCATATCGAGAAGCTCGCCGGCGAGCTCGGCTCGACCGAGCCTGCGGTACTCGCGCATCAGCTCGGCCTCCTCATCGATGGTGCGATCGTCGCAGCCATGATCTCGCGTGACCCGGGCGTGGCCGATACGGCGGCCCTCACGGCAGGCCCCCTGCTCGGCCAATCCAAGCCGAAGAAGAAGCGGGCGACGGAGCAACTCGAGGCGGTGTGAGTCCGTAAGGGCGGCGGGGAAAACGCATCCGATCCCGTCCCTTCAGCGGTCACGCAGGTCTTCGAATGAGGGTGCGCACTTCCAGTGGGTCAGCGAGGCTTACCGGCTCTCCGAACCTCGCACGCGTCGTAGCCGACGAAGGCAGCCTTCTTCCATTGGGGGTGCCCGCAACCAGTAAGGTGCTCCGAGAGCATATTGCGCGTGTTCCGGCGCTCTGCCACTTAGAAGACGACTTGCCGTGCCGGCTCCTTTGGGCGACACTGGCCATATTTCAGAGAACGTATTTTTCGAGAGGGCGTCATGCCCGAGATACTGGAAGTCATGCTGTGGTGTGCCGCGCTTGCGACGTGGCTGATGCTTCTCGTCGCGTTCCTGGGCGATGCCTTGAAGCCGCTCACAAGGAGCATCCGTCGAGCGATCGAGGACGCATTCAAGCCCCATGTGAAGTGATGCCGCCTATGTCGCCCGGTCCAGGCTGAAGCGGCCTGGCCCGGTGACGAAGATCAACATCGCGCCTCCCATGATCGAGATGTTCTTCAGGAAATGGTTGTATTGACCAATTTGCTGCGCGCCGGCGGGATATTCCCAGTAGCGGTGCGCGATCACTGTCGCCATCAGCACGAACACGAACATCAGAACTGCGCAGTAGCGCGTGCCGAGACCGAATATCAGACCAAGGGATATGATGATCTCGACCGCTATGTTGATGATGGTGAACAGCTCAGGTGCTGGAAGGTTCAACGATCTGAAATAGCCCACCGAGCCGCCGAAATTGGATAGCGCTCCGTACGCGCTTCCGACGAACACCCACGCAAGCAGAATGCGGCCGATCAAGATCAGCACGTCCGCCTTCCTTGAGGCGAACTCGTCGAGCGCCCGCGACTCAAAATGGGATTTCACTAAAAGAATCCCCCTTGCTGTCCACGACCGCCTGAACACGTCCACGGCGAGAGCCAGCCTAGCATGATTGGCGGATCGCACGAAACGCTCAGACCGCGCGCAGGCCGAGCCGCCGCTCACGAGTGTCAGCGGAGTTGACGCACATTCGGGGACGTAGTGGAGTACGACGCGCCCTGAGCCTGCTGCTACGGAGCGCTCGATCCTTCGGCCATCATCCCCGCAAGCCGCGCCAGCTCCGCCTCCAGATCGCGCTCGACGTCCGCCGCCCGCATTTCCATCACCCGATAGTCCCGCGCCTCCAGCCAGGTCCGCCGGCCCGCGCGGTCGACCGCGATCGCCTCGCCCTCGCCCGGGTTGACCAGCTCGATCGCGATCCGGTGCGGGAACGAGACGAAGTCCGGGATGTGGCGCCCGACCGGGGTCTGGCGCTTGAACTGGCCGGCGAAGCGGCGATCGCGCGTCAGCGCCTGCCACAGCAGGCGCTCGGCGTCGGTCGGGTTGCGGCGGAGCAGGCGGGCGAGGCCGCGCACGGTCGAGCCGCTGTCGGGGACGCCGCCGCCCTGCCCGTGCTCGGCCAGCAGCGCGCGCAGGCGCGTGGCCTGCTCGCCGTCGAGCACGCCGCCCTTGGCCGGGCCCTTGCGTCCCTCGGCGATCGCCATCACCACGCCGTGCAGGGTGTGCATGTCCTGCTTGGTCGGCTCCATCCGGGTGAAGATGTTGCGCAGGTTCACCAGCATGGTGTCGCGCTTCTCGGCCGGGCGCAGGAATTCGACCTTGTCGAGCTCGCGCACGAGGTTGTCGAAGAAGGCCTGCATCTGGTGCTGCGAGGCGCGCTCGGAGCGCTCCGGCAGGGCGTGGGGCAGCGCGCCCGAGGTCGCGCGCTTGAACCATTCGTAGCCGACCAACAGCACGGCCTGGGCGAGGTTGAGCGAGGCAAAGCCCGGATTGACCGGGAAGGTGATGATCCGGTTGGAAAGCCCGACCTCCTCGTTGGTCAGGCCCCAGCGCTCGCGGCCGAACAGGATGCCGCACCTGCCGCCGGTCGCGACGTGCCCGGCGATCTCGCTGGCTGCGGCTTCCGGCCCGACCACGGGCTTGGCCTGGTCGTGGGGGCGCGCCGTGGTGGCGAACAGGAGGTCGAGGTCGGCGACCGCCTGCTCCACCGTGTCGAACAATTCGACCTTTTCCAGGATGTGGTCGGCGCCGGCCGCGGCGCGCTGGGCCGCGATATTGGGCCAGCCGTCCCTGGGGTTGACGATGCGAAGCCGGCCGAGAGCAAAGTTGCCCATGGCGCGCGCGGCCATGCCGATGTTCTCGCCGAGCTGCGGCTCGACCAGGATGACGATGGGACCGTCGAGGGATAGACCCGCCTTGCTCTTGTCAGTCCCCGACATCTCGCTTCGCTTTCACACTGTCTCTCAAGGCCTTGGCCAGGCGCTCTCAGGAATTGATTCAAGCCGCGCCTTCCGGCCGGCCCTGCCCGCCTGTCGTTTGCCTGTCCTGACGAAATTCTCAAGGGAAATAACGACTTGGATTCGACTTTTGAATCTCGCTGGGAACGCGAGCCCGGGCCCGACTGCGGCCCGGCCGGCCGCTCCCCATCTGCGGAAGCTTGATGAGCTAAAAGTGCATAATCCCTTGGCTTTCGCCCGCCGCGCGGCGATGCTAAGAGGCGGCGGATATTCCCGTGGCGCGCCAAAAGCGCCGTTCCCAAGAGGCTTCCCCGATCATGGCAAAAATCAAGGTATCCAATCCCGTCGTCGAACTCGATGGCGACGAGATGACCCGGATCATCTGGCAGTACATCAAGGACAAGCTGATCAACCCGTTCCTGGATGTCGAACTGCTCTATTTCGACCTGGGGATGGAATACCGCGACCACACCAACGATCAGGTCACCATCGACGCCGCCGAGGCGATCAAGAAGGTCGGCGTCGGCGTCAAGTGCGCCACCATCACCCCGGACGAAGCCCGGGTGAAGGAGTTCAACCTCAAGCAGATGTGGAAGTCGCCGAACGGCACCATCCGCAACATCCTCGGCGGCGTGATCTTCCGCGAGCCGATCATCTGCAAGAACGTGCCGCGCCTGGTTCCCGGCTGGACCAAGCCGATCATCATCGGCCGCCACGCCTATGGCGACCAGTACCGCGCCACCGATTTCAAGTTCCCCGGGAAGGGCACCCTGTCGATGAAGTTCGTCGGCGAGGACGGCACCGTGATCGAGAAGGAAGTGTTCAAGGCCCCCGATGCCGGCGTCGCGATGGGAATGTACAATCTCGACGACTCCATCATCGACTTCGCCCGCGCATCGTTCAATTACGGCCTGCTCCGCAACTACCCGGTGTACCTGTCGACCAAGAACACGATCCTCAAGGTCTATGACGGCCGCTTCAAGGACATCTTCCAGGAGATCTTCGACAAGGAGTTCAAGAAGGACTTCGACGCCAAGGGCCTGACCTACGAGCACCGCCTGATCGACGACATGGTCGCCTCGGCGCTGAAATGGTCCGGCGGCTATGTCTGGGCCTGCAAGAACTACGACGGCGACGTGCAGTCCGACACGGTCGCACAGGGCTACGGCTCGCTCGGCCTGATGACCTCGGTGCTGCTGACGCCCGACGGCAAGACCGTGGAAGCCGAAGCCGCCCACGGCACGGTGACCCGGCACTACCGCGAGCACCAGAAGGGCAAGGAGACCTCGACCAACTCCATCGCCTCGATCTTCGCCTGGACCCGTGGCCTCGCCCACCGCGCCAAGCTCGACAACAATGCCGAGCTGGCGAAGTTCGCCAACACGCTGGAGAAGGTCTGCGTCGACACCGTCGAGGCCGGCTACATGACCAAGGACCTCGCACTCCTGGTCGGCGCCGACCAGCGCTGGCTCTCGACCACCGGCTTCCTCGACAAGGTCGCGGAGAACCTGACGAAAGAGCTGGCGTAAGCCGCCGGCAATTCCGCCCGTCCGGGCCGGACATCATCACGGGCTGCGCCTCAAAGCGCGGCCCGTTTGCTTTTCAGGCCTCAGCGGTCCGTGCCTTCCTTCTCCGCCTGCGCGAGCTCGGCGAGCGCGAGATCGCCGGTGTCGGCGAGCCTTGCCTTGGCGGTGGTATGGACGTGGTCGGCGAGCGTCGGCATGCGCTCGATCAGCGCGTGAAAATCCTGGGCGTCGAGCACCAGCAGCCGGGTCTTGCGGGTCGCCGTCACCGTGCCGCTGCGCTTCGTTTTGTGCAGCAGCGCGATCTCGCCGAAGAAGGTACCGTCGGCGAGCCGCACATGCTGGCTCGGCAGCGCGATCTCGACCTCGCCGGCGGTGATGAAATACATCGACGAGGCGACATCGCCCCGCCGCACCAGGATCTCGCCCTGCTCGATGGTGCGCGCGCGCAAGAGCCGCATGATGTCGGCGATCTCCGCCGCCGACAGATGCGAGAACAGCGGCACCCGCGCCAGCATGCCCCAGGTGACGACGAAATCGCGCCGCTTCACCTCTTCCGCGAACGCGGTCGAGATGATCGCGACCGGCAGCGCGATCATGGCGAAGCCGGCGATGATGGCGAAGGTGGAGACGAATTTGCCGAGCGGCGTCACCGGCACGACGTCGCCATAGCCGACGGTGCCGAGCGTGACGATCGCCCACCACATCGCCTGCGGGATGGTGCCGAGCTTGTCGGGCTGCACGTCGCGCTCGATGGCGTAGAGCAGCGATGCGAAGGTCAGCACCGCGCCGATCAGGATGACGATACAGCCGACCAGCGCCCGCCGCTCGGCATGCACGGCCGCGAGCAGCGAGCGCATCGCCGGCGAATAGCGGATCAGCTTGAAGAACGGCAGCACGCCGAGCGCGGCCAGCGTCGCATGCCCGCCGGTGGCGAGCACGATTGCCGCCGGCAGGAACGCCATGAGATCGATGATGCCGAGCGCGGAGAAGGCGTAGCCGAGCCGGTCGGCCAGCGCGGAGCCCTTGCGCTGGGTGTGCCCCGCCACGGTCCACAGCCGCGCCGCATATTCCAGCGCGAACACGATCACGGACAGGACGGTGATGCCTGCGAACAGCGTGCCGAACTGCGCATCGAGCTCCGGCAGCGAGGCGAGGATCATCGCGGCCACATTGAGCACGATGACCCCGATGATCAGCTGGATGAAGCGCGACCCGACCGAATAGGCCAGCGGATCGTGCTCCAGCAAATCGTAGAGGCGATCCCGAAATTCGGGATCGCGAAGCCCACGTCCGCGCGGAACGGGGGCCATGGCGACTTAAGCGCCCGCCATCGCTTTTTCGATCGCGGTGAGCGCGGCCGCCGCCTTGGCGCCATCGGGACCGCCGGCCTGGGCCATGTCGGGCCGGCCGCCGCCGCCCTTGCCGCCGAGCGCCTCGGAGGCGATGCGCACGAGGTTCACGGCGTTGAAGCGCGCGGTGAGGTCCTGCGTGACGCCGACGACCACACCGGCCTTGCCGTCCTCGGTGACGCCGACGATGGCGACGACGCCCGAGCCGATCTGCTTCTTGCCGTCGTCGGCAAGGCTCTTGAGATCCTTCATCTCGATGCCTTCCACGGCACGTGCCATCAGCTTGACGTCGCCGACCTCGCGCACGCTTGAGGCTGCGCCGTTGCCGGCGGAGGCGCCGCCGCCCATCGCGAGCTTCTTGCGGGCGTCGGAGAGCTCGCGCTCGAGTTTCTTGCGCTCCTCCATCAGCGCGGCAATGCGGGCCGGCACGTCGTCGAGGGAGGTGCGCAGCTCGTTCGCCGCGGTCTTCGCCAGCGCCATGGTGTCGTTGGCGTGCCTGCGCGCGTAATTGCCGGTCAGCGCCTCGATGCGGCGCACGCCGGATGCGACCGCGCTCTCGCCCGTCAGCGTGATCAGGCCGATATCGCCGGTGCGCTTGACGTGGGTGCCGCCGCAGAGCTCGACCGACCAGCCGAGCGCGTTGGCGCCGCGCTCGCGCGCGGTCCTGCCCATCGAGACGACGCGGACCTCGTCACCGTATTTCTCGCCGAACAGCGCGCGTGCACCGGCCTCGCGGGCCTCGTCCACGCCCATGATGCGGGTCGTGACCTCGTCGTTCTCCAGCACAACGTCGTTGGCGATGTCCTCGACGCGGGCGAGCTCCTCCGCCGTGATTGGCTTCGGATGCACGAAGTCGAAACGCAGGCGGTCGGGCGCGACCATCGAGCCGCGCTGGGCGATGTGGTCGCCGAGCACCTGGCGCAGCGCCTCGTGAATGAGATGCGTCGCCGAGTGATTTGCGCGAATCGACGAGCGGCGGACATGGTCCACTTCTAAGCGGACAACGTCTCCACGCCTTATCGGGAACCGCTTCATCTGGACATTGTGCACGATAAGATCATTTGCCTCTTTATGGCAGAGCATAACATCCGCAAGGATCTCACCGTCGGAAATGCGCCTAATCCAGCCCTTGTCGCTGACCTGGCCTCCCGCCTCCGCATAAAATGGTGTCTGATTGAACACCAACTCGCCAGCCCAACCGGCCGGCAATTCGTCTAACTCAGGGCCCCCCTTAATAACGGTTTGGACAACCGCTTCACTCACTTCAAGGTCGTACCCGAGAAACTCCGTTGCGCCGTACTTCTCGCGCATCGGGAACCAATAATCTGCAGTCTTCGTATCACCGCTTCCTGCCCAAGACGCGCGCGCCTTCTCGCGCTGGCGCTCCATCGCATCCGTGAACGCCGCCTGGTCGACGCCGATGCCGCGCGATTTCAGCGCGTCCTGCGTCAGGTCCAGCGGGAAGCCGTAGGTGTCGTAGAGCGTGAAGGCGACGTCGCCGTCGAACATGTCACCCTTCTTTAAGGAAGCGCTCTTCTCGTCGAGGATGGCGAGGCCGCGCGACAGCGTCTTGCGGAAGCGGGTTTCTTCCAGCCGCAGCGTCTCCTCGATCAGATTCTCCGCGCGCATCAGGTCGGGATAGGCCTGGCCCATCTCGCGCACCAGCGCCCAGACCAGCCGATGCATCAGCGGTTCTTTCGCACCCAGCAGCTGCGCATGCCGCATGGCACGGCGCATGATCCGGCGCAGCACGTAGCCGCGGCCCTCGTTGGAAGGCAGCACGCCGTCGGCGACGAGGAAGGCCGAGGAGCGCAGATGGTCGGCAATGACGCGGAACGAGGCCACGGTCTGCTCGTTCGGCCCGGTGCCGAGCGCGGACGCCGTCGCATCGATCAGGTTCTTGAACAGGTCGGTCTCGAACACGCTCTCGACGCCCTGGAGGATGCAGGCCATCCGCTCCAGGCCCATGCCGGTGTCGATCGAGGGACGCGGCAGCGGCTGGCGCTCCTCCTTCGTCACCTGCTCGAACTGCATGAACACGAGATTCCAGAATTCGAGGAAGCGGTCGCCGTCCTCCTCCGGCGAGCCCGGAGGCCCGCCCCAGATGTGCTCGCCGCGGTCGATGAAGATCTCCGAGCAGGGGCCGCACGGGCCGGTGTCGCCCATCGCCCAGAAATTGTCCGAGGTCGGGATGCGGATGATGCGGTCTTCGGAGAAGCCGGCGATCTTCTTCCACAGGCCCGCCGCCTCGTCGTCGGTGTGGTAGACCGTGACGAGCAGCTTGTCCTTTTTCAGCCCGAACTCGCCGGTGATCAGCTTCCAGGCAAGCTCGATCGCGCGCTCCTTGAAGTAGTCGCCGAACGAGAAATTGCCGAGCATCTCGAAGAAAGTGAGATGGCGCGCGGTGTAGCCGACATTGTCGAGGTCGTTGTGCTTGCCGCCGGCGCGCACGCATTTCTGCGAGGTGGTGGCGCGCTGATAGGGCCGCTTCTCCACGCCGGTGAAGACGTTCTTGAACTGCACCATGCCGGCATTGGTGAACATCAACGTGGGGTCGTTGCGCGGCACCAATGGCGAGGACGGCACGATCTCGTGGCCGTTCTCGGCAAAGAAGTTCAGAAAGGTCGACCTGATCTCGTTGACGCCGCTCATGTTCATCCAATCGGGTGTGCTTGGACCCGCTTCCTGCCATCCAAACCAGAGGTTAGGGCTGATATCTGCGGGCCAGAGCGCTTTTAGACAAGGCCTGCTTCAGTGTCCAGAAACTGTGCAAGGAGATCAGAGGGTTGCCGCAGGCGCGCAATCCCGGTTGAAAAGGCGAAACCGCCGCGTTGACAGGCTTGGCCGCCCTGTGGTCTGTAACCATCTATATCGTACGGCCACGTCGGGAGAGACCGGCTTTACTGCCGGCGCCGAAGGAGCAACCGCCCCGGAAACTCTCAGGCAAAAGGACCGCGTGGCTTTGATTGCATCTGGAAAGAGGCGCCGACGGGCCTAACAACCCGGGTGGCACCCGCCGACGGGATAATACTCTCAGGCACAGCGACAGATGGGGCTTCGACAGGTTGGCCCGGGGAATCGTCCCCGGGGAACCGCCGAGGACCCCTGTGATGCCAGTACCCGACGACCAGAAATCGCTCCGACAGACGCCCCTCCACGCCCTGCATGTGTCCCTCGGCGGCAAGATGGTGCCGTTCGCGGGCTACGACATGCCCGTGCAGTATCCTGCCGGCGTGCTGAAGGAGCACCTCCATACGCGCGCCGCGGCCGGCCTGTTCGATGTCTCCCATATGGGGCAGCTCGCGCTCCGGCCGAAGTCCGGCAAGGTCGAGGACGCCGCCCGCGCGCTGGAACGGCTGGTGCCGCAGGACATCGTGGCAATCGCGCCGGGACGGCAGCGCTACGCCCAGTTCACCAATGCGGACGGCGGGATTCTCGACGATCTCATGGTCGCCAATTTCGGCGATCACCTGTTCCTGGTCGTCAACGCCGCCTGCAAGGACGCGGACGAGGCGCATCTGCGCGCGCACCTCGCGGACGACTGCGTCATCGATTCTCTTGCCGACCGCGCGCTGATCGCGCTGCAGGGCCCGAAGGCGGAAGCGGCGCTGGCGAAATTGTGTGCAGAGGCGCCGTCCATGACATTCATGGATGCCGGCCCGCACGAGGTCGCCGGCATCAAATGCTTCGTCTCGCGCTCCGGCTATACCGGCGAGGACGGGTTCGAGATCTCCGTTCCGGCTGCGGACGCCGAGCGCCTGACCAGGACGCTGCTCGAAAACCCGGACGTGCTGCCGATCGGCCTCGGCGCCCGCGACAGCCTGCGGCTGGAAGCCGGGCTTTGCCTCTACGGCCACGACATCGACACTGCGACGACGCCGGTCGAGGCCGCGCTGGAATGGTCGGTGCAGAAGAGCCGCCGCAACGGCGGGATTCGCGCCGGCGGCTTTCCCGGCGCCGAGAAGATCCTCGCGCATTTCGATAACGGCGCATCCCGCCGCCGCGTCGGCCTACGCGCCGAAGGCCGCGCGCCGGTGCGCGAGGGCGCGCCGCTGTTTGCGGACGCGGCCGGCGGCGAGCCGATCGGCAAGGTCACCTCGGGCGGTTTCGGCCCGAGCCTGAATGCGCCGGTCGCGATGGGCTATGTGCCCACGAATCTGAGCGAGCTCGGCACCAAACTCTTCGCCGAGGTGCGCGGCCAGCGACTGCCGCTCGCAGTCGCCGCCATGCCCTTCGTGAAAAACACCTACAAACGCTGAGGATAAGACAATGACCACGACGCTGTACACCTCCGACCATGAATGGCTCGCGATCGACGGCGACGTCGCCACCGTCGGCATCACCGATTACGCCCAGCAGCAGCTCGGCGACGTCGTGTTCGTCGAACTGCCCAAGGTCGGCCGCAGCTTGAAGAAGGCTGAAGCCGCCGCGGTCGTGGAATCGGTGAAAGCCGCCTCCGACGTCTACGCGCCTGTTACGGGCGAAGTGCTCGAGGCCAACGAGGCGCTCGCCGCCGAACCGGCGCTGGTGAACTCGGATGCGCAGGGCGCGGCCTGGTTCTTCAAGATCAAGATGGCAGACAAGAGCGAACTCGGCAGCCTCATGGATGAAGCCGCCTACAAGGCCCATACGGCGTGAGATGACGAGGACAGCCGCCTCATACTCAGTGTCATCACCCGCGAAGGCGGGTGATCCAGTACGCCGCGGCCTCTCGGTTCAATCCGCGCTGCTGGTGAGTACTGGATGCCCCGCCTTCGCGGGGCATGACACCGACAGCCAAATCTAAAGCGAGGACCCATGATGACCGCGCACCGCAAGACCAACGGCGACACCGCCGCAAGTTTCGTCCGCCGCCACATCGGCCCCTCGGCGCGCGACGTCACCGCAATGTTAGAGGCCGTCGACGCGAAAAGCGTCGACGCGCTGATGGCGGAGACGCTGCCGGCTTCGATCCGGCAGGCCGCTCCGCTCGATCTCGGCAAGCCGCTCAGCGAAACCGAGGCGATCGCGCATATGGGCGAGCTCGCAGCCCAGAACCAGGTCTTCACCTCGCTGATCGGTCAAGGCTATTCCGGCACGATCCTACCCGCGGTGATCCAGCGCAACATCCTCGAGAACCCGGCCTGGTACACGGCCTATACGCCCTACCAGCCCGAGATCAGCCAGGGCCGGCTGGAGGCGCTTTTCAACTTCCAGACCATGATCTGCGACCTCACCGGGCTCGACGTCGCCAACGCCTCGCTGCTCGACGAAGCCACCGCCGCCGCCGAAGCCATGGCGCTTGCGGAGCGGCACTCGCAGGTCAAGGCGAAAGCGTTCTTCATCGACAGGGACGTCCATCCGCAGACGCTGGCGGTGATGCGCACCCGCGCCGAGCCGCTGGGCTGGACCCTGATTGTCGGCGATCCCCTCACCGATCTCGCCGAGAGGGACGTGCTCGGTGCGTTGCTGCAATATCCGGGCTCATCCGGCGCGTTGCGCGATCTCAGGCCCGCGATCGCAGCGTTGAAGGCCAAGGGCGCGCTTGCGATCATTGCCGCTGACCTGCTGGCGCTGACGCTGCTGGCCTCGCCCGGCGAGCTCGGGGCCGACATCGCGATCGGCTCAGCGCAGCGCTTCGGCGTGCCGATGGGCTATGGCGGACCGCACGCGGCCTATATGGCGGTGCGCGATGCGCTGAAGCGTTCGCTGCCCGGCCGCATCGTCGGCCTCTCCGTCGATTCCCGCGGAATGCCTGCCTACCGCCTCGCGCTGCAGACCCGCGAGCAGCACATCCGCCGAGAGAAGGCGACTTCCAACATCTGCACCGCACAGGTGCTGCTCGCCGTGATCGCCTCGATGTACGCGGTCTATCACGGCCCCGAGGGGCTCTCGCAGATCGCGCGCAGCGTCCACCGCCGCACCGCCGTGCTCGCGAGCGGCCTGCGCAAGCTCGGCTTTGCGCCGCAGTCCGACAACTTCTTCGACACGCTCAGCGTCGATGCCGGCGCCGGGCGCGCCGAGATCGTCGCGCGCGCTTTGGCCGAGAAGATCAATCTCGGCATCGGTGACACCGGCTTGCGCATCGCGCTCGACGAGACCACGACGCCTGCGACGGTGGAAGCGGTCTGGCGCGCCTTCGGTGGTACCTTCGCTTATGCCGAAATCGACGCCGGGACGCGCGAGGCGCTGCCGGAGACGCTGAAGCGCACCACCCCGTTCCTCACCCATCCGGTCTTCCACGCGCATCGCTCGGAGACCGAGATGCTGCGCTACATGCGCAAGCTCAGCGATCGCGATCTCGCGCTCGACCGCGCGATGATCCCGCTGGGATCCTGCACCATGAAGCTGAACGCGACCACCGAGATGATGCCGCTGACCTGGCCGGAGTTTGCGACACTGCACCCGTTCGTGCCGCGCGAGCAGGCCGCCGGCTATCACGCGCTGTTCGCCCGGCTTTCGAGGTGGCTGTGCGACATCACCGGCTATGACGCCATCTCGCTGCAGCCGAATTCGGGCGCGCAGGGCGAATATGCCGGGCTCCTCGCGATCCGCGGCTATCATGCATCGCGCGGCGAGAGCCACCGCAAGATCTGCCTTATCCCCTCCTCCGCCCACGGCACCAATCCGGCTTCGGCCGCGATGGTCGGCATGGACGTCGTGGTTGTCGCCTGCGAGAAGAACGGCGACGTTGACGTCAATGACCTCCGCGCCAAGGCCGAGAAGCATGCGAACGATCTCGCCGCGGTCATGATCACCTATCCCTCGACCCACGGCGTGTTCGAGGAGCACATTCGCGAGATCTGCGACATCGTGCACGGCCATGGCGGCCAGGTGTATTTGGACGGCGCCAACCTCAATGCGCAGGTCGGCCTGTCCAGGCCCGGCGATTACGGCGCCGACGTCAGCCATCTCAACCTGCACAAGACGTTCTGCATTCCGCATGGCGGTGGCGGCCCCGGCATGGGCCCGATCGGCGTCAAGGCGCATCTCGCCCCGTTCCTGCCGGGTCATCCGTCCACGAATGCTGACGCTCCGGTCGGTCCGGTCTCGGCCGCGCCGTTCGGCTCGGCCTCGATCCTGACCATCTCCTACATCTACATTTTGATGATGGGCGGCGACGGCCTGAAGCGCGCCACCGAGATCGCGATCCTCAACGCCAACTACATCGCAGCACGTCTCGATGCGCACTTCCCGGTGCTCTACAAGAACGAGAAGGGCCGCGTCGCGCATGAATGCATCGTCGATCCGCGCGCGCTGAAGACGACCTCGGGCGTCACCGTCGACGACATCGCCAAGCGCCTGATCGACTACGGCTTCCACGCCCCGACCATGAGCTTCCCGGTGCCGGGCACGCTGATGATCGAGCCGACCGAGTCGGAATCCAAGGCCGAGCTGGATCGCTTCTGCGATGCCATGATCGCGATCCGGAAGGAGATCGGCGAGGTCGAGGCCGGCCGCTTTGAGATCGCAGCCTCGCCCCTGCGCCACGCCCCGCACACCGTGCACGACATCGCCGACGACGATTGGAAGCGCGCCTACACCCGCAGCGAAGGCTGCTTCCCCGACGGCGTCTCGCGCACCGACAAGTATTGGTGCCCCGTCGGCCGCGTCGACAATGTCTACGGCGACCGCAACCTGGTTTGCTCCTGCCCGCCGGTGAGCGACTACGCGGAAGCCGCGGAGTAGGATTTGTAGGGTGGGTTAGCGGGCGGTCGCGCGAAGCGCAGTCCGCGAGGCGTAACCCACCTCTTCTGTCTCCACAGATACGAACAGTGGTGGATTACGCCTTCGGCTGATCCACCCTACGAAGCCGACCTAAGGCGCAATCAACAACCGGCGCTCGCCATCCCACCGCCACAGCCGTTCATTGGTGAGAAGAGTGCCGCCCCATCAGCGTTTGATCGGGTTGTGACGGCGAAAATCTTCCCGGCCGGCCAGGACCGCTTCGCCAAACTCCGTCAGCGACAGCCGGCTGCGGCGAAAGGCGGCGTTGCGGCCTCTCGCATTGTCCGGATCGAGGGTCGCCAGCTTGCTATCCAGACCAGCAACGGCTGGCGCCGGGCCGAACGCGAGTCCTTCGAGCAGCGCGCCCAGCTCCCACTGATCGAACATGCACGTTCCCAAAGCGCCCGGCCGAAACAGCTCATCGGTGCGATTGTGTCCGCTTGCAATCCGCTCGAGAAGCCGCGTCTCAGTCGCCCCCAGTCCCGTCGCCGGCGACGGCAGTTCTGCGAGCAGGTCTTCCATGGCCGGCTTAAGGAAAGACAGCTTGCCGAGCGGCCTGCCGAGCAGCCCGGCGCAAAGCTCGGGCGTCGGGGCCCGGTAAGCTTCCCAGACCATGCTGGCGATCCCAAGATCGCTTTCCACGATATCGACCTGCCGAACGTCACGATGACGAAGTTCCGAGGGATCTGCTTCGCGCAGATTGAAATCGACGCGTCGCAGTCTCAAACTTCCTGTGAGTGACGGCTCGGAGCGCAAATAATCGAGGATCCAGATCAACTGCAATTGACTGTTGGGTTCAGGATCGAACCACAGTTCGATGAAATCGACCCCGTAAGTTTGGCAGACCCAGAGCAACCCACCCGCCCGATCCTGGCGCCTGAGAAGGGGCGATTGATCGACCCTGACGCAATCCGACCAGTGCATTTCATGAGACGGCCACCTGGCGCCGAGATAATCGATGAGGTGGTGAGGCGTGGGAAGCGGCCCCGAAACGAAACGATAGATGAACGGGACGACCATGTCGGCGCGATCGGCGAGAGCAAGACCGACGCCCGCCGAACTGGTCAGGATCACACGCTTCATTGCCGCCGCACCCACCCTCAAAACGAAACGGGCACCGAAGACGTCGGCAACTCAACGTCCTCAGTGCCCGCTCCTCGCGAAAAACTTCCGCGTTAAGGCTTACTCGTCCGCCGGCTCCTCGCCGTCGGCGTCGCGCTCGGGCGTGCCGGCGAGAATCTGCTCGGCGATCAGGCCGGAGTTCTGGCGGATCGAGGTCTCGATCTTGGCGGTGATATCAGGGTTGGCCTTCAGGAATGCCTTCGAATTCTCGCGGCCCTGGCCGAGGCGCTGGCTGTCATAGGAGAACCAGGCGCCGGACTTCTCGACGATTCCGGCCTTGACGCCGAGATCGAGGATCTCGCCCATCTTGGAGACGCCCTCGCCGTACATGATGTCGAACTCGACCTGCTTGAAGGGCGGGGCCAGCTTGTTCTTGACCACCTTGACGCGCGTTGTGTTGCCGACCACCTCGTCGCGCTCCTTGATCGCACCGATGCGGCGGATGTCGAGGCGGACGGAGGCGTAGAATTTCAGCGCATTGCCGCCGGTCGTGGTTTCGGGCGAGCCGTACATCACACCGATCTTCATGCGGATCTGGTTGATGAAGATCACCATGGTGTTGGACTTGTTGATGGAGGCCGTCAGCTTGCGCAGCGCCTGGCTCATCAGGCGGGCCTGCAGACCCGGCAGCGCATCGCCCATCTCGCCCTCGAGCTCGGCCTTCGGCACCAGCGCCGCGACCGAATCGATCACCATCACGTCGACCGCTCCCGAACGCACCAGCGTGTCGCAGATTTCCAGCGCCTGCTCGCCGGTATCCGGCTGCGAGATCAGGAGCTCGTCGATGTTGACCCCGAGCTTGCGGGCATAGACCGGGTCGAGCGCGTGCTCGGCGTCGATGAAGGCGCAGATGCCGCCCTTCTTCTGCGCTTCCGCCACCGTGTGCAGCGCCAGCGTAGTCTTGCCCGAGGATTCCGGCCCGTAGATCTCGACGATGCGCCCCTTGGGCAGGCCGCCGATGCCGAGCGCGATGTCGAGCCCGAGCGAGCCGGAGGACACCGCCTCGATGTCCATGGACCGGTCGTTCTTGCCGAGCTTCATCACCGAGCCCTTGCCGAACTGACGCTCGATCTGCGAGAGCGCGGCGGCCAGAGCTTTACTCTTGTCCATGGAAGATCCTTCGACGATACGCAGGGCAGTTGCGGACATTGGGTCGTGCTCCTTATGGCGAGGATTCGCGTGAGGGACAAACAATTGGCGAGGCAGCTCGGCGATAAAAGCAATGTACCCTATTTGTTCCAGGTTCGCAATATGTTCTTTTGCGGAGATCAGGACTGTCCGTATTTAACTCCCAGTGTCCTAAGTTGAATTTTGGAGTGTCCTAGATTGGACTTTTGGTGCTGGGAGGGCTGGAGAAACCCCGTTTGCGCTTTTTACAACGCCCCAGCTGATCGCCTCGCCAAGTCAAAACTCTCCCGGCTTGGCTAAGGCCAACCGCGTTCTACCTTTGGCACGAACGAAGTTCGAAACTGCCAAGAAGTAAGGCCGCCTCAGTTGGCTCTGGTAATGTCTAGCTACTTGCGTGGTTGTCCCCTGAAGCGGAACCACAAATGACCGATCAGTGACAGGACTATGGCGGTCAGAGCTATCGGGAGCCAGATCGACGCGGTTATGATGAACAAGGATATGATGACCACACGCCCAAAGACCGATTCGCTGACCGGATGCTTAAGACGTGCGAAATAGGCGTAGACAATAAAGATGGTGGCCGGCGCCATCCACGCGGCGACAAGCACCAACAACAGGTCAATGAGTTGGCCGGCATGATGGGGTATGAGCGCACCTCCTGACAGCGTCGGCGCGAATTGATGTTACCGCTTCGAGAGACTCGGCAATTGCCGAAGAGAATTGGTCTGCGCGCGCGTTCGCGTGCATCCATACGCTCGGCACCGCCGTCCCTGGGCGGTACCCAAAGTCATCCGAGACCGCACCGCATGCGAATCGCTGTTCTAGAGCTTTTCAACGCGCGCTCGTTGAGATGGCTCGCGCAAGAGCTCGTCCAATGCAATCATAACCATCACTGGTGTTGTGCAATCCGTCCCACGTCACAAGCGCGCTTTGCGGAACTCCGGCATTGATCGAGTTACGCATCAGCGCAAAACGAGAGAATAGACCGACCCGTTCCTGCTTCGCGACATCGGCGATGATGCCCTCCATCGTTGAGTAGCTCGCGGAAGCGAGCACCTGAGGTGCATATTGCAGATCCATCAGCACGACATCGGCAGACCCCGCCTTAAGTGCCCTTACCCCTTCAAGAACGCTTCTTTTGAGCCCTTGGTCCGGCCGGCCACCCCAGGCGACGTCATTAGTACCCAATTGCCAGATAACGAGATCGGGAGTGTGCGCGAAAACGTCACGCTCGAACCGCGCGATGTTGTTCGGTATCGTATCGCCGACTCGACCGCTGTTGATGACCTCGATCGTTGCTTTGGATCTAAGCCTCGAGAGTTCTCGGCGCATCACCTGCGGATACGTGGCCGCGGACCGAAATACCCAGAGCCCCACCGTCGACGATGATCCGATCGCGACAATCCTTAGCGGCTCACCAGATCTCAAACGCGCCGCTGTGCGGGGCAGTTGTGCGCCCAGCGAAACATCCAGATTTGCAGCAAGGCATCTCTCGCCGGATGATGCCTCGTCCTGCGCTCGAGAGGGCGCTGTGCTGGACAAACCGACAATCACGGCAGCAGCGATCGACGCTATCGTTCGAGCGGTTCGGCTTATGCATGGCAGAACAAATCGACCCATGTCCCCCAATAACCGGTCGATTCTCTCTTGACAACCCTTGGCTTCAAACGTCTGTTTTTGATTGCAGGGCAATTGACGCGTGGGGAGCGAGCAGCACGCATGAGTCCGGAGATGAGACAATGTCCGGCAAGCCTGTAGCGAAACGGTTGGTATTCCATATCGGCGGTTATGATCCAATCACGTCGCATCCCAGCGCGCAACGACGCTTTGTGCGCGAAATTGCGAGGTTCCAACGCACCTGGTCAGTGAAAGCGACCGTTGACGATTTGCATGATACCGCCGACCAGATACGATGGAATGTGACGACAGCCGGCCCCGATTGGCTCGTCGAAACCGATTACCGTCTGGTCCGATGGCACGACGTAATTGAGGCCTTCGGGCGTCGAAGCATCGTCTCACGCATTTCCTTCGGGACTCTTGCGTTTCTGGATTTCGTTTTGACCGGCACTCTTTGGCGGTACTTGCTGACCAACTGGCGCTATGCACTGTTCTTTCTCTATCCATTGGTCATGTTCGGACTGCTCATCGCTGCCGCCTTTTTGATTGGCGCAGTTGCATTCAAGATCACTGGATCCATTCCTATCGCTGCCGGTGGCGGCTTCTGCGGAATCGTAGCCGTTTTGGCCGGCCCGTGGCACTGGCTCCGCCTGGGCGCCCTGTTCGATGATTGGATTTTTTCTCGCGAGTATATTCGATGCGGAAATACGGAAATTGAGCAGAGACTGGACAGATTGGCCGCCGAGCTCGTGGCCGCGGCGAGCAGCTCTGCCGCAGACGAGATTTTGGTCATAGGGCACAGTCTTGGCGCGGTACTTGCCGTTGACCTACTTGATCGCGCCTTGAGGCTGGACCCTGCGCTCGATTGGAACAAAACTCCCGTGACATTCTTGAGCGTTGGATCATCCATACTCAAGATCGGCATGCACCCTAAGGCAACTCGCTTTCGTGCGGCTATGGAACGCGTCGCCAATTCACGCGCGATCTTCTGGGGCGATTATCAGGCCCTCATCGACCTGTTGAATTTTTACAAAAGCCGGCCGATGGCCGAAATGGGATTGTCGACAGAAAACGAGGCGATCGTCAGGATCGTGAGACTTAGTCGAATGCTTGACGACGACATGTATCGACGGATCCGCTTCGACTACTTCCGCTTGCACTGCCAGTTTGTCAGCGGAAATGATAAGCGAGCATCGTATGACTACTTCATGTTGACTTGCGGACCTGTTTCAGCCCAATCCCAGACGCTCGCGCCGGATGGCGCCGTTTCGATGATAGCTGACGACGGAGGACTTATTGCAGGCGCGCCGCAATCAGGAAGCGAACTGCCAGGTATTCCGGGCGCGGCAGCCTAGTTCAAATGACGCCCACCACTTCGAAAATCATCTTCGTTGCATTGGCGATCGGCTGGTACCTCATACGCTATAAGTACGCGCGACGCTCCCGCCGTGCGAGGATTGTGCGGAGCGCTCGCGGCCCCCTGGAAACCGCGCTCCTGCTAATATCTCTTTCGGGCCTTGGACTTGTTCCGCTCGTCTACGTGGCGACGGGAATACCTCGTTTCGCAGATCACAGCTTCTATCCCTCGCTGGCTTGGCTGGGGTCTCTCTTTGCGATTGCGGCTTTGGGCGTGTTTCACCTGACTCACCGTGCACTCGGCCGGAACTGGTCGATAAGTCTCGACGTGCGGGAGAACCATGAACTCGTGACGGAAGGGATTTACCGGAGAGTTCGACACCCGATGTATTCGGCATTTTGGCTGTGGGCGATCGCCCAGGCATTGCTGCTGCCGAATTGGATCGCCGGTTTTGCAGGCGTTGCCGGCTTCGGGGTTTTGTTCTTTGGCCGCGTTGCAAGGGAAGAGCGAATGATGCTGCAGACGTTTGGCGACAGCTACCGCGAGTATATGGCGCGAACCGGCCGGGTCTTCCCGCGGATACTCTGAGGTAGGTTAGGGCACGTCTGTTGTGCCCACGAGAGTGATTTGGAACCAGGCGCCTCAATTTGCGTGCCATTTCCGCAACATACGGTAGAAAAAGCTGTCGGAGCCGCGGACTCCCGTTGGAGTCGTGGCGAGTGTCGGGTTATTTCTATGCGTACCAGGTGAATTCCAATCGCTCCCCGAACAAATGGAGATATCCGATGTTGAAATTCGTTGTACTTGGAATTGCTTCGCTGGCCTTCGTGGGAACCGCAGTTGCTGCCGACCTGCCACGGCCTCAACCGGTTGCCGCCGCCCCCGCACCGGTTGGCAAAGCTCCGATCGGCAAATATCCCGTGGGTAAGAGCCCGGTGGGCAAATATCCGGTTGCCGCCCCGGCCCCATTGGTGACCAAGGGTTGATCTGACTATCTATTCGTACGCCAGCGGCGTTCGTCTGGGGTCGCAGGCTACCTGTGGCATCGGATCTTGGATCCAAGAGGATTCGTAGATGGCGGGAGTGATTCGGAAATATCCGGGTCTGGAGCTGTTTGCAAGGGCCGCCATGCTGGCGGCCTTTGTGGGCTTGGGGACCGGGATCAGTAGCGCGCAACCACTCGTGGCGCGTACCGACCAGCAGCAACGGGACGCTCTCCCCAGTTCGGCGACGAAGTATGCGCAGAGCATGGCTGCTGCGCCGGGAGCCCGGCCGACCACATCAGATGTAAAGCCAGTTCGAAGAGCTGCCGTCACGGGCCCCTACTACGTTGATTTTCGTGCCCGAACGGCAGCAACGTACGGTCATGCATTCGTGTGGTACGGAAAGACGAGCGAAAAGCAGGTCGAGGTCGCTGGTCTGGCTCCGGCCGGCGACGAGATACCCTACCTCCTGGGACACCTCATATTTGTCCCCTCTGAGACGGGTGCGAGCTATGGTGATCTTGACGAGCAATATCTGACGGCCAGCTATCGCGTTTATTTGAATGAGGCCGATGCCAAGAAGGTCTTTGCTCATATCAAGCACCTGCAGGAGACTTCGCCAGTGTGGAACGCAGCAACGACCAACTGCACTGCTTTCCTCGGCCGCATAGCGACTTTCATGGGCCTCAACGCTCCGTTTCATCTGCTAAAGCCTGAGGAATACGTCAACAAACTCAGAGAGCTGAACGGGGGGCGAAAAACGGTGCAGCTTGAATCGGGTCGAGGCTAGAATCCTCGGGCCGCGTTCATCCGGTTTCCCTTGCGCCAGGATAGGGGTGAGGTCTTCAAGAAATTCAAGCGAGCTTGTTTCTTTGAGGATGCGGTTCGATACGACCAACATTCGTGCGCTGCCTCGCTTGTTTGATGAATAGGCCGGGAGATCATGAGAACGTCCGGGGCGCTGCGCAGCCAGGCAGTTCGACCTCCACATGGCCATGGCTAAGCTCTTGTTGGAAACCGTTCTGAGGATGAAGTCCTCCTTGGCGTAGTTGAGGAAGGTTCGCAGAACTTGTCGTCGCAGGCGAAATTCACCGCTTAGGCAATGGTTCTGCGTCGAGGCCGAGCATCAACATCAATCGACCTGTGCACGTCGCGTACACGGCCGGATAATAGACGCACTCCGCGCCGGATCGGACCTGTATCATCAGCACGCTTGTTGATCTGCGATCATGATTGCGGCGTAGCCGACCTTTGCGGCGGTCACGGCGCGTAAAGCTGCGTGTTGTCAAGTCGACGAGCGCTCTTTCGGCTTTGTGGAAATGGAAGAGCTGAGTTCACGTCGCTCGTATTGAGCGCGGTGGATCAGACGGCTTTTTTGAGCTAAGCCGTCTGAGCCGCCTGGAACGGCGCGGGCGGCCACTCTATTGCGGCATACTGAATGCAGTAAGCTATCGCGCCGCTGTTCGGGGGACGCGGATGCGGGTTCATGTTATCGTTGCCGGCCTAATCCTAGCGGTCATCGGGAAGGCCAGCGCCACGGTTGTCGATAAAGCAACCGACGCGCAAAAGTCTTGCGAACTGCTCGTTCAGAACTCGTTCCGCAATCAGGACGAAGCTCGATCCGCCGGCGTATGTGAGGGAATGATCGAGACTGCGATGCTCTTTTCACCAAATCTGCCAGCCAACGTGCGTGCATGCCCCCCCGCGCAAGGCAGCCCCTTGCAAAGTGCCAAGGTTTTTCTGGGGTATCTTGATAACAATCCGGATCGAGCGAGTGAGCCGGGGATCACCGTCGCCATCGAAGCATTCAGAGATGCCTGGCCCTGCCATGGGGACGATGCCGGGTCCTCCACCGGAAATGGACCGAAGAAGCGTGCCCCCAAGAAAACCAAATAGAACGCGTATCTGCGGCCAGTGATGCTGGCCTTACGGTCTGCGACGTTCACGTCAGGCAATGCACACCGTTGAGGTGCGCGAACTGAACCGCAGTGCACACCTCCACAACCAGCACTCAACGCCTTATCAGCAAGCGAAGCGCGCCTGGAACAACCGTTCTGGTCGCGAGGTACGCAGGGTGCAAAAGCAGCCGATCGAGGAAGAAGACAAGCTTGGCCGAGATTGCGCTCAACTCGCATTCGTCGAAGGCAGGGCTGAAACATGCCGTGCGCCCGCCGACCGGCAAAGGCGATTGATGGATTCATTCGCCCCTGGTTCGGACGATTGGGTGCAGGCCGAAAGGCTGCTCGTCAATTTCGAATCGCCTGCCCGGTTCGTCGAGAGCTTCTGTCACCGAATGCGCCGCAGAGTGAACGATCATCCTCTTCGAGAGCGGCCGGAGCCGTATTGACGGAGTTCCGAGATTCATTTCGGCTTCCCAATGCGCCTTGTGCGCACAACTGAACAGACGCGGATCCGTTTATGGATCCTAATGGATCATCACCGCGCGGATCCCCGGGCACTATCGGTGACGCCGATGGCGCTCCCGCCTTCCTCGCATGGATATGAGAACGCCATGTTCAAGCGGCGACGTTTCAAGCAACAGCTGACCCTCCAGGACCGGCTTTCCGCATGGGTGAAGCAGGTCCAGCAACAGGCCGCCAGGCTTCCACCGGGGGCCGAGCGAGATGCCCTCCTGAAGAAGGCCCGCCAGGCCGACGTCGCCAATCATCTGCACGACTGGGTCAAATCACCCGGGCTTCAACCACCGAAATAGCCGGCAATCGGTGTTGCTCTTCGGGAGCGAAGGCTGCCGCGCATCAAGGGCGCGGCCGGTGCGCCGTCATGTTTCCGCAATCCTGCGGCACCGAACCTTTTCGCGGTCTCCAGCCTTCTTTGGGACGGGACCGCAACTCTGGGGACCTCGGCCATGACGGACAACGACACGCAGCACGATTCGATCAGACGCAATCCCCTGCTGGAGGCAGCGCAGAAGGAGATGGTGAAGTTCGAGCGCAAGGAAAACGAGTTCCGCAGAAAGGACCGTGAAGAGCGCGCCGCCGAGCTCCGCCTGCCCTTGAACGAGATCAGGATCCACTAGAGCCCGATCGGAAAAGTGCGCGGCGGTTTTCCGAGAGGATCATGCTCGAACAACGACCGAAGGCCGGCTGTCCCCTATCGGCAGCCGGCGCCGGTCGGTCGGTCCGGGGCGACCGCCTGCCGGTCTCGATCCGGGCATCGCGGTTGCGCGGCCGGTGAAGGCGCTGCGCGCAAGCTAAAGGTATCTAAATACTACATATACGCTATTGGCGTGTCGATGAATTTCCGGGCACCCTACTGTGCATGGGGTTGTTTTCCAGCTTTTGAAAGTCGAGGCATGCCTGGTGCCATCCACCGGATGGGCACGGCCTCCGTCCGGCACGCAAACCCGCCTACAGAAGCGCCAGCAGCACCAGCCCAATCACCAGCACGACGAAGCCAGCCGCCGTCGCGGCGGCAAATGACCGCTCTACGTTATCCATGATGCCACCCCGTTGTCGGCGGGCCACGTTTCCCCCATGGCCGCGCCGAACGGATAAAATCTTGCCGACGGGTGTGTCGGCAGTGGTGCGAACGGATGTCGAAATTGGGACGGGTACGCGGTCAGTCTGCGGCCGTTCGAGTGCGACCTCACGCGCCCAGCGTTACGGGGCTTTTTCAAGCCTGCCGGCCGGCTCTCGGTCCCTCTCCTCCCGGGTCAGGCGCAACGAGAAGGCGCGGATCGCGGGCGCCGCCAGCAGGACGACAGGCAGCATGGCCGCCCAGGCGATCAGCCACGACACCATCCAGTGCCGAACGAACATCATCGGGCTGCCTGCGGGCAAGCTGGCGATTCCCGTTGCGACCAGCGAGGTCAGTCCGGACTGGATGATGCCGAAGACGAAATGGGAATAGCGGCGGGGAATGCCGAGCATGAGGTATCCATGGGTGCTTGGCTCATCAGGCAAGCAAGGCACATGCCGTCACCCGGTCGGGATCTAGAAGCCTCACCGGGAACCAGCGTGCAGCCACGCCTTGCCCCGGCGCCCGGTGCAAGCCTGAACGGAGTTCAGGAACTCTGTTCATGGTCGGAGAACCACGGAGCACGCGAGCGCCCTTTCGCGCGCCGCAGCCCGCCAACGGTCCCGCGTAGTCCGTAGCCGCCCGGGATTGATCCGACGATGGTTTGGGATTGGACTGCGCGCGCCCAGGGCCTTGGGGGGCGAGGCTCCATGCGCGATCGGTGCCTGCCATGCCGCTCTATTTCTTTCGAATCCGCAACGGCCGCTATTCCGGCTGCGCCGACCAGGCGACGGAATTTGCCAATCGCGATGCGGCCTGGAAGGAGATGACCAGCGTCTGCGCCGACATGACCGCCGGCATTGCCCGCAAGCTCCAGGAGAATTCCGAATGGCAGATGGAGCTGCTGGACGAGGCCAAGGAGCCGGTGTTCCGGATCCGCATCATTGCCGAAACCTTCGACTAGCAAGGACCTCGGATCTGGCCGCGTCAGTCCGCGCTGGGCAGCCGCCGCATGGTGAACTCGATGTCGCCGCCGGGCAGTTCGCGCCAGGTCTCGACCGCACTCATGTAGCCGGCCTTGGGGTAGCGGGCGAAGAAGGCCTGCGCCCTTTCCCGCGCCGCCGCGCGCGGCAGCGTGAAGGTCTCGCGCAGATAGCCGTCGCCGGCCGCCTGGCCCGGCTTGCCGGCCATCTTGCGCCGGCGCGCCATCCGCTCGGCGAGATCCCGCGGACGATCGGCCATGTCCTGCCCTCCTCTACGCGTTCCGCTCTCAGCCAAATGTAGGGCGCGGGCCGGATCAAGAGGAGTCCTGTCCGAAGGCGTCGTGTCGCCCCCGAACGGGGCTGCGGTCAGTTGGCGGCGGTGCCGCTCTTGGTCTTCTTCGGCGTACCGGTGACGGCCGATGCTTTCGGTCCCGCCTGCTGCTTCGGCGGATCGGAGCGCATGCCGCCCCAGGGATCGTTGGACGCCTTGGAATCCGGAATCTTCTTCAGCGTTTCCTTGTAGGCCTTGTCGCGCTCGGCTTCGGCGGCCTTCTCCTCCGGGGTCTTGCTCGGCGCATCCTGCAGCAAATTGAGATTGGGCATTTGCGCGTAGGCAGGTCCCGCCAGCACGGCCAGCACCGCGGCCAAACGGAAAAGCTTCATCATCTACTCCTTGATCATCCAGGCGCACGGATAGCCCGCGCCGTATCATCCTTGTCTCAGCCCCGGTCGCAACCTGAGGCCGCTCAAGGCCGCGTGGGCCCGCTAGAGCCGATCCGATCTGCACGATTTGGGGGCATGCAGCCAGTCGTCCCAGATCGGGCCGCATTTGGTGCACCCGCTCAGCGCGAGACCGAGCGCGACCATGCCAAAGACGAGGACACACCGACGCAACATCATCCACCCGTACCCAAGCAGGGCATCATACCGGGCCAAGTCAGGCAATTTCAAGCCGAGGCGACCGGCGCGAGACCGGGTGACTTTGCCGCGCCGATGCGCGCACAATGAGGCGAAACATCCGGCAACACAGGAGAGCGCGACAGCAATGCAAATGCAGCCAGAAGCCGAGTTCGGCCTCGCCGACGCCCGCCGCATCCTGGGCGAGGTTTTTGCGCCCTGGGTCCAGGATCTCAACCTCGCGGTCGAGCGCATCGAGCACGCGCAGCCGGCAGACGTCCCGGACTGGCAGCCGGGCGCGCTCCTGCGCATGCCGTTTTCGGAGCGGCTGTGCCGGAACGGCGGCGTGCTCTGCGGCCAGGCCCTGATGGCGCTTGCCGACACCGCCATGGTGATCGCGATCCTCGCAGCCAACCGCGGCTACCGCCCCATGACCACGGTCGACCAGACCACGCATTTCATGCGCGCGGTCTCCTCAATGGACGTGCTGGCGGACGCGCGCGTGGTGCGGCTCGGGCGCACCATGAGCTTTGGCCGCGTTACGCTGCTCTCCGCCGCCGACAGCAAGCCGGTCGCGATGGTGTCGAGCGCGTTCGCGATGCTGCCGGGGTGAACGCGCTCCGCTTCAACGTCGTAAACAAAGTCTGAAACGCTGTGCAAGTAGCGCCAGTATTGAGTTTAGTTCAATGTAATTTCTATGCACTAGTTCACAATCATCAGCAGGACCTGACGCGAATGATCGAGAAGCGCACATCGCAACGTCACCGTGTTTTCAAAGGTGGAACGATCACCTTCGAAAACGGCGGCATCGCTTGCACGGTGCGAAACATGTCGGCAGGCGGCGCGGCGATCGATCTGGACGCCCCCGTCATGCTGCCGCAATCGTTCAAGCTCTCGATCGCGCGCGACCGTTTCGCACGGCATTGTCGCACGGTCTGGCGCAGCGACAAGCGCGTCGGCCTCGCCTTCGTGTAGTCGTGCAGACGGTGTGAAAGACCGTTCGCATCGCACGCGCGCTGCCGCAAGAAGTCGTCCGCCGGGACGATCGATCATGCGCGACCAAGGCGACGGCGCCTCGCGGCTTGGCTGCGCTGCAACAATGGAAGTGCGAGCCGGCCGAAATCAAACCGGCAGGTCCACAAGATCGGCCTCACTTCATTTCGGCTTCTTGGCAGGTTCGCTCGGGCGGGCGCCGCCCCACGGGTCGTACTTGTCCTTGGGCTCGGGAATGCGCTCGAGCGCGGCCTTGTAGGCCTTCTCGTCGACCTTGAGCGTATTGTCCGCCGGCTTGGCTCCGTCGTTAGGCTGGCGCCGGCCCTGCGCCTGCGCCGAGGCAGCCGTCAGTGCCAAGACCGCCGCCGCTATGACCAAAATCCTCATCGGTGCAATCCCCCTCATGTGGGGTGCAAACTAGCCGGCAATCGCGGAATAGCAAACGCCCACGGCTCCGCCCCTTCAGCAAGTTTTGATTGGCGCGGACTTCGTCGGATCGCATTCGTGCCTATTTGTCGGTCCGCAGGGGACCTTCACGGATGTTGCGGATTATTTCTCATGCAGCGCTGCTCGGTGGCGCGCTTGGTCTCGGTGCTTGCGGCTTTGCCGACAGCCGTGCACCGGTACCGGAATTCATGCGCATGAAGGAGACGGAGCAGCCGCCGCCCGAAGCGCCTCCCGACGTCAAGCGCTTGGTGCGCGAGCAGATCGACGTCGTCTTTCTCGCAACATCCTATCCGCGCGAGGTGCAAGTCGCCCCGCCCCGTCGCGAGGTGCGAGGACCGGGCTGGACGGCGTGCGTCCGCGCGCAGCTCACCTCCGCGACCGGCACGCCGCTCGGTGCCCAGACCCACATCGTGACGATATCAGGCGGACGCGTTGTCGACCGCCGACGCGCGGAAGAGGACGACATCTGCGGGACCGAAACTTACGAACCGATCTAGTCTAGGCGCGCCCTGGTCAATGTACGTCCGCCCCGGTCGTTTTCGGACACGGTCATCGCATCGGACTCGCACTGCTGGAATGTAGACGCTATAGCGGCGCCATGCTCGACTTCGACGCCCACTACGATGCCCTCCGCCGCCGTGACGCAACGTTGGACGGCGTGATATTCGTCGCGGTGAGAACAACGGGCATCTATTGTCGCCCCGTCTGCCCGTTCGCCCGACATCTCGATGCGTCTCCACTGCAAGTGGCGCTATCGATCCGTGTACGGCGCGCCAAGCGGCTGCTTGACGCCAGCGATCTTCCGATGGCCGCCGTCGCGGAACGCGCAGGCTTTTCGAGCACGCGACGCATGAGCACCGCATTCACGCGACTCTACGGCCGCCCGCCATCGACCTTCCGGAGAAAGGCCGAAGCTTCGTGAGTCCAACACGGGTGAGTGCGATGAGGAGATTCAGATGACCGCGAAGAGCTATGGAACAGTCGACGTCGAACGACAGAAGCAGATGAGTGGGCTGGAGTTCGTCAAAGGCCTTGCCGACGGAACCCTGCCTCTCAACACGATCGCCCAAACACTGGGTTATGATGTGGTGGAGGCTGAGCTCGGCCGCGTCGTCGTCACGATCGTGCCCACCGGCGCTCACCTCAACCCGGCAGGCACTGTGCACGGTGGCCTCACGGCCACCTTGCTCGACAGTTGCATGGGACTCGCGATCCAATCGACCCTCGACAAGGGCACCGGCCAGACCACGCTTGAGTTCAAGGTTTCGCTGCTGCGACCGATTACGCCGGAGACCGGCCTGATCACGGCCGAGGGCAAGGTTCTGAATTGCGGTCGCCGCATCGGAACGGCCGACGGACGCGTCACGGATGCCAAGGGGCGATTGCTCGCTCACGGCACGACCACGTGCCTCATCTTCCCGACTTGAGATCAAGGGAACAAGCGCCCGACAAAGTGCCAGTTCCGGGAAAAACCAGCATCGCGGCGGGGAACGATCACAGCCTCCCCTTCTTGTTACCGCCGAGGGCAGTCTCGGAGGAGGACATGATGAGGACGTTTACGATGGCGCTGTTGGCGGGCGTCGGTGCCTTGGCAGCCGCGTCGGGTGCGAAGGCTTCCGATATCTACACGACCAGCGAATACACCAATCCGGATCTCGTCCAGCAGGTGCGGCTCGTCTGCGACGACGACGGCCGCTGTTATCGCACGCGCGGCGGTTCACGCGTGATCGTACGCGATTCCTACAACTACATGCCGCGCGACCGCTATTACGAGCGCCGGACCTATCATCGCCATCGGGACGACGGCCCGCGCGCCGGAGTCGGCATTCGTGCGCCCGGCGTGAGCGTCGGGGTCGGTGTCGACCGCTGGTAATCGATCAACGATGGGCGGGACCGGACGAGATGAAGCGCCCGGTCCCGTTCGCATGATCGTGTCAGGCGACCGGCGCTATACGGCGGCCGATTGCTGCTGGAACTGCTCGTAGGCCGCGATCGCATCCGCGGCGTACATCAGCGACGGCCCGCCTCCCATGTAGACGGCCATGCCGAGCGTCTCCTCGATCTCCTGGCGCGTCGCGCCGAGCCTCACCAGCGCCTCGGTGTGAAAGCCGATGCAGCCGTCGCAATGCGCGGCGACGCCGAGCGCCAGCGCGATCAATTCCTTGGTCTTCTTGTCCAGCGCGCCGTCGCGCGTGGCGGCCTGAGCGAGCAAGGCAAATCCCTTCATGGTGTCGGGAATGTCGCTCCGCAGCTTCTTCAGGTTGGCCGAGATGTTCCTCGTGATATCGACGTAGTTCTTGTCCATCGGTCCCTCGCTAGCTGGATCTGGCTGTGGTCGGAGCCGCCTCGCGCGGCGCGCGCAAGGCGATGTAGATCGCGGGAATCACCAGCACGGTGAGCAGCGTTGACGAGGCGAGCCCGAACAGGAGCGAGATCGCCAATCCCTGGAAAATCGGATCGAGCAGGATTGTTGCGGCGCCGATCATGGCCGCAAGCGCGGTGAGCAGGATCGGCTTGAAGCGGACGGCACCGGCTTCCAGCACCACGTCGCGCAGCGACTTGCCCTCGGCGCCGCTGTGCCGGATGAAGTCGACCAGCAGGATCGAGTTGCGCACGATGATGCCGGCCAGCGCGATGAAGCCGATCATCGAGGTCGCTGTGAACGGCGCACCCAGCAGCCAGTGCCCGATCAGGATGCCGATCAGCGTCAGCGGGATCGGCGTCAGGATCACGAGCGGCAGACGGAAGCTCCTGAACTGGGCGACGACCAGCACGTAGATGCCGAGGATGGCTGCGCCGAAGGCCGCACCCATGTCGCGGAAGGTCACCCAGGTGATTTCCCATTCGCCGTCCCACAGCAGCGTCGGACGCGACTCGTCCGCCGGCTGGCCGTGCAGGCTGATCGCAGGCTTCGGCAGCTTGCCCCAGTCATGCGCATCCACGCGATCGGCGACCGCGAGCATGCCGTAGAGCGGCGCCTCGAAGCGCCCGGCAAGCTCGGCCATCACCATGTCGGCAAAGCGGCCGTCGCGGCGGAAGATCGTCGGCGACCCCTCCTCCATGGTCGCCTTCACGACCTGGCCGAGCTCGACCACCGTCTTGCTGCCGGGCAATGTATTGGCTGGCACCGGCGTGGAGGCCAAAGCCTCGTCCCAGACCAGGTCGCGCTTTCCGAGATGCACCGCGATCTCGATCGGGTTGCGGTCCTCGCCGCGATGCGAATAGCCGATCGAGGTGCCGCCGAACAGCGTCTGGATGGTGTCGTAGACGTCGCGCTGCTCGACGCCGAAGAATTCGAGCCGGTCCTGGTCGATCGAGAGCCGCAGCCGTGGCCGCTTCTCGCCGATGGAATCGTCGATGTCGACGATGAACGGCACGTCCGCGAAGATCTTCTTGAGCTCGGCCGTGACCGCCCGGCGCGTGGTCGCATCGGGACCGTAGACCTCGGCGAGCAACGTCGACAGCACCGGCGGACCGGGCGGCACTTCGACCACCTTGATGCTGGTGCCCGCGGGCGGACCGAGCGCCTTCAGCTTCTCGCGCAGCTCGAGCGCGATATCGTGGCTCGCGCGCTTGCGCTCGCCGCGCGCAGTCAGGTTGATCTGCACTTCGCCGAACTCGGGCCTCTCCCGCAAGTAATAGTGCCGTACCAGGCCGTTGAAGTTGAAGGGAGCCGGCGTGCCGGCATAGGATTGCAGCGACGTCACCTCCGGCAATTGCCGCGCAATCTCGGCCGCACCGAACAGCGTGCGCTCGGTCGCCTCCAGGCTAGCCCCTTCCGGCAGGTCGACGAGAACGGCGATCTCGGACTTGTTGTCGAACGGCAGAAGCTTGACGGTCACCGACTTGGTCGCAAACAGCGTCATCGACAGCAGCGTCGCGACGCCGACGCCGAGCAGGAATATCCAGGCCGACCGCTTGTTCCGCACGATCGGCGTCGCGAAGCGCCGGTAGAGCCGGCCGAGTCGGCCTTCGTCGTGGGCCGCATGTGTCGGGGCGATGTCGCCCTTCGGCGCGAGCTTGAGCATCAGCCAGGGCGCCACCACCATCGCCACGAAGAACGAGAACAGCATGGCAGCCGACGCATTGGCCGGGATCGGCGCCATATAGGGGCCCATCAGGCCCGACACGAACAGCATCGGCAACAGCGCCGCGACCACGGTCAGCGTCGCGACGATGGTGGGGTTGCCGACCTCCGCCACCGCCTCGATGGTCGCCTGCAGGCGCGGCCGGCCGTCGCGCATGGCCCAGTGCCGCGCGATGTTCTCGACCACGACGATGGCGTCGTCGACGAGAATGCCGATCGAGAAGATCAGCGCGAACAGGCTGACGCGGTTGATGGTGTAGCCCATCAAGTTTGCGGCGAACATCGTGAGCAGGATCGTCGTGGGAATCACGACGAAGGTCACCAGCGCCTCGCGCCAGCCGATCGCCATCGCGATCAGCACGACGATCGAGATCGTTGCGAGCCCGAGATGGAACAACAGCTCGTTGGCCTTCTCGTTGGCGGTCTCGCCGTAGTCGCGCGTCACCGTCACCTGGATATCTTCGGGAAGAAGGCGCGACTTCAGTCCTTCGAGGCGTTCGGCGATGCTCTCGGACACGACGACCGCATTGGCGCCGGCCCGCTTGGCCAGCGCCAGGCTGACGGCAGGCGTGCGCGTCCACTGTCCGGCGCTGTCACGTGATTCGGTCCAGACCCGATGCTCGACGGTGCTCGGGCCGACGATGACGGAGGCGACGTCCTTGACGTAGACCGGCCGGCCGTCGCGGCTCGTGATGAGCAATAGTCCGATATCGGGAACGCCGGACAGCGTCTGGCCCGCCGCGACGCTCCGCACGATGCCGGCATCGCGGACCTGGCCCGCCAGGAACGAGCGGTTGGCGTCCTTGACCTTGGCCACGAGCTGCTGCAGCGTGATGCCGAACAGCGACAGCTTCTCCGGATCTGGCTCGACCCGGATCTGTTGCGCCGCGCCGCCGGATATGTAGGTCAGGCCGATATCGTCGACCTTCATCAGTTCCGCACGCAACTTGTCTGCGAGCTCGTAGAGGTCCTTGTCGGTCCAGCGGCTGGCAGCTTCCGGCTTCGGCGACAGCGTCAACACCGTGACCGCGACGTCGTTGATGCCCCGGCCGACGATCAGCGGCTCGGGAATGCCGACGGGAATGCGGTCGAGATTGGCGCGGATCTTCTCGTGCACCCGCAGGATGGCGTCCTCGGACTTGGTGCCGACCAGGAAACGTGCGGTGACCATCACGCGATCGTCCTCGGTCTGGCTATAGACGTGCTCGACGCCGTCGATGCCCTTGACGATCGATTCCAGCGGCTTGCTCACCAGCTCCACCGCGTCCGGCCCGCGCAGGCCGTCGGCATTGACACGGATGTCCACCATGGGAACGCTGATCTGCGGCTCCTCCTCGCGCGGGATCACCACGACGGCGATCAGCCCGACGACGAGCGCCGCGAGCAGGAACAGCGGCGTCAGCGGCGATGCGATGGTCGACTTGGTCAACCGTCCCGAGAGCCCGAGATTCACGGCCGCACCAATTGGTCGCCGGCTGAAATGCCGGACAGGATCTCGAGCCCGTCGGGGTGCGCCGGCGTCGGCAATTCGCGGCCACGCTGCACCGGCACGTCTATCGTGCCGCTGTCCTTCTGCAGCCGAACATAGTCGATGCCGAACCGGCTCGTCACGTAACTCGAAGGGATGACGAAGGCCGGTCGCATGCCGCCGGAGATCCAGACCCGCAAGCGGTCACCGACGAAATATTCCCCGAGGCCTTCGACGGTCGCATCCGCGATGACGCGCCCCTCCTCGATCTGAGGATAGACGAGGTCGATGACGCCCGACTTGGCGGCTTCTCCGACGAACTCCGCGCCATCGACGCGAATCCTGTCGCCCGCCTTGAGTAAGCGCGCATGCCGCTCCGGCACGCGAAGCCGCAGCTTGAAGTTCTGTTGGGCGACGGTGACGATCGGATCGCCCGCGAGCACGACGGATCCTATCGTGATCAACCGCTTCAGCACGCGACCATCCGCCGGCGCGAGCACCTGACCTTGGTTGAGCTGCTCGTTGATCACCGCACGTTCGGCCGTCTTGGCACGCAGGCCGTTCTCGGCGACGTTCAGCGCGGTGCGCTGCTCGTCGAGCTTGATCCGGGGCAGAATACCGCGTTCGACCAGCCCTTCGGTCCGGCTGAAGTCGAGCTGCGCCTGGTTCGCCTGCGCCTGCAGCGCCTCGATCTGCGCGTCGAGCGATTTCATCTGCAGCACGAGCTTTTCGTCGCCGATGGTCGCGATTGCCTGGCCGGCGGCGACGCGATCCCCTTCCCTGACCTTGAGCTGAACCACCGTGCCGCCGATGCGTCCGCGCGCCGGCACCACGCTGGTGCTCTCGACCGTGGCGAAGACCGCCTTTTCATCGGCGATCGATTGCCGTGCGACCACAAGCGTTTCGGCCGCCGTCGCCGGTGTTCCAGACAAGCCTATCGCCGCGAAAGCAGCCAGCAGGCCAAAATAACTCGCCATACATCGCATGGGACTCTTCCGTGTCATGACCAAAGCATCACCACGCCGCTGCGCAGCTCATTTCATCTGCATCGGAAAGGGGCGTGTTGATCCTGGTCAAGGCGCCCTCCTCCGAACTCTCCTAGGTTTCATTTGGTCCTGGCGGACTTCGGCGCGCAGAACGCTTGGTAGAGCGTCTTCAGCACTTCGCGTGCCGGCTCGCTCGCGATCGAATAGAAGATCGTCTGCGCCTCGCGCCGGGCAGACACCAGACCATCCTTGCGAAGGAGCGCAAGATGCTGGGACACCGTGGAGTCCCGCAGGCTCAGGAATTCGGCGAGCTCGCCCACCGACCGCTCGCCATCGATCAACTGGCAGATGATCAGCAGGCGATGCCGGTTGGCGAGTGCCTTCAGCAGCTCGCTCGCCTGATCCGCCGCCCGCTCCATGACTTCAACGTTCATCTTCATACTTGCGTATATACGCAATTACGAATATATAGTCAAGCGCTGCACGACAGTCGGAACTGAACCGGCGGAGCGGCTTGGTCCAACGGAGGTAACCCATGGCGGAAGTTGTCGTAATCGGAGCTGGTCTTAGCGGAACACTGATGGCCTATGAATTACTGCCGCAGTTGAGAAAGGAGGATCGCCTCAGCGTCGTCTCGCAAGGCGCCGTCTATCATTTCGTCCCATCCAATCCTTGGGTCGCAGTCGGCTGGCGCAAGCGCGAAGAGATCGAGATTGATCTGGCGGACGTCATGAAGCGCAAGGGCGTACGACTGCTGACGCAGGGCGCAAGGCGCGTCCACCCGACCGAGAACCGTGTCGAGCTCGGCGACGGCACGTCGATCGACTACGATTACCTGGTCGTCGCGACCGGCCCCGAACTGGCGTTCGACGAGATTCCGGGTCTCGGGCCCCAAGGCCATACCCAGTCAATCTGCCACGTCGATCATGCCACGCATGCGCGCGAGGCCTTCGAGAAGCTCGCGGCGAACCCCGGCCCGGTCGTCATCGGCGCCGTGCAGGGCGCCTCCTGTTTCGGGCCGGCCTACGAATTCCTCTTCATCCTGGAAACGGAGCTGCGCCGGCGAAAGCTGCGCGACCGGGTCCCGATGACGTTCGTCACCTCGGAGCCCTATATCGGCCATCTCGGTCTCGACGGCGTCGGGGACACCAAGGGTCTCCTGGAAAGCGAGATGCGGGAGAAGCACATCAAGTGGATCACCAACGCCCGCGTCGACAACGTCGCCCCCGGCCTGATGTCGGTGGAGGAGTTCGCCGACGACGGCTCGTCTCGCAAGGCCCACGAGCTGCCCTTCGCCTATTCGATGATGTTGCCCGCCTTCCGCGGCGTCGAGGCGGTGCGCGGCATCGAGAAGCTGACCAACCCACGTGGCTTCGTCGTCGTCGACAAGCACCAGCAGAATCCCGCCTTTCCCAACGTTTTCGCGGTCGGCGTCTGCGTCGCGATCGCGCCGGTCGGTGCGACGCCGGTGCCGGTCGGCGTTCCCAAGACGGGCTTCATGATCGAATCCATGGTGACGGCGACGGCGATGAACATCGGCGCCCTGCTTCGCGGCAAGGCGCCCACGGCACAGCCGACCTGGAACGCGATCTGCCTCGCCGACTTCGGCGACTCCGGCGTCGCCTTCCTTGCGCAGCCGCAGATCCCGCCGCGAAACGTCAATTGGTCCTCCAAGGGCGAATGGGTGCATCTCGCCAAGGTCGCCTTCGAGAAATACTTCCTGCGCAAGATGCGGCGCGGCGAGAGCGAACCGTTCTACGAGCGTTTCCTGCTCGACCGGCTGAACATCGCCAAGATCAAGGAGGTCCGAACCGGCACATGAGCACGACACGCCAGATCGTCTGCGGACATTGCGGGCGCATCAATCGCCTGCCGACCGAACGCGCACCGCACGGTGCGCGCTGCGGCGCCTGTCACCAGCCGATGTTCACCGCTCATCCGATCGAGGTGGACGAGGAGGCCTTCAGCCGCCATGTCGCGAGCAGCGACATTCCCGTGCTGGTCGACGTCTGGGCACCGTGGTGCGGCCCGTGCCGCGCCATGGCACCGATGTTCGAGCGCGCCGCGCAGCAGCTGGAGCCGAACGTCCGGCTGTTGAAGCTCAACTCGGACCATGCACCTGCACTGTCGTCGCGCCTCAACATCAGCGGCATCCCGACCCTGCTGTTGATGCGCGGCGGCCGCGAGATCGCCCGCCATTCCGGCGCGATGGATGCGCGCAGCATCGTCGCCTGGACCGAATCCAACCTGACCCGTTCGTAAGTCGCCAGATAAAAAGGAGCCTGTCATGAATGTCGATAAAGCCGTCCTCGCCTTTGCGGGATTCGTCGTCCTGCTCGGTCTCGTACTGGGCACCTATGTGAATGCGTATTGGTACCTGCTGACGGCGTTTGCCGGGCTGAACATGTTGCAGGCCTCGTTCACCGGCTTCTGCCCGGCGGCGATCGTGTTCAAGAAGCTGGGCCTGAGCAGCGGTTGCGCGTTCTCCTGAACGCGCAACCCGGCCTGTGATGCGGGGGAATTTGCCATGACCGACGACGCCTTCATCGAGGGACCTCTCTACGAGAAGCGGAGGAAGGTCTATCCGCAGTCGGTCCACGGCCCTTTCCGCCGCATCAAATGGGCGATCCTCTGCGTCACGCTCGGGACCTACTATCTGTTGCCGTTCGTGCGCTGGGATCGCGGACCCGGCCTGCCCGACCAGGCCGTGCTGATCGACTTCCCGCATCGGCGCTTCTACTTCTTCTTCATCGAGCTGTGGCCGCAGGAAGTCTACTACTTCACCGGCCTGCTGATCATCGCGGCCATGACGCTGTTCCTGATGAACGCGGTCGCCGGCCGGCTGTGGTGCGGCTACCTGTGTCCGCAGACCGTGTGGACCGACCTGTTCTATGCGGTCGAGCGCTGGGTCGAAGGCGACCGGCGCGAGCGCATGCAGGGCGACAAGCGTTACTGGACGTTCGATCACATCCGGAAGGTCGCACTCAAGCACTTCCTCTGGATCATGATCGCATGGTGGACCGGCGGCGCCTGGGTGCTCTATTTCGCAGATGCGCCGACGCTGGTGAAGGAGCTTGCGACCGTCCAGGCGCCCTTCATCGCGTATCTCTGGATCGGCATTCTCACCGCCACCACCTACGTCTTCGCCGGCCACGCCCGCGAGCAGATGTGCATCTACATGTGTCCATGGCCGCGGATCCAGGCGGCGCTGACCGACGAATGGGCGCTCAACGTCACCTATCGCCGCGACCGCGGCGAGCCGCGCATGTCGGTGAAGAAGGCGGATGCTGCCCGCGCGCAGGGCAATCCCGCCGGCGATTGCGTCGACTGCCATCAGTGCATCAACGTCTGTCCGACCGGCGTCGACATTCGTCACGGCATCCAGCTCGGCTGCATCCAGTGCGGCCTGTGCATCGATGCCTGCGACAACGTCATGAGCGAGATCGGACGGCCCAAAGGCCTGATCGGCTACGACACCGACATCAACATGCAGCGCCGGCGCGAAGGCAAGCCGCCGATCTACCGCATCATCCGTCCGCGCACCCTGGTCTATGCCGCAGCCATCGCCGTCGTCGGCAGCATCATGCTGTATACGCTCGCCACGCGCGCGACGATGGACGTCAACGTGCTACACGAGCGCAATCCGCTGTTCGTCCAGCTCTCGGATGGCGGTGTCCGCAACGACTACACCGTCCGCATCCTCAACAAGGGCCCGCAACGATCGTTCGCGCTCGAAGTCTCGGGCCTGCCCGGCGCGACCCTTCGCGTTGCGGGCATCGCACCGAGTTCCGACGGCAAGCCCGTGGTCGAGGTCGGGCAGGATCAGACCAGCGAAGTCCGGCTGTCGGTGCAGGTCGGCCCGGCCGATCTGCCGAAGACCTCGCGCGACATCGATATCGCGATCACCGACACGGTCAGCGGCGAACGCGCGGGTGCCCGTGACCATTTCGTCCCGGGTGACAAATAGCCACCCGGTGAGACATCGCCGGCACAGGGGAGGAATGGACGGCCAGGCCGCTCACGACCGCAACTGGAGACGCCAGGCGTCCGCCAACTCAAGCGAACAGCCGCCGCTCCCGCGCCAGCGCAGGTCGGGTCGGAATGGCATCGCAGTCCCGCACCTCGTTCGTGATCACCTTGAAGCGCACGAGTTCCGCCTGGCCAAAGGCGGTCGAAATGGCGACGTCGGCTGCATCCCTGCCGCGTGCGATCACGACGCGGCCGATGCGGGGATGATTGTGGCGCGCGTCGAACGTGTACCAACGTCCGCCGATGTAGGCTTCGAACCAGGCGCTGAAATCCATCGGCGCCGGATCCGGCGGCACGCCGATATCGCCGAGGTAACCGGTACAGTAACGGGCCGGGATGTTGATGCAGCGGCACAAGGTGACGGCGAGGTGCGCGAAGTCCCTGCAAACTCCGATACGCTCCTCGTGGCCTTCGGAAGCCGTCCGGTCGCTTCGCGCAAATTGATAGCCAAACTTGATATGGCCGTGAACATAATCGCAGATCGCCTGGACGCGGTGCCAGCCGCCGCTGATGCGGCCGAACGTCGACCAGGCCAGCTCCGTCAGGCGCTGGGTGTCGCAATAGCGACTGCCGAGAAGATACACCAGCGCTTCGTCGGGCAGCCGGTCCAACGGGATCTGTTCGGCTTGAGGCGCAACCTCGTCGGGCAACCCGCTATCCTCGATGATGAACTCGTTTCGAATGTTGATCTGACCGACAGGGGCGACGAGCCGCGTGCAGACGTTGCCGAACCCATCCTTGTAGTCCCTGAGCGCAACGTTCGGCGACACCCGGATGGCATGGTCGGTCAGAAGGTCGCCTTGCCTTGACGGATGAACGGTCAGCATCAGCACCATCGGCACGTCCTGAAAACAGTTGAACGCAATGTCGTAGCCTGCCCGGATCCTCAAGATCGTGTCCTCTCGCATCGCCATTGATGTCGATCGACAAGCCCCTTGGGGAACATTGGTTCCGCGTGCGCTACCGCGAACCTGCTGAAATGCAAGGCACTTGTGCGGTGTGCACACACAATTGGGCTCTTGGAACCGACGCAGAAGCAGGCTCATATGGTGCGAGCCTGAGTACAACAGATGCCCCTCTATTCCGTCCACCACAGCACGACCTACCGCTACCGGCAGCCCGTCAGACTTGGACAGCACCAGTTGCTGTTTCGTCCGCGCGACAGCTTCGATCAGCGTCTGCTCGCATGCCGACTCGCAGTGCGCCCCGAACCGTCGGAAATCCGCTGGATCCACGATGTGTTCGGCAATTGCATTACCCTCGTCGATTTTACCGCCCGGACCGACGTGCTGGAATTCGAGACCACGATCCGGCTGGAGCACACACCCGAGAACGCGCCGGATTTCCGGATCGAGCCATACGCCCGCGAGCATCCGTTCGCCTACGACGAGACCGAGTTGCCGGATCTTGCACCGTACATGCTCCGGCATCATCCCGGCGACGTCGCCGTCGACGACTGGTTGTCGAAATTCATTGCACCCTCGGCGAGCCGGCCGACGGGGCAACTGCTGATGACGCTCAACGAAGCGATCGCCGAAGGCTTCTCCTATCGGAGGAGAACCTCGCACGGCACGCAAACCCCCGCCGAAACGCTCGAGCTGCAGCAGGGAACTTGTCGCGATTTTGCCCTGCTGATGATGGAGGCCGCCCGATCGCTCGGTTTTGCGGCCCGCTTCATCACCGGTTACGTCTACGTGCCGGACCGCGACGGGCCGGCACGGCTGGGCGGGGGCTCGACCCACGCATGGTGCTCGATCTATGTGCCGGGCTCGGGCTGGGTCGAGTTCGATCCGACCAACGGGATTGTCGGAAACCGCGATCTGATCAGGGTCGGAGTTGCTCGCACGCCGGCGCAGGCGATTCCGCTCTCGGGGTCCTACTGGGGGGAGGCGGACGACGAACTCGGAATGGAGGTCGCGGTCAACGTGAAGACGGAGACCGGGCCGGAGCCCGAGGAGACGGGCACGGCGGCACCCGATCGGGCTGCGGTATCCTCAACGGGACGCTAACAGGACCGCTCGAATTGATTCTGCGGCCCAACGCTATTTTTCCAATCTTTGCGCTAAGGATGATCCTGCTGGGACGGGCTTTGCCTGCGTAGACGGGGACGACGGACGTGGTCGACATCGCGCATCAGACAGCGATCAATCCGGCATCGGCAAGGGATGCCGGCGCCGCGCGCGCGCTCGTTCCGCTCACGGCGGTCGACCCCGGCCAGTGGCGCGCACTCGCGCAGCGCGCGGTCGAGCCGAACGGATATTACCTGCCCGCCTGGGAGCTGGCTGTCAGTGCGACCGCACGCGGCCGCAGCAATGCCTCGGCCCTGCCGGCATTCGATGGATCTTCGACGCGGCTGATCGGACTGATGCCGGTCATCTCGCTCTGGCGCGCCTGGAAGATCCCCCTGCCCGCGCTGGCGAGCGCGCATCCCTACGGCACGCTGTGCAGCCCGCTGATCGACGGCGATGCGCCGATCGAGGCCGCCACGCAGCTGTTGCAGCAGGCGCGCGAGGCCGGTGCGCATGCGCTCGTGCTGACCGACGTCGCGCTCGACGGTGCGGCGATGAATTCGCTGAAGCAGGTCCTGGATCGCGCCGGCCTGAAGCCGCGAATCCTCTCCTCCTACATCCGCGCCAGCCTCGATGCGACACAGGATGGCGAGACGCTGCTGCGCGAGGCGCTCGGCGCCAAGAAGCTCAAGGAGCTGCGGCGCCAGCGCCATCGCCTGGAGGAGCACGGGCCCGTCATGTTCGAGGTCGCGCGCAAGCCCGACGAGATCGGGCCGGCGCTCGAGACATTCCTGCAGCTCGAAGCCGGCGGCTGGAAGGGCAAGCGCGGCACCGCGCTGATCCAGCATGCAGGCGATGCGGCCTTCATCCGCGGCGCCGTCCCCGCGCTGGCAGAGACCGCGCAATGCGAGATCGTCACGTTGCGCGCCGGCACCACGGCGGTCGCCGCCGGCATCGTGCTGCGCCACCAGGACCGTGCCTTCTTCTTCAAGCTCGGCGTCGACGAACGCTTCGCAAAATATTCGCCGGGCGTGCAGCTCACCCTCGAGCTCACCCGCCACCTCTGCGCCGATCCCGCCATCGCCAGCGCGGACTCGACGGCGAGCGCCGATCACCCCATGATCAATCCGATCTGGCGCGGACGCTTCGCGATCGGTGACGTGCTGATCCCGCTGCGCCGGCACGATCCGGTCGTGACGCTGGTTCACGCGGCGGTCGCGGCGCACGGCATCGCGTATGCAGCGGCGCGCCGCGCAGTTCGTCTACTTCGCAAATAGACCAGCTACTCCGCCGCCTGCGCGTTGATCTCCGCCGAGACCTGGCGGATGGCGCGCGCGAGCAGGTTCGGATCCTGCGCGCCGGAGACGGCGTATTTCTGCGCGAAGACATAGGTCGGAACGCCGGAGATGCCCTTCTCGGCGGCTTCCTGCGCATCGGCCGAGACGCGCGCCACGTCCTCGTCGGTGGCGAGGCGCTTGCGCACGTCGTCGGCATCGAGACCGACATCGGCGGCCGCCTGCACCAGCACGTTCACGTCGGTGAGATCGCCGCCATCGCGGAAGTACAGCTCCATCAGGCGCTGCTTCATCTCTGGCGCCTTGCCGATCGCTTCGGCCCACAGGATGAGGCGATGGCAGTCGGTCGTGTTGGGCTGGCGCGCCACCAGCTCGGGCTTGTAGACGAGACCCTCCTCGCCCGCGGCCGCGACGACGCGCCCCGCAATGCCCTTATAGGCCTCGACCGAGCCGAACTTCTGGGTGAGATAGTCCTCGCGGCTGATGCCCTCGCGCGGCACCCAGGGATTGAGGAAGAAGGGACGGAAATTGAGCTTGACGGGAACGTCGGGCACGAGCGCCAGCGCGCTCTCGATCCGGTGCTTGCCGATATAGCACCAGGGGCACACCACGTCGGAGACGACGTCGATCTGGAGCGGTTTCAGCGTGCTCATGTCAGGCGCCTCCTTCGGGCAAGTCACGGGTTCGCCCAAAGATAAGCAGAACCCGCCCCGAGGCAAGAGCGCTAGGTCATGGCTGCCGCGATCTGCTTCAGCCGTTCGGCCGTGCGCTCGTCCGCCGGAAAGAACGTCTCCAGCGCCAGCTCCGACAAGGTGATGTCCACGGGCGTGCCGAACACCATGGTGGTGGAGAAGAAACTAAGTATCTCGCCCTCGTGCCGCAGCTTGAAGGGGATGGCGACATTGTCGCTCGACAGCGGCGCCGAACGCGCCGGAATGGGATAGCTCTTCAAATCATTGTAGAGCTTGATCAGCTCGGGATCGGCCGTGGCCTCGCATTGGCGGTGCAGCCGCTCCAGCAGATGGCCGCACCATTCCGCGAGATTGACCGTGCGGGGCGCCAGCGCCTCGGGATGGAAGGCCAGCCGCAGCACGTTGAGGGGCTGGCCGAGCAGATGCGGCGGGACGCCTGCGAGCAGCGGCGGCACCATGCGATTGGCGGAGACCAGGTTCCAGTGCCGGTCCACCGCAAGCGCGGGGTTGGGCTCATGTGCTTTGAGCACCAGGTCGATCGCCCGGCGGGCTGATTTCAAGGCGGGATCCTCCAGCGTGCGCTGCGGGAACGCCGGCGCGTAACCGGCGGCGACCAGCAGCACGTTGCGTTCGCGCAAGGGCACGTCGAGGCGCTCGGCGAGCCTCAGCACCATGTCGCGCGAAGGCGCCGCACGGCCGGTCTCGACGAAGCTCAGATGCCGCGCCGAGATCTCGGCTTCGCCCGCGAGATCGAGCTGGCTCATGCGGCGGCGCTGCCGCCATTCGCGCAAATGGTCGCCGATATGGACCGGCTGGCTGCGTTCGGTACGTGCCGTGGAAGCATGTGCGTTCATGGTCGAAAACCTAGCATGCGGATTTCGGCCCTTCCATTACCCGCGAGGTAATCGAATTGGGGCGCGGCCGCGCGCATCTTTGATCGCAACAGGAGATGACCATGATCGCACTGCTGCTCTACCGCACCGTTGCAGACCACGTCCTGCCCTGGGCCATGGCATTCGCAACCCGGATGCTGGCGCGCAGCCTCAACATGCCGGAGCCGCTGGTCCATTCGACCGGCGACTATGTCGTCGCCCGGGTCATCGCCTTCGAGCACGGCGTCGGCAGGAGCCTCTGCCCGTTCCGCCTCGCCCGCCTGCTCCGCGCCTGGTGGCGCGGTCGGCGTTGAGTTCCACCCCGAGCCCACCCCAACCCAGGAGCCCCCAAGATGATCGAAGCCTCCACCTTCCTGCGCCGCGCACTTCTCGCCGACGCCGTCTTCAGCGGCATCGCCGCGCTCGGCTTCACCTTCGGTGCAGGCGCGTTCGCGACACTGTTCAATCTGCCCGAAGCATTGCTGCTCGAAGCCGGCCTGTTTCTGATCGCCTACACCGCGCTGGTCGGCTGGCTCGCCTCGCGCGCTTCCGTGCCGAGACGGCTCGTCCTGCTGGTCGTCGTTGGCAATGCGGCCTGGACGGTCGGCAGCATCGCCCTGCTGCTCTCTGGCGCGGTGTCACCGAACCTCGCCGGCGAGCTCATGGTTGTGGCGCAGGCGATCGCGACCGGCGTGTTCGCCGAGCTGCAATATGTTGGATTGCGCAGGAGTGCGGGTGTCGCGGCGGCGTGACCTTCTCGTGCCCCGGACGCACTGCAGCGTGCAACGCTGCGGCGCAGAGCCGGGACCCAGCACCGCATGCCGCGCCGATGCGTGGGCCCCGGCTCTGCAGCGCTTCGCTCCCGGGGAGCGCTGCGCTGCGTCCGGGGCACGAGAGCGACGCATTGTCGCCGCTGCGCTCGCCATGACGACGAAAGGTGCATTTGCTTCGCCTCTCCGCTGAAATCAGAATCGCAGACGCGCGCTTCCCTTCTCGCGGCGGATTTCGCCCGAGCTTTGCTTCGTTGCTTGCGCCTTTCGATTGCCGGAGGGCGCAGGGAAGACCGGGCGCCGGCGGCACCCGAGTCCGTGTACAAGGAAATGCACACGGGGTGGACCACAGGTGTTGCCGGTCGCCCGGCCTTCCCTGCGCGGATGGTTTTAACGGTGTCCTTCGTGCTCTCCTCGGGGAGCGTTGCACTATTGCCCCCGTCGCCTTACGGCTTTCTCTGATGCGCGCACCCGGTTGGGCCGCCGCATCACCGCAAGCCTTGACGCCAGAACCCCGGGCGTCGGGACCACACGACTTCTCCGTCCGCGGACGATTTGGCCTCAGCGCCCGGGGCTTAGTGTGCGCACCCCAGACCATCGACCAAACCGCTGTGACCGCGCCGTGTCGTATGCGCATCGCCTGAGACTCACGGTTGCCCGCCCTGTCCTCACGCAAATCGCGCCGGCGCTACCGCGTCCACCGCACCCCGGCCCGCATCTCGTGACGATCGCGAAGCGCCCCTCTGGCAGGGTCGGGATGGCGGACATATGCCATAAATCCGAAATTCGGAAAAGCGATATATTTTCGTACGACGAGATTGACAGACTTTAGGTGTTTTGCCCGACGCCTCGCCGTTCCGCTATTGGGACAAGCCCCGCGACGAAGCAACGACCGAGGAGCGGTAGAGCACCAATCCTCATGGGAGCCATCACATGACCGGTATCGTCGCAACTTCGTCCGAAGAAGCCGTTGCTTCTACGGTCACTAAGACCCCTACCGAGCAGCTTTACACGCCCCCGGCAAAAGGACGCAGCCGGTTCCATCTGGTAGAAACTTCAAAAATTTCGTGCCATGGTTGTTAGTGGGAGGTAACAACCATGACCGACAGTTACGAGTCGCTAGCGCGACGGCGGATGCATCCGAAGCTTCGTGTCTTGGCCAACAGCGATGCGCGAGTGAACGCTGCCAAAGCTGAAATACAGGGCTGTCTCAAGGTGACCTCCACCCTCGCCGCACAGGCTCCGAGCCTCGGAGCCGCAGTTGCACCCGGGCAGATTTCCAAAAGTAAAACCGCGGTCAAAGACCTGAATACCGCCGACCGGCGCGAAAATGTCGAGGTGAATGTTTTCGTCCGCTCGACCGAGCCTTTAAAACCGGGACCGCACGTTCGCGCTCAAGGCCGGCTCGCCGCAATGCGGCTCGGGCTTGAGGAGATCGAGAACCTCGCCGGCGACGCCAATATCGTCATCATCGAGCCGGCGGAGACTTTGAAACCGCCGCGGCCGCTCAAGGGCAGCGCGACCACCAGTACCCCGACGGCTCGCGTGGTCGCCAACGAACGCAAGAAACATGGTGACGGTGCCGGCGTCATCATCGGGGTCATCGACGTCGAAGGATTCGATTGGGACCATCCCGATTTCCAGGACCAGGCCGGCAAATCGAGGTTCGTCAGCATCTGGGATCAGGGCGCTAAGAACGGCACGCCACCGACTGGGTTCGATTACGGCCGCGTCCTTACTTCCGCCGACATGGCGCAGGCGGTTGCGGGGGCCAAGCAGGTGCATGTGTCGCCGCATGATCTCGAGCCGCAGTCGCAGATGGTCGTCGGCTCGCACGGGACGCATGTGGCCAGCATTGCGGCCGGCAATAGCGGCGTTTGCAGCAAGGCCGACATCGCCGCAGTCCTAATTTCGCTTCCGGACGAAGACCTCGAGCGCAGAACCTCATTCTACGATTCGACGCGGCTGCTCGATGCCGTGATCTACCTGCTTGATCTCGCCGCCGGCCGACCGATCTCGATCAACATCAGCCTCGGAACCAACGGGCATGCGCATGACGGCTCAAGCGCACTCGATCGGTGGCTCGATGTCCTGCTCGCCGAACCCGGCCGATCGATCTGCATTGCGGCCGGCAATGCGGGCCAGGAACGACCCGAAGCTCCGGACGACCTCGGATACATGCTGGGCCGCATCCACGCCGGCTCGCGCATCGCGGCGCAGGGGCTCGATCACGACCTTGAATGGGAAGTGGTCGGAGACCGCATCAAGGATGCCTCGGAAAACGAGATGGAGCTTTGGTACGAACCGCAGGACCGCTTCGCGATCAGCGTCCGCCCGCCGGACGGAAAATGGATCGGGCCGATCGCGCCGGGCGAATTTCTGGAGAATTTCCAGCTCGCCGACCGCACCATGTTGAGCATTTACAACGAGCTGCATCATCCTGCGAACGGCGCCAACTACATCGCAGTCTACTTGACGCCCTTCATGGGTAACGTCGTGGTCGGCGTGAGGGCAGGAACCTGGCTCGTTAAGCTCCACGGTCTTGTCGTCCGCGACGGCCGCTTCCACGCCTGGATCGAACGCGACGATCCGGTCGATATCGGCGACGGCGCGCACTACTGGCCGTCGTTCTTCTCGCCGCGATCAAACGTCGATGCCTCCTCAGTGAGCGCGCTTGCCTGCGGCCAGCGCGTCGTCTCGGTGGCGAATCTCCACGAGGCGCGCCGCAGCGCGCATATCACATCGAGCCAGGGGCCGACCCGCGACGGCCGGCCCAAGCCCGACATCGTGGCACCCGGCACAGACATCGTCGCCGCGAACGGTTTCGGCGATCCGGCTGAGCCGTGGATACCCATGACTGGCACCAGCATGGCGAGCCCGTATGTGGCGGGCGTGATCGGATTGATGCTCGCAGTCGAGAAGACCCTCACGGCGGCGCAGATCCTCGGCATCCTCAAAGCGACCGCGCAACCGTTGCCGGGCGGCACGTTCGAATGGGTGAACGATTGTGGCTTCGGAGTGATCATGCCGGAAGCCTGCCTCAGGGAGGCGGGCCACGTCACGACCCGGCGCGACGCGAAGGATCGTTTCAAGGGGCACGTGTCATGAAGATCACGTTGCTGCCCTCGGAGAAGGGCGATTGCTTGCTGGTCGAATCCGACGACGTCGCGATCCTCGCGGATGGCGGCATGCCCGGCTCTTACGCGGCCGAGGTACGACCCTTTCTCGGACGCTTCGCTGCGGCCGGTGGCGAGCTCGATCTCGTGTATGTCTCGCATGTCGACCAGGATCACATCGCCGGCGTCCTGCAGCTCCTCGAAGACACGGTCCAGTGGCGCGTGCACAAGCACAAGGTCGCGAACAATCGGCCTTCGACCAAGCCCAAGTTTGATGAGCCGCCGGCCGTCAAGCGCATCTGGCACAATTCCTTCAAGGCACTGGTTCCGGAGAATGCCGGCGAAATCGGCACCATGCTGGCGGCGCGGGCCAACACTCTGTCGAGTTCGGGCAATCCCTCCGCGATCAAGCTTGCGGCCGCCTACAGCAACATCGCCAACTCCATCCCGGAGGCGATCAAGGTTTCGCGGCGCATTGCGGCCGATCAGCTCGACATCCCCTTGAACGGCGAGTTCAACCACCTGCTTGCCATGGTGCGTGGCAACAACGCCATCAAGCTCAAACCTGGAAGCAAGCTGTCGATCCGCGTCATCGGGCCATTCGAGAAGGATTTGGAGATACTCCGGGACTATTGGAATGCATGGCTGAAGGACGTGAAGAACGCCAATGCGGTAAGAAGCCTGAAGGAGTGGCTTGAAAATAACCGCGCGGGTCTTCCCGCCGGGACGCTCGGCCTGTCAATCGACGACGAGATTGGCCGGCGCGCGAAGGTCACGGAGCCGAATCTCGCCTCGCTCATGTTGCTGCTGGAGGAGACAAAACCCGGCGGCGGCGTCACGCGCGCCATCATGACCGGCGACGGCCACCACGAGGACGTCCTGGCCGGGCTGGAGCATCACGGCCTCCTCGCAAACGGCAAGGGACTTCATGTGGACCTGCTCAAGATCCAGCATCACGGCTCGGAGCACAACCTGGACCGGGATTTCGTCAAGCGTATCACCGCCGATCACTACGTTTTCTGCGCCAATGGAGAGCACGAGAATCCCGACCTGCGGATCATCGAGGTGCTGTTGAAGTCCCGCCTCGGAGAGGACGACGAGCTCTCGCCCAATCCCGAAGCCGGCCAGTCCTTTACGGTGTGGCTCAACTGCTCAAGCCAGTATCTCAAGAAGCAGATCGAAGCCAAGGAGGAAGCCGGCAAGTCGACCACGAAGCTGGAGAAATCGCTCGAGCATTTCCTGCTGGTCGAGGAGGCACTGGCAGAAGCGAAGGCCGAGAGCGGTGGCAAGCTCAAGGTGAAAACGCTGAAGGCCAATCCGCTTGTGCTGGAGATCTGATCGCTTCGCTACGCCTTGGCGCGACCGACCTTGCCGGCGAAGTGCTTGCCGTTCAGCTTCTTCTTTTTCGTCGACCCGACCTTCGCATCCACTTTCTCGGCCTTCTCGGCCCTCGCCTTCACCTTGGCGCGTTCGGCCCGCGCCTCGGCGCGCAGCTTCTTGCGCTTCTTCTCGCAGGAATCGCATTTGCAGCCGATCGGCTTCAGATAGGCTTTGAAATAGTCGGTGCCGTAATCGTAGTTGATCTCCTCGCCCGGCTCGATGTTCTTGATCGCGCGGATGAAGACCTTGCGCTCGCGCGGCCGGACGTCGGATTCGGCGTTGGGCCGGCAAGAATGGTTGATGTAGCGGGCGAGGTTCTTGCGCACCGACCCGTCGATGGTCCAGCGGCCGTTGAGCTCGAACAGATATTTGTTCTCGATCTCGTCCTGCTCGGGAATCCTGGAATCCAGGATCGGTCCGAAATAGCGGATGATCCGGGTGCCCTTCTTGATCGGCTTGGTGGCGAAGAGGCCGAGCCCGGTCTTGGAACGGCCGACGCGATAGGGTTTGTTCGAGGATGTGGCTGGCATGATCAGGAGTACGAAGGCGCGAACGAGGCTGGAGGAGCCCAAGCGAAGCCGCTCTTCTAGAACGATTCCGTGCCGCTGTCAGGTGCCTGGCGGTGCTGTTTGAACCTTGCCCACAATCAAGGCGTCTGATGGTACGAAGTTCCGGCTGCCTCGAAGTGTCATCATGATCCGCTTGACCGCCCCGTCGCTCACCGCGCTGCTGATCTGCGCCGGCCTCGGCTGCGCCAACGCCCAATCCGTGGGCAGCAGCTACACCTCGACGGCGCCGAAGGACTGCCGCCAGATCGGCAAGCCCAGCGACCTCGACGGCAGCACCACGCGGGTGTGTCCGGGCAAGGACGGACTCGTGGTGCTGATTGCCGAGGATGATCTGCGCGAGATCGTCTCCGTCGGCCGCAATCGCAGGCAAGCGGCGGAGGAACCGGCAGCCGACGTCTGGTTCGCGCCGTTCAACTCATCCGACAGCACCGTCGAATGGCGCACTGCCGGCGAAAAGCCGTTTGCGATCATCCAGCGCTGGCACATCGCGGACAACGCCGATCCCGACAAGCAGGGACGGCCGAAGACCAAGGCCATGCTGGTGGTGACCCGGCTGCCGCCGGGCCCGGTCTGCCACGTCGCCTATGTCGACGCGATCGCCAACCCGACCGCCAATGAGCTCGCTCGCAAGGCTGCGGACGATTTCGCCCGGGGCTTCACGTGCGGAAAGGACAAGGTGAAGATCATCGGCACGAGCGGGCGCGCCGTCGAGCTTGCGACGATGCGCTAGCCTCTCGCCCTGGCGCGACGATGGACGCCTCACAATGGCGAGAGTTGCGTTGGGATCAGGGGCCCGTCGGCTTGCCCGTGATCGGCGCCGTCAGCATCGCCTCGAGCAGGCGTTCGGCAGTCGTCCCCTCGGGCAAGCGACCGAGGATGTCCTCGAGCCGCCCGTCGAGCAGCAGCATCGTGAAGCCGTGCACCATCGACCAGGCGCGCGCGATCGCCGCGCCCTGGGTCAGCGTCAGCGCGTCTTCGCTGATCTGCTCCTGCCGCATCATGCCGATCGCATTGGCAAGCCCCGCGAAGGAGGCCTCGGCGGCCTCGTGCAGCGAGGGTCTCGAATAGTCCAGCCGCTCGGTGCGGAACATGATGCCGTACATGCCGGGATGCGCCTGCGCATAGGCGACATAGGCTTTCGGCCTCGCCAGCGCGCGTTCGAGCGGCGTCGTGGCGGCATCGCAGGCCGACGCCATCGCGGCGTTGAACTGGCGGAAGCCGACAGCGGCGAGCTCGCTGAGAAGCCCCGTGAGATCGCCGAAATGATGAGTGGGCGCGGCATGCGAGACGCCCGCCTCGCGCGCCACCGCGCGCAATGTCAGGCCGGCGAGCCCGTCGCGCTCGAGCACCCGTTCGGCGGCCCTGAGCAGCGCCTCGCGCAGGGCCCCGTGATGATAGGGTGTCTCGGTCCTCGCAGCCGCCGGGCGCCGCGCGGGACGCGCCTGCGCCTTCGCCGCCGACGATGTCTTTTTCGGAGTGCGCGGGTTACGCGCGGTTTCGCTCTTGCCCATGGGACAAGCTATATGACGCAATATTGACAGTGTAAAGATTTCGCTTGACCGGAACGGCAACCGGTACTACTTGATCTTTACGATGTAAAGATAGGGAGCAACGCCGTGGAGCAGGTCGCCGAGCGCCGCAACAATATCGCACCGATCCCATTCGAGGCCGACGCACCCTTCCTCAAGATCATCGGCGAATTGCCGCGCGAGCTGAACGGCACGCTCTACCGCAACGGTCCCAATCCGCAGTTCGAATCGCCTGGCGCACACTGGTTCGTGGGCGACGGCATGCTGCACGCCTTCCATCTCGAAAACGGCCGCGCCAGCTATCGCAACCGCTGGGTTCGCACGCCGAAATGGCTCGCCGAGCACGATGCCGGCCGGGCCCTGTTCGGCGGCTTCGGCCGCAAGCTGCCGGATGCACCGGCCAACCTCACCGATGGTGGCGTCGCCAACACCAACGTCATCTTCCATGCCGGCAAGCTGCTCGCGCTGGAAGAAGCGCACCTGCCCACGGAGATCGAGCCGGGCACGCTGGCGACGCGCGGCTATCACAACTATCAGGGCCACGTCGCCGGCAGTTTTACCGCGCATCCGAAGATCGATCCCGTCACGGGCGAACTGGTGTTCTTCGGCTACAATGCCGCGGGACCGTTGACGCCTGCCCTCTCCTACGGATCGATCGACGTAACAGGCAAGGCGACGCGCTTCGAGCGCTTCGAGGCGCCCTATGCCAGCATGGTGCACGATTTCATCGTCACCGAAAACCATGTGCTGTTTCCGATCCTGCCGATCACGGGCAGCATGGAGCGCGCGATGAGCGGACGGCCGCCCTATGCCTGGGAGCCGGACAAGGGCGCCTATGTCGGCGTGATGAAGCGCAGCGGCGCCGCCAAGGACATCGTCTGGTTCCGTGCCGAAGCCTGCTACATCTTCCACGTCATGAATGCGTGGGAAGACGGTGACCGCATCGTCGCAGACGTCATGCAGTTCGAGGAAGCGCCGCTGTTTCCGCATCCCGATGGCCGCCCCACCGATCCGGAGAAATCGCGGGCCCGCCACTGCCGCTGGACGTTCGATCTCGCAGGCAATACCGACCGCTTCCAGCAGACCTATCTCGACGATCTCACCGGCGAATTCCCCCGCATCGACGACCGCCGCGCCGGACTGAAAAACCGACACGGCTGGTATGCCTGCGCCAATCCGAAACTGCCGATGTTCGACGCGCTCTCCGGCGTCGTCCATGTCGACGGCAACGGAAGGCGGCTCGGCCATTATGCGCTGCCCGCCGGCGACACCATCTCCGAGCCTGTGTTCGTCGAGCGATCGAAAGATGCGGCCGAGGGCGACGGCTGGCTGCTGGCGGTGATCTGGCGGGCGCGCGAGAACCGCAGCGACCTCGCCGTGTTCAACGCCACCGACATCGAGGCCGGCCCCGCTGCATTGGTGCAACTCGGCCACCGCGTGCCCGACGGCTTCCACGGCAACTGGGTCGGGGCGGCGTAGCGGGCGGAACGACATCGCGAATGCAGAGATCTCCCATGTTCATGTCCCCGATCACCTCCCAGATCACCGTGGGCTGCTTCGTCCTCCTCGCCCTGACCGGCGCTGCGGGCGCATTCCAGATGATCCGGCTGCGGCGGAGCCGCCATACAGTCTTCAACGGCGGCATCTTGCTCAGCCTTGGTCTGTCGACCGGTGCCGCACTGCCACTCCTGCCCTGGGGCGAAATGGTCGAGATGGCATTGGACCAAGCCGTTGCCGTTCTTCAATTTCTGGAGGTCACTTACGTAATTTTGACGCTGTAAAGATTGCGCTTGACATTGCGTCGTGCACGCATCATCTATCTTTACATCGTAAAGATCGGCTTCACGAGGCGGCCCATGGCGATTTTCCTGACCCTCGCGCCCCAAGGCGCCTTCGCCTTCCTGATGCTGGTGACGTCAGCCGTGATCAGTGTGCTTGCGGCATTGGTAATCTGCTTCGCCACCGCTGCAATCGACGTCGCGCGCGGCCGCTCGGTCAAGATCCTGGCCTGGGCTCGGCGATCGTGTTGCTCAATGCCAATTACGTGATCACCGGCGCCTGGACCGCGGCCGCGCTGCTGCTGCTCTACGCCCCCGGCCTGCCGCTCTGGTCGAGCCTTCCGGTTGCTTTTGCCGCCCGGAACAGTGCGATATACTTCACAAAGTGGTATCCCGAGTATTGCCGGATCAAGTACGCTAGGCCTGCCCGCGCATTGCTCAGCGCACGCTGAACAGGATTGACGATGAAGGACGTATTCGCCCGCCTCGCCTCCGACCTCTTCTCCGCCATCCTCTTCCTGGTCATCTATCTCATCACCGACAACGTCATCCTGGCGACGTCTGTGGCGATCGCCGGCGCGTTCGCACAAGTGGTCTACGCCCGCATCAAGGGACAGCAGCTCAACTACATGACATATGCGAGCCTCGCGCTCGTCGTCGGATTGGGCGCGATCACGTTGCTGACCAATGATCCCCGCTTCATGCTGGCGAAGCCCGCGATCGCGCATTTCGCGATCGGCCTCATCATGCTCAAGCGCGGCTGGATGCTGCGCTACATGCCGCCGATCGTCACCGAGACCATTCCGGAATACGTGACGGCTGCGGGCTATGCCTGGGCCGTGCTGATGTTCGTCATCGGCGCCGGCATGATCGCTGTCGCATCGACCGGCGATTTGAAGCTGTGGGCGTTCTACCTCACCGTGGTCGCAGGCGGCGGCAAGATTCTGGCCTTTGCCGTTCAATATGTCGTTCTGCGCCTCATCGTCACCAGCCGCCGGCGTGCCGCCGCCCGCGCCTAAATGCCCTAAGTACGATGCGATTGGGATGAATCGTCATCGCGCTTTAGGTCGTTGTTTAAGCATGATCTTTTCGGAAAGCCGCTCCGCACTTTTCCGGGTCATGCTTTGGGGCAGGGTTAGGCAGGAGCTGCAAGTTGGGCTATAGCCTCGCTCCGGACGGGCCGCGGATCGTCGCGGACCGCCGGAATCTGTTCGGGAGACGGGAATGGCCGTGGACGGCAATTGGAATCTGACCATGACGACGCCGATGGGCGAACAGCAGGCGACGCTGAGCCTGAAGGCTGCGGGCGGCACGCTCACGGGCACGCTGGGCGCGCAAGGTAACACCACCGAGATCTTCGACGGCACCGCCTCCGGCGACAACGTCTCGTGGAAGGCCTCGATCGACAAGCCGATGCCGCTCACCCTCGAGTTCACCGGCACGGTCTCCGGCGACAGCATCAGCGGCGAGATGGGCATCGGCCCCATGGGCAGCTTCCCGTTCACGGGCGCACGGGCGTAACGCTCAGCTCAAATGAGCAGGCGTGGGCTCCGTCTCATCGCGGCGACGATCCTGTCTGTCGCGGCACAAGCAGCGCGCGCGGATGACACCGAACCGGCGTGGCGCGCGACCGCGCTCGCCCTGGTGCCGGCAGGCTATGTCGCCGGCACCGCCTATCGGACCGAGGGTTCGACCGGCTATCTCGCGGTCTATCCCGCGACATCGGACGATCCGAAGACACCGGGAAGCGTCCTTGCTGCGCGCCAGGCTCTGGTCGTCACGCTGACTTTGGACGCGATGCGGGCGACGTCAGCCGAGCTGCAGCCACGCACCGAGCCGAATCCCGACAACGACGACAGCGAGTTCGCCAGGCTGCACGCCGAGCTGGCCGCCAAGCGCGCGACGCTGCCTGCTGGCACCGAGCCCTGCGATCTCGGCGCCTGGTCGATCGACAAGGACCCTAGCGGCCTCAACGTGCGCGCCGAGCCGTCGGTCAAGGCGCGCGTGCTCGGCACCTTGCCGCCGCCCTACCGGCTCAAGCTCGGCGGCGCCGAGAACACGCCCGAGGGCGGCTGGCTGACCGAATTCCGCATCATCGGCTACAGGGACGGCTGGTTCCTGATCGAAGGCGCGAGGCCGCCGGGCAAGGATTACGAGGACGAGAAGCGATATCCGCGCAGCGCACCGAAGCCCTATGCCGGACGCGGCTGGATCGCCTCGAACAAGGTCGGCGCGGCCTATGCCAATGGCGGCACGCGCATGGGCGGACTGTTCCAGGCGCCCTTCGTCGATGCGAAATGGATGCCGGCACAGCGCGAGCTCGGCGGAGCGCTCGACACCGACGGCGGCCCGAGGCGCCTCTTGGCCTGCAGCGGCTTGTGGGGTCTCGTCGAGAGCCACGAAGGCGTCCGCGGCTGGTGGCGCGCGCTGTGCTCCAACCAGGTCACGAATTGCAGTTAACTAGGCGAGCGCGCCGCGACATTCTCTCCCTTGCCTTTTATGCAATTCAGGATTGTATCCGGGGATGACGCCCGGAGGCAACAATGTCCGATAGCATCGCGCGTTCAGCTCACCGATCAGTGTCCGCCGCGTTTGTCTGCACTCTCTTGGTAGTAACCATGCCGGTCGCGCGCGGCCAGCATTGGCCGCCGAAGATTACTCCGGAGGCAACGACCTGGAAGCCCGCCTCGATCTTTGAAAAAGACAGCAACGACGAGCCCAAGAAAAAGCCGCGCACGAACCTGAGCGGCGCAGCGTGCGTCCCGACCACGCCCAAATTCACGTCATGCCTGATTGCCAATGACGAGAAGAAATATGCGCAGTTCTTCTCGATTGAAGGCAACGTGCTCGTTCCAAAAGATCTCATCCGGCTGTCGGACGATGACGACGATCCCGATGCCGAGGGCGTCGCCTATGACGAGGGCTTCTTCTATGTGACCGGCTCGCATGGCCGAAGCCGACGCGGTGACGAGAAAAACCTGTCGAGCTACACCGTGTTTCGAATCGCCGTGGATCCGAAAACCGGAGTTCCCAAGACCAAGCCTAACGCCGAAACCGTCGAGGGCGTGGAAGCGAGCCCACGGCTGCGCAAAGTGCTCAAGAAAGACGACGACGTCGAGGCGTATTTCAACGAGCCGCTTGCGAAGGGCGGCATCAACATCGAAGGAATTGCGGTCAGGAACGGCCGCATGTACTTCGGGCTGCGAGGCCCGTCGGTGAAACGACGCGCCTACGTGGTCAGCGTCAATGCCGATGCGCTCTTCGTCAAGCACGACGATCTCAAGCCCACGACCACACCGCTCGAACTCGGCAAGGATACCGGGATTCGGGACCTCGCCGCGGTCCGCGACGGCCTCTTGATACTCGCGGGCCCGACGCGCGAAGAAGACGTTCCCTATACCGTCTGGCTGTGGGACGGCAGCAGCGAGACTGCGAAGCCCATGGCGACGCTCGATCTGAGCAAGGTGAAGCAAGGCGCCAAAGCGGAAATCCTGCTTCCTCTTGAGGAGGACGCCACCAGCATTCGCGTCCTCATCATGTTCGACGGTGTCGAAAATGGCGGCGCCGTCTCGTTCAGGATCAAGCGCTGAACGCACGTCCGCCGGCCAGGGACCGGCGGACGCAACCGGACCAGGTCAGCCCAAATTCAACTCCTTGAAGAAATCATTCCCTTTGTCGTCGATGATGATGAACGCCGGGAAGTCGACGACCTCGATGCGCCAGATCGCTTCCATGCCGAGTTCGGGATATTCGAGCACCTCGACCTTCTTGATGCAGTGCTCGGCGAGATTCGCGGCGGCGCCGCCGATCGAGCCGAGATAGAAGCCGCCGTACTTCTTGCAGGCCACGCGCACGGCCGGCGCGCGGTTGCCCTTCGCCACCATCACCATCGAACCGCCGGCGGCCTGGAACTGGTCGACGAAGGAATCCATGCGGCCCGCGGTGGTCGGACCGAACGCGCCGGAGGCGTAGCCTTCGGGCGTTTTGGCGGGACCGGCGTAATAGACCGGATGGTTCTTGAAATAGTCCGGCAGCGGCTCGCCCTTCTCCAGCCGCTCGCGCAGCTTGGCATGGGCGCTATCACGCGCGACGATCATGGTGCCGGTCATCGAGACGCGGGTCTTGATCGGGTATTTCGAGAACGTCGCCAGAATGTCCTTCATCGGCTGGTTGAGGTCGATCTTGACGACCTCGCCGCCGAGCGACTGCTCGACCTCAGGCAGGTACTGCGCCGGGTTGTGCTCGAGCTCCTCGAGATAGACGCCGTCCCTGGTGATCTTGCCGAGCACCTGGCGGTCGGCCGAGCAGGACACGCCAAGCCCGATCGGCAGCGATGCGCCGTGACGCGGCATGCGGATCACGCGGACGTCGTGGCAGAAATATTTCCCGCCGAACTGCGCGCCGACGCCGAGCGACTGCGTCATCTTGTGGATCTCCTTCTCCATCTCGACGTCGCGGAAGGCGTTGCCGTCGGGCGAGCCGTGCGTCGGCAGCGCATCGAGATAGCGCGCCGAGGCGAGCTTCACCGTCTTCATGCACAGCTCGGCCGAGGTGCCGCCGATCACGATGGCGAGGTGATAGGGCGGGCACGCGGCGGTGCCGAGCGTGAGGATCTTCTCCTTGAGGAAAGCGAGCAGCCGGTCCTTGGTCAGCACCGATGGCGTCGCCTGGAACAGAAAGCTCTTGTTGGCGGAGCCGCCGCCCTTCGCCATGAACATGAACTTGTAGGCGTCATCACCTTCGGCGTAGATCTCGCACTGCGCCGGCATGTTGTTGGCGGTGTTCTTCTCCTCGTACATCGAGAGCGGCGCGACCTGCGAGTAGCGCAGATTGCGACGCAGGTAAGCGTCGCGCGCGCCTTCCGACAGCGCGGCCTCGTCATCACCGTCGGTGATGACGTTGCAGCCCTTCTTGCCCATGATGATCGCGGTGCCGGTGTCCTGGCACATCGGCAGCACGCCGCCGGCCGCGATGTTGGCGTTCTTCAGGAAGTCGAGCGCAACGAACTTGTCGTTCGGGCTCGCCTCGCCGTCCTCCAGGATGGCGCGGAGCTGCTTCAGATGACCGGGCCGCAGGTAATGGTTGATGTCGCCAAAAGCCGCCTCCGACAGCGCCCGTAGCGCCTCGCGCGACACCACCAGCATGTCCTTGCCGAGCACCTTCTCGACCCTGACGCCCTCGGACGAAATCTTGTTGTAGGGCGTCTCGTCCTTGCCCAGCGGGAACAGCGGGGTGTGCTTGTAGGGCGGAACGGGCTTGGACTGGTCGGGGAAGGCGGTGGGAGCGTTCATGGGGCAAATCTCGGGGTTTTGGGGCCCTGGCGGGCTCTCAGCATAGAAGCGTTCTAAGCGCATTTTGGCCAGAAAAGAAAGGGAGCGGTGCGCATGGGAGAGGCAGGCCGGGCTGGGGAAGGCATTGGCACAGCTCGTGGAAATGCCTCTGCCCGCCCTTGCGCTTCGCGTCCGCCGACGCTTGAATGCGCGCCCTAAGGGGCTTTTCATCATGACATTGAAACTGAACGTCCGCGGCGCGATCCTGGTCGCCGCCGCCATTGCCGGTCTTGTGGCCCTCGCCTCACCCGCGCGCGCCGACCGCTGCGACGACAGCGCCAAGGAGCTGGCGAACCAGGTCGATCGCCTGAAGGTGAATTTCCGGGCGGCCAACGTCGTCTACATGACGCATCCGGCGGCCAAGGAACTGTCCGTCGCCTGCCGCGGCGACAAATATTCGATCGAGCTCTATGCCAAAGGCGATCGCAAGCCCAAGCCGGAGTTCTATGCGCTGGTCGGATCGATGGCCGCGATCGTCTTCACTGTGACGAAGGACGACACGACGACGGGCGCGACACGCTGCCTGAAGCGGATGGGTCTGCTCCGCGGCGACAAGGTCAGCATGCGCTATCGCCGGCTCAACATGGAATGCACCCGCAGCAAGACGGAGGCTTCCATCGCGATCACGCGCGGCAAGGACGAATAGGGCGGACTTCCTTTCGTTTCGCTGCCGATATGTATCTCATCCGCGCGGTGCAAACCGAGACGACGAGGCCTCGCCCCGTCATTGCGAGGAGCCCTTGCGACGAAGATTCCATGGGGTAGTGGATAGCGAGCAGGTCTGAGGCCAGACTGAGGTTGCATCCATTCAACCTGGAGACAATCGATGTTGCTCGATCATCCTTCCGACGGACCGGCCGCTATCCGCACGCAGATTGGCGCAATTTTTGTGTCATTGGAACTGAGCCGTTCGACATGGCTGGTGACCTCGCTGTCGCCGGGCAAGGGCGAGAAGATGTCCAAACATAGCGTCAAGGCGGGCGATCTTGCGGTAC